>ENA-UOUL01000235-UOUL01000235.1-bioreactor-metagenome-genome-assembly--contig:-NODE-235-length-96454-cov-28.253951_pt1 | contig 96454 bp, 87 predicted proteins | sample MGYA00249838_ERZ747220 | MGnify/ENA primary metagenome ERZ747220 (study PRJEB28778, sample SAMN05720191) | bioreactor metagenome | isolation source: Anaerobic biogas reactor | place: USA:Washington... | reverse complement strand
CGAGACCGGGGCCAACCCGCGGCTCCTGCCCGAGGACGCCCTGCGGATCCGCTTCCACTCGGTCGGCGGCTACGGCACGATCGCGACCGGCAAGCTCCTCACCGACATCCTCGTGGGCGTGCTCGGCATGCACTCCAAGTCCGCCCCGAAGTACGGCTCGGAGAAGTCCGGCGCCCCGACGAACTACTACATCACCCTCAGCCCCGAGCCGATCCTCCTCACGAACGCCGAGCTCGAGGAGGTCGAGGTCGTCATCGCGCCCGACCACAAGGCCTTCATCCACACCAACCCGCTCAAGGGCCTGGCCGACGGCGGCACCTTCATCCTCCAGACGAACCTCACCCCGGGGCAGCTCTGGCGGGAGCTGCCCAAGTATGCGCGGCGCACCATCCGCGACAAGGCGATCCGCTTCTTCACGATTGATGCCTTCGAGGTCGCCCGCCGGCATGCCCCGACCCCCGACCTCGAGACCCGGATGATGGGCATCGCGTTCATCGGCTCGGTCGCGGCGAACGTCGACCGGGTCGCCCACGGCGCCGCCCGCGAGGACATCCTCGACAAGGTCCGCGCCCAGCTCGAGAAGAAGTTCGGCCGCAAGGGCGCCGAGATCGTCGAGAGCAACATGGCCGTCGTGGCCGACGGCATCGCCGCGACCACGCGCATCGACTACGACGACCCGGCGCTCGTCGCGATCGACGAGGCCCCGGTGCAGCGGGCGCCGCTCCTCACCGTCGCGCTGTCGGCCTCGATGTGCCCGAGCACGACGGCCGAGCGCACGAGCGGGCTCTTCGACCCGGCCTACTACGAGGACCTCATGGCCCGTCCGTTCCGCGAGGGCACGATCGGTGAGGCGCCGGTCCTCCCGGGCGCGGGGCTCTTCATGCCGCCCGGCACTGGCGCGAGCAAGGACAAGGGCCTGTTCCGGCGCACCGTCCCGCAGTTCGATCCCACGATCTGCACGGGCTGCCTCGACTGCGCGCTCGTCTGCCCGGACGCGGCGATCCCGAACACCGTCCACGAGGTCGTCGACCGGCTCGTCGCGACCCTCGCCACCTACCCGGTGGCCCGGACCCGGCCGTTCTTCGACTCCCCCGAGAGGGACGAGCCCGGCACCGGTGGCCTCTTCGCCGCGACGGTCGACCCGTGGAAGTGCACCGGATGCCTCGAGTGCGTCGAGGTCTGCGGGCCGGGCGCCCTCACGGCGATCGACCAGGAAGAGGACGTCCTCGGCACGCTCCAGGAGAGGTTCGCCTTCATGACGGCGCTGCCGAACACCCCCGAGCGGTTCGTCGAGGGTTCCGATGAGCCGGACGGCGACATCAAGCGGCTCATGCTCGATCACGACAACTTCTATGCCACGACCGGTGGCCACGGTGGCTGCCGCGGCTGCGGCGAGGTCACCGCGATCCGGCTCGTGACCTCGACGTCGCACGCCCTCGGCGAGCGCAGGCGCCGGGGTCAGCTGAACGAGCTCATGGCCCTCGTCGACCGGCTCTACGCCAAGCGCGCGCTGGTCGACGACGAGGCTCGCAAGGCCCGCCTCACCGAGACGATCACGACGCTCGAGCGCCGGCTCTACCTGCTCGAGGGCGGCCCGACCGGCAACGGTCCGGCCTCCACCGTCATCGCCAACTCGACCGGCTGCAGCAGCGTCTATGCGTCGACGATGCCGTTCACGAACTACCTCGACCCGTGGGTGAACAGCCTCTTCCAGGACGCCCAGCCGCTGGCCAAGGGCATCTTCGAGGGCCTCGCCGCCCAGCACGTCGAGGACGTCCGAGCACTGCGGACGGCCGAGCTCGAGCTGGCCGACGCATACGATCCTGCGGTGCACGACGCCCAGCTGAACCGACTCAGCTGGGGCGCCTTCAGCGACGCCGAGATGCGGCTGCTGCCAACGGTCCTCACTATCGGTGGGGACGGCGCGAGCTACGACATCGGCTTCGGCGCGATGTCGAGGATCCTCGCCAGCGACACCCCGATCCACGTCCTCGTCCTCAACTCCGGCGTGTACTCCAACACCGGCGGTCAGGGCTCGACGGCGAGCCTCACTGCTCAGGACTCCGACCTGGCGCGCTTCGGCGCGGCGCACGACGGCAAGCACGAGTCGAAGAAGGAGCTCGCCCTCCTCGCGTCGTTCCACCCGAACACCTATGTCGCGGCCACGAGCACGGCGATCCAGGGGCACTTCCTCAAGGCGACGATGGAGTTCCTCCAGTACCAGGACGCCGCGTCGGTGCTCGACGTCTACACCCCCTGCGGCTCCGAGCACGGCATCCCCGAGGATGCCTCGGCCAACCGCGCGCGACTCGCGGTCGAGAGCAGGATGAACCCGGTCTTCGTCCACGACCCGCGCCGCGGCGCCACGCTGCACGACTGGTTCAACCTCGAGGGCAACCCCGAGCCGACGCAGACGTGGGCGAGGACCGACCTCGCCTACCGCGACGACGACGGCAACCTCCAGCTCATGCGGCTCCCCGTGACCCCTGCCGAGTTCGCGCTGGGTGAGACCCGCTTCCGCAAGCAGTTCCACCGGCTGCCGACCGATCTCGAGTCCGTCGCCGTCCCCATGGACGAGTACGTCGAGCTCAGCGCCGAGGAGCGGGCGGACAAGGTGCCGTTCATCTACGCCACCGACGACGAGCAGCAGCTCATCAAGGTCCGGTGCTCGCCCGCGATCGTCGCGCTCGTCGAGGACCGGCGCCGCTACTGGCAGACGCTGCAGTACCTGTCCGGCATCCACGAGGCGTCGCTCACGGCGCTTCACAAGAGCGACCTCGATGAGCTCAAGGCCAAGTACGAGCAGGCACTGCGTGAGCGCGAGTCCTCGATCGACGACATCGCCAACGCGATGTCGACCCTGGCAACGTCGAGCCGGGCGCCGGTTGGGCTCGGGTCGGCTCTCCCGGTCCGCGCAGCAGGAGGTATGCCGGGCGCACCCGCCGCGTCCGCCGCACCTGCCGCTCCGGCCGGGTCTGCCGAACCCATGGTCGGAGCCACGGGTGAGGCGCCCGCTGGAGCGCCGATCTGGTTGGCGGAGAGCGACATTCCCAAGTGCAATGACTGCGGCACCTGCTACCAGGAGCTGCCGCAGCTGTTCGAGTCGACGACGATGGTCATCGACGGGGTGGCGCAGAAGGTCGCCCGGATGATCCCCGGCGCACTCGAGACGGTCGAGATGACGCCCGAGCTCCTCAAGCGGGCCGACCGGGTGAAGAAGACCTGCGACGCGGAGATCATCCAGTGACGACCTCCGTCAGCCCCACTGTCGCCGCCGGTGAGGGGGCCGCGCCCACTGTGCCCGCGCATACGGACTCCCTCACCGAGCGGCAGGTCGAGCTGCTCCGCCGGCGGCTCGAGACCCAGCCGCAGGCGTTCCGTGAGATGTTCATCGAGGACGGGATGGCCGCCGTCGCGTGGGAGTTCTCCCGGCCCGAGCTCGGCGCCGAGTTCATCCAGACGATGTGGGACGTGCTGCTGCGTGAGGACGACTCGAGCCGCCTGCTCATGCGCTTCGTCTGGAGCCTGCCGCTCGGGCGCAAGCGGAAGCTCATCCGCGCGATCGACGCCCACCTCTCCGACCGCTACCCGATGTTCAAGGGCCTCTCGCAGGACTGGCCGGCGGGCAGCTCGATCCCGCCGTACATCCGCGGGCCAGAGGAGCGCGGGCACGACTTCGGGCTCGTCAACCAGGGCTACCACGGCTACCTGAACGTGGGGCTCACCCGACGTGAGGTCGACCTCCTCGTATGGCTCGAGGCCCTGCGCGACAAGCAGTGCGAGGAGAAGCCGTGCGAGCTCGGCATCGTCATCGCCGGACGCCCCGAGCCCAAGGGCGGCTGCCCGGTCAAGATCCACATCCCCCAAGTGCTCCAGCTCGTCGGGACCGGCCGCTTCCACGAGGCGCTCGAGCTCATCGAGTCGGCGAACCCGCTGCCCGACGTCACCGGGCGGGTCTGCCCGCAGGAGCTGCAGTGCCAGAGCGGCTGCATCTTCAAGAAGACGCCGGTCGCGTTCGGCCAGGTCGAGTGGTTCCTGCCAGAGCGGGCCAAGCTCGTCGAGCCCGACGCCGATGCGATCCGCTTCGGCGGCCGGCCCGACCCGTGGGAGGTCGCCGACAAGCCCCCGGTGGCGATTGTCGGCTCCGGCCCCTCAGGGCTCATCAATGCGTATCTCCTTGCGGCTGAAGGATTCCCCGTCACGGTGTTCGAGGCGTTCCACGCCCTGGGCGGGGTGCTGCGGTACGGGATCCCCGAGTTCCGCCTGCCGAACGAGCTCATCGACGACGTCGTGGGCAAGATCCGGCTGCTCGGGGGACGCTTCGTGCCCAACTTCGTCGTCGGCAAGACGGCGACGATCGATGATCTGCGGGAGGCCGGATTCTGGCGTGTCTTCGTCGGAACGGGTGCCGGCCTCCCGCGCTTCATGGACGTGCCGGGTGAGCACTACCTCAACGTCATGTCCGCGAACGAGTTCCTCACCCGGGTCAACCTCATGCAGGGTCTGCGTGAGGAGTACGAGACCCCGCTGCCCGTGACCGAGGGCAAGGAGGTGCTGGTCATCGGCGGTGGCAACACCGCGATGGACGCCGCCCGCACCGCTCACCGCCTCGGCGGGCGGGTGACGATCGTCTACCGCCGGACGCAGGCCGAGATGCCGGCCCGGGTCGAGGAGCTCGAGCACGCGCTCGAGGAGGGCATCGCGCTCAAGGTGCTGCGCTCCCCGCGCGAGTTCCTCGGCGACGACGCAACGGGATTCGTCAAGGCGACCACCCTCGAAGTCATGGAGCTCGGCGAGCCGGACGCCTCCGGCCGCCGCCGCCCGGTCGCGACGGGCGAGACCGAGACGATGCACGCCGACCTCGTCATCATGGCGCTCGGCAACGCCTCGAACCCGATCATCAAGGACTCCGAGCCCGATCTCCACACGACGAAGTGGGGCACGATCGACCTCGAGCACGCGGGCTCGCAGGAGACCTCGCTGCCCGGTGTCTACTCCGGCGGCGACGCCGCCCGCGGCGGCTCGACCGCGATCAACGCGGCCGGCGACGGCCAGGCCGCGGCGCGCGAGATCATCGGCCACGTCGACGTGCCCGCGACCGAGGTCGGGGCCATGGTGCGGTCGGCCCGCGAGTTCACCGAGCGCGCCTCGACCGCTCAGCGGATCCTCGCCAAGGCCCACCTGGCCGACGGCATCGAGGAGATCACGGTCCACTCACCCGTCATCGCAGCGGCCGCGAAGGCCGGGCAGTTCGTCCGTGTGCTGCCGTGGGAGGACGGCGAGCTCATCCCGCTGACCCTGGCGGACTGGGACGAGGACGCCGGCACGATCTCCCTCGTCGTCCAGGGCGTCGGCACCTCGAGCATCGAGATCAACAGGATGGCGGTCGGTGACTCGTTCGCCGGCATCGCCGGCCCGCTCGGTCGCCCGAGCGAGATCACCCGGTATGCGCCGGACCAGACCGTCGTCTTCACTGCCGGCGGCCTCGGGTTGCCGCCTGTCTACCCGATCGCCCGCGAGCACCTGCGCGCCGGCAACCACGTCACCCTCATCGCCGGCTTCCGCAGCGCCGGGCTGCTGTTCTGGACCGGCGAGGACGAGCGGATCGAGGCTCTGCAGCGTGAGTTCGGCGAACAGCTCGACGTCGTCTACACGACCAACGACGGCACCTTCGGCATGGCGGGTTTCGTCACGACACCGCTCGAGGCGATGCTCGACGCTGCCACTGCCGGCGCAGGGCGCCGTATCGTCGAGGTCGTCGCGATCGGCCCGCCCGTCATGATGCGGGCAGTCTCCGAGCTCACCCGCCGCTACGGCGTGCACACGGTTGCCAGCCTGAACTCGATCATGGTCGACGCCACCGGCATGTGCGGCGCGTGCATGGTGCCCGTGACGATCGAGGGGAGGACCGTCCGCAAGCACGCCTGCATCGACGGCCCCGAGATCGACGCCCACATCATCGACTGGGAGAGGTTCCTCCCCCGCTTCGGCCAGTTCCGCGCCCAGGAGCAGGAGAGCCGCGTCCGCCACGGGCTGGCCTGAGGAGAAGGCGGGCGGCAGGCAAGCTCGATGAACACGTAGGGACCGCCGCGGAGCGTGTCGGTCCCTACGTGCGTTGCTGATCGAGGGGCAGTGATCTTGCCCTGGTAGTCCTGCGGGCCATGGGACCGGCACTATGAGGCGCCGCCATCGGCAGCTGTCTCGGGATCTACCTGACCGCCCGCCTCGGAGCAGCTCCGCCGTGGGAGTTCACCTGCCGAACGGTCGTTCTCGCCCTTCTCGCAGCGGCCACCGCCGCCGCCCCGTCCGCGCTCTACGCGGCACCCGCGATCCCGTCCGTGTGCTACGCACCCCATGACACGGCTCACGGCTGTTGCGACTGGGGGCGCATCTCGGCTGATCCGAGCACGAGCGCGCAGGAAAGAAGCGGCGGCTCCACGGACGACGGGCTCACGTCATCTAGGCGCAGCATCGAACGACGTCGGCGTGCGTGAACGCCGAACACTACAAGGCGCAGCCCAGTCTGGGCTCATCCGGCGCCGCGACCTAAGCGGCGGTATGACGTGGGTGCGCCGTAGGCTGCGCCGATGGTGACGGGGTGGGTGTTCGAGATCGGGAAGTTCCTGTGAAACATGTCAGAGGTTTGCGACATGAACCGGGTGTGAGGGAGCCGCGGGAGCTGTTCGTCGAGGTCTTCGAGGCCACCTATGTCGACGTGGTCCGGTTCGCGGCGCGCCGGATTGACCCAGGCCGGGCCGAGGACATCGCGGCCGAGGCGTTCGCGGTGGCGTGGCGCCGGCTCGACGCCTTACCGCTCGAGCTTGGCCAGGCTCGTGCCTGGCTGTTCGGGATTGCTCGCAAGCTGCTTCTGGCGCATCACCGGCAGGCCAACGGGATGCTGCTGGTCCAGCTCGCCGATGAGGTCGGCGTCGATGGGCACCAGGAGTCCGTTGCAGGCATCGCGGATCTCGCCGCAGCCTGGCAGCGGCTGCAGCCGGTGCATCAGGAGTCGATCAGCCTGACCGCCTGGGATGGGCTGACCGGCGCCGAGGCGGCAGCGGTGCTGGGGATCTCTCCAGTCGCCTACCGGATCCGGCTGACCCGAGCGCGCAAAGCGCTGCGAGCGCTCTTGGACTCGACCCCGCCGGCGACCCTGAACCGCCGCGCCACCGCTCGAGAAGGGACACAATGATGATCTCCACGACCGACTTGAGCCGACTTGACCCGGCTCGCGCCATCCCCGACGACCTCGTCAACGAGCCCCGAGCACGCGCGACGCTGGCCGAGATCACATCCACACCTCCAGTGCAGGACCTGCCGACTCAACGGCGAGGATCCCGCACTGGCCTGCGGTTAGCAGCGGGCATCGCTGCAGCCTCGATCGGCGCCCTGGCCTTGACGCAGGTCTTCAGCCCTTCCTCCGCGTACGCCTCCTGGACCGCGGTGCCGCGCCCTGCCAGCGCTGCCGAATCGGCACGCTGGGGCTCGTGGTGCCAGCAGATGCACAACGACGCAACCCCTCGTGGCTACCAGGTTCGGCTGGTCGAGTTGCGCGGGCCGTACGCCTACGTCGTCCTTGGCGGCTCAGACGGATACGAAGCCACCTGTCTGATCACCCAGGAGAAAGCGGACGGCAACCACGAGGCCGGCGGGTTCAGCGGCCCCCTCCCGCAGCAACCGACGTCAGAGGGACTGGTGACCAACAGCGTTCGAGAAGTCAACGATGGCGGCAGCAAGTCGGCCTTCGAGGTCACCGGCCGAGCCGGAGCCGACGTAGCCGCCCTTGTCTTCGACATCGACGGCACTGAGGTGAAAGCGACCCTCGACAACGGTCACTTCGCTGCCTGGTGGCCAGCCCCAGCCTCCCTGTTCCCGAAGTGGGGACCACCCAATCCCAACGTGACCATCACCCTCACGGACGGAACCAGTTACACCCAGCGCATCCAGGCCTTCGACGTCTCTCCGCTCTAGGGGCCCAAGCTGCACGGCACCGATCCACAGCGACAACCCGCAGCTACAGGTCGACACGCGGCGGTATGACGTAGGTCGCTCCCCTCGCGAAATGGGTCCTCAGACGACGGTCCTTGCGACGAGGTCGCTGCCGCCTGTTCGTGCAACGGCTTCTCAAACAGGCCAACCAGAAGCGCTCACCTCCGGGAGACACCCCACCGGGAACTCGACGTCACGGACACTTCAAGCTCACCGATTCGGGGGCGCCCGCTCCCCAGCGGGTTCGTAGATGATCGGTGCAAGCCTCAAAACAGGGCCACCTTGCCTCCCCCGTGGCCGATCGGCCTTGGGGTACTGTCATAGCGTCTGGACCGATGGTCGCTGCGGATTGCTGCGACTGTCTCGCATCTGTTGGGGGGGTTCGCTCGAAGTCAGTGGTTCTTCGTAGATCAATGTGGTCCGGCAGACGTGGTAACACACCGGTTCAGCACCCCGGAGGCCTTCCATTGGAGCATGCAGAATGTCGATGATCCGACGCACAATGCAGTTGGTCGTGGGACTGCCTGTGGTGGCACTCTTAGCGCTCACTACGGCGTGCAGCGAAGATCAACTCGCACCTTCAGTAGGCACACGGGATGCCCACCCCACTGCGGCAGCCCCCGTAGAGGCACCGAGGCAGACTCGTGAAGGCTACCTCGCCGAACTGGCCACCTCTTTGCGCATCGAGGACCCTCCCGTTGTCGAGGTGGTGCGTGAACTCGAACCCGAGGAAGTCAGTGAAGTGGTCCAAGAATGCCTAGATGCGGCTGGCTTTCCAACCGGCGCCGATGGCGCGATCTCACATCCTGAGGACCAGCAGGAGACCTTCTACCTCGCGTATTACACCTGCCATGCCCAGTTTCCGGTCAAAGAGATCTATCTCCAGCCTCTTACAGACGAGCAACGGCTCTTCATCCGTTCACACTGGATCGACTCAGTCATCCCGTGCCTGGCTGAACTCGGTTACGAGTTGCCTCAGCCGCCCAGTGCGCAGGCATACCTCGACAGTCTGGGCACCGCCGAAGAGTACACGATCTCTGGAGAACTCGTGGAGTTCGGCATTCCCTACTCCGCTATCGAAACAGCCCTCAGAGAATGCCCCGAAAATCCGCCATCCGCGGCGGTTTACGCCAACTAGCCGACTCAGGCAGGTTGCGTGAGACGGAACCCGCTGATGTGGGGAACCGACATGAGAAGGAGAGTTCATATGAAGAGGTCAGCACGGTGGCGAGCGAGCATAGCGTGTGCGGGGGTGCTGGCAATCGGTGGGATCGCATACGCGACTCCAGCGATGGCCGCCTCGCTCAACTTCTCCAAGACCTGTGGGTCGACTCAGCAGCCGACGGTCACGACGCAGCGCGGAACCAACATCCTGGGTGCAAGTACTCTCCACACCTGGAGCAAATCGGGTCAGCCCACTCGGAACTACTCGGGCACTGCCGTGAACTTCGCGTCAAGCTATGGTGGCTACTCGTCCGGGAACCTCTACGCGAGTACCGCTGCCAACTCGATCTCTGTCGTCAGTCACGGCTGCATGCCCAAGGTCACGTAGCCTCCTAGCCGGAAGAGACGCGCGCCCGGACTGCCCGAGTCGCCGATCCAGCTCTTATCAGTGTCTGTTGATGGAGCGTGTCGCGTCGACGTGGGCGCCGGGACGTCATTAGCTGAAGGCAGGTAACAGGGTTCTGAGGCCGGTGGAGCGTGCGACGCCCGCAGCGGAGTAGCGTCATCTGGTCCATTCGACCGAGAACACTCAATTTGTGGAACATGCTTCGGCTTCGCGTGAGGGTGCGAGCACAGGGCATCATGCACGAAGCGAGAGGAGCCGATCGGTGAGCTGGGTGCCGGCGCGCCGCACTCGCGATCGAAACAAACCCTACGACTCAGGTCGAGTCAGGGCCGATGGTAGAGACCGCGGTGTCGCTACGGCGCTAGACGGCGCCTAGAGGTTGAGGTTGGTGAGTATGACGAAGCGAGTGCGACTGCTGCGTGTGCTGGCAGCGGTTGTCGTTGTGGTGGCGGCCGCGGCGGTTGGCTGGTGGGCTGCGATGGTGACGGTCGCTGAGCCTGCGGAGGACTCAGAGGTTGCTGCACCGGTGACGGCCGAGGTTATGCAGGGGTCGGTAGGGCAGTCGCTCGCGATTGGGGTCGCGGCTGTCCAGCCGTTTGGGCAGGTCGCAAGTAATGGTCTGTCTGGGGTGGTGACTGCCGTGGGGGATGGTGAGGTAGATCTGGGTGGGGCGCTGTACCGGGTCGGCGAGGTCGATGTGCGTGCGGTGGCCGGTTCGGTGCCTTTCTGGCGTGCCCTATCGCAGGGGAGTCGTGGGGAGGATGTCGAGCAGCTTCAGCGCGCGCTCGTCGATCTGGGCTATCTGATCGGCGGCGCAGATGGCCGGTTTGGCGCCGAAACGACACGGGCGGTCAGAGCGTGGCAGCGTGATCTTGGTCGGCCGTCGAGTGGAGTGGTCGCCCTGGGTGAGATCGTCGCTGTTCCCAATCTTCCTGACAGCGTCCGTCTGGGTGAGGCGCTCAGGCTCGGGTCGGTGCTCGGTGGTGGCGAGCCGGCGGTGTTTGCGCGTACCGGCGATGTGAGGTTCCAGGTCGAGGGGACCCCTGAGCAGGTCGGGCGATTGGCGGCGGGCACTGAGGTCCAGATCGCGTTCGAGGATCTGCTCTGGACCGCATTTGTCAGCAGCGTGATGCTGACAGAAGAAGGTGGCGAGGTCGTGATGCTCTCCGGCCCCAACGGAAGCTCGGTGTGTGGAGATGACTGCAATCGCTTGCCAAGCTCTGAGAAGACCGTGCTGCGTGGGCAGGTGCATGTGGTGCCTGAGATCAGCGGGCTTTCGGTGCCAGTTGCTGCGATATCGACGGATGCCTCTGGGCGGACGTTTGTCGTGCGTGAAGGTGGACAGCAGCAGGAGATCGTCGTTCTGGCCAGTGGGAACGGAATCGCAATCGTAGAAGGCATGGCCGAGGGCGACCGGGTTGTCGTCGCCCCTGGCGGTGCACAGAGCGCTCGCAGCGAACTGGGCGAGCCCGAGCAGTCCGGCCAGCCATGATGCCGGACTCGGTGAGCAGCACCGCACGGCCGAGCGCACCAATCGCCGAGGGTACGACCACTCTTGCCGCACAGGGAGCGTTTGGCCGACTGGCACTGGCGGTTCAGGGACTCGGGTTTCGCTACTCCAAGACTGGTGAGGAGCTCTTCAGCGGGCTGACCCACTCCTTCGCCCATTCCGCGACCACAGCGCTGACTGGCGCATCGGGATCTGGCAAGTCGACGCTTCTGTATGTGCTAGGGCTCATGCTCCGCCCAAGTGCGGGAGTGGTTCTAGTCGGCGCACGGGCGGCTTCCACACTGCCGGATGTCGAGCGCTCCTCGCTGCGGGCCAGCAGGTTCGGGTTCGTGTTCCAGGACTCTGTCCTGGACCCAACCCGCAGTGTCCTGGAGGCCGTAATGGAACCCGCCCTCTACTCAGGCATAGGGCGAGAGGTCGCGCACGCCCGGGCACTTAGGTTAGCGGACCAGTTTGGACTCAGCGAGCGCATCCACCACCGTCCGGGAGAGATCTCCGGCGGACAGGCCCAGCGTGTGGCGATCGCCAGGGCGTTGCTAGGCGACCCGGCGATCATCCTCGCGGACGAACCGACCGGGAATCTGGACCGCGGCAACGCCGCAGCGGTGCTCGACGCACTCATCGAGGCATCCCGGGCGGGACGTACCGTGATCATCGCCACGCACGACCCCTACGTGCGCAAACGATGCGACGACGAGCTGCGCCTGTGAACGCCCACACCACTGCGATGCCCGCGGCACCGAGCCCCCGGCTCGGACCGCTGTTCCGCGAGGCCATCGTCTCGGCCTGGAAAGCTCGCATACCCAGCGGTCTCGTCGTATTCATCGTCGCCGCTGTGTGCGCCACCACCCTGGTCACCGTCGGGCGAACCGCAGCCGCTGAGGCGCAGGTCGCCGAGCGGATGGAGTCCGCGGGAGCACGCGAGTTGAGGGTAACGGACGCGAGCCAAGAACTGCTGACACCCACCGTGCTGCACCAAGCCTCGGGACTGTCAGTGGTCGAGCGGGCGATCGGGTTCGGCGTCACCCTCGACGTGACCAACGCCGCCGTCGGTCGCGGCGGCCTCACCCGGCCAGCTGCTACGGTCACTCACGGCCTGACCGGAGCCATCGCCATCGAGTCAGGGCGCGCGCCAAGGCCTGGTGAGGCGCTCGTGACCACCCGCGCGATGAGCGACCTCGGCCTGCAGCACCCTGCCGGCGCCGTCACCGACACAGACTCGCGCACCTACCCGATCGTCGGCTCCTACACCCCACGCGATCCGTTCACGCAACTCAATAGCGTCATTATCCACGACCCGGCGGGCCCCACCCGAGCCATGACAGTAATTAGCACCTCAGCGGCCCAATCGACTACCACCCAAGACCTCATCCTGAGACTGATCGACCCGCCCGACCCGGACAGCCTCCAGATCCGCTCGCCAGTGACTCTCGCCCAGGTTCAGCAGGAAGTCGTCGGAGACCTCTCCCGCTACGGACAAGGCCTGCTCCTCACCGTTCTTGGCACCGGAGGAGTCCTAGTCACTGCGGTCGTCCTCGCCGACACCCTGGTCCGGCGCACCGACCTCGGCCGCCGACGCGCCCTCGGAGCGCCACGCTGGATGCTCATCGTCCTCGTCCTCGCCCGCACCGCCTCCGCAGCACTCATCGGCGCAGCACTCGGCACCAGCATCACCCTCGCCGCACTGCTGCACCGCGGCTACAACCTTCCGACCACCTTCGCTATCGGCGCCGCCGCCCTCGCTGTCCTCGCCGCTACCATCAGTGCCCTACTGCCCGCCTTCCTGGCAGCCTGGAAGGACCCCGTCCGCGTCCTGCGCACCCCCTAGCCGGTTGACCGCACAGCCGCCTGGCTGTCGGCGGGCAAGAACACCGTTGCTGCCCAGTGGGCGCAAAGCCAATCCGGCGTCGCGCTATATGCGGCGAAGTGCCGTGCGTTGGCAGGGCCAGACACGACCGGGTAGCAGGGTGGTACTACCTAGGTAGGATAGAGGGATGAAGCTCAGTATCAGCCTCCCCGACGAGGACGTCGCCGCTCTGGATCGTTACGCCCAAGCTGCCGGCATCACCAGCCGATCGGCGGCGATCCAGCGCGCCATCCGACTACTGAGCAGCCCCGAGCTCGACGACGCCTACGCCGCCGCCTGGGATGAGTGGGAGGCCTCCGGCGACGCAGCCGCGTGGGAGGAGACCACAGCGGACGGGCTCGCCGATGCTTCGCGGTGAGATCCGCCTGGTCGACCTCGACCCAGCCCTGCACGGCGAGGCGAACAAGCGCCGGCCGGCCGTGGTCGTCAGCAACGACCGCGCCAATGCCACCGCTGCTCGGCTCGGCCGGGGAGTCATCGCCGTCGTCCCGATAACCAGCAACCTGACCCACGTCTACCCGTTCCAGGTCGCCCTGCCCGCCGAGGAGACGGGGTTGCGGATGGACTCCAAAGCCCAGGCCGAACAGATCCGCTCCGTCTCCGTCGAGAGGCTCGGGCCCGCTCTCGGCCGCGTGCCGGCGCCGCTGATGGCGCTGGTGGACGACGCGTTACGCCTGCACCTCCAGCTGTGATCGCATCGCCTGCCGGCAAGCCCGACTCGCGGCGCTGTGACTCGTGGACCACCGAGTGCTAGCATTGCTGTCACTAGGAGGTGAGTGATGAGTACCTTGACGATCAGGCAACTCGATGAACGCACGCATGCCCGGCTCCGGGGGCGAGCGGCGGAACACGGCCGCTCGGTCGAGGCCGAGGTCCGCGCGATCCTCGACGCTGCCGTCAACGTCCCCGAGCACAACTTCCTCCTCTCCCTGCACACATCAATGGTGCAGGCAGGGGGCGTCGAGCTCGAGGCACCGGCACGAACCGACCAGCCCCGGCCGGTGGACCTGTCGTGATCATCGCTGACACCAACGTGGTGTCCGAGTTCATGCGGGACGACCCCGATCCGGTGGTCATAGCCTGGGCGCGCACCGTCGCGCCGGCTGACCTGAGCATCTGTGTTGTGACCGTGGAGGAGATCGAACGAGGCCTCGGGCTCCTCCCGGCCGGGCGGCGGCGAGGAGAACTCGAGGGCCGGTGGCGCGACCTGGTGGACACCTTCGCCGACGCCGTTGTGGTCTACGACCTGCCTGCAGCTCAAGAGACCGCCGCGATCCTGGTAGCCGCCCAGGCCGCCGGGCGGCCCATGTCTCTGGCCGACGCTCAGATCGCCGGCATCTGCCGGTCCGGCGGCCATGAACTGGCCACCCGCAATATCGATGACTTCGCCACCGTCTCCGGGCTTGCCCTCATCAACCCATTCCAGGAGTAGCCCTAACTGGGCGGTATGACGCATTCGCAATGAGTCCGGGCAGTCGGCGTGGAACTCGACGCTTGGCGTGTCGATGGTGTCAGGCGGGGACCTCGTGATCGTCGAAGCGTGCGATAGTCCGTGTCTACAGCGTGGCCAGCGCGTACCTCCTCAACATCGAGGTGTGCACAAGTCTCCACAGGCCCACTTCAGGTGGTGCGATTCTCAGCCTTGTCCTCGATCTGCAAGACGTGTATCCCACTTCTGGGGGTGACTCGCGACAGGACGGGCGCAGACTGCGGTGCGGTGTGGAACACCTGGGAAGCAGAGGCAACCACTTCGGGGTCTCGGACGGGAAGGAGACGTACGTGAACGGCATCGTGGTGGCGCCGTCGGGATCACCGACACCATTGCCGGGGCGGTCGGCGCATTCCTCGCAGGAACCGGTGTCGAACCGCTGGAGGCCTTGTCGCTTCCGTCGAGGTGATCCGCATCGACCCGCCCCGCAGCAAACGATGGAGCCGAATCCGGTCGTCCGAGGGAGAACAGCGATCCCGGTGGGGAGGAGCCGTCCGGACCCCGCTTCCGCTGCTGCCTGCCGAAGCTGTCGCTGGGAGGATGCGTCACCGGTCGAGATCGTTGGCCCAGTTATCGAAGTAGGTCCGCAGATCCTCGATGGGCACGTCGGTGTGTGGGAAGTCCCCGTCACGAAGCGTCGGTGCGAACGCAGCATCTGCACGAAGACCGCAAGATCGAAGCCAGCGTCGTCCTGGGCTGCTGCCTGAAGCAACTCGGCTCGGTCGAAACGCTTCGACGACCTCGGCGGCCTTCCTGCCTGATGCCGTGTTTTCCCGGTCGGAGAGTCGGACCCTCCACGTAGGTTGAACTCATGGCTCGAACGACCGCTGGCGTGCTCCCGACTCAGCGCACCCGCACCGATGTCAGTCAGGCGCGGCGCAACCCCGGCACCCCGCTCGACGAGATCGCTGGGGGCTGTCGGCCTGGCGGCGTCGGGTTAGGACGGCGACGAGCGACATCAATCCTCGAACCCGGACTTTGCGGATTACGTCCGCTATGGGACATTATCTGTCATGGCGGGCGAGTTCCTCACGCTTGATGAGACAGCGAGCACCCTCGGGGTGTCGACGCGCCATGCTCGCCGCCTGGCCGATTCCGGGGCAATCACGAGGGTCGCCCGCGGTCTGATCGATCGCGGTTCGGTCGACCGCTATCTCCACTCTCAGCGCCAGGGCCGCACTCGTGCCTGGGCCGAGCACACCGCCTGGGGCGCCGTCGCGATCCTGTCCGGGCAAGACGCCGACTGGCTAGGAGAGACGCAGGCCTCTCGACTCCGGTCGGTGCTGCGTGAGACAAACGACGCCGACGACTTGCTGACCCGGATGCGTGACCGAGCCCGGGTCCAGACCTATCTGGCCCACCGCGCAGCACTCCCCCGCCTACGCGAGCGGGTCGTCTCGACCAACCAGCAGCTGCTGGGGATCACCGACGTTGCCGACGACAGCATCGACGGCTACCTCCCCGCGTCAGGCCTCGACGATGTGGTCCGCAGCCTCGGCCTTCGGGCCGATGGGAGCGGGAGCGTGGTGCTGCGCACGACCGAGTTCGAGTTCGATCGCGTTCGCGACCTCATCGCCACCAGGACGGTCGCTGCACTGGATGCCGGCACCAGCACCGATCCGCGACAGCGGGGCATCGGCCGCCGGACTATCCGTGAGCTCCTGGAGGCACACCGATGAGCGCAATGCGCCCTACGATCGAGGTTGCTGCCGCTCCCGGCGGCTGGCCGACTCCGTGGCCGAGCGTCGCGGAACTCGCAGAGGCTCTCCCGTCCGGGGGTTGGACTCTGGTCGGTGGGCTGATGACACAGCTCCACACGATCCACCACGGGATCGGCATCGTCCGTCCCACCAACGACGTCGACATCGTGCTGCACATCGAGACTCAGCGCGGCATACCGAACGCGGTCGCGACCGTGCTGGAAGGACTCGGGTACCTGTTCCAGCCCAGCTTCGACGTGCGCAACAGGACGGCGCACCGGTTCGTGCGAGGAACCTCGACAGTCGACCTCGTCGCCGGTGCGGGTGAGGAAGACCATGTCGATGTCCTGATCGCCGACCACCCGGCGCCACGGGTGATCGAGAAGCTGCGCGGGCACGAGATGATCCGTATCGAGGGCGGCACCCAAGCGCTGCGCCGGACCATCAACGCTCGGTTGGAGATCGTTCCGGGCGCTGTCGCGCTGATCTCGGTCCCACGCCCGTTCGGAGCGCTGATCCTCAAAGCCGCCGCGTACACCACCGACTCCCGCGACCGGGACCGTCACCTCTTCGACGCCGCCGCACTGCTCGCCTGCATCGAAGATCCGTTCACCGAGCGCGCCGAGTTCACCGGATCCGACCGTCGCCGCATCGCGACCCTCACGCACAACCTCCCGACTGAACACCCGGCCTGGCGGGCCCTCCCCGAAGACCACCGCACTCAGGCCCAACTGACCCTCGACCTACTCGCCAACACCGATACCGATTCGGCGACGGCAGGCACCACTGGGGTCCCGCCTGAGCCGGGGTGATGAGCGCCGGCCCCGGCCCCCAAGAACTCGACGGCCTCCGCTGTGGTTCATGCCAACGCCGATGCGTGCGCGCGCTGGCTCAGCCGTTGATGATGAGCCGCATCTCCCATACCTACCTTTTCGGGACGGGCGCAAGCGAATACCGTTGTGACCTGCGATAACGGGCGGTGAACTTGCTCACCCGTCCTGCGCCCCTCCTGCGCCCGTCCTGGGACGGGCGCAGGAGGACGGGCGCTTTATGGTGCGCAGGCTGAGGACACTGATGGTCATGACCGAGCTGCGCCAACGAGACAACCGGACCTGCCCGATCTATCAGGGCAGGTGTCCGGTCCCGCTGAATCGGCGGAACCGTGCGACCTGCGGAAAACGCACTCGCAGCCGCAACGACGGAACAGGCCGCCACGGTCATGCTGATTCGGCATGACCGGCGCGACCTGCGGAAACGTGCCCACAACGACAGAATGCGCAAATCAGACGGTGGGCTCGATTCGAGCCAACCGTGGGACAACCGGATCGGGTCGATCGACAAGGCGACATCTGGTCCCGGGGCGACTTCTCGGGCCCGTTGCGGACCAGCCGTCTCAGCTCGTCTCCGCCTCATCGGTGCTCTCGCGGTCGAGAACGTCGAGCAGTGCGTCCTCACCGTCTGCTGCACGCTGGATGAGCAGGGAGGCGTCCGAGGCTGCGGGGCGCAGGGTGCGCTCCAAGTGAGCCGCGGGGGTGGCGTCGACCGTGCGGTCTGGCTCGATGTAGTGCCCCTCGGTGATCGCCCGTCGAGGTGTGTCCGAGGAAGACCGCGGCCGCGTCGGTGCCGATGCTGCGGGCGATCACGGTCGCTCCGGTGCGGCGATAGGACCGCAGGCTGATGCCGGCGTCGGCGAGTCCGGCGATCTGGAGGAACTCTCGGAAGGTGCGCCGGACGTTGTGGTTGCTCAGCGGGCTCCCGGTGCGGGTGGCGAAGATGGTGCGCGTGCCGGCGTCGCCCGGCATAGCCGCAATCCGGCGACGCAGCACCTCGGCCGCGAACTCGGGGACCGGGATACGGCGAATCGAGGCATCGGTCTTGGGCCGGGGCTGACGGACAGCCCCCTTCCCTCTGCGGTGGACGACGGTGCCGTTGACGCTGGCGACCATCCCGGCAGGGGTGTCCTCGATGTCGCAGGGGCGAAGCGCCAGGACCTCGCCGGGCCGCATCGCGGTCCCGAGCAGCACCTCGATGATGTCGCGCACCTGCCCATCAGGCCTGGGACCAGGAAGGCCCGGCTCGGTCCGCCACCGCGCCGCCGCCTCGCGGATCGCGGCGATCTGCTCGATCGTCAACGCTCGCGGGCTTGCCCTGGGGTGCCGCAGCGGGGAGGTGCCCTGGACCGGGTTGCGGGAGATGGCATCGTGGCGCAGCGCGAAGGCGAACAGCAGGTTCAGGATCGTCCGGGTCAGTTTGGCCTGCGCGAACGACACCCGCGCCTGATTGTTCAGGAACCACTCGACCCGCCCGGTGGTCACCTCAGCGAGGGTGTAGTGCTCGAACGCCGGTCGCACATGCAGGCGCAGACAGCCCTGATAGCTCTCCCTGGTGGCCTCCGCCAGGTCGCGCATATCGAGATCGGCCAGCCACAGGTCGGCCAGGTCGGTGAACGAGCTCGTCGGATGCAGCACTCCATCGTTGCGCACCGCGGGTCGCTCGCGGATGCGCTCCATCAGTCGCATTCGTGCCGCAGCAGCAGAGGCACCGGAGACGCGCACCTGCCGCAGTCGTCCGTCGAGATCGCGCACCCTGGTCTCGGCCACCACGCGACGGCCGCGACGGCGGGTGGTGATGTTGCCGTGGGTGCCGATCGGGGTGCGTGGCCGCCCGGAGCGCATCAGAGCGCCTTGCGCGGGTGGCGCTGCGCGTCGTCGGCCTCCATCTGCTCCAGCCAGGCCTCGACCTCGCGGACCCGGAACCGCAGCTCGCGGCCGACGCGGAACCCGCGAGGTCCGCGGCCCTGGCTGCGCAGGTCATACAAGGTCTGGAGGGTGACCCCGAGCGCTGAGGCGAGCTCGGACATGGTCAGGACGGAACCGAGACTGGTCTTGGGGTGGGTTGTGGTCTCCATACAGACCAGGTGTGACGCACCTGTCCGAGAGAGCCCCAGAGCGGTCGAGGGCCCCACCGCTCGACCGACTTTATGCTGACTTTGTGCTGACCCAGCACTGACTTCTCCTGAGTTCAGGATCCGTACAGGTACTCTGACCAGCGGTTTTGGCGCGCCCGAAGGGATTCGAACCCCTAACCTTCTGATCCGTAGTCAGATGCTCTATCCGTTGAGCTACGGGCGCCGGTGTTGCCCACAGGGATCGCCCGGAGCAACGATCGACAACAATACCGCGCCGGACGGCCCGGCAAGAAATCGGTCTACGCGGTCAGCCCCATCCGCGCCAGAAGGTGCTTGACGTCGGGGTCGGAGCCGCGGAACCGGCGGTAGATCTCGAGTGCCTCGATCGACCCGCCACGGCCGAGGAGCTCGCGGCGGAAGTGGTCGCCCGCCGCCCGCGTCATGCCTCCAGGCTGGTCCTCGGTGGCCTGCTCCCGGAACCACGCGACGGTGTCCGCATCCATGACCTTGGACCACAGGTACGAGTAGTACCCGGCCGAGTAGCCGCCGCCGAAGATGTGGGAGAAGTAGGCCGACCGGTAGCGCGGCAGGATGAGCGGGAAACCCACTCCTGCCCCCTCGAGCGCCGCGGCCTCGAACGCCTCGACACCCTCGGCGTCCTCCGGGAGCCCCTCGAGCGGGGTCTGGTGCCAGGCCTGGTCGAGGATCATCGCCTTGAGGAGCTCCAGGGTCTCGTACCCCGTGCTCTGCTGCGCGGCGACGAGAGCGTCGACCCACTCGTCGGGGATGGGCTGGCCGGTCTCGTGGTGCCGGGCGAACTGCCGGATGAGCGACGGCTCATAGGCCCAGATCTCGTTGACCTGGCTGGGGAACTCGACGAAGTCGCGGGGAACCGAGGTCCCCGACCGGGACGGGTACCGCACGTCGGAGAGCAGTCCGTGCAGGTCGTGGCCGAACTCGTGGAACAACGTGATGACGTTGTCCCAGGTCATGAGTGCCGGTGAGCCCGGGGCGGGCGGGTTGAGGTTGCACGTGTTCGTCACCACCGGCAGGTCACCGAAGAGGTGCGACTGGTCCACGATGCTCGTCATCCACGCGCCGCCCTGCTTCGTGGGACGGGTGTACGGGTCGATGACGACCGCGCCGAGGACATCGCCGTTCTCCTCCCGGACCTCGTACACGGTGGCTTCCTTCGTGTAGCCGATGAGGTCCGGCCGCTCGGTGAAGGTGATGCCGTAGAGCGCGGTGGCCGCGGCGAAGACGCCGTCGTGCAGCACACGGTCGAACTGCAGATAGGGCTTGATCTGCTCAGGGTCGACTCCCCCGGCGCCGGACTGGGCGGCGAGGAACTGCCAGTCCCAGGCCTCGAGGGTCGCCTCCGGGTCGAGGGTATGCAGTCGCTCGGCCAGCTCCTTCGCCTCACCTTCGGCGAGCTCGACCACTCCCGGGACGAGCTGCGCGAGGAGCGCGTTGACGGCATCGGTCGTTCGGGCGCACGCGACCTCGTGGACGTAGGCCGCGTGGTTCGGGTAGCCGAGCAGCGTCGCCCGCTCGGCACGCAGGCGAACCGTGCGCACGATGATGTCGCGGGTGTCGAACTCGCCGCCCAGTCCGCGCTCGACCGATGCCCGGAAGACCCGCTCGCGCAGATCGCGGTTCTCCAGGGAGTCGAGCACCGGCTGACCCGTGGTGTTCGTGATGGTGATGAGCCACCCGTCGAGCCCGCGCGCCCGGGCCGCCTCACGCATACCGGCCTTGTCGTCCTCCGAGATCCCCGCGAGCTCGGCCTCGCCGGTGACGTGCACGGCGGCCGCGTTCCGCCCCTCGACGAGGAGGCGCTGGAAGGAGTCGGAGAGGCTCGCGAGCTCGGCATTGATCTCCCGGAGCCGCTCCTGCTGCTCGGCAGGGAGGTTGATCCCTCCCCGCTCGAAGTCACGCAGCCGGTCCTTCAGGACGTACTCGTCCTCCTCGTCGAGGACGACCTCTCCGACCTGGGCCCGGTCGCGCAGCTGGGTGAGCCGCGCATACAGGCTGTGGTCCATGAGGATCGAGTCGGCGTGCTGGGCCAGTCGAGGCATGAACTCGGTCATGATCGCGTCGCGCTCATCGTTCGTGTCCGCGGCCTTGGCGACCCAGAACGCCTGGAGGGTGCGGTTGAGGGTCGTCGCGCTGCGCTCCCACGCGCGCAGGACGTTGGCGACGGTGGCCGGCTCGGTGCTCTCGCCGATCTCGCGGAGGGCGGCCAGCTGCTCCGACATCCCGACCTCGAGGGCCTCTCGCACGTCCGCGTCCGTGATGGCGGCGTAGTCGGGGAGCTGGAAGGGAAGCATCGATGACCTGAGGAGGGGGTTCGTCATGGCCCTATCCCAACACAGCGTCCGCCGCGTCGCCGGATCGAGCAGACCTCTGCCTCGGCCGAACGGCCCCGCGCCGACGGCCCCGAAGCCTCATCCCTGCCTGACCGCATGCCGTGTGCGCACGGACACACAGCCCTAGAGTGGGCGTATGAGCGAGCACGCGGACTTCGAGGCGGCGGTCGCGGCCGTCAAGAGCCTCACCAAGGACCCCGGGAACGACATCAAGCTGCGTATGTACGCGCTGTACAAGCAGGCGACCGAGGGCGATGTCTCCGGCAAGCGGCCGGGCTTCACCAACCCGGTCGGACGGGCGAAGTACGACGCCTGGGCGGCATTGCAGGGGTCGGCCTCCGAGGACGCCAGGGCGCAGTACATCGCGCTGGTCGACGAGCTCGTCGCAGCGGAGGGCTGAGCGAAGGCCCCGGCGGGAGAACCCGCCGGGGCCTCGGGCTCGACCAGATCCAGGACCGGGTCGGAGAGCGAGTCAGAGCGCCTGGTCGACGACCGTCAGTGCCTCGTCGAGGATCTCCAGACCTTCCTTGAGATCGGCGTCGCTGATCGTCAGCGGCGGGACGACGTGGGTGCGGTTGAAGTGGACGAAGGGCCACAGTCCGCGGCTCTTGCAGGCGCCTGCGAAGTCGGTCATCGCCTTCGCCGCCGGACCCGAGGCGTTGTAGGGCACGAGCGGCTCACGGGTCGCCTGGTCCTTGACCAGCTCGACCGCCCAGAACACTCCCAGACCGCGGACCTCGCCGACGCTCGGGTGCCGATCAGCCAGCTCCGCCAGGGCGGGACCGATGACGTCGGTGCCGAGATCGCGCGCCCGGTCCACGAGACCCTCCTCCTCGAAGATCCCGATCGACGCCACGGCGCTGGCGCAGGCGAGCGGGTGTCCGGAGTAGGTGAGACCGCCGGGGTAGGGCCGCTCGGCGAAGGTCTCGGCGATGGCGTTGCTGAGGATGACTCCTCCGAGCGGGACGTAGCCGCTGTTCACGCCCTTGGCGAAGGTGATCAGGTCCGGGGTGATGCTCCAGCGGTCGAAGGCAAACCATTCACCACAGCGACCGAACCCGGCCATGACCTCGTCGCAGATGAGCATGATGCCGAACTCGTCACAGATGGCGCGCAGGCCCGCGAGGTACCCCTCCGGCGGGACGAGGATGCCGTTGGTGCCGACGACGGACTCGACGATGATCGCGGCCACCGTATGGGCGCCCTCCACCATGAGGACGTCACGGACGTGCTGCAGGGCACGCACACGCTCCTCCTCCGGGCTGCTGCTGTGGAACGGCGACCGGTAGGGGTAGGGACCCCAGAAGTGGACCACTCCCGGCATCGAGGGCTCGGACGGCCACCTGCGTGGGTCACCCGTCATCGTGATCGCCCCGGCGGTGGCTCCGTGGTAGCTGCGGTAGGTGGCGAGGATCTTGTGGCGCCCGGTGTGGAGCCTCGCCATCCGGATGGCGTTCTCCGTGGCCTCGGCGCCGCCGTTGGTGAAGAACACCATGTCCATACCGTCCGGCGCCTTCTCGGAGATGAGGCGCGCGGCGGTCGAGCGTGACTCGTAGGCGAAGCCAGGGGCGAGGGTGCACATCTGTGCGGCAGCCTTCTGGATGGCCTCGACCATCTTGGGGTGCTGGTAGCCGAGATTGGCATGGACCAGACCCGAGGAGAAGTCGAGGTAGGTCTTCCCCGCGTGGTCGGTGAAGCGGGACCCCTCGGCGGAGGCCACCGGCACGGGGTCGATCAGCTTCTGCGCCGACCAGGAGTGGAAGACATGGGCCGTGTCATCGTCCTTGACACGCTGACCGTCACTAGGCAGGGGGTGGTTCATGCCCGCAGACTATCGGGCGCCGCGGCGGGTACAGCCTCCATGACGCGAACCCGTCACGCGACCCATCGCCCGGACCCATGACGCGAGACAGCCCGAGCCCTGTCGGGCTCGGGCTGTCTGCGATGTCCTTTCAGACATCACCGGGCGGAGGTGGAGGGATTTGAACCCTCGATGGGCGATAAACCCAAACCGCATTAGCAGTGCGGCGCCATAGACCGGACTAGGCGACACCTCCACGGCCCGGCAAGGGTATCTGGCCAGAGCGGCTCGGAGCAAAAGCGGCTCCCAGACGCGGCTCAGAAGAGGCGGAGACACGATCCGGAGCCCTGTGACGTCGCGTCGATCCGGTATGCGGCGCTCCGGTGATCCCCCAACGCGCCTCGCTCCGGAGTCCGGGAAAGAGGATCAGCCGCAGATGTCCTCGTCGGCCGTGCGCACCGAGAAGGTCGGGCCACCGAGGTTCGCGGCCGAGAGCGGCAGCGGCGGCAGCGGCTCGAACCCGAGCCGGTTCGGCACCTCGACCGGGTTGACCGCACCGGCGCCCATCTGGACCACGACCGAGGTCCCGACGGTTGCGTCCTCCACCAGCTCACTGCCGGGGAAGGCGGCCTGCACCGTGCGGGCGGCCTCGAGCTGCTCCGGCGCATGCCGGATGACCGTGCCCTCGACCTGGCCGGCGGGCAGGTCGCCACCGGCCATCGCGACGAAGCCCTGGACCGCGAGTGCGCGGACCGTCTGACGGGCCAGCCCGCCCACCCCGGCGGCGTTCGACACGGTGACCGAGATCTGGTCGGGCGTGACCGTCAGCGGCTCGCTCGGCGGCGTGGGGGTAGCGGAGGAGACGGCGGTGGTTGGGTCCGGCTCCTCGGTGAGCGGCCGGTCGAAGCGGATCGCCTCCCACAGGGCATCTGCCGCCTCCGACCACTGCACGCGATTCGGGTCCTCCAGGTACTGCTCGGTCGGCACCGTCACGAACTCGACCTTGTCCAGCCCGATGGAGCGCACGCTGTTGGCGATCTTCGCCATCTGAGAGGTCCCGAGCTCGCTGTCGGTCGTCATCGACTCGGTCGCCGCATCGAGGAAGGAGTACAGCCGGTCGGGTCGGAGGAGCAGCGAGGTCGACATCGCCTTCTGGGCAACCGAGGACAGGAACGCCTGCTGTCGCTCGATCCGACCCAGGTCCGAGCCGTCGCCGACGCTCTTGCGCATCCGCACATACCCCAGGGCCTCCTTGCCGTCGAGGATGTGCCGGCCGGCCTCCTTGGAGAAGTGGGCGTCCCTGTCGGCGACGTCCTCCGGGAGACACACCTCGATGCCGCCGAGAGCATCCACCATCGTGCGGAAACCCATGAAGTCGATGACGACGAAGTGGTCGATCCTGATGTCGGTGTTGCCCTCGAGCGTGCGGATCACGCAGGGGGCCCCACCCTGGTTGAAGTTCTTGTTCCACTGCCGCACGACGCCGTTATCGACGGTGCTGCTCAGGTCGTTGCAGTCCTCGGGTGCCTTCACCATCGAGTCCCTCGGGATCGACACGACGAGAGCTCGACGGCGATCCGCGGAGAGGTGCACGAGGAGATTGGTGTCGGACTGGGCTCCGCCCTCGGCCGTGTCCGTGCCGTACTCCGTCGTTCCCAGGCCCTGTCTGGTATCCGAGCCCATGACGAGGATGTTGAGCGGACCCTCGACCTCGACCTCGGGCCGGTCGGTTCCCAAAGATCCGGCGACGTCGATGCGGGTGATGTTGTTGTCCAGGTTGGCGTAGGCCACCGCGAGTCCGCCCACAAGGGCGGCGATGACCCCTGCGGCGACGAGCGGCCATCGCGGCCCTCGGCGGCGACGGGAACGCCGCGTCTGCCGGCGACGGGCGTGGAGCTCACGACGGGTCGGGAACGCGTCCTGCGGGGCCGGTGACTGCCCCTCGTGCTCCCAACGGGTCAACGGGACGCTCCTTCATGTGCATCGATTACTCAGACGTTCCAGGACGCGCGCCACCGCACCATCGTCGGTGGGGGGAGGGTGGCGGACGGCCTGATCTGGGCAAAGATTCTAGACGTCGATTCTGAACGCCCCCTGACAGCGCCCGGTCGGGCGGCGCCGCCCGACCGGTTGCCGAGCACGGGAGGACGCCCAGACCAGGCCGGAAGTCAACGTCATCCGAACATGCGAAAGGCGGCCCCACGAGGGGACCGCCTTCCAGTAAGACCCTTGCGGGTCCGATGAAGTCAGTGAAGTCAGATTGCGCGAACCTGGTCGGCCTGCGGGCCCTTCGGACCCTGCGTGACCTCGAACTCCACGCGCTGCGCCTCGTCGAGCGAGCGGTAGCCGGAGGAGTCGATTGCGCTGTAGTGAACGAACACATCGGGGCCGCCGCCGTCCTGGGCGATGAATCCGAAGCCCTTCTCAGCGTTGAACCACTTAACGGTGCCCTGTGCCATCGGGTGTAACTCTTTTCCTTGTATCTCAGCGAGCGCCGGGTACATACCCAGCCGCCACGTTGCCGACCACGGCTGACCCCTGGTCTAAACATGCAACTCGGGAACGGTAGCAGAGTGAGACCCGTTCTGTGGGGTCTGACTTAGAGTTCGGTCACTTTGATTCGCAGGCTGGTTGGCAAATGCCTCCTCTTGCACTTGCACCGACGGGTCGAAAAGGGCGCATGGAGTGCTCCCGCGACCCGGTCTCGACACGTCTGACCTCGGCGGGCTGTGGCCAGCCACAGTGACCCGTCTCACGGTTGGTGACATCATCGGCAGATGGGCCATACCGTCCTGATCGTCGACGACCACGCCGAGTTCCGGGCGTCGGCGCGCGCGATGCTCGAGGCGGCTGGATTCGACGTCGTCGGAGACGCCACGAGCGGGGCGGAAGCGCTCGCGCAGGCCGAGCGCCTCGAACCGGCGCTCGTGCTGCTGGACATCAAGCTGCCCGATCTGGACGCAATCAGCGTGGCTGAGCAGCTGGCCGCCCTCAGCCGGCCGCCGGATGTAGTGCTCACCTCGACCCGCGACGCTGCTGCATACGGTCCGCGACTTCGCAGCGCACCGGCGCGCGGGTTCCTGGCCCAGGCCGAGCTCTCCGGCCCCTCCCTGGCCCGCCTCCTGACGTATCCCCCGTGACGCCGGTCAGGGTCGGCACCCTGGCGGCGGCAGCGTGCCTGGGGTTAGCAGCTGAATTCACGGGACCGCTGTGGGGACGTCCCCTGCTGTGGCTCCCGGACCTCGCGGTGGGCCTCGTGCTGCTCGCCGCCGGCATGGCGGCCTGGGAGCGGGAGCGGGGCACCGCGATCCTCCTCTACGCCTCCGGTGTCGCCTGGTTCGCGGGGACGATCAGCCCGCTGGCCGGCTACTGGCACCGGGGACTCCTCATCCACCTGCTCCTGGCCTTCCCAGGTACCCGACCGCGGTCGCGGGTCACCTGGGTCGCGACCACGGCCGGGTATGCGACAGCATGCGTCCCGGCCCTGTGGCGCGGGCAGGGTGCCGCGCTGCTTCTCCCTGTTCTGCTTGTCAGCGTCGCGCTGTGGCGGCGTACGGAGGTCGGGCCGGGGACAGGGAGGCTCCGACGATGGGTCCGGCTCGCGGGAGCCGCGACCATTCTGCTCGCCGCGGCGATCGCCGGTGGGGAGCTGGCCCGCAGCCTCGTCCCGGGGCATCGAGCCGTCATCCCGGCCCTGCTCGTCTACGAGCTGGCCGTGGTCGCGGTCGCTGTGCTGCTCGTTGTCGGACTCCGCGCTCCGCCCGTGTCACGGGTGACTGATCTCGTCGTCGAGATCGGCGATAGTCGGGGCGGGCTGCTGCGCGGCGAGCTGGCGAGGGTCCTCGGTGACCCCACCCTGCGCCTCGGACGCTGGAGCGCTGACTCAGGTGGGTATCTGGACGAGCACGGAGAGGCCGTGCTACCTCCCTGTCCAACAAGGCGATCGCGGCCCGCCTCTACGTCACCGAGCGGACCGTGGAGGCCCATGTCACCCAGACCTTCCTCAAGCTCGATCTGGTCGACGACCCCGCCTCGCACCGCCGGGTCCACGCCGTGCTGGCCTATCTGCGCCACCAGTCAGCCGGTTCGGGCGAGATCGAGTGAGGCAGGGTCGGACCGCGTGATTGCGGGACTGACGTCGAGGCGATGGCGCAGGGTCCGAGATGTACCCTGATGGGGCTGTCCGCGGGGCAGCGAGGAGGGCTCGCATAGTGGCCTAGTGCGGCGGTCTTGAAAACCGCTAAGTCGGTAGCCCCGGCTTCGTGGGTTCGAATCCCACGCCCTCCGCACGGTCCGGAAACGCGCGCAGCACGTGCTCGGACGTGCTGAAGGGCGTGGGATGACGGGGAGCGGAGGGCTCGCAGCGAGGAACGAGCAGCGAGGCCGAGGCGGAGTCCCACGCCCTCCGCTCGATGACACACCCAACGCTCACGACGGGTATGCGCACGTCGGCTAGTGTCTGGTGCACTCACCACCTCCTCTGGTCGCCTAGGAAGGTCCAGCCATGGGCAAGCTCTCGTTCCTCGCCGGTGCCGCCGTCGGATACGTCCTCGGCGCGAAGGCCGGGGTGCAGCGGTACGAGCAGATCAAGGCGCTGTCGAGCCGGATCTGGCAGTCGGACCCGGTCCAGCACCAGGTCGAGCGCGGCAAGGAAGCGGCTCGCACCCAGGTGGCGCCGGCGGTCGCGGATGCGGTGAGCACGGCGGCCAAGGCGACAGCGGACCGGCTGCGCAGCGAGCGGGTCGTCACGAGCGAGGCTGTCGCTCCCACGATGGAAGTCAGGGTCGAGACCACCCAGACGATCCACGAGGGCGACCCCCTGGAGCCGCCGGAGCAGCCCGTCCACGGCTAGCCCGAAGCCACCGCCGCCACAAGCACGTCGGCAATGCCCAGGTCACCGCGCACCAGCTCCCGGGACAGGATCCTGCGGTGGCTGGTCCTCGCCGGTGTCGTCCTGGTCGGGCTGCTCGTCGTGCGCGCCGCATCGCTCGGACAGGATCTCGTCACCGACGGGCCGAGCTCCCGCGCGCCCTGGACCCCACCGGCGCGGTCGGGCCCTCCCCTGCTCCCCACCCCCACTCCTTCGGCTCCTGACCCGGTGATCGGGGAGACACCGCCCGAGGCACCCGGCCTGCTCGTCGAGGTCGGGCTGCGGGTCGTCGACGCCGCACTCATCATCTGCGTGGTCGTCCTCATCGTGGGCGTTGCACGGATGTGGCGGCGCACTCTGCCGACCGGGCCGTCCCCTCGTCCCTGGGAGAGTCTGCACGGGGTGCCGACACCGCTGCAGGTCCGTCAGGCGCTGGCGTCGGCGCTCGAGGCGGACGTCATCCTCGTCGGGCCAGGATCCCCGCGCAATGCGATCGTCCAGTGCTGGGTGACGCTGGAGCGTCTTGGGACCGAGGTCGGCATCCCCCGAGCGGGTGCGGAGACGACGACGGAGTACGTCGTCCGATTCCTGGAGGTCGCAGATGCCGACCGGGACGCCGTCGACGAGCTCGCGGCGCTGTTCCAGGAGGCCCGCTTCTCGGAGCACCCGGTCACCACTGAAGCGCTCGCCCGCGCCCGGTCGGCCCTTCGTGCCATCCGGGTCAGCCTCCAACCCCCGGGCCGGCGCACGGCCATGAGGACCACAGTCCGTCGCGGGCAGCAGGGCCATGCCTGATGACGACGGAGCCCACAGATGCCTGACACCCCCCACCCCGGCTCCCGAACCGGCAGCATGGACCCTATGGCGCAGCCCCGAACCCGTGACCGGCGCACACGGCTGCGTTGGTGGGTGTTCACCGGGGTCGGGGCAGCACTGATCGCAATCACCGGGGCAGGGACCCTCGCCGCCAGCGGGTGGGACGTGCGGCTCGGACCGGTCGTCCTGATCGCCCTGACCGCTGCGGTCGCGTTCGGGCTCCTCCTCGAGGTGTTCGGTCCTGCACAGCTACCCACGGCTCACCGCTTCCGCCATGTCGACCCGTGGCGGCTGAGGCATGCCGTGCCCTACGCGCATCAAGGCCGGGACACCCAGATGGTGAGGGACGCCGCTGCGATGCGACGCGTGCTGATCGGGGGCCAACAGGCTGCGTTGCACGACCGACTCGTCGGCGTCGCGCAGGACCAGGTGCGCGCCGCATACGGACTCGGTCTGGGGGACGCGCGATCACGGGAGCTGCTCGGCGTCCGCGCCCATGATCTGCTGACCGGTCCCCCGCGCCGACTCGGCACCGCGGATGTCGAGCACATCATCGACCGGATCGAGGCGCTGTGACTGCGGCTTCGGAGCGCGCGACGGCCATCCTCGACGAGGTCGAGCGCGCCGTCATCGGCAAGCGGTCAGCACTCACTCTCGTGCTCGCCGCCGTACTCGCCAAGGGGCATGTGCTCCTCGAGGACCTGCCAGGTCTCGGCAAGACGCTGGCCGCCCGCTCACTGGCGACCGCACTCGGTCTGGAGTTCGCACGGGCCCAGTTCACACCGGACCTGCTGCCCGCGGACCTCACCGGCTCGTTCGTCTTCGACCAGCGCTCGGGCGACTTCGTCTTCCGCAAGGGTCCGATCTTCACCGAGCTCCTGCTCGCCGACGAGATCAACCGGACCCCGCCGAAGACGCAGGCCGCACTGCTCGAGGCGATGCAGGAGCGCCAGGTCACCGTCGAGGGCAGGACCTTCTCCCTGGGGCCGACCTTCCATGTCCTCGCCACCGCGAATCCCGTTGAGTACGAAGGCACCTACCCACTCCCGGAGGCGCAGCTGGACCGCTTCCTCGCGCGTGTCTCGTTCGGGTACCCAAGCGCCCAGGACGAGACGGACGTCGTCATCGCCCGGATGCGCCGTGGGCGGGAGGAGGTCGACATCAGCACCGCCGTCGCCGCCGGCGAGCTCCTCGAGCTCCAGACGACCGTCGAGCAGGTCACGGTCGACCCAGGCATCGCCCGGTATGCGGTGGCCCTGACCACTGCGACCCGCACCCACCCGGACACGCTCATCGGCTCCTCGCCGCGCGGCTCTCTGGCCCTGGTGCTCATGGCGAGGGCCATGGCCGTGATCGACGGCCGGGACTACGTCATTCCCGAGGACGTCAAGGCGGTGGCCCCCAGTGCCCTCGCGCACCGGGTCACCATCCGGCCCGAGCTGTGGATGACGCAGCCGAGCGGCCTGGCCGTCGTCGAGGAGGTCCTCGGCCAGGTGCCCACCCCGCCGACGGTCGAGCCCGACAGCGTCCGGCCGTGACCGGGTGGAGGCCCACGGCCAGCCTGGGTCGGGCATCTGCCCTGGGCGCCCTCGGCCTCGTGCTCGCCCTCGCGGCGGGTCGACCGGCGCTGGCAGCCTTCGCGGTCCCACTCCTCCTGCATGCCGCCTGGGGAATCACCGGCAAGCCCCTCAGCGGGCCAAGGGTGCAGCATCACCTCGACCACCGCACCCTCTTCGAGGGGCAGGCGACGACCTCGCGCCTAGAGCTCTCCGCCGAGGGCGCGGAACACGTCGTCCGCGCGATGGGTCAGGCGGCTCACGTGGCCGTGAGCCCGAGGTCGGGTGCGGTGCAGGCACTCCTTCACGGCGGCCGACCCCGGCCTGCCCACGACCTCGACACCGGACTGCCGCTTCACCTGGGACTGCGGCACTGGGGGCTGGCCACCCTCGGTGAGGAGAAGGTCGCCTTCACCTCGGAGTGGTGCGGATTCCGTTGGGGTCCAGCGTCCTTGGGACATGCCTCGCTCACCGTCCTCCCCTCCCGGCTGCCAGGGAGTGTGCTCGCCCCCGCACCGCACCCGGTGGGCCTCGTGGGTGCGCACCGGTCACGTCGCATCGGCTCGGGGGTCGAGATGAGCGGGATCAGGCCCTTCACGGTCGGTGACAAGCTCCGTCGCATCCACTGGCGCCACAGTCTGCGCACCGGCGAGCTGCACACCATCGTCTCCGATGCCGAGGAGGATGCGGCTGTCCTGCTGGTCGTCGATGCCACGGCCGACCACGGCTGCTCCGGCGGCGTCGGGGACACCGAGTCGACGCTCGACGTGTCGGTGCGAGCGGCCGCGCAGATCGCGGAGCACCACTTGCGCATCGGCGACCGGGTAGGGCTGCGCGTCGTCGGCGGCGGCGGTGCGGTCATTCCGCTCTCGACCGGCACGCGCCACAGCTATCGCATTCTCGGCGCACTCGCCCGGACAAGGCCTGCTCCGGTCGGGAGAGGGGAGCTGTCCCGACTCGTGCTGCGGGCGCCGCCGGGGACGGTGGTCCTCGCGTTGACACCCCTGCTCGACCCGCACGTCGCGGATGTCGCAGCCTTCGCGGCCCGTTCCGGCCATGATGTCGTCGTCGTGGACACCATGCCGGTGCGGGCTGAGCCGGTGCTCGACGACCCGCTCGAGCCGCCCATGGCGGACCTGGTCTGGCGACTCCGGCGCCTGGACCGTGGCCCCGTCATCCGGGCGCTGCGCCGGGCGGGCTGCCCCGTCGTGCCGTGGAGCGGGCCGGGCACCCTCGACCTCGTGCTCCGGGAGATGTCCCACACCCGGACCCGACGCCCGGTGGTCCGGTGATCGGGGTGCGGCGTGGTCGAGGTGCGGCGATGAACGGACAGCGATGAGAGAGCCGCGATCGTGATACGCCTGAGGACCCGCGCCAGAGCATCGGCACCGACCAGGGAGTCGGCTGCCGCGAGCGCGGGGCCCGGGACGGCACTCGGCGCCCTGGAGATGGGTCCTCTCCCGAGCGTGGGACGGGTGCGGGAACACCCATGGTCGCGCGGCGCGATCGTCGTGCGCGTCGCCACGATCCTCTGCCTGCTGATCGGCGGCAGCGCGACCTGGTTCGGTGGCGCCGCGCCCCCTCCACTGCTCATCCTCGGCATCCTTGCTCTGGGCGGGATCGCGGTCCTGCGACCCGAGTCCCCTGCGGGTGCGGTGGTGCTGCTCTTCGTGCTGTGGTGGTGGACGGTGGCGGACGTGCCGACGTGGCAGGTCGGCGCGGCCATCGCCCTGCCGTTCCTCGTCGCCGCCCACGTGCTCCTCACCGTTGCATCCCTGACGCCGCCCTTCGTCCCGCTCGATCCGGATGTGCTGCGCCTCTGGGCCGGACGCGCCGGTCGACTGACGGTCGCTGGTTGGGCCGTCCTCGCGGTGGGTTGGGCTGCGAGCGGGGCACCCGTCGGTTGGACAATCGCCGGACTGGCCCTGATCGCTTCTCTGGCAACGGCGCTCGCGCTGACCCAGGCCTATCTGAAAGATGAACCGGCGGGTTGAGTCCGTGGCCGGGCAAGGACCGGAACAGCTGTGCCGGCGGACGCCATCGGCAGCCGGACAACGCGGTTCGCGAGGGCGCGGATGCTGGCCAACCTTGTGCGCCTCGGCACGATGGAGCGATGACCCGATGGGGATTCCACGCTTCTCACGAGCAGATCTCGCCCCGCCAGCTCCTCCTCGACGTCCAGCACGCGGAGCGGGCCGGCTTCCAGATGGCGATGTGCTCGGACCACTTCGCACCCTGGAGCATGCGTCAGGGGCACTCCGGCTACACGTGGTCCTGGCTGGGTGCAGCCCTGGCGACGACCGACCTCACCCTCGGCTGCGTCTCCGCACCGGGCTACCGCTACCACCCTGCCGTCCACGCCCAGCGCATCGCCACCCTCGGCACGATGTTCCCGGGCCGGTTCTGGGTGGCCCTCGGCAGCGGCGAGGCGATGAACGAGCACATCACCGGCCAGCCCTGGCCGCGCAAGGAGCTGCGGGAGGAACGGCTCGACGAGTGCGTCGACATCATCCGACGGATGCTCACGGGCGAGGAGGTCAGCCACGACGGCCACGTCACGGTCGACCGGGCCCGGATCTACGACGTCCCTGAACCGACCCCGCTGCTCATCGCCCCCGCGGTCTCGGTCTCCTCGGCCGAGCGCGTCGCCGCGTGGGCCGATGGCCTGGTGACCATCAACCAACCGGTCGAGACCCTGCGAGAGGTACTCGACGCATACCGGGGCGCCGGAGGCCGGGGGAAGGTGAGCCTGCAGGTCCACCTGTCGTGGGCGCCCACCCGCGAGGAGGCCGAGGCGGTCGCGCACGACCAGTGGCGCAGCAACGTCTTCGCCGAGCCCATCCCGTGGGACACCGAGACCCCCGAGGCGTTCGACGCGATGTCCGAGCACGTGGCCATCGAGGTGGTCCACGACAGCGCCCGGATCTCCTCGGACCTCGACCAGCACGTCGACTGGCTGCAGGAGTATGCGTCGCTCGGCTTCGACGACATCTACCTGCACTTCGTGGGTCAGGACCAGCGACCGTTCATCGACACCTTCGCCGAGAAGGTGCTCCCCCGGCTCGAGGAGGGCTGAGTCATCAACATCACCGACACCAGTGACCTGTGGTGGAAGAGCGCCGTCGTCTACTGCCTCGACATCGAGACCTTCTACGACGCGGACGGCGACGGCATCGGCGACCTGCAGGGTCTCGCGGAGCGGATCGACTACCTCGCCCAGCTCGGCATCAACTGCCTGTGGCTCATGCCGTTCTACCCGAGCCCCGACCGGGACGACGGCTACGACGTCATGGACTACTACGGCGTCGACCGCCGGCTCGGCGACCACGGCCGGCTGGTCGAGGTCATCCGCACCGCTCACGACCGGGGTATGCGCGTCATCGCCGACCTCGTCGTCAACCACACCTCGGACCAGCACCCGTGGTTCAAGCAGTCCCGGCGCAGCAAGGACAACCCCTACCGGGACTTCTACATCTGGCGATCGGACGATCCGGGTGACACGTCCGACCAGGTCGTCTTCCCCGACCAGGAGGACTCGATCTGGGAGAAGGACGACCGGACCGGCGAGTGGTACCTCCACCACTTCTACAAGCACCAGCCCGATCTCAACCTCGACAACCCGAAGGTCCTGAACGAGATCATGCGCACGATCGGCTTCTGGCTCGAGGTCGGCTTCGACGGGTTCCGGGTGGACGGGGTCCCCTTCCTCGCCCAGGACGGGTCCAAGGAGGGCGACGGCAACGAGGTGGACCCCCACGCGTTCATGAAGGAGGTCAACGGCTTCCTGTCCCGCAGGAGCGGGCACGCCATGATGCTCGGTGAGGTCAACCTCCCCTACCCCGAGCAGTACGCCTTCTTCGGCGGCAGGTCGGCCGACGAGCTGCACATGCAGTTCGACTTCATCGGGATGCAGGCCACCTACCTCTCACTCGCGCGGGCGGACGTACGTCCCCTCGTGCGCTCCTTGAAGAAGCGCCCGGAGCTGCACCGGAAGAGCCAGTGGGCCACCTTCCTGCGCAACCACGACGAGCTGACCCTGGACAAGCTCAGTGACAGTGAGCGGCAGGAGGTCTTCGACGCCTTCGGCCCGGAGAAGGACATGCAGGTCTTCGACCGCGGCCTCAAGCGACGGCTGCCGACGATGCTCGACGGGGACCCGCGGCGCATCCGGATGGCCTACTCGCTGATGTTCTCGCTGCCGGGAACGCCGGCGCTCTACTACGGCGAGGAGATCGGGATGGGTGAGGACCTCGCTGCCGATGGACGCATGGCGGTGCGGACCCCCATGCAGTGGACAGCCGGACGCAACGGTGGCTTCTCCACCGCCGCGCCGCGGAAGCTCGTCCAGCCCGTCGTGTCGGGTCCGTTCGGGCCGGATCACGTCAACGTGGCCGCCCAGATGCGCGACCGGGACTCGCTCTGGAACTGGATGCGCACCCTCATCACGATCCGGCGGACCTGTCCCGAGCTCGGCTGGGGCGAGCCGAGCATCCTCGAGCACGACGGTGGTCACAGCGTGCTCGTCCAACGGCTCGACTGCCCTGGATCGGCTGTCCTCACCGTCCACAACCTCTCCTCCGAAGGGCGCACCGTAACCGTCCCCGTCGCCGGGTTCGGGCCCGGATCCGAGGACGGCGAGGCGGCGGACGATGGCGAGGCGCCGGAGGTCACCGACCTGCTCACCCAGGAACCTGTGGACCTGGAGGACAGCGAGCTCACCCTGCCCATCGAGGGATACGGCGTCGCGTGGTTCCGGCTGCGGCCGGCCGGCCACCTGGCCATCCCGTAGCTCGTTGCACAGCCCGGACGCACTCACTTGACCAGTGTCCGGCTCACCGTCTCGAAGTCGATGCAGCTAGATGAAGAGTGCCGGATCCCGGAAGAGCGCCTCGTAGGGGTCCTCGCCGTCGTGCTCGGGGAAGCGGACGGCGGCCGGGATTCCGGTCGCCACGGCGCCGGCGGGAACGTCCTTGACCACCACCGAGTTGGCCCCGATCTGCACCCCGTCCCCGATATCGATCGCCCCGAGGATCTTCGCGCCGGCACCGACGGTCACCCCGGAGCCCAGGGTCGGGTGCCGCTTGACCTTCTCGAGTGACCGGCCGCCGAGTGTCACCCCGTGGTAGAGCATGACGTCGTCACCGATCTCCGCGGTCTCGCCGATGACGACGCCCATCCCGTGGTCGATGAAGAAGCGTCGGCCGATCTGCGCTCCCGGATGGATCTCGATCCCGGTGACCGCACGCGACGCGGTCGACAGCAGCCGGGCAGCGGGCTTGAGCCGCTTACGCTGCCACAGGCGGTGCGCGACCCGGTGTGACCAGATCGCATGTAGGCCAGGGGAGTTGAAGGCGACGTCAGCGCGCGACTCGGCAGCCGGGTCGCGCGCGATCGCGGCGTCCAGGTCTTCGAGTACCCGGTCCCGGGCCTGCTGAGCGACAGTCCGCACCCGCCCCACCACGCCCTTGGCGCGGCGGGAGCGCGACTTGCCACCCGCATACAGAGCCGTGGGACCTGTCATCACTGCGCGAGGCCCTCGAAGAGGATCGTGGAGAGGTAGCGCTCGCCGAAGCTCGGGATGATGACGACGATGGTCTTCCCGGCGTTCTCCGGGCGGGTCGCGACCTCGTTGGCGGCAGCCAGTGCCGCCCCGGAGGACAGGCCGACGAAGAGGCCCTCCTGGGTCGCGGCCTTGCGGGCCCACTCGACCGCCGTCGCGGCATTGACGTCGATGACCTCGTCGTAGATCTCGGTGTCGAGGATCTCGGGGACGAAGTTGGCCCCGATGCCCTGGATCTTGTGCGGCCCGGGCGCACCACCGTTGAGGATGGGCGACTCCTCGGGCTCGACGGCGATCATCTGCACGCCGGGCTTGCGCTCCTTGAGGACCTGACCCACGCCGGTGATGGTGCCGCCGGTGCCGATGCCCGCGACGACGATGTCGACCTCACCGTCGGTGTCCTTCCAGATCTCCTCCGCCGTGGTCCGGCGGTGGATCTCGGGATTCGCCTCGTTGGCGAACTGGCGGGCGAGGATGGCCCCACGCTCCTTGGCGATCTCCTCGGCCTTGGCGACCGCCCCCTTCATGCCCTCGCTGCCGGGAGTGAGGACGAGCTCCGCGCCGTAGGCACGCAGGAGGGCCTTGCGCTCCTGGCTCATCGTCTCCGGCATGGTCAGCACGACCTTGTACCCCTTGGCCGCCCCCACCATGGCCAGGGCGATGCCGGTGTTGCCCGAGGTGCCCTCCACGATCGTCCCACCGGGCTGCAGCTCACCGCTGGCCTCAGCGGCCTCGATGATCGAGACCCCGATCCGGTCCTTGACCGAGCTCGCCGGGTTGTAGAACTCGAGCTTGGCTGCGACGGTGGCGTCCGACTCGATGATCCGGTTGATCCGCACCAGCGGGGTGTTGCCGATGAGCTTGGTGACGTCGTCGTAGATGGGCACAGGGGTCTCCTCGTTCGGGGATGGGGCGCACGGTCGGCCGCGCTCGAGACAGCACGGATCCAGTTATGGCAATGCTAACCGTCCGTTATCTCGAGGGTATTCCCCCGTTCGGGAGGAACACAGCAGGAGTAATGCGGGAGGACGTCGGAGCCGCCTAGTCTGCGCAGGTGAGCGGGTGACTACACCGGGGTGAGGCGCGTCTCGTCCCCTCGGCAGGTATCCAACGACAGGCCGGACGTAGACTCCCGCTCATGGACCTGGACCTGAGCCCACTGCAGATTGCGCTCATCGCCGTGTGTTTCACCGTTCCACTCCTCGGGTGGGCGCTGCTGTTCCGGCAGATCGCGCGGTTCTGGAAGTACTTCCAGCTCGGTCAGCCCGTGCAGCGCACGGACAACCCGACCGCGCGGACGATGACCCTGCTCAAGGAGTTCTTCGGTCACACCCGGATGTCGCGCCTGCCGGTCGTCGCGATCGCGCACTGGTTCACAGCGCTGTCCTTCTTCCTGCTGTTCGCCACCCTCGTCAACGCGTTCTTCCAGCTGCTCTGGGCGGACTTCCGGCTGCCGCTCATCGGGCACTTCCCGCCCTTCGAGTGGGTCATCGAGTTCTTCGCCTGGACCGGGTTCATCGGCATCATCGTCCTCGTCGTCATCCGGCAGCAGAAGCACCCGCGCTCGGCCGCCGGAGAGCAGGGCCGCCGTTCCCGCTTCTTCGGGTCGATCTGGTGGCAGGCCTACTACGTCGAGTTCACGATCTTCGCGGTGACGACGTGCATCCTCCTGCTGCGCACACTCGAGGCTGCGCATCTGAAGATCGCCGAGCCGGACCAGAGCGTGGGCCTGCACTTCCCGCTCACCGGGTGGCTGTCGGGCATGTGGTCCGGCCTCTCCCTCGAGGGGATCGAGAACTGGATCTACGTCATCGCCGCGATCAAGATCATGGTCAGCTTCGCGTGGATGATCACGATCTCGCTCCAGCCGACCATGGGTGTCGCCTGGCACCGCTTCCTGGCGTTCCCCAACATCTGGTTCAAGCGCTTCGCCTCCGGACGCACCGCCCTCGGCGCCCTCGAGCCCATCCGGATCAAGGGTGAGGAGCTGAACTTCGAGGAGATCGAGGACCTCGACGAGGACGCCGCGCTGGGCGTCGGGAAGGTCGAGGACTTCACCTGGAAGGGTCTGCTCGACTTCTCGACCTGCACCGAGTGCGGCCGCTGCCAGAGCCAGTGCCCGGCCTGGAACACCGACAAGCCGCTCTCGCCGAAGCTCCTCATCATGTCGCTGCGGGAGCACGCCAACGCCAAGGCTCCCTACCTGCTGGCCACCGAGGAGGAGCGGGAGAACCTCGACCCGAAGGTCAAGGCCGCCGCAGAGCTGCCGCTCATCGGCTCCACCGGCTACGACATCACCCGCCCGCTCGACGCATACCAGCCCTTCGCCTCCGGCGAGGCAGGCGCCGTCATCGACGAGGACGTCCTGTGGTCCTGCACCACGTGCGGCGCCTGCGTCGAGCAGTGCCCGGTCGACATCGAGCACGTCGACCACATCGTCGACATGCGTCGCTACCAGACGCTCATCGAGAGTGCCTTCCCGAGCGAGCTGGGCGGGCTCTTCAAGAACATGGAGAACAAGGGCAACCCGTGGGGTATGGCTCCCCGGGCCCGGCTCGAGTGGGCCAAGGACCTGCCCTTCCCCGTCAAGATCGTCGGCGAGGACATCGAGTCGATGGACGAGGTCGACTACCTCTTCTGGGTCGGCTGCGCCGGCGCCTACGAGGACCGTGCCAAGAAGACCACGCGCGCGGTGGCCGAGCTGCTCGACGCCGCAGGTGTCTCCTTCGCCATCCTCGGCGACGGCGAGACCTGCACCGGTGACTCCGCCCGCCGCGCCGGCAACGAGTTCCTCTACCAGATGCTGGCCCAGCAGAACGTCGAGGTCCTCAACGAGGTCGGCGCGACGAAGATCGTCGTGACCTGCGCGCACTGCTTCAACACCATCAAGAACGAGTACCCGCAGCTCGGCGGCAAGTACGAGGTCGTCCACCACACCCAGCTGCTCAACCGGCTCGTGCGGGAGAAGCGGCTCGTGCCCGTGGCCCGCCCGGACCAGGCCCCCGGGATGTCGAGCGCCAAGAACGCCGCGTCGACGGCTCCGACGGTCACCTACCACGACCCGTGCTACCTCGGTCGGCACAACCAGGTGTATGCCCCGCCGCGTGAGCTCATCGGCGCCCTCCCGGGGGTCGAGCTGAGGGAGATGGAGCGCAGCGGCGAGAAGTCGTTCTGCTGCGGCGCCGGCGGTGCACGCATGTGGATGGAGGAGAAGCTCGGCACCCGGGTCAACATGAACCGGACCGAGGAGGCTCTCGCCACCGGCGCCGAGCGGATTGCCATCGGCTGCCCGTTCTGCCGGGTGATGATCTCCGACGGCCTGACCGCCAAGCAGTCCGAGGGCGTCGGCGAGAACGTCGAGGTCGTCGACGTCGCACAGATGCTGCTCGCCGCCGTCAAGCGCGGCCAGGAGCCCGAGGCCGTCGAGGCGGCCGAGCCCGAGCCGGCGCCTGCACCGGCGAGCTGAGACCCAAGACGCTGGGATTGAAGACACGGCGCCCCCTGCCGTCGACCTGACCGACGGCAGGGGGCGCTCTGTTGTCAGCGGAGGGTGCCGGTGTTGTGTCCGATGGCCGCCTGCATCGTGCGCACGACGAGGAACGCGTCGCGCAGGTGACCGCGTTCGAAGTGCGAGAGATCGTCCGGGTCGAGGAAGTTGTCCGGCTGCCGGCCGGCCTCGACGAGCCGCGCCTGGTGCTCGAGCCGGATGGTGGCGATGACGTCATATGCGGCCACCAGGTCCCGACCACCGGACGCCGAGATCACGTCGGCCCGCTCCGCGGCCAGCAACCGGTCCCGGGTGTTCACCGCCGTGAGCCGGCCCTTGAGGGCGTACACCCGGCCCAGGTCGACGACCGGGATGACACCGCTGTGCTTGAGGTCGATGGTGTGCTTGTGCTCCCCGGAGCGTGCTGTCGCGATCTGGCGGAGGAAGTTCAGCGGCGGGTGGTGCTTCATCGAGTTCGAGATCATGTGTGCCACAAAGATCTGGTTGGCGGCGGCCCTGCGCAGCGTGTCGCGCTGGAGCTCGCTGAACAACGTCGCGTCCCCGCTGATCGGGCGCAGGTCGAACATCACCGAGGCCAGCATCTGCGCCATCGGATCCGGCTGCTCGATCCACGCGTCGAAGTACTGCCGCCAGACCCGGACCGGTTGGCGCCACTGCGGATTCGTGGCCATCATGCCGCCCGAGCAGTAGACGTAGCCGCACTCGTTGAGCCCGTCCGAGACGATCCTGGCGAGGGCTGCGAAGTACTCGTCGTCGCCCGCGCTCATCGAGTCGTCGATGATCAGGCCGTTGTCCTGGTCGGTCACACCCGTCTGCTCCTGGCGACCCTGCGAGCCGCAGGCGGCCCACACATACGGCACCGGCGGGGGTCCGAGCTCGGCCTCGGCGAGAGCGAGGAGGCGGCTCGTGGTGGCATCGGCGACGTCGGTGATGCGTCGGGTCACCGTCGAGTGCGGCTGGTTGCTTCGCACGAGCTGCACGAGAAGTCTGGGCAAACCTGCGGTCGCCCGCACCATCTCCTGGATCGACGTCGCCGAGGCGATGTCGTAGGTGAGCAGGTCGCTGGCCATCGCGTGCACCCTGGTCACGTCGGTGACCGTGACGATCCCGATGAGCACCGAGTCCTCGACGATCGGGACGTGCCCGATGTCGAGGCGGAGCATGAGCCGGAGCAGGTCGGCGACCCGTGCTGTCGGTGGCAGCGAGGTCGGGTTCGGCGTCATCGCGTCGGCGACCGGTCCGCTCGGCGCGCGCCCCTCGGCGACCACCCGGTTGGTGAAGTCGCCGTCCGTGATGATGCCGACCAGTCCCGAGTCGTCGACGACGGGCAGGCACGAGATGTCCCGGTCGCGCATGAGGCGGGCCGCCTCAGCGATCGTCGTGCCGGGGTCGCAGGAGATCGGCGAGCGGGTCATCAGCTCCCGCACGCGGGTATCGATGAGCGGCTCGGTGCGCGCCGCCGGCTCCGGCCGGTCGAAGAAGCCTTGCCGACCCGGTGCACTGCCGTCCTGGGGCATAGCAAGTCAGGGTAGTGGTCGGGGCCCCAGGTGCGGGGGAAGGCCGCGTGCCCTGGCCCGCATCGTCCGACCGGCCAATCTTTGTGTGATCTGGGTCGGTGGGTTCAGGTTTTCGGAGGGTAGTCAGACACCCTGGAAGCAGGGCGCGCCGCCCTCACCGGGTGGGGTGGTGAGAGCGGCGCGCCCTTCGTGCTTCCTGGATGCTGCCCGTCGACCACCCTGGCCACCCGGAGCCCGCGTACCAGAACGTGACAATAGGAACGTTCTGGTACGGCTCGTACCGGGCTGCGCGTACCAGAACGTGACAATAGGAACGTTCTGGTACGCGCCCTACATGGCGGGCTCAGGCGGTCAGAGCGAGTCCAGGAACTCGCGGGCGACATCCTCCGGGTTGCGCTGCTGGACGTCGGTCTGCTCGAGCATCGCGCTGACCTTCTCCGTCGTCAGGACGGCCGACACGGCGTCGAGGACCTCACGGACCCGGTCGGCGTCCTCGGCCCGCACCAGCGGGACCATGTTCTGGCTGCCGAAGAGGGACTCGGTGTCCTTGAGGACGACGAGATCGTTGACGACGATTGCCGGGTCGGTCGTGAAGATGTTGGCCACCTGGATCTGGCCGTTGACGAGCGCCTGGACGAGCGCGTTGCCGGTGAGCGGCTGGAACGCGGCGAAGGTCAGTCCGTAGGTGGACTCGAGGCCTGGGATTCCCTGTGGTCGGGACTGGAACTCCGGAGGGGCCCCGAGCGTCATCTCCCCGGCGACCTCGGCCAGGTCCGCGATCGTCGTCAGACCGTGCTCCTGCGCGGTCTCGGCGGTGACGGTGAGCGAGTCGTTGTCCTCGGCCTCGGAGCGGGCGAGCATCGTGAACTCCTCGGGCAGGAGCTCAAGGACCGCGTCGTAGACAGCGTCCGGATCGGTCTCGCTGAAGGCGTCGTCGTAGAAGAAGCCAAGAGCGCCGGTGTACTCCGGGATGACGTCCACCGACCCGTCCTCCAGCGCTCTCAGATAGATCTCGCGCGAGCCGATGCCGGTGTTGGTCGTCGCGTTGATCCCCGCGTCGTTGAGCGCTCCCGCGTAGATGTGCGCCATGAGGATGCTCTCGGAGAAGTCGGCCGAGCCGACGACGATCGGCTCACCGTCGTCCCCGGTCGTCGCGGTCTCGGTCCCGCCGTCCGCGGACTGGGTCGGCGAGTCGGTGTCGAGCGGGTCCGACCCGCCGCCACAGGCGGCCAGACCGAGCATGGCGGCGACTCCGAGAGCGAGGACACGGGCCGTGTGGGAGGTGCGGTGCATGAGCGTGCTCCTTCAGGTGGAGGGTGAGAGCGGTCCTACTGCGGTGATGCCTTCGGCACCAGGTCGTGCGAGAGGGTGGCGTGCTGTTGGGTCTCGTGCTGGCAGGAGGGGGCCTGGCAGAGGAGGTATGCGGTGGTCGTCATGACGGTGCACCCGCCTCCGCGACAACACCGACGTTTCCCGGGTGCTTCCCGGTGAGGCCGGGCGAGACGATCCGGCGCTCGACGAGGGCGAGGACACCGTCGATCCCGAGCGCCAGGACGGAGACGAGCAGCGCGCCGCCGGCGGTGACGACGTAGTTGCCGGTGGCCAGGCCGTCGATGAGGAACCGACCCAGGCCGCCGAGGCCGACGAAGGCCGCCACCGTCGCCGTCGCGATGACCTGGAGCGTCGCCGCACGGATGCCGGACATGAGCAGGGGCAGGGCACACGGGAGCTCGACCTTGCCGAGCACCTGCAGCGGGCGCATGCCGATGCCCTTCGCGGCGTCCCGGGCGGCGGGATCGACAGCCTCGACCCCCGCATACGCACCACTGAGGACCGGTGGGATGGCAAGCAGGACCAGGACGACGATGCTCGGGATGACGAAGGCGAGCTGGCTGCTGATGCGCGGCCCCACCCAGAGGGTGACCGCGAAGAGCAGACCCAGCGTGGGCACCGCCCGGGCCGCGTTGCTGGCCGTGATGATCCATCTGGCCCGGCCTGAGTGACCCACGTACAGACCCATGGGGATCGCGATCGCGCACGTGACGATGAGGACGATCCCGCTGTAGAAGATGTGCTCCCACAGCCGGGTCCCGATGCCCCCGGGACCGCTCCACGACTCGGATGACGTGAGCCATTCGATGATCTGCTGGATCATGTCGCTGCCCTCGTCCAGGGCGTGAGTGCCCGGCCGGCGGCGGTGATGACGACATCGAAGATCAGGGCGAGGAGCAGCGTCGCGACGATGCCGAGCCAGAGCTCAGCAGGGATGTTCCGGCGGTACCCGTCGATGAGCAGGTCACCGAGCTGACTCACCCCGACGAGGGATGCGACCGAGACGATGCTGACGTTGCTCACCGCCGCCACCCGCAGCCCGGCGGTGATGACCGGCACCGCCAGTGGCAGCTCGATCGTGTGGAAGCGCCTGAAGCGTCCGTAGCCCATCGCGATCGCCGACTGCTGCACGTGGTCGGGGACCGATCCGATCCCGTCGGCGACCGTGCGCACGAGGAGCGCGACGGTGTACACCGTCATCGCGGCCACGACGTTGATCGGATCGAGGATCCGGGTGCCGAGGAGGAGCGGCATGAGGATGAAGAGCGCAAGGCTCGGGATCGTGTAGAGCAGTCCGCTCGTGGAGACGACGACAGGGTATGCGCGGGGCCAGTTGCGCGCGGCCCAGCCGAGCGGGATGGCGATGAGCAGGCCGATGAGGAGCGGGAGCCCGGCGAGCACGACGTGGGCCCCCGCGAGGGGGAAGACGTCCGTCCAGTTGTCCTGGAGCCAGGTCACGGCTCGTCCAGGGCAGGGCGGTCGGCATCCTCGATCGCCGCGAGCACCTCATGGGCGCGGACGGTCCCGATGAGCTCGCCGGAGTCGTCGACGATGACGCCACGCCGGCTCGGTGCGGACAGCGCGGCGTCGAGCGCGCTGCGGAGGCTCCCGCTGGCCTGGGCCACGGTGCCCCCGCGCTGCAGGTCCGACTCGGTCACCGACCCGTTGACGCGGGCCGTCTCGACCCAACCGAGCGGGTGGTTCCGCTCGTCGACGACGAGAGCCCACTCTCCTGCCCCGTCGACGGACTCTCCGAGGACGAGCGTCCGCTCGCTGTGGAGCGGCAGCTGCGGGGCGGCCTGGAAGGACAGCGCCCGGTAGCCCCGGTCGCGTCCCACGAACCCCGCGACGAAGTCGTCCGCGGGATGGGTGAGCAGGTATGCGGGGTCGGCCACCTGGGCGAGCCGCCCACCCACACGCAGGACGGCGACCTGGTCACCGAGCTTGATCGCCTCGTCGATGTCGTGGGTGACGAAGACGATGGTCTTCTCGAGCTCGTCGTGCAGCCGGAGGAACTCGTCCTGGAGCTGTTCGCGCACGATGGGGTCGACTGCGGAGAACGGCTCGTCCATGAGCATCACGGGTGGATCGGCGGCGAGGGCTCGGGCGACCCCGACGCGCTGCTGCTGGCCACCGGAGAGCTGCGCCGGGTAGCGCTTGGCGAGAGCGGGGTCCAGCCCGACGCGCTCGATGAGCTCCATGCTCCGCTCGCGGACCCGCTTCTTGTCCCAGCCGAGGAGAGTGGGGACCGTGCCGACGTTCTCCAGGATGGTCCGGTGCGGGAAGAGGCCGGCGTGCTGGATGACGTAGCCGATGCCCCGCCGCAGCTCGGCGGCCTTGAGGTCGGCGACGTCGCGACCGTCGAGGTAGATCGCCCCCGAGGTCGGCTCGATCATCCGGTTGATCATCCGCAACGACGTCGTCTTGCCGCATCCTGACGGGCCGACGAGGACGGTGATCTTTCCTGTCGGCGCGGTGAGGTCCAGCTCATCGACGGCCAGCGTGCCGTCGGGGAACCGCTTACTCACGTGGTCGAACCGGATCATCCGTCGTCACCCGCTTCCGCCCATCTCGGGGACAGGGCCTGGCGACCAACCTAACGCAGGGTGCGCCTCGGGAGCACCGACGAAGGGTCGGCGCCTGTGGCCCGTTGAGCATGACCGATACCGTAGGGTGCGGGCCGCAGTAGGGTGAGGATGTGGGTGAGCTGCACGTGACGTCGACGGTCCGGATCGCACGCCCGGTGTCCGAGGTGATGGCAGTCCTGCGCGACATCGGAGCCCAGCACGAGTGGTGGCCGGGGCAGTACCGCTCCGATCCGCTCGAGTCCGACGCCCAGGGTCGCGTGACCCGCGCCAGGATCGGCAACGACGTCAAGGTCGCCAAGGACGAGTTCGAGGTCGTCTACACCCACGATGGCGGCGCCGTGGACGAGAACACCCAGGGCTACCGCTGGGAGCTCGCGGCTCCGAGCACCATCCAGCGCTCGCAGGAAGGATCCTGGGAAGTCCGCGCCGACGGCGACGCGGGCAGCGAGGTGACCCTGAGCCTGATGGTCGACTCGGTCCTGCCGCTGCCGGGGTTCCTCCTGCGCAAAGCGCTCCAGGACACCGCGAACGGGGCGACCAAGGGTCTGCGGCAGCGCTGCGAGGGCTGAGCGCCGGGGGCAACGTCCCTCACGGGTCGGCCCGTCAGGGACGTTCGGCGAGATCACAGCGCACATGGACTTCGCCGGTGATCACCAAGCCTCGTCGATCACAGCGACGGCTGGTGCCGTTACTCCAGCAGCGCCCGGATCTCCTCCGCCGAGATCCGACCGGTGAGCGACCCGCCCTTGTCGACGACCTTGGTGAAGAGGTCGCGCTTGTGCGCCTGCAGCGCGAGGACCTTCTCCTCGATGGTGTCGGCCGAGACGTACCGGTAGACGAAGACCGTCTTGTCCTGCCCGATCCGGTGCACCCGGTCGATGGCCTGCTCCTCGGCAGCGGGGTTCCACCACGGGTCGAGGACGAAGACGTAGTCGGCCTCGGTCAGGGTGAGGCCGAACCCCCCGGCCTTCAGCGAGATGAGGAAGACAGGCGCCTCTCCCTCCCGGAAGTCGCCGACCACGCCCGCCCGGTCGGTCGTGCTCCCGTCGAGGTATGCGGTTGTCAGGCCCTCTGCATGGAGCCGCTCCTGGGCCATCCGCAGAAACCTCGTGAAGGACGAGAAGACCAGAGCCCGGTGCCCTTCTGCCGCGAGCTCACGAACCTGGTCCACGAGGGCGTCGAGCTTCGCCGCCGAGGTCCGTTCGCGGTACTCCTCCTGCACCAGGCCGGGGTGCAGTGCCATCTGTCGCAGCGTCGTCAGCGAGGACAGGATCGCCACCCGGTGCTCGTCCGGGTCCTCGGCCAACAGGCGCAGGACCCGCTGACGCTCCCGCTGCAGGTGCTGCTGGTAGATCCGCTCGTGGGCCGCGGTCATGGGCACCGAGATCACCTGCACCTGCTTCTCGGGCAGCTCGGCCGCCACGACCGACTTCGCCCTGCGCAGCATGAGGGGTCGGATCCTGCGCCGCAGCCGGGCCAGCGCCAGCTCGTCGCCGCTCTCGATCGGCCGGCGGTAGCCCGTGACGAAGGTGTCCACCTTGGGGAAGAGCCCCGGCGCGGTGAGCGAGAGGAGCGCCCACAGGTCCATGAGGGAGTTCTCCATCGGTGTCCCCGTGATGGCTACCACGCTGTCGGCCTTGAGGCTGCGCAGCACGAGGTGGGTCTTCGAGCCGGGATTCTTGACGAACTGCGCCTCGTCACAGACGAGGAGGGACCAGCGCTGCTCCCGCAGGTGGTCGGCGTCGATCCTCGCCACGGTGTAGGAGGTGACGACGACGTCCGCACCGGCGATCCGCTCGGCGAACGGCTTCCTCGCCTTGCGGGAGGTCTCGCTGAGGACGACGACACGCAGGTCCGGGGTGAACCGGGCAGACTCACCTGTCCAGGCGGAGAGCACCGAGGACGGGGCGACGACGAGGACCGGGCGCTCCAAACGGTCCTCCTCCTTGAGGCGAAGCACCGCAGCGAGGGTCTGCAGGGTCTTCCCCAGTCCCATGTCGTCGGCGAGGATCCCGCCGAGACCCGCGTCGAGAAGGTGGCTGAGCCAGGCGAAGCCGGCCTGCTGGTAGGGCCGCAGCTCGGCCCGCAGCCCGCCAGGTACGGCCACCGTGCCGGCCGACTCTCCTCCGTCCGCGTCGGGTCCCGTCAGCTCGGTGAGCCGGCGCGCAGACTCGACCCACGCGGACGCAGCGAGGTCGTTGACGGACAGGTCGACGAGGTCGTGGATGTCGGCGACACGGTGCCGGTGCACCCGGAGCACCGCCGGCCGGTCCGGGTCGCGCAGGTCCTTGGACTCCTCGATGAGCTCGACGAGGCGCCGCAGGGCCGGCTGGTCGAGACTGAACCAGACCCCGGAGGGCAGGACCATGATGTCGTCACCGCGCACGAGGGCGGCGAAGACGTCGGCGAAGGGCACCTCCTCACCATCGACGGTCACCGTGACCCGCAGCGAGAGCCAGTCCCTCACCTCCTCGATCGGCGTGACCTCGACGCTCGCCTCGTCAGCGGCCTCCTCGAAAGCCGGCATGGTGCCGGTCTCCTGCACGAGGATGTCGGGGTCTGCGCGCAGCTCGGGCAGCACGAGGGCCATGACCTCGACGAGGTCGGCGCCGAGGACGGTGGTGCGTCCGGGCAGCATCCGCCGCCCGCTCCGGTCCCGCCGGGTGAGCCCCGGCACGGCGTCGAGGATCTCGAGGCGCTGGATCAGCTCCTCCTCCGCGGCGTAGTCCCGCATCGCGTCCCACCCGGTATGCGCGGCGAACCGCTCCAGGTCCTCACCGCTGCGGTAGGCGACGGTCGCGACGACGTCGAGACTGAGCCGACCGGTCGGCGAGAAGAGGAGGTGGATGAAGGGCCCGCCGACCTCGACCTCGTCCTCCGGCTCGGGCTCGAGCGCGCGAAGGGTGCCGTCGAGATCCCGCACGTCGACGACGGTGGCGACTTCAGGGAGATAGCCGGTGACGAGCTCGTCGATCTCGTCAGCCGGGATCTCGAGGGTCACCGCTCGCGCAAGCATCTGCGCCACCCACCCGGGGACCGGGGTGCGCACCGGCGCGAGGACCCGGGCCTCCTCGGAGGGGGCCAGCGACCCCACTGCCGGGCTCCCCGGACTCATGGGTCCCATCAGGAGCAGACCGTGGACAGGCTCGCCGATCGGGATGATGCGCCACCCCTCGTCCACGGAAGCGGCGTGCCCCACGATGGACATGGCCATCCGGGCCGAGCCGTCCGGCTCGCTCCACACGTCACAGACGATGTCGAGAGCATCGGAAAGCTCCACAGGCTCTGCCGGATTCGCCGTCTGGAGCTCGATCCCGGCCCGGCGGCCGGCCGCGAGCACGGCCCACACACCCGGCCCGAGCCGCCCCAGGTCCATCGCGCGCGGAGCCTCGAGGCGCAGCACGGGTGACGCGCTCCCCGTGGCGAGGTCGACGAGCCGCCGCGCGATGGTGGCCTGAGCGGGCCGCACCCCGGAGCCCAGACCACGCCCGGACACCTCGGCCCAGGTCAGGGTCGTGATCCACGACCCAACGCGGGACTCCTTGCGCGGCACGAGGACGACCGTGTCCACGGGGGTGTGGTCGGAGGTGCTGCGGGGTCGCTGCTCGACGAGGACCCCGAACCCGAGTCGCGCGGCACCCCAGCCCTGCCCGGCAGACCCGCCTCCTGACTGCGCCCCCCTCGCCCGGGACGTCCAACCACCGGAGTCCACCTCGGGCAGGACCTCGTCGAGAACCTCAGCCCAGGACCGGCCCGCGCCACCCGTCGCGTGTGAGTCGGAGCGGGCCTGGAGGACGAGCGCCACGGCGTGCTTGCAGCGCGTCGCCACCGGGCAGCTGCACCGGGACACCCACTGCGGCCCCCGCGGACCGTCCCCGGCATGGGTGACGAGCGTGGAGTAGGGGGTTGGACGGGTGCCCTCAACCTCCCCCAGGATCATCCGGCCCCGGTCGGCGGAGGTGACGGAGCGGACCATGCCGGCACGCGCATACTCCCGACCGCGCGCGAGCGCGCTCGCCCCACAGACCCGCTCGAGCTCGGCGTCGGTCACGGCGGCAACCCAGGCGGGAATGTCTCCTCTCCCCCCACCGTGCCCTACCGCGCTGCCCATTCCCGACACGGTAGCGACTCACCCCGACAGCCGTTCCGCACTATCCACACGCCGCTCCTGACAGACTGACCGGGTGCGCGCATTCCCCCTCGCCCCCGGCGCCGCAGCGGCAGCCCGCCGCGCGCTCGCCGATGCCGAGCCGGCGGTGTTCTGGACCAGTCAACCGGGCCGCCCACCGGTCCGCGAGCCCCTCAACCGGGTCGACCGGGTCTGCGACCTCGCGATCATCGGTGCCGGCTTCACCGGGCTGTGGGCCGCCATCCAGGTCAAGGAGGACAACCCGAGTCTCGACGTCGTCGTCCTCGACCAGGCGCGCGTCGGTGACGGTGCCTCCGGACGCAACGGCGGCTTCGTCTCGCCCTCGCTCACCCACGGCCTGCACCAGGGAGTAGCGATGTGGCCGGAGGAGATCGACCTCCTCCAGGAGATGGCTGCGGCGAACTTCGCCGGCTTCCAGGCGACGCTGGAGCGCTACGGCATCAACGCCGACTTCCACCTGCCTGGTGAGCTCACGGTGTCGCTCTCGGAGCACCAGGACGCGGCAGTGCGTGAGGCCTACGAGCTGCACGTGGAGCACGGCGTCGCCGCTGAGCTGCTGACCCAGGAGCAGGCGTATGCGCGGGTCAGGTCACCGCTGTACCGCGGCGGCATCCTCGATCCCGGCGTCGGGCTCGTCGATCCCGCTCGCCTGGCCTACGGCCTCGCTGAGGCCGCCGAGTCCCTCGGCGTGACGATCCACGAGCACTCCAAGGTGGTCGGCTTCGACGACGGTGGGCGCGGCAGCGGCGCGGTCGTCGTCCGGACCGAGCAGGGCAGCCTGCTCGCCAACCGCGTCGTGCTCGGCACCGGTGCCTGGCCGGTGCTGAGCCGGACGAGGCTCTACGTGATCCCGGTGTACGACCACGTCCTCATGACCGAACCGCTCACCTCCGAGCAGCTGTCCTCGATCGGGTGGGAGGGCCGCGAGGGGCTGGCCGACGCAGGCAACCAGTTCCACTACTACCGAAGGACGCTCGACGACCGGATCCTGTTCGGCGGCTACGACGCGAACTACCACTTCCCCGGTCGCATCGACCCTCGCTTCGAGCAGGGCGAGTCGCACACCCTGCTCGCCGAGCACTTCTTCTCGATCTTCCCGCAGCTCCACGGGCTGCGCTTCACCCACCGCTGGGCGGGCGTCATCGACACGACCTCCCGGTTCACCCCGATGTTCGGCAAGGCCCTGGGCGGCAAGCTCGCGTATGCCGTCGGCTACACCGGCCTCGGCGTCGGCTCCACCCGCTGGGGTGCCCGGGTCGCGCTCGATCTCGCGCTCGGTCAGGAGACCGAACGGACGCGCCTCACGATGGTGCGGCGCAAGCCGATCCCCTTCCCGCCCGAGCCGGTGCGCGGCATCGGCGTCAGGCTCACCCGTTCCGCGCTCGCGAAGGAGGACGCCACGGGCCACCGGAACCTCTGGCTGCGGGCGCTGGACAAGATCGGGATCGGGTTCGACTCGTAGGGTTTCCAGGCCGGGCTGGGCGGGACCGTCCACCCTTGCATGATGGGCCGCGGCTTCTCGTCGTCGTGACCCGGTCTTCGACTATGTCCCTCGACTCTTGGAGGATGGACGCGTGACGACTCCCCCGACCTCATCGCCCGCCGGACCCGGAGCGGACGGGCCGACTCCCGCACACCCGGCCCCCGCATACCCGAACCCTGCGTCCACACCTCCCGGACAGCCTGCGCCAGGACAACCCCCGCCTGGCTATCCGGTCCAGGGCTATCCGCAAGGGCCGCCTCCCGGCTACCAGCCCGGACCGTATGCGCCAGGCACCTATCCCTCGGGCGCCTACCCCCCTGGTATGTACCCAGGCGGGGCGTACGCCTACCTGCCCGCCAAGCCGCCGGCTCTTCCGGCAGAGCCGGTCGAGTACCAGCACCTGCTGCGCGGTCCGCGCCGGAAGTGGTGGCGGCCGATCGTCTCGTTCCTCCTCGTCGTCGCCGGGGTCGCCGCTGCCTCGATCGGTCTGCTGATCTTCATCGTCGTGGGCTGGCTCGCCACCGGGGAGGACCTCTCGGCGTTCGAGGAGCTGAGCCTCGACTTCAACAACCCGGTGACGTTCGCCGGGCAGAACCTGTGGCTCGCCATGCTCATCCCGATCGCAGGGCTAGCGACGTGGATCGCTCACGGCGTTCGTCCGGGGTTCGTCTCCTCCGTCGTCGGCCGCTTCCGGTGGGGCTGGTTCGCGTGGTGCCTGCTCGTCGTCGTGCCGCTCTGGCTGCTCTACCTCGGCCTGTCTGTGGTGATCTTCGACGGCGGGAGCGGGGACGTCGTCGACACGGCCGGACGACCGGCGACGTGGGTCGCGCTCCTCGTCCTGACCTTCCTCACGACACCGCTGCAGTCGGCCGGCGAGGAGTACCTCTTCCGCGGCTGGCTCATGCAGCAGATCGGGTCCTACGTGAAGAACACGTATGCGGCACTCGCCATCGCGATCGTCGCTTCCTCGGTCGTCTTCGCGCTGGCGCACACGTCCCTGGACCCGTGGATCCTCATCGATCTCGGCGCCTTCGCCACCGCAGCCGTGCTCCTCACGTGGCGGACCGGCGGACTCGAGGCTGCGGTCGCCCTCCACCTTGTCAACAATGTCGTCATCCTCAGCCTGGCCACCCTCACCACCGGACTGAGCGACAGCTTCATCACTCCGGAGACGACGGGTACCCCGGCCGAGGCAGCGATGTCGGTCACCTCGCTCGCCATCGTCACTGCGGTGATCTGGTGGGTTGCCGGCCGGCGTGGTGTCGCGCGGCGCAGCACGCCGGTGTCATCGGGCTCTGCGGAGGCGGACGTCGCGGTCGGCCGCTGAGCGCGGCACGGCGGACCCTGCCCTGACGCCTCGGCGGCGCGCGGCGGACCAGGTCTTCCGGCTGCGGCCAGGTGCGTGGCCCGGCGGTGGCCGGCCGGGGGCCGGGCCTGGCGGAAGGTCGGCGGCTACCGGTGCCGCTTGGTCGGGTAGAGCAGGGTGAGGCGCTCGAGGACGAACTGGGTCCGCGGGTCGAGTCCCTCGCTCTGCACGGGGACGGCGAGCTCCTCGTGCGGCAGCTCACCGAGCGTCACGACACTCACGTCGCTCGTCGCGACGAGCGCGCGCGGACTGCCTGACCCGTCCAGGAGGATCGCGACGGCGCCGACCTCCGGCTGCGGACCGGCCGCGGTCTCGTAGTCGCTCAACGGCTCCGCCGTCGCGACGGTGGCGCGTGAGAGGACCTCCTCGACGAAGGCGTCCGCGTCCTCGGGGGTCGATCCGAAGGCCCAGGCCGGCGGACGGAGCGCCCCGAGGACGGTCAGCCCGCCGTAGGCGCCGAGCCAGTCGAACCGTGCCCGCATACGCGCGTTCTGCCAGAACGCCTCGAGGAGGGCCTCGTGCTCGTCGACCTCATCTGCGTCTGTGGCGTCCGTGTCCACAGCGAGACCGCCTGCCTCGTCCCCGCTTGCTGCGTATTGGTCGGGGGCCAGCTCGTCTGCGGCGCGTGGGTCCCTCACAGCGGAGGCCTCGGGGGTGTCGGGTCGGTCGGTGCCGCCGTCGTCGCTCATACCCCCATCCTGACAGCACGAGCGCCATGTGACCGGAGCCATATACTCACGAGTAAAGATTGTGCCGCCGATCGCTTTACTTCCCCCTTACCTTCTGCTTAGATCGACATTGCCAGCAACGCTGCGAATTCCCTGCCTCGTAGCGCATGCGGTGCCTGATGAGGGGTCGAGAGGACTGTCCATGACAGTCCTCTCGACTTTTTTTATGCCCAGTTCGGGTGCGGACCAGGCCTGGCCTTGACCTTCGCAAGGGATCTGCGGCGAGTTCGCGTGGAGGATCGTTGCTGCCATGGCAACACTGATCCTCCCCGTGAGGTGCAGGGCGACAGCCATCCTCCCCACGAAGGCCATGACGTCGAGCGACTCGCTCGTCAGTGCACACGAGAGCCCGGTGACCTCCGCATACTGACGTGGTGTCGCTCGCGCTTCTCGTGCCCCTGGTGATCCTCGGACTCTTCGGGCTCCTCCTCTACCGCCGCCTCGTCCGGGCACCCGGGTACACCTCGCTCGCGGTGCGAGTGGGCGGGGTCCTTGTGCTCATCGCCATGACCGCGGCGATCTTCGTCGGCATGGCGTACCAGCTGGGTGGTCTCGACGGCCGACTCCCACGGCTCATCGGCATCGTCGGCATGACGTGGCTCGCCGTCTTCTTCTACCTCCTCCTGGGCATCCTCGTCGGCGCGATCGGAGCGCTGGGGCTGCGGATCGCCCGCCGCGACGAGGAGGCCCGGCGGACCTGGCACCGGCGCAGCGTGCCAGTCATCGTCGCAACAAGCCTCGTCATCACCGCCTATGGCGTGTTGGAAGCACAGCGCGTGGGCGTCAGCGAGGTGGAGGTCCGGGTCACCGGGCTACCGGCTGCGCTCGAGGGTTACCGCGTGGCGGTCGTGAGCGACCTGCACGTGGGCCCGATCCGCGGCGCCGACCTCACGGCGCAGGCCGTTCGGCTCACCACGGAGGCCGAGCCTGACGTCATCCTCCTGGCCGGCGACCTCACCGACGGCACGACAGCCCAGTTCGCGCAGGTCCTGGATCCGCTCGCGGACCTGTCGGCACCCGACGGCGTGTATGCGGTGACCGGGAACCACGAGTACTACGCCGGGGACGCGGAGGGCTGGGTCGCGCGCTGGCGGGAGCTGGGCCTCGAACCGCTGCTCAACGCCTCGACGACGATCGATCGGGACGGCATCCGGCTGCAGATCGCCGGCGTCAGTGACGCCGCTGCGGAGGAGGTCCCGATGACGGAGACGAGCGACCCCGACCTGCTCCCGCGGCTCGATGCCGCCCTGGCCGAGGTCGATCCGGGGCAGCCGAGCATCCTCATCGCGCACCGCCCCGGCGTCGGCGAGGACCCGCTCGTGCGCGCCGCCGGCGTGGACCTCATGGTCTCGGGGCACACCCACGGCGGTCAGATCTGGCCGTTCACCCTGCTCGTCCCGCTCGTCAACCCCACGATCGCCGGGCTCGACGTCATCGACGGGACCACCGCATACACGACCCGTGGGGTGGGCACCTGGGGTCCTCCCACGCGGGTGCTCGCGCCGCCGGAGGTCTCCGTCCTCACCCTGACCGTCGGCTGAGCGGCGCCCCTAGCGGAAGATCCGCGGCTGGTACCGCGGGTCGACCTTCTCGGCGACCGCCTTGCGCACGGCCTTGGTGTTCGTCGCGGCGAGCAGGACCACCTGCTCGAGCCGCTCCCAGCGGAAGGTCCCCCGCGGCCCAGAGGTCCAGGTCCGCTCGAAGACCCGCTTGGTCGCCGCGACCGAGTCGGGCGAGCGCGTCGCGATCCGCTCGAGCAGTTCGTATGCGGCGCTCACCGGATCCTCGGACGCCTCGGTGGCAAGGCCCAGGCGGACCGCCTCGGCGCCGTCGATGACGTCGCCGGTCATGGTGAGCCGCTTGGCGACATCGAGGCCGACCTGCTGGGAGAGCGCCTGGACCCCGGACATGTCGGGGATGAGCCCCCACTTCGCCTCGAGCACCGACCACTTGGCGTCGGGCGTGGTGAACCGGAAGTCGGCGCCGAGCGCGATCTGCAGGCCGCCGCCGAAGCAGTGTCCCTGGACCGCTGCCACCACCGGAACAGGGATGCGCCGCCAGGCCCAGCACGCCTCCTGGAAGGTGTTCGTGCCCAACCACGGCCGCGGGACGAACGAGCGGGCCACCCGGCCCGGGTCCTTCATGACGGTCCCGAAGTCGAGACCCGCGCAGAAGCTGCTGCCCTGACCTGTGATGACGATGCCGCGCAGGGACGTGTCCGAGCGCAGCCGGCGTGCCGCCGCGACGAGGCCGTCGAGCATGTCGAGGGTGAGGCCGTTGAGCTTGTCGGGCCGGGCCAGCTCGACGCGCGCGATGTCGCCGGTCACCGTCGCGACGACGTGGTCGCCGAAGGTGAGCTGGTCTCGATGAGCGCCGCTATCGACGGGCGGGAGGGAGGTCTCGGGTGCGGACGACATACCGGTCACGCTACCCAGCCCGGAGACGACGGCGGCGCGGGTCGCCATGTGATCCACATGACGACCCGCGCCGTGTTCGGGTCAGAGTGTCCGGGTCAGACAGCCCGGGTCAGAGCTTGTCGGTCTCCGAGGCCCAGGGGTTGGGGTCCTCACCCTGCGAGGGAGCCGCGTCAGCGACGGGGGTCTCCTCGCCGGTGTGGGCGGGGGCTGGGAAGGTGGTCGCGGTGGCCGTGGTGGCTGAGGCCTCGGTGGACTCGCCCGTGCGGGCCTCGGCGGCCAGCTTGTCGAGGCCGCTGGCGAAGGACGCCTTGGCCTTGCTGACCTTGTCGTGGTACTTCCCCTCGGTCTTCTCGTCGATGACCGTGGTCGCCTTCTCGATGATCTCGTCGACCTTCTCGCGGTTCTCGGCCAGGAAGGTCCCCGCCTGCTCCTTGACCTGATGGAAGGCCTTCTCGGCCTGCTCCTTGACCTGGGTGATCTTGGTGTCAAGGTCGAGCTCGTCGATCTTGGCCTTGATCTGGTCGTTGATGTTCTGCTCGCGCTCGGACATGTGTGCTCCGCTCGTCGTGATGCTGTGAACGCGATTGCGCCCCTCGTACCCATCCAACCCGTTGTCGAGGCCTCATGTTCCCAGGACCGACCCTGACCCGCCCCTGAACCGTCCCTGAGTCTCGGGTGCAGGACTGACGGGGCCGCCGCATACGCTGGACGCCATGACCCTGCACATCGGTGCCCACGTCGACGGAGCCGACCCCATCACCGCCGCCGAGGCCCGCGGCGCGGGCCTGGCCCAGTTCTTCCTCGGCAACCCGCAGTCCTACAAGGGACCGGTGATCGAGTATGCGGCGGGCGCGGCAGCGCTCAAGGCCGCCGCGGAGGCGGCCGGCATCGATCTGTATGTGCACGCCCCCTACCCGATCAACGTCGCCTCGACGAACAACCGGATCCGCATCCCCGGCCGCAAGCTCCTCCAGCAGCACCTCAACGCTGCGGCGGAGATCGGGGCCAAGGGGGTCGTGGTCCACGGCGGCCATCTCGGCGCCGACGAGGACGCGGCGATCGGGTTCGACAACTGGCGCAAGTGCATCGACGGACTCGACATGCCCGTGCCGCTGCTCATCGAGAACACCGCGGGCGGCGACAACGCCATGGCCCGGCGCCTCGAGGCGATCGACCGGCTCTGGAGCGCGATCGGTCAGGCCTCCGGCGGCGACACCGTCGGGTTCTGCCTCGACACCTGTCACGCATGGGCCGGCGGCGCCGATCTCACTGACGTCGTCGAGAAGGTGCGTGCCGTCACGGGCCGCATCGACCTCGTCCACGCCAATGACTCGCGGGACGCCTTCGACTCGGGAGCGGACCGGCACACGAACATCGGCTCAGGGTTCATCGACGGAGCGGCGCTGGCTGCGGTCGTCCGCGAGGCCGCTGCGCCCGTCGTCGTCGAGACCCCTGGTGGAGTCGAGGGTCAGGCCGCCGACATCGCCTGGTTGCGCGCCAACGCCTGAGTGCGGGCCGCCGCCCTTTCTCTCCCCCGGAGGGGAGGGCGACTTCGCAAGGATCCTTACTGCGGCGAAGACCGAGCTGGTCGTGCGAAGTCGGCCGAGGGTGACCTGCGGGGCGCCGCCCGGGTCAGCAGCCGATGAGGCGCGCGGCGAGGTAGCTCTCAACCTGGTCGATCGAGATCCGCTCCTGCGCCATCGTGTCCCGCTCGCGGACGGTCACGGCGTTGTCCTCGAGGGTGTCGAAGTCGACCGTGATGCAGAACGGCGTGCCGATCTCGTCGTGGCGGCGGTAGCGGCGGCCGATCGCCTGGGCGTCGTCGAAGTCGACGTTCCAGCTCTTGCGCAGCTGGGCGGCGAGGTCGCGGGCCTTGGGTGAGAGGTCGGCGTTGCGCGAGAGCGGCAGGACGGCCGCCTTGAATGGCGCCAGTCGCCGGTCGAGCCGGAGCACGACGCGCTTGTCCACCCCGCCCTTGGCGTTCGGGGCCTCGTCCTCGGCGTAGGCGTCGACGAGGAAGGTCATCAGCGAGCGGGACAGACCGGCCGCCGGCTCGATGACGTAGGGCACGTAGCGCTCGCCGGTGGCCTGGTCGAAGTAGGACAGGTCCGTGCCGGAGAACGTGCTGTGCTGGCTGAGATCGAAGTCGGTGCGGTTGGCGATGCCCTCGAGCTCACCCCACTCCGAGCCGGCGAAGTGGAAGCGGTACTCGATGTCGACGGTGCGCTTCGAGTAGTGCGACAGCTTCTCCTTCGGGTGCTCGTAGTGGCGCAGGTTGTCCCGGTTGATGCCGAGGTCGACGTACCAGTTGGTCCGCTCGTCGATCCAGTACTGGTGCCATTCCTCGTCGGTGCCCGGCTTGACGAAGAACTCCATCTCCATCTGCTCGAACTCGCGGGTGCGGAAGATGAAGTTGCCCGGGGTGATCTCGTTACGGAAGCTCTTGCCGACCTGGGCGATACCGAACGGCGGCTTCATCCGGGCCGCCTGCTCGACGTTCTTGTAGTTGATGAAGATGCCCTGCGCGGTCTCGGGGCGCAGGTAGTGCAGGCCCGACTCGTCCTCGATGACGCCGAGATAGGTCTTGAGCATCATGTTGAACTCGCGCGGTTCGGTCCATCTGCCGCGCGTCCCGCAGTCGGGACAGACGATCTGGTCCAGCGGCACCGAGTCCGGGTTCATCTCGGCCACCTCGGCGTCACCGGCCGAGCGCGCGGCCTTCTTGTTCGCCTTGTCGGCGTAGGCCTCCTGCAGGTGGTCGAGCCGGTGCCGCTTGTGGCAGCTCAGGCACTCGACGAGCGGGTCCGAGAAGGTGCCGACGTGGCCGGAGGCCACCCAGGTCTGCCGGGGCAGGATGATCGAGGAGTCGAGGCCGACCACGTCCTCACGGGCGTGCACCATCGAGCGCCACCACTGGCGCTTGATGTTCTCCTTGAGCTCCACGCCGAGCGGGCCGTAGTCCCACGCCGAGCGCGTGCCGCCGTAGATCTCGCCGCAGGGGAAGACGAAGCCCCTGCGCTTGCAGAGAGAGACGACGGTATCGACGACGGAGGTGGGTGCGGCCATGCCGCACAGGCTACCTGGGCACCTGCGGACGAACTAAACGGGTTCTCCGCACGCGGGGCACCACGAGCCGCACTCTCCCCGCCGCAGTCTCACCACCCGCGCGGCCCATCCGAGCCCGCAGCGTAGGACTGCAGCGGCACCTCGCCCTTCGCCCAGGCCTTGAGGACCGGCTCGACGATGCGCCAGCACTCCTCCGCGACGTCACCGCGGACCGAGAGCAGAGGTATGCCGTCGAGGATTCCGGCGAGGATCTCACCGTAGGGTCGGACGTGGCTGTTCCCGATCACCGCCGAGAGCACGGTGTCCTCGAGCTCGAACATGTCGCCCGCGCCGTTCGTCGTGATGCCGAGCTCGATGGTCTCCGGTGACATCCCGAGCTTGAGGTAGTTGGGCGTCGCCGTGTTGACCAGTCCTTGGAGGTCGTGCGACACCGGCTTGAAGTGCACATAGATCCCACGGCGCTCCGTCCCGAGCGCCTTGCCGCTGCGCAGCCGGAAGGGCACCCCCGCCCAGCGCGAGTTCTTGATCTCGACGGTGATCTCGGCGAGGGTCTCGGTGCGCCGGTCCGGGTCCACACCCGGCTCGGCGACGTAGTCCGGCACGCGCCGCCGCCCGATCCGGCCGGCCGTGTAGCGCGCCCGGCGAGAGGCCTCCTTCGGGGTACCCATGAGTCGGGTCGCGCGCAGCACATGGGCCATGAGGTCGCGCAGCTCCACCTCGTCGACGGTGGCCATCTCCTCCATCGCCACGAGCGCCATGACGAGGAGCAGGTGGCTCTGGATCATGTCCTTGAGGGCGCCGGCCCCGTCGTAGTAGCCCGCACGACCCTCGAGCGCCAGCGTCTCGTCGGCGACGATGTCGACGCGCTCCACGTTGACGTTGTTCCACACCGGCTCGAAGATCCGGTTGCCGAAGCGCAGCCCGAGCAGGTTGAGCACCGCGGCCTTGCCGAGGTAGTGGTCGATCCGGAAGGTGCGCTTCTCCGGCACGATCCGTTCCAGTAGTCGGTTGAACTCCGCCGCACTGGCCTTGTCGGAGCCGAACGGCTTCTCGATCGCGAGCCTGAGACCGCGGGGCAGACCCTTCATCTCCGCGAGCAGCTCACAGGCCGCGATGGACACCTTCGGCGGCAGGGCGAAGTACAGCACCGAGTCGGGCGGCAGGTCCGACACGAGCGCCGTCAGACCGGCCTCGTCCATGACGTCGGTCCTGCGGTACTCGGTGCTCGCCAGGATCCGGTCCCTGACGCCCTTGTCCACCTTCGCCGTGGTCAGCGAGTCCCTGACCCGCTTGCGCCACTCCGTCGCCGTGAAGCTCTCCGTCGCGGCGCCGATGACCCGCACCTGCCGCTCGGGCTCGTTCTTCAGGAGGGTCGCCAGGCCGGGCAGGAGCAGCCGGGTGGTGAGGTCGCCGCTCGCGCCGAGGATGACGAGGGTATGCGGCGCGGACGAGGTCTTCCTCCGCCTCCGGGCTCTCCTGGCCGGCTTGGTTGAGGAAGACCTGGCAGACGACGTGGTTGACGGTTTGGCTGATGTCTTTGCCGGCTTCCCTGCCGACGTCCGTGCTGGCTTCGTCGCGGCGCTCACAGCGCCGAGGCTATCGGTGCTGCAGGGGCGCTGATCAGGTCTCAGCCGCAGGAGGCTGCTCGCGGTTGACGATGACCCGCTCCCTGGGCATCACCCGCGGAAGGACGTCCTGCAGGGTGACGATCCCGAGCCGGACCCCACCCTTGGTGACGACAGCGACATGGGTGCGCTGGCGCTGCATCCGGGCCAGCGCCTCGTAGACCGTCGTACGGGCGTCGAGCACCATGACCCGGCGGATGAAGTTGTCGATCTCCTGGGCCGGGTCGGCGTCCATCGTGTCGCGGACGTGGACGACTCCGTTGATCCGGTCTCCGGCCATCGTGAGAATTCGTAGGTGCCCGGAGGCCACGGTTGCGGCCTGGACGTCGGCGACGGTCGCCTCGACAGGAACCCAGACGACGTCCTCGTCCGGGATGGTGATCTCCTCGAGGGTGGTCTCGGAGAAGTCCAGCGCGCTGACGACACCGCGGTGATAGCTGGCGGCGAGGGCCCCGACGCTCGCGGAGTGCTCCACGAGGTGCCGGAGACTCTCAGCGTCCTGGGCCGATGCCACCGCGTCGACGGGGGTGGCTCCGCTCTTGCGGACGAGCCAGTTCGCGGCGTGGTTGAGGGCCCGCAGGAGCGGACGGTTGATCCACAGGAAGCCGCGCATGGGGAGAGCCAGCGTGATCGCCGTGCGCTCCGGGTGGGCGAGTGAGAAGGACTTCGGCGCCATCTCCCCGATGACGAGGTGGAGGAAGGTGACGATGACGAGCGCCAGGATGAAGGACCCCGCCGAGGCCCAGGCCACGGGCACACCGGTGGCCTCGAGGAGAGGCTCTAGCGCATGGTGAACGGCCGGCTTCGTGACCGCGCCGAGGGCGAGGGTGCACAAGGTGATGCCGAGCTGGGCTCCCGCGAGGAGGAGGGTCAGGTCCGAGGCGTTGCGTAGGGCTGCCCGTCCCGCCCGCGACGTCAGCGCGGCCTCCTCGAGCCGGTAGCGGCGCGAGGCCATGAGCGAGAACTCGACCATGACGAAGAACGCCGAGCCGGCGATGAGGGCGACGGTGACGAGGAGGACGCTCACTCGTTGTCCCCCTTGCGTCCCCGCCACGACCCCTGACCGTTGTCCTCGCCGCGCCGCTCGTCCCCGGACTCAGGGCGTTCCCCGCTCCGCTCCTCCTCGTGCTGGGAGATCCGCACCCGGGACGGCACGTAGTTCTCGACCTCGAGGATCTCCGCGGTCAACCAGCGGCGGGGCGGCGGACCGAGCTCGAGAAGGTCGTCCGGATCCACCGGCAGGTCGATCTCGACGCGGTCCCCGACCTCGGGGAGTCCACCGAAGCGCTCGATGACCAGCCCGCCGATCGTCTCCTTCTCGCCCTGCGGGAGCTCGAGGTCGAGCTCCTCCTCGATCTCGTCGAGGTGCAGGTCCGCCGGCATGATCCAGCCGTCCTCGGTCTCGACGATGACATGGTCCGGCTCCCCGTCGTCGTGCTCGTCCTCGATCTCACCGACGATCTCCTCGGCGAGGTCCTCGAGGGTGACGATCCCGACGAAGGTCCCGAACTCGTCGACGATGCAGGCCAGTCGGGAACGGCCCTGCATCTCGCGGGCCGCGTCCGGCAGGGAGGTGACGTCCGAGAGCACGAGCGGCTCGCGGACGTGCTCGCTGATCGGTTCGGTCGAGTCCGGGCTCAGTCTCAGCAGGTCGACGAGGTGGGCGACGCCGACGATCCGGTCGTCGTCGTCCAGGACGGGGTAGCGGGTGTGGTCGTAGGCCATCAGGTCGCGCACGTGCTCGACCGTGTCGTGCGCCCGGACGATGTCGACGCGGCTGCGAGGAACCATGGCGTGCTCGACGTCGCGCTGGGGGAAGTCGATGATCCGCTCCAGCAGCTCGGCGAGCTCCTCGTCGAGCTCACCACGTTCGGCGGACTGGCTGACGACGTGGGCCAGGTCTGAGGCGCTCGCGGCCTGCTCGACGTCGTGGACCGGCTCCTGCCCGAAGGCGCGCAGGATGAGCTCCGCGGCCTTGTCGAAGATCCAGATGATCGGCCCGAAGACGGTGAGGTAGATCCGCGTGGAGGGTGCGAGCCACCCCGAGACCTTGTCCGGCTCGGCGATCGCATAGTTCTTCGGATAGAGCTCACCGATGAGCATCTGCACGATCGTCGAGAACACGATCGCGATGACCCCGCCGATGGCCACCGAGACCCCTCGGGGGATACCGCCGGACAGGAGCTCTCCGAGCGCGGAGCCGATGAGGGGCTCGGCGACATACCCGACGAGGAGTCCGGTGACCGTGATCCCGAGCTGGGCGCCAGAGAGCATGAACGATGTGCGCCTGGTGACGGCGAGGACGGACTTCGCCTCCTCCGCCTCCGGGCCGGTACCGGCGGCCTTGGCCTGCAGCCGGGTGCGGTCGACCGCGAGGAAGGCGAACTCCTGCGCGACGAAGTAGCCCGTCGCCACGGTGATGAGGAAGACGACCAGGACGCCGACGATGATCGACGAAGCGATGCTCATCTGGGTGCTCAGGCCACCTCGGGGTCAAGGGAGATGGCGACGCCCACGCGCTTCTTGTAGCCCGACCAGACCCGCATCAGGACGGCCTCCCCGGCGGCGAAGAGGTGGTACCAGGCGCCGTACTTGTTCCCGATCGCGCGCTTGGTGGCGCGCACGTCGTCGGGGTCGTCGAGGATCCGGCCCGTGCCGACATAGGTCACGGCGTCCGGCTCGACCCGCCCGCGGGCGTCACACTCACGCAGCTCGACCCGCGAGTTCCGGCGCAGCCGCTTGACCTTGAAGGAGTCCGCCAGGCTGACGAAGACGAGCTCATCGGAGCGAAAGGGCGACCCCGAGAGGGCGGGCGCGATCCAGACCGGGCACGACACGGGGTTCCCGTCGCGTTTGAAGGTGGTCAGCGAGACGTATCTCGCCGACCCCACGGTATGACCCACGACGCCAACTCTAGAGGGTCGCGGACGCGGACGAATCCCTCAGACGAAGGGAGTGTGGGCGTCGAGCCAGCTGATCCGGCGCAGGTCGTAGGCCCGGCAGGCCGTGCGCAGGTCCGGCCAGACCGTGCCCTCGTTGCGCAGCACGAGACCCTCCGGGGTCATCAGTCCGCTCGCGATGAGCGTGACCGGCAGTCCCTTGCGCCCGAGGAGGACGGTCGAGAACTCGACAGCGGACCCCCCGCCGGTGGTGACGAAGGCGGTCGTCTGGAGCTGCCCGGCGCTCAGACCGTATGCGTAGATCAGCATCCGCCGTTCCCTCGCCAGGTCGACGGCGAGGGTGACGTCGGTCTGGCTGCCGGTGAACCCCGTGGGGCGGCGCGGTGCGAGCACCCGACGGGTGCTCTTCTGGGCGAAGGCCGTCGCCCCGCTCAGGGTCTCGGTCACGATCCCGGCGCGCACCGCATACCCCTTGGGCAGGGCGAGCCGGACGCTCAGCCGCTGTGCGCGACCCGCGGCGTGCGGGATGAGCACGACCGGCTCCCGGTGCGGCTCGAGGAAGGATCGACCGTGCTCGTAGGCCGCCTGCGTCGGGACCGGCTGCGGCGCGACCGGCCGCCGGGGCGCCTGGATGTGCGGGCCGTCGACGTCGAGGTCGTTGCTCCGGCTGATCTCGGCGAAGCGCTCGCGCAGGAAGCGCGCCTGGATGACGAGAGCGCGCTCGTCGTGCTCGTTCTCCGCACGCTCGATGTGCTGGGCGACGTCGTAGAGCAGCCGCAGCTGGGTGAGGAGGAGCTCCTGCGCGGGGGTGTGTGGCCCACGCCGCGTCGAGGCGACATAGGCGTCGAGGCTCTCCGGGACGTACTTGCCGAGGAGATCTCTCAGCGCCGGGCTCATCCTGTCCCCGATCGGTGGGGCGGTGTCCGTAATCGCCCGACCGAGCACGACGGCCTCGGCGGGTAGCGAGCCGGAGAGGGCGTTGATGCGGGTCACCACCTCGTGTCCGGCCCGGCGCACCGGCGGGCGGGTGGGGTCGCCGTCGCGCAGGTCCGCGAGCACCTCCTGCCCGGTCCACCCGGTGTAGTCCCGCTCGATCCGCCGCGACGTGATCGTGCGGGCCAGCGACCGCACACCGCCGGCGACCTGGGCCGCCTGGGCGATCGGTCGCGTGAGCGGATCAGGCAAGGGCATGCTCTCTAGGTTAGGTGACCTGTTAGCGTCGCTGTTCGTGAGTGAGACGCCGTCGACCGGCTCGGACGAGCCCCTGGATCCTGCCGCCTCGAGTGCCGCGGCACCGGAGGGCATAGCAGAGGGCGCGTGGGCCGACGCCGAGTGGAACGACGACACCGTCGTCCTCGTCGACGAGTCGGGCCGGGCGACCGGCACAGGCGCCAAGTCGCAGATCCACCACGAGAGCACCCCGCTGCACCTCGCCTTCTCCTGCTACATCTTCGACGCGCAGGACCGGTTCCTCGTGACCATGCGTGCGCGCTCCAAGCCGAGCTTCCCCGGCGTCGTCACGAACTCGTGCTGCGGCCACCCCCGCCCCGGAGAGGCACTGGCCGAGGCCGCCCGGCGGCGGGCCGGGAGCGAGCTCGGGCTGAAGCTCGATGAGATCTGGCTCGTGCTGCCCGAGTTCCGCTACCGGGCGACGTCGGCCAACGGTCTGGTCGAGAACGAGATCTGCCCCGTGTATGCGGCGCGCACCTCCTCCCCCGACCTCGCCCTGGATCGCAGCGAGGTGGAGGAGGCCGAGTGGGTGCCGTGGCAGGAGTTCGCCGCCTCGGTCCTCTCGGGCGAGCGCGAGGTCTCGCGGTGGTGCGCCGAGCAGGTGCCCCAGCTCACCGCCCTCGGGAGCACCCCGGCCGACTGGCCGGCAGCCGACGAATCGCGGCTGCCGGCGGCAGCGCGCCAGGCCTGAGCCCGCCTGAGCCACACTCTGGCGCAGCCGCCCGTAACGGGCCGAGCGCACCCGCGCCACGCATACCCGGGAAGCCTGAGATCCCTTGGGAATCAGTCGCCTTCGGTCAGCTTCGCGCGACGGACGATGAGGTCATCGGGCGGGTAGACGACCGAGGCGTCCTTGCCCTCGTAGTCGAACTGGTTGAGGAAGGCGCGCATCGCGTTGATCCGACCGCGCTTCTTGTCGTTGCTCTTGACGGTCAGCCAGGGGGCGTACTTCTTGTCCGTGAGGGCGAACATCGCCTCCTTGGCGGCCGTGTAGTCGTCCCAGCGGTCGAGGGACTCCAGGTCCATCGGCGAGAGCTTCCAGCGACGGACCGGGTCGATCTGCCGGATCGCGAAGCGGGTGCGCTGCTCGTCCCGGGTGACGGAGAACCACAGCTTCGTCACGGTGATGCCGGACTCGATGAGCATCCGCTCGAAGGCCGGCGCCTGGCGCATGAAGACGTCGTACTCCTCGTCCGTGCAGAACCCCATGACACGCTCCACACCCGCGCGGTTGTACCAGGACCGGTCGAACAGGACGATCTCACCGGAGGTGGGGAGCCGCTGGATGTAGCGCTGGAAGTACCACTGCCCGGCCTCGGTGTTCGACGGCTTGTCGAGCGCGACGACGCGCGCAGCACGAGGGTTGAGGTGCTCCATGAAGCGCTTGATCGTGCCACCCTTGCCGGCTGCGTCGCGCCCCTCGAAGATGACGATGTGCTTGTGTCCCTGGTCCTGGGACCAGTACTGGAACTTGAGGAGCTCGACCTGGAGCAGGTACTTCTCCCGGTCGTAGACGTCGCGGTCCAGGAGCTCGTCGTAGGGGTAGTCCTCGCGCCAGGTCTCGACCGCCTTGCCGTCCGGACGCAGCAGGATCGCGTCCTCCCCCTCGCGGTTGCCGACGGTGTAGCCCTCTTCCACGAGTGAGTCGATGTACTCGCGAAGGGCCATCTTCTGGACCATGAGCGTCTCCTTCTTCCTTCGGCCGCGTCGTTGTCGGCCGTGTGTGTCTTCCAGTCCTCTTGTCTTTCAGTCCCGGCCCGTGCTTCCCCGCGGTCTCATCAGGCCTTCTCCTCAGCCGTGCTCGTCAAGTGTGGTCGCGTCCGGATCGCCGTCGTGCTCACCTTCGTGGGCGAGCCCGGCCTGTGCATCCCCTGGGTCCCGCGAGTCCCTGGCACCACTCGCAGCAGGAGCCGCCGCAGCCAATGCGCTTGCCACCGGCTCGATCTCGGCGATGTGCGCGATCGCGTCCCCGCGGTTGACCAGGGGCGCCTCGGTCAGTCCGACGACCACCCCGGAGCGGTCCGCGCGCACGAGCCGCAGCGTGCGTCCGAAGGAGTTGGTGAGCGATCCGAGCCGGTCGCCCACGGTGACCTGGTCGCCGAGCTCGACGTCGGTCTTGAGGATCCCGGTCGTCCGCGCTCTGACCCACCCGCTGCGCCGGGTGACGAGCGGTGGGGTCTCCGGCGGCGGCGGTGCCGAGTCGACCATGTCGAGGTGGTGCAGCACCCGCAGCACGCCCGCGACCCCCGCGTCGATGGCCCAGTCGTCGAAGCGCCAGGCCTCGCCGGCCTCGTAGAGGAGCACGCGTGAGCCCCGCTCCCGGGCGGCCGAGCGGAGCGACCCGTCGCGCAGTCGCGCGTGGTAGAGCAGCGGGGCGTGGAACGCCTCGGCGAGAGCACGGGTATGCGGGTCGTCGAGGTCGCAGCGGATCTGCGGGAGGTTCGAGCGACGATCCGACCCCGTGTGCAGGTCGATGCCGACCGAGCACTTGTCGACCACCTCGGTCATCATCAGGTGCGCGATACGGGAGGCGAGCGATCCACGAGGCGATCCCGGGAAGCTGCGGTTGAGGTCGCGCCGGTCGGGCAGGTAGCGGTCGCCGCTCGTGAAGCCGAAGACGTTGACGATCGGGACGGCGATGAGGGTGCCGCGCAGGGTCTTGGCGGAGAGCCGGCTCATGACCTGCCGGATCACCTCGACACCGACCACCTCGTCCCCGTGGATGGCCGCGTTGATCCACACCGTCGGGCCGTCCGTGCGGCCGTGGATGACCCGCACCGGAAGGCTCACGGCGGCGCCGGTGACGAGAGTGGTGATGGGGATCTCGAGCTCCCGGCTCGAGCCCGGGCGGACCCGGACCGCCCCGATCCCGAACGACGGTCGTCGGGAGCGGGTGGCGGTCACGCGCCCATCCTTTCATCCCAGGTTCCCGCGGAGTCGGGAATCCCCTTGCCCCGCGTGGCAGCCCGCACCAGCATGGAGCGATGACCAGCGCATACCTCCTGCGGACCGAGCGGCTCACGGTCCGCCCGGTGCGCGAGTCGGACATCGACGCCCTCACGGCCTACCGCAACGACCCGGAGGTCTCGGCCCTCCAGGACTGGGACCTGCCCTACCCGCGCGAGCGGGCCGAGCGGCTCGTGGCCGCGCAGGCCGGCCGCGAGGACCTCTCGCCCGGGACGAGGACGCAGCTCGGCATCGAGCTGGATGGCGCGCTCGTTGGCGACGTCTATGTCGGGGTCGTCGAGGAGGGCGGCGTCGCCGAGATCGGATTCACCCTCGCGCGGGAGCACCAGGGCATGGGGTATGCGGTGGAGGCCGTCTCGGCAGTCGTCGACGACCTCGTGGACCGGCTCGGCATCCACCGGGTCACCGCGCAGCTCTCGCCGCAGAACCTTGCCTCGGCTCGGCTGCTCGAACGGATCGGCATGGAGCTCGAGTCGCTGTCGCCGAAGTCCTACTGGTGGCGCGGGGCCTGGGACGACAACCTCGTCTACGCGATGAGCGCGGACGACCGGCGCTCGTGGCGGGCGCGGCCACTCACGCCGCCGGCCGAGGTGCGACTCGTGCCGATCACCGAGGCCACCCATCGCACCTACGAGCGACTGGCCACCCACTGGACGCAGCAACGGTTCGTCGCCACCGTGTCGCAGTCCTTCGGCGATGCCCTCTTCCCGGGTGAGCACGAGGGGGTGCCGATCGTGCCCGTGCTCCACGGCATCGAGGCCAACGGCGAGCCGGTCGGGTTCCTCATGTATGCGGCGGGCGACGAGGTGCAGCCCCGGCCCTACCTCTGGCGGTTCCTCATCGACCGGCGGCACCAGGGCCGCGGGATCGGCCGGCGCGCGCTGGGCGCCTTCGTCGACCAGGTCCGCAGCGAGGGTCGCCCCGGGATCATCGTCAGCTGGGTGCCCGGCCCGGGCACTCCCGAGGCGTTCTACCTCGCGGTCGGCTTCGTCCCCACCGGAGAGATCCACGACGGCGAGGTGGTCGCCCGGCTCACCCTCTGAAACCGGCCCTCGCCAGATCAGCGGCCGTACCAGAACGTGACAATAGGAACGTTCTGGTACGCCCGCCCGGCCCCCGGCCGGCCCTCGCACGACTCTCGCCAGATCAGCGGCCGTACCAGAACGTGACAATAGGAACGTTCTGGTACGCCCCGCTCGACCCAGGTGCCGACTACTTACCCCAGTTCTTCCGGCGGGTAGACCGCTTGGGGCGAGGTCCCGCATACGAGAGCCGGGCGTCGACGAGATAACCCTGGGCGAGCGCCTCGCGCCCGATGAGCATCCGGAAGCCCATCTCGTCGCGGTCCGTGAGGGTGACCTCGGCGGTGATCTTCTTGCGGGCCAGCGTCATTCCCATGAGGACGACATAGCGTTCCTCGACGTGCCCGGAGGAGCTGCGGACCGGCCTGCGGTCGTGGACGGGGAGCTCGACGACGACCGCGTCGGCATCAGTCGCCTGCCACGGGTGGATGGCGAACCGGACGCACGTGCGACCGTCCGAGACGACCTCCTGGAGGTGGAAGGCGTGCAGTGCGGAGGTCTTGGCGCCGGTGTCGATCTTGGCCTTGGTCCACGGCACACCTAGGCTGCTCATCCGGACCCACTCTCGCCAACCGACGACGACGTCCGAGTCGTCTCTGTCGGAGGGCTGGGTCACCGCTCAATCTTGTCATCCGCCCACCTCACCTCTGGCAGGTTCGCTCCATGAAGCTTGCGATTCTCTCGCGCGCGCTGACGTCCTACTCCACCCAACGCCTCCGGGCGGCGGCGCTGGACCGCGGGCACCAGGTGCGGGTGCTCAACACCCTCCGCTTCGCGATCGACCTGTCGGGCAGCGAGCCCGACCTGCACTACCGCGGCCGGCCGCTGTCGACCTACGACGCCATCCTGCCTCGTATCGGGAACTCGGTGACCTACTTCGGCACGGCGGTCGTGCGTCAGTTCGAGCAGATGGACGTCTACACCCCGAACACGGCGAACGGCATCGCCAACTCGCGGGACAAGCTTCGCGCGACCCAGATCCTCTCCCGGCACAACATCGGTATGCCGGCGACGGCCTTCGTGCGTAACCGGGCCGACGTCATCCCCGCGATCGAGATGGTCGGCGGCGCACCCGTCGTCATCAAGCTCCTCGAAGGCACGCAGGGCATCGGCGTCATCCTCGCCCCGGAGCTCAAGATCGCCGAGGCCATCATCGAGACCCTCCACGGCACGAACCAGCAGGTGCTCATCCAGGCCTTCGTCCGGGAGAGCCGCGGGCGTGACATCCGCGCCATCGTCGTCGGGGACCGGGTCGTGGCGGCGATGCGGCGGGTGGCCCAGGGCGACGAGTTCCGCTCCAACGTCCACCGCGGCGGCCTGGTCGAGCCGGTCACGCTCGACCCGGCGTTCGAGGAGGTCGCCGTGCGCTCGGCCCAGATCATGGGGCTGCGGATCGCCGGCGTCGACATGCTCGAGGGCAACGACGGACCGCTCGTCATGGAGGTCAACTCCTCTCCAGGCCTCGAGGGGATCGAGTCGGCGACCAAGCTCGACGTCGCGGGCGCGATGATCGACTACATCGCGAACCAGGTCGGTTTCCCCGAGATCGACGTCCGGCAGCGGCTCACCGTCTCCACCGGCTACGGCGTCGCCGAGATCGTCGTCCTCCCTGGTGCGGACCTCGTCGGCAAGACGCTGAGCGAGTCGGGTCTGCTCGAGCGGGACATCACCGTCCTCACCCTGCACCGGGGTGCGCACGTCCAGCCGAACCCGCGCGGCAACCGCAAGCTCGAGGACGGCGACCGGCTGCTCTGCTTCGGCAAGCTCGAGGAGATGCGCGACCTCATCCCGCAGCGCCGCAAGCGTCGCCAGCGGGTCAAGAAGCTGCCGAAGCAGCCGATCCACGACTGAGCCGCTCCTGCCCGGAACGCGCTTGCGTGAGCGGCGCTCTACTGCCTGAGTCGCTGGGTCAGCCGGGCGGCGAGGCGGTTCATCTGCTCGACGTGCGCGTCGTCGCCGTCCGACTGGCGCACAGCCGGACCGACGGCGTCGGTGATGATCGCCACCGCATACTCACCGACGATGCCCATCTGCCGGGTCTCGGTGGTCGGGGTGAGCCACCCGCCCTTGACTGCCCGCGCGCCGATGGTCGCCAGACCCCAGCGCTGGGAGGCGATCGGCTGCATGGCCCCGAGGAGGTATGCGCTGGTCGCCGGGGAGACGATCTCGCCCCTCGCGAGGGCCGCCATGAAGGTGACCTGGTCCTCGACCGCCCACTCCATCGCCACCTCCCGTTCGACGGGCACCGCGGTGCGTTCGTCACCGGCGTCGGCGAGGACCGCCTGCACCTTCGCCTGGCGGTCGCCGGCGATGGCCTGTCTCATGGCGAGGAGAGAGTCCTGGTCCGACTCGCTCATTGCACGCCGGACCCACTCGTTCTGCTCGCTCGCGAGGCGGGCCGGGTCCCCGCCGACCCGGTCGGTGATGAACGCAGCGGCGATGAGCACCTTGGACGTCGACCAGGCCCGCTGCCTCGGCACCGAGCCCTCGACGACGATCCTGTGCGGCTCCTCGATGGGGGCGAACGCCCAGGCGTTGACGGTGTCGCCGCGCAAGGAGGGCTCGGCGCGCTCGTCGGACGGGATCGGGGGCATGGGACTCCTCAGCTGGGCTGGCGAGTGGGGGCCGGCGGCGACTCTCGTCGGCGAAATCACGACGCCGTCCCCTGGGGTGCAGGGGTGGGGTCAGTTGGTGCTCGGCGGGGTGAGGCCGTACCTGTCCACCGGCGTCAGGCGCATCCCGGCGAACAGGTGCGTCTCCCGGTGCAGGAGGCGGGCGACGGTGTGCAACCGCTGGACCGGGTCGTCCGCCTCGAGCACGGCCTGGCGGTCCTCGAGCGGCAGGCGGATCGCCTGGGCCAGCTCGTAGGCGAGGCGCTCGGGCGGGATGGCGTCGGCGACCGCATCGCGCGGCGGGGGCTGGCCGGTGGCCGCGAGAACGAACGCGTCGAAGGCCTCCCTCGCGCGAGCCGCCGCCTGGGCGAGGGCCTCCGGCGCGACGGGGGCGTCCTCGAGCCAGGCCACCTCCCCGACGAGGTAAGGCTTCTCGTCCTCGATGACCTCCACGATGCGCATCCGCTGGCCGCCCACCGAGTCGATGGCGAAGGTCACCCCCGTCGGGCCGCCGACGCCGCGGACGGCAGCGGTGAGCAGTGCGGCGGTGCCGACCGACTCGAGCTCGGGCAGCCGTTCGTCACCGACCTCGTGCCCTCGGCGGATTGCGACGACACCGAACCGTCGGTCCCCCTCGGGCCGGCGGCTCAGGTCGCTCAGCAGCTCGAGGTAGCGCGGCTCGAAGAGGCGTAGGGGCAGGCGTCCTCCGGGGAAGAGCACGGTCCCCAGCGGGAAGAGCGGCAGCCTCGACATAGCACCACCGTAGGACGGTGTGCGCAGGCGCTCGAGGGTGGGGACTACGAGCCGACCAGGCTCGCCATCTTCTTGGCGATCATCTCGGTGGCCCGCTGCGGCGACAGCCGGGTGAAGCGGTCGAGCATTGCGGCGTCCTTGCCGATCATCATCCGGTAGGGACCCTTCTCGACAGCCTCGATGACCTGGGCGCCGGCATCCGGGGCGGGAGTCATCGGGAAGGACGAGCCACCCCCCTTCTGCTCGGCCATCTGCTCCGCGGTCGCGACGCCGGAGTTGACGGAGATGTCGGTGCCGATCGCGCCGGGGAAGACCGCGGTCACCGCGACGTCGGTGCCACGCAGCTCGGCGTACAGGCCCTCGGTGAAGAGCTTCACGGCCGCCTTGCTCGCGCCGTAGGCAGTCTGGCCGGGCACCGGTGTGAAGCCACCCATGCTGGAGACGTTGACGATGCAGGCCTCGGGGCGCTCGAGCAGGAGCGGCAGGGCAGCCTTTGTCGTGTAGACGACGCCCCAGAAGTTCACGGCCATGACCTTCTCGATCTCGGCGATGTCGAGCTCGGCGATCGGGACGAACCGCTGGATGATGCCGGCGACGTTGATCAGACCGTCGATCTGCTTGTGCGCGGCCAGCGCCTCGTCGAAGGCCTTCTTCACCGCGCCGTTGTCGCTGACGTCGGTCGCGTGGAGGGTGAGCCGGTCCTGGACGTCATCGGCGAGGTCGGCGGTCTTCTCGAGGGAGTCCGCGCGCAGGTCGAGGGCAGCGACTCGCGCTCCGCGCTCCAGTAGTCCGAGGACGACCTCGCGTCCGATGCCGTTGCCGCCGCCGGTGACGACGAAGACCTTGTCGGTGATCTGCATGGGGTCCTCCTTCGAGGGTGGATGCGAGGTGGTGCTGGTTCTACGACACAGTGTAGTACTAAGCGGCTGGGGCGCACGAATCGCCCAGCACCCCCAGTCCTGCGCACCACTCCCCGCCCGACCGACCCGGCCACCGCGGATCGGCGCCGGCATGCACGACCCGACCTGCGCATACCCTCTCGGCCGGAGCCGCCGCCCCACTCGCGCCCCACAGACGACGAGAGCGCGCGGACCGGTCGGTCCGCGCGCTCTCGTGCTGCGCACTAGGGGCGTTCACGCCTCAGCGGCGTTTGGCTCAGGCAGCCTTGATGGCCGAGACCTCGAACTCGAGGGTGACCTTCTCGCTGACCAGGACACCACCGGTCTCCAGGGCGGCGTTCCAGGTGATGCCGAAGTCCTTGCGGTTGACGACGACCGAGCCCTCGAAGCCGGCGCGCTGGTTGCCGAACGGGTCGGTCGCGACACCCTCGTAGGTGAAGGGGATCGTGAGGGACTGGGTGACGTCCTTGATGGTGAGGTCGCCGGTGATCTCGAAGGAGTTCGGCCCGGTCTCGCGCACCGAGGTGGAGCGGAAGATGATCTCGGGGTGCTCTTCGCTGCCGAAGAAGTCGCCGCTGCGCAGGTGCTCGTCACGCTGCTCGTTGCGGGTGTCGACGCTGTTCGCGACGATCTTCACCTCGACGGTGCTGTCGGCCAGGTTCTCGCCGACGACCGCGGTCCCCGAGAAGTCGTTGAAGTTGCCGCGGACCTTGGTCACCATGGCGTGCCGGGTGACGAACCCGATCCGGGTGTGCGCGGGGTCGAGGTTCCAGGTGCCGGTCAGCTGGTGGAGGGTGGTGGCGGTGCTCATGATCGGAAAGAGTCCTTTCGGGGCTTTTGGTTGATCCGTCAACTACATAGTGCATGAACCATTAGTGATGTGTCAACTAATCCCGTATTCTGGACATATGACGCATCTCTGGCTCTCCGCCGACCAGCAACAGGCCTGGCGCTCGATGGTGTCCATGCACACCCGGCTGCACGCCCACCTCGGGCGGGAGCTGCAGGCCAACTCCGACCTCTCCTACGCGGACTTCGTCGTCCTCGTCCAGCTCACCGACGCCGAGGACGACCGTGCCCGCATCTCCGAGCTCGCCGACCAGCTGCAGTGGGAGCGCAGCCGGCTGTCCCACCACCTCAAGCGGATGGAGGCCCGCGCCCTCATCGAGCGGACGAGCTGTCCCGAGGACGGCCGCGGACAGTATGTGTCGGTCACCCCGATCGGCCGGGCCGCCATCGAGCAGGCCTCCCCCGAGCACGTGGCTCTCGTCCGCTCCCTCGTCTTCGAGGACATGACGCCTGAGGAGCTCGAGGTCATCGCCCGGGTGAACGAACGGATTCTCCAGCGGCTGGCTCAGGTCCCGCAGAAGGTCACGTAAGTAGCGGTGAAGCGCTCCGGAGCCGGCTCGGCGTAGCGGCTCCACTCCGGCCGCTCCTCGAACGGATGACGCAGCACCTCGAGGAGCTCCTCGAACGGCATGAGGTCGCCTTCGCGGGCCGCGTCCAAGGCCTCCTCGACGAGGTGGTTCCGGGGGATGTATGCGGGGTTCACCTCGTCCATCCGCCGCGCCGTCTCCTCAGGGTCGGCTCCGACGCGCAGCAGCGCCGCCTGCCAGCCCTCGACCCACTCGGCAAGCGCCGTCCCTCGTGCAGCCGCCTCGCTGTCCGCCCCCGTCTCGCCAGGCTTCTTCTCTGCCGTACCAGAACGTGACAATAGGAACGTTCTGGTACGCCCCGAGTCCGACTCCCCGCCTGCGACTGGCTCGCCAGACTCCTTCTCTGCCGTACCAGAACGTGACAATAGGAACGTTTTGGTACGCCCAGGATCCGGGCCGGCAGCCCCCTCTGCAGGCGTCTCGCCCCGCAGGGTCTTCGCGAGCACACGGAACGTGCCGGTGAAGTCGAGCGACTCACGCTCCATCACGCGGAGCAGACCCGCGATGAGCGCGTCGGCGGTCTCGCCGTCCACCCCCGCAGGCAGACCGAGCTTGGCCGCCATCCGCCGACGGAAGGCAGCCGCATACCTGTCCTCGAAGTCCCCGACCCGGGTCGTCGCCTCCTCCACCACCTCGTCCGGCGCCTCTGTCAGCCCCGGCTCGACGGCGAGAGGTAGGAGCGACTCGGCGAGCCGGGCGAGGTTCCAGCCAGCAATCGTCGGCTGCGCCGAGTAGCGGTAGCGCCCACCGGTGTCGATCGAGCTGTAGACCGTCTCGGGCGCGTAGTGGTCGAGGAAGGCGCACGGACCGTAGTCGATCGTCTCGCCCGAGAGCGCCATGTTGTCGGTGTTCATGACCCCGTGGATGAAGCCGAGGGACATCCAGTGGGCGATGAGCTCCGCCTGGCGCTCGGCGATGGCATCGAAAAGGCCCCACACGTCGTCCGCCGCGATCTCGGGGTAGTGCCGCCGGCGGGAGTAGTCCACGAGCGCCGCGAGCTGCTCGCGCGACCCCTGGGTGCGGACGAGCTCCAGGGTGCCCACGCGCAGGTGCGAATCGGCCACCCGCATGAGCACCGCCCCGCGCTCGGGACGCCCGTCGCGCCAGACGTGCTCGCCGGTCTCTGCAGCCGCGAGCGCCCGGGTCGTCCGGACCCCGATCGCCGCCATCGCCTCGCTCACGAGGACCTCGCGCAGGATCGGCCCGATCGCCGCCCGACCGTCACCCCCGCGGGAGAACACCGTCCGCCCCGAGCCCTTGAGCGCGATGTCGCGGCGCCGGCCCTCGACGTCGACGACCTCGCCGAGCAGGTGCGCCCGACCATCGCCGAGACGAGGTGAGAAGTAGCCGAACTGGTGCCCCGCATACGCCTGGGAGATCGGCTCGGCGCCCTCCGGCACAGCCGATCCGGCGACCACCTGAGCGCCGGCCTCGCTCGCCAACCAGGCAGGGTCGAGCCTCAGCTCATGCGCCAGCTGCTCCCCGACGTAGATGATGCGCGGCTGCGCGACGGCGATCGGCTGCATCGCCGCACCGAGCCAGGGGAGCTCGCGTACATAGGTGTTGTCGAAGTGCCAGTCCATCCCCACCAGCGTCCCACGGTGCGAGCCCTGGGGCCTCGGACGTTCCGGGCGTGGATGCACGTCTGCGTTCTTTTGACCTTTACTCCCAGGTTCGACCTCTACCCCGTCGGATGACCGCAATTTCCGGCGAACGACGGGCTACTCGTCAAAGGAAGGAGGAAGTGTCAGTCGGTGGAGGAAGTGTCGAACGAGGAAGGAAGTCCCCGGCGCGCATCAGTTTCCCGGGCCCATGACCCGGACGTTCCGCGGGATCGGGCGAAGAAGGACTCAGAGGGCGAGGTCGCGGTGCCAGGACTGCGTGCGGTAGACCGTCTCCCACCCCATCGACGCGTAGAGCCCGTCCGCGCCGGTCGGGCTGTCGGCGTCGACCTCGAGCCCCACTCCCCGGCGGCCGCGCTGGGCGGCATCGGCGACGACGGTATGCAGGAGAGACTTCGCCACGCCCCTCCCCCTCGCGCGTCGGTGGACCCCGATGTAGTCGATGTAGCTGCTCTCGCGGCCCTCGTCGTCCGGCCCGACGACCGACGAGACGAGCGCGCCGGCCGGCAGCGGGCCCTCGTCGGTCTCGATCGTCGCGAGCCACCAGTGGTCCCAGCGGTGGCCGGCGTCCTCGCGCAGGCGCATGACGAACTCGGGGAAGCTCTCCCGGTACGAGCTGAAGTGGTCGGCGAAGGACTCCTCCAGCACGCGGTGGACGGCCTGGAGGTCGTCGGCGACGGGGAGCCCGTCGTCGTGCGTGCGGACCCGGCGCACGGTGATGCCCTCGCGAGGGGGCGGCAGCGAGTCCGCGTCCTCCGGCCGCACCGGACGACTCATGTGCAGCCAGGTGCGCACCTTCCCGTAGCCCGCCGCGCGGAGGAACGCCTGCTGCCGGGTGTCGTTCTCGTACGCCCCCGAGTCGAGCAGCGTCCACCGCATAGCGCGCATCGTCGCGATGTCCCTGGCGTAGCGCTCGGCCGCCCGGAGGAGCCGGTCCGCGAGGACCGCTGCCTCATCCGGATCGAGGTCGTGCCTGATCACGCAGTCGACGAGGGTGCGACCGGCCGCGCGGTCGTGGACGGTGAGCCACGCAACGAGGCAGTCATCGTTGCGCCGCCGCACCAGCACCTGCCGCCGCGTCCACGACCCGATTCCGGTCAGCGTCCGCAGGACCGAGCTCTCACTGGCGTACGAGTAGCCCTTGCCCCGACGGTCGTGGTCCGCGAGCAGCTCGGCCGCCTCGGCGGCGTCGGCAGGCCGGGGTCGGACCGCCGCATTCGCCGTGGGCAGGTCCTCGATGGTGACGGTGTCGCGTGCGGCGACCCCCGCATCGCCCCTCCCCGCTCCATCAGCGTCCGCCGGCCGTGCGCTGACGCTCGTGCCGGTAGTGTCCGCTTGGCCCGTCTCGGAGTCCCTCGTCTCGGATTGCACGTCTCAACTCTGTCACCCGATCCACCGCAGACCGGCACTCCGGGCCAGAATGGACCATGGCCGAGCGCGCGATCGACCTGTCCACCAAGCCCACGGTCGAGGGAGACCTGGTGGTCCTGCGACCCCTCGTAGGCGACGACGCCGACGCGATCGCCGAGATTCTCAACGACCCACAGGTCCGGATCCTCACCGGCAGCGTCGCGACGACCGCGGAGGCCCGCGAGCCCTTCGTCGCCGACGAGGAGTTCCGCCGGTGGTATGCGACGCGGCCCGAGCAGACCGACCGCCTCGACCTCGCGATCGTCGAGCGGACCAGCGGCGACGTCGCAGGAGAGATCGTCCTCAACGACGTCGACGAGGGGGCCGCGACCGCGAACCTGCGCATCCTCATCGGGCCGCGGTGGCAGGACCGTGGGCTCGGGACCGAAGCGGTGCGGTTGCTCAGCGCATACGCTCTGACCGAGGTGGGCCTGCGGGCACTGACGCTTGTCGTCCTGGCGACCAACCCGCGAGCCCACCGGGTGTACGAGAAGATTGGCTACCGTGTTGTGCGAACGCGTCACGGTGCGAGCACCTTTGACGGCGCGCCCGTCGACGAGATCGATATGGCACTGACGATCGGAGAATAGGTATGGCCCAGCAGGTCCGCTCAGTCGCTGTGGTCGGGGCGGGCATGGTCGGGCTCTCGACCGCCTGGTTCCTCCGCGAGCACGGCCTCGATGTCACCGTCATCGAGCGCACCGATGTCGCCGCGGGTGCCTCGTGGGGCAACGCCGGCTGGCTCACCCCGTCCCTCGCCACACCGCTCCCGGAGCCTGCGGTCCTTCGTTATGGCGTGCGGGCCGTGGTCTCCCCCAAGTCGCCGGTGTATGTGCCCATCGCCGCCGACCGCGACCTCGCCCGGTTCATGACCGGGTTCCTGCGGCACAGCACCCAGCGCGCCTGGGAGCGCGCGATGCGCAGCCTCATCCCGATGAACGAGCGCGCGCTCGACGCCTTCGACCACCTCAGCGACCACGGCGTGACCGCCGAGACCCTGCCGGCGGACCCGATGGTCGCCGCCTTCGCGCAGATCACCCAGGCCGGTCCGCTGTTCGACGAGCTCGAGCACATTGCCGAGGCGGGCGGGAAGATCGAGTACGAGCTCGTCGGCGGGAAGCAGGCACAGGAGATCTGCCCGACGCTCTCGGACCACGTCCGCGCCGCCGTCCTCATCAAGAACGAGCGCTTCATCAACCCGGTGACCTACATGGCATCGCTCGCCGACGCGGTGCGTGCCTCCGGGGTCCGGATCATCGTCGGCAGCGAGGTCGACGACGTCGTCGCGGACGGCACCGGGGTGCGGGTCGATACCTCGGGTGAGGGAGCGGGCCGCTACGACGCCGTGGTCCTGGCCAACGGCGCCTGGCTCGGCCGACTGGCGAGCCGCTTCGGAGTCAAGCATGTGGTGCAGGCCGGCCGGGGCTACTCCTTCAGCGTCCCCGCGGAACCGATGCCGCGCCAGCCGATCTACCTCCCCGCCGTGCGCGTCGCCATCACGCCCCTCGGTGAACGGCTGCGGGTCGCCGGGATGATGGAGTTCCGCCGCCCCGAGGCGCCGCTCGACCCTCGACGGATCGAGGCCATCGTCGAGTCCGCCGCGCCCTTCCTGCGCGGCGTCGACCTCCACGACCGCCAGGACGAGTGGGTGGGCGGTCGCCCGGTCACGGTCGACGGCATGCCCCTCATCGGCGCGACCGACTCCCCGCGGGTGTTCGTCGCCGGCGGGCACGGCATGTGGGGCATCACGCTCGGCCCCATCACCGGCCAGCTGCTCGCCGAGCAGATCGCCACCGGTGTGGCTCCTGCGGAGCTGCGGGCGCTCGACCCGCGCCGGAAGCTCGCCCGCTTCCTCGGCTGAGAACTGCGCACGGCACCACCCACCGGCAACGGGTTGCCACTGTGGGCGTTCAACCGCGCACTCCTCCGCGCGCTGCACCACCCACCGACGACGAGCCTCAGTTGTGGGCGTTCAACCGCGCTGCGACCACGGTCGTGGCTACTTCCGCGCTTTCCCCTCACGCACCATCTGCAGGGTCTCGGCCACCCGACGCGCCCTGGTCTCCTCGCGCTTGGCCTCCCCCACCCAGCGGGCGAACTCCTTGCGGTGACTCAACGCCATCGCGTCGAAGCGCTCCTTGACCTCCGGGTCCGCCGCGAGCGCCTCGGCCAGCTCCGGCGGCAGCTCGACCTCGCGCGGCGCCTCGTCCAGGGAGACCACCGCACTCACGGTGTCGCCGATCTCCACCCCGAGCGCGGCCCGGTTGGCCTTGCTGATGCCGATGCAGTTCCGGCCATCCATCACCGCCAGCCGCAGCCGCGCCGACTGCTCGCCGATCGTCACCATCACCGGCGCCCGCTTCCCACCGCCGAGCTCGTCGACCTGCTCGTCGGTGAGGAAGATGGCCGTAGCCGGGCCGAACGGTTCCAGGGTTGTCGTGAGCTGCACAGATGCCATGACCATCAGGCTGTCACCATCCGGCACACCGCCCATCCGAACAGCACTGCCCATCGCTGCCCCGACCGCCGACGGCGCCGAGGGTGTTCCCGCCCCCGGACCCCCGCATACGGTTGGGTCATGACCGCAGAGACGACCCTCCACGACTTCACCGCGACGACCCTGACGGGAGGCGATCAGCCGCTCGACGCATACGCCGGCCAGGTGGTGCTCGTCGTCAACACCGCCAGCCAGTGCGGCCTCACTCCGCAGTACGCAGGGCTCGAGGAGCTCTGGCAGACCTACCGGGACCGCGGCTTCGTCGTGCTCGGGTTCCCGTGCAACCAGTTCGGGGGTCAGGAGCCGGGCACCGAGGAGCAGATCGCGACGTTCTGCGAGACGAGCTACGGCGTGACCTTCCCGATGTTCGCCAAGGTCGACGTCAACGGCCGCGACGCGCACCCGCTGTTCGCGTGGCTGCGCCAGGAGAAGGGCGGCCTGCTCGGGGACCGGATCAAGTGGAACTTCACCAAGTTCCTCGTCAGCCGCGACGGTCGGGTGATCCAGAGGTATGCGCCGCAGACTGCCCCTGCCGACCTCGCCGGAGACATCGAGGCGGCTCTCGCGGCCGCCCCCGAAACAGCCTCAGAGGCCGCTCCGGACGCCGGCTCGGACAGCACCCCGGACGCCTGACCCACGCTCGCGACGCCTCCCCCACGCTCGAACCGGTGTAGCGCAGCCCACATCGACGCGGCCTTGCCGCCATCTCTCCCCGTACGGATACTTGGACTAAGCGAGCGCTTACTTAGCGCTCTGTGCAGTCTGCCCGTTCAAAGGAGCACCCATGGGGCACTACAAGGCCAACCTGCGTGACATCGAGTTCAACCTCTTCGAGGTGCTGGGCCGGGACGAGATTCTCGGGACCGGTCCCTACGCCGAGCTCGACGTCGACACCGCGCGCGAGATGCTCAAGGGCATGGCGCGCCTGGCGGAGAACGAGCTCGCCGAGTCGTTCAGCGACGCCGACCGCAACCCGCCGGTCTACGACCCGCAGACCCAGGCGGTCACCATGCCGGAGTCGTTCAAGAAGTCCCAGGCCGCCTACCGCGACTCGGGCTTCTGGTCCATCGAGATCCCGGCCGAGCTCGGCGGCACGGTCGCCCCGCCGTCGCTGCGCTGGGGCATGAGCGAGATGGTCCTGGGCGCGAACCCCGCGATCCAGATGTTCAACGCCTCGTACTCCTTCGCGCACCTGATGTACCGCTACGGCAACGAGGACCAGCGCAAGCTCGCCAAGTGGATCGTCGAGAAGGGCTGGCACTGCACGATGGTGCTCACCGAGCCCGACGCCGGCTCGGACGTCGGCGCCGGCCGGACCAAGGCGATCGACAACGGTGACGGCACCTGGCGCATCGAGGGCGTCAAGCGCTTCATCACCAGCGCCGAGTCCGACATGACCGACAACGTCGTCCACTTCGTCCTGGCCCGCCCCGAGGGCGCGAGCGCAGGCACCAAGGGCCTGAGCCTCTTCGTGCTCCCCAAGTTCCACGTCGACCTCGAGACCGGTGAGCTCGGCGAGCGCAACGGTGTCTACGTCACCAACGTCGAGAAGAAGATGGGCCTGAAGGTCTCCACGACCTGCGAGCTCACCTTCGGCGGCGAGCGTCCGGCCGTCGGCACCCTCTTCGGCGACGTGCACGACGGCATCGCCCAGATGTTCCACGTCATCGAGAACGCGCGCATGCTCGTCGGCACCAAGGCGATCGCCACCCTCTCGACCGGCTACCTCAACGCCCTCGAGTACGCCAAGTCCCGCGTCCAGGGCCCTGACCTCACCCGCGCCTCGGACAAGACCGCTCCGCGCGTGACGATCACCCACCACCCCGACGTGCGCCGCAGCCTCATGCTGCAGAAGGCGTATGCGGAGGGCCTGCGGGCGCTCGTCCTCTACACCGCGGCGCAGCAGGACGCCGTCGACATCGCCCAGCGCGAGGCCGGCACCGAGAAGCTCGAGCGGGGCACCGTCGGTGAGCTCGCCAGCCGGGTCAACGACCTGCTCCTGCCGATCGTCAAGGGCCTGGGCTCCGAGCGCGCGTGGGTGCTGCTCGGCACCGAGTCGCTCCAGACCTTCGGTGGCTCCGGCTTCCTTCAGGACTACCCGGTCGAGCAGTACGTCCGGGACGCCAAGATCGACACCCTCTACGAGGGCACCACGGCGATCCAGGGCATGGACTTCTTCTTCCGCAAGATCATCAAGGACAAGGCCGAGTCGCTCGGTGTCCTCGCGGGCCAGATCCAGGAGCTCGCCAAGGACACCGGCAGCCACGGTGGCGCGCTCGACCGTGAGAAGGAGCTCCTCGGCGAGGGCCTGGAGTCGGTCCAGGGCATCCTCGGCTTCATGGTCGGCGAGCTCATGAAGTCCGACCCGCGCGCCGAGGGCGGCGAGGCTGCCAACATCTACAAGGTCGGCCAGAACACGACCCGCTTCCTCCTCGCGGCCGGTGACCTCGTCGTCGGCTGGCTGCTGCTACGCCAGGCCGAGATCGCGCTCGACGGGCTTGCCCGCATCGACGCCGGCGAGCACCCGGAGTCCGACCGCGACTTCTACACCGGCAAGGTGGCGGCGGCGAAGTTCTATGCTCGTCAGGTGCTCCCGCGCCTCGCTGCTGAGCGGGCTGCGGCGGAGGCCACCGACAACGAGCTCATGGAGGTTCCCGAGTCGGCCTTCTGAGCCGTCGCGAGAGCGTGAAGGGTGGGGGACCATAGTGGGCGGTCCCCCACCCTTCGTTCATGTCCGGGCAGATTCATGTCCGGGCAGAATCGAGGCGCAGGGTTCAGGTCTGTGAGGCACGAAGGCCGGCGAGATCGCGAGGGGCGTCCATCCGTCGGTCTCACGCTCCCTGAGCCACCGCGGACGCCCCGTGCGACCGTTTCCAACCCCTCACCGAGCAGGAGGCCGCATGACTGACCGGGCGGCAGGCTAGGTTGGGCGCATGCGCCTCTCCCCCGCCCCGCCGCAGGGCCTCGCCGAGCTGACCGACGCATACGAACAGACGGCGCGAGCCGTCGCCGAGCTCGGCCGGGCCTGCCCGCCCGAGCGGATCGGCGACAAGACACCGTGCCCCGGGTGGGACGTCTTCGCCCAGGTGGCGCACGTCGAGTCCGTCGAGTCGCTGTTCTCCGGGGAGCCGATGCCAGACGTCCAGCTCGACGCGGCCGACCGCCCGCACGTGCGCAACGACTTCGGGATGGTCATCGAGCGCCTCATCGAGTCCCGCCGCGGCCTCTCGCTCCCCGAGGTCTGCGACCGGCTGGACAGCATCATCGACAAGCGCGTCGCCCTCTTCCGCTCCGGCGAGATCACTCCCGACACGGAGATGCTCGGCCCGTTCGGCATGATGCCCGCCGAGGGCCTGCTCAGCATCCGCTGCTTCGACATCTGGTCCCACGAGCAGGACCTTCGCGAGACCCTAGGCATCCCAGGCAATCTCGACTCACCTGCGGCGGCAGAGACCATGCGGCGGATGTATGCGGCGCTCGGCCACATCACCGTCGCCGCCCGGGTGCCGGTGGGCCAGGCGGTCGCGGTGGAGCTGACCGGTCCGATCACCGGCTGGGGCGCGGTGCGGGTCGTCGAGAAGGACGGCAAGCTGCGCGGGGTGCCGGTGGAGATCGACGAGGAAGAGGCGCTCGCCGTGCTGCGACTCGACACGCGCTCAGCAGGGCGTCTCATCGCCGGACGCCAGCCGGTCGGTCGCGATGGCGGTTTCCCCTGGTCCTCGACGGGTGACCCGCAGACCGTCTCGGTGCTCGTGCGGAAGTTCGGCGTCACGCCCTGAGCACGTTGAGTGCGTCAGCGCGGGCCGACGCAGTGTGAGTAGGTCAGCGCGGGTCGACGTCGGTGCGGTCGACACGCGAGCCGGTGGCGGGGTCCACGGTGCTCTCGCGCACCGTGCTGTAGCCGGCGCGGCGGCCGCGCATCGCGAAGGACAGGATGATCGCGAGCAGACCCGCGATGATGAGGATCCACCCCATCGCGTCGATGCTGAGGACGCCGGCAATGTTGCCGTCGCCGGTGTAGCTTTCGTCTAAGCGCGCGGCGCTGGGCCTCAACCGGGCCGTAGTCATCAGTTCGGAGCGCTACAGCGCTCCGACCAGGGGAGAAACGAACCAAACACGGGGTTAGAGGCGGCGGTCGGCGAGCACCGGGAAGGCCTCGCGGGCCTTCTGCACGGCGTCGAGGTCGATCACCACATCGAGGATCTCCTCGTCCTCACCCGCCTCGGCGAGCACCTCCCCCATCGGCGAGACCACCTGGGAGTGGCCGCCCATCCGGGTGCCGGCGTGCGTCCCGGCCGTGTTGCAGGCGATGACGAAGCACTGGTTCTCGATGGCACGAGCGCGACCCAGGAGGGTCCAGGCGCTCACCCTCGGCATCGGCCAGGCGGCGGGGACGATGAAGACCTCGGCGCCCTCGTCGAGCTGGCGTCGGTAGAGCTCGGGGAAGCGCAGGTCGTAGCAGGTGGACAGACCCGCCCACCGCCGACCGGGGAGCAGCACGCCCACCATCTCCTCGCCGGCCTCCATGAGCTTCGGCTCCCCGCTGCCGAAGCCGAAGCGGTGGATCTTGCGGTAGCTGGCGATCCGCAGCCCGTCAGGACTGAAGAAGAGGGAGGTGTTCGACAGCGACTTCCCCTCGGGGCCCGGCTCCGCCAGCAGTTCGACGATCGAGCCCGCGTGCAGCCAGATCCCGCACTCGCGCGCCAGCGCACTCATGGCCTGCGACGTCGGCCCGTCGAGGGGTTCAGCGCGCTCCTGCCAGGACTGGTGCCCGAAGCCGGTCGGCGCCCACAGCTCGGGCAGCACGACGAGACGGGGCGGGTCCTCGGGCCCGGGAGCACCGCATACGGACCGGATGAGGTCCGTGACGCGGGAGGTGCGGTCGGCGACCGGCTCGTCGTCGCCGTAGCCGAGCTGGACCAGGGTCACGCGCAGAGGGGTGGCCATACCTCAGCGTCCCATGCGCTCGGTCTCGTGCCGCCGCTCGGCGAGCCACTCGTTGTAGGCGGCGAGCTCGGCGTCCCCGTCGCGTCGCGCCTGCCGGTCCTTGCGCCTGGTCTCGAGCCGGTCGGCCCTGACCCAGTTGCGGGCGACGAGGAGGGCGAGGATCAGGGTAGGCAGCTCGCCGACACCCCACGCGATCTCGCCCGCCCGGAACTGGTCCTTCCACGGACTCTCGAGCCACGGCAGGTTGAGCTGGCCGAAGAAGTCCGGCGCGAGCAGGTACTCGGTCCCGGTGAGGATGACCCCGAAGAACGCGTGGAAGCTGATGGTGACGAAGAGAATCACGAGCAGCATCAACGGATTCCACTTGCGCGGACCCGGGTCGATGCCGATGAGCACCCACGTGAAGAGGTACCCGGTGAGGATGAAGTGGGCCATCATGAGCAGGTGCCCGGTATGCGTCGTGAGGGCGAGCTCGAAGGTCGGCGAGTAGTAGAACATCGCCATCGACGCGAAGAAGAACGCGGCCGCGAAAACGGGGTTCGTGAGCACCTGGTTCACCCGTGAGTGGGTGATCTGGAGGATGAGCTCGCGCGGACCCCAGGTCTTGTCCGCACGCGCCTTCAGCGCCCGCAGAGCCAGGGTGATCGGGGCGCCGGGCACCAGGAGCAGCGGCACGAACATCGCCACCACCATGTGCATGATCATGTGCGTCGAGAACAGGACCCGACCCCAGATCCCCAGCGCCCCGCACGTGGCGTAGACGAAGACGAGCCAGCCCGCGATCCAGCACACGGTGCGCCCGAGGGGCCAGCTGTCCCCGCGCTGTCGCAGCCGCCGCACGCCCGCGAGATAGAGCCCGATGGCAAGAACGGCGATGGTGAGGAAGAGCCAGTCGATCCGCCACGAGAGCACGTAGTCGGCCGCCGAGATGGGGCCGGGGTCGGGGTATCCGCTGAGGACGGTGACCAGGTCGGTCTCCGGCACCAGGACCAGTTGCGGGGGCGCGGTCCGACTGAGTGCGACAGCGAGTCCCATCGCGATCACCATGAGGAGGACCTCGATCGCAGCCAGACGGGCGAACGTCGCGCGCGAGGTCGGCGACGTGCGCAAGGCCGCGACGATGGACCGGCGCTGCTGCCAGCCCAGGACGCCGAGGCCGACGAGGATAGCCACCTTGAGCAGGAGCAGCACGCCGTATGCGCTGGCCAGGTTGGCGATCGAGCCCACCCGCAGCCAGCCGGACTGGATACCGGAGAGGGCGACCGCCGCATACGACCAGAGCGCGAGAACCGAGTAGCGCTCGACCGTGACGGCGAGATCCTGCCCCTCTCCGGGGGTGAGCAGAAGGCGCCGCATGATGACGAGCGCCGCGAGCCCACCGACCCAGACCGCGATGCCCAGCAGGTGGAAGCCCATGGCGTTGACGGCGGTCTCGTGCCCGACGGCATTCGCCGCGTGCCCGGTGAGCGCGTTGACGACGATGCCCGCGAGCCCGATGAAGGTGAGCCAGGCCATCGTCGAACGCGCCCGGGCGAACGAGGCGACGACCGCGACGAAGAGCCCGACGAGGCTGGAGATCGCCATCACCCGGGTGTAGTCGAGCTGGAAGACGAAGGTCACGAACTGGGAGAGGACGGAGGCCGAGGTCGGAGGGGCCCCGACGAGGTCGGAGAAGGTGAGGAGCACCGTCAGCCCGCCGGCGACTGCCCAGATGCCGGCGCCGCGTGCGGCGTACCGCATCGCCGTGGCCCGCCGATCGGTCGACCCGCGCTCGGGCATGAGGAAGGCGGCCAGGCCGGTGAGGCCGACCGTCGTCGCGGCCGCGACCTGCCACGTGAGGGAGAGCACGGGCAGGCCCCAGCGGACGATCGGTCCAGGGTCGCCGATCCGGGGCGGGTCGGTCGCGCCGGTGACGAGCAGGCCGATGACGAGGGTGAGCAGCCCCAGCCCGAGCGCGCCGCCGAGGACCGGTCCCGGTGCGGGTCGGGACGACGTGGGCGCGGGGGTGCTGCTCATGGGTCCAAGGGTAAGCCGACCGCTTCGGCGCGGTGCCGCAGGTCAGGTTCGGACGGCCGCTCGCTCGGCGCGACTGAGGGCGCGGTACCGGAGAACGGCCAGGCTGACTGCGAGAAGTCCGGCACCGACGGGGACCGCGTAGGCAGCGTGTGCCCCGAGGTGGTCGACGGCCACGCCGCCGAGCGCGGCGCCCATCGAGATCCCGATGAGGATGCCGGTGACGGCGACCGCGAGCGCCTCCGTGAGCATGGGCCTGGGCACGAGGTGCTGGGCCAGTGACATCGAGGTGATGAGCATCGGTGCGGTGGCTGCTCCGGCGACGAGCATGACGAAGGTGAGGCCCCACAGGTCCCACAGCGTTCCGACGACCAGGGCAGGCGCCTCGAGGACGAACATCCCGAGGGCGGCGAAGAGGAGGCGCCTGGTCTGCGAGACGCGGAACCGCAGGGTGCCGAAGATGATCGCCGAGGTGGCCGAGCCGAGCGCGAACGCGGCGAGGATGATCGAGGACATCCGAGGGACGCCGGCCTCCTCGGCGACGGCCACGGCAATGACCTCATTCGCCCCGAAGATGATGCCGCTCATGACGAGGATGACGGCGATCGGCAGAATGCCCGGGTGCGCGATGGCCAGACCCCCCGGGCGGTGGGTGTGCGGCGTGACCGGCGGCTCGTGGGTCCGGGCCAGCAGGAAGATGAGCATGCCGAGCCCGAAGATCAGGGCTGCGCCGAGGACGCCGGCCTCGGGGAACCAGGTCGTGGCCAGCAGGACCGCGAGCACCGGTCCGAGGACGAAGGAGAGCTCCTCCATCACCTGCTCGAAGGACAGCGCGGAGTGCAGCCGATCGGGCTCGTCCTGGAGGATGTGCACCCACCGGGCCCGCGACATCGGCCCGAGCTCAGGGGTGATCGAGGACACCCCGTAGGCGACGAAGATCATCCACATGGGCGCCATGGACGCCGACAGCCACACCGTCGCGAGGCAGGCCCCCACGGACAGGAGGACGAACGGCAGACCCGCGCGCCGCTGACCGTACTTGTCGGCGAGGCGGCCGATGAACGGACCGGCGACGGCCAGGACGATGATGCCGATCGCGGACACGGCTCCGGCGAGCGTGTAGGAGCCACGGCGCTGGCTGAGCATGACGATGACGGCCACCCCGAACATCGCGCCGCCGACACGGGCGAGCACTCCGCCGATGATGAAGGGCCAGACCTTGGGGACGCTGAGGATCGGACGGTAGGCGGAGAACATGGCGAGGCAAGTATGTGGTGCCGGGCTCGTGCGGCGCCAACTTGGCTGATCAGTCGCCGTCGAGCAGCGTCTGGAGCCGCCGAACCGCAGAGATGGCTACGCGCGTCGCGGGTCTCGACCAGCCGTCTTTCCGGCGCTCAGTCGACGTCGAGCAGCGCCTGCAGCCGCCGCCGCAGCCGCTGGGCCGCCTCCACGGCGGAGCGCTCCGCCTTCGTCGCGGCGACCTGGCTGCGCCGTGCCTCGTCCTGTGCCTTCTCGGCCGCCTCGAGACGCTTGTGCAGGTCCTTCACCCGTCGCCGCGCCTCCGTGAGCTCGGCACCGAGGTCGGCCGTCCGGCGAGCTGCCTCCACGGCAGCCTGGCGCGCTGACTCGGCCTCGCCCTCGGCCTGCGCGAGGACCTGCTCGGCCTCCTCGAGCTCCTGCCGGGTCTTCGCGATCGCCTTCTCGTCGCGACGCTTCTCCGGCGCCTTGCGCGCAGGTGCTGCGGTCGCCGATGTAGCCCCGGCGCCAGAGCCTGAGTCCTCGGCGACCGCCCCGGGCACCGCGACGACGGCTGCGATGTCGACCGGATCCAGGCCGGTCGAGCTGAAGGTGTCGACGATCAGTCCGGTCGCGAGCGCGCTCCCGGCCTGGGGATCGACCATGGCGGAGCGGAGGGTCTCCTCGACGGCGGTGACCACCTGGGCGGAGACCTTGCGGCCCTCTTCGCGGCCGATGTCGGCGGCCTGCTCGGCGACGGCCCTGGTCAGCCGACGCCGTTGCTCGCCGAGGGCGCGCAGGGCATCGGCGCCGAGCGTGCCCTGCGCGGCCCGCAGCTTCGCCCCGAGATCGAAGAGCTGCTCCACCTGGGCGCGGTTCCGGCGCACGAGCTGATTGACGAGCCAGGCGCCGACGGTGGGCTTGCGCAACCGTCGGAGCTGGGCGGCGAGCCCGTCGTCACCCTCGTCCTTGGCCTGCTTCGCCCTCGCGTTGCGAGCCGCGGTGAACTCCTCGGGGGCAAGGGAGTACAGCTCGGCAGCGACCTCTTCGAGTCCCACTGGCAGCCGAGTCCGTCAGCGCGAGGCGCCGAACCCGAGCAGCGCGGCCAGTCCGAGCGCGCTGCGGGGTTCGTAGGCCGTGCGCCAGAGCCCGCCGTGGACGGCGGCGTCCGCCTCGTCGAGCCACGGGTGTCCCAGGCTGGGGCGCGGACCAGTCATGATGTCGCGCACGAGGAGCGCCGCCATGAGCGTATTCGACGTGCCCGGTTCGAAGACCTCGATCCCGAAGCGGTGGGCGCCGGCGTACGCCGCGGCCAGCGCGCGGTTCTTGATGACCGAGCGGGTGCGGGTCGGAGGGGCGATGTGGAACGAGACGTTCACGCCGCCGTCGCGGGCGACGGCCGCGCGCCAGCGCTGGATCCGCTTGGCGAGCAAGTAGTTCGGGCCCTGCTGAGTGACCACCGAGTCGTTGATCCCAGGGTCCTCGCCCGGGGCGTAGTTGCGCGTCAGAAGGCGGCCACCGGAGAGCGCACGCAGCGGTCCGCGGAGCACCTTGCTGACGCGCCGGTCGCCGTACGCCGCGACGGAGGCCTCGACCGCTTCCCTCGGCACCGCGAAGACATCGGTCGGGGTGGCGAGGAAGCTCATGCCGACCTCACCCGGCGCACGCAGCGTCCGCACGTGCTCGGTGAGGGCGTCGACCGCACTGGAGACCCGCACGTTGATCGCGCCGTCCGCATAGACGTAGTTGCCGAGCACGATCCGGCCGTCGAGGTCTCCGATCCAGGTTGCCACGGTCGAGAGGTCGTGGATGAGGTCACCCCCGGCACGCCGCTCGAGGGACTCCTCGCCCACCCGTACCGGAAGAAGCAGCCGTCCCGCCGAGCGGTGCGCGTCACTGAGGAGGTGCTGCCACAGTCCGGGGCGGGGCAGGTCGACAGCCGCGACCGACGCACCCCACCTGAGGAGACTGCGCAGCGGACCCATCTCGGCTGCGGCGCCGAGGACGACGACGGTGGTCCCGGGCAGTGACAACCACTCCGGGTGGTCGATGACGTCCTGGATCGCCTCGGCGAGCGAGGGCTCGGCCACCCCGTTCGAGATCCACTCGTCGACGCGGCGCCGCAGGGCATCGCCACTCAGTCGATCCCCCTGGTACGGCACCGAGAGCTCGGTCTCGGGATCGGCGGTGCCGCGCACCTCCTCGGTCCGCACCGGAGCGGGCGGGACTCCGAAGGCCGCTGCGAGCGGAGCGTCGGCGGCATCCGGGTCACCCCACTGCATCCGCGAGTGCAGGGAGGTCAGTCCGTTCCGGGCGATGGAGAGGGCGGCGTCGGCACTCGGCAGCCCGGCCTCGACGAGCCGCCGGAAGTGGATGAGATAGCCCACCCGCCAGCTGGTCTCGCGATCGGCCGCCGCCGCACCTATCGGGTCGACCGAGCGCAGGGCATCCGCGACGATCCCGCGTCCGGTGGCCGTTGTCGAGCGTTTGCCGTCGACGAGCGGGAAGACGACACCGGTGGACTCGCTCATGCTCCTCAGCCTCTCAGAGTTGACCAGGACTGCGCAGGATCAGACGAACACAGGATCAGACGGGCACAGGACTACGCGGACTGGCAGTGACGGCTCGGGAGGAAGACGGACCCGGGATGAAGAGGAACACGCGGTCAGAACAGCATCGCCCGAGCCGGGTCCTCGAGGATCGACGCGACGTCGGCGAGGAAGCGGCTGCCGAGCTCTCCGTCGATGTGACGGTGGTCGAAGGAGAGGGCGAGCTGGGCCACGGACCGCGGCACGATCTCCTCGACGACACCGCCGGGTCCCTCGGTCTCGACGACCCACGGCATCCTCCGCACGGCACCGAAGGCCATGATCGCGGACTCACCCGGGTTGATGATCGGGGTCCCGAGATCGACGCCGAAGACACCGACGTTGGTGATCGTGATCGTGCCTCCGCTCATGTCGGCGGGGCTGGTGCGGCCCTCCCGCGCGGTGGCGGTGAGCTCACCGATCTTCGCCGCGAGCTCCTGCATGGACATGCTGTCGGCGTCCTTGATGTTCGGCACGACGAGTCCGCGCGGGGTGGCCGCCGCGATGCCGAGGTTCACGTAGTGCTTGACGACGATCTCCTGCGCGTCCTCGTCCCACGTCGAGTTGATGAGCGGGTACCGCTTGATCGCCAGGCACATCGCCTTCGCAAGGACGAGGAGAGGCGTGACCTTCACGTCGCGGAGCGCGCGGTCCTTCTTCAGGCCGGCGACGAACTCCATCGTCCGCGTGACGTCGACTGTGATCCACTCGGTGACGTGCGGGGCGCTGAAGGCCGAGCCGGTCATCGCCTGCGCCATCATCTTGCGCACGCCCTTGATCGGCTCGCGGGTCTCGCGCTCACCGGTCGCGGCCGGCGCACCGGTCCCTGCCGCCGCAGCGGAGGGGGTATGCGTCGCGCCGGCCTCCGCATACGCCTCGACGTCGGCGCGGGTCACCACGCCACCCTCGCCCGTCCCGGGGACCGAGGCGAGGTCGATGCCGAGTTCCTTCGCGAGCTTGCGGACCGGCGGCTTGGCCAGCGGACGATCTGCCCTGGGGGTAGAAACGGCAGCGGACGGCGGAGCGGCGGCAGGAATAGCGGTCGGTGCCGCGGCCGGAGCCGGAGCTGCGCCCCCGGCCGGGCCGGAGCCATCCTTGCGTGGTCGGCGCTTGGCCTCGGTCTGCTTCACGCCGTAGCCGACGAGGACGGCGGTGCGACCTGTCGAGGTGGTGCCGCCGATCTTTCCTTCCTCGATACCCCCCTGCGAATCCGCGCCCGGCTGGGCAGCGCCGGAGGAGTCGGTGACCTTCGGAGCGGGGCTGCCCTCCAACCCCGGCTCGACGGCCCCCTCGGCGGGAGCGTCCTGGACGGTCGTCGGCGCACCTTCGCCACCGGCATCGCCGCCGGTGTCGACCGCGATGATCGGCACCCCGACCTCGACGGTGTCGCCCTCCTGGACCAGCAGGGCCGTCACCGTGCCCGCGAACGGGACCGGCAGCTCGACGAGCGACTTCGCCGTCTCGATCTCGACGACGATGTCGTTGACCTTGACGGTGTCGCCGACCTTGACCTTCCACGTGACGATCTCAGCCTCGGTCAGACCCTCACCGGGGTCGGGAAGGCGGAACTCCTTGATTGCCACTGGTGTGCTCTCGATTCTGTGCTGGTCTGGGTCGGGGGAAGTGACCCCAAGGGGTCGGTCAGGAGAGGGAGTCCGGTCAGTAGGACAGGGACTTGTCGACGGTGTCGAGGACGCGGTCCAGGTCCGGCAGGAAGTCCTCCTCGAGCCGGCTCGGCGGATAGGGGACGTTGTAGCCGCCGACGCGCATGATCGGCGCCTCGAGGTGGTAGAAGCAGCTCTCCGTGAGCCGTGCGGCGATCTCGCCACCGAGTCCGCCGAAGGTCGGGGCCTCGTGGACGATGACGACGCGTCCGGTCCGCTGGGTCGACCCGATGAGGGCCGGCAGGTCGAGGGGCGAGAGGCTGCGCAGGTCGATGACCTCGAGGCTGCGGCCCTCCTCCTCGGCGACCTGGGCCGCCTGCAGGCAGGTCTTGACCATCGGCCCGTAGGCGAGCAGCGTCAGGTCGCTGCCCTCCTTGACGATCCGGGACTCGTAGAGGCCGCGCTGTGGCGCGGAGGTGTCGACCTCGCCCTTGTCCCAGTAGCGGCGCTTGGGCTCGTAGAAGATGACCGGGTCGTCGGTCTCGATGGCCTGCTGGATCATCCAGTAGGCGTCCTCGGCGTTGGCGCAGCAGACGACGCGGAGGCCGGCCGTGTGGGTGAAGTAGGCCTCGTTGGACTCACTGTGGTGCTCGACCGCGCCGATGCCGCCGCCCACGGGGATGCGGATGACGAGCGGGAGGGTGACGGCGCCGAGCGAGCGGGCACGCATCTTCGCGACCTGGCTGACGATGTGGTCGAAGGCCGGGTAGACGAAGCCGTCGAACTGGATCTCGATGACCGGCCGGTAGCCGCGCAGCGCCATGCCGATCGCCGTGCCGACGATGCCGGCCTCGGCGAGCGGGGTGTCGATCACCCGGTCCTCACCGAAGTCCTTCTGCAGGCCCTCGGTGACGCGGAAGACGCCGCCGAGCTTGCCGATGTCCTCACCCATGAGAAGGACCTTGGGGTCCTTCTCCATGGCGGCGCGCAGGCCCGAGTTGATCCCGCGGGCGATCGTCATCGTCTGCCGCGCTGTCGAACTCGTGGTGGCAGTCATGTCAGTGGCTCCCCTCGAAGCTCGCGAGGTAGGTGCGCAGCTGCTCACGCTCGGCCTCGATGAGCGGATGCTCCTCGACGTAGACGTGGTCGAACATCGCCGTCGGTTCGGGGTCCTCCATCGCCAGGCAGCGCTTGCGCACCGAGGCCGCGAGTTCGTCGGCCTCGGCCTCGACCTGGTCGAAGAAGGTCCTGTTGGCGATGCCCTCCCGGACGAGCCAGGCCTTGAAGCGCTCGATCGGGTCCCGGTGCTTCCAGACCTCGACCTCCGCGGAGACGCGGTACTTCGTCGGGTCGTCGGACGTCGTGTGCGCCCCCATCCGGTAGGTGAAGGCCTCGATGAACGTCGGCCCCTGCCCGGATCGGGCGTGGTCGAGCGCGGTCTTGGACACCGCATACACAGCGAGGATGTCGTTGCCGTCGACGCGCACCCCGGGGAAGCCGAAGCCGCTCGAGCGCTGGTAGAGCGGGCTCGGGATCTGCTTCTCGTTCGGGACCGAGATCGCCCACTGGTTGTTCTGGCAGAAGAAGACGACAGGCGCGTGGTTGACCCCGGCGAAGACGAGGGCCTCGTTGACGTCGCCCTGGGAGGTCGCGCCGTCCCCGAAGAAGGAGATGACGGCGGCATCGCGGTCGGGGTCGTCGGTGCCGACGTCGCCGTCGCGCTGGATGGCCATCGCGTAGCCGGTCGCGTGCAGCGCCTGGGCGCCGATGACGATCGTGTAGAGGTGGAAGTTCTTCTCGTGCGGGTCCCAGCCACCGTGGTTGACGCCACGGAAGAGGCCGAGCAGGTTCATCGGGTCCACCCCGCGGCACCAGGCGACGCCGTGCTCGCGGTAGCTCGGGAAGGCGTAGTCCTGCGGGCGCAGCGCGCGGCCGGCACCGACCTGCGCGGCCTCCTGGCCGAGGAGCGAGGCCCAGATGCCGAGCTCGCCCTGGCGCTGCAGCGCGGTGGCCTCGGTGTCGACGCGGCGGATGAGGACGAGGTCGCGGTAGAAGCCGCGCAGCTCGTCGTCGGTGAGCGCCCCGATGATGGGGTCGTAGGTCGCGTTGGGCACGCGCTGGCCCTCGGGGGTGAGGAGCTGGACCATGTCCGCGCCGCCGTCTCCCACCGCCGGGCTGGCGTTGATCGCCGCGAGCGGGTCGGTGGCACGGGGCGGACGCGCGGCCGCTCCTGCGTTGTTCTGCGGTGCGTCGAAGTCGACAGGGGTGTCGCTCACGGCACTCCTTCCCCGCTGAGGCAACGTCGGCCAGCGGTCCGTGGCACCCGCGAATCCGGAGGTGGTGGACGCGCGTGCGAGTGGTCATGTGATCACGGCGGGGGTGAGACCGCGGTCACATGGGGTCTGACCTAACGTACCTAAAACACCTGAAAATCTCATCATCCGGACACGGCTGTCCACCGACCAGCAGCATCCAGAGCGCGCCGGGACCCTCGGGCACGGCATTGCGGTCCGCGCCGGAGCGGCGTCTTCAGGTGGGCGGGTATCAGCCCTCGCGGCGCCAGCGCTCGCAGATCTCGAGGAGCCGGTCGTTGGCCTCCGGCTCGGCGATCGTCACGCGGACCCCGTCGTCGCCGTAGCGGCGCACCATGAGCCCGGACTCCTCGCACGTGAGCGCGAAGTCGGCCGAGCGGTCGCCGAGGTCAAACCAGACGAAGTTGGCCTCGCTGTCGGAGAGCTCCCAGCCCTGGTCGCGCAGACCGTCGGCGACCCGGCTGCGCTCCTTGACGAGGTGGTCGACCCGCTCCTGGAGCTCGTCGCGGACGCGCAGCGACTCCACCGCGGCCACCTGAGCCAGGGAGTTCACGCCGAACGGGACGGCCGTCTTGCGCAAGGCGGCGGCGACGGCCGAGTGGGCCACCGCATACCCGACGCGCAGTCCGGCCAGACCGTAGGCCTTGCTGAAGGTGCGCAGCAGCATGACGTTGGGGTGCTCGCGCCAGATCGTCAGACCGTCCGGCGCGTCGGGGTCCTGGACGAACTCGAGGTAGGCCTCGTCGATGACGACGAGGACGTCCTGCGGCACCCGCGTGAGGAAGGCCCGCAGCTCGTCGTCGTGGACGACGGTGCCGGTGGGGTTGTTCGGCGTGCAGACGAGGACGACCCGGGTGTGCTCGGTGATCGCGTCGGCCATCGCGTCCAGGCGGTGCCGCTGCTGCTCGTCCAGCGCCACGGTGACCGGGACGGCCCCGGCGATCGTCGTGACGATGGGGTAGGCCTCGAAGGAGCGCCACGCGAAGACGACCTCGTCGCCTGCGTCGCAGCAGGCCTGGATGACCTGGCCCAGCACACCCACCGAACCTGTGCCCGTCGCGATGCACTCCACCGGGACGTCGAGGTGGTCGGCGATCGCCTGGCTCAGCTCGCTGACGGCCATGTCGGGGTAGCGGTTGATGGTCTCTGCGGCCTCACGGATCACCGCGAGGACGGACGGGAGCGGCTGGTACGGGTTCTCGTTCGAGGAGCACTTGTAGGCCGTCTGACCCTCGGGCGCCGCTGCCGGCTTGCCCGGGACGTAGGCCGGAAGGCGCGAGAGGACCTCACGGATCCTCGGGCCGGGAAGGGCGTCGGTCGTCGTCGGCTCGCTCATAGGAGCCACTGTAGGGTCCGCAGCCTTCGGCGCGTGGTGGACAGTGTGGTGGACAGTGCGGTGGACAGTGCGTGGGGGGACGTGATGGACAAGAGCGTGGCGAACGGGTGCACGGTCGGCCTGGTCTGCCACCATGGGGGGATGATGGGATTCCTACTCAAGACGGTCGTCAACGGCATCGCGCTGTGGGTCGCCGCCGCGCTGATCTCCGGACCTGCGTTTCTGGTCGGCGCCCTGTTCCTCCTCGACTGGACGTGCGGACTGAGGCGGCAACCGCCACAGGGAGCATCTTGAGATCGCGCCCTGTCGCCTCGCCGGCAGTCTCCTGCGACTGCAGCGCCAACCGATCGAGGTCGTCAATGCGGCCGGCCTCACCACGATGCTCGCCTCGAACGCCAACCGCACCTCCTTGCACGCTTTGCGCGTGGCGTCATGCCCCACCGGCTGCCCGACAGCACAAGTGAGGCGCCGGAAGTCGATCGAAGTTTGACCGGCGAACGCAGTTGTCATACAGTATCAGAATCGCACATAGTCGTGACTTCAACCGATAATCAGATCGGGAGGCACACAATCAGTGGAAGACGTCATCCTGAGTGCGGAACAGGTTACACCCGAGTGGCTCACTGCCATACTTCGGGAACAAGGAGCTCTCCTTCACGGGCAGGTCACGCGCGTGACGTCGGGCCAGGCGCAGTCCACCTTCGCATCTTCCGTGTTCCGGCTGACTGTGAGTTACTCGCAAGATGCGTCACCAGGCGCTCCACAAGGGCTGTTTCTGAAGACCTCCAATCCTGCGCTGATACCGGGAGAGTTTGACCCGCAGCAAGTGCACAAGGAGATCGTCTTCTATTCCGTGCTCGCACCTGCAATGGATGAGCCATTCACGATCCCTTGCTATGGCGTGGCGTTCGATCCAGAAACAGGTGCATCTCACATCCTCCTGAAGGACGTGTCCGAGACGCACGTCGCATGCGTCACCCCATCGTATCCGGGGAACTGTGAGGGGGCGGTAGACTCCCTCGCTCGCCTTCACGCATTCTGGTGGGATCAACCGCGCCTCGGCACGGACGCAGGTGGCTTTCCCACACAGGAGCAACGCCAGGAGGAATGGCGCTATGCTGAGGAGAGCGCCACGGCTTTCATAGGCGTATTGGGCGATCAACTGCCGCCAGCGTGGCGTGCAACGTATGAAAGCGTGCTGCCTGCGTTGCCCGGTCTATACCAG
>ENA-UOUL01000232-UOUL01000232.1-bioreactor-metagenome-genome-assembly--contig:-NODE-232-length-97105-cov-8.399266_pt1 | contig 97105 bp, 73 predicted proteins | sample MGYA00249838_ERZ747220 | MGnify/ENA primary metagenome ERZ747220 (study PRJEB28778, sample SAMN05720191) | bioreactor metagenome | isolation source: Anaerobic biogas reactor | place: USA:Washington... | reverse complement strand
ATCCAGTAGGACTCTGGACCCCTGCTCTTGCAGGGGAGACGAGGACCGGGGTCACAAACAACCCGTCTCACGAAGACACTTTGTGCGGGGCGCATTAAGTGCGATTGCCCTGCGCTCGGGCATCGCGGAACGCTGGGCGCATCAGGGCCCTTCTGGCGGGGTAAATCACACGCGATCGGCGCGGCACGCGGCAAGCCCGTTGGGGGATCACTCAGCCAAGGTAAATGTGCCGGCCAGGGAGTAGATGAGCCGCCGGTCCCTCAGGGTGTCCCGCACTTCCGCTTCGCTGCGGCCGACGCGGAGCAGCTCAAACCTGCCGGCAAACTCGTCCCCGACCTCGACGGTTATCTTGTCGCCGCCCAATTGGGCCGCCGCCTCGGACAGGGTATTCAAGCGGAACTGGGCCTTTCCTGTCACCCCCCTGGGTTCCGGCCGGACCAGCATCATGCCGTAGGTATAGTCCTCGTTCCTGGCGTAGCGTTCCAGTTCGGCGAGCTCGTCGCACGGGTCAATGATCGCCGCCTGGGTGGCCAGCTCGACCGCACGCTGCAGATCCTCGGGCGTCCATGGATTGGTCTCAATGAGCTTTTCCACTTCCTGTCGCACGGCCGCCCGGGTCTCTGCCAGGATGGTCTGGTTCTCTTGCGTTTCGTGGGAGACGACGGCGTCACGGGCGGCGTTCAGTGCGTCCAGGAGCTTGCCTTCCTGCAGGAGTTGCGGCGCTTTGTTGGGCGGGACAACGGCCTCCTGAACGACCGGCGGCGGCTCCGGGTGACGGCCCTTGATCAAGGAATACAGGCCGAACCCGCCCACGCCCAGCACGGCCAATACGATCACGAACGCCAGATAGGTAGCCAGCCGCCGGCCAGCCGATTGCCGCGGATAAACATAGACCTGCGCGAACGCGCCCGTCGGCCGCGACTCCTCATGAAGGGAGGCCAGTTGCCGGCTGCGTTCATCGAGTGTGGGCAACCCGCTTTCCGAGGGCACATCCCCGCCGCCGCTCGTTGGCGTTACCGCCCCCCCGCTGCTGTGCTGGATCTCGCCCGTCAACTCGGCACGGAACGTCTCCAGCGCGGCCATGACGCTCTCGGAGGGAGCGTAGTTGGTCGACTTGCGCCCGCCGAGATCCTCCATCGAGAAATGGCGCTGGTCGGTTCTGGGCGGGTCCACGCGTTCGCCGCAGTGAAAACACTTCGTCGCGAAGATGCTGATTTCCATGCGGCAATAGGGACAGACTCGGGTCTTGTCGCTGTTGTTCGCCTGACGTCCGGTCACGCTGCCTCTCCCTCGCCCGATGCCGTGCCCATAACGAGCACAGCATAGCCGAAGGGTACGGGACACTCAAGCGGTTTCCTGTGCCGGCAGGGGCGCCGCTGCCGCAATGATCCCCCGTCCGCACACTTCTACCAGATTCCGTGGGGATTATCCTAGCCTTGTTTTGCCGATATGTCCACTCTGGGGCTGCCGCGGCAGGCGCGCATTCGCAAACCAGCCCGTCCCAGACCGGGTCGCCGCCCGCGGAAAACCGGCTGGCGAACCCCTGAGGCTATTCCGGCCGGAACAGACGCATGCCCGGATTGTAGGCTTCCTGGAGGCGGTAAAGTTTCGCGATTTCCTCTTCCGGAAGCCGCTCGGGGTGATGTAGCAGACTGGCCAGCAGCATGGTCTCGGCCGCATGCTCCAGCTTCTCGAGCTTGTAGTAGGCATCGAACACGTCCCTGCCCACCGTGAGCGAGCCGTGCCGTGCAATGATCAGAGCGTCGCAGGAACGAATGATCTCCCGGATGGCCGCTCCCCCCTCCCGGGTGGCCGGGGTGGCATACGGCACCGTGGGAATGCCGCCGACGGTCAACAGCAGTTCCGGCAATACGGGCTCGGCCAGCGACACGCCCGCCAGCGACGCCGCCACCGCTTTCGGAGGGTGGGCATGCACGACGGCGTACACGTCAGGGCGCTCTTCATATGCGGCCAGGTGCGTCCAGAATTCGCTGGTCACGGCGCCTTCGCCGGCCACTTTGCGGCCCGAGGCATCGGCAATTACCAGGTCCGCGGGCGCCATAAACCCTTTGGAGACCCCGCTTGGGGTGCACAAAAAGGTTTCGGACGAGAGGCGGACACTGATGTTTCCGTCGGTCGCGGCCGTAAAGTTCTTCTGCCACAAGCGGCGGCCCACTTCGCAGATCGCCTCTCGCAGTGCGTGTTCGCTGTTCATGGGTGTCCTTCCGGGCAGGAGGCCGGCCGCCCGGCTCAGTAGACGGGCGTGCACCAGGAACGGTACTTCTCGACCTTCCCCATGACGACGCGGAAATAGAGATCCTGGAGCTTGCGGGAGACCGGTCCGGGCGTGCCTCCGCCGATCACGCGGCGGTCGACCGACCGCACCGGGGCGACCTGGGCGCCGGTACCGCAGAAGAACACCTCGTCGCAGACGTAGAGTTCGGTGCGGGCTATCGGCCGTTCCACCACGTCCAGTCCGAGTTCGTTCCGGGCCAGTTCGATCACCGTATTGCGCGTGATCCCGACCAGGATGTCGGCGGTGGGCGGCGTGGTGATGAGCTGGCCATTCAGGACCATGAACATGTTCATCGCGCTGCCTTCCGCAACGCTGCCGTCTTCGCGCAGGAAAATCGCTTCGTCAAACCCGGCCTGGTTGGCCTCGGTCGCCGCCAGCGAGGAATTGATGTAGCTGCCGGTGCTCTTCGCGCGGCTGGGGATGGCGTTGTCCGACAGGCGCCGCCAGGACGAAACCACGACATCCAGACCGGACTCGATGTCACAGTATTCGCCAAGCTTGATGACGTAGCAGCAGAACCGGCTTTCGACGCCGCTCAGGCGCGGTCCCAGCGACAATTCGCTCTTGTAACACAGGGGCCGGATATAAACGCCTTCGCGGAACCCGCTCCGCTTGATCACTTCGACGCAGATCCTGGCGATATCCTCGGGGGTCTCCGGGATCTCCATGCACATGATATTGAAGTTCCGAACCAGGCGGTCGACATGCTCCGCCAGCCGGAAAACGAGGATGTTGTCCTCGTCCGCGGAATAATATCCGCGGATTCCTTCGAAGAGTCCCGTGCCATAGTTGAAGGCGTGCGTCATGATACTGACTTTGGCGTCTTCCACCGGCACATAGTTGCCTTCGAAATAAACAAACGGTCCCGGCTCCATCAACTTACCTTTACCCATCGTGTTTCTCCCGCGTGTCAATCTCAGATACATCTAGATGTCTGCGATCCGGGTTGTGGCTGGCCTGTCTGGAAAAGCCCTCGTCTACTATACCCGGACCCCATGCGCAGATCCGGCCGCCGGGGAATGAACTGCCCTGCGGCATGGCTCGCCGGCCGGCCGACGCCTGGAAAACTCAAGTATCGCGCGTTACGGCCGCGGGATGCAAATAACTGGACCGAAGCTGCCGCGGCCCGCTCCTGTCGCGCCAGCCAGATCAGGAACTGCGCTCGTGCGCCGGTCCCCCGAAGGATCGCATCCCGATTCCTTTTGCCGTCTGAATACAATAATGGCTAAGCCACTTCCTTGAAAGGGCTTAGCCATTAAAACGCTTCGCCGGTCTTTGCCTTGCGGTGTGTTGACCCCGCGACAGCCCCGGCGCAGTTTTCGGTGTGCCGGGAGATTACTCCTCGCCGCAACCAAAATCCGGGACCGGCAGCTGGATGCCGAGGATCCCGCCGAGGGCATTATTCAGGAATCCGAAAATGCCGCCAATGATGCTCTCTACCCAGCAGAGAATCGTGTTGATGAAATTCATGGTACTCTCCTTCTCCATTCCGTTACACACAACTCACCGAAACACGCTACATTACAAACGGTAACCACAAACGTTACACGCTTTGCACTATGTACTGAATTTCCTCTTTCCGAAGCATTTGCCATGGAAATTCCTGTCTAATCAGTCCATTCATGGCGGAGTTTAGCACTTTAAACAATCTATGTCAAGAGATTTTTATCCACCCGCGCCAGCCCCCACTGCTGTCGGCGTGCCGACTCCCCGTTTCTACAGGGCGGGTTTGCGGAGCGCTCGCCGGCATGGGGTTTGACTTAGGATGCGGTATTTAGGAAAATCAGCCTGTTCCCGTGAGCCAACATGCGGAGGAGAAACACCATGGCGACCACAAGCTCATCGCAACTAGCCCTGTTCGGAGGCGCTCCCGTGCGGGACGCCCGGAAACCCTGGCCTGCGTGGCCCATCTTCGACGACCGGGAGAAGCAGGCCCTGGTGGAGGTGCTGGAGAGCGGCAAGTGGTGGTATGGCGAGCGGGTCGCCCGCTTCGAACGCGAATACGCCGCATTTCAGGATGCGAAGGACTGCGTGACGGTCACCAGCGGCACCACGGCGGGAGAGGTCCTGCTGCAGGCTGTCGGTCTAAAGCCCGGGGACGAGGTGCTTGTTCCGCCGTACACGTTTTATGCCACCGCCAGCATGGTTTTGCGCCGAGGCGGGGTCCCCATGTTTGTAGACGTGGATGACTCGTGGTGCATGAATCCCGACCTGCTCGAAGCCGCTATCACCCCGCGGACCCGGGCCATCATGCCCGTGCACCTGGGCGGGCGCATATGCGATATGGACCGGATAAACGCCGTCGCCGCCAGGCATGGGCTCCTGGTGCTTGAAGACGCCTGCCATTCCTGGGGCGGCAAATGGAAGGGCAAAGGCACCGGCGCGCTCGGCAAAGCCGGCATCTTCAGTTTTCAGGCCTCGAAAAACATCAACGCGGCGGAAGGCGGGGCCATCGTGACCGATGATGAGGACCTCGCCGAGCTTTGCCGATCGATCACCAACTGCGGCCGGCTGAAAGGCGGCGCGTGGTACTCCCACCCCAACCTGGGCACCAACGCCCGGCTCACGGAATTCCAGGCGGCCCTCCTGAGCGTGCAGCTTACCCGGCTCGAAGAACACAACCGGACCCGCGATACGAACGCGGCCATCCTGAACGAGCATCTCGCGAAGATCGAAGGGCTCACCCCCCAGCCGGGAGACAAACGCATCACGCGCCGGGCCTATCACCTGTATTGCCTGCGCATCGCCCCGGAGACCTTCGGCTGCTCCCGCGAAAAGCTCATCGAGGCCGCTAAAGCGGAGGGCCTGCCCGGCATCAGCGAGGGCTACGCAATTCCGCTCTATGAGCAACCGTCCCTCGCCAACGCACCCAATGCCCCGGATTATTCGAAGCAGGAATGCCCCGTTGCGCGCGACATCTGCAGCCGAAGCGGCATCTGGATCGCTCACACGGCCCTGCTCGGTTCCGAGGCGGACATGCACGACATTGTCGCCATCTTCGAGAAGATCAAAAAGAACGCCGAAGAGCTCGACCGGGCCTGACCCGCGCGGAAAGCTCGCCGGGAAACCGGCGGCCGGTCCGGGCCATGCGCGGCCGGGCGAAGCAGACGCCGGAGACAACCGGGCGACCGGTTCGGGAGAGCCGTGTCCTCCCCTGCCGCCGGGAGGAACCACGACCTGCCGCCATTGCCGCTATGAATATCCCGCAACGGAGGCGCGATGTTCGATCTGCGGCTATCCCTGGCCCTGGCTCGAGACGGACCGTATCCCCGGGGAGAACGCCTGACCGCTGGTGGTGTTTGCCCCGAAATCGGGCTATCTGCTATAGTTTCAAGGTTCACGGTGATTGGCTTTCGTGCTGAATTCCATTGCGCGGAGTTGCGAACGGATGGCCGGACATCGCAAGCTCGAAAGCCCGCCGGTCAGTATATCCAACCCCGCCCTGCGGCGGGTGCAGAGAGGAACATCGCATGCCTTCCCTTCAAAAGATCCTGACGTACGCAGTCAAACACGGCGCTTCCGATATACACCTCACGGTCGGGAGTCCCCCGGCGATACGCCTCGATGGCACCATCCGCTTTATCGGCGAGGATCCCATTACGAACGACGACAATCTGAAGTTCATTGAGGAGATCATGACCCCCGAAGACCGGGAACAGTTCATGCGGACCGGCGACTCGGACCAGGCGCTCAGCTTTCCGGGCCTGGGCCGTTTTCGCGTCAATGTCCTCAAGCAGCGCAATTCCGTGGGCATCGTCATGCGCCACGTCAAGGCCAAGATCCCCAGCTTTGAAGACCTGAACCTGCCGCCCGCGATTGAGAAACTCACGCAGATGCACCGCGGCCTCGCGCTGATTACCGGCACCACCGGAAGCGGTAAATCGACCACCCTCGCCGCCATCATCGACAAGATCAACGCGGACCGCCGGCTCCACATCGTCACGATCGAAGACCCCATCGAATTCCTTCACGCGAACAAGAAAAGCATTGTGACCCAGCGGGAATTGCACATCGATACGCACGATTTCCATACCGCGCTGCGCGCCGTCATGCGCGAAGACCCCGACGTCATTCTCATCGGCGAAATGCGCGATGCCGAAACCTTCCAGGCCGCCATGGCCGCCGCCGAAACCGGGCACCTGGTGTTCAGCACCCTGCACACAACCAATGCCATGTTGACGGTGGACCGCATTGTCGACTTGTTCCCGTCAAATCAGCACGGGCAGATCCGGTCGCAATTGTCGCTTCAGTTGACGGCATGCATCGCGCAGCGCCTGATCCCCAGCGCTGACGGTGTCGGACGCGTGCCGGCGGTGGAGGTCATGTTTAACAACCCGGCCATTGCCCAGCTCATTAAAGAAAACAACGTGCGCCAGATCCCCAACGTGATTGCCGGCGGCCGGGAAGACGGCATGCAGACCTTCAACATGAGCCTCTACGACCTCATCAAGAAGGGCCTCATCACCGAGGATCAGGGGATGGCGGCGTCGGACAACCCCGAAGAACTGTCCATGAACCTCCAGGGCATCACGCTCAGCCAGGGCCGGGGCGGCATCATCCGCCGCTGATCAGGCGCCGGGCGCCAGCGTCAGGATGCCGGAAAACGCATTATCGCCGCCCCCTGCCCGGTGGATGCGTCGACCCGTTGAATCGTGTAAACCGCGTGAAAACGTCCCGGAAGGGACCATTCATTCGTCCGGGTAAGACACACCAGGGTGTCGGCGTCCTGCCAGTCGAAATCGACGCAGGATTCGCCGAGGCGGACAACCAGCGTCGCAAACGGTTCCAGAGAACCGATCAACAGGCGGCCGCCCGCCTCCTGCCAGACCGCCCTCGAGGCGCCGGGGGCGAACCGCGGCTTTTCAACGGAGTGCCCCAGTTCCAGCAGGGTCTTGCGGCTCCAGGCTCCGCCGGATTTCGTGAACTCAAGCACGGCCCCCGTCCGCGTAAAAACGCGCACCGCCCCATCGCAGGTGAGGGCCGGCGCGCCGATGGCCCCCCCTTCTTCCAGCACGCACTCAAACGCGCCACCGGGGAATTGGCCCGCCCACACCTTCCCCCCCTCATTCGAGACAAAAACGCAGGGCCCGCCGGCATCCCCACAGGCAACCGTGCCGGGCACGGGAGTCTCGGGCGTGGCCACCGGAACCCGTGTCGTGAAGGGCGGGGCGGAAACCGCATATCCTGCCCCCTCTCCCCCATCTAGGCGCACCAGTACTTGCTCGCCCAGCCAGCCCGCGGGACGGCTCCCCGGATGGCCCGCCAGGGCGCAGATCCGTCCATCGTCGCGGCGGACATAGGCCTGTCCCGCGCCAAACGCCAGGAGACCGTTCGCGGGGGACCACAGCAGCGGTCCCGCCAGCGGCGCGGGCAGTCGGATGCTCTCGGCACCCTTCTGGTCCGCGCGCATTAGACGGATGGTCTCCGCGTTACACGATTCCCACACGTTGACCTGGGCGACGGCGATGGCTCCGTCTGAATTTGCTGCGATGGCCACCGGCCAGTCGCGTCTTGGCCAGGTATTGTTGGCGCGCACCACGTCGGGGGTCTCGAAATAGGGATCCAGGGTAACGCGGTTGACCGCGCTGTCCACGGTGAACGTAAACGTCCCTCCGCTGACCCCGGGCTCGATCGCGTGCAGGTCCACTCCTCGAGCGGTCACGATTCCCACGGTCAGGGGTTGAAGCGCGGGGATGTCGCCGTGGCTGGAAATGGTGACACGCACACTCCCATCCACCGCACTCACGTCGCCCACACCGTAGTCAAACAGCCCGGCGCGGTCGAACCATACCCGGAACACTTCGCCGAGATCGCGCTCGCTCGAGAGCTCGAGCGCGTGGCGGAATGCGTCCAGGGTAATGGCGCTCCCCCCGTGCGTCCGCAAGACGTTCCGGCAGGCCTCCCAATACGCTTCCCGTCCCGCGCCGGACTCGAGCCACCGCGCCAGTAACGCTCCCTGGCGCCCCATGCGCGCCACCGCATCCGGGCCCGAACGCGCCAGCTCCAGAGCGCTCAGCGTGCGCAGAGGGGTCTCGACGGGCTGTGGAAGCTGGGTCTCGACATACTCCTGCGCGACGCCCCTCCCCTTCAACTCGCGAAGAGCCGACCAGCCCGAGTGAACGGTCAGACCCTCGATGAGCCAGGCGCCTCCGTCCGGCCGCAGCGGATACCAGACGGGCGAGACGGTTCCGCCCCACCACTTGTGCGCAAGCGCGGCGGCGGCGGCGGCCAGCGCGGCCTCCTCACCGCGCAGGGGCTCGCGCGGAAGCGCAATCGCGTTGAGCCCGAGATACTCCGGTGTTGTCACGCGGCGGCTCAGGATGGCATGAGTCGCCGGGTCGCTCCCCCCAAGCAAGGCGCGGAGCGCGGTTTCGGTCCTGGGCAGACTGGACGCGAGTGGTTCCGCGAGGAAGGCATCGCCGGGCTCGAAGTAGACGGTGCACTGGACGTCCCCATAGACGCCGGCTCGGCTGGAATAGCGGCCGGCCACCAAAGGGATCCCCAGGCATTTCCGCGCCGGACGAATGCGGTAGGTGCGGCGGCCGTCCGCGGGCGGGTGCGTCTCTTGAGCATCGCCGGCCAGCAAGAATTCTCCCGCGATGGTGACGGTGCAATCGAACTGCGCGAAGCTGCCGAAGTCCACCGGGTGCCAGCAGGCGGTCCACGGGAGCCAAACTTCGTCGGAGCGGATTTCCGCGCCGGCCAGCGACGTGGCCGTGATGCTCCCGGAAAACGAGACTGCGAGCTGGGTGCGTTCTCCCGTGGCCAGACCCTTGGGAAGAGCCACACGCACGAAGCCCCCCTGCCGGGAAACGGGCAGCATCCGGCCGGCGCACGATGCCGAAAACGAGTTCAGACCGGGGTTGAGGACGAAGCAGACGGCATCGAGGCCGGCGCCCCCGCATTCAACGTCGAGAACGCCGTGCCCCTGCAGGCGCCCCGTGCCGGGGTGTACCTCAATCTCCAGGGTCTGGGTGACAATGCGCTGCGACGCAATCGCGCGGGCCATTCGGGCATCGAGAACACGCCGGGCCCAGGGAGGCCCGTCCGGGTACTGATCCAGCCGTTCCTGCGCCATGCGAAACGCGACGAATGCCGCGATCAGCAGGCCCAAAACCCCCACAAGAAGGGCTGACTTCGTCGTTCGCCGCCTCTTCATCGAGTCGCGACCGCTCAATGCGCTCCGTTCGCCTCAGCCTCTCGGCTCAATGCGGGGAAACCCGTCGTAGACGATCTTGACGAACTCCCCATCACTGAGAATGGACATGCGAGCGGCTTCGGTAACCAGTTCGTTGATGCTGCTGTTCGCGGGCGTGGCGATGAGCCGTTTTTCGTCAATTTCGGCGATGAGCTCCCGGCGCTTCGCGAGGGCGTCGGTCTCCGGCATCCCGGCGGTCTCCGCGCGCATACGGCCAACGCTCCCCAGGTTCGCCGCCACAGAATCATACCCGTAGCCCATGGGCTTGTAGCCCGGCCCCTCCCAGGGCCCCAGCTGGAAGAAGTCCGGGTTGACGAAGTTGAAGACCGTCCCGCCCGGCCCCAGGGCCTCCATGTAGGAATGGCTCACGCCGCGAAACTGATCATTGTGCTGGAGCAGTCCCGTCTTCCCCGGGCCTTCACAATACAGCACCAGGCCTTGTTCATTCGGGCCCGCGCCTTCGTCGGGATAGCCCAGGCCGTTGATGACCGACAATACCGCGTCATTCTCAAACACCACCCGCCCCTGTGACCAGAGGTAGCCCACGTTGCCATTCGGGAACGTCCCCTTGACTCCGTGGACAGAGACCCCCACCGGCTTCAGGCCCGTGATGAAATAGGTCAGATCGACGTAGTGGCATCCGATGTACACGAAGGGATCGGTGTTCTCGCAGGTGAACCAGTTCTGGAAGTTGGAATGGCGGTACAGATACGGTTCAATCAGTTTTGCCTCGCCCATGACGAAGTCGCCGAAATGGCCCTGCTCGTAGTGTCCGCGGGCAATCAGGGCGCGCCGGTCGAAGCGCTTGTGGTACTCGACTCCGACAAACAGGCCCTTTGAGCGGGCCAGTTCCTCGACCTCGACGGCCTGCGCGTACTTGAGCACCAGCGGTTTCACGCACAGCACGTGCTGGTTGTTGTTCAAGGCCTCCATCACCACGGGATAATGCAGCTGGTCGGGCATGGCCACCACCACCGCATTGTACGGCGGCATTTTGGCCACGATCTCCTTGTAGAGTTCCGGGAAGTCATGCCCCCCCGCCTCGTTCAGGGACGGGTGCGCCGTGAAATCCTGTCCCGGAAACGATGCGGCAAATTGCGGGTTTTCTTTCAGGGCGCGCAGGGGGCGGTTGTTCAGTGCGCAGATGCTGATCTCCCCCACAACGCCAAGCCGCTGCAAATGATAGATCGACGGGAGAAGCAAGTCGTTGGTGATCATGCCCCCGCCAACAATAGTCACATCAAATGCGTTTGCATTGGCCATGCGTATCCCCTTCCGTGGTTTCCCGGAAATTCTCTGCGCGCACATCGCGCCATACCACGCGCGCAATCAGTTACGGCTTACGATGCTCACGACGGCTCGTCGGGCAGCTCGGGCTCCTCGGCCGTCTCGCTCGCGCCCTCGGGAGCGCCCGCCGGCGCGTCCGGCGCGACCGCCGCATCTTCCTTCTTGGGAAGCAGGATCTCGATATTCACATCGGCAATGGCCTTCTCGAGAAACTCGTTAAACGCGCGGTTTTTCGCCCTTGTTTCCGCGGCATTGCGGATGTCGTCCTGGATTTCCTCGAATTCCAACGTCCGAGCCGGGTCACGCTCGCTGACTTTCATGATGTGCCAGCCGTAACGGGTCTGGAACGGTTCGCTCACCTCGCCGATGGGAAGTTCGAACATGAGTTTGTCAAATTCCGCGACCATTCTTTCGTGCGGCACATCCTCGAACGCGCCGCCGCGGGGCGCGGACGATTCGTCCTCGGAGACTTCCTTCGCGACCTCGCCGAAGTCTTCCTTGCCATTCACCACCCGGTCGCGCGCCGCGTCGATGCGCTTCTTTGCTTCCGCGATGTCCTCTTCCGAGCCATCACGGGGAGCCAGGATCAGGATATGCGCCACATCGGCCGTCTCGGGTTTACTCAACCGGCCGGCTTCTTTCAGACCTTCGTACGCCTGTTTCACTTCGTCGTCCGTGACCGTGATATCTTTGGTCTTCTCGTCAAAGAACTTCTGGCAGATAAGCTGCTCCCGCATCTTTCCCTTGAGTTCGTCCTCGGTGATGCCCCGGGCTTCCATGATCTGCTCCAACTGGCCTTCCGGCATGCTCTCTTTGACCTTGGCGAACTCCGCGTTCACCTCGTCATCCGTAATGGCGGTCTCGGCCTTCTTCGCGAGAACGTAGACGACCTTGCCGCGGATGAGCGACTGCAGGACCCGCTCCGCGTCCTCCCGGTCGAGCTGTTCGGGCGCCTGGGCCGGGTCGCGGTTGGGATCTGAGGCCGCGCGGGCGGCCTTCATGCGCATGGCGGTCATCATCGCCTGTTGCAGTTCCTCCCCCGTAATCTCCTCGCCGTCCACTTTTGCCACGATTTCGGGAATCTGCTGGGGCTGGCTCTCAAGCACCGGAGCGGCGGGCGCCGGCGCATCCGCCTCACCCTCAGCCGCGAAGGCTCCGGACATCGACACCACGGCGAGCAGCAGTGCACCAAACACCGGCACAATGGCCCACATTTTCGCTTCACACCGACTATGCATCGCTCTATCTCCTGGTCCCTGCGGGACCGTTACGATACCGGAAGCGGTTCGACAGGCGGCCGATTGCCGATATCTGGTCGTTCTCTGTGGATGGCGGGTGCGGCCCTGCGTCACAGTGTGACGGGGCTGCCCGTCCGCGCCGATTCGTAGATGGCTTCGATCAGCGCAACGGAACGCCGGCCTTCCTTGCCATCGATTTTCGGCGCACGATTATGCCTGATGGCGTCTGTAAAATCCTCAATCTGCCGGCGGTGTCCTTCGCAGGTCACGTTGGCAAGCGGGTCTGACGCTCCCGCGCCGGGCGCGGTCACAGGCATCTGGGCACGAATGGTCTCATCCTCGGGACGTTCATCCTTGAATTGCCAGAAGCGCAGGATCCCGTCTTCCAGCACGGCGCCGCCCTGGTCGCCGTGCACCTCGAGGCGTGCCGGATGCCCCGGCCACACCGCGGTGCTGCCTTCGATGACGCCCATGGAACCGTTCTGAAACTCGATGATGGCGCACGCCAGGTCTTCCACCTCAAGCCCCTCGTGCCCCACCAGGTTGGTGCGTGCGAACACGCTCTTCACCGGGCCAAAGAACCACAGCAACAAATCGATTTGATGGATGCCCTGGTTCATCAGGCAGCCGCCGCCATCCAGGCGCCGCGTGCCCCGCCACGAACCGCTCTTGTAGTAGTCGTCCGACCGGTACCACTTGATATACGCATCGCCCAGCACGAGCTTGCCAAACCGCCCCTCGTCAAGCGCTTGCTTGACCAGCCCCGCGCCGTCCGCGAAACGGTTCTGGAAAATGCACGCGAGTTGTACGCCCGCTTCATCGACCGCCCGCAGCAGCGCATCGATTCGTTCCGTGTTCACCTCAAGGGGCTTTTCGGAAATGATGTGTTTCCCGGCCCGGGCGCAGGCGGCGCCGACCTCGGCCCGCAAGCCGCTGGGGATGCACAGGTTTACGACATGGACGTCATCCCGTTTCAGGAGCTCCTGATAATCGCTGTACGGGGTCGCCCCGAAACGCTCGGCCAGTTTCCGCGCGTTCTGTTCAACCACATCCGACACCGCGACCAGCCGCGCCCCTTCGACTTTCTGAATCGCCTCCGCATGCATGGGGGCAATGTTCCCGCAACCGATGATGCCGTACCCTATTTCCGCCATAGCTTTCATCCCTGCCTCGATGTTGGTTTTCGACTGGTCCCACAACGGGAATCCGTATTGTCGCCTGTTCCGCGGCCGGCACGCGCGCCAGCACGGGTTCCGCATCGCGGTGCAGACCGCGCGCAAACCGCCGGAACCCGCAACCCACGATACCGTATCATAGCAGATGCAGAGTTGCCGATGCGACCATCCCCAAACGGCGTTGCGAGAGATAACTCGTTGAAGACGAACCCTTTTGCCTTGACTTCGCCATGGGCCGAGAGTAGCATGCGGCCTCATAATGCCCCTTAGCCGGTATCGCTCCGGGGCACACGCCTTGTCGTTCCATTTACAACCGTTTGACCTGCTTGGTTTTGCCCTATGCTTGAACCAGACACCACCCACATCCGCCGGCCCGTTCCGGCCTCGATACGCAGCGAACTCCTCGACCGTGGCATCACCGGAGACGACATCATCGTCGCCGCCGTCACCGACCTCGACATTGCCGGCGAGTACGCGGAGTCCTGGGTCGTGGCGACACACGCCCACGCCTTCGTGTTTGCCCTCGACGACGCGCACGGCGAACCCATCACCCTCAAGGAAGTGGCCCTGGCGGACGTCGAGACCGTCCGCACAGACACGCGGGTCGGTTCGGGCTTCCTCGAAATCAAGGTCAACGGCGTCTTCGAGGAACTGGCCCGCTTTTCCAACCGCAATGCCGAGAAGTTCAACAAGATCGCCTCGCTTCTCAAGAGTCTCTCGGCAGGCAAACAGGTCTCGATGGGCAAAGGGGACGAAGAGGTTCTGGTTGGACGCTGCCAGAAGTGCGGACGCCCGGTGCCCGAAAAACGGATGAAGATCTGCCCGAAATGCGTCAAGCGCGGACTGGTATTCCTGCGGTTTCTGTCACGCGTTCGGGATTACTGGCCCTACGCCTCGATCGCCATGGTTCTGGTTGTCGTGACCATCATGCTTCAGATGGTTCCCCAGCAATTGACCCGCGTGCTCGTGGACAACGTCTTTGGCGAACAGCCCGTGCCGCGGTGGCTTGGCGTGTTCGCTGATGCGTTCGGAGTGGACTCAAAACGCGAGTTGCTCTATCTCGTTGTGGCGACCCTTGCGGTCACGACGCTTTCGGCCGCGATCGTGTTGTGGTTGCGGGAAAGCCTGGCCGCCTGGCTTGCCAACCGGCTGGGGTACGACCTCCGGAAAGAAGTGTTCCTGAAACTGGAAGACCTGGCGGTCCGGTATCACGACACGCATCCCGTCGGCCAGCTCATGACGCGGTGCAGCCAGGACATCGAAGTGCTGCAGGGATTCATCAACCAGCTGACTTCGGGTTTCGGTTACCAGATTCTCCTGGTCATTGGCGTCGCGGCGATCATGCTGGCAACCAACTGGCAGCTGATGCTGTGGGCGGTCATGCCCGCACCCTTCGTCATGGTATTCACCGCGATCTATTACCGGCGGATCATCCCGCGCTGGCGCAAGTACTGGACCACGCGCTCGAGTCTGGCCAATATTCTTCACGGCAGCCTGAACGGGGTGCGCGTGGTGAAGGCCTTTGCCCAGGAAGCCCGCGAAGCCCGGCGATTCGACCGCTACAGCGCCAATTTCCGCGACGCGGGCATGAGCGTCAATCTGTCGACGGCCCGGTTCACCCCGTTCATCAGCTGGCTGTTCCAGCTTGGCAGCTATTTTGTCTGGCTGCTGGGCGGCAAGGCCATTATCGACGCCCACGCCGCGAGCCTGGCTTCCGAAGGCGTGAAGTCCGCCGCGCTGATCCAGGCGCACTCCGACGAATTGACCCTGGGCACCCTGCTGGCGTTCCTGGGCTACCTGACGCTTTTCTACTCGCCCCTGAACGCCCTGACCCAGATGTCCACCTGGTTTACGTCGTTTACGACCCAGGCCCACCGCGTATTCGAAGTGCTCGATGAAACCCCCGAGATCGAGGAGTCCGACGATGCCATCGAAATCGAGATCCAGGGGGCAATCCAGTTCCGCGATGTCACGTTCGGATACGATCCTCACATTCCGATTCTGCACGACGTGAGCTTCCGGATTAACCCCGGCGAAATGCTGGGCATCGTCGGCCACAGCGGCAGCGGAAAGTCCACCACGATCAACCTGATCATGCGGTTCTACGACCCCCAGGAGGGGCAGGTCACCATCGACAACATCGATATCCAGAAGATCAAGAAACTCTGCCTCCGCCGCCAGGTCGGCCTGGTTGCCCAGGACCCGTTTCTGTTTCCCGGCACCATCGCCGAGAACATCGCCTACGGCAACCCGCGCGTGGCTCCTGAGCGCATTCTGGATGCGGCCCTGGCGGCCAACGCGCACATGTTCATCACGCGCATTCACGACGGCTACGACACGCGGCTGGGCGAACACGGTTCGGGCTTGTCCGGCGGCGAACGCCAGCGCGTGGCCATTGCGCGCGCCCTCCTGCACAACCCCCGGATCCTGATTCTCGACGAGGCCACCTCGAGCGTGGACACCCTGGCGGAACGCGAGATCCAGAAGGCGCTGGAAGCCCTGAGCCTCGGCCGCACGACCATCGCCATCGCCCACCGGCTCAGCACCCTGCGCAATTGCGACCGCATCCTCGTGTTCGAGGAAGGCCTCATACGGGAGCAGGGCACGCACGAAGAACTGCTGGCCCTGAACGGGATCTACAAGAAACTGGTCGAGATCCAGGCGCAACTGACCAGCGACCGGGCCATCAGCGTCGACAACCTTAAAGCCACGGAAGAGATCGAGAAAGCCCAAACCGTGAAGGCCGAGACTTCCGAACCGGCCCCACCCCAGGAACAGGGCGCGGAGCGCCCGCGGCCGGCGGTCCCCTGCATCCGGTATCTCGACCCCGCGCATCTCCACCTGTATTCCAAAGACGAGGGCGGCATGCGTGTGGTGTACCGCGACGAGGTCTACCAGCATGTGCGGGCGTACCGCTGCTTTCCCACGTCCTGCCCGAGCGAGTTCATCGCGCTGTGGATCGGCGAGTCCGCGCTTGAACACAAGGAGATCGGCGTCATTCGCCGGATCAAGGAACTCGACGCGGGTTGCAGTCTCGCCATCGGCAACGAACTCACCAAACGTTACTTCATCCACTACATCTCGAGGATCATCGCCATCAAGGAAGACATCGGATTTCTCACGTGGGAGGTCGACACCGACAAGGGCGTCATGGAGTTTCTGACAAAGAACCACGAGCGCCGTACCGTGATCGAGATGGGCACCAACGGACGCATCATTTTCGACCTCGACAACAACCGGTACGAGATAGAAAACCTCGACACCCTGCCTCCCGCCGACAAGGCCGCCTTCCTCAAATACGTCTACTGGACCTGAGCACGCGACCGGGCGGCTCCTCCGGCGGCTGCACGATTCCGCTTATGGTTCAGCCGTTCGCGCGTTTTCCCACCGCCGCACGGTGTCCACGAGATGACACACGTGCTCGAACGGCGTCTGGCGCAGGAGTCCGTGGTTCAGGTTGAAGATGTGCCCCCGGCATTCCCCGGATTCAATGACCGCATGCGCGGCCCAGGTAATGGCATCCAGAGAGCCTTCAGCGAGCAGTCTGTTATCGAGATTGCCCTGCACACGCCGTTCGGCGCCTACCTGTCTCCGCGCCTCCGCAATCGTCAGCTGCGCCGGCAGACTCAGGATGTCCGCCCCGGACGCATCGAGCAGGCGAAGGTCTTCGATATCCCGCGCAAACGCGATGGTGGGGGCCGTTCCGCGTATGGCGTCGAAGACCTGTTGCTGATACGGCAATGCGAACTCGCGGTAGGCAGCGGCATCGATGACCGGGGCGGCGGATTCAAACAGCTGCACGGCGTCCGCGCCCGCTTCGATCTGGAGGTTCAGGTAGTCTATCGTGACCTGCGTCAAGGTTCCCAGCAGCGCATGGGCGGAGCGGGGCTGCTCCGCCAGAAAGCGTCTGGCCCTGGGCGCCTCTTTTCCGAAGCTCCCGCCTTCGGCCAGAAACACCAGCAGCGTAAACGGCGCTCCCGCAAACCCCAGCACCGGCATGTCGCCGTCGAGCTCCCGCCGGATGATGCGGAAGATCTCAGAAATGAACGGAAGCGCCCGCGCCACATCGTAGTCGTGCAGCGCTTCGAAGTCGTGCGCTTCCCGCAACGGGGTTTCCAGCACGGGGCCCGGACGAAAGAGGAACGGTGCGCCCATCGGGGCGAGCGGCGTCAGAATGTCCTGAAAGTAAATGATCGCGTCGACGCCGATGCGCCTGGGGAGCAGGGAGATCCGGGCGGCCAGTTCCGGATTCCGAAACAACGCTTCAAGCGGAAGCCCCGCCGTGTCCCTGAGCGCGTTATATTCGGGATCCGTCCGTCCGGCCTGCCGCATCAACCAGACCGGCGGGCGGTGGGTCCGTTCTCCGCGGGCGGCGCGCAGGAAGAGCTCGTTCCGATACGGTTCCATCACCCGTTCTCGTCTACCAGAGAATTTCGCACGCGACCTCGGCTCCCTTCATGGAATGCTTCAGTATAAGACCCTGGAGTTCCGCGTCATACAGCCAGGCGCTTTCGGCAGCCAGCATTGCCTCGGAACTGGACACGCGCTCCCCTGCCCCCGTGACCGATCGCGGCTCGGCCACTGGCGCGAGGTATGTGTGCGTAGCGGGCGCGTACATGTCGCGCAACGTGAAGTCCAGCCGTCCATCCTGGAGACCCGCGTCGCTGCGGACAATCACCGCGGGCGAATTCAGGAACACCGGCAGGCCGCCCGGGCCCTCGAACCGGACCGAGCGGATCTCAGGCGACTGGCCCCGCAACCGGAACCCGTTCACCAGAATGTTCTCGGGGTTGATATCCGCGGGGTTGGGGCCGTTCCGCACCATGTTCCACGAATCCGGGTAGCAGCCCTTGCTGGGTCCGTTCGTATACTGCTGGCGCATGGCCGACATCAGAATTCCCTCCGCGACCGTCTTCCAGGGGAAGGAATCGTCGAATTCGGCCAGATCCTGCAGGCCGTAGGCGTAGACCAGCCCGCACCACACCACCGGCAGGCCGAGCCACGAATGGGTGTAGAAGGTCGAGCCAAACACGGCGATCACGTTGTGGGACATGGTAGGAATGCCTTCGATCTCCCACATGTAGACGAACGGCAGGCCGGTCCAGGCCCAGTACCGGGCGTGCGCCAGATGCGCGGGCTCGCCCGTCAACCGGTACGCCTCGCAGTAGGCGCGAACCGCTTGCCCGGCCGCGAGGATATCGGGCTGGTAGAGCGGGCACTCCCACATCTGCGCCCCCCGGGGAACCTCGTAGCGTTCCATCTGCTTCATGGCGTCAAGGGCCTGCGCGGCGAGCTCGGGATCCCCCGTCAACCTGGCGGCGCGCAGCGCATGAAGCGCGGGCCCCGCCGCCTGGCCGAGCGTGTGGCCGCCCGGCGTCCCCAGAGACCGGTGCTTCTCTCCGGCGGCTTCCCACACCCACATCCCGTCTTTCCGGGCCCCCAGATGAGCGCGGGCGCTGTCCTTGAAGCCCTTGAGCGATTCCGCCAGATACCCATACAGAAACGGGAATTCGCCGCACAGGATGTGGCACCCGGACGGCGTCCAGAGCTGCAGCGGCCCGAGTTCATCGAGCGCGCGCCGGGCAACTGAGTCGATGCGCCGCTCAATCTCAGGCGCAACACTGGGGGCGACTCCGGACGCCAGGTCCAGCATGAGGGGCACCGCATGTCCGACGGACGGTCCGCTGGGCCACCCCTGGCAATGGCTCCAACCCGCGGGGTCCTCGTGCCACACCGATTTGAAATAGGCTTCCCGGCAGAGCGCCTTCTCTTCCTCCCAGTCCCTGGGCGGCGTACCCGGACCCGGCAGGCCAAACAGTTCAAACCACTGCTGCATGGCCTGCAGCACCAGCCCGCCGGAATGCGGCCCATGAACTATGCTGTCCGCCCCATAACGGGCCCGGTGATCGAGCACGAGCCACGCCTCGAGATGCAGACGCTGGCCCTTCTTGATCGGGAACGGGCTGTCCACGGCTTCACAGTGATTTTCACGCACATAGTCGCCTACGGACGGCGCAAACAGCGACATGTGGCTGTATTCCATGCCCGCGTCACAGGCCGGGGCCTCGAACCGCGCCGCGGGACGCCGCAATCCAGGGGCCCATTCCTGCTGCGCGTCCCACAGAAGCGCCACCAGCGCGTCATCCCCCTGCACGGCCATGAGCGGGGTCGTGACCTTGTGTGCGGCCGGCACGCGGCGGTCGTGCAGAGGAGGCGCGAGATCGCGCGTCGACGACGAGGGTTCGTCCCCCTCGAGATACTCCAGTCCAGGAAACAGCGCGAAACTTTTCCGTGCGCCAAACGCACGGTCTCCCGCCAGCACCTGCGGCAGCGAAAACGCCGCAATCCCGGCGTCTTCCGGCGCGATCGTCTCCACTTCGAGGTGGATGCGCGCGCTGTCGGCCTCGGCATACGCCATCAGAAGGATCGGCCAGGACAGGCCGGTCTCGCTTTCGCCAATCCCGTAAATGCACAGCCACGTCGACCGCAACGGGTGAATGTTACTGATCTGGAGCCGCAGTTCTTCGAGCGAACCATCCGCATGGCGCAACATCAGACGGCACAGCGGATACAACGACGCCACCCGGCGCCACCCGGCGCCGTCCCAGGTGTCGGCCATGGCATACGCCGCGCCGGTCTCGTCCACCACAAGCGCGAGCCGCGACCAGGCATTGGCCACGACGGCGCGAATGTCGCCGTTCCGCTCAACGATGACGACCGGCTCCTCGGTGCGCGGATGCGGGGGGATCCGCTCCTCCGGAAAGACATGTACGCGCAGTTTCGCCCCGGCCTCAAGCTGCCATTCCCCCGGCGATTGCGCCACGAGACCGCGCCAGGCCAGGGTAGTCTCTTCGCCGGGCAGAAGCCGGTCGACCGGAAGCGCCTCGGTCGCGCCAGCGCCGAGCTCGGCTACGTCCCGGCCGTTGTCTGCACGCAACGTCCACAAGACGCGGCGGGTGTGCGCGCCCCGGCCCGTGTTGCGGACTCGCTGAATGATGCTGAACGGTTTTCCCGCCGTCACCAGGGGAGAACTCAGTTCCGTGGCCACGACTTCCAGCTCGGGAAGGTAGACCCCCGCGTAAACGTTTGCGATAGCCGCGACGCCGGTCTCAACATCCATCGCCGGCGCCTGAAACGCATCGAACGCCAGCGGGAAAAGCTGCGTTCCCGGTTCCAGGGCGGCGGTTACGGGGCGGCTCCCGTTTCGGAGCACAACCCTCGCCGACTGTTCACAGACAACCTCGACCAGCGCCAGGCCTCGGGCCTCCGCGGGCAGAGTCGAGAGCTCCGGCGCGGACCAGAGGTCCAGAATCAGGGGATCTCCCCAGAGCGCCCAGTCGTAGCTCGAATTGCCCGCGATTGCATTCGTATGCAATTCGATGCTGATCGACCGGCCAGCCCAGGGAGTCAGGTCGACGCACCGGGGTTTCCAGCCCGACTCCGCCACCTCTTCCTCAAAAACGCATTCTCCTTCAATAAACACCGAAAAGCGAACGCCGTTGGGCGTGTTCGGTGTTGCGTTCCAGTCGAATCCCGGCCGGAATCCCACCTGGAAATAGAGAATGCACCGTTGCCCCTCAGACATCCCGGGCACAGGGATCTCGCTGAAACTCAGGACGGCATCGTCCCCGCCGGCCGGATGCAGGAAGATGGCCGGCCCGCTGTCACCATCCGCTCCCTCGAGCTGTCCCGCCGAAGCGGCCAGGGCGTTCGTGACCGCCCCGTCCGCGTACCGCTCCACCAATTCGGCCAGAACCGTAATCGACCCCGGCTCGCGCATCTCGGCCTCCGCCGGGAGGCACCACACGCCTGCAATGGCAACGACAAAGACAATCGATCCGTTGGGAAACAGAACCTTACGCATGCTCTCTCTCTGGACCTTCGAGCGGTGACCCGCGAAAAGGTAATGCCATACTCTATCGGCAGGGCGCCGGAACAGGAAATTTGGCCGAAAGTATAGATTGATAGGATCGGCATATCAATTCCTCATCCCGCTGCGGATTGGAGTGCAGGCGCGATGTAGACGGGATTGCCGGTGGAACCAGGGGCCAACTGAGGCACGAGAGAAGGGCAGGCCGCCTTTTCACTGGACAGGGTGGACCAGGTGGACCGCCATGCTCTGGAACTATAATGGCCGTGGTTTCCAGCACCCGGCGATCAGGAGCCCTTCAGCCGTCGCATCTGGTGCCAGCGTCCTGCCCATTGGAATGCCCGGACTCCTGCCGATACAATAGCCGCAACAGGGACCCGCGCACGTGGGGCGGAGTCTCCAATGCCGTGTCCTCTGGATCAACGAATCGAGATCGCGTGTGGACGCCGATAAGCGCATACAGGAACTGGAATCCCAGGTTTCGCGGCTCACCCGCGAGTTGCAGCGGCTTCGCGGGACGCGCCCGCCGCAGGTGACGGGCCCCAGCGTGCCCGCGTCCGCCCCGGCCCGGTCCGCATCACCCGGCACGCCCCCTTCCGTCCCGCCGGCGGAAGCCCGAGCCTGGAGGCTCTGGGCGAGCCGGCTGGCGGTGGTCTTTGTGACCGTGGCCATCATCCTGGCGGCGGGCAAGAGCACCAGCGCATCGGCGTTCGACCCCCGGAGCAAGGCCCTGGTCGCCTACAGCCTGGCCGCCCTCCTGCTCCTGCTGGGAGCGGCGTTCCCCGACCGGCGCAGTTTTCTGGCCAGTATTGCCCTGGGCGCCGGCCTCGCAACGGGCTATTTCACGACCTACGCCGTGTTCTTCGTCCCGAATTTCCAGTTGTTCACAGAGCTATGGAACGCCCTGCCGATTCTGTTCACGGCCATTCTGGCGATGACCGTCATCGTGGCCTGGCGGCGAAGCCATGTCGCGGCCGTCATGGCCTGGTCGATCGTGTACTACACGCTGGGGCTCGCGGCCGATCAGGTGCCTGCGATGTCCCGGTTCGCCTACGTTCTGGGCGGCCTTGCCCTGGCATCGACAACCGCCGTCCTCCTGCACGCACGCTTCCACTGGCGGTTTCTCGTGTGGATCGTCCTGATCGGCGTGTACGGCACCTTTCTCCCCTTCCTGTATTTCCAGCCGCAAGGCATCGCCGTCGCGCCCGAGACGTATTTCTGGCTGTCGCGCGGCGCGCTCGCGCTTGCCTTCGTGGCGCTCGGCATCGCCACCGTTCTCGACGTACGGCGGGAGGACATCCGGTCCCGGGGCATGCTGCTGGTGTCGCTCCTGAATTCGGGGCTGTTTTTCCCGGCCGTCTGGTCAGGCATTCAGACATTCCACTCGCCTCACGCGTGGATATTCCGACTCGCCTTTACCGTGGTGCTCGCCACGTTGGCCCTCCTGGCCGAGACCCGCGGCTCCAGACGGAATTACCTCTTCCAGGCGTATATCGCCCAGGCGTTTGTGATGGCCGTCCTTGCGATGATCTCACTCTATCCGGGAGTCACGCTGTGGCCGGCCCTTGCCTTGACCTGCTTCGCGCTCGCCGTGTTCTATCAGCAGACCGGCGCGGTCATCCTCAAGGCGGGCAGCATCCTGCTGTTGTTCGTGGTTGCGGGAGGGGCGTTCCTCAGCGTTCAAGCGCCCGGATACGCGTTCCTGGGAGCGCACGCCATGCCCGCACGCTGGCTGGGCTGCGCCGGTCCCGCCCTGGTGTTCTTCCTGATCGCCATCTACTACGAGCGGGCCACACGCCGCCGCCCCCCGCGAAAACGCCACCGCAGCGGCCAGTGGTTTCTTGCCGATTCCATCCTTGACCCTCCCAGCGCCACCGTCGCTATGCTGTATGCCGCCGTGGGCGCCCTGATCCTGATGACGCTGACGATCGCCGACCGCGGCCAGCAGCCCGACCTCCCGTATCTTCTGGGAGCGCTCAGTCTGGCCCTCGCGATCGCCGGTGTGCTCGCATCGGCCCCGCAACTGGAAGTCGCCGCCGTGCTCCTCCTCGTCGCCGCGCATGTCAGTTTCCATTTCTTCCTCCTGGTCGACAAATCCGGATTCGAGCAGAGCGGCGGGTACGCTTATGGGACCATCCTGCTGGCGCTCTACACGTATCTGGCGGGGATGCTCTGGGAACGCTATCTGAAACGCGTAGGGGACGACCGTGCCTGGGAACACAACCTCGTTGCCCCGCTCCCACACCTGGGCGCTACCTACATGATCGCCACGCTGATGGCGTACAAATACGGCGCCGTGTACATCCCCGCGACCTACAACGCCATCGGCACCGTGCTCCTGGTGTTCGCGCTCGTGCTGCCGTTCCCCGGGCTCAAGATCGCGGGCATCGCGCTGTTCGGGATCGGCGCCGCCTACTTCTCCAATCTGCTGTACGACCCGGCGGCAGCCCTGTTGGACGGCCCCGCGTTTCTCTTCTACCTGGTACCGTTTCTGGTGGCGTACGCCGTGTCCGAACGCCTGATCTACTTTGCCCACAAACGCCCCGCCGTTGCCCACCGGATGGACGACACCCTCCGCACGCTCCTCGTCGCGGCCGGCGGCGGGCTGGGCCTCCTCGCGTTCAACAAATGGGCCCCCGAAGAGACCCTGGCCCTGTACTGGCTCGCGCACGGCCTGACCGGCGTTGCCCTCAGTTTCCTTTTCTTTGAGGCCCGTTACCGCTGGGCGGCATCCCTCGTTCTGGCACTGGCCATCCTGCAGGCGGTCTTCTCCTCCCCGGGCGACCGGGCTTGGCTTTACCAGTTCGCCGCGTTCGCCGGCCTCGGCGTCGCCGGCCTGATTGCGTTGACGGTTCGCGAGCACCGCCGCCGGCGGCCCGCCGCTCCACCGCCCGCAGCCGAACCTCCCGGGCCCTCGCCTGATGAATAAGCGTCAGGCCGCGGCCGAACAGATCTGCTCCACCTTGCGCCGCCGCGGTTTTCGCGCCCTCCTGGCGGGCGGCTGCGTGCGCGATATGCTCCTCAAGACCCCCCCGAGGGACTTCGACATCGCCACCAATGCCCGGCCCTTCGAGGTCGCCGAACTGTTCGAACGCACCATCGACATCGGCGCGGCGTTCGGCGTCCAGGTGGTCCTGCTGCCCGAAGGCCCCTTCGAGGTCACGACGTTCCGGAAAGACGGACCCTACCACGATGGCCGCCATCCATGCAGCGTCGCCTTTACCGGCGAAGAAGAGGACGCCCGCCGGCGCGATTTCACGATCAACGCCCTCTTCTACGATCCGGTCGACCGTAAGGTGCTGGACTACGTCGGCGGTCTCGACGACCTCCGCACGGGGCTGGTCCGCGCCGTCGGTGTTCCCCGGGAACGGTTTGAGGAGGACCATCTCCGCCTCTTGCGTGCGATCCGTTTTGCGGCGCGCCTCAGATACGCCATCGAACGCGAAACCTATCAGGCCATACGGGAATCGGCGCCCCGGATCACGTTGACGAGCGCCGAACGCATTCGCGATGAATTGCTCAAAATGCTGACGGAGGGCGGCACCCGACGCGCCTTCGAGATGCTTGACGATACCGGTCTGCTTCACCAGATTCTTCCCGAAGTCTCGGCCATGAAGGGCGTCGCCCAGCCGCCCGAGTTCCATCCCGAGGGCGATGTATTCACGCATACCCTGCTCATGCTCGACCTCCTCAACCATCCCAGCGCCGCGCTCGCGCTGGGCGTCCTGCTCCACGATGCGGGCAAGCCAGCCACCCAGACGCGGACCGACCGGATCCGGTTTAACGACCATGACAAGGCGGGCGCGATTATCGCCCGCGAGGTCTGCGAACGCCTTCGCCTGCCCCGCCGCGATACCGAGCGTGTGGTGTGGCTCGTCGCGCAGCACATGCGGTTCCAGCACATCCCCAAAATGCGGGAAAGCAAGCGCAAGCGGACAATCCGGGCGGACGGGTTCGAGGAACTCAAGGAATTGTGCCGCATCGATTGCCTGGCCAGCCATGGCAACCTGGATACGGTCGTGTGGGTGGAGAATTACCAGGCCCAACTGCCCCCGGAGTCGCTGCGACCCGAGCCCCTGGTACAAGGGAACGACCTCATCGCGCTCGGCTATCCTCCCGGGCCCCTGTTCTCGAAAATCCTGAAACACGTCGAGGACCTTCAGCTGGACGGCCGGCTCACCACGCCGGATGAGGCCCGTGCGTTTATCCTCGCCCATTGGCCCCGTGAACGCCAAGCGCGCGACGAAGGAAGCTGATCCATGCCATACCCGGATTCCTTTACCACCCCCGACGGCCTGCGGCTCTATACACGCCTCTGGAACCCTCCAGGTTCACCACAGGCCCATGTCGTGCTGATCCATGGATACGGCGATCATTGCGGCCGCTACGGGGAACTCGCGCAGGCCCTGAACGACGCGGGACTGGCGGTCCACAGTTACGACCAGCGCGGATTCGGCCGTTCGGACGGCCGGCGCGCCTATGTGGCCGATTACCGCGTGTTGCTTGATGATCTGGACCTCTTCCTGAGCCACATACAGCCGGATGTCCAGGAGACGCCCGTTTTCCTCCTGGGGCAGAGTTTCGGAGGGCTCATTGCCGTCCGCTACGCTCAAACGCGCCAGCCTCGTTTTTCCGGGCTGATGCTGTGCAGTCCGTTCCTGGGGTTTTCGGAGAGCATTCCCAAACTCCTGCTGGTGCTGGGACGTTCTATTGCGAAGGTGGCCCCCTGGTTTCCCGTGAGCCAGGTAGCGCCTGACGGCCTGTCCCACCGCCCGGACGTCGTCGAGGAAGGCGCGGCCGATCCCTTGAGCTACCATGGCCACGTCCACGCCCGCACCGGAAGCCAGATGCAACAGGCCATCGCCGACGCCTTTCGCGATGCCGTCCGCCTGGCCCTCCCGCTCTATATCGTGCACGGCAGCGAGGACCGCATCGTGCCCCTCTCCGGAAGCCGGCGTTTCTTCGACGCGTACGCCGGGCCGGATAAGACCCTGCAGGTCTGCGAAGGCGGGTATCACGAGTTGTGGCACGACCTCGACGCCAACGCCGTGCTCCAGGGGATCTGCGCGTGGATACACCGCCGGTTGTGACCTGCCCGCCTCTCCTGCCATAATAGCGCCGCACGGTGTGCTGCACTTGAACGCGGGTACTACGAGACGCCAGCCTTATGAAACCAGACCATACCAAACGGATCTTTGAGCGAATTCACGACGCGCACGTGGCGGAACTGCTGCCGCTGGTCTCCCCGAAGGAGATCAAGCGGTCCCTGCCCATGTCCGAGCGCGTGCAGGAAACGGTCATGACAGGCCGCGGAGACGTCGTGCGCATTCTTGCCGGTGAAGACGAGCGCATGCTTGTGGTCGTGGGGCCCTGCTCGATTCATGACACCGGCACGGCTCTCGACTACGCCGGCCGCCTCTATCAGGCCCACGAGCAATACAAGGAACGCCTGCTCATCGTCATGCGCACGTATTTCGAGAAACCGCGCACCACCACCGGATGGAAGGGGCTCATCAACGACCCGGACCTCGATGGCAGCTACAATCTCGAAAAAGGCCTGCACATCGCCCGCCGCCTGCTCCTCGATATCGCGGGCATGGGCCTCCCGACGGCCACGGAAGTCCTCGACCCCATCGTGCCGCAGTACATTGCGGACCTGATCACCTGGGCCTCCATCGGCGCGCGCACGACGGAGTCCCAGACCCATCGCGAGATGGCCAGCGGCCTCTCCATGCCGATAGGGTTCAAAAACAGCACCGACGGCAACCTTCAAGTGGCCATCAACGGCCTGCTTTCCGCCCGTCAATCCCATCATTTCCTCGGCATCGACCAGGATGGCCAGACCTGCGTGGTCCGCACCCTCGGCAATCCCTGGGGCCACATCATCCTGCGCGGCGGCGGAGGCCGGCCGAACTGCGACCGCGTGAGCGTGGCCCTCGCGGAAGAGCAGATGCGCGCCGCCGGGCTCGAACCGCGGATCATGATCGATTGCAGCCACGACAACAGCACCCGCCGCTATGAACTTCAGGAAAAGGTCCTCCGCGATCTGACCCTCCAGCGGGCCGAAGGCACGCGTTCGCTGATGGGCATGATGCTCGAGAGCAACCTCAATCCGGGCAATCAGCCCATTCCCGCGGACAAGAGCCAGTTGAAATACGGCATCAGCATCACCGACCCGTGCATGGGCTGGAGTATGACGGAAGCGTGCCTGCAATACGCTTACGACCAACTCGCCGGCCGTTGACACTCCGGCCGGACGCGTTCCGCTGGCGTTCTGGCGCGTTGCGCTCCCCCCCCGGCGAAAAGAGCCAGGGAATCATGCTATGCTCGGTGTCCCAGAACCATCAACCGTACCGGGAGAACAAGCATGCGGTCTCGCTGCCTGATTCTGTTCGTGATTTCGTGCCTGTCCGCGGGCGCCGAGCCTCAGACGTTTCCGTCGCCGGGCGATGATCGAGCCAACGTTCCCGTGACCGTCCGGGGAAAAGACTGGCATGCGCACATTCCTCCAAACCATGAGGGAGATGTCGAATTGCGGTTCGTGCTGCCCCCGGACAACCTCTCAATGCTTCCGTCCGGAGAAGCCGTCCCGTTTGTGTCCGGTGAAAACGGCGTTATCCGGTTCCAGGTCCCCCCGGAGAAGCGCACGCTGCCCGAGACCGTCGTGGTGGCGCATTGGGAGCTGGCACGCTGGGAAAACGACATTCAGGCCATGGAAAAGAACTTCCCCAATGTCCCCGCAAATCCCATCCTGTTTGTCGGGAGCTCTTCCATCCGCGGATGGAAGGTGACCGAGTATTTCCCCGGGCTTCCCGTGGTCAATCACGGATTCGGCGGTTCCGAGTACTTTGATGCCCTGTCGTATGCGGACCGGATCATCCTTCCCCTGCGGCCGCGCGCCGTGGTCCTGTACGACGGTGACAACGACATCGCCCGCGGGAAATCGCCCGAATGGGTCGCCGCGGACATGAAGGCCCTGGTGCGCGTGATCCATCACGCCCACCCCAAGACTCCCATCGTCGTCTTGTCCACCAAGGCCAGCATGGCCCGGTGGGACCGCCACGAGCAGATGGAACAGAGCAACCGGTTAATGGCCGAATTCGCTCAAACCGACCCGCGGGTGACCTTCCTCGACGTCAACACGCCCCTGCTCAATGCCGAGGGGAAACCCGACGACCGCTACTTCCTCCCGGATCGCCTGCACCTCAACCACGAAGGCTATGTGGTGTGGACAAACCTCCTCCGGCCCGTTCTTGACCGCATTCCCGCCGGCGCCGCTCCGGCGGAATGACCGGGCCGTACGCCTATTCTCTGCCGAGCTTCCGCCGGATGCGCTCGAGCCGCGCCCGGAAGTCTTCCAGACCCAACGGAAGCTCGTCCGTCCCAAGGGCACTGCGCGTTTCGAGAAACTGCACGGTTTCCGCACACAGGCGTTCCGCCTCCAGCAGATTGCGCGCGCGGTGCTCGAGATGTTTGGCGAGCTCCAGCCGCGCCACCAGGTCGCCCGGCCGTTCCGTAAGCAGCAGGGTCCAGGCTTCCTCCATGTCATACCACTGCTGCAGACGTTTGCAGGCCATCCCCATCAGATACAGACATTCGCAGCGAATGGCCGGTTCCGCCTCTTCCTCGAGCAGGCGGCGACCGTGGTCCGTCACGTCGCGGTAGTGCTTCTGCAGGAAATGCAGCCGTACCAGCGAGAGCCGGTCTTCCACATGCGCGAACCCCGTGCCCTGCGGCAGACTGAGGCTCTGGGACAAGCGGCCCGCCAGAGCCGCCAGCGACAGAATGTCCATTCGGTGGTGGTAGAAGACCGCCTCAAGCGCCCGGGCATCCCGGGTACGCAGGTAGTTCAACCAGATCTCCGGGATCTCCGCGCTGGAGACGTCCCCGTGCCGCCGCACCGCCAGCACTTCCCGCTCGATGTTCGTCAGCCCGCAATCCCCAAGCCGCCGCTTCCAGAAGCGCCGCGCCGCATGCAGCAGGTCGTACTGGAGCGCCGCATCGAGGCGGAACGGCATGCGGTTCTGAATGAAGCGGGTCCGAAGCAATGGGATGTCAAAACTCTTCCCGTTATAGGTCACCACGGCATCGCGCCCCGTGAACAGACCGTCAAGGTAGCGCAGCATGGGCTCCTCATCGTCAAAATCCCGCATGAACGCCTGTTCCAGCCGAAACACGGCGCCGTCAAAATAGCCGGCGCCCACCAGAAACGCCACGGTTCCCGACCCGCCCGCAAGCCCGGTCGTTTCGGTGTCCAGGAAGATGGCCGTCTCGGGGGCGAAGTCCCGCAAATCCGCGTCGTTTGCCGACAGCGCCACATGCTCGGGGAGCGCCAGCAGGGCCTCGCCCAGCGTGACGTTCCCATGCGCCGTGTCGAGGGGGAACTCCGTACGGACGAGAAAGAACCCTGCGTTCGCATCCCCCACCACCTCGCCGGAAACGACGCGGTCGATCTCGAATTCGCCCGAGGCGCGCCGCTGGGCAAGCTCCTCGGTCTTCCGGCGCCATTCGGCGCCGCTCATCAGGCCCTGCCTCGCGAGCAGCGACTGCAGTTTATCGCGCAACTCCGACATGGCTCATCCCGCCGGCTTGCCCGCTTCAGGCGGTTCGACGGGCAGGCCCAGGGCAATCCGGGCCAGTTTCAGGGCGCCGTTCTTCCCGTGTTCGCCGACTTCGAGCGCCGGCCCCACGCAACTTGGACAGCCCTCCGTGCAGCCGCAGCCCGCAATCAGCGAGGCGGCCGCCTCAAGCAGTTGTTTGTGGTGCGTGAAGAGCTTATCGCTGAAACCCACCCCCCCGGGATATACCTCGTAGAGAAAGATCGTCGGACACTGCGTAAACGGCGCGCGCAGCATCGCCTCCGCCCGGATGTCGTTGACGTCGCACATGACCTGCACCGGCGCGACCTGGCGCAACGTGTTGGCGAGCCCCCCCAGCGCCTGGGACAGCTCTTTCTGCTCCAATCCGAGCCGTTTGTCGACGTCCTCCGTGAATTCCAGCCAGTAGGACGACGTATGCATGGTCGATTCCGGCAGCTTGATTTCCCCCCAGCCCACGTTCTCGTGCGTGCCGAACTTGATCTTTTTGTAGATCGACGGCAGCCACGTCACGCTCACCTCGCCGCAGTATTTCGCCACCTCGCCGATGGTCTCCTGACGGAAGGTGTTGATCGTCTTCAAGTCAACCTTGATCTGCGCATCCGTGTAGTAATCGGCCTCCACCGGCCGCACGTACGCCTTGCGATCCTCGAGATCCAGCACATCCACGGTGTATTGCGCGCTCTGATGGATGTAAATGGCGTTTTCATGCAGTTCCACCGGCGCGGCGAACAGGTCCACCTCGCCGATGACCCGGCCGTTGTCCGACGTGTCGAGGATCACCACGTTGCCCGGTGCGGCGGTGCGCAGGCTGATGTCCTCGGCCGGATACGCATCCGCGCTCCAGTGCCACTTGTCCTTCACGCGCCGCAGCACATGCTGCTCCGACAGAAAATCGAGCATTTCCCCCGTGGAGACCGGGTCCAGCCCGAAGGCCTCCCCTTTCGTAAACGGAATCTCGAAGGCGGCGCACTTCATGTGGCTCGCCACGATGATCAGGTTGTTCGGGTCCACGGTCGCGTTTTCGGGCGGCTGCCCGAAGAAATAGTCGGGATGATTGATGATGTACTGATCCAACGGCGCACTGGACGCAATCAACACCACAAGCGACACCGACGAACGGCGGCCGGCGCGTCCCGCCTGCTGCCATGTGCTGGCCACACTGCCGGAATAGCCGGTCATGATGCAGGCGTCGAGCGACCCGATGTCGATCCCGAGTTCCAGCGCGTTGGTGCTCACAACGCTCATGATGTCGCCGTCGCGAAGCCCCCGCTCGATGTCCCGGCGCTCATTCGGCAGATATCCGCCCCGGTATCCGCGAACCAGGTTTTCGCTCTTGCCCATCTTGCGCACGGCTTCCTTGAGGTACGTGGCGATGATCTCGACGCGCAGCCGGCTCCGGGCAAAGATGATCGACTGCACGTCCCGCGTCAGGAAATGGCGCGCCAGCCGGACCGCCTCCTTCACGGAGGACCGCCGGATGCCCAGCTCCGCATTCACCACGGGCGGATTGTAGAACAGGAAATGGCGCTCGCCCTGTGGCGCGCCGTTGTTGTCGATCAGGCGTACCGGCCGTTCCACGAGGCGTTCCGCCATCTCCTGGGGGTTCCGGATCGTTGCGCTGCAGCAGATGAACTGGGGATTGCTGCCGTAAAACGCGCAGATGCGTTTCAGCCGCCGCAACACATTGGCGAGATGGCTGCCGAACACGCCCCGGTAGTGATGCAACTCGTCGATCACCACGTACCGCAGGTTCTCAAAAAGACGGAGCCATTTGGTGTGGTGCGGCAGAATCCCGGTGTGCAGCATGTCCGGATTCGTCACGACAATATGCCCCGCCTGCCGCACGGCTTTGCGTGCCGACCCCGGGGTGTCGCCGTCAAAGGTGTAGGCGCCGATCTTGACCTCGAGGTCTTCAATGGTATCCTGCAGTTCGTGCACCTGATCCTGCGAAAGCGCCTTGGTCGGAAAGAGGTACAGGGCCCGGGCCTCGGGATCCTGCATCAGCGTGTTCAGCACGGGCACGTTGTAGCACAGCGTCTTACCCGAGGCCGTCGGGGTCACGACGCAGACATTCTCACCGGCAAGAATTGCCTCGAGCGCTTCCCGCTGATGGGTGTAGAGGCTTTGCACGCCCCGCCTCTGCAGGCCCTGAACCAGTTTCGCATCCAGCGCCCCGGGAAACCCGGCACACCGCGCCGGCTGCGCCGGAACAGTGCGCCACGCCGTCAGACTCTGCGTGAAATCGGGGTCCGAGCGGAGCCGGTCAATGGTCTGTGCAACATTCATGGCAGCGGATGTGGTCTCCCATAGCTTCTCACCACAAGGCATCTGAATATTACATCAGTATTTCGGCCATTGCAAGACACACGCAGAGCTGCACACGCTGCGGCCTGACAGCACAAGGCCCGGCCGGCATCAGGCCGACCGGGCCCTTTTCAACAAAATAACCAACGTTGCCGGACCCCGCAAAACCCGGCTACGGTCATCAACCTTCCGCGCCAGGAGCCGGCGTTTCCGACGGAGCATTTGCGGGCGCCGCGGGGGCATCCGCCGACTTCGAGCAACCCGCCACGAACACCGACCCGAAAACCATCGTTACCGCAAGGAGCGCCAGCAATACCCGTTTCATCGTCTTCTCCTCCACTGTTTGTGTCGGCGCCGGGGCTGCGACACCCGCCGCGTCCCCCGCCAAACTGTTCCAATTCAGGACGTCCGTGCCCGGGCTCGAGCACATGACAATTGAGAATACTACGCTTAACTCAAATAGTCAAAAGATTCTTTTCCCGGCATAGAACGGCACAGCATCCCCCCAAGTCCGCTCAGTCCGGGAGGTCGCCTGGGGCGGCATCGCAAAAACGGCGCGTTGCCCTACGCGCGCCGCCAGAAGGAGGGAACAAACAGCACCATGATGCTGAACAGTTCGAGGCGGCCGAGCACCATGCAGAGTGATAGAAACAGCTTGCCCGCGGTGGGCACAAGGGCGAAGTTCTCGGTCGCCCCCACAGCGGAAAGGCCGGGACCAATGTTGTTCAGGGTGGCGGCGACCGACGTCACGGCGGTCTGAAACGGCAGTCCCAGCAGCGACATGAACAGACTGCCCACCATGAACCACATCAGGTACAGCACAAAGAAACTGTACACGGTCCGCTGGACCCCGTCATCCACGACATGCCCGCTGACACGCACGACACGCACCATTTTCGGGCGGAACGTCTGTTCGAGGCGGGCATAGGCCATCTTCAGAAGAATCACCACGCGCACCACTTTGATTCCGCCCCCGGTCGAGCCCGCGCATCCTCCCACAAACATCAGGACCACGAGCAGCATGCGCGAAAAGTTGGGCCAGGTATTGAAATCGACCGTGCAGAATCCCGTTGTCGTCATGACGGACACCACGTTGAACGACGCATGCCGGAGGGCCTCTCCAACTGAGGGAGAGAATGTCTTTGCCTGGGCCGGCAGCGGCGAATCGCCAACGGGGAATGTACCCTCAAACCCCATGAGATTCACGGTAATGGCCAGCGTGCACCCCACAAGAATACCCAGATAAACCCGCCATTCGGTGTCTTTGAAAATCGCTTTCCAGTTCCCGCCCAGCAGGCTGAAATACAACGCAAAATTGGAGCCCGCGCAGAACATGAAAAAAGCGATGACCGTCTCTACCGCCACGCTGTCGTACGCGCCCACGCTCGCGGCCTGCGTCGAGAACCCGCCCGTAGCCAGGGAGCCGAACGTGTGGCATAGCGCATCAAACAGGCTCATCCCGCACAGCATCAAGGCCACGGTCTGGGCAATCGTAAAGCCGAAGTAGATCTTGTAGAGAACCGAGGCCGTATCCTTGATCCGCGGCTTCAATCCGCGCGGGTCGGGTCCCGGTGACTCCGACTTGAACATCTGTTTTCCGCCCGCCCCCAGGTAGGGCAGCACCGCGATGAAGAGCACGACAATCCCCATGCCGCCAAGCCAGTGCGTGAACGACCGCCAGAACATGATGCACTTCGGCGTCGTCGCGAAGCACTCCGCTGTCATCACACTGGAGCCGGTGGTCGTGAACCCCGACATGCACTCGAAATACGCGTCCACCGGGTTCGTGAACACCCCGCCGAACACATACGGCAACCCGCCCAGAGCGGCCAGGAGGATCCACGAAAGGCCCACCAGGCCCAGGCCTTCGCGCTGGTGAAACTCGGACGGCGCGTTCCGCCCCGCCAGCGTCAACAGATAGCCCGTCACGCAGGAAACGCCCGCACTCCCCAGCAGCGCGCCCAGCCCGCCCCATTCCCGGTACACCACGGCCCACAGCGCCGACGGCAGCATCAGCAGACCGATGGCAAAACAGAAATGCCCGAGATACTTCGTGACAAGCCGGTAATTCATCGTTTTCTGAAGAGTTTGAGCACGCCGTCCAGCGCCTCTGGCGCGGCAATCATGATGATCGAGTCCCCCGCCTGAATCTCATCGTCACCCCGAGGCACGATGACCTCTTCCCCCCTGACAATCGTCCCCACAAGCGCGCCGCGATACCCCCGGCGCGACTCAAAAACCTCTTTCAGCGTCTTGCCGATGATCGGCGCCTCGCCGTCCACGACAAACTCGACGATTTCCACCTGGCCCTCTTCCAGGACCGCGATGGACTGCACCTTGTCCTGATGAACCAGTTTGAGGACGCGGTTTGCCAGGCTGGCGCGGGGCGTCACCACGTGGTCGATGCCCAGCTTGCCCACCAGCGAGGCGAAATCGGGTTCGTGCACGACGGCGATCGCCCGCGTGGCGCCGATTTCTTTCGCCAACACCCCCGCCATGATGTTCACCTCGTCGTCATCCGTCGTGGCGATAAACACATCCGCATCTTCGATATGCTCGTCCTCGAGCTCGGTCCGGCTGGCCCCGTTCCTGCAAACCACCGTCGCGCGATTCAGTTTCGTCGCCAGTTGATTGCATTTCTCCGCATTCCAGTCCAGGAGCTTTACGGTGTATTTGCCTCGTTCCAGCATCTGAGCGAGATGAAGCCCGATGCGGTCTCCCCCCATGATTGCGATGCGGTCCAGGCGCGGTTCGGTCCCGTGAAAGAGCGTCTTCACGGATTCGACCTGTTCCCGGCGGCCAATCAGCGTGATCAGGTCGCCCGCTTCCACGATGGAATCGCCGTGGGGAATGAGCGTGGCGCCCTTCCGGCTGATCACGCCCAGCAGCACGCCCGGGGGCATAGCGACATCGCGCAAGCGTTTGCCGCCGGTCGTGGGCGATTTCGTCACCCGGAGCTGCTGGAGCTGCACCACGCCGCGCCCGAACGTTTCGGATGCGACAATCCCGGGATTCTCCACATACCGCCCGATTTCCAGGGCCGTAAGCGCGTCGGGACTGAGAAGGTAGTCGATCCCCAGCACGGATTCGAAAAGGATGGTGGACTCGAGGTATTCCGGATTCTCTACCCGGGCGACCACTTTCTTCGCCATCAGGCCTTTGGCAGTCGCGGCGGCAATCAGGTTCACCTCGTCGGTGCCCGTGGCCGCCACAAAAATGTCCGCGTCCTCTACCCCCGCCTCTTTCAGCATGAGGATGGAGGAGGCGTTGCCCGTGACCGTTCGCACGTCAAGGGCAAAATCCACCTGTTCCACGCGTACCGGATCCCGCTCGATCACCGTCACGTCGTGGTTTTCTATGGTGAGCAGACGGGCCAGATGAAAACCGACGCGCCCGCCCCCTGCAATGCATATGTTCATCACACTATCCCGGTTTGTTCCGGCCCCTGCGAAATGGGAATCATCCTATAATAATGCGACAGGAGTCAACAACACCCCTTGCGGCAACGCCGCGTGCGTCCGCCTGTGCGGGCCCGCGCGCTCACAAGGCCTCGCACTCCATACGGTTGCCCCCACAACGCTTCGCACGGTACAAGGCCCGGTCGGCCGAGGCGATCAGCGAGGCCGCCTCAAGTTCCGGGCCGCCAACAACGCTTGAAACGCCCAGACTCACGGTCAGGCACGGGCCCGTGCTGGAGCGTTCGTGCGGGATCTGCAGGCGCTCGATCGTCGAGCGCAACCGCTCGGCGACCCCGGCGGCGCCGTGAGCGTCCGTAGCGGGCAGGACCGCCGCGAATTCTTCCCCTCCGTACCGCGCGGCCAGATCGCCCGCGCGGCACACCGTGGCCCCCACCGCATCGGCCACGCGCTTCAATGCCTCGTCGCCCTGCTGGTGTCCGTACTGGTCGTTGTATGCCTTGAAACAGTCAATATCGATCATCATGAGGGAGAGCGTGCTCTGAGTACGCGCGGCCCGGCGCAGTTCCGTCCCCAACACCTCGTCGAAATGCCTGCGGTTCGCCAGATGCGTGAGCGGATCCTCCAGCGTGAGCTTGTAGAGCCGCTTTTCCTCCGCGCGCCGCTCCAGATTTTCGGTATACAGCCGGTGGCCTTCCAACGTATTCACACAATAGATCAGCATGATCGAAATGAGCTTCCGATAGACGTCCGGAATATACCCTTCGTTCGAGATCCCCACGAAGAACCCCAGGATCCGGCGTTGGGTTCCCAGCGGATGGATGAAGGTGCGTTTTCCGCGCGCGAGTGACGGAACGCTCACGGGCTTGTTCTGCGTCATCGCCCATCCTACAAAATCGTGTTCGATCTGATGCTGGATCTCCTCCGCCAGCAGCGCCCGGTGGGCCTCGGGCGAATACGCGCCGAGTTTCCACTCCAGGCCCGTCGGGTCAAACCAGACCATGCCCAGCGCATGAAAATCCACCAGATTGTGGATGGCACGGAGGGTCACGTCCTCCGCGTGCGCCGGATAGGCGTCGGTCTCAGTGGAGGTCTGCAACCTCAGGGCCGCGCCGGCCACGATGTCCATCCCGTCGAGGAGGCGGCGATTCGCGAGGCGTGCCTTGTATTCCTCCGCGCTTACCGCCCCGGCCGGGACCGGGTCGTCTCCCGCGCCCCGCGTCATGATGCATCCACACCGAAAATGCTGGCCAAATCGCGCACGTGCGTCTCCCCCTCCTCGATAATGGTCTGCAGATCATCGGGATTGAGATTCAGATAGTCCCACGCCGCCACACACATGGGCGGCGCCGCCAGATCGCCGCTGCGCCCCACACGCACCGCGTTGGCTATGATTTCCGCGACATGGGCGATGCACACGTCGGCACTCAGCTCCCGGTTCGACAGCGGCCCATGGTGGCGGCGGACCGCCTCGCGATGGATGGGCGGGAGGTTCCATGACTGCAACAGCGCCTCGCCGACGTCCGCGTGCGTAAAACCGAACATCTCCCGTTCCACATCGCACACCGGCCGGCCCGACTCCGCCGCCATGTCCAGGGTCTCGCGCGTCCTTCGGGGAGCTTCCGAGAACAGGACCAGGCGGCCGACGTCGTGCAACAGCCCCATCACAAAACACCGTTCGGTGTTCGACCCGCCCCGGAACTTCCCGAGCATCCGTGCCACGGATCCGCAAAACAGGCTGTGCAGCCAGAATTGACTCATATTCACCACCGCGCGCAGGGAGCGGTCAAAAACGCTCATGACCGACGTCGCGAGGGCCAGTTCGCACAGTTCGTTGGTTCCCACAATCGTCGTGGCCCGCGAAACCGTCTCGATTCCGCCCGGAAACCCATAGAACGCGCTGTTGACAATCCGCAACAGCCGCGCCGTCAAACCCACGTCCTTGCTGATCACGTTCGCGACGTCCGTGGCCGAACTCAGGGGATGATTCACCACCTGGATCAACTCGTGGTACACCATCGGAAGCGAACCGAGTGTGCCGACCGCCTTTACCATTGCGCCGGCCGTCCGGGCGCGCGGTTCTCCCAGGACGGAAACCGTCTCCGCAGGCACGGAGGCTTCTTCTGTCGGTTGAGTTATCTCATCACGGGCAAATCGCATGGCCACGTGGGACAGCAACGCCTCAAAAAAAGGATGGGACAACTGGTCGCGGTTGAGCGCAAAGACGGCCGCCGCGCGCTCCCTGCCGCGTTCCAGCGCCTCTTTCGACACCGGCACGGCCGGCTTCACAGTCGCGTCATCCTCAGGGCCGCGGACGTCGAGCAAGGTAATGCCCCACAGCTGGAGCGCGCTGATGTGTTTTTCGGTCAGCGCCGTTCCTTCGGGAATGAGGAGCTGTCCGCGCGGGTTCGTAATATCCCGGCCAAGCACCATGCCGGCCGTGACGTCTCGTCGGCTCATGCGGGGCATACGAATGCAACTCTCCTTGTTCGAAATCAGAACAACCGAAATGAAGCGGCCCGGGATACGCTTCCCAGACCTTCGTGCCCCGCGGACTGGCCCACGGCTGCCGCCAGTTCCATTCCCCCTGGCGCCCTGACACATCCTGAATCCTGCCCGGGCGCCCATGCTCACCGGTCTGAATCGTGAACCCAATATCCCCATGCTGTAAGACCGGGCAATACACCCGATCCTGTGCTATTGTACATTCCGTGACACATCCTCTGCAATGCAATGAATTGGCGTTGTGTGCGCGACGCTCCGACGCGGCTCGAACAGCAATTTGACATTGCCCTTCCGCTTTGAGTAATGTGTGCCGTCTGTTGTCGGGGTGTAGCGCAGCCCGGTTAGCGCGCCTCGTTCGGGACGAGGAGGTCGGAGGTTCAAATCCTCTCACCCCGACCATTGAACTGATCACCGCCGTTGGTTTTCACAAGGCCACCGGCGGTTTTTGATAGTGCAAGTTGTTTTGTACTAAGGCGATAGCATTTTGGGAAGGCGGGCGGCTCAATAGCCCCGGACAGGCGCCGGGCTCGCAACAGCACGGGCGTGCAGCCGCGTTGCGGTCGCGTTCTCCGCAGAGATGCCTGCTTGACAATTGAACACCGGGAATACAGAATGCTACACGGTGCAGTCAAGAGAATTGCACGGCCTGCCAAGGGGAGACAGCTTCGGGCGCCAGCGCCACCGGTCTGAATCCTCTGGGGGAAGCGGCAACCGGACAGCGATGCATTCCCGCTACGGCGACGAGGCCGGATTGCGGCTCGTGCCAGGGTGTCACTGGGTTTCTCTATAATGGGTGGTTCGGGTGGTGAAGTCAGCGGACAACACAAAGAAGCGTTCGCACGAATTCGAGCAGCTTGTTCTCGAACACATGGACATGCTGTACGCGGTAGCGTTGCGCCTGACCCGCAATCCCGCCGATGCGCAGGATCTGACCCAGAACACCGTAGTCAAAGCGCTGCGATTCCACGATAAGTTCCAGAAGGGCACTTACATAAAGGCCTGGCTCCTGACCATCCTGCGCAATACGTTCATTAACGAATACCGGCGCAAGGCGCGCCGCCCCACCTTCGTCGAGTTGTCCGGCGCGGAGCCTTCCCAGGAGGCAGGGCCCGATCCCGACATCCATTATGAGCCGCCGGACCGCTCGGGCAGGGAGTTGCTCGAACTGCTCGACGACGAGGTGAAACACGCCGTCGAGACCCTTCCCCCAGATTTCCGGCAGGCTGTGATCATGGCGGACCTCGAGGACATGTCGTACAAGGAGATCGCCGAGGCGATGGATTGTCCCCTGGGCACGGTGATGTCGCGCCTGTACCGCGGACGCAAACTTCTGCGTGAAAGCCTGTATGACTACGCAAAGGACCTGCGCCTCGTCGGTCAGGAAAAAGCCAGGAAACAATCCTGAACCCGCCTCCCCCAGGGTCCGCACGATTGTCGCAGCAAGGTGTCCGCGGTCGGCAGCACGTGCCCCGCACGGGCACAGCCGCCCGTCGTGGCGCGATTGTCTCTCCCCTCCGTTCTGCGGTACACTTTCGGAAAACGGGCACACACGGATAACGGAGAGGGCGTACAAATGGATACCAGCTTCCGAACCTGGCTCGCCGCACTGCTTGTTGTGACCGTGCCTGCCGCCTGCGGAGGCCCGAAAGTCCCGGAAACACCGCAGCCGCCCCCACCCGCTCCCGTTACGGAGGCGGTTCCCCCGGCGGCCCCGGTCTCCCCCACCCCGGAAGCCCCGGAGACGGTCCCGGAACCCCTGGCATACCAACCCGTAATCCTGGAACCGGAGAGCGCCGAACTGCTTGATGAAGAAGGCCCCGGCAAGCTGTACCGGATTGGCGAACTGCTCGTGTGCGTCCTGGAAGGGACGCACAGGGAGATGGGGTATCAGCACGGCCGTCTCCTGGCAGACAGGATTCGGCACATCACGAAAGAGGGATACCTTCAACGGGCCGTATTCGACAATGGATACAGCCTCGAATATGCCGTCGAACAGTCCAGCCGCATGGCCCGGCATTTCCCGCCCGAATACCTGGATGAAATCAACGGAATCCTGGACGGCCTCGCGGCCGCGGGCGTCAGCGACGTGACGTATGACGAACTCGTAATTGCGGCGTGCGTGGCCGAGCTGCTTCACCATGCCCCCGGCGCCGCGCCCGGCTGCTCCAATTTCGCCGTCTTCGGCCGATGGACCTCCGATGGCCGCCTGCTGCACGGCCGCAACCTCGACTGGACCGTCGGCAAGGGCGCCCAGGAGGACGCCGTCACCTTTATCTGGCGGCCCGAGGGCGGCGTTCCCTTCATGATGCTCGCGTACGCCGGGGTGATCGGCGGGGTCAGCGGCATGAACGCTTCCCAGATCACCATCGGCGAGATGACCGTCTCGTCGCCCGAGGAATCGTTCGACGGCATCCCGCTCCAGATCATCATGCGCATGGCGCTCGAGAAGGCCGCCACCCTGGACGAGGCCGTGGGGATCATCCAGCGGGGCCCCCGCACCCTGGGCTGGAACTTCGTCCTCGGCGACGGCAAGATTCCCGATGCCCGGGCGCTGGAAGTGGATCGCAATACGGTCGACGTCTTCACCCCCGGTGACGCCCGCGAGACCCCCGACATGGGCCACCAGTCACTCCCGGACGCCATCCGCCGCACAAATCACCCCTGCGGCGAGATCCAGCAGCGGAAAGTGGTCAAGGCTCACGGGGCCGAAATCGGTCTCGACGGAAGCGACTGGGAGGCGTCGAAGCCGGTGGTCAAGGCGTTTCTCGCGCAACAGAATACCTTCCAACGGTACCAATGGCTTGGCGAGCAGATTCAGACCCGGCCCCGCGCCATCGACGTAACCGAGGCCCTCGGCCTCCTCTCCAACGGGCCGGTTGCGGCGAATAACACGCTGCACTCGTTCGTGTTTGATCCCGCCAACAAAGTGGCCTATATCGCCAACGCCGCGGTAGACCCGCCGGCCACGGCCTGGAAAACGGTGTATACGAAACTCGACTTGTCACAGTGGTTTTAGACAACATGCCCAGTCAAGAAGAACTTCGCCAGATTTACGAACTGACCCAGGTGCTCCGAAAACCCACCTACGGAATCGTGAGCGGCTATCACGAGCTGCCGTACGTGGTCCTGGGCGAGTCGTTTGAATCCGGCTATGACACCATGCGGGTGCGGGGGACGATCCAGGTTTCGCCCCGCTTCCTGCTTCGTCCCAGCCATCTCGAACCCAGCTATGCGGAGATCTTCGGCGAGGAGAATGTCGACGTGCAGCTCCTGGGCAGGATCTTCGGTTTCCTGGGTTTCCGGGGACGGCCCGTCGAATGCAAGTCCGAACACCTGGAGGTCAAACACCTCCGCCAGTCGATGGACAGCCTGGTGGCCCTCACCCGCGACGAGTTTGACCGGCACGAAGACATCACCACCGGCCTGATTATTACGCCGGACGCCCGGTACTACCCCGTGTCCGTCGAACGCTTTATTTCCGCCGTGCTCGAAGATGAATTTGGGGTCTGAGGAGGATTCAACGGTGACCAGGAAGATGAAAAGCGCCTATGAACTGGCCATGGAACGTCTGGAGAAGACCAGCGGGCCTGCCAAGAAACTCAGCGACGAACAGCGCGCGGAAATCGCGCACATCGAAAAAGTCTACGAAGCCCGGCTCGCGGAGACCCGCCTCGATTTTGATCAGAAAATGGGCTCGGCGGCCTCGGTAGCGGAACTTGAGGAATTGCAGCAGCAATTAAGCCAGAAGATCACGGAGCTGGAACAGGAGCGAGACCGGAAAAAGGAGGCCATTTGGGAACAGGCATGAGTCTGGAGTCCGTTCACGTTGTCCGGGAAGCCGCACGCTGAAGGCGCTTGTTGCACATCCATGACCGCTGGGGGAAAAACACCGCGATTTCGGGGCGCTGTCCGCCGATGGGGCGCCCTCATTGTGGCATGCCTGCTCCTGGCCCTTCTGGCCGCGCTCGACTCGCACCTGAAACACGCCGGCGGCGGCGCCGGGTTTCACCCTGCCGGCGCGTCGTGCGTCGTTGTGTCGCCGGACTTCCCGTCCTTCTGCGCGAAAGTGGCGGACACGGACGCCGCCGCCCGCTTCCTCACCGAGACCCCGCGCCCGTTTGAGGCCTTCGAACTCGCGGTCCGGAAAGCCACCGGCGTACGCCCCACCCCGCTGCGTTGGGACGTCTGGATGGGACCGCGCTTCGTCTGGTCCCGATGGAACGGTACCCAGGGGATGTGCGCGCATCCGGGACTGCTTCTCCGCGCCGTGCACGCCTGGCGGTCGCTGTGGGGGGCGCGCCCTGACGCCGAAGGGGTGTATGCCTGTGCCGGACAGTACTACGCCTGGCGCGATGGATTCCTGCTGGTGTCACCCTCCCCTGAATACGTAAAGGCCGCGCTCGACTCGCCTCTGGTCGACCAGTTGCACGAGGGCAACGACACCAGTCTGCTGGTTCAATGGAACGACGGCGACCTCCGCGTCCATCCCGAACCCGGCCTGCCCGTCGAAGGAACGCTGAACCTGGCGTTGCAGTCCACGGGCGCATCCCTGCGGCTGGCAGACGCCTGGCCCGACGACGCGCTGTTGACATTGAGCACGCCCACGCCCGAGGACGCGCTCCGCTTCTGGAAAACCGCGGTGCGCCCCTTTGAAACTAACGCCACCTGGACCCGCTGCACTCATCTGTTCGCGTCGCTGGGGCGCCAATGGGCGCTGGGGGCGCCCGCCGAAGGCTGGACCGGCCGCATCGGGGAATTCTCCGCCGCCGTGACCGGCGTGGACACAACGGGCGCCGTCCCCGTGCCTGCATGGGGCGTCAGAATGCGCCCGCGAGTACAGGAGAGCGCGCAGGCCGAGCATCCGTGGCTGCCCGTGGTTGCTCCGCTCGCGCCGATAGACTACGCCTGGGAAGGCCGCCCGGGATGCGTGGCGACGTTGATGGGAGAGCGCGCGGCCATCTGTCTTGCGGGCGATGGCGCGACCTGGCTCGCAACGAGCCAGCCGGCCCTCATGAGCGAACTCCTTGCCAGCGAAATCCGGGAGACCCGTGCCGGCGCCGATGCGATGCTCACCATCAACTGGAAGTCCGCCGGGAAAACGGCCGAGACACTCCTTAAAAAGGCCGGGGAACTGGAGATCATCCCCGAAATGAATGACCAGGAAGCCGACGCCTATCTTGGCAAATACGCGCGCTCCTTCGCGCACCTGGGCCGTCTCCGGATCATTGGCCGGGCCCGCGACGGCGTCGTCGCATTCGAGGGCACTCTGGCGGCGCCCGAAGAGGAGGGGAGCGCGCAACCATGAGACTCCTCCTCACCCTCTTCGTCATCCTGGTGCACACGGAGTTCCCGGCCTCCGGGGACAGCGGCGCAGCGCTCCTCATGCACGAGGCCTTCGGCCCGGTCGACGCCGGCGACGCGCTCGGGAACGGCGGATTGACCGTTACGTTCAGCGCTACGGGCCGCATCGCTGGCGTTCACTGGCCGAGCCCGGGCTATTTCGACCAGCTCTCCTATGCACTGTGCGCCGGGGAACAGAGAAGCCTCTCCGTCCCGGAAGGGCAGGGCCTGTGCTGGGCGGCCCGCACTGGTGAGACGTTCACCTGGGAACTCGACGACGATTTCGAACGCTGTCTGCAGGACCGGCCGGCCGTGGCACGCATGTCCCCTTCCCCGGCGGGACCGCAGCCGGCCTGCATCGTCGGCGGGGGGGGCAAGACAGGGACGCCTTCGTTCTTTGTACATGGAGAACGAGATATCCTTGTCGCCCGTTTTGAGCCGGTCGGGGGCGCGTCGCCCGAAAAGCTGTATTGGTGTGCGAATTTCACGCCCTGCACTCGTCTGATCCCGGAATCGCCAACCGCCGACAGCCTGTTCGACTACGCCAACGATTTTGCCGTGTTCACGCCGGATCAGGGCCGCACCATTGTCCATTTTCGCCCGGAAAAGCCCCGGAGCACGGACTGGGACGATGCGCGCACCCTGGCGTCGCACGGGGGCGAGGCGCCGGGCTGGCGGGACTTCGACGAGGGCGTCTGGCTTGCCCAGAGCCCGGCCGAACCCGCAACCGGTTTTCAATGCGGCGTGTCCGGTACGGCATCCTCCGCCTTTGCGCAGGTGAAGGCCGGGGCGCTCGACGGACAGACCGCCGCGGTGGGCGACTGTGATTCCGCATTCGAGTTCACCTGTGCCTCGCCGGCCAACGGCGGAGCGGCCGCCCCCATCACCGTCTACATCGCCTTTGGCAGCACCTATGATGCCGCGGCCGAAAACCTCGACTACGCCCGCGAGCGCGGATACGACGCGCTGCTCCGCGAAGCGGCCGACTACTGGAACAGCCGTCTCAGTCCGTCCGGCCCGCGGACCCAACCCCATGAGCGGCTGTTCGAGGTGCTCCTGACCTGCCTGGATCGCGAGACGGGCGCGCTGGTGCGCATGCCGCTCGCCTCCCCCCCGCTTCACGTCGACGTTCCCCGCACGGGCGTCATGGGGGCGTATGCCCTGTCCATCGCGGGACGCCACGACCTCGTCAGGAAACGCATCGACTTCTATCTCAACGCGCTGCGCACGCAGAACACGCCGGGCTGCCCGGCTGGCTCGCTGCCCGCGGGACTCTATGCAAACGGCGGCGAAGCCGTGCCCCGGTTGATTCTCGATGTGGAGGCCGTGGCCTGGCTGCTGTGGCTCTGCGAACGTCACGCGGCCGCCCTGCCCCCGGAAGACCGCGCCGCCTTCATCGACGCGGCCTGGCCCCGGCTCGAGCTGGCCGCGGAATTCCTGTCAGGCTGGTTCGACCCCCGCACGGGGCTGCCGCGCACCGCGTTCAACCCGCAGACCCTTCGCGACGGTCAATCGCCCGAACTCGCCGTGCGCGCCCATATGGGACTGGTCAGCGCGCTGTCCCTTGCGGCATCGAAGGGAGAGGAGCGCGCGGAATGGCGAAAGCGGGCCCGCGATCTCGAGACCCTGATACGCGCGCGCTACATCGGTCCGGATGGCTTCTGGCAGGTTGACCGCCCCGAACGTTTCTGGAACATCCCCCTGGCGCCTGCCAGCCACCCGCGGTGGCAGGATACGCTGGATGCGGCGCTCGACAGCCTCGCGACCGGCAACGTGTCCCCCGACCGGGCAAGCGAGATCATCTTCGCGGCGCTGGTGATCCCGCCGGCCCGGGGGGGCGTCAAAGAAAAGGCCATTCACAGCCTGCAGACGGGCCGCTTCGTCCGCATGGCGCCCTTGCCCCAGGGCACCGGCTCCTGCGTGCCGGACAGCTACCGGGCCGCCCTGGAATACGTCGCCTGGAAAGAGGCGTTGCGCGTGACCGGCCCCTGACAAACGGGTTAGTCGCCCGGCTCCGTCAGCGCGACCTGACCCGTCCCCTGAGCCACACGCACCGTCCGCCCCGAAGAGGGATGGACGAGCACGATGACCTGCTCGACGTCGCGCTCAATTTCATCCACCAGCCAGCCGCCGCCAATATCATCCCCCACTTCCACCATCGTGCGGCGCGGCCGGTCTTCCGCGTCAAGCCGAATGCTGAGCGCCGCCTTTCCACCCACGCTCCCGAGAAAACTGATATGCGCAAAGACCTTCGGCGCGGGCGGTTCTTCGGGCGCCGCCGGGGCGGCCGTTTCCGCCGGCGCAGAGGTCTCCGGCGCGGTTTCCGGCGCGGGCGAGGTCATTTCCGGACGGCCCGGGGGGGCGGGCGTCGGCGGTTCCGCCGGGGTTGCCGGCGGCGGCGCGACGACCGGTGCTCTGAGACGACGCGATTGCGGCGCGGCGGGCGCGACACCGGACGAAGCGGCCGCATCCACCGCGAAATCAATCTCGTGCGTGTCAAAGACCTCGCCATCCCCGCGTTTCGCGGTGAGGCGCATCGCGTCAATCCCCTGGCCGATGCTCTTGACCATGGTCACGTCCAATAATAAACGAACCGTGAGCAGCGGCTCGACCACCACCGGCTCCCCGGAATTCAGCGGGCGGCCGTTATAGAGCCACCATTCCGAAGGCACGGGATACGTTCGAAAGGCGTCCTGACCCTGCTCGCGGAGCTGCAGTTCAAAACCGCCCACCGACCGGTCTCCGGACTCGATCTCGGGGGGAAGGGCATCCGGCCAGGGCAGATAGAGCTCGATAGGCCGGTCCCCCACATTGCGGCAATCCACCTGGAGACTCTTCCCCTGCGCCGGGTCCAGGTTAAACTCGCACTCGAGTACGGCGGGACTCCGTCCCCAGAGCGACCAGTCTGAATCGGTGAACAGGGGCAGCGCCAGGATCACCGCGAATCCCACGAGGGCCAGAGCGAGCGCAAGCACAACCGCTTCCCAGGTCCAGCGCCAGCCTTTGCGCCTGGCCGACAACGGCGCGCCCGGCTCCCCGCGGTAGGCCTCGATGGGCAGGTCCAGATGGCCCCCCACCGCCTCGCTGGTCTTGGCCGCGGCCATTTGCTGAAGCTCCGTGATGGCCGTCCGGTGCCAGGTGATCTCGCGTTCGAGCCGCGCGCGCTCCTGCGCGGCCCGTTCCGGTGCGATCCGGCGGATCTCCTCTTCCTGGCGGACGCGCTGATAGTCGCGAGCGAGCTGGTTATGCACCGACCGGAGCTGGTCGTGACGCGCGGCCGCTTCTTCCCGCCAGTGTGCCAGGTCCTTCTCGGCGAGCCGCATATGGTCCGCGTAAAAGCGCGACAGCTTCTCGTAGCTCGTGTTGTCGACCTTGCCCGCGGACCAGGCGCGCGCGCTCTCCTGCTGGAGTTTCTGCGCCTTCTCGCGGTAGGAGAGCGCGATACGGAACTGTTCTCTCAATTCAGCGTTATTTGCCACGTGACTTCTTTTCCGCCAGCGCCGCTTTTACGAATTCGCGAAACAGGGGCTGGGCTTTCAGTGGAGTACTCTTGAATTCCGGGTGAAACTGGGACGCACAGAACCACGGATGCCCTTCAAGCTCCGCGATTTCCACCAGTTCGTGGTCTTTCCGAGGGTGCACCCCGCTGAACATCAGGCCGGCTTTCTCGAAGCGGTCCCGATAGGCGTTGTTGAATTCGTAGCGGTGACGGTGCCGCTCGGTGATCATGTCCAGCCCGTACGCTTCATAGGCTCTGGTACCCGGCTTCAGCACGCACCGGTATGCGCCAAGACGCATGGTACCGCCCATATCCTTGACCCCTTTCTGTTCGGTCAACAGGCTGATGACCGGGTGCGGAGTCTCCGGCTCGAACTCCGTCGAGTTCGCCTCCTTCAATCCTAACAGATTCCGCGCGATTTCTATGCATGCTATCTGCATGCCCAGGCAGATCCCCAAAAAGGGTTTCTTGCTCTCGCGCAGGTATTGTACCGCACGGACCTTGCCCTCCACACCCCGTTTCCCGAAGCCCGGCCCAATCAGAATACCGTCGAAGTCCTTCAAGACCTCCGCCGGAGAGATCCCGTTTTCAAACTGCTCGGAATCGATCCATTCCAGACGGACCTTGCAGTCATTGGCCACGCCCGCGTGAGCGAACGCCTCGTTGATACTCTTGTAGGCGTCGTCGTGAGCCACATACTTGCCGACCGCCGCCACCCGGACCTCCTCGTTTGGCCGCTTCATGCGTTCGATAAGATCCTGCCATTTATCGAGGGCGGCGGGCGGCGCATCCAGCCGGAGCACATCCAGCACGGTCTGGTCCAGCCCCTGCGCATGGAGGTTCAGGGGAATGGCGTAGATAGGCGAAATGTCCTGCGCCCCGATGATCGCGTTCTCGGTGACGTTGCAGAACATGGCGATCTTCCGGCGCTGATCGGGGCCCAGGGTGCGGTGGCCGGTACGGCAGCAGATCACATCCGGCTGAATGCCGATATCGCGCAGCGCGCGCACGCTATGCTGAGTCGGCTTGGTCTTCAGTTCGCCGGCCGCCTCGATATACGGCAGAAGCGTGACATGGATGAAGCAGCAGGGGGCCGGCTTCACCTCCAGATGGAACTGGCGGATGGCCTCGAGAAACGGCTGGCTTTCAATGTCGCCCACCGTCCCGCCAATCTCGACAATGGCCACGTCGGCGTCGTCCTCCGGCTCCGCCGTCAGCATCCGGATCCGCGTCTTGATCTCGTCCGTGATGTGGGGGATCACCTGCACCGTCTTCCCCAGGTATTCGCCCCGCCGCTCTTTCTGGATGACCGCGTTGTACACGCTGCCCGTGGTCACGTTGCTCTTCCGCGACAGTTTCGCATGGGTAAACCGCTGGTAATGCCCCAGGTCGAGGTCGGTCTCCGCTCCGTCATCCGTCACGAACACCTCGCCGTGCTCGTACGGATTCATCGTGCCGGGATCCACGTTGATGTACGGGTCCATCTTCATCATGGCCACCTTGAGCCCCCGCGCCTCGAGCAAAAGCCCCAGGCTGGCCGCCGCGATGCCTTTTCCCACCGACGAAACCACCCCGCCCGTGATGAATACGTAACTAGGCATTGGTCCGATTCTCCCCGTGTTTCTGTTGAAGCAGCATTTCGACCCGTTTCAGATCCTCCGGCGTGTCCACTCCGACACTCGCATATTCCGTATCGACCACCGCGATGGGATATCCGTTCTCCAGAGCGCGCAATTGCTCGAGTTTTTCCAGCTGTTCCAGAGGGGTCGGCGCCATGCGCGCGAATTCGAGCAGGAACTCCCGCCGGTACACATACAGGCCAATGTGTTGCCAGTAGCATCCGAAGGCCGCGTTCGGCGATTGGCCGCGCACATACGGGATTGGCCAGCGCGAAAAATACAGCGCCCGCCCTCTCGCGTCGCATACCACTTTCACCACATTCGGATCCTCCACCGAGCGCTGGTCCTGAAGGCGGCGCCGCGCGGTCGCCATGGCCACCGCGGGCTCGTCCACGAGCGGCTGAATGGCCGCGTCTATGAGCCGGGGGTCGATCAGCGGCTCGTCGCCCTGGATATTCACCACGATGTCCGCGTTGGAATCCGCCACGGCTTCGGCCACCCGGTCGGTCCCGCTGGGATGGTCCGGCCGCGTCATCACGACCCGTGCTCCAAACGGCAGCACGGCATCGCGCACACGATCGTCTTCCGTGGCAATGATCACGCTTGAGATGCGGGCCGCCTCCAGCGCCCGCTCATAGACATGCACCACCAGCGGCTTGCCTGCCAGCGGAGCAATGACTTTCCCTTCGAAACGGGTCGAGGCATACCGCGCAGGGATCACCCCGACGACCACGGGCACAGCAGTTACAGGCATAATCCACCCCCCACGTGCGTGCCTTTACCGCGCACAGATCTAACGCGTTGTCTTTGAATGAGTTAGGAAGCAAGGAAGGCGTCCCGTCCCCTAACGGGATTTCAATCTAGCACACCGGCCGCGCTTTTTCAATCCAGATCTTATCCGGGGCGATCGTACGCGGACCCTGGCAGTGGCCGGAGCGTCGCTGGGGAAAAGAACTTCCCCCGGAATCCCGTTGAGGATTCCGGGGGAAACCAAGGATCGGGCAAGCGATTTAAACGTGGACTGGTCAGCCTGCGAGACCGATGGTGGCTGCCATGGCCTCACTCACAACGTGGTCGCCCGGATAGCGCTCGAATTCAACGTGACCGTCCATGAACAGCACGTTGCAGCCGCCGGGCACATGGTTATACTGCGCGACGTTCGTGGACACCAGGTCTGCCACGATGGGCAATTGACTCTGGGCCATCGCGCTCCCGGACGGATTGTTGATGTCCGTGACCAGGAAGCGCTCAATGCCTTCACGAAGACGGTACACCGTGTTCCCGCCCGCGTTGCCAAAGCCGCTCAAATCGCCAAGCAGGGGCACGCTCGACATATTCACATCATTGTCGGACTCCGCAAAGGTGTCGCCACCCTCGCCGACGGCCATTAGCACACCGGCCACCTGCAACGAGATGAACAGCCCCGGCGTACCGCCGAGCATGCCGCCGTCCATGTCTTTGGAATCTGCACGGTCGAGGCAGAACCCAGTGTAGTAATAGGACTCATCCGAGGCCGCCTGACCCATGCCGAACTCATCGCAGTGCAGATGCACGATGCTCTCCCCCGTGACCGGATCGAATAGTATGGGACGATCCGCTTCCGACGGGCAGACGAGAATGTTGGGATCGGTCAGGTACTCCGGGTAAATCTGCGGAATGTAGGCGAAATAATACGACGCCGGACGTCCCGTATCGGTCGCCCATTGGGTATAGGGCAGGCCCGCCAGAGCGCCGTCCTCGCACAGGACCCGGGGCACGCCCGCATCCTGCAGCGAGGTCCTGAACTGCGCTACGGTCGGATAGCGCTCTCCCTTGCTTTCATTGGCATACATCTTAAAGACAAGTCCGATTTGCTTGAGGTTATTGGCGCAGCTTGCGCGGCGGGCCGATTCCCGCGCCCGAGACAGAGCCGGCAGCAGTATGGCCGCCAGAATGCCTATGATGGCAATAACGACCAGGAGTTCAATCAGCGTAAACCCTTTTTTCATAAGACAGATCCTCCCTGTGTGTGATGAAACCACCCCGATCCTTGATTTGGAAATCGATTACTTCTCGATCTCCTTACCCTACTACTTATACTATCTTCAACGCCATTCTGCAAGGAATTTCTTTTCAACAGCGGAGAAAGCTCTTCTACAGCCAGCTGTTAGGAGGGAGGCACCTCAAAGCAGATGCCGCTAAAGTCTCATCCATGCAACGACACATCGAGCATTTCAGAGCGTGTGGATAGAAACATTTCAGAAACAGGGGTAACGGAAAAACACGCATCCTACGAAAACGGCGAAAAAACGAGCGCGGTCCGTAGCCCGAGGGCCGCGGACCGCGCGCAACCGGTGATTGCCACGCCACAAGCCATTGATACTAACGATTACAGGTCAGCCGTGTTCAGCACGCCGACCACCAGCGCAAATCCGCCATTCACCGGACCCGCGCCATTCTGGGAGTAGCGTTGAAATTCCACATGACCGTCCATGAACAGCACATTCGAACCGCCGGGGATGTGGTTGTATTCCTGCACCTCGGTCGATACAGTATCCCACATGACCGCGAGCTCGCTCTGGGCCATCGCCGACCCGCCGGGATTATTGATGTCGGTGATCATGAACCGCTCGATGCCTTCGCGCAGCTTGTAGAGGGTATTGCCCAGGCTATTGCCCGCTCCGGGAAACGACACCGCGCCGCCCAGCAAGCCGACGGTGCTATAGTCGTTCATCGTTCCCCACGAATTCAGAGCGGTAAAGCTCATGAGCTCACTGGCCACGGCATAGATCCACGCGACCGCCTGAACAGGCACCGGCCCGACGGTTGCCGGCGGCGTACCGCCAAAGGCCAGGATGAGCGTGTTCAAGGTCGACGAGGGAACCTGGGTCGCGGGGTTGTCCATGTCGATATTGTCAAAGGCATACCCCATGTAGTGATAGCTGTTGTCGATCGCGTTCGAGCCCATCCAGCCCTCGGCGCAATCCACCGCGACAATCGGCTCGCCCGTCCAGCGATCCCACAGACTTTCCTGAATGGTATCGCCATACGACATGGAATTCGTATCGGACGGACACACCGCGATCATCGGGTCGGTCCAGTATTCCGGATACAACGTTGCCGGGCGGGGTCCCAGACTCATCACCGGGTCGCCCATCCCCTGCAGCGCATAGGGAGGCGGTCCGCCGTTGCAGTCATACCGAATCGCCGGCACGCCGATGTAGCAGGGCGGCCACTGTTCGCCTTTCGCCTCATTCGCATACATCTTGAAAATCAGGCCCCACTGCTTGAGGTTGTTCGCGCAGCTCGATCGCCGCGCCGCCTCGCGCGCGCGCGACAGGGCGGGTAACAGAATTGCGGCAAGGATGCCAATGATCGCGATCACGACAAGAAGTTCTATCAGCGTGAAACCTCTCCTCTTCATCTCCTGCTCCTTTCTGCCCCTATTCTTCGAGGTGTGGCATGGAAACCGGTTGCCATGCGGGCAAGATCAAGCTTGCCCTAGTACAAATAGTACACGTTGTATCGAATTATGACAATAGGTCTATTAAACTATTTTTTGCTGAAAACAGGGAGCCGCATGGAGGGACGCCTCCCCTGGCAGGAGGGATGTAGACCGATGGGAATTCCGGGCTGAGAATAAACGGCGGGCAACGAGCGGAGAATCAGCTGATTTCTTTCACGTGCTCCTTGCGAACACGCTTTGTAACTCCTTGATACTGAATATAATAGTGGTCATCGCCGGGGATGACTTTGTCGGCGGGCGAGCTCGTGCCATCGGTAAAATGGACGGTATACTCCCCGCCTGCTCCGGCATCCGCCCGGGCGATTTTCTGGCTCTTTTCCGGCCCGGCTTCCTGCGCGGCCGAGTCCGGGGCAGAGGGGACAGGCGCCGTCTCCCCCTTCTTTTGAGAGGCGGCCAGTTTCCTGGAGGAGCTGTAGAGGTATGCGGGCCGCTCGGAGGACTTGTTGTAGACCTGCCACCAGTGGAGCACGTTGCGCACGTAATTCTGGGTCTCCCGAAACGGCGGAATGCCGCCATACTTTCGCACGTTTTCCGGGCCGGCGTTGTAGCCCGCCAGAGCGAGACGGACATCGCCATTGAACAGGCCCACGAGTTTCGACAGGTACTGCGTTCCGCCGGCGATATTCTGGGCGGGATCGACGATATTCGTGACCCCCATTTCCTTGGCGGTCCCGGGCATGAGTTGCATGAGCCCGCGCGCCCCGGCCGACGAAACGGCATTGGGATCCCCGTTGCTCTCCACGCGGATCACGGCGTAGATCAGGCTCTCCTGCAGGCCGTACTGGCGCGCGTATTCAGCCACCAGGCTTTCAATGGCCGATTGATTGTATTCGGTGGGAGACGTGTAGCGCTTGTATTTCTTGGCAACGACGATCGGCTCGTAATCGATGTGGATTTCTGTATAGCCGGGAGCGCCGCGATACTTGCCGAGTTTGTTGGTCAGCGTGAGGACGCCGTCCGCATTGACGAAGGCCCGGAGCTGCTCGCCGGCACGACGGCGCTGGATGGCTTCGCGCCGCGACTCCATCTCTTTGATGAGTTCGTCGCGGGTTGTCGGATCGACATTGCCAATGACAGGCGTATCGCCGCCGGCGGCCCCGCTCGCAAACATCAGCGCCGTGAGTCCGGCCCATACGGCCGCTTTAACCCCGAGAAGGTGCTGCATCCAGTTGCCCCATAATCCCTTCCACTATCCCTGTCCAGAGTATACTGAACGCACGGGAGATTTGGCAACCGCACGCCTGGCCCTCGAACGGGGCCACATGGGGCCGGAAAGGGGTTGCGGGCGCCGCCCTTCAGATGGTACCGTTGCTCGGGGACGCGAACGGCAAGGCATCCTGGCGCCTGTCTTGCATTCTTGAGAAGAGCCCTGCAAGCACTCCCAACACACGGGAATTAAAATGGTTACAGAGCATGACCCCCTTGAAGCGCGGATCGTGCAGGTCCTCACGCACGAAGGTCTCTGGCTCGCAACGGCCGAGTCGTGCACGGGCGGCCTGATTGCTCATCGCATCACCAGCGTGCCGGGCGCGTCGGAATGCTTCCTCGGCGGGGTGGTGGCCTATTCGAACACCCTGAAAACAGACCTTCTGGGGGTGTCCCCGGGGACCCTGGCGGCCGCGGGCGCCGTCAGCCCGGACACCGCCCGCCAGATGGCCGAAGGCGCACGCGACCGCTATCGCGCCGACATCTCGGTTGCGGTGACGGGCATCGCCGGCCCCGGGGGAGGGTCTCCGGAAAAGCCGGTGGGCCTCGTGTTCATCGCCGTTGCCTGGACAGGAGGCTGTGATGTTGCCCGCCACGAGTTTTCGGGGACGCGGGAAGACGTGAAACAACAGACGGCCGATACGGCCCTCGCCATGGTATGGGAGCGCATTCAGTGAACGCCGGATTCTGCCATTTGCATGTCCACACCGAATACAGCGTGCTGGATGGAGCGATCAAGGTTTCGGAGCTTCTCGACCGCTGTAGAGACTACGGAATGCGCGCATGCGCCATTACCGACCACGGCGCGATGTTCGGCGTGGTCGACTTCTTTCAAACGGCCAAATCCAAGGAGGTCAAGCCGGTCATCGGGTCCGAACTCTACATTGCGCCGGGGCACCGCACCGACCGCTCCGCAAAAACGCAATCGGCCGCATACAACCATCTGCTCCTGCTCTGCAAGAACGAAACGGGCTACCGAAACCTCTGCAAACTGAGTTCCATCGGCTACCTGGAAGGATTCCATTACAAGCCCCGCATCGATTTCGAGACCCTGTCGCGTCATGCCGACGGGCTTATCGCCTCGACCGCCTGCCTGCGCGGCGAGGTCCCCCAGTTTCTCCTGCGCGAAGAGTTCGAGAAGGCGGAAGAGGCGCTCGCCCGCTACATTGGCCTTTTTGGAAAAGAGAACTTCTTCGTCGAGCTCCAGGACCACGGCCTGTCCGAACAGCACCGCGTCAACCCGCGCCTCGTCGAGATGGCCCGCAAACACGGCCTGCTGCTTGCCGCGACCAACGACTGTCACTACCTGAACAAGGACGACGCGGAAGCGCACGACGCCCTCTTGTGTATTCAGACCAACAAGACCCTTGAAGAGGAAAACCGGTTCCGCTTCCAGACCAAGGAGTTCCATTTCAAAAGCCCCGAGGAAATGCGGGAAGCCTTCGCCGCCTGGCCCGAGGCGATTTCGAATACCGAGAAAATCGCCGACATGTGCGAACTCGAGATTCCCCTGCACAAGCACCTCATTCCCAAATACGTGCCGCCGGCGGGAAAGGCCAAGCCGGTGTTTCTCCGGGAACTGGTCATGCAGGGTCTTCAGAACCGCTATCAGGGCCACCCGGACGCGCTGCACCTGGAACGCGCCGAATACGAGCTCCGCATCATCGAGCAGATGGGCTTTGTGGACTACTTCCTGGTGGTCTGGGACCTCATCAAGACCGCCCGGGACAAAGGCATCCCGGTGGGCCCGGGCCGCGGCTCGGGGGCGGGCAGCCTGGTTGCCTATGCCCTGACCATCACGAACATCGATCCGATCCGCTACAACCTGCTGTTCGAGCGTTTCCTGAACCCCGACCGCGTGTCCATGCCCGATTTCGACCTCGATTTCTGCTACACGCGCCGTCCCGAACTGATCGAGTACGTCCGCGAGAAGTATGGGTACGAGAATGTCAGCCAGATCATCACCTTCGGCCGCATGCTGGCCAAACAGGCGATCCGCAATGTCGGGCGCGTGATGGGCATGAACTTCGGCGACGTGGACCGCATCGCGAAGCTGGTCCCGGACGAACTGAAGATCACCCTCAAAGATTCCCTTGAAAAGGAGCCCGAGCTCAAGAACCTCGTCAAGACGGACCCGCAGATCGCCAAACTGTGGAATCTGGCGACTCGCCTGGAAGGCACGATAGGCACCCTGGGCACCCACGCCGCGGGGGTCATCATCTGCGACGAGCCCCTTACCGAGCATGTTCCGCTTTTCCAGGCGTCCGGAAGCGACGTGGTCGCGACCCAGTTCGAGATGAAGACCGCGGAACAGATCGGCTTGTTGAAGATGGACTTCCTGGGCCTGCGAACCTTGACCGTGGTGCACGACGCGGTGCGGTTCATCAAGGAGAACCGCGGCGTTCACATCGATATCGACGCGCTCGAGCCCGACGACCGGCTGACCTACGAATTGCTGCGTTCCGGACGCACCACCGGCGTGTTCCAGCTCGAAAGCTCCGGGATGCGCGACCTTTCTCGCCGCATCGGACTGGAAAGTCTCGAGGAGATCTGCGCCCTGGTCGCCCTGTACCGCCCGGGCCCCATGCAGCTCAAGGACCAGTACATCGAGAACAAACACAATCCGGCCAAGCTCACCTACGACCACCCGCTGCTCGAGCCCATTCTCAAAGAGACCTACGGCGTCGCGCTCTACCAGGAGCAGGTGATGCAGATTGTTCAGGCGCTGGCGGGCTTCTCGCTGGGCCAGGCCGACGAGCTGCGCCGCGCCATGGCGAAGAAGAAGGCCGACCTCATGGAACGCCAGGGCGAGCAGTTCCTGAAGGGCGCGAAGGAAAACGGCATCGACGAGGAGACCGCCACCTCCCTGTTCCAGAAGATCGAGCAGTTCGCGGGATACGGATTCAACAAGTCCCACAGCATGGCGTACGCGTTTGTGGCGTACCAGACCGCCTTCCTCAAAGCCAACTACCCGGTCGAGTTCATGGCGGCGCTGCTCACCAGCGAATCGGGCAACCTCGACAAGGTCGCGCAGTACATTGAAGAATGCCGTCGCATGGGGATCGAGATTCTGCCCCCCGACGTCAACCACAGCAGTTACGGATTCAATGTCGAGGGCAGCGCCATCCGTTTCGGCATGGGCGCCGTCAAGAACGTCGGCCGGGATCCGGTCGAGGCCATTCAGGCCGAGCGGGAAGCAAACGGGCCGTACAAGGACCTCTTCGATTTCTGCGCGCGGCTGGACTCGCGGGTGCTCAATCGCCGCGTGCTCGAAAGCCTCAACCGGGCGGGCGCCTTCGAAAGCACGGGATGGAACCGCAGGCAGGTTGAGGAATCCCTGGAATCGGCCATGAGCGAAGGACAGATCAACCAGCGGGAACGGGCCGCGGGACAGACCTCGCTGCTCGAACTGATGGCCGGCGGGAGCGACGAACCCATCATCCACAGGAAGCCCGAGGTCGAGGAATGGCCCGAGAACCAGCTGCTCGCGCTGGAAAAGGAGGTTCTGGGCCTCTACGTAAGCAGCCACCCGCTGGCGCGGCACGCGGTCCTGCTCGAGCGGTTTTCGACGGTTGCTCTGGCGGACCTCCCCTCCCTGGCCGAGGGGCACGAGGTACGCATCGGCGGTCTGGTCTCCAACGTCAAGATCCACCTCACGCAACGCAACCGCAAGATGGCCTTTGTCACCCTGGAAACCCTCGAAAGCCCCTGCGAAGTGGTGGTGTTCCCGGAACTGTTCGAGCAGAAGGCCGAACTGCTCGTGCCCGACATGATCGTCATGCTGCGGGCCAAGGTCAGCTACCGGAACGACGAGCCCAGCCTCCTTGCCGAGGACATCGTGCCCATCGACGAGACCCAGAAACAGTTCACGGAAGCGGTGCACATCCGCCTGAGCACGGTCGGGCTCGACGAAGCCCTGCTCACCCGGCTCGCCGAGCTTCTGGACGCCCAGCCGGGCAGCTGCGATGTATACCTCCACTGCATCACCCCGGACCATGATGAGATCACCGTGCACGCCACCTCGTCCTGTATGGTAGCGCCGTCAGAACGCCTCTGGCACGGCCTGGAAGAACTTCTCGGAGAGGAGTGCCTGTGGTACTCGGGGGCGAACGGCTACCCCCGCCACCTGCGCTGACGGGTCCCGCATGGCGCCCCGGCGGCCGTGCAGACACGAGGCCGGTCCTGACGTTCCGGCGCCCGGGCTATTCCCGCACTAAGTCCATGCGGCACGCGCGTTTCGCGCAGCATGTTCTTGCCATGCGCCCGCGATTTCGTGCATACTGGCCGTGGGGCGGTCTATGGGCGTTTGTCAGGACCGCAAACAGCAGGAATGCACCGGAAACGTTCTCCGAGAGGCGCCCTCAAACGCGGGGCCTGCGGTGGGAAGCCGCCGTGTGGACTATCCAGACACGGCCAGGGGAGATTGGGGAGTCGCAATGCAGTTAGAGACAGCGCGGTTCGGGTCCCTTGAAGTTGCTCCGGATGCGGTGATCACATTCACGCAACCCATCCTGGGGTTTCAGGATTACCGCCGTTTCGTGGTGCTGCCGGGGCCCAGCGATTACCTGTGGTGGCTTCAGTCGACGGAGTCGGGCGATCTCGCCTTCATTCTGATGGATCCTGCGGTGGTTGTCCCGGATTACCGCATTGAAATCCGGCCCGCTGAACTCAGCGAACTGGCCGTCACTTCCATCGGCGAACTCGATGTCTATACATTGGTGGTCGTGCCCGAGGACAAGAGAAAAGTGCGCACCAATCTCCGGGCGCCCATTCTGATCAACGCCAAGCTGCGGCTCGCCAAACAGGCGCTCCTGGATCGCAGCGACTACCCCATTCAGTTCTTCCTCGCGCAACCCCATCAGGGCCAGGGACAGGCCCGGGAGGCATCCAATGCTGGTCTTAACCCGTAAAGAGGATGAAAGCATCATGATTGGGGACGACATCGAGGTCAAAGTCCTTGATCTGAAGGAAAGCCAGGTCAAACTGGGAATCGTGGCCCCGAAGTCCGTGGCCGTGCACCGGCGCGAGGTGTATCTGGCCATCCAGAGCGAAAACACGCAGGCGGCCTCCGCGGCGCAAATCGACACCATCACGGACCTGATTCAGCGATAACCGGCATGAGGGGACATCGCCCATGGAACTCATCGTAGACGGAAACGCCAGATGCCCCGGCGAAGAGCCCTTCGGCAGTGTCTTCGACCTGGTGGTCGCACTCGGCAATCAGCTCCAGGAGGAAGGCCGGTCCATCATGACCGTCCGGGTCGACGGAGCCGAGATCAGCGCCGGGAACCTGGTGGAATCGATGCGAGACAAGCCCGTGACCAGCGTCCGGCAGATCGTGATCACCTCGGAAGACACCCGGACGCTGGTGAACGAGTCCTTGTCGGACATGCAGGCCTCGCTGCCCGAGCTTCCGGTGGCGTGCCAGGAACTGGCCCGGGTGTTTCAGAGCGAGACGCCGGACGCCGGGTACGAGCCGTTCCAGCAGCTTGCGGCGATCTGGGGCGCCATCAAGGAGCGGGAACTGATGGTCGCGAACGCCCTCGAAATCTCGTTGGAAGATCTTCAAATCGGGGAACTCACGGTCAAACAGTTTCATGATGATCTCAATGCCTATCTGCGGGAAGCCACCGAAGCCCTGAAAAAGCGGGATTCGGTGTTGTTGGGGGACCTGCTGGAGTATGAACTGGCGCCACGGGCCGAACAAGAGAGCGTGATCGTCGCGATTCTGATGGAAGAGGCCGAACGACTTGCGGGGTAGGAATGGCCGCGCCGCGCATCCTGACATTCAATTTTCACGAGCCCTACCTGTGCCTGATGGCCCGGACCGGCCTGCCCTTTGTCATCGGCGGCTATGACCAGCCGCCCCTCGCGCGGAAATGGCACGAGCGCTACCGCCCCATTCCCCCGGGGTTCACGTTTCTCGACGAGGACACCTGGCGGCGGGACCTCGCCCAGGGCCGGTTCGACGTCGTCATCGCACACAACGAGATGAATGCGGCCACCCTCTCGAAAGAGGCGCTGCTCAGCGGCACCCCCCTCCTCCTGGTCTGCCACAACCGGCGCAGCTTCCTCGAAACAACCATGCGGAACGGTCCCGGCAGCCGCCGCGACACGTTTCACCGTCTCCTGGAGACGCTTGGAGAATTCGTCCGGTTTGTATTTATCTCCGAGACCAAACGCGACGATTACGCCCTCCCGGGCGCCGTGATCCGCCCCGGCATCGACGTCGATGAATACGGCGGGTATACGGGAGAGACTCCGGGCGTGCTCCGCGTCGGCAACGCCATGCGCCCGCGGGACGCCATGTTCGACGTCGGCTTTCAGGAACGAGTGTGTGCCGGCTTTGCCAACCGCCTGGCGGGCGACAATCCGGACATCCCGGAATCGCAGCCGGCCGCGTCTTTCGATGACCTCCGCCGGCTCTACCGCTCGTTCCGGTGTTACCTGCACGTCACCCGGGAAGCCTGCGAAGACGGCTACAACCTCGCTCTGCTCGAAGCGATGGCCACGGGCATGCCGGTGGTCTCGCTCGCGAACCCGACTTCGCCCCTCACGGACGGCAAAGACGGTTTTCTGTCCTACGACCCCGATGTCCTCCGCGGCCACATCGCCACGCTGCTCGATGACCTTTCCTATGCGCGTGCGATTGGCGCGCGCGCCCGCGAAACCGTCGCGCAGGCGTTTCCCATGGCCCCCTTCGTCGAGGCATGGCGCGAGACCATTCTGTCGGCGGCCGAACGCAGCCCGCGGCAACGCCCGACGACCCAAAAGACCATATCGCCGCCTTCCGAGCCGGCTGGTCCCGTGCCCGCGACGGACCTCCTTCTCCACTACATGGCCTCGCCGGTCACCACGGGCAGGTATTTTGAGCGGGCCCTCCGCAAACGCCATCGCGTCGTGACCGCGGGGTTCCGGTGCCCGGAAGCGCTCCTGAGCCGGTGGGGATTTCCGGACCAGCCGCCTGCATACGGTCCGCACGACGTGGAACTCCGGCTCGAGACGCCCTACCGCGAACTCATGGGCATGCTGCCGGACGGATTTGCGCCCCGCCTGTACCTCTGGGTGGATTCCGGCCCGCGACAGGTGGCGCCCGACATCGACTGCCTGCGCATCCCGAAAGCCTGTTACCTCATTGATACGCACCTGGCCCCCGAGGTGCGCATCGACATCGCCCGGCATTTCGATTTCGTGTTTCTGGCGCAGAAGGCCCAGGTCCCGCTCTTTCAGGACGCCGGAATCGCAAACGTCTGCTGGCTGCCGCTCGCGTGTTCACCCGAACTGCACGACGTGGGCCAACCCGAGCGTCTGTACGACGTGGCCTATATTGGCCGGATCCAGGATGATCCCGACCAACGCCGCGCCAGGATTCTGGACCGCGTGCGGACGCGTTTTCCCAAGCACCGCATCGGCCAGCAATGGCCCGCAGACATGGCGCGCACGTATGCCCAGTCGAAGATCGTCGTTAACGCGGCCGTCAACAACGACCTGAACATGCGCGTATTCGAGGCGATGGCGTCGGGCGCGCTCCTCATCACCGATCGCGCGGAAGGCCTGTCCGACCTCTTCCAGGAAGGGGAGCATTTCGTGCTCTACCGTGACGAGGATGAGTTGTGCCCGCTTATCGAGCGCTATCTCGCGGACCGCGAGGCGCGGGAACGCATCGCGCAGCAGGGGCGGGAATTCGTGCTGGCGCAGCATACCTACGACCTGCGCATGGAGCAATTGCTCGGCTGCGTGTTCGAGGCCGCGGGCCTGTTCGGCGGGTACCGCGGAGAATCCCGGTACCATTATGGCGGCTACTATTGCTCCCCGCGCTCTGAACTGGCGGTCCATGTTCCCCCGGACGCGAAGCGCGTCCTTGACATCGGTTGCGGGGGCGGCGCGTTCGGCCGGTCGCTGAAGGAGCGCGGCGTGGAGGAGGTTATCGGCATCGAGATTGACGAGCGCGCATGCGCCCTCGCCAGGGACGTGCTTGACGACGCCTTCGCCGGGAACATCGAGCAGATGGAACTGCCCTTCGAGCCGGGGCATTTCGATTGCGTCACGTTTGGCGATGTGCTCGAACATCTGATCGACCCGGCGGCAACGCTGCGCAGGATTGCGCCGTTCCTCGCCCCCGAAGGCCTTGTGGTCGCCAGCATCCCCAACGCGCGCTTCTGCCAGGTGGTCCAGATGCTTGCCGAAGGGCGGTGGAAATACGAAGACGCCGGAATCCTCGACCGGACGCATCTGCGGTTCTTCACCGCGGCCGAAATGCAGGTGCTCTTCCAGGGGGCGGGGTATGAGATCCTCAAGATGTTGCCCCTCTCGATGCTTCAGGCGGAGCTCCTCCCGCGCAACGCCGACGGAGGATTCACGCTCGGGAAACTGACCGTCGGCCCCCTGAACGACGCGGAGTATCAGGATTTTCTCGTGTACCAGTACCTCGTCGTTGCACGGAAGGCGGCCGGGGCGCCGCTGGAACGCGCCCGGGCCGCGTTGTCCTGGGGCCGCTTCGAGGAGGCCTGTACCATCGCCGCCTCGGCCGGCGACGCGGACCCCACCGAGCGCAAGTTCATTATGGGGCAGGCACTGGGCCGGCTTGGAAGACTCGAGGCCGCCGAATCGGCCTTGCGCGAAGCCTGCGCGTCCAGCCCCGGCCGCGCGGATATTCTCGGGCAACTGGGTGTGCTGCTGGTCGCCATGAGGCGAACCGCCGAGGCCGTGCCCTGTCTTGAGCAGGCCGTGGCCGCCGACCCGGGGGACTTCCGGGCCCTCGGCGCCTGGGGTCTGGCCCTGCTTGGCAGCGGCAACCCCGAAGGCGCCTTTACAAAGCTCAAGGCGTCTCTGGAGATGCACTTTGACAACGCGCCGCTCATGGAGTCTTTTGCCGGTCTGGGCGAATCGCTGGAACGATGGGAAGAGATGGAGCCGGTGCTCCGCCGGTTTGTGGAATTCTACCCCGCAAACACCTCGATGTCGCTGCGTCTCGCCCGTATACTGGCCCGGATGGGGAAAACCGGCGAGGCGCGCGAGCGTCTGGAAACCGTGCTCCTGTTTGATTGCGGCAATGCGGATGCCCGCCAGCTCCTCGAAGAGATCTCGCACGGCGGTGCGTAACGGACGGGCTGCACAGGGGGAGACAGCATGAAACTACGGGTGCGACGGAAATGATGAAGCCCGCACGAGAATGGATGGCGGAACTCGCGGCAGTCATGCCGCCCCCGGACGTATGCCAGGAGGCGGGCCGCGAAGGCGAACCGACCCTGCGTATTGGCGCCACCTACCTCCACAGCCGCTACAAACCCCGCGAAGAAGCCAAACGTCTGCTCGACTCCGCGGAACTGGATCCCGCCCGGCCGGTGCTGGTCGTGGGCGTAGGCCTGGGCTATCACATCCTGGAACTTCTCGACCGCGGATTCCGCGTTGCCGCGGCCGAGCCCGACCGGGCCATCGCCGCGCTGGCGGTGCGCGGGCTGTTGCGCGATCGCGAGGTTCTGCTGGGCGTGGGCGAGCCGGACGCGATCGCCGCCTCTCCCCTGTTCCAGGACTTCGTGCGCGATACCCCGCAGGTATTCGTGCATCCTCCGTCCGCCCGCATCCAACCGGCATTCGCGGAGGCCATGACGGCCCGGGTATCGCGCGCCGCGCTGCTCGGGCAGCGCCTGAGAATCGCCGTCGTGGGCCCGATGTTCGGCGGTTCCCTGCCCATTGCCGGGCATCTGGTCCGCGCATTTCAGAAGCTGGGCCATCAGACCGTTTATGCGGACAACAGCCCGGCCTGGAACCTCTACGAAACCATGACCGCCTCGGTGAAGTCGCGCAAGCCCGCCAATCAGCTGGGAGAACTGCTTGTCCATTTCCTGGGGGAATGGTCGTATGCCCGCGTAATGGAATTCGCGCCCGACATCTGCATTGTCATGGCTCAGGCGCCGGTCTCTCCTCAGTTCCCGCTCCGGCTGGCCCCCGCGGGCATCGTCACCGCGTTCTGGTACGTCGAGAACTGGCGGCATCTGCCGTACTGGAAAGAGATCGCGCCCCTCTACGACTCCTTCTTCCACATCCAGCCCGGCCCCTTCGAGACCCAGCTCCGCGAGGCGGGATGCCCGCATCAGGCCTGTGTGCTGACGGGATGCGACCCGGAGGTGCACTGCCCCGTAACGCTCGAGGGCCCCGAGCGCGACGAGTTCGCCTGCGACGTCTCGTTCGCGGGGGCGGGCTACATGAACCGGAACCAGTTGCTGGCCGGCCTCACGGACTATGCCCTGAAAGTCTGGGGCGTCAACTGGACCCATCCGTCCCTCCGGCCCGTCCTTCAACGCCCAAACGAGCGATTCACGCCCGAGTTGTTTGCCCGGATTGTGGCGGGCTCGAAGATCAACCTGAACCTGCACTCGAGCACGAGTTTTCCAGGCGTGGATCCCCATTGCGACGCAATCAACCCCCGCGTTTTCGAGATCGCCGCCTGCGGAGGGTTCCAGCTCTGCGATCCATGCAAAGGGCTTGACGCCTGCTTTGATTTCGCCACCGAGTTGCCCGTCTACACGTCGCTGAAAGAGTTGCGAGAGAAAATTGACTATTTTCTCGCCCATTCCGCCGATCGCGCACAGATCGCCGAGGCCGCCCGAGAACGCGCCCTCCGCGAACACACCTACGAGAAGCGCGCCGCGCAGATGCTCGAGCTGATACTCGATGCGCACGGCGCGCGCATTCTGCGAAAAGGCATCCGGGTGCAGCGCACGGTCGCCGAGATCAAAGACCGCTGTGCGGATGATGCCGCGCTGGCGGCCTTCCTGGATACCCTGCCGCCCGAGGCGGTGTTCGACCACGAAACCGTAAACGAGCACCTGCCCACGGCCATGATGGCTCACAACCGGGCCGAAGGGCTGTTCGCCTACTTGCGCGAATTGCGTAACTCGGCCGAGGCCCTCCTCGAACTGCGGGACACGGAGTGACGGCATGCGCATCCTGGTAGCCCAGATGACCCGCATGGGAGACATGCTGCAGAATTCCACCTTGACCCGCGCATTGCGGCAGCGATACCCCGACGCCCATATCACCGCGATGGTGCGGCCCCTGGCGCGCGCGATCGCCGAGCGCAATCCCGACATCGACGACATCATCCTCTACGAGGAAGACGCGATGTTCTGCGATCTGCGCAGCCGCGATTCAGATCGCCTGCTCCGCGCATACCGGAGCGCCGCCGCCCTGGTCGACGACCTGAATGCCCGGCAGTTCGACATCGTCTACAACTGCACGCTCAGCATCGCGTCCGCCATGTTGCTGAAACTGGTCCACGCCCCGCGAACCGTCGGCGCGCATCTCAGTGACGACTGGCGATTCGTGCTTCGTGGACGCTGGACCAACTACTTCTTCACCAGCGTGTATCAGCGCGCATACAGCGACATCAACATCAGCGATGTCTTCCGCAATCTCATGGAGGACGCCCCTCCCGTCCCCGGGCTCACTCTCGCCATCACGGACGAGGACCGCCGCGAAGCGCGGGACATCCTCGCCCGACACGGCATCGGCGAGCAGGACTTCGTGGTCTGCATGCAACTCGGCGCCAGCGACGCCTCGAAGCGCTGGCCCGTCACCCATTTCGCGGAATTGGCGCGGCGCCTGGCCGCCGAAAAGAGCGCGAAAATCTGCCTGCTGGGCGTGGAATCCGAAGCGCCGCTCGGCGAGGCCTTCGAAGCGCAGGCGCCGGGGCTCGCCGTCCACCTTTTCGGCCAGACGGCTATTCCCCAGCTGGCGGCCATCCTCGAATCCGCGCGCGTGCTCGTCACCAACGATACGGGCACCATGCACGTTGCCGCGGCCGTGCGCTGTCCGATTCTCCTCTTGTCGGTCGGATACGTTCATTTTCGTGAGACCGGTCCCTACGGCGAAGGCCATCTGGCGCTCGAACGCCGGAAAGACTACCTCGCCCCCATGAACAAAGACGCCGCGTCTGCCGACGAACGCGGGGCCATTCCGCCCGGACCCGTGATGGACCTGCTCGAACTGGTGATCGAGCCCCCCCGTGACCGGACTCGCCCGAGCCTGCCCGACTCGCCCGAGCGGACCATGCTCGACGTCTATCAATCCCGATTCGCCCCGGACGGCTTCCTCGAGTGGTATCCGGTGATGCGGCGTCCGATGACCGAAACGGACTTCCTGCGTATCGCATACCGCAACACCTGGATCGCCCATCTGTGCCCTGCCGTTCCCCGCGAGACGCTCCAGGACGGGATTCGGCGGGTCGCGGCCTGTTTCACGCCAGGCAGTGCGTCCGCGCTCGATGAGTGGCATAAACACTGGAGCGCGGTCTTTCTCCAGCTGGAACAACTGGCACAACAGGGAGGCCGGAAGACGGAGCAGCTACGAACCTGCCTCCGCCACGGCAGGAATATCGCCGCCGCCCGGGAAATCGTGGGCGAGCTCATGCGGCTGGATGAAGACACGCGCCTCTTCGCCGAACTGAACGGGGGATGCCGCCCGCTGATCAGCATCGCACGTTTCCAGCGCGACAATCTCGAAGGGGCCGACCCGATGGCGCTTGCGGACATGACGCAGGAGATCTACCGGGAACTCTCCGAGCGCGCCGCATGGATGCGGGTCCACTTCGACGCCATCCGCGACGCCATGCGCACCGTCGACGCGGAGACCTGACCCCTATTTTGCCTGGGGCGCGAGCAGGCTCCGCGCGTGTTCGATGCTGACCGCGGAGACCGAGCCGTCAAGCAGGCGCGCCAGTTCCCGCACCCGATCCTCGTCGGCAATACGTGCGACGGAGGTAACGGTCCGCTTCTTCTGGGTTTCTTTGGCCACGTGGAAGTGCGTTTGGGCGGCGGCCGCGATCTGCGGCAGGTGCGATATGCAGATCGTCTGGTGCGAGCCTGCGAGTTCGGCGAGTTTGGCCGCCACCTTGTTTGCCACGGCCCCACCCACCCCCGCGTCGATCTCGTCGAATATCAGCGTGGGAATGGTGTCGGCTTTCGCAAACACGCTCTTGAGCGCCAGCATCACGCGCGATATTTCGCCGCCCGACGCAACGTGCCGCAAGGGCTTCAACGGTTCACCGGGATTGGCCGCCAGCAGGAACTCCACCCGATCGATCCCGGTCGGACAGAGCTCCCCGCGCTCGAACCGGGTTTCAAACCGGCCTCCCTTCATCCCGAGTTCCGCGAGCGCGGCAGCGATCTGTTTGTCGAGCGCGCGCGCGGCCTTCTTGCGCTGTTCGGACAACTCCCCGGCAAGGCGCCGGCCCTCTTCGAGCAGGGCGCCGCGCTGGCGCTTCAGTTGCGCCAGACGCTCATCGCGCTGTTCAAACGCCGCCACTTCTTCGCGCGCGCGTTCGCCATACGCCAACACCGCGGCGATGGATTCGCCGTACTTCCGTTTCAAGGCGCTGATCAGCGTCAGCCGCGCGTTGATGTCCTCAAGCTCCTGCGGATCAAACTCGATTTCGGTGGTGAATTCGCGCAGTTCCGCGGCAACGTCTTCAATCTTCTCGCGGGCCTCCGCCAGCCGTTCCGCAAGGGAAGTAAAGCGATTGTTGATGCGGGCAAGCTCCTCCACGTCGCCGGACGCGGCGTCCAGGGCATCGACCACCGCACCTTCATCGCGCTCGTGAAGCGTGGCATACGCCCGCGAACTCAGTTCGAATATGCGTTCGGCATTCGTGAGCAGGTCGCGCCGTTCCCGGCTCTCTTCCTCCTCGCCCGGATGCAGGCCGGCCGTTTCGATCTCCCGGACTTCGTGTTGCAGGAATTCAACGCGCCGGGCGCGCTCCCGATCGTCCACTTCCAGGGCGGCCAGGTCCCGTTCCACATCGCGCAGCGCGGACACCGCCGCGGCAACGGCGCCGGCGGCCTGTTGCGCGCCGGCAAATCCGTCCAGCAGATCCAGTTGGCGCGCGGGTTTAAGGAGAGACTGGTGTTCGTGCTGCCCGTGCAGGTCGACCAGTTCGTCGCCAATGGCTGCGAGCACCGCCAGGGGCACCGGCACGCCGCCGGCATAGGCCCGGCTCCGGCCGTCCGGGGTGACCACGCGCGACAGGATCAACACCCCGTCCTCGAGCGCGATATCCGATTCCTGAAGCGCCGCCGCCAAATCGCGGGCCGGGGCGCCGATGCGGAACACCGCATCAACCCGGGCCCTGTCCGCGCCGTCGCGTACCCCTTCCGCGGATGCGCGGGCCCCAAGCACCAGGTTCAACGCCCCGACGATGATGGATTTCCCGGCGCCCGTTTCGCCCGTCAGGACATTGAAACCGGGCCCGAACTCGAGTTCGATGTCGTCAATTAACGCGTAGTTCTGTATGTGCAGGCTTTCAAGCATAGTCGTACAGGTTCGTTAATTTTGGCCGGGCGCCTATTCTAACGCCGGAAGCCTCAAATGCGCCAGAAATTCCTGATTGCCCTTGGGCCCCTTCAGCGGGGACGGCGCCACCCCCAGCGACTCGAACCCCAGGAGCACGGCGGCCTCGATGACCTCCTGGACGACCCGAGCGCGCACCGCCTCATCGCGAACGACGCCGCCCTTCCCGACCAGGGCTTTCCCGGCCTCGAACTGCGGTTTGACCAGGACCACCCCTTCCGCGGGTCTCTTGAGCAAGGTTTTCAGCACGGGAAGCACCAGGCGCAACGAGATAAACGAGCAATCGGCCGTGAACACTTCGGGGGGGCTGGGCAGCGCGTCCGGGGTCACGTTCCGGATGTTCGTGCGTTCCATCACACACACCCGGGCGTCCTGACGAAGCCGCCAGGCCAACTGGCCGTACCCCACGTCCACGGCATAGACATACGCGGCTCCGTGCTGCAGGAGACAATCGGTGAATCCGCCCGTCGAGGCCCCGACATCAATCGCGACCCGCCCCGACACGTCAAACACGAATGCCGAGAATGCCGCGTCGAGCTTGTCCCCGCCCCGGCTGACGAATCGGGGTTCGTCGCGGATCTCCAGCAAGGTGGATACATCCAGCCGCATGCCCGGCTTGTCGAGCTTACGCCCGTCAGGGCCGTACACCTGCCCGGTGTGTATCAGGCCCCGGGCCTTTGAGCGCGACACGCCGACCAGGCGTTGCACGAGTATGTCCAGCCGCTCCTTGTCCATAGGCACCGGTTTACGTGGAATGGCATCTTCCGCTGCGATGCCAGTATGCGGCAGCCGGACCCGCGGTGTCACCTTCACTGAGAGGCCTCATCCCTGCGGTCACGCTTCGGGAACGGGTTTCCCCCGCGCGCTGCTCCAGGCCATCAGTCCCCCGGTCAGCAATAGAATCACTCCCAGAAAGATGTCCAGCCGGCGCGGCGCCGCCTCGCTGATCCACGGCACCATGGCCAGCATCATCACGCCGATGACCGCGACACACACGCCCACAATCCGGAACGGCGACATGATGGCCGCGCCGGCCGTGCCGTGTTCCTTGTCCTCGGGCAATTCCCCGATGGGCGTGTCGAGGCGCTGCAACAGCGCGTCGGCCCGTGCAAGCTCATCGTCGCGGGCGGGCAGAATCCGGCTTCCCAGTTCCATGACCGCGTAGGTGATGATGGCGGTGCTCAGAAACATGGCGATCTCGAGCTTCACCTCAAAGCTGCCGAAGAAGAACGCCTCGCTGTCCGGCACCCAGGAAATGCCCCCAAACGTCAACGGCGACTTCTGGAACGACACGGCAAACAGCAGCAAACCCACCACGGTGCCGCACAGGAATCCGATGACGGCGCTCAGGCCCGTATACCGGCGCGACAACAGGCCCAGAAGCATCGGAACCGCCACCGGCGCGGTCGCCACGCCAAACAGAGTCACCATGATGCGAAACATGCTTTCCGCCTGCCCCCGCGCGAGGATCAGCGCGGTGCCCAGGGCGACAACCCCGACCAGGAGCGTCATCAGCCGGCCCACCGCCACAAGTTCCTTCTGGGAGGCCGACGGCCGGAGCAGACGCCGGTACACGTCGTTCGTGAGCACCCCGGCACAGGCGTTGTAGTCGCCGCTCAGGGTGGACATGGTCGCCGCGAACATGGCCGCGATGGCCAGGCCCAGCATGCCGGCGGGGAGAAGCTGCGCGCAGAGAATCGGGTAGACATCGCCGGCATCCTGGAGCGCGGGCACGAACTGCCGCGCCGCAATCGCCGGGAAGAACATCAGCGGCGGGCCAATGATGTAGAGCGCTACGACCATCCACCCCACCTTGAGCGCGTCGCGTTCCTTGGGCACGCAGTAATACCGCTGGATGAGCGCCCAGTTGATGCTGCTCCACGCGAGGCTGTACAGCATGATCAGTGGGATCACATAGGCCCAGCTGAATTCGGGGGAGGTCATGTTGAAAAAGCCCTCGGGCGAATTGGCGAAGATCTGGCCCAGGCCTCCCGCGCGCTGAACCGACAACGGCAGAATCACAAGCAAACCCACGGTCAGGACCACGAACTGCACAAAATCGGTCACCATCACGGCCCACAGTCCGCCCATGAACGTGTAAATGAGCATGATCCCGCCCGCGCCGATGATGCTGTATTTGATGTCGACGCCGGTACAGATCGAAATGAACTTGCCCGTGGCGAACAACTTGATCCCGTCGTCGATCATGCGCACCGGAATTCCCTGCCAGGCAAAGACCTGCCGGAGCAAGGGGTTGTAGCGGGTTTCCAGATACTCCACGGGACTGTCGATGCGCGCGCGCCGCCACCGTTTCGCAAAGAGCAGCACGCTGAACAGCGTGGCCGGCACCGCCACCCACAGCAGCGTGACCCCCACCCATCCGTGCCGGTAGCAGATCGACGGATAGAACACAAACGCCGCCACGCTGAAACTGGTCATATAAAACGAAACGCCGCTCAGCCACCACGGGATGCTGTTGCCCCCCCGGAAATAGTCTTTCATGCGCTTCATATACCGGTAGAAATAGACGCCAATAGCGAGCATCAGGATGAAATACCCTGCGATCATGAAATTGTCCGGAAGTTGCAGACTCCCCTGCGCCGCGTCATCCATCGAAGACATTCTCCTGGGTGCTTGCTGAAACGCGGCGGCCCTCACCCCCGGGCCGCCGCGTCTGGTTCTGCCAAACGGGAAAAATGGGCCGGACCCCGGCTACTCGAAGCACCCGAGCGACCGGATATACGCCATCGACTCGGCCACAGCGAGCTTCGTCTCGAGCTCGCTCAGCTCGACGCCCTTGACGCCCTCAAACTCGAGCGTGATCGGTCCCCTGTACCCGTGTTGCCGCAGCAACGCGAGGATCGCGGGCACATCCACCACCCCCTGGCCCACGGCCGGGAAATTCCACGTCTCAAATTCCCCCGAATGATCCTTGATCTCCACCGTGGCTACGTAGTCGATGATTTTCTTCAATTCCGCGAGCGCGTCTGTATTCTTGTTGTAATACGTGATGTTCGCGGTATCGAAATTGACGCGGATGTTGGGGTGGTTGATGGCTTTCATGGTCTCGAGATGCACGTCGCCATTGGTCCCGAGATCGGGATGCGTCTCCAGGGCAATCGTTACGCCATGCTTTGCGGCGAGGTCGCCCGCCCGGCGCAGACGGTCAAAGACCACCTCCCTGGCAGCGTCGTTGCGCTTCGCCGACAGAAACATGTATTTGACGCCCATCTTCTCGCAGAGGGCGGCCTGCTGCCCGAGCTCTTCCACGCTTGAATCTTTCGAGAGGTCGGTATTGGCGCGGATCACCAGGGGTTTCAGGCCATGTTCGGCCAGGCGCGCCATCTCCTGCTCCACGGCCCCGGCTTCCGGCACATTCATGAACACGTACCGGACCCCGAGATTCTGCAGGTGCGGCAGGGCGGCTTCCTGAAACTTGCCGTAGTTGGCCAGACGGCACGCCAGCCGGTTCGCGCCGGTGGCGCACGATTGTCCCCCGGCGCCGGCGCACAGTTGCGTGCGCGCACACGCGAGCGTCATCCCCGCCAGACTCAGCGCCACAAACAGACAGGCCATTCCCCGTGTACGCATCGCCAGTCTCCTCCCGCTCGTTTGATCAGCCTTATGCTTTTCCGAGTTCGTTCCGGTGTGCCCAGACCTTTTCGAAGGCCTTGATGTACTGGTCGACCAGTTCCGGAACCTCCTTGGTGAAATACGGCAGCGCGATGCTCGTCGCATTGGCCTGGTCGGAACCCGGCAGCTCCGGAATGACCGGCTTGTGGTGCCACCACTCGTCTTCGGCATACAACGGCAGCTTGTGCTGAAGCGTGTAACTCAACGCGCTGGCACTCACACCTTCGGCCTTCAAGGCGTTTACCGCGGCGTCGCGCGACATCCCCGCTTCCGCCTCGTCGATGAACAGCATGTTCCACGAATAGTAGAGGCGCTGCACATCGCTGCGGCCGCTGGACTGCTCATATAGCCCCGGAAGCTGCGTCAGCGCATCGTTGAGCCGGCGCGTCTGACGCACGCCGGCCGCGTTGCGCTCCTCGAGACCCCGCAACTGACAGCGCGCAAGCTCGGCCGCGAAGGGATGCATGCGGAACTTCATGCCGAACCCCGAACCCTTGTATTTGTAAACGGGACTGCCGGAGTCAATCCCCGGCATCTCGTAGTTGCCGAACGCTGTCGCCCGCTCAAAGTCCTCTTTGTTTTGGTACATGCCCATGCCGCCTTCGATCGCCGGCAGCGGCTTGCTCATCTGGAAGCTATAGATGGACATGCGGCCCCATGTCCCCACGTACTTATCCTTCAGCTTCGCGCAGTGCGCGTGCGCAGAGTCTTCGAGCACGATCAGCCCCTTCTCCCCGGCCCATTCGCAGATCAGGTCCATATCGCTCGGGAGCCCGATCCAGTGGACCGGCAAGACCGCTTTCGTGTTCGGGGTAAGGCGCTTCTTCGCATCCTCCAGATCGAAATTGAGCGTGCGCGGATTGATGTCCACGAATACCGGCACCAGCCCGAAGAACCGCATGGGCGTAATCGTCGCAAAGAACGTGTAGCTGGGCACCAGGATTTCGCTCCCCGGCGGCAGGTTCAGCGCAAAAAACATCGAGGCCAGCGCGCTCGTGCCGTTGAAATGCGCCTTGGCGTGCGGCATCCCGAACTGCGCGCACCATTCCTCCTCCAGCTTCGTGTTGGGGTCATAACTGGGGTGGCGGATGAGTTCGAGAATCGCCTGCTCTTCCGTCTCGCCATACAGGGGCCACTTCGCCGCTTCGCCGAATTCGGCCGTCACCGCCTTCGGACCGCCATTCATGGCGAGGGTTTCGACCGCCCCGCTGGCGCGCCGCTGACCGGCCATCGCGATTCCCGCGGCTGCGGCAGCCCCCGTCGTCTTCAGAAACGCACGCCGGGTCGGCTGCGCATTCGTGTGGTTCGCTCTCTGATCCATCGCCAATTCCTCCATTTTCAACCACCGCTTCCGTGCTGCCCATGATGCAAGCCCGTCTACTGTATGATATGCGCAATCCCAATACAAGTCCAGACGACCGGGTCATATTCACGCGCGTCTTCCGGTGTAGCGCAGGCGTCTCGCCTGCACCCGGGCCCGCAGCCGGCAACACGACGATCTCCGTGGCGTTGCGTCTTGGTGTGAAATACGATGATGTCGATAACCGCCCCACACAAAGCCGCAAAGGCGCCAAGAAGGACCATTCTGGGCAGGCCGCCGTTTCCGTCATCACGCGGGCCCGCGCCGGTCCTGCACCAGAGAAGAACGGGGACCTGTTCCAAGCGCCGTCCGCGGCGCGACAACGTGTCCCCGTCCGAATGACAGCCGAGGGCGCCGGTCCCGGATCACATCCGGATGCAACCCGATGCCCCGCCGCCACTCGGCGAGCCCAGGGCGGGAAGGACAAAACCAAACCGCCCCGAACACGCCTGGCGCGCTCGCGCCGCGGTGTTCGGGACGGCGGTTCTTACATTTCCCCCGACAGGTACCGTACCGCGTCATTGGCCCCCATTTTTCGCGCGAGGTCCAACGCCGTGTTGCCCTCCGCGTCTTTCACCTGGGGGTCGGCCCCGAAATCCTCCATCAGCATCTCGACGATCTGCACCTGATTGCCCGCGGCGGCATAGTGCAACAACGCCATTCCATAGTCGTCCGGCGCATTCACATCGCCACCCCGGCGCAGGAAGGCCCCGACCTTTTCCATATTTCCCTGCGCCGCGGCGTCGTACACTGAGACGCCGTCCGCCTCGACGGCTTCCGGTGAACCGCCGCCGCACCCCGCGCACACGAGCAACAGGCATGCGGCGAGACCGCACGCATTCCATCGCAGTCCTTTCATTCGCTTCCTCTCTGTAACTTGGGCCCATTCCTTAATCGAAGAGGCGTGGGGCCGCGCGAAGCGGCCCCACGGAAACGTCGCGTTCATCACGGCGAATACTGGTAGCCGTCGCTGAGAATCTCTTGCGTGCAGCAATACAGCCAGGAACCGGTCGGCTGCGGATACCGGGCCCACTCGACGTGGCCATCCATGCACAGCACGTTGGCGCCGCCCGGAACGTGGCAGAAGTCCTTGCCGCCTTCCGAAATGCCGCCGGCGGCACCCGACGTGCGGATCGTGTCCCACATGGCGATGATCTGGGATTGCGCGCGGCTGCTGCTCGCCGGGTTGTTGATGTCGGTGATGAAGAACCGTTCAATGCCTTCCCTCAGGTGGTACAGGGTGACGGTCCGGCCATCGGAAGGCAGCGTGATGCTGCCATCCTGGTAGGCCATCATCCAGCAACCCATGCCGGACGCGCTCGGCGTGCCGCTGTTGTATCCGTTGTGCAGGTACGTGAAGACGGCAGCACAATCTACCTGCGTCTCCAGCGCATCCGGCGGAATCGCCACCGCCCAGTAGGCATACGACCAGTCGGGCAGGTACGGATAACAGGTCGTCGGCGTGCAATCGGTCCCCACAACCGGGTACGGCAGATTGGACACCGGATTGGGCTGCATGACCCGCAAATCCCAGTTGTCGCCTACCTGCCGCCACACCCCGTTGGTCGGCTGCCCGGCCGGCTTGTCATAGGGCCATTCGCTCGATTGGGGCCAGTACTTCCCCGGACCGGAATCCACGTCCGAGGGACAGAACCAGATGGCGAGATCCGTCGCATATTCGGGATACAGTTCCGGTACGTTCAACCCGTGCCACACCCGGACATTGTCGCCATTGATCGCTTCGGTAGGTGTGTTATCGTAGCGCACCGTACGACACACCCACTGGTCGCGGTGTTCTGCGGCAAACATCTTGTGAATCAGCCCGAACTGCTTTAGATTGTTCTGACAGCTTGCCCGCCGCGCCGCCTCTCTCGCGCGGGACAGCGCCGGCAAGAGAATGGCCGCGAGTATGCCGATGATGGCAATGACCACCAGCAGTTCAATTAACGTAAACCCATGCCGTTTCTTTCATTACCTCCTGCCCTGTGAAGGGCTTCCGGTTACTGCTCCGGAACTGTGCAACACTGACAGCCTGAGCGCAGCTTAACACCAGAGGAGTACACCATTTAAGACAGCTCCGTGCCTCCAGCCAATGCAATTCGCGAAAGCCCGGGAACCCGCGCCTCACCCCCTTTCGTCCGCACCGTTCGAAAACCAGACACTTCACTAAAGCACAACTGCGAATAAAACGCAAGCTTGGATATTCATAAATTCAGAGTATTTCGATAAATATTCTTAATATTATCATGCATCGACCAAAGGTCATGAATGAGAGCCGCCCGCATCCGCGGCAGACTCGCCCATGACGCGCCTTTTGATGCCCGGAGGGGGCGCTCGTCCGTTTCTGGCTTCTGCGGGCCTGCCGGAGACCGTGGCGCGGTACTTTCATCTCGCGGGCTATCGTGATACCCTCCTTAGCGTTGGCCGGGTTCGGGTTTCCCGAGCGGAACGGAATGGGCTCCTGACCGGCGGCGTTGGATCCCGATAGAGGCGTGTAACCAAGAAGGACGTATCTGTATGCTTTCCAAGCGTATTCCCACGATTCTCTCTGGCATGGCCATTGCTGTCTGTATGGGCCTGTGCGCCTGGGGGGCGTTCGCGGCGGAATCCCCGGCCGGAACCGGCTGGCGCGCTGGCGTCGCCCGGGCCGATATCACGCCCCAGGAACCCATCTGGCTCGCGGGCTATGCGTCACGCGACCACGCGGCGGAGGGCATGCTTCATCCCCTGTGGGTCAAGGCCCTGGCGCTCGAAGATGCCTCAGGACAGCGTGCGCTCCTGGTCACGACCGACTTGGTCGGCCTCCCTCGCGACATTACCGGCACCGTGCTCGGCCGCATTGAAGCCGCGCACGGTCTGGCGGGCAGCCATGTGATCCTGAGCAGTTCCCACACCCACACCGGCCCGGTCACGGACAACATGCTGTACGAGATGTATCCGCTCGAAGCCGCGGACAAGGCCCGCATCGAAGCATACTCCAAGGGCCTTGTGGACCGGATTCTCAGCGCCGTGGACGGGGCCCTCGCCGAACTGGTTCCGGTAACACTGGAATCGGGCAACGGCGTCGCACGTTTCGCGGTGAACCGGCGCAACAATATTGAGGCCCAGATCACGGCGACCCACGATTTCAAGGGCCCAGTCGACCATTCGGTGCCGGTGTTGCGGGTGTCGCGCCCCGACGGCGCGGTAATGGCCGTCGTGTTCGGATACGCCTGCCATGCCACGACCCTGGACATCTACCAGTGGTCGGGGGACTATCCCGGATTTGCCCAGATCGAACTCGAGAAGACGCATCCGGGCGCCACGGCCATGTTTTTCGCCGGATGCGGTGCGGATCAGAATCCCCTGCCCCGCCGGACCGTCGAACGGGCAATCCAGTACGGGCGCGACCTCGCGGTCGCGGTGGATCGCGTGCTCGCCGAGCCCATGAAACCCCTGGAGCCCGCGTTCAGCGCCCAGTACACCGAGGTGGAACTTGCGCTGGCGCCCGCTCCCAGCCGCGACGAACTGGCCGCGCAGACCGTGAACGCCCCCGGCTACCGGGCACGGTGCCTGAACCGGCTCATTGAAACGCTCGACGCAGGCCAGCCTCTCCCCTCATCATATTCGTATCCGATTCAGCTGTGGCGGCTTGGCGACCAGGCCCTCGTTTCGCTCGCGGGCGAAGTGGTGGTCGACTATTCGGTCTTCCTGAAACGCATGTTGGGGAACGACACGTTCGTCATGGCCTATGCTCACCATATCCCCAGTTACATCCCGTCGGAGCGGGTGCTTGCGGAAGGCGGTTACGAAGGCGCCGACGCACAGCTCTACTATGGGCTCCCCGCCCCCTGGGCGAGCGGCATTGAAGAACGCATCATGAACGGCGCCGCGCAGGCCGCCTCCGCGCTGGGCTTCACGGTGGCCCCCTGGAAAGAGTAAACCGAATTCTCCAGGCGGCCGCCGTGCGTCCCGCGATGCGTTACGCGAGCAGTTGCCGGATGGCCTCGCGGAACGGACCCTCCGAGTCCGGCCGGAGGAGGGATGCGGTAGGCTCGTAGCCCCCCTCGTCGTACGCGGAGGCCGTGCAGATGTACCCGGGCGCACAGTCGCCATAGCCCGAAACCGCCACGAATTCGCTTGCGCGCTGTTCTTTGGCGAAAAGCTGATACTCGACCATCGGTTCACCCGGGAGGTGGGCAATGTGCACATTGCCCATGTGCAGCGCGCTCACCTCGATCGGCCGTGCGCTGCGGAGACGGTACGCCAGGTTCATCGCGGCGCCCGTGCGCACGCTGTCCGGCTTGTTGACGTCGGCCATCTGCGCCCGGCTGTCCGCTTCGGTGTAACCGGGGTCCTCGCGCACGGACAGCGGAAACTCCGCCGTGGTCCAGCGGATTCCGGACACCGGCGCGAAAACGGGGGCGGCGCACGAAGCCCTCATCGCGGCGTAGATGCGTTCATAGAGACCCTGCCGCGCCTCGGGCGTGCCATCGTTGTATTTTCCCGCGGCAACGTTCCCCGCACAGCCTGTGAAATAGACCTGGAATGCGCCCTCTTCCTGTTCGAGACGCTCACGGGCCATCCCGACGAAATCGTAACTGGCGCGCGGATCGCCGTAGAAACTCTGGGGATGCGTCGCATAATAATGCAGGCGCGCCACGAGACGGCCGTCCCGGGCAAAGGTGATGGTTTGCAGCATCGGATCGATCAGCCCCTCGGGCAGGGCCCGTATCTTCTCGTCGCGGCACGAACTCGCCCGGAAACCCACCTTGCCTTCGCCCACGGGGATCCGGCGATTCGAAGCGACCTGCTCGACCTTGGCCTGGCTTGTGCCAATCGCGTCGACTGGCACAAAGTTCCCCACGGCTCCCCGGACCGCCTCGCCGAGGGTCGCGGCAGCCCCCTCAAACACCTCGTTGGACGGATACGCCGGCGGTGGAGTGACGGTGTCGATAAATGGGCGCGCATCCGCGTCGCCCATGGGCGCGGTGTGTTGATGAACGGTCTGCACGGCCACGTGCGACACGCTGGTGTCCGCGCTCTGCGCCACGGCCTGGCGGAAGGCGTCGTAGGTCGAATTGCGCAGTTCGCACCAGTCCACGGCGCACAAGACATACCGGTCGTCGCCCTGTTCGATGACCACCCCTTTTGCCAGAAGCGGGTGTTCGACCGTTTCGAGCGGTTTGTAGCTCGAGTAGATGGGCGTCCCCAACGGTACGGTAACGTCGCACACGAACGTGGCCAGACGCGTCCGGCCTCCCGGCCCGCGCGACGCGCCCGCCATGGAACGGCAATTAGAGACCAGGGCCCCCGCCGCCAACAGAGACGCCCCGTGCAGAAACCCGCGCCTGTCGATTCGTTTCGTTCGTGTTGTGCTCATGGTATATGCGCCCTTTCCTCTTGCTGCAGCGGCCAATGACCGGAACCTCTATAGAAACATACGCCGCAATCCCGGGATTTCCGAAGCGGGAGCGGCCAATTCCGGCCGCGACGAAGCCATCCCGAAAACCATCGCGGCCATCCCTGACAAAAACCATGTTACTCCGAAGACGTTTCCTCGAGCAAAATCCGTGGGCGACGGATGCGCACAGTTGACCTTCTGCGCGCGCTCACGATAAGGTGGAGCGCATACGGAGCGATGGATAAAAGCAAACCTAGGGAGTTGTGCCCGTCATGAACAAGAGCCTATTCGCCAGTATGAGCATCATCCTCGTTGCATTGGGATGGCCGTTGGTTGCGGTTTCGCAAACAGCGGATCTGGGCCAGCTGTGCCAACTCAAGAACGCAGAGACGCGCTCCATCAGCCCGGAGAACTTCACGGGCGAGAAAGGCAAAGGCGGCATGGCCACCCTGGAAGAAGGCAGCGCCAGCAGAGCGGCCCGCGAACTCGGCCAGGGATGGAAGGTGAACCCGTACGTGCATATCGAGCCCGGCGCCACGTTCACGCTGGGCGAGATCAGCGGGGCCGGCATCATCAACCACATCTGGATGACGCCCGTCGGGGATTACCGGCTCATGATCCTGCGGTTCTACTGGGACGGCGAAACGGAGCCGTCGGTCGAGGTGCCCGTGGGCGATTTCTTCGCGGCGGGCTGGGGCATGGGGAACGAACCCCGGATCACCTCGCTCGCGGTGTGCGTGAATCCCCGGAGCGGCTTCAATTCCTACTGGCAGATGCCGTTCCGGACGGGGTGCCGCGTCACCATGGAAAACCGGGGCGAAAAACGCGCCACGGTCTACTATCAGATCGATTACTCCCTCGAGGCGATCGCCGACAACACACCGTATTTCCACGCTCAGTTCCGCCGGGTCAACCCCCTCCCGGAGAAAGAAGTGTACACCATCGTCGACGGCATCGGCGGTACTGGCCACTACGTCGGCACCTATCTCGCCCACGGCGCGAACAGCCCCGGATGGTGGGGTGAAGGCGAGATCAAGTTCTTCATCGACGGCGACATTGAATTCCCGACCATCTGCGGCACGGGCGAGGAAGACTACTTCTGCGGCTCCTACGGGTACAACGAGCGGGAGGACGGCGACACCTACACCTACGAAAGTTTCACCAGCCCCTATACCGGCTTTTACCACGTGCCTCACGACGGCGCCCAGCGCCGCTTTGGCCAGTACCGCTGGCACATTACCGACCCCGTGCGGTTCAAACAGGATCTGCGCGTGACGATACAAAGCCTGGGCTGGCAGAGCGAGGGGCGCTATCTCCCCCTGCAAGACGACCTGGCCTCCGTCGCGTACTGGTACCAGACCGAGCCCCACAATGCGTTCCCGAAACTGCCCGAGAAAGAGCACCTCGTCATTCAGGACTGACACAACGATTCACCGTGTCCGCCAAAACGCTTCGGCGGCGTCCAAGGGGTACGGTCTTTCAGATGATAGAGCCGGACCCGTTGAACCGGTTTTCTACACGGGGTATAGTTTCGCGAAACGCGTTTCACAGTGCCGAGCAGGCAAGGGAGAACATCCATGGACGTCCGTTTTACAGCGATTGTGCTTCTGGCCGTGATGCTCCTGGCGGTGGGCATCCAACGCAGCGCATTTGCCGAACCCAGGGAGGTCATCCCGATCTGGGACGGCGCCCCGCCGGAAGCCATGGGCGCCGAAGACGCCGACATCCCCACCCTCGGACTCTATCCACTGGACACAGACACACCCGCGCCCGCGGTGCTGGTGTGTCCCGGCGGCGGCTACAGCGGCCACGCGATGGACCACGAGGGCGAGCAGATTGCCCAATGGCTCAACAAGAACGGGCTGGCGGCGTTTGTGCTGAAATACCGCCTCTCCCCCTACCGCCACCCCGTGCCGCTCAACGATGCGAAACGCGCCATGCGTCTCATCCGGGCGAACGCAACGGCCTGGAACATGGACCCCGCGCGCCTGGGCATCATGGGTTTCTCGGCGGGCGGGCATCTGGCGTCGACGGTCTCCACGCATTTCGATTCGGGCAACGCATCGGCCAGGGACGCCGTTGAGCGCCAGAGTTCACGGCCCGATTTCGCGATCCTGTGCTACCCGGTCATCACCTTCGAGCCGCCCTACGCGCACATGGGCTCCCGTAATAACCTCCTCGGCGAAAATGCACCCGAAGAACTGGTCAAGAATCTGTCCAACCACACCCAGGTGACCGCCCAGACGCCCCCCACGTTCCTGTTCCATACCGCCGACGATCCGGGCGTGCCGGTGCAGAACAGCCTGCTCTATTTCGGCGCGCTGCGCGAGCATGACGTGCCCGCCGAACTGCACGTCTACGAACACGGCCGCCACGGCGTGGGCCTGGCCCCCGATATGCCCGAACTTGCCACCTGGCCCGGCCTCTGCATTACCTGGTTGCGCGTGCGAGGGATCCTTTAGGAGACGGGCGCCCGCGGGCCGTCCCTCGGGCCAGCTCAGCGCAGATCTTCGCGAGTTTCCAGCAGCACGACCGCGTGAACGCTGATGGCTTCCCGACGCCCCTCGGGCCCCAGGCCTTCGTTGGTCTTGGCCTTGACCGAGATGCGCTCGACGGGCACACTCAGGCACTCGGCTAAGGCGTTGCGTATCGCCGGGATATGCGGATTCAGCTTCGGTTCCTGGGCTATAATCGTGGCATCGATATTGCCCAGACGATATCCCTGTTCGAACACCATAAGATACGACTTAGCAAGGAGTTGCAGACTGTCCGCGCCTTTATGCCGGGGGTCGGTGTCGGGAAAGTGCTCCCCAATGTTTCCGAGCGCCGCCGCCCCCAGTAGCGCATCCGTAATGGCATGCGCCAGGACATCGGCATCGGAATGACCCACAAGTCCCTTATCGTGTGGCACTTGCACGCCGCCAAGCCTGAGCGGGCGGCCCGGTTCGAGGCGGTGCAGGTCATAGCCTTGCCCGATTCGCATCACGCAAGTCCTTTAGCGATAACCGCTTCCGCGAGCGCCAGATCGTCCGGCGCCGTTATCTTGAAATTCAACGGGGTGCCCCGCACAAGTTTCACGGCCGCCCCCATCCTCCGCACAAGCGTTGCATCGTCCGTCGCCGCGAACCCCTGCGCGCGGGCATGCCGATGAGCCTGTCTAACCACTTCCACGCGAAAGGTTTGCGGAGTCTGACAGGCCCACAGCCGGCTCCGGTCCGGCGTGTCCACAAGCATATCGTCCAACCCGCCCATCAGGATGGTATCGGCACTGGGAATCGCGACGGTCGCCGCGCCGTGCTCCCGGGCCGCCTCTATCGAAGCCTCTATGGATTGGGGACTTACAAACGGCCTGGCGGCATCATGAATGACGACGATCTCCACTGTGCTGTCCAGCAGGTTGAGCGCGCGCTCGACGGATTCCTGCCGCTCTCTTCCCCCGGCGACAAACACGAAGTCGTTGCCAGGAAACGCGTTGCGCAAAACGGACTCAAACATGGGCTCGGTCCCGGGAGGAACCGTAATCACCGCGCGCGAGAGCAACCCCAGCGTCTCAAAACGGCATAACGTGCGTACCAACAAGGGTTTGCCGCCACAGAGCACCAGTGCCTTCGGCTGTTCGAGGCCCAGCCGAAGCCCCATCCCCGCCGCCGCAACAACAAGCCGCACATTCACGACAAGACGCTTTGGAGCTTCGTAAAGATCATGCGTCCGGCAGTCGTCTGGAGGACGCTGGTTACAACGACGGATACGTCTTTGCCGACGTGGTCTTTGCCGCCGTCCACCACGATCATGGTGCCGTCGTCGAGGTAGCCGACCCCCTGGAAGGCTTCCTTGCCTTCCTTGACGATGCGGACCTGCATCTGTTCATCGGGCAGAACGGCCGGTTTCAGCGCGTTGGCCAGGTCGTTGATATTCAGGACCTGCACGCCCTCGATCTGGGCGACCTTGTTGAGATTGAGGTCGTTGGTGAGGATCTTGCCGCCGTAATCGCGGGCCACCCGCACAAGTTTTCCGTCGACTTCCGCAATCTCGGTCGGGTCGTCCTCGACCACTTGGATCTCGACCAGATGGTTGTTCTCCTGCATGTCCTTGATGATGTCGAGGCCGCGGCGTCCGCGCGCGCGGCGCAGAACGTCCGGCGAGTCCGCGATGTTCTGGAGTTCTTTGAGGACGAAACGGGGAATCAGCAGCGGCCCTTCAACGAAACCCGTCTTGCAGATGTCGGCGATGCGCCCATCGATGATGACGCTCGTATCGACGACCTTGGCCTGGCCCACGCCGAACTGCCGCCGGTGCATGGCCTTCTTGAGGGCCTCCCAGTTCGACGCCATGGTAAGCCCGAGCGAAATCCCCACAAATCCGAAAATGAGGATCACCGACGTGTACATGAACAAGGTGACGTTGGGATCGGTCGGTTTTGTAAAATGGGTAATGTATTTGACGAGCCCATACCCGACGACCATGCCCAGCACGATGCAGAGGACCGCCGGAGCAATCTTCTCGAACACCTCCTGGGTCACGAAACGCAATGCCAGGATGACGCCCACCGAGATCGCGCCGCCCATCAGCCCGCCGAAAATGCCCCAGGGCACTTCGTCCTGCGTTTGAATGACGTCCTGACCGAGGCGGGTGTTCTGTTCCGTGGCGTAATCGTTGTAATTGTCGACCAGAAGAACCGCCCACAACGTGCCCATGATGACACAGGCAATCACAAAGATGATACGAATCGCCTTAATCATAAGTTACCTACCCTTACCTCTTCGCCGCCGGTTGGCTGTGAGACGTGCCGGCTATCCGGCGCTCCCGGGCCAAACCCGCGGTCTTTGTATATGAAAACCTCTGCAAATCCTGCCTTACACGGGCATCCGTTCGATGCACGCGCCTACCAGCTCCGTTAACTTGGGTTCCGCACCCGCCGCGGTCGCGATGATCTTCTCGATCTGGACGGCCTCCAGCGCATCGGGAAAACACTCGTCGGTAATGACCGAGAACGCCAGCACGTCCATACCGCCATGCACCGCCACAATCACCTCGGGCACCGTGCTCATCCCAACCACATCGGCCCCCATGCCGCGCATCATACGGTATTCCGCCCGCGTTTCGAGACTCGGGCCCGGACACGCCAAGTATACTCCTTTTTGGAGTTTAATGCCCTTTTCCAGGGCGACGGTTTCCGCCAGGTTCACCAGGGCCCGTGAATAGGGCTCCGACATGTCGGGAAAGCGCGGACCCAGCGCGTCATCGTTCGGCCCGATCAGCGGGTTGTCGCCCATGAGGTTGATGTGGTCCTCGATGACCATCAGGTCGCCGGCGCGGAACTGCGGGTTCAGGCCGCCCGCGGCGTTGAAGGCCACGAGCGTCCGCGCGCCCAGCGCGCGCATGACACGCACCGGGAACGTCACCCGGTTCAGCGAATACCCTTCGTACCGGTGGAACCGGCCCGACATCGCGACCACGGGTTTCCCGCCGAGGCGGCCGAGCAACAATTCCCCGTCATGCGATTCCACGGTCGACACGGCGAAATGCGGGATACAGTCGTAGCGCAGGCGGGCCTCCATCTCGATGCGTTCGGCGAGCCTGTTCAGCCCCGTCCCGAGGATAATCCCTACCCTGGGCTGCAGGGCGCATTCCGCATGGATGCTCTTGACCGCTTCATCAATCTGCTGGCGCAATTCAGACACTGGATTCTCCCCTGACATGAAACCGGGATCCCCGCACGCATATTACGTAACCCGCAGAGATTCTTCGACTTCTTTTCGAGTAATTCCTTCCACCACGAGCCGTTTCTCGCGCGATTTCTCGCCGCCGGCGATGCCGATCGCGCGCTTGGGTAAGCCCAGTTTTTTCGAGAGGAAGGCCTTCAGCGCGTCGTTGGCCTCGCCCTCGACCGGCGGGGCCGTCAAGGCGATCCGGATGCGGCCGCCGGGCTCCACCCGAACCTCCTCCCGGGAGGCCCTGGGCTGAACACGAACGGCAAGATACACCTTGCCATCCTTCTCCGTAATGGCGTCGACCCTCACAGCTATCCTTCCAGCCACTGGCCCATGGCCCGGAACTTCTCCTGCCGTTTCCGGGGAGACCACTGGTTCGTGTCGCAACCCTCCAGAAACTTCCGGATATGGAGGCGCAGGGTGTTGGCGGCTCCATCGGGATCGCGGTGCGCTCCCCCCGGCGGTTCCGGCAACACCTCGTCAATGACCCCGAGACTGCGCAGCGAATCCGCGGTGATTCGCAGGGCCGACGCAGCCAACTCCTTCCGTCCGGCGTCGCGCCAGAGAATCTCGGCGCAGCGTTCCGGCGGGCAAATCACATAGATCGACCATTCAAACATGGCCACGACATCCCCCAGGGCGATGCCGAGCGCTCCACCGCTGCCGCCTTCGGCCAGCACGACCGAATACACCGGCGTCTTGAGCGCCAGCATGGCCCGCAGATTCTCCGCGATGGCCGGGCCCTGTCCGCGCTGCTCGGCTTCGATGCCCGGATGGGCCGCCGGGGTGTCCACAAAGGTGATGACCGGATACCCGAACCGTTCGGCCAGGTGGAATAAACGCAAGGCCTTCCGATAGCCTTCCGGATGGGCCATGCCGAAATTCCGCCGGAGACGTTCGTCGGTGGAAACGCCCTTCTGATTGCCAACCACGACCACCGTACGCCCCTCGAAACGGCCGAGTCCTCCGATGAGCGCGGGGTCGTCGCCCACAGCCCGATCGCCGTGCAGTTCGATGAAATCGTCCAGGACTCGCGACGTGTAGTCGAGCATGCGGGGCCGAAGCGGATGCCGGGCCACCTGCACGCGCTGCCACGGAGTCAGCGCCGAAAACGCGCGTTGCAGTTCGGCGTCCAGTTCCTGCTGGAGAGCCTCGCGTTCTTCCTCCGTGGCGGCCGTCCGCAACCGGGTTTCGAGTTCGACGCTGCGTTTTTCGAAGGGAAGCCACGGGTCCACGGTGGACCGTGCATTATCAACCAGTTCGATTGAGCTACGCTTCATACCCTACCTCAGACATTGGGAGCCGGTAACAGTCATTCAATGGACGCCATTCTACCACGAGAGCGCGGGACGGCGCATGCCGGCCTTGTCGGCAAACCGCATCAGCGCCGTTCACGCCAGGCCTTCAGCACGTCTTCCGGTTCCAGCAAAGGCACGCGGTTTACCGCCCCGGGCGGCAACGGCATCTGCCGGCGCGCAATCAGGGAGTTAATGGAGAAGACGCGAATACGCACGGCTTCCTCGCACTCCAGTTTCCAGATCGCCTCGAGCCCCTTCCTGATCTCGGTTCGCAGATCATTGGCAACGTCGGACATGAATTCGGCTTCCCCTAGGATGTGCTCACGCCCCATTTTTGCACTGGCAGCGGTGTGAATTCAAATAGTTAGCGTTCTATCCACACTATTTGTCTGCCGCCACGGCGCCCCTGACACGAACATGCATTCGGCGCGGTTCTGAGGCCATCGAGCATCTGCTATACTCGGCCCATGAACCTCATCACCCTTACAGACCACGTCTGCGCGGAGATCGCGAAACTGCGGTTTGCTCCGCCGGTGACCTGTGTCTATAACCCGCTGGACTATGCCCGCGCAGGGTGGGACGCGTATGTGAACGCGTACGGCCAGGGCCCCCGCGAGGTCCTCCTCGTCGGTATGAACCCCGGCCCGTTCGGCATGGCGCAAACGGGCGTCCCATTCGGCGACGTGCCGTCCGTCCGCGATTGGATGGGCATCCAGGCCGAGATCCGTAAACCGCGCGAGGAACACCCGCGCCGCCCGGTCGAGGGGTTTGCCTGCTCGCGGCGCGAGGTGAGCGGACAGCGTCTCTGGGGCTGGGCCGCGGAACGTTTCGGCAGTCCCGAACGCTTTTTCGCGCGGTTTTTTGTCGCAAATTACTGTCCGTTATGCTTTCTGGAAGCCTCGGGCCGGAACCGCACGCCCGACAAGCTGGGAACAGCGGAGCGCACGCGGCTGTTCGAGGCCTGCGACCGGGCCCTGCGGGCCCAGATAACCTGCCTTCAACCGAGGTATGTGTTGGGGATAGGAGCCTTTGCGGAAAGCCGGATACGCCATGTGGTGGACGATGCCGGCATTCGGGTGGGCCGCATTCTGCACCCGAGCCCGGCCAGCCCCGCCGCGAACCGGGGCTGGAGCCAGGCGGTCGAGAAGGCCATGCGCCAGATGGGGATAGGGTTTTAGCGCCGCTCGAACTGGACCACCAACTCGACGTGGGGCGTATGGGGAAACATGTCAACGGCGCTCATGCCCGAGACATCGCAGGTTTCGAGAAAGGCCGGCATCTCCCGGGCCAGCATCGCGGGTTTGCACGAGACGTAGAGGACGCGCCGCGGCGCGAGTTCGAGCAGGCGCCGCAGCGCTTTGGGATGCATCCCCGCCCTCGGCGGGTCAACCACCACAGCGGCGTCTTCGGGAAAGGCCCCCTGCTCACTCACGAGGTCACGGAGATAGTCCTCGACCTTCCGGGTATGAAACACGACATTGCCGATGTCATTTGCCCGCGCGTTGTGCCGGCCGTCTTCCGAGGCTTCGGGGACGTTTTCCACGGAATGCACCTCGCCGACAAGGTCGGCGCAGGCGAACGCAATCGAACCCATGCCCCCGTAGAGATCATACAACGTGGCCGGGGCCGCCCGCTTCGTCCAGCGGCGAATCACGGCATAGAGCTTTTCCGCGGCCAGCGTGTTGGTCTGGAAGAAGCTGAACGGCGAAATCCGCAACGAGAGCCTGCGGGGGGCCGCGGCCCCGTCATCCGGCACCTCGAGTTCCTCGGTGATCTCGGGGGCGCCGTGAAGAACGCGCAGTTCGTCGGCGGCGGCAATCTGGGCCCTGCCGCGGAATACCGCGTGCTGAATGCTGTCGGACGGGTAGACGGCCTGCACGCACTCGACGAAGCCCGCCGCGTCCAGCTCGCCGTCGGCCGTGACCAGTACGACCATCCGCTGGCCGGTTCGTTTCGCATCGCGCACGAGGAGCACGCGCAGGAAACCGGACCCGGAACGCGTGTCAAAATGGCGGTATCCCATGGTACGCCGCCACTCCCCCACGCCGGTCAGCAGCGCCGCCAGACCCTCGGGGCCGATATGGCATTCCCGGATTTCGATGGGGCCAAACCAGCGGCCCCGCGGATTGAACCCGAGCACGGTCTCGCGCGCAAAGCCTTTGGGCGGCGGTTCGTCGTAGTGTTTGCCGCCAAACGCCGGGTCCACCTTGTTGCGGTAGTGCCAGAGGACAGGCGAGGGTTCGACCGGAATCGGATCCGGCCAGCAGAACCCAAACAGCTCGGACAGGGCGTGGGCTTTCCGGGCAAGCTGATCGGGATAGGCGACGTCCTGCGACTGACACCCGCCGCACGTTCCGAAATGGGGACATAGGGCCGCGGAAGGCGTGTGTGATTCGTGCATGATGATCAGTCAATTCGTGATGTGTTTGCCAAGGGTGCTGCTCTTGAAGACACGGACATACCCTATGAAAAAAACACCGGTCAATCAAGCCCGCGAATCGCCGGCTAACGTGACAAAACCTCCGCAAGGCCGGTCAACGTGGAAACGGTACGCAGGAGTCTCCGCGGTTGCACGCACCTCCGGCGCGCCAACGGCGCTTCGGAGAAGATACCCTCGGCCTCGGCTTCGGGATCGGGATCGGAATCGGGATCGGGGCCACGTCTCTGGCATGCTGCCGCGCCCCTGCTGCCCCGGATGGCACAATGTTCTTCTTTCTCACCGCATGGGTGAATCGACAGGAGCTCCGGCGGCCGACATCCCAAGCGTCTGAGCACTCTGCCTTCGCGTCCCCCGGCGATTGGCTTCAGGACGCGTGGACACCCCCGCATCAGCAGGTCAGCATCCTGGGCGACGCGCGGCCATACAGGGAGGCGACCGCCCAATGCACCGTCCGGACCCTTGACGGCGAAAGGGTTAATTCCAGCGCGTAACATGGTAGAATTGCCCGCGATGCCTCAGAGGGCACGCGTACAACGCAGGCAACCCGTGGGGAGCGGACCATGCTTGTCGAAATCACGAAGACTCTGGCTGCGGAGAAGCTGCCCGAGCGTCCCCGGGGAGGCCACAAAGGGACGTTTGGTCATGTCTTCGTCGTAGGGGGTTCCCTGGGGTTTACCGGGGCCGTGCAACTTGCGGGCCTCGGCGCCGCGCGTTCCGGGTCAGGCTTGGTGACCCTCGGCGTGCCCGAATCGCTCATGACCATCGTCGGCGGACGGGCGCTCGAGTGCATGACGTTCCCCCTCGCCGAGAGCTCCGCGCGGAGCCTTGCGGCTCAGGGCGTCGATGCCGCGCTGGAATTCGCCGCCACCAGGGACGCCTGCGTGCTGGGACCCGGCTGTTCGCAGCATCCGGATACGCGCGAATTCACCCTGAAGTTCATCCGCCGCTGTCCCGTGCCGCTGGTCGTGGACGCCGACGGGCTGAACAATCTGTCGACGAACATGGCCGTGTTGAAACAGACGGAGTCGCCGGTGGTCCTCACCCCTCATCCGGGCGAGATGGCCCGGTTGACAGGCCAGTTGACGCCCGAAATCCAGGCGGACCGGGCGGGAATGGCGGCCCGGTTCGCCGCGGAATACGGATGCACGGTTGTTCTGAAGGGTGCGGGAACGATTGTTGCCGCTCCGGGATTGGATACGCATCTGAATACGACCGGAAACGACGGCATGGGAACGGGAGGCACCGGCGACGTGTTATCGGGAGTGATTGGCGGCCTGATTGCGCAGGGCCTGGACGGCGCGGACGCCGCGCTTCTGGGCGTCTACGCGCATGGTCTTGCGGGCGACATCGCGGCGGAGCGGAGAGGACGGCGCGGGATGCTCGCCGGCGACCTGGTAGAGGCCCTCCCCGAGGCCTGGCTGGCTCTGGAACAGGAATTGAGCACATGAGCACGGTTCGCGACATAGGTGAATTCGCCCTGATCGACCGCATTTCACGGCTGCTGCCCACGTCATCGGCGGTCGTTGTCGGCGTCGGCGACGATTGCGCCGTGCTGCGTTTCTGCGAGCGGATGATGCTGGTTTCGTGCGACCTCTTCGTAGAAAACGTGCATTTCCGGCGCGACTACGCCCAGGCAGAGGAGATCGGCTGGAAGGCGGCGGCGTCTTCCGTCAGTGACGTCGCGGCCATGGGTGGCCAGCCGATGTTTGTGCTGGTGGCCCTGGGATGTCCGCCCGATACCCCGACGCAGTATGTGCAACTGCTCTACCGGGGCATGTCGGCCGTGGTGTCGCGTTTCGGCGCGGCGATTGTCGGGGGCGACACATCGGTGAGCCCCGATTCCATCGTGATCGACGTGACGGTGATCGGCCAGGCGATTGGCAACCGCTGTCTCACACGTCGGGGCGCCCGCGCGGGCGATGTCCTTGCGGTGACGGGTCCGCTGGGGCTCGCGGCAGCGGGGCTTCATTCCCTGAAGCACGGGCATCCCGCCCCGGCCTTGCGGACCGCGCACCTGTCGCCGCGGCCGCGCGTGCCGGAAGGGCAATGGCTGTGCGGCCAGCCGTTTGCGCATGCGATGATCGACATCAGCGACGGACTGGCGCAGGATGCCCAGCACATTGCCGAATCGAGCAGGATCGGCGTCAACATTGACCCGGCGAAACTGCCCGTGCACCCTGAGCTGCAGGCGTATTGCGAGCCGCATGGCCTCGACCCGATGGCCTTCATCCTGACGGGCGGGGAAGACTATGAACTGGCCTTCGCGATGGACGGGGAACACGCCGGCAAAGCCATCGAGGCCTTCGGCAGCGAATTCCGCACCGGCCTGAGCGTGGTCGGCGAATTCACCGCCGAATGGACCGGCGTGCGCATCAACGGGGAGCCTCTCGACGAGACCGGGCATGACCATTTCCTGGCCAGCACGCCCACATGACCCGGCGCCCCGCGGTCAGGCATACACGGGGGCGTTTCCCGGCTTCCATTTGATATTGCACCCCATGCTCGGCCGCTGGGTTTCGGCCACGGGCTGCCCGGCCAGCAGTGCATCCAGCGCGGCGCGGAGGTCGTGCCCGGTGACCGGCTCGCCGTTGCCTGGACGGGCATCGTCAAGCTGGCCCCGGTAGGCCAGCCTGCGGTCGCCGTCAAACACGAAGAAGTCCGGCGTGCACGCCGCGCCATAGGCTTTGGCAACCTCCTGCGTCTCATCATAGAGATACGGAAAAGGATAGCCCGCCGATGCCTTCTCGGCTCGCATCTTCTCGGGGCTGTCCTCGGGATACGCGGCGGCATCGTTGGCATTGATAGCCACCATGCCTACACCCCGGGACGCGTAATCGCGGCCGAGCCGCGCCAGTTCGTGCCGGACGTGTTTCACATAGGGGCAATGGTTGCATATGAACATCACGAGCAGCACGCGATTGCCGTCGAAATCGCTGAGCGCCACCTTCGCGCCCTCCGTGTCGGGGAGACAAAAATCGGGGGCGGCGGTCCCCAGTGATAGCATGGTCGACGCCGTCAGAGCCATGGTTCTTCCTCCTGCCGGAACTTCGGCATTGTCTTCTGAGGTAACGTGCGGTTCCGCGGCGCCTATTCCGCGTGGCGGGCGCCTCCCCCCTTCCGCGCTGTTCCCCCTTCCCCGGCGCCCGGGTCTCTTGTCTCAGGAAGGCCCGCGTCTCATCGGCACTGGTCCGGGAACAGTCCGCGCAAAAATCGGCGAGGCCCCGGATAACTGCCGGGGCCTCGCCTTTCGGGTGGAGGAGAAACAGGCCATGACCTAGTCATTACTGACTTGGCGGACCCGTTCGCGCCTGGTATCGGCCGATTTCCCGGCCGAAAGATAGCTTTGTATGCGCTGAAGCCACGTGGTTTCGAGACGCAGCTCGCGGTCATTGCGCACGCTGTTCTCTGGAGTCACCTCATAGCGCTGGCGCGCGTCGGTGGAGAGGGCGCGGTAGAGTTCGCGGCCCTCCATGTCCACCTCCTTCGTCAACCCGCTGCGCATGGTGCGCTCAGGGCCCAGGAGGCGGTCGCCGCGCACCGTATTGGCTTTCAGGGTATGCGGGTCGGTCCCGTATTCGTAGAGGTAGACAGGGCCATAGACGCCTGTGCCGACGTCGACCTCCTCGAAATAGAGATCGACGCCGTCTTCGTAGTCGAGCAGGGCGCTTTCCCAGTCGAACGGCAGTCCCTGTTCGTAGTCATTGGCGCCAAAGACGCGGCCTTCCGAGAACCCGTCGTTGTACCCGTCAATCCATCCTCCGTGGAGGTATTCGACATGCAGGTCGCCGGCCAGGAAGTCGAGATAGTCCGGCCAGAACGCGTTGTCGTATCCCTCACTGAACCCGAGGATGAAGGCGTAGCGGTAGTCCACAAAGTACCCGTCGTTGTACGCCCACCACACGCCGTCCCAGAATCCGGCGTCATACGACAGTTCGTCAAGGTAAGGAATGGTGTCGCCCTGGTAGTAGATCGGCGAGAAATCGAGGGTGTCGTACCCGTCGTCATACCCCTGCCAGTACCAGTCATCCCGGGCGAAGCCGTCCTCAAAGCCGAAGTCGTAGTCGGTCTCGCCGCCATCCGGAATCGGGATGTCAGGGCAGCCCACCACGGCCAGCGCCGCGAACACGGTCACCGCCATCCACCGGGCGGCGCCCAGGTTATGTCTCACGATGTTCTTCATGATATTCACCTCCACCTCCATAGTCTCCATGGTTGTCACCGGCCACGCGGGGAGAACGACCGCGAACCGCCTCCCGACGGAGCGCTGCGCATCGCACTGGGCGCGGACCTCGAGATCGAGGGAGCACTGCGCATCGCGCTGGGCGCGGACCTCGAGATCGACGGGGCGCTGCGCATGGTGCTGGGAGCGGACCTCGAGATCGACGGGGCGCTGCGCATGGTGCTGGGAGCGCTTCTCTGAATGCTGGGGGCGCTGAACGACGACGAAGACCGCGGCGCGGAATAGGTTGACCGCGACGAAGAGCTGGGCGCGGGCGCGCTCCTGAAACTCCGCGGGCTGCTTGCCGGGTTCGAAGACGAGCCGCCTATGGTCACCGAACGGTTCGGAGCCGCGCTCCGCGCCGGCGTGCGCATGGTGGCCGACGGGGCGGATTGTACCGAAGGGGCGGTTGTCGTGGGCGTGCTTATGCTACGGGCACGCGTGCTGGGGGTGCTCGTCGCGGAACTGCCCGGCGTCGATGTCATCGACGAGGCGCCCGTCGTGATGTTGCGGCTCGGAGGGGTCACGCCCTGGAGAGTCCGCGCACGCCCATAGGAATTGTCGATGGTGCGGGCACGCGAGGTCACGCCGGTCGACCCGTCCGGATCGGGCGCGGCGGTCCGCTCGGGAGCGGAACTGTCGCGCGTCATCGATTCGGTGCCCGAGCCCACGACGCGGGTGCGCGGCGTTGCGGGGACGCCCGAACTGGTGCTGGGAACGGTACGCTCAAGATTCACGCCGGGGGCGCTCAGCGGGCTGCGAACAGTCCGCGACGCGCCGGAGGGCGTCTCGGTCGAGACGGCCTCGGCCCCGGAGACGGCCCGGTTGCTGCGCACGAGCCGTTCCGTGCCGGAGCTGATGGGTTCCACCCGGCTTCCGGCCGCGCTGTTGATGGCGGCCGAGGTGACCGGGCTGGCCGAACGGTCCACCGCGACGCTGCGCACCCGGGCTTCCCGCGACGATGCGGTCATGGGGGTGCGGAGCATGCGGCCGCCCGTGCGGTCAACCGAGTTGAAACTGGTCCGGGTAATGCTTGACTGCAATTCGGCACTGCGGGTCGATGCGGCGATGCTGCGCGGGCCGATGGTGTCAGGACCGCGGATGACGCGGCGCGGGGAGTAGTCGCGGACCTGGAGTCCCGAGCCGCCGTGGTACCACCGCGACGAACTGCCCGTGCCTGTGTTGATGTTGATGTTCCAGATGTGCACGTCGCCGTGGTGTCCCGGGCGGATGATGCCGGGATAGCACGCGTCGACGAACGAAGGGCCGTAGAGCAGTCTGTCCGCCACGCAATACGAGCTGGCATAGAGGCTGAACCGCGACCCGCCAATCGTGTAGTGCAAGTCACCGAAAACCACCGGGCGGTCGTACGGGCTCAGGGGGCACCATACGAAGTTGTTGCCGTAACGGACCGACGCCACCCAGGCAGGTCCCCATCCGGGACGGTACGACCACAGCCAGCCGTAGCGGTCGTGGTGGTGCCAGCGCCCGTAATGGGACGTCACATAGGCGAAGGGATAGTCGTCCACCCAGCAGTAGCCATAGACGGGCACGTAGCTCCAGTAGCCATGGCGGTAGGGCACATAATTGACGACCACCGTCGGACGCCAGTAGTAGCTGCTGTCGACATAGACCCAGTCGCCATAGGAGCTCAGCGTGGACGCGCCAACCACGGGGGTCTCGATGACCTTGGCCGGCAGTTCCTCGTACCCCCGGGCCAGGGTCTCGGCGCGTTCGCGGTTCCATGCGTCAAAATCATCTTCCGCGTTTCTGTCGTAGACCACCGGGGTCGATGGCAGGTACCCGGGATCGATGAATACGCGCTTGCCGGACGTGACGCTCATGGGCGCTCCGGTGTCCGTGCGCACAACCGCGGCGCCCCAGCGCACCGTGACGGTCGTGGAACCCTGTTCCAGCACGTCGATGCGCACCTGCGAATCCTGGGCAATTTCCACACGGCAGGCGGGGGTAATGAACAGGAAATCGCCCGTGCTGCGAGCGATTCGTTGTACGTAAAACGCACCGGTCCAACCCCTTATGGAAGCGCTCGGGGGCAAGTCGATGATCTCGGCCTTACTGCCGTCAGCCATCCGTAGAAAGCTGCCCCCGGACATTTCAAGCTCCATGGTGCCGCCTTTGTCGGCCCAGAGCTGGTCGCCCGGCAGGATCAGGGTGTTGGTGGTGGCATAGCTCCAGTCCGCGTCGGCTGTGCCCTGAACCATCGCGCCGCCGGATTCATAACTGATTCGGGCGTGCATGGTTGAGTCGGCCAGCGCGGCTTGAGTGCCCCAGAGCATGGCCAACGCAACAACACCGGCAAGATAGACATTGTTTCGGGCTCTCATGACTTGAACCTCCATAGGAGTTCGCTTCGTTCTGTTCAATTAGACGAATGCCGGGGCAGTGCATTCATATGTAACACCCATAAGGACGGGATAATTCGAAAATTGCCGTAACTCAATGACATACAAAGCCTTCCAATCGGGTATATCCGGTCCGGTTCATGTTGAAAAAAGCAGCCCGCGCCGGATTTGCGGGGGTACTTCCCGTCGTTGCAGGACCTTGAAAGCGGCCTGAAAACAAAAACGGGACCCCGAGTGGACTCTCGGGATCCCGGATATGAGCGAACGGAGGTCAACCCAGGGTGTACGGTGCGCGGTATTCGGGCTTGATGAGGGCCTCGACGCCCGGCACGTTGTTCGTAACCCGGTCGTTCGCGGCGTCCCAATACACCTTTTCCCCGGTCTGCATGGCCAGATTGCCGAGCAACACGGTTTTCGTCAGGGGCACGGCATACTCGAAGTCCGATGCCGAAGGATTGCCGTCCTTGCAGGCCCGCACCCAGTCGCGGCGGTGTCCGCCAGGCGTTTCGACGCGCGGGATCACCTTCTCGAGCTTCTCGAAGGCTGCCTTCTGGGTCTCCATGACCGACGCCGGCAGAAGGCGGGTATCGTCGCCATAGCACCCTGTGGTCAAGAGACCCTTGGTACCGACAAAGAGCGAGCCGTTATCGCCGTCGCCCATTTGTTCTTCCGCGGGCACGGTCGCAGGACGTTCCGGCTGCCATCCCCCCTCGTACCAGTAGACCACCACCGGCGGCATCGTGATATCTTTCCCCAGATACTTGGACGCGTACTGGTTGACGCGTTTCGGGAACTCATACCGGACGAGGGCTTTGGTCGGGCCGGTCTGCTTGTTGGCGTTCTCCTGCTTGAGGCATTCGACGCTCGTGGGGGTGCTCAGGTCAAGCGCCCAGTAGGCCGGGTCCATGATGTGGCAGGCCATGTCGCCGAGCGCGCCGCACCCGAAATCCCACCAGCCGCGCCAGTTGAACGGGGCATATCCTTTATTATAGGGCCGCATGGGCGCCACGCCGATCCAGGCGTCCCAGGCCATGGTGTCCGGCACCGGCTCTTCGGGAAGGGGTTCCGCGATGCCCTGGGGCCACACGGGACGGTTGGTCCAGATGTGCACTTCGGTGATGTCGCCGGCCAGCCCGGCCCATACGGCTTCGCACATACGGCGGACGCCGTCGCCCGAATGTCCCTGGTTGCCCATCTGGGTCGCGACGTTGTAGCGCCGCGCGGCCTTCAGGAGCACGTCGGCTTCGTAGATGGCCCGGGTGAGGGGCTTCTCGACATAGACATGTTTGCCAAGCTGCATGGCGGCGAGGGCCGCGGGCGCGTGCATGTGGTCGGGGCAAGCCACGACGACCGCGTCGATGTTTTTGTGTTCCTTGTCGAGCATTTCACGGTAGTCGCGGTACTTGGCGGCGCCGGGCCATTTCTGGAAGCCACTCTTGCCGCGGTCCCAATCGGGATCGCACAGGGCCACGCAGTTTTCCTGGTCGCGGATGATGTCGTTGAGATCGCCGAAGGCCTGGCCTCCGCAACCGACGCCGGCGACGTTCAGGCGCTCGTTCGCGGAAACGCGGATCGAGGGTTTCCTGGCGGTGGTGGCGCACCCTGCCAGGGCCGCGGCGCCCGACATAAAGAAGAAGGTGCGTCGCGAGATGTGTTTGTGGTTCGTTTCGCTCATGGTTTGCTTCCTTCTGCACATTCCATTGTTGCTTGGCCCTGCGAGGGTGGGTCACGTGATTCGGCACCACATAGGCACCAACCGCACCGGGTGGACAACGGCCGTTGTTCAACAAGACACCCCGTACAACGGGAACGCATTGCTGAAATGGGAGCATAGACCGATCGTTGGCAAAACGTCAACTTCCCGCGACAGTCGCCCACGCCCGTCAACACATCCCCAAAGGCTTTCACTTTCACGCGCACGCCTGCATATGCAGGCTGACTCACCGCCTCACACGTTTGCTGAGCAGTCTTGCCCCGGCGTGACGAAGGCAACAGTCACTGGTTGGACTGTCAGATGAAACGCTGGCGACACGCCGGTGCGTGACCTCGCCATCAGGCCGGCACGGCCCGATGACGGCGATAGCAGGGCAGAATTCGAGTGGAAATGCTGAAAAGGATGCGCGGCCGCTAAAACGTGCACCAGCCGACGCCCTGATTCTCCCGAACATGGCTACCTTGATTCTGGCGTTTCTGTTCTGTAACATCGCAAACGCCGTCTTTTGCGAAAAGCCGAGAGTTCGGCCGCAGGAAGACGCGTGCAAACCGTCGTTCCGTTCATATCTTCACCGTATCAGGGGGACTGGGGTATGTGCTGGCGCTGGGCGTTCAGCCGTTTTCCACGATGAAAAGGTAGAGTTGATACCTATGGATCATGAAGCATCCATGAATGCCGCGCTTGCGGCGACTTCTGTCGAGAACTGTTACCAGTGCGGCAAATGCACGGCGGGTTGCCCGGCCGCGGATGAAATGGACTTCATGCCGAACCAGGTTTTGCGCCTGGTGCAGGCGGGCGACTTTGTGGCGCGGCCGGACCACCGGATCACGTTCACACCTGCGCAACAGGCCCGGGTCGGCGCGCTGCTCTCAGCATTTCGCCGCCAGCCCGCCACCCCACCCTCCATGGCCGACAGCATCGCGATGACCGACGCAGAGATCATCAGCGCGCTGCTCTATCAGGGCGTGCTGGTGCGCCTCAGCGAAGATGTCCTGTTGCTGGGGGAGACGTATGAGGCCATGGTGGCGGGCATCGTGGCGCACATCAAGGCCCACGGCAGCATGACCGTGGCCCAGGTGCGCGATCAGTTCAATACGAGCCGAAAGTATGCGCTCGCGTTGATGGAGCGGCTGGACGAGCTCAAGATCACGCGCCGCGTCGGGGATGAGCGGGTGCTGCGCTGACGCGAAGCGCCTGCGGTTCGAAACCGCAGGCTGGCAAAACCCAAACCTGCTGAAAGCAGGTTGCATCCCCCGGTCGAGTGCGCTTCAGCGCACTTCGTGCATCTCAGACGCCGGTTTTCAACCGGCGGTGGCGATATGGGCGGTTACGAGCGCCGCCAGACGACCCCGCCGTCCAGCACCGTGAGATCGATGTCCGTATCGAGGATGCGCTGCGGCTCGATCGAGAAGATGTCCTCCGATAGCACGACCAGGTCCGCCACATGCCCGGCGCGGATGCACCCGCGGTAGCCCTCCTCACCCGCAGCATACGCAGGCCAGTAGGTGTAGGCGTCCACCGCCTCCGCGACCGTGAGCCGCTCCTGTGGCTGCCATCCCTCCGGCCCGGGGGATCCGCCG
>ENA-UOUL01000231-UOUL01000231.1-bioreactor-metagenome-genome-assembly--contig:-NODE-231-length-97126-cov-9.429927_pt1 | contig 97126 bp, 71 predicted proteins | sample MGYA00249838_ERZ747220 | MGnify/ENA primary metagenome ERZ747220 (study PRJEB28778, sample SAMN05720191) | bioreactor metagenome | isolation source: Anaerobic biogas reactor | place: USA:Washington... | reverse complement strand
AAGCTATCTATTAACAGCATTTTATAAAAACGGATTAAATGCTGGAAAACCTCTAATTCATGTGTAATTCATTGAAACATAACGCTTTATTCGCTATGTCCCCGGATCTTTGACCCTGAATACCCCCGACAGAGATGCAAATTCTCCACAACTTATTCACATTAACAGAAATCGTTCCTGACGCCAACGTCAGGCAAACCCCGAGTTGTTTTGTAGTCACCGCGAAGTATACAGGGTTTGAAATTCGTGCTGCCGCAACACTAGGTGCGGATAACACGAAGAAATTCTTCGGGCGGGATGATCCCCTCTTTCACCTTATTGCGGCACCGCTCCGCCATTGTTTTGAGTTTGGCGGCACGGGCAATTTTATCGGTCGGCTCATTTGCAGCGATCATCTGCCGGATCTGTGGGGTTACCTCGAGGAGCTCGAAAATCCCTGTCCGGCCCTTGGTGCCCGTGTGATAACAGAAATTGCAGCCTTGCCCGCGGTATAGCTTCTTTGTGCTTTCGGGCAGGTTCAGCGATTTGAGCATCGCCTTTTCCGGCGTAAACGCCGTTCTGCATTTCGGACAGATCTTGCGCACAAGCCGTTGGGCGACCACGGCGGTAAGCGAACTGGCAAGCAGGTAACTCGGCACATCCATATTCCGCAAGGTGCTGATCGCTTCCGGCGCGTCATTCGTATGGAGCGTGCTGAACACGAGGTGTCCCGTCATCGCCGCACGGATCGCGATGCGCGCCGTCTCCGCATCGCGTATTTCACCCACCAGCAGCACGTCGATGTCCTGACGCATCGCTGCGCGCAGCGTATTGGCGAAGCTCAGGTCAATGTCCGGATCGATCTGTACCTGGTTGATGCCTGAAAGCTGATATTCCACCGGGTCCTCGAGCGTCACGATACTCTCGGTAAGCACATTCTTCTGATTCAGCGCCGCATAGAGTGTTGTGGTTTTGCCGCTGCCCGTCGGTCCCGTAACCAGGATCATCCCGTAGGGCTGCTCGATCAGCGCGCTGAGTTTCTTCACATCCTCCGCTTCAAGACCCAGATCCTTGATCCCCTGGAGCACCGCCGACGCATCGAGCAGTCGCAGCACCACACGCTCGCCCAGGAAACACGGCAAGGTCGCGACACGAATGTCGAACTCGTTGTCGGCAAAATCAAACGTGATGTGTCCGTCCTGCGGCCGCCGCGTCTCCGTGATATCCATGTCGGCCATGATCTTCACCCGCGATACCACCGCCGCTTCGATCTCGTGATCGATGCTCATAACATCATGCAGCACGCCGTCGATGCGGTACCGCACGCGCATCTCCGGCTCTTGCGGATCAAGATGAATGTCGGTCGCGCCGGAATTGACCGCGCCTTCGATCATCTTGGTCACCAACTGCATCACGGAAGCGCCCGACGCCTGGCGCGCAATCTCCGCAAAATCCATGGTTGCACGTTCAACGACGATTTCTTCAGCCATGACAACTTCGTCCTTCTGTTCCGTGTCTGCTGTTGCGATTTTGGAAGCGGTGGTTTTTTTTGAGGCCGGTTTCTGGGCCGGCGCCTTGGCCTGTTTTGGGGGCGTGGCCTGAGGTTCCTTCAGCGGGGCCGTCTTGCGGCTTCGGTACCGCTTTTTGGTTTCCTCTTCAATGGCTTCGACGTGCGTCAGGATCGGGTGAATGCGTTTGGCCAGAAAGACCTCGGCCGCCTCGAGCGAATCCCGGACCCGCGGATCGCTGATCAGCACCGACAGCCGGTCGCCGTCGATCCGGACCGGGATAAACCGGTATTTCCTGGCGACGCTTTCCGGAACCGCCTCCAGCGCTTCGGCGGTGCTTGCGGTTTTGTCCAGCGCGGCGTATTCCAGTTTATGCTGCTTGGCCAGCGCTTTCGCCAGGGCTTCGGGCTTCACGACTCCGCTGTCGAGAAGGATCTTGCCCAGCAGCCGGCCCGTGCGCTTCTGTTCCGCCAGCGCCGCTTTCAGGTTGTCTTTCGAAATCTCCCCCATCTTCACGAGGGTTGCGCCGATCGATTCATCGAGTTGCCGCTTCGCCTTGGAGTGGTACTCGAAGCGGAACAGGTCTTCCAGCGCGCCTACGCTGATGATCTCCTTTTGAAGGAGTTGCCGGTACCATGGAACGCCGCTGACCGCTTCCTGTTCCATGATGGCATCGAGTTCCTCGCGCGTCAGGACTTCCTGCCGCACGAGCTCGTCGCCAAAGTCGTGTCTTCCGGATATTCCTGCCATGATAATCCCCTTGTATCAGTCCCTCACCCCGAAAAAGATTCGTATTCGTCATTATATGCGGGGAACCCGGGAACGTAAAGGAATTTCGCAGTTTTCGCGAGGTTTCCTAGTCGCGATAGACGAGCTTGCGGAAGTCCGGGTCTTCGCGATATCCGGCAAACTCTTCATCTTCGCCGGCTTCCTCGCGGAACACGTCCCCGAGAACGATGGCCACGTTGAGGTGGGCCAGCATCGCGTCGCGGTCGCCCCGGCGCGCGGCGGTGCAGGCCAGATTGTAGTACGGCGCCGGCTCCTGCGGGTCCAGCTCAATGGCTTTGCGATACTGGGCCTCGGCCTCTTCCACACGCCCCCGTTTCAGCAGGACGTTTCCGTAGTTGTTGTTGTTGGCGACGCTGTCCGGTTCGAGCGACAGCGCGATCAGGGCCTCCGCTTCCGCTTCGTCCAGGCGGTTGGTGTGGCGGAGCAACACGGCGAGATCGTTGTGCGGACGGCTCCAGTTGGGGGCAAGCTGGATGGCATGGCGGTACGCGGTCTCCGCCTCTTCGTACCGTTCCAGGTACATCAGCGTCAGGCCGAGTCCGTTATAGGGAAGGGGCCAGTCCGGGCGCAGTTCAATGGCTCTTCGGAAGGCCGCTTCCGATTTGGCGAGCGGCGCGTTTTTCCATCGTTGGCCGTAACGGAGCACCCCCAGGGCAAAACTGGTCTCCGCGGTCTCCATGCCCCCCTCTTCCGCCAGCGCGGCCACCGCCTCCACGAGATACCGCGTTCGGATGCGTCGCGCCTGGGGATCCTCCTCCAGACACGCCAACATGCTCTCTACCAACAGGTTAACCTGGGCGGGCGACAGGTCCACCACGTGCGGCGATCCCTGCGGCGCCGCTGGTTTGCGCGTGGCGACGACAACGATGGCCGCAACGACAATTGCCGCCGTAATGGTCCATATCACCTTGTGTGAATGCATGGGCTGCTGCCAGACCGCCTGTACCCCGGGCATTTCGTCTATTGAATGGGACGGAAAACCGTCCGTGACCCGCCGGTTCGCGGAAGGTGCACGGCCGCCTTCGTTCCAACATCATAATACCATGAGACGCAACCGTTTGCGAGCATTTCCCCGGAAAACGCGTGGATTACCCCCGCGGCATGGTTCGGAGGCGCGGATAGGTCTCGAGGAGCGATTCGGGCAGTGGGGCCTCTTTCTGAATGCCCAGCCCGGTCTGGAGCTCGAAGGCGTTGACCACCGCCTGGCCCCGGTAGTGGTTGTTGGTGATGGCGTAGACCTCGGCGGCCATCGCCCGGATGCGCTCAATCTTTTGCAGCCACCCGTTCAGTTCCTCGTGCGTATACAGGTAGTCGTAGCGCTCATCGCGCCCCGCATCCTCGCGAAACCAGTCTTCGGCGTTCCGGCCGTGCAGGCGCACGTAGCCCAGCCGTCCCGTCACCCGCGCCGTCGGGCCCAGCGACCCGGAAAACAGCGGCTGGTCGATATTGCAGAACGCGATTCCCCGCTGCGCGAGTTCGTCAAAGACCTCCGGACAGTTCCACGACACATGGCGCACCTCCAGCGCCAGGGGATACTCCGAAAACGTCCCCACCACCCGCGCCAGCCATTGCCGGTTCTCGACCGTGCGCTTGAAACTCCACGGAAACTGCACCAGCAGCGCCCCGAAACGCTGCGCATCCATCAACACGTCCAGTCCGGCCCGTACCGCGTCAATGTCCGGCTGCCCCGGCCAGGATTCCCGCTCGTGCGTAAACGCCTTGTAGAGTTTCGCCGTGAATTTGAACCCGGGATTTCCATCCAGGAGACTGACCCAATGCACCGCGTTGCCCGGCGGGAACGGACGGTAGTACGACGCGTTCACTTCGACGGTGTCGAAGTACCGGCTCAGGTATTCCAGGGGATGCAGCTGGCGCGGCATCCCCGGCGGATAGACGATGCCCAGCCAGTCTTCGTACGACCAGCCCGCCGGGCCGACCCGCACCACCGCTGTGTCTGCTGCCATGGGTAGCGTGCTCCTGACGCCAGAGTACCACGCGCCTGGAGCCCGGCGTTAGCGCCGCCTGCCGGCTCGGCATAAGGTTTCGCGCCCGGCGCGCCGGGGTGACGTGTAGACAAGACAACTGCCACCCCGGGAGTCCGGGAACGGCTCGGCGCCTGCCGCCGATGATCAACGAGTGTCGTACAAAGCGTCGGACAATGTGTTGTATAAACCGGCGGAAAGGTACTGTGGAGCAGCTATCATGCACTTCCGATGGGGCTGTATTTTGAGGGCAAGTCCGGGGACTATCCTTGATTCGGCAGGCGATTGCCGATGGGCTTGCTGTTTCCGTGCCCCCGCTTCATAGTGAGTGCGCTTGGTCGGCAAACGGTGCGATAATGCCATGCCTGTATCAACGGGCTCGATTGACCGTGATTACCCTGGGGGAACCGCGTTGCTCTTGGCGCTGAGCGTCTGAAAGGCACGACGATGAGGAATTGCTTCGCGATGGTCGACGAGGCGTTGAGTTATGCCGTCCGTGCATGACATCGGATTCCTTCAACATCTTGCCGTGTTTTGACAAGATAAAAAGGCATCGATCGAAGAGAATAGGCTAAACAGGAGAATTGAGCGTGTCTATAACGCGTAGAAACCTCTTGCGGATAGGAGCACTGGGAACCATGGGATTCGCGATGAATCGTGCGCAGGCGCAACCTGCAAAACCTGCTGAGACGGCTTCTCCGGTTGCATCGCCACACGGCTGGCTGAACCAGCGTCAGCGCATTTATTGGTACGACCAGTATGCCTTGAACGATCAGGAGACGGCTTTCTCGAAGTACGACCCGGACCGCATTGCGTCGGAGTTGAAGGCTACCGGCGCGGATATCGTGGCGGTGTACGCGGCCAATCAATTCAGCGTGGCGTACTATCCCAGCACGATCTGGCCCATGCACCCGAACCTGAAGGGCCGCGACTATTTCGGCGAAGTATCATCGCGCTTACAGCGCCAGGGCCAGAAAGTGATCGCCTATATCAACTGGCTGGAATCGCGGCATCCGGAATGGTACATGGCGCCCCTGGGAGGAACGCCTGATAGCGAGTTCCCGTTGGCGTCCTGGGCCCAGCCGGACAACCCGGACTGGCGCGTGCAGCACGTGCCGGGCGGTTCGTGGCGCTATGCCTGCATCAACTCGCCGCGCCGGGCCCAAGTGGTCGCGGTTGCGCGGGAGATCATCGAGCAATACCATCCCGACGGTTTCCACCTTGACATGTTCTTCAACCCTGGCGTGTGCGTATGCGAGTATTGCCGGCCAACGCTCGAGAAGATTTGCGGCACAACAGAAATCACGCAGGCTGCCATCAACGCGCATTGGCGCGAATTCATCGATTGGCGCAGCGAGTGCAGTTCTTCGCTCATCGCCGAGCTGTCGGCCGTCATGCGCGAACATGGCGTCTTCACGGCCCACAACGGTCAAAACCCTCTGTGGCTCTCGCCCATCTATGGCTTTGACGAAAACTGGCTGCCCCACCTCGATCTGTACGTATCGGAAATCTTCTTTGATCTGCATGCGTCCGACCTGACCATGCGGTGGCATCGCGCCATCGGCAAGCCATCTTGTGAGCTCCTGACCTCGTCGTCGCCCGACCACGCGCACCTCTCCGTGCCGTTCACGGCATGGCAAGTCAGCGCGGCCAGCGCAAAGGCCAATGGCTGTAACGTGCTGGGCCCGTGCTGTGTGGGCGCCTATCCGGATACCACCAGTTCAAAGCGCCTGCTCGATACCGTCCGGAAAGGGCTGGCATTTTTCATGGAGGATGCCGACCTGCATGAAAACGCCTCACCCGCCGCCAAGGTCGCGCTTGTCTTCTCCTGGGCCACGCGCAAATACTTCCGCGAAGGGCGCATGGACTGGTCTCAAGAACTGGACGGCTGGTCTCGCGTATTGCTTGAAGAACACATTCCCTTTGAGATCGTGGTCGCGGAACAGGTGGCCTCGGCCGCCGACCTCGGCCGGTATGACCTCGTTGTCCTTCCCAACCTTGCCTTCACCAGTGACGCGTTTTGCGCGGCCGTGGACGCCTATACGCGTGCCGGCGGGCGCGTGCTGGCCAGCGGTGAAGTCTCGCTCGGAAATCAGCAGGGACTTTCCCGTGAGGATTTCGCTCTGGGTAGGCTTCTCGGAATCGCTCGGAAGGGCTCGGTGGAAGGCCCCTTCGCCATGGATGGCCCAGAGGAGCTTGAACCCGCTCACGGTGTGTTTCAACAGATCGCCGCGGCTGGCGAGACGCTGGTCCGCCGTTATGACACGGATCCCGCGGGCTCCGTCGCGGGATACGTGGATCCTTTCCCGACAACGCCCACCAACTGGCCCGTGGTGGTGACACAACGCGCGGACGCGGGACAGGCCATATATGTTGCGTTCGGATTGGGCCGGTACTACGCGATGCGCCACCTGACGCACGCCCGCGACCTCATGGTGCGGTGCATCGACCGGCTCCTGCCGGCACGCCAGATCCGCGTGCGTGCGCCAAGGCATCTGGAAGTGACCGTGTGGCAACAGGAGAGCCCGAAACGGACCATTATTCACCTCGCGAACCGGACGCCTTTGGCGCACGACATGCCCCGCATACACGAGGTAGCCCCCGTGAACGATATCGTTCTTGAATTTGACAGCCCGTACGCCTCCGCGAAGGTAACGTGCAGGCAGGCCGAAGCCGACACGACGGTGGCAAACGGCAGGGTCTCCGTACGCGTGCACAAGTTGCACGTATACGCTGCCGTCGTGGTCGAGCCGGCCACGCAGGGATAACAACGATGACCGCAATTAAGCGAAGGAACTTTCTGAGGCGGATTGCGATGGCGGCTGCCGGCGGGGCGGCGTCGGGATGCGTTACTCGAGCCAGCGGTTTCCCCTCTTCTGAGCGGGAGGTGTTTCCGATTGTTGAGCCTTCACTCGTCGATGTAGACCCCCAGAAACTCACCAGGGCTCTTACGTTCATCGACGCTGAAGTGCAGGGCGGTTCCATTCCGGGCGCAGCCCTTGTAGCCACACGGCACGGCAAGAAGTTTGTGGAACACTATTGCGGCGTGTATCGCGATCTGGATGGGAGCGAGCGCCCCTTCAACGGGTCCGTGGCGAATCCGCTCTTCTCATTCTCCAAGGGAATCTCCGCCACGGTCGCGGTGATGGCGCATCAGGACGGGCTGCTCGATTATGACGTGCCTGTCTCCGCCTATGTGCCCGAGTTTACGGGCGGCGGCAAAGAAGCCATTACGCTGCGTCACTTGCTCACGCATTCGGCGGGCATTCCGTCGGCGGGAGCAGGCCCGGCGTTTACAGAAGAGGAGTGGCGGGCATTCTTGAAGACGCTTTGCGCGGCAACGATTGAATGGCCTGTGGGAAGCCGAACCGCCTACCATGGCGTGTCCGGGATGTTCGTCGTGGCGGAAGCCATACGGCGCGTTTCGGGCAAGAAACCCTGGAACGACATCTGCCGGGAACGGCTGTTCGACGCCATCGGCGCGCAGACGTTGACCTTTGCGGAACCCGCAACCACGCGTCCGGCGTCGTCGGTGCCCGGGTATTTCACGAGCATGAACACGTTCGGATTGGGCGGGCATCCGGCGGGCGGCGGTTTTGGCACGGTGGACGACATGCTGCGCGTGCTGAACCTGATTGCGAGTGGCGGCTCATGGCAGGGCAAGCAGCTCTTGAAACCCAAAGCCCTGAAGGAGATGCTGACGGTCCAATATGCCGCGCAGATTGCCGAGGCAGTCGCCAAGGGACAACCGCCGGCGCACGAGTCGTGGGGGTTGGGATGGCTCGTTCGCGGAACCGCCCCGAAATGTCCGGCCGCCCATTGGTTCGGCTTCGGCGACTCACAGTCTCCCACCCTCTTTGGTCATGCCGGGGTCGACACCATCTATGGCGATGGCGATCCCGCCCGGCAACTGGCTTACGTGTTTGTCATGACCGGCAAACCACGGGATGCCGCGGAGTCCACCCGTCTGCGCCGAGAGGTCAGCAATCGGCTCCAGGCGGCCATTTGCAGGTCTGCCGTTCGGGAGGATTTGTCTTGAACGAACAAGAAGTCGTCGCGCGGAGAAAACAGGTTTGCCTCTCCCCGGAAATCGTTATCAGGTTGTGTGAGAGAAATCGCAAGCTGTGGAGCCGGGGAGGTCTCTCAGATAAAGGGAAAGCGGTACAGCGAAGAGCGGATCGCGCTATTCCTGAGCGGCGGAGGAAATAACGGATGCATGCCCTGAAATCCCACAGTCGCATGGTGCCCATCTGGGCAGTCCTTATGGCGTGTCTGCTGGGATGCGCATATGCCGACTTGTCTCGGGATCTGGATGCGGTCTACCGGAAGAACCCGTTCGCGTTCCTTTCACGAGACTACTTTGCCCGTTTGTCGCGGGATCCATGCGCTGTGGCGTCAACCGATGAAATCACAATCGGAACGGACTGGTCCATCCTTGTGGGCGCCGATACCGACCCGCTGGTTGGCGTAATGGCGGGAGACCTGGCCGCGTTTTTGAAGCAGCGCATGGGTGTCGACGTGACGGTTCGCAAAGAAACAGACGCAGAAGCTGCGCGCACACACACAATCGTCCTCACTGACCACGGTGGCGGCGACCCGTCAACGGCCGGTTCGTACACGATTGACGTCGGAAGAGATGCGGTTGCCGTCCGGGGACAGAACGCCGCGGGTCTGCGCGACGGCGTAGTGCAACTCGTGGATCGAATGGGCTTTCGTGCGGCTCCCATACTCCAGATCGGCGAAGAAACACTGTGCCCGCGCCTTGCATTGAGAATGGGTACGATTCCCCGAATGGGAACGTACCGCGACCTGGTATTTCTAGGATACAACGGGGTGATCATCAGTCCCACCGACAGCGCTTCCACCACGCGCCTCACATCCGTGTCGGAGAGCAGAGCCATACCGGAACTCGCGCAGTACTGCGAGCCGGCGCTGGTGCAGAAGCTGGCCGAAAAGGCGCGCGGTGCCCGCCGCTACGGACTCAAGACCTTTGTTTCTCTTTCCATGTGGGACTTCTATCCTGCCAACGCGCCGATCTTCACAGAGCATCCCGGGCTGCGCGGCGCGGAAGCGTTCAAGCATATGGACCGGCCCCCCGCCGGGCATCTGTTGTGTACCGAGGACCCGCTGATGCGCCGCTATCTTGCTGAATCAATCAAGGGCCTTTTCGAGTCCATTCCGTTGGATGGCGTGCTGATCATCGTTGGCGGAGAGGAATTTCAACACTGCTTTATGCGCCCCTCGGGGGTCGAGCCCAAACACACAAATTGTGCCCGCTGTGAACAGCTGGGTGCGGAAACCGTCGTGGCCAATGTGTGCAATGGCCTGGCCCAGGCCGCACGACAGGCGAATCCCGAGGCGGTTATCGTGGCATGGCCGTACAGCGCCAAGTACTTCTGGTCCGCGGACGATGACCAGATAGCCTTCATACAGGAATTGAAGCCGGGAACAGCCCTGCTTACCGAGATCGAAAAGGATGAAACCGTCGAAAAGGAAGGCGGCGTGAAAAAGGCCATCTGGGACTACAGCATTGACCTGATCGGTCCCACCGGCCGCGCCAGACGGCAGATCGCGGCATGTCGAGCCGCCGGCGTCGAGGTGTACCTGAAGAGCGAGCCGGAACTGGCGTTTGAAGCGCCCGGCCTGCCCTACATTCCGTGCATGGACCGCTGGTTTGACCGGGCCGACGCGTTGGCGGCATCCGGCGCCGACGGGGCGTGGGTGCTCGCATGGTTCCGGCCAAACCAGGGAACCACCAGCGCAGAAGTGTACAAGTACGCGTCGTGGAGCCCCACGCCGGACCGTGAAACCGTGCTGAAGAAGCTCGCGAAACGCATCGCGGGTTCCGAAGAGGCCGCAACGCATCTGCGCCGCGCATGGGCCCATGTTTCGGAAGCCATCCCGTGGTCCCCGGAACTGCCGCCGTATTTCCTGGGCCCGTACTACCTCGGCCCGAGCCATCCCATGTTCGCAGATCCCGAGGGTGAGATACCGGCCTGTTTTAAGGCAAGCAGTGAATTTGCCGCCCACTTCCTGACTGAGGCGCGCGGTAATCCGGAACTGATTGGCCGCTTCTATCGAAACATGGACCATGCGCTCCTGGAAGCGGTGAACGAACTGGACGCGGCAGCGCCCGACATCCCTCGACGATGCCGCGGCGTTTTTGAGGCGGAGAACTTGCCCACTCGCTGGTTCTATCACACGGCGCGTACCCACGCGAACTTCTACGAATCCTGCCTGCTCCGGGATTTCCTGGTGACATTTGCCAAGGGTGGTGCCAAGACCCCCGAAGAGATCGCTGATGCCAAGACCAAGTACGACCGTTGGCGCGCCGTGTTGGAAGATGAGCGGGAGAATACAAAAACCGCAATCTCCATTGTGAAAAAGGACTCGCGCCTGGATGTCCACAACACCCGAGACGGCGCAGCGCTCGCGCCGTCGACCGACTTGATGCGCAAGAAACTGGCCCTGCTGGACCACGAACTGAAGGTATTCCTGCCCTCCGTTGCAGAGAAAGCGGGCCTCTAATTTCGGGGACACAATACTTAATTAGTTTCTTGACAGGAACGTCTCCGCATCCCGGGCGCAGGCCGATAATTTAGTATTGTGTCCCCGAAATTATAAAACGTCTCGAAGGGGGTGGTATCATGGGGGTCATGAAGGACATGACATCGGATAGGGCGGCGGCGTTTGCGGAGCTTGTGCGCGAGGCGGGAGAACTCGTGGAGCAGGCGGCGCGTGCGCGGAAACGGACGCTGGCGCTATCGCCGGAAGTGGCGGCGCTGCTTGAGCGAGTGGTGGGGGCGGCGGCGGCGGCGCCTCCCGTGCCGGAGAGGGCCGGTCTGGAGGACGTGGCGGATCTGGAGACGTTGCGGGGGGAGGTGGCGGGGTGCCGGAAGTGCGGTCTGGCGGAATCGCGGACCCAGACGGTGTTCGGCGCGGGCAATCCCCACGCCGACCTGGTGTTCGTGGGCGAGGCGCCCGGCGAACACGAAGATCTGCAGGGCGTGCCGTTTGTGGGCCGGGCGGGCGGTTTTCTGACCGATGTCATCGAGAAGGGGCTGAAAATGACCCGGGAGGACGTGTTCATCTGCAACGTCCTGAAATGCCGTCCTCCGGGGAACCGCGATCCGCAGCCGAACGAGAAAGAGGCCTGCGAACCGTATCTGGTGCGTCAACTCGCGGTGATCAAACCGAAGGTCATTTGCGCGCTCGGGTCCCATGCGGCGAAGATGCTGCTCAAGACGGAGGGGTCGGTGGGCCAGCTTCGGGGCAAATGGCACTTTTACCAGGGCATACCGGTGCGGGTGACCTACCATCCTTCCTATATTGTGCGTTCGGAGCACGAGCCCGACCGCCACGCCGCCGACAAGCGCAAGGTTTGGGATGACATCAAGGAGGTCATCCGGGTATTGAATGGCGAGATCACGCCCCGTCCGAACTCCGGCGGTCCGGCAGGCGGCCGGGATCTGTCCGGCTGACGGCGGTATGGGAGGGGTTCCGTCGACATATCCCCGGGTCCGCTGGCGCCAGTCGCTCATTGTGCGGGTGATCATTCTGTGCGCGCTGCTGGTGATTTGCCTGCTCGGGGCGGTGTATGTGGCGACCCGTTTCTATTTCGCGCAGGTGGTGGAGGAAATGCGCGAGCAGACGGACAAGATCGCGGACATCGTGTCGCTGTATTACGAGGAGAATCCCGTGGCGCCGCTGGAGGATCTCAAGGCGGAACTGTCGCGGGAAGGGGCGGACATTCAGTTTCTCGAAGGCGAAGCCATGCAGACCATGGTGACCATCGAGCACGATGAACTGGGGCAGATGTACAAGGTGGCCTATTCCACGCTGCCGTTGCCCGATGGGCGCAAGGCGTTGCTGACGGTGCGCCTGAACCTGCAGCCGCAGACGGAGATCGTCAAGGCGTTTCAGAACAAGTACCTGATCACGCTGACGCTGGGCTTTCTGCTGACGATCGGGCTGATGGTGTATTTCATCGCCAAGACGTTGCGTCCCCTGCGCGAACTCACGCAGCGGTGCAGCCGGATTTCGCAGGGCCATCTCGAGAATGTCGAGATCCGCAAGAACGCGGGCGAAATTCTGGCGCTGGAGCACACGTTCAACGGGATGGTCAACGCGCTGAAAGAAAAGGAACTCATGGAAGCGAATCTCCGCCAGGCGCAGCGCCTTTCCGCGCTGGGTTCGCTGGCGGCGGGCGTGGCGCACGACATCCGGAACCCGCTGAATTCGATCAAGCTGCTGTCGAGCCATGTCAGCGACAACCTCGAGCAGGAAGAGCACCGCGAACGGGCCGTGAAACAGTTGCGCACGATCCGGCAGGAAGTGGACCGGCTGGAGGAGATCGTGACCGGGTTTCTCTCGATGGCCCGGGAACAGGAGCTGAATCCTTCGCCGAACAAGGTGGACGCGCTGCTCGACGAGTGCGTCCAGTTGATTCGCAAAGACGCCGAACAGCGGGGGGTACGGCTCACGCAGGAGCTCCGGGCGGGCGATACCGAGTTGATGCTGGATCCGAAGCAGTGGAAGCGGGCGGTGATCAACGTGCTGCTGAATGCGCTGGAAGCCACGCCGCGGGGCGGGCGCGTGCGGGTCTTTTCGCGGGTCACGGACGCCTCGTGCGAGGTGGAGGTGCGCGACGACGGTCCGGGGATGCCGCCGGACGTGGCCGAGCGCGCGTTCGATCCCTATTTCACGACCAAGCAGACCGGGACGGGCCTGGGCCTGTCCATCACGCGGGGCATTGTCGAGGAGCACGGCGGCGCCATCCAGATCACGACCCGGGAACAGGCGGGATGCCAGGTGCTCATCACCCTGCCCTTACGGAATTTGCAGCCATGAACACACTCCGGATCCTGATCGCCGAAGACGACGCGGTCCAGCGCGAGATCATCCACGACATCCTGCGCGACGCGGGGTACACGGTGGACGCGTTCGGCTCGCCGCGCGAGGCCGTTTCCGCGCTCCAGAAAACCACCTGCGACCTGCTGTTGACCGACCTGCGCATGCCCGAGATGGACGGCCTGGACCTGCTGCGTGAGGCGTTACGGCTCCGTCCCGAGCTTTCGGTCGTGGTCATGACCGCGTACGCCACCGTTCAGACGGCGGTCACCGCGATGAAAGAGGGCGCCTGCGACTATCTGGCAAAACCGTTCGACAAGGACGAGTTGCTGGTGGTGGTGGGCAAGGCGCTCGAGCAGGCCGAGTTGCGCCGCGAAAACCGCCAGTTGCGCGAACTGATCAGCGACACCACGGCCCTCGGCAACCTCGTTGGGCAAAGCCCGGCCATGCAGAAGGTCTTCGATACGGTCCGCCGCGCGACGCGCGTTTCGAGCACGGTGCTGATCCAGGGCGAATCGGGCACCGGCAAGGAGATGGTCGCCCGGCACATCCATTTCAACGGGCCGCGGAAAGCCCGGCCGTTTATCGTGGTCAATTGCGCGGCGATTCCCGACACCCTGGTGGAAAGCGAGTTGTTCGGGCACGAAAAAGGGGCGTTCACGGGCGCGGAAACAAGCCGCCAGGGCAAATTCGAGATCGCCAACGGCGGCACCATTTTTCTGGACGAAATCGGCGATATGCAGATCGAAAGCCAGGCGAAACTGCTCCGGGTGCTCCAGGACGGCGTGGTCGAGCGCGTGGGGTCGTCGCAGTCGCGCCAGGTGGACGTGCGCGTGCTGGCGGCCACGAACCGCGACCTGAAATCCGTGGTGGCCGACGGGCAGTTTCGGGAAGACCTGTATTTCCGGCTCGAGGTGCTGCCGATCCGGATTCCCCCGCTGCGGGAACGGATCGAAGACCTGACCCTGCTGATCGACCATTTCCGGCAGAAGCTGGCCAAACGGCTCGGCCGGCCGGCTCCCACGGTCAGCGCGGCGGCCCTCGACGCGATGAAGCGCTACCGCTGGCCGGGCAACGTCCGCGAACTCGAAAACACGTTGGAGCAGGTGTTTATCCTCTGCGATCGCGACTCCATCGGGGTTGATGATCTGCCGGAGAAGTTCAAGACACGCGAACCCCAGACGGGCGAAGTGCAGCTGCCGTCCGGCGGGCTGATCCTCGAGGAAGTCGAGCAGGACCTGATCCGGCAGGCGCTGGCCCGCTCGGGCGGCCGGATCAAGGAAGCGGCGGAACTTCTGGGCCTGTCGTACAAAACCCTGCAATACCGCCTCAAGAAGCACGACATCGACAAACACGAAGCCGGCAGCGGCTGAGTCGCTGACAGCGCGGGCAGGGCGTCCGGGTCTTACAGCGGGAAGAACTCCCGGGCGTTTTCGCGCAGGATGCGGCCGGCGTACCAGAGCGCCCCGGCGCGGTCCATGGCCCCCTGTTCCACGCGTTCCGCCAGGACCTCCGCGACGAGCCGCCGCGCGAGCGTGCAATGGCCGTAGGCGCCTTCGACGTAGTTGGAGTCGCCTCCCCCCGCGAAGATCTTGTTGGCGGGGATGGTGTCGAGCCATTCGTGCAGGGTGCGTTTGAAGACGTGGGGCGAAATGGCCTGGACCCAGCAGAGATCGGCGGAGACGTTGGGGAAATACTTGGCCATGGCGGCCAGCTCCCCCGTGAAGGGGTATCCGGCATGGAACAGGTCGAAGCGGGCGTCGCTGAATTCCATGATGACATTGGTGAGGAGCGTGGGGTTGCTGTTGGCGAGGTAGTTGCCGTTGCCTTCCTGCAAGCCCGTGTGAATCTGGATGGGAAGGCCGCGCTCGGCGGCCCGGCCGATGAGGGTGCGGGTCATGAAATCCTGGAGCGGTTTGAGGTCGTCAAACGCGAGGTCCTGGGTCTGGCTGAGCCAGATGCGGTCGAACACGCGGGCGGCCTCGGTTTTGCTGACGCGGTCGAAGCGGAGCGTCCGGCGATAGGCGAGGAAGATCTTGACGGCGGCAATGCCCTGCCGGGTGAAGGCGTCGAGCATGGTCTCCTGGGCGGTAAGGAGCTGGTCGAGGGTCTGGATGCTGCACGCGGCTTCCTTCTCGAGCTGTTCGAGTTCGGCGCGCGTGCCGGGAATCGCGTAGTGGTCGAGGATGGGCACGGCGCGGAAAAAGGCGCGATCGACCGCCACAGGTTCGCCGGGCCAGGTGATCACGAGACTGCAATCGATGTTGGCCTTGTCTTTGAGCACGGTGCGGTACCAGCCCGGCCGGCTGCGGGCGTCGTTGATGCGGCGCGACAGCTCGGCCCAGGTGGTCTCGTTGATGTCGTCGATGCCGAAGAGGTCGCGCATGTAGGCGGTCATGGCGCGGCCGTAGCCGGTGGTTTTGGCGAACGGCCAATAGGGCGCCATGAGGTTCCAGCGTTCTTCGAGCGACAGGCCGTTGTCGGGTTGGCGCAGTTTCTCGAGGGCCTCGCGCGACATGCCCGCCGAGACGAGATCCGACGAGACGTAATGCTCCAGGAAGTCGAACAGACTCCAGGTGCGTCCGGCGAGCGTGGCTTCCGGCTTGATGTGTTCGTGGGTGTCGATCAGCGGAATGGCCGCGATGGCTTCGTGGAGCGCCTGAAAGGCGGGCGTGTCTGATGGCATTGAGATGCGTTCCTTTACCTGGCCTGGATAGGCCCCGACTGGGCTATCCTTGTATGGTACACGAAGAAACCCGGCAAGGGTAGCCGTACCGGGTGAAACGCCCGGCGCGGGCCGGGCATTTCCGGCGGGGGCTGCGCTCAGCCCGCGTCTCGGGGCGTGATCAGGCGGATGTCGGTGTCGAGGCCGAGCCGGGTCTTGAACTCGTTCTGGATCTCGTTCTGGAGGTCGGTGAGCATCCACATGACGTCCGAGAAGAGGGCGCTGCTCATTTCGATGGCGATGATGACGTGGCGTTCGGCGACTTCGACATGGAAGCGGTGTCCGGCGGCGCGGGTCTGCGCCAGCACCTCGGCGATCTGGCATTCGTACAAGGGCGACTCGCGCACACGCAGGCGGCCATCGAGCCGCGGGCCGGGTTCGAGGATGGCGCCGGTACGTCCGCACGGGCACTTTTCCCGGCGGAGAGTCGCGGCAATCCGCGTGCGGTAGCGCAAGAGCGGCACGGCTTCGCGCAAGAGGGTGGTCACCCCGAGTTCGCCGTCCTGCACCTCGACGAGGAACTGGTCTTCGTTGACGTGGAAATGGCCCGCGTCGCACTCGACACAGAAGCCGGAGTCGAGAATTTCGTCGACGCCGCAATTGCACCGCACGGCGACCAGCAATCCGGCTTCGAGCGCCAGGCGCGTTTCGCGCGAGACGGGGCGCGACAGAAGGACGGTGCGCAGATGGAGCGACGGCGGATCGATCCGGCGGTGTTGGAGCGTTTTCATGAGTTCGCGGGCGTTGTCCGGGGTGGTGACAAGCATGGTGGGGCGGTAGCTTTGGAGCATGGCCAGCTGTGAATCGATGTGAAACGGCTCCTCGGCGATGACGGAGGCCTCGACGGTTTCGGCGCCCATGACATATCCCGACGCGCCGCGATACACCCCGCTGCCCAGGCAGACCTGCACGACATCATTGGCGGTGACGCCGCTGGCGACCAGCTGGCGGGCGACCAGGCGGCCCCACTGGGCAAGGTCGGTGCGCGTGTAGCCGGTGACGAGGGGCGTGCCCCGGAACCCCAGCGCGGGATGAAGCCGGACCACTTCGCGCAGGGGCAGCGCGAACATGCCGTAGGGAAACGCCTCGGCCAGGTTTTCGGGGGTGGTGCAGGGCAAGCGGGCGATGTCCGCGAGCGACTCGATGCGGGTGTCGCCCAGGAGCTCGCGATAGCGGCGGACGTTGCGTTTGAGGCGGGCGAGGAGCGCCTGCAGACGTTCGAGCTGGAGCTGTTCGAGCTCATCGCGGGGCATCATCTCGTAGCGCCGGTCCAAGACCTTCATTCCCAGATCTCCTTATACCCTTTGCCGAGGTAGGCCCGCTTGACGGCCGCGTTGTGCATGAGTTCGGCGGCCTCGCCCTCGAGAATGATCTCGCCCGTTTCCATGACATAGGCGCGATCGGCGATGGCGAGCGTGGCGGCGGCGTTCTGCTCGACCAGGAAGACGGTGACGCCGAGATCTTTAAGTTTTACGATCTCCGCAAAGACCTCTTTGGCCATCATGGGGGCCAGCCCCATGGATGGTTCATCGAGCAGCAGCATCTTCGGGCGCGCCATCAGGGCGCGTCCGAGCGCCAGCATCTGCTGTTCTCCGCCGGAGAGCGTGCCGCCGAGCTGGTGGATGCGTTCGGCCAGCCGCGGAAAGCGTTCGAGCACCATCTCGACGTCCATGCGGCGGTACGCGTTGTGGTAGCCGCCGATAAGCAGGTTCTCGCGCACGGTCATGTCGGCGAAGATCTGGCGGCCTTCCGGGACGAGCGCAACGGCGTTGCTCACGCAGCGCCAGGCGGGCTGGTTGTGCACCGGGCGCCCGTTGACCAGGATCTCGCCGCGCCAGGGGCGCAGCAGGCCCACGAGCGCTTTGAGCAGGGTGGTCTTTCCGGCCCCGTTGCCGCCGAGCAGGCCGACAATTTCGCCGGGGCACACATGGAGGCTGATGCCATGCACCACCTCGAGGCTGCCGTAGCCGCACCTAAGATTTTTGACTTGCAGAAGCATGTTTGAAATCGCTGCCTAAATACACCGCGATCACGTTGGGATCGTTCTGAATGGCCAGGGGCGAGCCCTCGGCGATCGTGGCGCCGTTGTCCAGCACGAGGATTTCGTCCGAGATGTTCATCACCAGCGACATGTCGTGTTCGACGAGGAGAACGGTAACTCCCGAATCGCGGATCTTCTCGATAAGCTGACCGAGTTCGTCGGTCTCGCTCATGTTGAGCCCGCTGGCCGGTTCGTCGAGCAGCAGGAGGTCGGGTTCGGTGGCCAGGGCGCGGGCCAGCTCGACCATGCGGCGCTGTCCAAAGGCGAGCGCGCCGGCGGGTGCGGCGGCGCGGTCGGCGAGGCCGACATAATCGATCCGGGCCAGGGCCGAGTCGCGCATGGCGCGTTCCTCTCTGCGTTGGCCCGGCGTTTTAAGGCAGCATCCCGCGAACTCGCTCCGGGTGCGGCAGTGTTGCCCGACCATGACGTTTTCGAGCACGCTGATTTGCAGGAAGAGGCTGGGATTCTGAAACGTGCGCGCCAATCCCGCCCGCGCGATCTGGTAGGGTTTACGGCCGCCGATGTCCTGTCCCTTGAACCGGACCCGGCCCGATTCCGGTTTGAGCAGGCCGGAGATGATGTTAAACAACGAAGTCTTTCCGGCGCCATTGGGGCCGATGATGGCCTTGATCTGGCCCTGGTCCACGCTGAACGAGACGCGGTCCACCGCCACCACCCCGCCGAAGGAACGGCGCACGGTATCGACTTCAAGCAGCGCCATCGTTGCTCCTTCCACCCGCGAGCCAGCGTCCGGAAAAACGGCGGAGCAACAGGCCCAGGGGTTTGAGCGGCCCTTCGGGCGCCAGCGAGACGATCGCAATGAGCAGCGCGCCGAACACCGCGTTGTCGTAGGAGCCGAACCAGCCGCGCAGGGAAAGGAAATTCAGCACGATGCTCACCACGGCGGCGCCCCAGAGGTTCGTTGTGCCGCCGGCCGCGGCCAGCGCGACATAGCGCACCGACTTCATGGCCCCGGCCTCGGAGGGATTGACGCCGCCGGTATAGTGCGTCAGCAGCACCCCGGCCAGCGCGGCCAGCAGCGCGCTGGCCACGAACGCCTTGAGCTTGTAGCGGGCGGTGTTGATGCCCATGGCGTTCGCGGCGGTTTCGTGGTCGTGGATGGCCCGCAGCGCGCGGCCCACCCGCGACCGCACCAGGTTGCGCAGGAGGACGAGCACCAGCAGGGCGATCCCGCAGGCGATGTAGTAGTTCTGGACGCGAGCCGCGCTTTTGCCCGAGATGGCCGCGACGGTGCCGAACGACCACGCCGGCACGCCGACGATCCCGTCCGTCGTTCCGGTAAGGGTGCTGCCCAGGATGATCTTGTAGACGATCAGGCCGAACCCGAGCGTCGCCATCGTCAGGTAGTGGCCTTTAAGCCGAAGGGCCGGATAGCCGATGAGGACGGCGATGACGAGCGTGGCGGCCATGGCCGTCACAAACGCCGCCCAGGGCGCCGCGTTGAGCACGTCACTGCCATACATGTCCTGCCGTACGACGAAGACATGGGCCTGTTTCAGCGCGCGGCCCCAGGCGGCCGCTTCGAAGCGCGAGAAGTCGTAGGTGGTCAGCACGGCCGTGGTGTACCCGCCGATGGCGAAGAAGGCGCCGTGGCCGAGCGAGACCTGTCCCGCATAGCCCATGATGAAACAGAGCCCGATGACGACGATCGCGTAGTAGATGGCCATCGTGAGCTGCGTCAGGCAGTATTCCTTGTCCATTGCGCGGAGGACAAGCTGCGCCGCGACGAGCGCGATGACGAGCGCGACGATTCCGATGGCGGGCCTGAGTTTCACGTTAGAATTCCCTGACGCTTTCGCCCGCGGGCGTGCCCAGCAGGCCGTGCGGCCGCACGAATAACACGAGCAGCAGGATGGCGAACGCGGTCACGTCGGTGTAGGCCGCGGGCAACACGCTCACGCTGAAGGCCTCGAGCACGCCGACCAGCAACCCGCCCAGCACCGCGGCCATCGGATTGCCCAGTCCGCCCAGGATGGCCGCCGAAAACCCCTTGATCGCCAGGCCGCTGCCCATTTCGTAATGGGTCAGGGTGATGGGCGAGATCACGCAACCGGCCATGGCGCCGAGCCCGGCGCTGAGCACGAACGACAACGTCCGCATGTTGGCGATGTTGATCCCGGCGAGCAGGGCCGCGTCCGGATTCGAGGAGCAGGCGCGCATCGCGCGGCCGCGCATGGTGTATTTCAGGAACACGTGCAGGAACACCACGATGACGGCGACCGTGCCCAGCACCCACAGCACCTGCGGCGACACCGCCGCCCCGAACAGGTGCATCGACGAAATCTCGTTGCCGGTAAAATAGGGCAGCGACCGGACCTTTTCATCCCAGACGTGCAGGGCGGCTTCCTGGATGATGATGGACAGCCCGATGGTGATGATGACCAGATGCAGGATCGAATGCCGGCGCAGCCGCCGGAAAAACACCAGTTCGAGCAGTCCGCCCAGCAGGGCAACGAACACGACCGCGGCCGCCACCGCCACCGGCAGCGGCAGGAAGAAGGCCAGGCTGACCGCCACCATGCCGCCCAGCATCACAAATTCGCCCTGGGCAAAGTTGAGGATGCCCGTCGCGCTGTAGATCAGGTTAAACCCGATCGCCACGACCGCATAAATGCTGCCTTTGGTGATGCCGGACAGAAAATACTGCAGTATGAGGTCGCTTTGTCCCATCGTGTTTCCGTGCGGCACGACACCCCGGCTTCGCCCCGCCGGGACGGGCCTGTCATTCCCCCTCTGGCGTCACGTGGCGTCCGTGACGGCCGGACCTACTTCATATACAGGCGGAACGTGCCGTCTTTTACCGTCTGCATCGTGAAGGCCTCGAGGCTCAGCCCGGTGTGGTCTTCCGGCGAGAAATTGAAGATCCCCGCCGTGCCCGCGAACCCCTTCAGGTTCTCGATGGCGTCGCGGACCTTGTCGCGGTCGGTCGACCCGGCTTTCCGGATGCCCTCGATCACGATCGTGAAGGCGTCGTAGGCATGTCCGCCGAAGGTGCTTACGGGCTCGTTGTACTTCGCCTCGTACTCTTTCTTGTAGGCGGCGAGCAGGGCCTTCTGCGGGTGGTCGTCCGGCAGTTCGTCGACCACGAGGAGACGGCCCGCCACGAACAGGGTGCCTTCCGCGGCCACGCCCGCCTGTTCCACGTACTTCGGGTTGCCGAACCCATGGCTCTGGAACAGCGGCACGTCGAGCCCGATTTGTTTCATGTTCTTGGCCACGATGGACTGGGCGGGCACGATGGACCAGTTGACGACGGCCTGCACGCCCGCCGCGCTCTTGACCTTGGTCACGATGTCGGTCAGGTCCGTGGCCTGTTTGTCGTAGACTTCATTGAGCAGAATCTGGATGCCGTGTTCCGGGGCGAGGGCCTCGAGCTGCAATTTGCCCTGGTTGCCGAAGCCGTCGTTGCTGGTGACGACCGCGATCTTGCTGATGCCCAGGTCCTTCATCGTGTTATAGATCCACGTGACCGCCTGGCTGTCCTTTTGCGGGGTCTTGAAAACGTAGCGGGCCACGGGATTCGTGATGGCCTCGGCCGCGGCGCACGAGACCAGGATCATCTGGTTTTCTTCACACAGGCCTTTGATCTGCATGGTCTCGCCGGTTGTGGACGGCCCGATGATCGCCAGAACCCGCTCCTCCTCGATCAATTGTTTGGCGAACGAGACCGCCTTTTCGGGGCTTCCCTGGGTGTCTTTGACGATGACTTCGACCTTGCGTCCCAGAATGCCGCCCTCCGCGTTGAGCTTATCCGCAAGCATGCGGACGGTCTTTTCCTCGGGCGCCCCCAGAAACGATGCCGGGCCTGTTACGGAAAAGAGGGCGCCGATCCGGATGGGTTTGGCGTCCGCAGCCCCCGCTTCGATGGAGACAGCGCCCAGCGCCGCGCATAATCCCACTGCAATGAGTACCGCCCTTTTCATGGTGCACCTCCCTAGTTGCAGAACCGCCAAGCCGGTTCGACTGAGTCCCCCTCAACGCGCCTTGCCGAAACCCGGGGAGAGTGCGTCAGCTTGCCAGAATGCCGGCGCTCTGTCAACTTTATCGGGGATTTTCCCGGTTTATGCGAATTCCGGGCATTCCGGGAATCGTCCGGCGCCGGCGCGTCCCGCGGGTTCTCGAACCGTGCCGCGCTGGCGTTCGGTGCGCCCGGGGGCGCCTCGTGCGGCCGGTTTGACTTGCCTGGCCGGCCTTTGCTAAACTTGGGCGTCTCAAACAAACGATCGCCTCGTGTAGGAACGCATCGAAGACAGCCGGCGGCCATGTTGGCCTTAAAATTCGCCTGCCGAGACCGCGGAGCACGACGGAAGCCCGAGTGATTTCTGTCCCGCACCGTCTTCGACCGTGCGGGATTTTTTTATGAGGCGAGGGAAGGGAGGTGACTGTTTTTGGCTAAGCAGGAAAAAATCGATGCCGTGGGCGAGATCAAGGAACGGATTGAAGCCAGCCAGATCGTCGTCATGACGAAATACATCGGCATGAACGCCGCCCAGGCGACCCAGCTCCGCGCGAAATTGCGCGCAGCCAGCGTGAAGTTCAAGGTGTACAAAAACACCCTGGCGAAACGCGCGCTGGACGAACTGAACCTGTCGGACGCCGCCCAGTTCCTGGACGGTCCGATCGCGTGGGCGTTCTCGGACGACCCCGTTACGCCCGCCAAAGTCCTCGCGGACTTCGGGAAAGAGGTGCCGGTAGTTCAGATGAGCGGCGGCATTCTCGAGGGCAACGTCGTTACGCTCGAGCAGTTGAAGGCGCTTGCCGACTTGCCGCCGCGCGATGCCCTGCTCGCGCAGGTAGTGGGCACCATCGCCGCGCCGTTGCGCAGTTTCGTGGGCGTGCTGAACGCCGTACCCCGCAACCTGGTCAATGTGCTTGATCAGATCCGTAAGCAGAAAGAAACCAATGGAGAAGCCGCCGCCTGACCTTTCCGCGGCGTGAACGTGACAGGAGTTACGACGAAATGGCTGACAAACTGAATGCGATTATCGAAGAAATCGCGGGGCTGTCGGTGCTCGAACTGAGCGAACTGGTCAAAGCCCTCGAAGAGAAATTCGGCGTGACGGCCGCCGCCCCCATGATGATGGCGGGGATGATGCCGGCCGCCGGTGGCGCCGAAGCCGCCGCCGACGAAGGTCCCAGCGCGTATGACGCGATCCTGAAGGAAGTCGGTTCCCAGAAGATCCAGGTGATCAAAGAAGTGCGCGCGATCACCGGTCTCGGCCTGAAAGAAGCCAAGGAACTCGTTGACGGCGCTCCGAAGCCGATCAAGGAAGACTGCACCGAAGAAGAAGCCAAAGAAATCAAGCAGAAGGTCGAGGCCGTCGGCGCGGTCGTCGAGCTCAAAGGCAAGTAAGCCCGGTTGTTCCGGCAGGAAACATCCGCGGCAGGCCGTTTCGGCGGCCTGCCGCGTGCCGTTTTTGCTCAGCCGAACGTGCGCTGGAGCCCGACCACGATGCCCTGAATCTGCACGTCGCGCGCCGGGAATATCAGCGTCTGCATGGCCGCGTTCGCCGGCCGCAACTCCACCATCTCGCCCTGGGGATAGAAGCGCTTGACGGTCGCCTCGTCCTGCACCAGCGCGACGACGATGTCCCCTTTGCGCGGGCGGCGCTTCGGATCGACCAGGAGGATGTCGCCGTCGAGGATGCCGTCCTCGATCATGCTGTCTCCCTGTACGCGAAGCGAATAGCCGTCTTCCAGGCCGAGGGCGGGCGACACGGGGATGGTATCGTCGATATGCTCTTCCGCGAGGATGGGGAATCCCGCGGCGATGCGGCCGACGAGGGGCACCATGGTTGCACCCGCGCCGTACAGGCCGGCCGCGCCCTTCTCGGTGACCCGGATGGACCGCGCCTTGGACGACCGTTCGATGTAGCCTTTGCGGGTGAGGGCCACGAGGTGATCGTTGACGCCGTTGGTCGAGGAGATGTTGAACCGGCGGCCGATCTCGTCGATGGTGGGCGGCATCCCGTTGTCGCGGATGCACGTGACGATGAAACTCAAGATCTCCGCCTGGCGGCGCGTCAGTCCTTTCGCCATACGACCTCCTTACGTTCTCCCGTTCTCCCTCGCGCGGTCTGAATTCTTTTTCAGCATTTTACCGAACCACTGAAGATCTGTCAAGGCGTTTGGATCCCGAAATGCCGGCGAGGCATGGTTCGGACCAAGGTCGCTGAAGGGCCCCCGGCGATCTTCATTGACAAGAGAACCGCCACGGAGGGCACCGGTCCCACACCCGGTCCGGATGCGCCCCTGTGCCGGGGCGGTGCCCGGCAACACGAAAATCTCTGTGGCGTTGTGTCCTGGTGTGAAATGCGATGCGGCAGACCGTCGCACACCAAGTCGCCAGGGAGGGTCATTCGGGACAGGCGCCGTCCGCGGCGTTGACCTCAGCGAAGTCGCGCTGGCAGAGCCGTCCACCACGTCCACTGTGTCCACTCCCCGGGGCGGAGCGGCTCTGTTGGGCGGGAGGCCGGTGCGGATCGTGGCTCTCCGGCGCGCCGGCTTCTTCTCACCGCGGGATGTGATATATACTCCCCCCGCCATGACACGCGGGGTTAAGTGAGCGGGGAAGACGGTATGCCCATAGAATTCACCATTGACCGCACGCGAGATTTCACGCTGTTCACCGGAAGCGGCGTGCTCACCGTGGACGATTTTTTCGGGGTGTTTGACGCGTATTCGAAAGCCGGGCCCACCCGGCTGGAGCTGTACGATTTTCGCGAGGTGACCGAATCGCGTCTCAGCGGGGAAGGGATCCGCACCCTGTCCATGATCGGCCTTTCCAAGAGTTCGGAGCGTATTCCCGGCAGCAGGACCGCGCTGGTCGCAACGTCTTCGGACGCGTACGGACTCTCCCGGATGTACCAGCTTCTGGGCGAGCTGGAGGGGGTGGTCTGGGACGTGGAAGTCCATCGCACCATGGACGCCGCGTATGCCTCGCTGGGCCTGACGGCTCCGGAATGACGCGCGGTGTCCGCGTTTCGCGTGACCAGAGGAGGAATCATGAGAGTGACATTCACCCTGTTTTTTCTGATTGAAGCGGTCTGTGCCGCCGCGCAGGAAAGTCCGCTGCCGCTGATCCCCCAACCGCTCCGGGTCGACCGCGCGGACGGCCGGTTTGTGCTTACCGCGGAGACGGTCATTGTTGCGGACGCCGCGCTCCGTGAACCCTGTGCGTATCTCCAGGCGCTGCTTGGTCCGGCTACGGGATTCCCCTTCCCCACGGCGGCCCCGGCGGAAAGCCGGCAAGCCATCGCGCTGCGCATCGACCCCGCGCTGGAACACCTGGGCAGCGAGGGTTACCGGCTTGAGACGGCGCCCGCGGGCGTCACACTCGCTGCGCCGGCGCCCGCGGGCCTGATCCACGCCTGCCAGACCCTGCGCCAGCTCCTCCCGCCGCACATTGAATCGGACGAGCCGGTGCGAGACGTGGCCTGGACGGTTCCCTGCGTCCGGATCGAGGATGCGCCCCGGTTCGGGTGGCGGGGCTGCATGCTCGACAGCGCCCGGCATTTCCAGGACAAGGCGTTTGTGAAGCGCTTCATCGATCTGCTCGCCTACTACAAGATGAACCGGCTGCATTGGCACCTGGCGGACGACCAGGGCTGGCGGGTCGAGATTGCCGCCCGTCCGAAACTCGCGGAGATCAGCGCGTGGCGGCCGAACGCCAACGCCCGCCTGAATTACCTTCCCAAGGAGCCCGGCGACCGGTACGGCGGCTGCCATACGCAGGACGACCTGCGCGAAATCGTCGCGTACGCCGCCGCGCGCGGCGTCACGATCGTCCCGGAAATCGAAATGCCGGGCCACTGCCTGGCCGCGCTCATGGCCTATCCCGAACTGTCGTGCACCGGCCAGCCCGCGGTCCTGGGCGACGAATGGATCTACCCCGACGTGTTCTGCCCGGGAAATGACGCGACCTTCGCCTTCATCGAGGCGGTCCTGGCGGAGGTCGTGGAGGTGTTTCCGTCGCCGTGGATTCACATCGGCGGGGACGAGTGCCCGAAAACCCGGTGGAAGGCCTGCCCGAAGTGCCAGGCGCGCATGAAGGCCGAAGGACTGGCCTCCGAAGAGGAGTTGCAGAGCTATTTCGTGCGCCGCGTCGAGGCGATGCTCGAGAACCACGGCCGCCGCCTCATCGGATGGGACGAGATCCTCGAGGGCGGTCTGGCGCCGCGCGCCACGGTGCAGTCGTGGCGCGGGATGGAAGGGGGCCTTGCCGCGGCCAGCCAGGGACACGACGTGGTCATGTCGCCGACAAGCCATTGTTACCTCGATTACAGTTACGAGACCACGCCGGTAAACAAGACGTATGCGTTTGAACCCATTCCGGCGGGACTGGATCCCGCGAAAACGGCGCACATTCTCGGCGTCGAGTGCTGTATGTGGCTGGGCAACGTGTCCCGCCGGCATCTGGAAGCCACGGGCGAGATCCTGCCTCCTTCGGGCATCTTCCACCAGGTGTTCCCGCGTATGATTGCGCTGTCCGAGGTGGGGTGGTCGCCCAGGGAGGGGCGGGACTGGGCGGACTTTGCCGCGCGGCTCCGCGGCCATGGCGAACGCCTCGCCGCCATGGATGTCAACTGGTACCGGGATCCCGCCGTGTGGCCGGACGAATGACGGGGCGGGAGCTGGCGATGGGGAAACACGCCGCCGGGGGTCTATAATGGCGTTTTCCGGTGAACGGGTATCGCTCGACTCGGGGAAAGGGGAGATCATGACTATCCATTCATTCACGCGTGTCTGGTTCGTGGTGTGTCTCGCGCTGGCGTCGGCCGGCATGGCGCAGGCCGCGTCCGGACGCGCGGCGCTGTCGCTCGACGGCGAATGGGAGTTCCAGCTCGATCGCGAGAATGGCGGGGAGGCGGCCGGCTGGGGCGCCGGGGAGCAGGCGTTCAGCGGCCGGCTCGCCGTTCCCGGCGCGTGGGACGCCCAGGGTTTCGGCGAGGAGACCGACAAACTGCGCCACCAGTTCATTGGCACGGGCTGGTACCGCCGGGTGGTGGACATCCCCGCCGACTGGGCCGGGCGGCGGCTGTTTCTCTGCATTGCCAATGTGCACCGCTACGCCAAGACGTGGGTCAACGGCGCGTACCTGGGCGAGCACATCGGCTACCTTTCCCCCTTCGAGTATGAGATCACGGAGCATGTGACGCCGGGGCAGCCCGCGCGCATCGTGATTGCCGTCGACTCGAAACAGCGCTGGGACGTGGACTGCCTGGCCGGCTGTATCGATTTCATGGACGAGATGGATGCGCCCTGGGGCGGGTTCTGGGGGCACATCGGCCTCGAAGCGCGCGCGCGGACCTGGCTCGACAACCTCTTCGTGCAATCGGACGCCACCGGCACCGTGCGGGTGACGGCGGGAATCGCGGGGGAACCGCGCGAAGGCGATGCGGCGCACGTGATCTTCCGCGACGCGGCGGGCGAACCGGCCGGCGAGATCGCGCCCGGCGCGGTCCGTATCGAGGGCGGGGTTCTGGAAGGCGTCACGCGGCTCGCAGACGCAAAACTCTGGTCGACCGACCATCCGCATCTCTACACGGCGGAGCTCGTGTTGGCCGACGCCTCGGGCACGCTGGATTCCGCCGCGGTGCGGTTTGGCATGCGAACCCTCGAGCCGCGCGGGTCGCAGTTTTACCTCAACGGCGCGCCGTTCTTCCTGCGGGGGTACGGCGATGACGCGATCTACCCGGCGACGATGGTCCCGCCCGCGGACAAGGCGTTCTATCTCGACCGGTTGAAGGTGATCAAATCGTATGGATTCAACGGCGTGCGGCACCACAGCCATTTCCTGCCGCCGGAATACTACGACGCCTGCGACGAAATGGGCATTCTCGTGCAGCCCGAACTTCCCATCGTGTACCGGCCGTTTTATGAGCGCGCCCAGGGTCCCGCGCTCGAACTCTACAAGACCGAATGGGCCGCGGTCATCACGCGGCTCCGGAACCATCCCTCGGTCTTCGGGTGGTGCATGGGCAACGAGCTGTACGACGGCATCGCCATTGGCGAAGAGCTGTACCGCATCGCGAAGGAACTCGACCCCCAGCGCATGGTCATCGATTCCGACGGTCTCATGATGAAAAACTGGCTTTCCGGAGAGCGCGACCGGCCCACGCTCGACTACTTTGCGTTCCAGTTCGACGTGTTCAATCTCCCGCAGGACCTGCCCGGGCTCTACGCTTTCCCCGCCGAGCCGCCCAAGCCCGTGATCTCGCACGAAACCGGCAACTTCGGCACGTTTCCCCTGCTGGACCAGATTGAGCTGTTTGAACACAACATCAAACCCTTCTGGTTCATCTCGGCGCGGGAGAAAGTGGCGGCGCTGGGCCTGCTCGACGAGGCGCCGATCTGGGCGCGCAACTCCCAGCGCCTCTATTACCTCTGCCACAAACTCAACATCGAGGATATCCGCAAGAACCCCTACCTCTCGGGGCACCACTGGTGGCTGTTCCAGGATTACTGGACCGGTTCGAACGGGATCGTCGAGTCCTATTTCCGCCCGAAGGAACACATCAAGCCCGAAGAAGTGCGGCAGTTCGTCAATGACGTGGTCCTGCTCGAGGACGGGCTGGCCTGGGCGTACCGCGCGGGCGACACCGTAGAAACGGCCTTCCTCGTGTCAAACTACGCCGAGGCCCCGCTCGCCGACACGACGCTCACGTGCCGCATCGAATGCGGCGGACAAACCCTGCTCGAAGATTCCCGGGCCATCGCGCCGCCCCCGCAGGGGTCCGTGACCCCCGTGCGCGAATGCCGGTTTGCCTGTCCCGAGGCCGCGGAACCCCTTCCGTTGACCATCCGGCTTCAACTCACAACCCCGTCGCGCACGGTCGAAAACGCCTGGACCACGCGGGTGTATCCGCGCGAGACCGCACCGGTCCTCGAACACCCGGTATACGCCACCGTCGAGTGGAGCGATGAGCTTGCCCCGTTCGGCGTCCAGCCGGTGCCCGAAGACGGCGCGTTCCCCCCGCAGGCCGCCTACGTCGCCTCGACCCTTTCGCGGACGCTGGTCCAGGCGGTGAACGACGGCGCGTGCCTGCTCCTCCTGAAACCGGACGGGGTGTTCTCCGCCGTCAACAACCGGTTCAAGACCACGTGGTGGCTCGGAAGCCCGCACGACAGCAACGTGGGCACGGTCGTCTACGACCATCCGGTCACGCAGGGCATGGCGCCCGAAGGCTGGTGCGACGGCGGCTGGTACCGCCTCCTCGAAAACGCGTCCTCCTACCTGCTCGACGGCGCGCCCTTGCGGCCCGATGTTCTGGTGCGCGGCATCGACGGCCACCGGTTCTGCCGCGACCGGGTCCTCCTCTTCCAGATGCGCGTGGGAAAGGGCTCGGTGATCGCCTGCGGCCTGAACCTCGAACGGGATGACCCCCCCGCCCCCGAGAAGGAGTGGCTGAAAGCGCGGCTCCTGGAATACGCCGCCTCGCTGCCGCGTCCGGCCGCCGAGTGGCCGGCGGCCTATTTCGAGGAACGGGCCATGGACACTCCCCCGGTGACCGGGCCGTTTGTGGCCGGGTTCGCCTCGTCCACGGCCGGCCAGATCCAGTCCTACGTGAGCTACCGCGAGGAGCATGCGCCCTACTACATCCTGCGCCAGACCGATACTGCCAACCGCCTCGAATGGATCACCGCCCCCGTCCCCGAGACGTTCGACAGCGACCACGCCACCTTCGTGTTCGCCGGCGGGCTCGGATGGCGGACCCAGCCCGAAACCCCCGGGTTCGCCTTCCGCGTCAATGGAAAGCGCATTCTCGACTTCGACATCACGGATCAGGCCCGCCAGTGGCAGGACGGCGCTTCGGGCATCTCCCTGGTCTTCATGCCCCGGCGCCGGCTCCCCGAGGACACCGCGGGCATCTTCTTCGTGGTGGTCCCGGCGCGTCACCTCACGCCGGGCAAGCCCTGCACCTTTGCCGTCGAATCCAGGGGCGAAGGCAGCCAGCGCTGGTTCGGCCTCAACCTCTACACCGACGTCCCCCCCGCCAAATAACCGCATGAGGAACACGCGGGGGTGGCGGGAAGAATGGAACTATCCAATCTCGCGCTTCAGTTTTGCTGCAAGGCGCGATGGACTCCTCAATTCGCATTCCCATACGACAACGACTTTCCAGCCTTCCTGTCGCAGAAGGCGGCGGTTGGTCTTGTCCCGTGTCATAGTTCGGGCAAATTTTGCGAGCCAATATTCACGGTTTGTGCTAGGGGTGGTTGCCCGTTTGCATTTAGCATGTCGATGCCAGAAACAGCCGTTTACGAACACGACCGTGCAGTGCTTACGCAGTACAATATCCGGCTTTCCTGGCAAGTCGTTGCAGTGAAGTCTAAATCGATAGCCCATGCGATGCAGCATTGAGCGCACGGCGATTTCAGGAGATGTGTCTTCTGAGGCGACCCGGCCCATGATCCAACTGCGCTCTGTTGTAGAAAACGGGTCCACGGTCTCAACCTATCGAGACCATCAAGCGCGGATCTTGTTCATAACGCCAGACAATGTCATTGTAGACATCGATGAGCTCTCGAACAGATACAGGGCGTTTATGCCCTTCAAATTCGCTCCACTCATAGATATTTGTTGCGACGAATTGCTCGATCGCCAAAACGTCCAACCTATCAGCAATGTCAGCGTCTTTCGCAAGGGTGCGCGCATTGCTAACGCTCGATTCTCTTGTAATGATAACCGGTCTAAGGCTCTCTTCGAGATTTGTGCAGCATTTTCGAATTAGGTCCTCGTTCGGAGCGGTCGTGACATGAATTGCCGTATCTCCCACAGAGAAATCGCCTTTTCGACTTGATGGCTGGTCAGCAACCGAAAAACCGTGATGCTCAATCAAAGTCTTAGGAAGAGCCACGGAGAGTTTGGCGCCGACCAAATGCTGCATCACTGCGCCGCCGATCATCGTTCCAGGACACTGTTTTTGGCGCTCAAAAGCCTCAGCAATGAGTTCGCTCACAATCTGACAGAGCGACTTTGACGAATCGATCTTTATTCGCAACGGTTTTGATGCGAAAAACTCCCGCACCTGGTCTATCCACCATTTTTCAATTTCGGTATAGTTCAAGAGATTCCTAGCATGAAGCGTATTTAGAAGCAAAAGATATGCCTCCATATTCTCAATACTGCCCCTGCTCGTCCTACCAGCTTCCGTGGACAAGGTCTGATGAATTCCATGTTCCGCGAGGATACTCTTGAGTGCAGAGCCGCTAAGCCCTTTAACCTGACCGCGCTTCTTTGTAAGGAAATCACCGCGAGTGAAAGGCGGCTTCATATCTCTGGTTTTTCGCGTAAGAATGAGTCCCACAGACAGAAGACCTTTGCCGAGAGGCCGATACTGTTGTGCAAACTCATTCAGCACCGCAATCAGACCTGCGTTTTGGTCTTGCTCCATCGGCATCACACAGCTCCGCTTGACACAACACACCGCTTCGAGCCAAGCAATTCTTCCGCAAGCGGGTTTAGGTAGTTTCGGGCAAGCCAAGAGACTACAGAAACGCACACGGCGTCCCCAAACCCAAAAAGGGCTTTGTTAAGGGATGTGTCGATGCGAAATCCATCTGCTCCCATAAGGCGGGCACATTCTCTGGGCGTAAGGAGTCTCGCTTTCACCACGCCATGTCCAGCCTGAACGAGAATTTGACGGCCACTTCCGCCGCGCGGGGTTCTCAAACATCCTGCCACACCGTCTGTTCGGAGTTCGGCCATCGAGCGGCCATTGCGGACTCGGCGAAACACCGTCCCGTAGGTCCAGGAAGACCGTCTCTTAAGCGCTTCAAGTTCTGCATGGTGTTTAGCGCTCATTTGCCTTATAAGATACTCAACACGAGAGGTGCTCCACCAGAAGGAAGAAGACTCCGGCAATCTTTCTAGTATATCGCGAAGCTGTATTGTGCGCTGAGGAGGCTCTGGAAGCTCACGGAGGTTCCAAGCGATATCGGGATGCCTAAGAATATAATCGGCAAGTGCTCTGGGCCTGAGCGTTGATTCGTAAAAGTACGGAGCCTCGCGGGAGAGGGAAGAACGTTGTTTTGCTTTCGTTTTTAGCGTGAGAGATCCTATCACGAAAAGCCTGACACGACTTTGAGGGACGAACCTTGCCGCATCAAGAATGACTGCGTCGACGGCGTATCCCAGTCTATTCAGAGCCAATAGTGCGTCATGAAAATCCTGGCCGTTATGGGAACTAAGAAAACCGACAACATTCTCGAGCAAAACAATCGGCGGTCGTCTGCTCTTGAGCTCCTCCAGAATGCGGACAAAACCCCAGTAAGCGGAAGAGTGAGTACCAGCAAGCCCCCTCCGCATCCCCGCAAGCGACAAATCGGTGCAGGGAAAAGAGGCCGTCGCCAACGTTACACTTGGAACACTGCTTGCAGGAAGTTTGTGGATGTCGTCAAGGATGAAATGGTCTCTGGCGTCCGGATACTGAGTCCTGTACATTGCCAGTTTGTCTTCGTCGATATCGTTGGCGAAGGCAATGGTCCAGCCCTCTGTCTCCAGCCCCATTCTCATGAGACCGATGCCCGCAAAAAACTCCGCAAAGGTGCATTCAGCAGGCGCCATTGCCTGCTCTGAGGACATTCGGATGTTCTTAACAATAACGGATTCCATGAACCAAAGTGTATCATGCTGCGACGCTAAACGGAACCACCAGGCAATTCGGCCGAACTGGGCGCCTCGTGCCTGCAGCCAGGGATGGGGTCTCCAGCTACTGCGGAGAATGCTATGAGAACAGCAGCGGATACTCATCTCAAGACCGTATGGGTGAAATGTGCATGGACTTTGGCATCCGTCCTGGCCGTGCTGTTCAGCGCATTTGCCTTTGGGGCGGCGCACGGGGCGGAGCAGCTTGGCGATTTGGCGGGACCGTGGCAGTTGTTTGTCGACGACCATCTTGTCGCGGAGAGCAGCCAGCTCAGCCGGGTCTGGCACGCGTTCGAGAAGCATGCGGGCAATCCGCTGTTGCGGGCGGACCAAGCCTGGGAAGGCGCGGCGGTGTACCTCTACGGCACGGTGCTTCCGCGTGAAGACGGCACGGGGTACCGCATGTGGTACCACGCGTACGACGGCGATTACCGCATGCTCTATGCCACCAGCGACGACGGTCTCGCGTGGAGCAAGCCCGCGCTGGGCCTCACCGACTTCCGGGGCTCGGCCGAGAACAACATTCTGTTTCAGCTCACACACGAGAACCACAATCCGCAGGTCATCCACACGCCCTGGGAGGCGGACCCCCAGCGCCGGTACAAGATGATCTACTTCGAGTACGGCCGCACGCCGCCCGTGAGCACGGTTACGGGCTATCGCGGGGCGTATTCGCCCGACGGGATTCGTTGGACCGAGTGCGCGGACAATCCCGTGCTGGTGGACAGCCCGGGCGACGTGGGCAATTTCGTGTGGGACCCTCTCGGCAAGCGCTACCTCGGGTATCCCAAGAAATTCGAGGAGGTGCGCGGATTCCGCCGGCGTTGTGTGGCGTTTTCGTCGACAACCGCGTTCGAATCGTGGCCCGAGAGCACGCTCATCCTGACGCCGGACGAATACGACGACCGCCTGGTGGCGGACGCGGACGCCGCCGGCGCCCACACCGATTTCTACGGGCTGTGCGGGTTCGTCTACGAAACCATGTACCTGGGATTTCTGTGGATGTTTCCGATCACCGACGGCAAGAACGACGGTCCGATCTTCGTCGAGCTGGTCAGCAGCCGCGACGGCGCGCACTGGCGGCGCCAGGACGAGCCGCGCGCGCCGATTCTGCCCCTGGGCCCCGCCGGCGCGTGGGACGACGGCATGGTTTTCACGCCGAACCATCCCCTGGTCGAAGGCGGCACGATCAAACTGTATTACGGCGGCTTCGACGGAACGCACGGAGGCGACGCCAACGCCGCGATCGGCCTGGCCACCCTGCGCAAGGACGGGTTTGTCTCGATGCGCGCCGGCGGCCAGGCGGGAGCGCTCACGACGCCGCTCCTGGAGAACGCGGCCGGCCCCCTGCGCGTCAATTTCGCCGCACGCCCGGACGGCTGGCTGCGCGTCGAGCTGCGCGATGCGTCCGGCGAGGTCATCCCCGGCTACAGCGAAACCAACTGCGACGTTCTGACGGGCGACCACACGGAGCACGCGGTGACCTGGAACGGCAACAGCGCGCTGCCCGCGGGCCCGGTGCGCCTGCGTTTCATCCTGCGGAACGCCGAGCTTTTTGCGTTCGCCGCGGGCAACGAGGTAACGACGCGCTGACGCGAGAGCGCCGCGCTCGAGGCGTGGCAAACGTCTGGCGGACGGTCTATTCGTTCAGGAGGAACGTGACCATCAAATCCACGCGGTATTCGACGATCTTCCCCTTTTCCACGACGACCTTCTGCTCCTTGACCCAGGCGCCCTGGACCTGTTCGACCGTGTTGGTTGCGCGCTCGATGCCGGTCTTGATGGCGTCTTCAAAACTGCGGGGGGAAGACGCGATGATCTCGATGACCTTGGCTACACCCATGTTCCTGCTCCTTCCTCGTTGAATTGGCTTCTGGATTTCGGAAAATGGCGTGTTGTCCCCGGTTCGCCGGGTCCGGCGGCGGGACGGAACACGACAGGCTTCGTGGTCATGGCGGACGCACCTTTCCGCGGGAGGGACCGCATCCTTCTTATACGCCCGCAGGCGCGGAGATGCAACGTCCGCCGGGGGGTGCGGAAACAGCTGCATGGGGAGGCCTTCTTGCGTATACTAGCCCCGGCGCTGCGAAATGCAACGGCGGCACGCCGGCAATGGCCTCTACCGGAAGGAACGCCCATGCACGAAGCCAGACTCTATGAAAAACGCGACGGCAACCAGGTGAAATGCCATCTCTGCGCCCACGGGTGCCTGATCGACGACGGCGGCCGCGGGATCTGCCACGTGCGGGAAAACCGCGGCGGCACGCTGTACACACTGGTGTATGAGCAGGTTCTGGCGGAACACATCGACCCGATCGAGAAGAAACCCCTGTACCACGTCGCGCCCGGCTCGCTGTCGTATTCCATCGCGACGGCCGGCTGCAATTTCCGCTGCGGCTGGTGCCAGAACGCCGACATCTCGGCCATGCCGCGCGATCAGCGCATCATCCGCGGGGTGCGGATCCCGCCCGGTCTCGTTGTCGAGCGCGCCTGCGGGGCCCGGTGCCGCAGCATCGCCTATACCTACACCGAGCCCACGATCTATTTCGAGTACGCCTGCGACGTCGCGCAGGGCGCCAGGGACCAGGGCCTGCTCAATGTGCTGGTCACGAACGGTTTCATGAGCGCGGAGGCGCTCGAGGCATTTCACCCGCTGATCGACGCGGCAAACGTGGATCTCAAGGCGTTCACCGACGCGACCTACCGGGAACACATCGGGGGGCGTCTCCAGCCCGTGCTGGATACGTTGAAACGCATGAAAGACTACGGCATCTGGGTGGAAGTGACCACGCTCGTCATTCCAGACCTGAACGACAGCGAGGACGAGCTGCGCGGGCTTGCGGCGTTCATTGCCCGGGACCTCGGCCGCGAAACCCCCTGGCACATCAGCCGCTTCTTTCCCGCCTACAAGATGACGGACCGGCGGCCGACCCCGCCCGACACCCTCGAGCGGGCCCTCCGGATTGGCGAAGACGAGGGCTTGCACCACATCTACCTGGGCAATGTCGGCGGCGAGCGCCAGAACACCCGGTGCCGCCGCTGCGGGCAGGTGGTCATCGAGCGGCGCGGCTACAGCGCCATCATCAACCACGCACGGTCAGGCGCATGCCCGGCCTGCGGCACGCCGCTGGCCGGCATCGAAATCGGTCCCGGCTGACGCTGCGGGCGCTTTGTAGAAGCAGATCCGCGCTCTAAGCGCTGGCGAACGGACAATCCGTGGCCGCGCAGGCGGACATCGAGCCCAGGCAGTTCGAGACGTCGGTGAATCCGCTCCGTTTCAGGAGGGAAGCCGCGATGATGGCCCGGCGCCCGCTGCCGCAAAAGGTGATGACCGGCCGGTCGCGCGGAATTTCGTCCAGGCGATGCGGCACGTCGCCGAGGTACATGTGCAGGGCGCCCCGGAGGTGTTTCTTCTCGAATTCCTCCTCTGCGCGCACGTCAAGCAGCGTGAAATCGTCGTTTTCTGCGATGCGCTTGCGAAGCACCTCCACGTGCACGGTCGGGATGCGGTCAAAGTGGCGTGCGGACGTTTCCCAGTCGCGCAGGCCGCCCTCGAGCGACCCGGTAATGGTATCGAACCCCAGACGAATGAGGTAGCGGGCCGCGGTCTCCACCTGCCCGTACGCGCCGGTGTCCGCCACGATGCCGATGGGCTTGCCGTAGGTCAAAAACCAGCCGGCATACGCGGGCACCATGTCCAGCGGCATGGCGATGCTGCCGGGAATGAACGCGCCCGCGAAACCCTCGGGGCTGCGCACGTCGATGGCGACCATGCCGTCGCTCATGGCTTCAGCGAACGCGGTCACGCTCATGGGCGCCGGCTGCGGCACGCTCGGCATTTCGGGCGCGTTGCCGTGGAGATTGAGCTGTTCCATCTTGCGGAAATACGGCGTTCGGTAATGCCGTTCGCCGGCTTTGCGCGCGACAAACGCGGCGCGATCGGTGCATTGAAGCGCCGGGTTATGCCTGCGTTCGTAGCCGAGCGTCGAGAACTCCCGCGCCGCAATGCCGCCGCCACACACCGAGCCCGCCCCGTGCGCGGGATACAGGATTACATGGTCGCCCAGGGGCAGGAGTTTCTGGAAAATGCTGTCGTACAGCAGCCCGGCCATCTTCTCCTGTTCCTCGGGAAAGAAATCCGTCCGGCCCACATCGCCGACAAACAGCGCGTCGCCCGTGAAGACGCCGACGGCCTCGTCGCTGAACGCCGGGTCCTGCACCGCGATGGAGATGCTTTCGTAGGTGTGTCCGGGGGTCTCGAGGACGCTCAAGATCAGGCCGCCAAGGTCAAAGCGATCTCCTTCCGACACCGGATTCCCGTAGGCAAACGACAGGGCCTTTCCGTGGTAGATGGCGGCGCCGGTGCGCCGGGCCAGTTCCTGCGAGCCGATGACGTAGTCTTCGTTGCGGTGGGTTTCAAAGATGCTCGTAATGCGGGCGCCGTTTCGGTGCGCGATGTCGACATAGATGCCGCAGTCGCGGCGCGGATCGATAACGGCGGCCTGGCGTCCGTTGCCAATGATGTAGGAGAGGTGAGACAGGCCTTCGGAACGGATGGCTTCCAGGAACATGCGGCTTCTCCTTGGGCTTACGCCCGGTTCGTCCCGTGCCCGGGCGACGCGCCCCCGCTGTCCCTGTATCTTCGCCCCGCGCGAAACACGCGTTTGCTGTGCAAATCCCGCCCGGCGCCCCTAGACGCCCAACTTCTCGCGGATCACGCGGACCGCGTCGCCGAGGACGGGGATTTCCGGCATGACCGCGCCGAGAACCCCCAAGGCCACGAGCAGGATGAGGATGACGATGAGTTTGCCGATGAAGGTTTTGAGCAGTCGCGCGAAGGACCGGGGTTTCCGCATGCTCTCGAGCTGCTGGGCGCGCTGCACGAAGGCTTCGTACTTTTCTTTGCAGCTGTCGCTGCAGAATGTCCCGAACGCCGACTCGGCGATGTTGGCGCTGGTAATCGGCTGATTGCACTGTTTGCAGCGCATTCCCATGTCGATCCCCATGCGCTTGCCGGAACCTCCCATGACCGTATCCTCCCGGGTAGCTCTACAGCGCCTCGACGGCGTCGTCCAGCGCTTTGAGAGCGATTTCCTCTTGAATGCGCGACACAAACGCATCCAGCGGCATTGCGCCCAGGTCGCCTTTCCGGCGGTGCCGGACCGAGACCGCCCCCGACTCGCGTTCCCGGTCGCCCACGACGAGCATGTAGGGAACCTGCTGCGTCTGGGCGGCGCGAATCTTGTACTTCATTGTATCATCGCTCAGGTCGGCTTCCACGCGCAAGCCCGCCTCGAAGAGCCGGTCGCGGACCTGGCAGGCGTAGGCGTTCTGGCCGTCGGAAATGGGGATGACGACGCACTGGACGGGCGCCAGCCACGTCGGAAACGCGCCGCCGAAATGTTCGATCAACACGGCCAGAAACCGTTCGATCGCCCCGTAGATCACGCGGTGAATCACCGCGGGGCGGTGCAGGTTGCCGTCGGGTCCGACATAATCCAGGTCGAACTTCTCGGGCATGGCGAAATCGAGCTGGATGGTCGCGCACTGCCAGCTCCGTTTCAGGCAGTCGCGCACGTGGAAATCGATCTTGGGCCCATAAAACGCGCCGTCGCCCTCGTTCAGCTTGTAGGCAATGCCCTTGGTGTCGAGCGCATTGCGCAGCGCGCTGGTAGCGAGGTCCCACATCTCGTCCGTGCCGATGGATTTTTCGGGCCGGGTGCTCAGCTCGACCGCATACTCGAGCCCGAAGACCTTGTACACGGCGTCCACGAAATCGATGATGCCGATCACCTCGTCCTGGATCTGATCGGGCGTCATGAAGATGTGGGCGTCGTCCTGCGTGAACACGCGCACGCGGAACAGGCCGTGCAAGACCCCCGACTTCTCGTGCCGGTGGACCGTCCCCACCTCGGCGAGCCGCAACGGGAAATCGCGGTAGCTGTGCAGGGTGGCTTTGTAGATCAGCATGCCGCCGGGACAATTCATCGGTTTGACGGCGAAGTCCCGCTCGTCGATCTGGGTGAAATACATGTTTTCTTTGTAGTGGTCCCAGTGGCCGGACTGTTCCCACAGCTTGCGTTCGAGGATGATGGGCGTGCGCACCTCGCCGTACTGCCGTTTACGGTGTTCCTCGCGCCAGAACTCCATCAACTGGTTCAGCACGATCATGCCCTTGGCGTGGAAGAACGGGAACCCGGGCCCTTCGGGATGGAAACTGAACAGGTCGAGCTGTTTGCCCAGCTTGCGATGGTCGCGCCGCTCGGCTTCCGCCAAAAGTCTCAAGTGCTCGTCGAGTTCTTTCTGGCTCGGGAAGGCGGTCCCGTAGATGCGCTGCAGCATGGGCCGGCGCTCGTCGCCTCGCCAGTAGGCGCCGGCCACGCTGAGCAGTTTGAACGCCTTGATCTTCCCCGTCGACGGCAGATGGGGTCCGCGGCAGAGGTCCACGAAATCGTCATGCCGGTAATACGTGATCGTACCGTCGTCGAGATCCCGGATCAGCTCCACCTTGTACGGGTTACCGGCGCGCTCGTAATGCGCCAGGGCCTCGTCCTTGCTCCATTCGCCCCGTTCGAAGGGGTAATCGGCCCGCACGGTCTTTTCCATCTCCGATTCGATGGCGGCGAAATCCTCCTCGGTCAGGGGCGGGTCGGCGTCGATGTCGTAGTAAAACCCGTCCTCGATGGGCGGCCCGATGGCCAGTTTCGCTTCCGGGCGCACCCGGAGAATGGCCGAGGCCATCACGTGCGACGCGCTGTGCCGGAACACGTCTTTGCCGCCCTCGGTGTCGAACGTGAGGATCGCCACCGTGTCGCCGTCGGCCAGCGGCGTGGTCAGGCTTTTGACCTCGCCGTTGATTTCGGCGCCCATTGCCGCCTTGGCCAGCCGGGGCCCGAGGCTCCTGGCCAGGTCGAGGGCGTTCTGGCCCGCTTCCAGCTCTTTAGGCGACCCGTCCGGCAGGTTTACGCGTATTGTGCTCATGAGAACTCCTGAATCCCAGTGGTTCAAGCGGTTGATGCGGCCGTATCCTGTAGAATAACGCGCGGGCATGCGCACCTGTTCCGCCTGGCCGCGCACGCGGAGATGCTGGCAATATCCGCAAATTGTGCCATGAATCCCCCCAAGAGTTAAAGCAGTCCCTCCGGTTGCCCTTTTGACCCCGCACGCCTATGCTGGAATGGTCCGGCGTCTGAGGAACCGGGGTGGACGGGGAAGGAGAAGCGACATGAGGCGGATCATCGGTTCGTTGGTGACAGCGGCGCTTGCGGCCTGCGCGGCCGTCACGCTGTGCCCGGCCTCCTGGGCGGGCGACCCGACCAAGAACGCGCAATTCCAGCCTGGGGCCGAAGGCGCCAGACTCATCGACGCGGCCGCGTTCGAATCCCTCCAGGCGGCCTTCCAGGCCCTGCCCGCCGCGGGAGGAGTCGTCACCATTCCGCCCGGGCGGTACGAAATCACGGAACCGTTGCGCATCCGGACCGGCGACGTCCTGGTGCGCGGCTCGGGGACAAGCACCCACATCGTCAACCGGAACGAAGGCGGTCTGGCCGGTATCGACGTGCGCGCCCCCGAGGGCGTCAAATCGATCTGGCGCGTGCAGATCTGCGATCTGCGGGTCACGGGCAATCCCAAGAGCGGTCCGGGCATCTACGCCAAGGCCGTTGACGAGATCCTCATCAGCCGCGTGGCCGCCGAACATAATGGCACGTACGGCATCTTCCTGGACAACTGCTACGAGGACCCGCGCATCTGCGACTGCCTGATCAATTACAACACGCATACCGGCCTGAACCTCGTCGCCTGCCATGACATCGTGGTCTCCGGCAACCAGTTCGAGGAAAACAAGGACGCGGTCCGTTGCATCGACGGCTACAACCTGGCGATGACCGGCAACAGTCTCGACGATCACCTCGGCAACGGCGTGGTCATCGAAAATACCTACGGCTCGCTGGTTTCGGCCAACATGATCGAGGAATGCGCTGGCCACGCGGTCGTGCTCGCGCGCGAGTGCTACGGCGATACCGTCAGCGCCAACACCCTGGCCCATTGCAAGGGCGAAGGGGTGCATCTTGACAAGGTGCGCGCCATCACGATCAGCGCCAACAACATCGTGCTCATGGCTCAGGCGGGGGTTCATGCCCTGAACGGCGCGGGCGAACTCACGATCGCCGGCAATACGTTCTGCCGCTATCCGTTCGATCCCACCAAGGCGCACAAGCTCGATCCCGCGTCGGGGATTGTGCTCGAAGGCGTGCAGGACGCCACCATCACCGGCAACTCGTTCACCCGCCTGCGCCAGACGGCCCTGACGGTCAGGGGCAAGGACAACAAGCGGCTCATCATCGTCGGCAATTCGATCCTGAACCCGTCCCAGGAACGTCCCCGGGAGTATTCGGCGTTCTTTTTCGAGAACCTCAGCGACTCGGTCATTACGGGCAACATCATCGCCGATAACCAGAGCCCCAACACCATGAAACAGGTGGTGGAATTCACCGGCGATCCCGGCACCCTCGTGGTAGGCGACAACCTCGTCACCGGCCTCGAGCGGCTCATCATTCCGACGGGCATTCCCATGCAGAGCGGCGCGCCCTTTATCACACCGCCATGAGGCCGGCAGCGCCTGGGCGTGCCCCGGCCTTATCGTCTCGTGAGCAGAAACCCTTCGATGCCCCACTGGGGCAGGGTGGACGTGCGCAGGGCATGGTCCTCCCAGGGGCACGGGGTTTCCGCGCCGGTCGCGGCATCGACGCGGACCGCCTCGTAGGCGCCCGTCATGCCCAGCACGCCGGGAGCCAGTCTTAATTGAGCAGAGCCGGGTTCGGCGCCGAGATTGCCCGCGATGACCAGATACCGGTCCGGCGATTCCCGGTACACGAGCGCTTCCAGATTCGGATTGGAACTCTCGAGCGCGACGACGTTCATCGAGGGCGAGTTGAACACCTCCGCCTTTTCCACGTCGATGGTGGCCAGCAACCGCCAATAGGGCAGCACAAACCGGTAGAGATCGTCGTTGGGATCGAGTGGATACGTCACATCGCGGGTCTGGCGCGCCACGATCCCCGTGACGATGTGCGGATAGACTCCCCAGACCGCCATCTTCGCGGCGCCCTCGGCGTTCTGGTAATCGGGCAAGTCGAGGGTCCAGGGCATGCAGACCCCGCCCCCCAGCATGCCCTTGTACGCCGCCTCGTCGCGAGCCGAGAACATGTGCCGGTCCGAACCCGTCTCGCCGGGCAGGTAGGCATCAAACCCCAGGTTGGCGAATACGCCCGAATTGAACGAGCCCTGGTGACCGATGAGAAAGCCGTCCGGGCCGACCGTCTCGCGCAGCCGCCGCATCAGCAGAAAATACGCCCGCGCCGGGGTGTAGAGGCCGTCTTCGGAGAAATGCCGGTCGCCGAGGAAGGGTTCGGCCGCGTATCGGGCCTCGTGCCAGGCCACCGCGAACGGTCCGTGCCAGTCGAGGTAAATGCCGTCGAGGTTTCGGGTGCAGTACTTCTCGAAAAAGCCCGTCTCCAGGGCATACCACTCGACCCCGCGCATGTAGAGGCCCACGCGGAGGCCTTTCGCGTGGGCGTAGTCGATTGTCCGCGCCATGGCGTCGGGGTCGCGCGCCACACGGTACTCGGCATGGGGATGCCCGTTGCTGCCACGCTGCAACAGGTATTCGTGATGCAGAATGAGCATGGTTGCGTGGTTGTCGACCATCGCGTCGATATGTTCCCGCGCCGGATACCAGTGCTCGAGGTCCAGCCAGTTGACGACGTGGTACACGCGCTGGCCGACAACGTTGCTCCGGGGTTTCCCCGTCGCCGCGCCGCCCAGGCCCAGGGCAAACCGGTTGCGGTACTGAAACCCCGGTTCGAGGGTCTCGCCGCCGCGCCCCAGAAACCACGCCGCACGGGCCGCATCCGATTCGTACGCGGCCGTGCCCGACAGCGGCCGGTTGTCTTCGACGATCACCTCGATCTCGTTGGTGAAACTTCGCGCCGGATTCGCGCCGAATGCCGCCCGGAACGATCGGAAGGGCATTTCCTGTTTCCCCACCTGCTGGGCCCGGTAGCGAGGATACGCGGCCACTTCCGGCCGTACCGTGAACGAGGCAGACGCTTCCGACAGGACGAACGGCACGCTCACCAGCGTGCATTCCATATCGAGGAAGACGGCCCCCTCGGGATGGATCTCGTAACGCAAATCGATCCCCCATGGCGACCCTTTTCCGTCGTCGCGCCGCAACACGCCGCAGGTATGGATGCGCACCGCCCGGCCCTCGCGCTCCACCTGCCGGATCTCGCCTTTGTGCGGATCCAGGGCGAGCTTCCATTCCGATGCGCCGTCATGAAACCGCAACGCCGGGAACGTGCCCGCGAGCACCTCGTGCCAGCCCGCGCCGTCGTACAGCCGGAGCGACGTCATCTCCCCGCCTTTCGACGCATCGACGGTCAGGGCAAAATGCGCGCCGGACACCGTGACGGTCCGGCCGGCGTGCTCCACGGCCAGTTCGGGTTCGGCAGCGCCCAGGGCGAATGCGGCAATCACGGCCAGAGAAAGCATGCGTCGTCTCCTGCGTTCCGGGCCCATCGCGATGGCCAACGAAACCGCCACGCCGGCGCCGTGTCTACCACTGTTCGGCGATGCGGCTCTCGTCGTTGACGGCATCCTCGTAGTAATAGTGCGCACACGGGATGAAGATCTCTTTCGGGACCTCCTCGCCGTTGAGGTAGTTGATGAAGGCCTCGACGGTGCCCACGGCCATCTGGCGGGGAAACTGTTGCGGGGAATCGTAGAGTTTCTTCTCGAACACGGCCTGTTTGCCCGCGGGGGAGGCGTCGAAGGCGATGATGGTGATCTGTTCGGCCCTGCCCGCCTTGGCGACCGCCGCGCAGGCCCCCAGCCCCGTCGGGTCGTTGATGGCGAAAATGCCCACGATGTCGGGGTGCGCCTGAAGAATGTCCGTCGCGACGGCGTAGGCGTCGTTGCGGTTGCCCTTGCCGCTCAGGTCGGTGACGATCTCGAGCTTGCTGCCGTTCTCACTGAGGTAATCCCGGAAGCCTTTGACGCGGTAGATGCACGAAGTGACCTCGGGATAATTGATGATGGCGATCTTGCCCTGGTCGCCCGTGACCTTCATCATGCTTTCTCCGGCGAGGCGCCCCCCCTGGTAGTTGTCGCTGCCGATGTGCGACACGATGTAGGGGTGCGCCTCCGCGTCGGTCACTTGCACGTCGTAGGTAAACACGGGCACGCCCGCCGCGCCCGCCTTCTTGACCCCTTCCCCCGCGGATTCGGAGTCGACGGGATTGAGGAAGATCGCGTCGTAGCCCTGGGCCGCGAAATCGGCGAGCTGGCTGTTCTGTTTGGCGGGATCCATTTCACCGCTCAAGACCACCACTTCGTAGCCGTGTTTGGCCGCTTCTTCCTGCATGACGTTGCCGATGAGCTTGAAGAACGGGTTGGTGAGGTCCATGCAGGTGACGCCGATCTTGCCCTTGACCTCCGGTTTCGCGGCGCCGGGCGCCGCCGCCTGTTTCGGGCCGCACGAGACGGCCAGTGCCGCGAAAGCGCCCGCCAGCACGAGGCGCGTGGCCCATCGAGTCGTGTTCATGCTTCCGTCTCCTTTTTGCCCGGTTCGCCGGGGGCGCCGCGCAGCTGTTTGCGCACCAGCGCATCGAGTCCGCCGCCGCCCCGCGCCTTGTCGAGCAGCACCGCGCCGAGAATGACGCCGCCCAGCACAACCTGTTGCGTGTAGCTTTCGAGCCCCAGCAGGTTCATGCCGTTCTGAATCACCGAGATAACAAACGCGCCGATCAGGGTGCCCAGGATATGGCCCGAACCGCCGGACAGGCTCGTGCCGCCCACCACCACCGCCGCGATGACATAGAGTTCGTACATCGTGCCCATGTTGGGGGTGCCGGTGTCGATCTGCGACGCCTGAATGCATCCGCCCAGACCCGCGGCCAGGGCGCTCATAACATAGACGAAAACGATGACGCGTCCAACCGGCACGCCGGAAAGCCGCGCCGCCTCCTCGCTTCCGCCCACGGCGTAGATGTGGCGTCCCCGGCGGGTGTGCGACATGAAGACGTGCGCCGCGGAATACAGCACGACAAGCAGTATGACCGTGTTGGGCACGCCGAGGGTGCGTCCCTGCCCGAGCCAGGGCAGCGCCCCGGGCACCTGGTAGATCGAAAATCCGCCCGTGAGCATGAACGCCAGGCCCCGCGCCATCATCATGATGCCCAGCGTGGTGATGAAGGGCGGCACCCTGAATCGCGCTACGAGCACCCCGCCCAGGCCGCCCACCACGCCGCAGCTCAACGTGCCCGCCAGAAACCCCGCCGGCACCGCCCAGGCGGGCGCGTCTTCGCCGCCGAGCTGCTTCATCACCAGCGCGCCGATCACCGCCGACAGCGCGATCAGGCTGCCCACCGACAGGTCGATCCCCGCCGTCAGAATTACCATGGTCATCCCGATGGCAATCACGGCAATGACGACGATCCGGTCCACGATCGCGAGCAGGTTTCCGCGTTTGAGGAAATCCGGCCACAAGCGCGACGAAGGCGTCAGCAGGCGGTACTGCGCAAACGCGGGGTAGTGTTCGGGGATCAACGCCAGCACGTTCCATTTCACCACGTCGCCTGTGGTCGCGAGGGCCGCCAGCGTCCCGCCGTCCGCCTGGACCGCGTCGAGGGCCGTCCGAAGATCGCGCGGCGTGCCCACGACCACGCGCGCGTTCGGGAATCCCGCCGCCTGAAGACGCGCGCCGAGCGATTCGGCAAACGGCGCGGAATCGGTGTTCACCGCGCCCGCCACGAGGATGACGGACCCCGGCTCGACGGTCCGGCTGATCTCCGACGCGAGCTCGGCGATGGCCTCTTCGCCGGTCGGCGACTGGACCTTCAGCGTGAGCACGCTGAACAGTACGCACAGCCCGAGCAACACCAGGACCATCCCGTACTCGCCGAGCACTCTTCTCGCCATCGTTCTCCGGGTTCCCCTGTGGTTTCGCGCGGTACGCGCAGGCGGTACGATCGTAGAGGCGGCGATACCTGAATGCAAACAAAATCGCGCGCCACGCGTCCCGGCGCTATTGAAAGAGTTCTTTGAAAGGATTGGCGGCGATGGAGTGCGCCAGGAACACCGCGGTGACGAGCCACAGGAGAAGGCAAACCCAGAAGGCCGCGGTCCAGAAATAACGCAGCACGGCGTTCCGGCTCGGATGCACTTCCGGGAGGATGCCGAGCAGCAAGCCGCCCGCCAGGCCCCCGATATGGGCCGCGTTGTTGACCCGCGGGACGATGAACCCGAAGACCAGCATGTAGACCACCCAGCGGACCAGCGCGTCGCGGTAGATGCGCATGCCCGGCCCGCCCGTGTGAAAATACGCGATCCCGAAACCGATCAGGCCGAAAATCCAGCCCGAGGCGCCCAGGGTGGGCACGTGCGGGATCCCCTGCGCGAGCCCGTACCACACATACGACCCGGCCGCGGCCGTGAGCTGGCAGGCGGTGATCAGCACCAGCATGCGCGAGCGGCCGATCTGGTTCTCCATGATGGGCCCGATCTGGCTCAGCGCAAACAAGTTGAACACGATGTGAATCAGGCCCGCGTGATACAGGCCGAACGCCAGGGCCCGCCAGTACTGCATGGGATCCCGCATCATCAGAGGCATCCACCCGCCGAACCGGAGCAGGGTCTCGAAATCCGGGCCCACCAGGGTCGAAAAGCCTCCCAGGAGAACGCTCAACCCGAACAGCCCGATCATGACCGCCATGAAAATCACCACGGTCGGCGCTCCGCCCTGCGGCGTGACGATCCCGAACAGGCGAAACAGCTTGTAGCCCAGGGCCGACGGTAGCCGCGCCCCGCACTTCTCGCAGCGCCGGGCGTCCCGGTCGTTGAGCGCGTTGCATTTGAGGCAGAACTTGTGCGGGTAGGTCAGCCATTGCAGGCGGCTGGGCAGGGCGGTTCCCCGCTCGCGCACCGCCTCCCGCTTCTTCTCCCACTGGTACAGCTTCCAGCGGAGCTTCTGCGTGCGGAACCCGAGCGCTTCCAGCCGGTCCAACATTCTGCCCAGAAAATCGGCCATGCGGGCAGTGTAGAGTTTTGGGGACACAATACGCAATGGCGAGTTTGCGGGCCATTCAATTCTCGAAATACCGGTTCCGCCGCGACGGCCGGGGGCGGGAGTCCCAAATCGCTTGTACCCAAGCCTCGGGTTAGTCCATGATAGAGCGCATGAAGGAAGTCCGCCGGTACCGGTACCGGGGTGCGCTTCGTGCGGCACCCAGCACGCGAGCTTCCGGGTCGTTTCCATACCGGGTTTGCCGTGGGCGACGGCAACCGCAGAGGATGAGGTCTGACCATGCCTGATTCCGTCACCGGGCTGTCCTCGAAACCCTTTGACATCACCAGGGACGTAACGGCGATCGTTCTCGGGGGGGGACGAGGCAGCCGTTTACGGCCGTTGACATCCGAGCGGGCCAAGCCCGCGGTGCCCCTGTGCGGGCGCTACCGGCTGGTGGACATTCCGATCAGCAACTGCATTCACTCGAAGATCAACCGAGTGTTCCTGCTCACCCAATTCAACAGCGCGTCGCTGCACCGCCACGTCAGCCACACCTACAAATTTGACGCGTTTTCGGAGGGATTTGTCGAGATCCTGGCCGCGGAGCAGACGTATCAGAGTGGCGACTGGTACCAGGGCACGGCCGACGCGGTCCGCAAACAGTTGCGCCATTTCCGCAACCTCAACGCCAAGTATTTTCTCATTCTGTCGGGCGATCAGCTCTACAGCATGGACTATGGCGCGATCCTGCGGACGCACATCGACAAAGGCGCGGAGATTACGGTGGCGGCGCTGCCGGTCGCCCAGGATGCCGCGCGGGGGTTTGGCGTGCTGCAGGTCGACCCGAACGGGCGGCTGGTGAATTTCGTGGAAAAACCGTCGGACGAGGAGCAGTTTCAGAAGCTTGTCACTCCCAAGGCGGTGTTTGACGACTTTGGCCTGGAATCGGAAGGGCGCAGCTTCCTCGGGTCGATGGGCATCTACGTGTTCAACGCCGACCTGCTGCCCGGCCTGCTGCTGGAACACCTCGACTGGAACGATTTCGGCCATCATGTGCTGCCGAGGTCGCTGCAGCAGCGGCCCATTTTCGCCCACCTGTTCTCGGGGTTCTGGGAAGACATCGGCACGGTGCGGTCGTATTACGAAGTCAGCATCCGCATGGTCCAGCCCAATCCGCCGTTCGAGTTTCACCGCCCCGGGCACGTGGTGTACAGCCGCGCGCGGTTTCTGCCCGGCGCCCGGGTGTCCAATGCCACCGTGCGCAATTCGATGATCTGCGAAGGATGCCGCATCGAAGACGCGACGATCACGGACTCGATCGTCGGCATCCGCACCATTGTGGGCCGCGGCGTCGCCATCAACCGCAGCATCATCATGGGCGAAGACTATTTTGAAGAGGAGCGCGCGCCGGGCCAGATCCCCATCGGCATCGGCGAGGGCACCCAGATCGAGGGGGCCATTGTAGACAAGAACACCCGCATCGGCAGGAACGTCCGGATTCATGCCGCCGACACCCTGCCCGATCAGACGGGCGACGGCTGGGCGATTCGCGACGGGATCGTCGTGATCCTCAAAGGCGCCGAGATCCCCGACGGCACGGTCATCGGAAAAGCCTGAGCCGCGGCGCGGGTGCTATAATCGCGCCAATGCTCCACAAACCGCGAAGGAGAGACAGCATCATGCCGGACAAGAAGAACGAGAAAGTCTCGGATTTCCGATACGACACGGGGGAAGCCCGGGTGCCGTGGGCCGCTGTCGGGGAACACGTCCGCGAGGACGACATCCTGGCTTTGGTCAAGTTTCTGCTGCGCCCGGCCCGGGGCGAACAGAAGCAATACGACGTGCGTCTGAACAAGGTGGCGGCGGAGCTCCGGAACCTGGGCGCCGTGTCCACGCCGGCCGGCAAACTCAGCCTGGCGGGGAACGTGCAGGCCCTCGAAGAAGCTACGGCCCGGTTCCTGGGGGCGAAACATACCGTATTTCTCACCAACGCCACGGCGGGGTTCGAGATCGCGTTCAAGTATGCCAACCTCAAACCCGGCGATGAAGTCATCGCCCCGGCGATCACCTTCATTGCCACCATCGCCTACCCGCTCGCGCTCGGGGCGAAGGTCGTGTTGTCCGACGTCGATCCGCGCAGCCTCAACATGGATCCCGAAGACGTCGCCCGGAAAATCACGCCCCGGACCAAGGCGATCATCCCGGTCCATCTCGGCGGGTACCCGGTAGACATGGCGCCGATCATGAAGCTGGCGCGCAAACACGACATCACGGTGATCGAAGACGCAGCCCACGCGTTCGGGGCGTCGTACCGCGGCAAGATGATCGGCACCATCGGGCATTTCGGGTCGTTCAGTTTCCACGAGGTCAAGAACATCACGTCGCTCGGCGAAGGCGGGATTCTGGCGTCGACCACCGCGTTTGGCAAGGAATTGCGCCGGGCCCGGTTCCTCGGCCTCGACCTGACGCGCCAGATCCCCAACTGGCTGTACGACGTGCCCGCGTTCGAGGGGAAAGACGGCTGCTTCTTCACGGGCAACTATTCCACCACCGAGATCCAGGCCCTCGGGCTGCTGTCCCAGATGAAACGCCTGCCGCGCATCATCGCGAGACGCAAAAAGGCGGCCCAGTACCTCGACAAACGGTTCAGCAAAATCGACGGCCTCCTGACCCCGCCCGGCGACGATGCCCGGATCAAGAGCACGTACCATCTCTATCTGCTGCAAATCGACCCCGACAAGGTGGGCGGAGACATCCAGACCCTGAAAAAGAAGCTTGACGCCCGCGGCATCGTCCAGATCCCCCATTTCGCGCCGCTCTACAAGTTCAGCGTCATGAAACAGCTGGGCTACGATACCGCGGCCATCGAGAAGACGTGTCCGGTCGCCGAGGAGGCGTTCCAGCACCGTTTCACCCATCTCCCGCTCTACGATTTCACCCGAGAGCAATTGGCCTATCTCGCGGACGCCGTCATCGAGGCGGTCGGCGAGATGAAACGCGGCGTCTGACCGGCCGAGCCTTATCCGGGTCAGCGCCTTCGGGCGTAACCGCTTCCCCGTTCTTGTCCGGTGCGGGACGGGTGCCCTCGCCGGTCATCCGAACGGGTACACGTAGTCGCGCCGGTGACGGCGCTTGGAACATGTCCCCGTTCCGCTCTGATGTGGGACGGGTCTCGCGGTTCTGTGCGAAATGTCACAGTTTGACGTTGCGTAATCCGCCGAAAGTGCGATACGATTGAAAGCGAACGCACGGAGCGGGGGAATCTCCTGCGGGTGTGGGCATCTTTGTGGGGAATTCCCCGGCCAGATGTCCGGGAAGGAGAGGGACGGTATGGGTTGTGTACAACGGCGGCCGGTGCGGGTGGTCCTGGGAATCGTGATGAGTCTTGCCGTCGCCTATCCGGCGCTGGGCGCCGGGGAAGGCCCGGCGGCGGGGGCGGCGCCGCCTCCCCGGGAGATGAACGGCCTGAATCTCCTGCATTTCGAGGACTTCGAGAAGGACCCCGGGGTCATCGCAAAGCAATGGAAGCCCACCGATCCCAAGGCGTGGGCCGTGGTGGAAGATGGCGCCGGTCACGCCTACGCGTTGAAGGGCGCCAGCGACTACACCCCCCCGGTGCGGTCGCCTCACAACATCTCGCTGCTCAACGACCTTGAGGTGACCGACTTCGTTCTCCAGGCGGACATGAAACAGACCGGGAAGGAGTACGGCCACCGCGACATGTGCATCTTCTTCGGCTACCAGGACCCCGCGCATTTTTACTACGTGCATATCGCGACCAAGGCCGATCCCCACGCCCATTCGGTGTTCATCGTCAACGGCGCCCCGCGGGTTTCGATCGCCGCCGAACGCACCGAAGGCGCCGACTGGGGGCTGGATGTCTACCATAAGGTACGTATCGCGCGGGACACCGCATCGGGCGCGATCAAGGTCTTCTTCGACAACCTGGATACGCCCATCATGACCGCGCAGGACAAGACGTTTCTTCACGGCAAGGTCGGATTTGGCTCGTTCGACGACACCGGCAACGTGGATAACATCGTCCTTTGGGGAAAAAAGAAGGAGTAGTTGCGCAACGACTGGGTCCGCGGTCACGGGGGAATCTGCCTGTATGAACTGCGATTTCTGCGGCGTCCGGAGTTCGATCGGATTCTGCGGCGAATGCAAACGCCTGCTGTGCGAAGACTGCGCGGAAAAATGCGAGAGCTGCGGAAGCCTGATCTGCCGCGAACATGCGCGCGACACCGCGTACCGGCGGCTCTGTCCCGCGTGCATGCGTGAACGGAACCAGCAGTTTGCATCGACCATCGACGAGATGCGGCGCTACGCCTACGAGATGGCCAACCAGACCGAAGGGCGGATGGGCGCCTTTTTCGAGCGCCTCATCGACGTGCTCGAGGAGGTCCGCCGCCGCGACCGGGATCTCCAGGACGCGCAGGCGCAGCTCGAGCAACGGATCGCCCAGCGTACCCAGGCCCTTCAGCGCCAGGTGCAGGAGAAAGACGCCGCCTACCGGAACGTCCTCGCCATGAAAGACGCCGCGCTCCAGGCCACCCGCGCCAAAAGCGAGTTTCTCGCCAACACCAGCCACGAGATCCGCACGCCCATGAACGGCGTCATCGCCATGAGCGACCTCCTGCTCGATACGGAACTCACGGCCAGCCAGCGGCACTACGTCGAAACCATCCAGCGTTCGGGGCGCGCCCTGCTGTCGCTGGTGGACGATATCCTCGATTATTCGCGGATCGAGGCGGGACGGCTCACCATCACCCCCATTCCCTTCGACCTGGAGGTGACCATTACCGACGTGGTCGAGCTGCTGGCCCCGCGCGCCGAGGAAAAGGGGCTCGCCCTGATCATGCGGTACGCGCCGAACGCCCCCCGGCGGCTCATCGGCGATGCGGGCCGCGTCCGCCAGATCCTGACCAATCTCATCGGCAACGCGATCAAATTCACGCACCAGGGCCACGTGCTCGTGAACACGGAATGCCTTGGTCTCGATGAGGAACGCGCCATTCTCCGCATCGCGGTTGAAGACACCGGGATCGGCATCCCGCAATCGCGGCTCAACGACATTTTCCGCCAGTTCGTGCAGGCCGATGACGCCACATACCAATACTATGGCGGCACCGGGCTTGGTCTGCCCATCACCCACAAGCTCTGCCGCATGATGGGCGGGCGAATCGGTGTCAAGAGCACCGCGGGCGAAGGTTCGCGGTTTCGCGTCACCCTCCCGTTTGCGCTGGACCGCGAGGCCGCGCTGGCGCCGCCCGACGACGCTACCGATCTCCACGGCGTGCAGGTGCTCGTCGCCGACCCGAGCCAGGTGAACCAGCGTATTCTATATGAACAGCTTTGCGGCTGGGGCCTGCGCGTCGAAACGGTCTCGACGCCGGAAAAGGCCCTCGCCGGGATGCGCAGCGTCCGCCGCAAGGGCGACCCGTTTCACATGACCCTCATTACCCATCAACCCGGCCCGATGGACGCTATCGCGCTGGGCGAGGCCATCAAGGCCGACCCCGAACTGCGCGGTACCGTGCTCGTGATGCTGTCCCGGACAGGTCAGCGCGGGGAAGCCGCGCGGGCCGCCGCCGCCGGATTCGCCGCCTACCTCAGCGGCGTTTATCGCAGCAGCGAACTGCATGACATGCTCCGCGCCGTCTGGTCGGCCCACGAAAGCGGCCAGGAGGCTACGCTCATTACGCGGCATACGGTCGCGGAGGCGCGTGAAAAGGGCGACCAGAACGAGGCCCGCCCCAAACCGTACATCAACGCCAACATCCTCGTGGTCGACGACGAACCGGTGAACCAGGAGGTCGCGGTGGAGGTCCTGAAAACCCTGGGATGCCGCGTCACCGTCGCGTCCAACGGCCAGGAAGGCCTCGAACGGTACCGGCAGGATCAGTTCGACGCCGTCCTCATGGATTGCGAAATGCCGGTGCTCGACGGCTACGCCGCCACGCGCGCCATCCGCGAGTGGGAAGGCCAGGCCGCCCATGTCCCTATCATCGCGATGACGGGGCATGCCTCCGAACTCGAACAGAAGAAATCCATCGCGGCCGGGATGGACGACCATTTTGTGAAACCCGTGGAACCCGCCATGCTGATGGACCTCCTGATGCGGTGGCTCCACAAACAACCCGCGGGCGTGCCCGAAGGAAGTACGATGGAAGATGTTACCCAGGCTGCGCCGGAGAAAACCCCGGCGCCACACGGACCCCAATCCGCCGCCGGCGAGCTCCCCGTGCTGGACATGCAACGCGCCCTGGAAGTCACCGGCGGCAATGCCCGAATTCTCAAGCGCGTCACGGATGTGTTTCTGGCCAACCTGCCCAACGAGGTGGAGGCCCTCGCGGCCGCTCTGACGGCCGGGCAGCGCGAGACGGTCCAGCGCAAGGCCCACGCCCTCAAGAGCGCCGCGGCCTCCATGGGCGGCCTTCGCGTGAACACGATCGCGCTGGAGATCGAGGCCGCCGCGAAGGAAGACCGCCTCACCGAAGCCCAGGAACGCTATGCGAACGAGCTTGTTGCGGAGTTCGCCCGCCTGAAAACCGCCCTCGAGGCGGTGGACTGGGACAAGGAAATCCCGGCATCGTCGTAGCGCTGCGGCGTCCAGGACGGCCCGATGCGGTTCACTTCGTGGGCGAGGGGCTCTCGTACGCGCCGATATCGGGCGCGTTTCCCTGGGGCACGGGCACGCCCGTGAAATCCGCGGGCCGCGGATACAGGGCCTCGACCGCCCAGCCTGCGTCAATGCAGGGCGAACCGGGCGTCAGACGGAAGTCGAGTGCGTCCATGTTCGCGAGGCCCGGCGCCGCGACGATGGAATGCGGTTCAAGGCCGGTCAGTGCCCGGTAGGCCGCGAATTCGGCCATCGTGAACGCGTGCTCGGAAACCGCCAGCATCGTTCCCTCCGCCTGGTACCAGCAATTGTGGTCCATGACCAGGCTTTTGACCTGTTCGAGGGGCCAGCTGGGCGCGTAGAACGCGTTCTTCTTTGCTTCGTAGAAGACATTGTTCAGGATGTAAAACTCGGACTGCTGCGCCGGGCTCGTGTAGAAGCACAGGTGGCGCCCGCTCGGGTCGGGCCGTTGCGCGTGGCCCCATCCGTGCCCCGCATTGATGCACGTGTTGTTGATGAACCAGATGTGGTGCGTCGTCGAGGTCTCGGGACGGTTCCAGTATTCAAACGAGTATTCGCAGTTCCAGACCAGGTTGTTCTGGTACACGATGTTGTATTGCACCGCAACGCCACCGGTGCTCTGGTGAGTCATGGCGGCGTCGTAGACCTCCCAGAACCGGCACCGCTCGACCAGGCAATCGTGGGCCGGACCCCAGAACTCCACCCCGTTGCCGAAACGGACCGTGCGGTCGCCGCCCATCTGGTCGCCGCCGCCGATGTAGCCGAAATCGCAGTCGCGCACGACGACGTGGTGGGTACTGCCTCCGCCGACGCCGTGCGCTGCACCGTACAGACACGCGAGGTTCTCGTAGCACACGTGGTGCCGGTTCTGCTGGTTGATGATGTGATCGCGCACCGCGCACTCGATGGATTCATACCGCTCCGCGGGATTTGTCTCCGAATACACGTACACGGCGAACCCGGCCTCGTCGTACCAGTACTCGTCCTGCTGGTCGAGGTCTTCCCGGTTCCAGACCTTCACCCCGCACCGGGGTCCGTGGTTGAGAATGATGTTGCCCACATCGCGCGGAATCAGGCCCGCGCCCAGCCGTTCCAGGCGGATATTGTCCAGGTACAGGGTCACCCCGGCGGGCAGGCAACCGCCCAGCACGAAGTTGAGGCGGCCATCCCCGGCGTCCTCGACGGCGCCAAAGGTCATGGTGTGAACGGCCCATTCGGCCGTCACAGGCATATTGTGCGGATTGCGCGGGTGGGCGTATCGCGTCCAGGGCGCGCCGCTTTTCATGATCACGGGCGGATACATCTCGAACGGGGCCGAGGCCCGCACCGCCATGGTCAGCCGGTACATCCCGCCCCGCTCGACGGCGAACCCGCTCGTATAGAACTGGATGTGATGCGGTTCGCTGCCGGAAGCCTCACACGCAATGCGAATCGCACCGGGACTGCCCTCGACGCCGCCGGCCTCGCGCCCCACCGCCACCTTCGCGCCGCCTTCCGCGTGGGACGACCACCCCTGCGCGTCCGTGTCGAAACCGGGGTTCACGAGCAGGTTCTCGATGCCGGACACGTCGGCAGGGGCAACCCCGCCCGCCGACCAGAGCTTGTCCCCGGCGGCGGCCCAATCGTCCGGATTGTCCTTCGCGATCGAGCCCAGCAAGAGCGGTTTCGGTCCCTCGCCGTACGCGCCGTAGGTGATGTATCCGCCTTCTTCGCTGCCGCTCTGGGGCACGAGCTGTCCGCGCCAGGCGTCGCCCCGTTTGAACAAGACCGCGTCGCCCGGAGCCAGCGGATGCGCGTTGACCTGTGTCAGGCTCGCCCAGGCCTCCTGCGGAGACAGGCCGCTGTTGTCGTCGGAACCCGCGTTGGCGACGTAATACGTCGCGGCAACCGCCACCGGCGCGCATGCAAGCAGGCCCACCATGATCACGCCCAAGAAACGAACCCGGTGCGATGGCATGCGACGGCCCCTCCTTTGCCCGGGCCCGCGGCCCGATTCACTTAAACGTCCGGGAAACCGCACCGGTTACGCCAGCGCTCTCCCGGTGCTGCTCATGGACAACGTGGCGTGCAGCACGCCTTTGAGCTGGTGCAGGGCGTCCGTCAGCGCGCGAATCTGTCCCGCCCGGCCCCGCACCATGATCATCTCCGCGCACAGGTGATGCGTCAGGTGCACGTGCGTGCTCGCCATGATCGTTCCCTCGAAATCGTGCTGTAAATCAATCAGTTTCTCGGAGAGATTCCGCGAATGGTGGTCAAACAGGATCGTGACCGTGCCCAGCGCTTCTTCGTTCTTCTCCCATGCCTCGGCGACGAGCCGGTCGCGGATCATGTCGCGGATGAACTCGGAACGGTTGCCGTAATTGCCTTCCGCCACCATGCGTTCCAGGCGCTCCAGCAGCGGTTTCTCGATCGAAAAGCTCAACCGGGCCAATTCCGACATCACGGGCCTCCCTGCGGTGCGCCGTCCGCGTCTTCTTCTTCCAGGCTCCATTCCGAGCGCAGTTGCACCACGCCCTCGCGCTGCGGCAGCTCGTCCCCGGCCGTCACCGGCGCTACCGTCAGCGGGATGCCTTCGACAAAATCGATCTCTTCGGGGCCCGCCGCCACCCGGACATCCATGCTGTATTGTCCCGGACTGAACACGTTTTTGAGCCGGGCGGTGAGCGCATACACGCCCCCGTCGCGCATCTCCAGACGGTCCAGCACGTACGACGTGCCGATCGTGCCCAGGACCAATCCGTCGTCGCGGCGGAACTGGACGTTGACGGTATAGTCCGGACGTGACCGGCGGGCGCGGCAATGCAGGCGGAGCCCGAACGGCTCCTCCATCAGCACAAACCCCGCCGGTTCGCCATGGCGGTTCAGGACGTCCACGCGGAAGACCTCGAGGTCGCATGGATAGCGCCGGTGAAATTCGGGCGGGATCAGCGTCCCGGGTTCGACGGCGGTCGCGCGCGCCAGATACGCCTCGACCACATCCGCGATGGGGCCGCGCTGCACAATGCGTCCGCGCTCCAGCAGGATCCCCGACTCGCACAGCGCCTTCACCGCCTGCATGTTGTGCGACACGAACAGGACGGTCCGTCCGCCGCCCGCCACGTCTTTCATCTTGCCGACGCATTTTTTCTGAAACTCGGCGTCGCCCACCGAGAGCACCTCGTCAACGATGAGGATTTCCGGCTCGAGGTGCGCCGCCACCGCGAACGCCAGCCGCACGCGCATGCCGTTGGAGTAGCGTTTGACCGGCGTATCCAGAAACTCGTCCACGCCCGCAAAATCGACAATCGCCTCGAACTTCCGCCGGATCTCGGCCTTGCGCATGCCCAGGATCGCCCCGCTGAGGAAGATGTTTTCGCGGCCGCTCAGTTCGAGATGAAACCCCGTGCCGACCTCAAGCAGCGACCCGATACGGCCATGGATTTCGGCCCGGCCCCGCGTGGGCTCGGTAATCCGCGCGAGGATCTTCAACAGCGTGGACTTGCCTGCCCCGTTGCGGCCCACAATCCCGAGCACGTCCCCCTCGTGGACGTCGAGGTCGATGCCGCGGAGCGCCCAGAAGGTGCCCGGCGGGGTTTCGGGATCGTGGCCGCCCGCTTTCGCCGCCCGGCGTTCGCGTGAGGTGTTGCGCAGCCACGCGGGCAGCGTGGCGAGCGTGTCGCGGAAGGTGCGGTAGACCTCGTGGGTCTCGCCCAGCCGGTAGCGCTTGCCCAGTCCGCGAACCTGAATGGCGATCTTGTCGGTGCTCATCAATTCCCACTGCTGCGGGTTGCGCATGGCGCGCGGCGCCCGGGTTTACACAATGTCCGCGAACGTGCGTTCCATGCGTTTGAAATAGTATATACCGGCGGCCAGCATCGCTACGGCGACCGCGGTTCCCAGCACGAACAGGTCCCACGGGGGCCCCGGCGCGATCGCGACCGGGCGGCCGGGCAGCAGTTCGACGCCGTTCAGATGGCGGAACAGGGCCCAGCGCGTGCCTTCAACCACCGCCGCCATGGGGTTCAGGGCATAGACGTAGCGCCACGCGCCCAGCGCGTCCTTGACGGCGCTGTACGGCGTGATCACCGTGAGAAACATCCAGAGCTGCACCAGAAACGGAACGATGTGCCGGACGTCGCGGTATTTGACGTTCAACGCGGCGAGAAACGAGCCCGCGCCGAAGGCCGCGCCGCACGCCAGCGCCATGAACACCGGCAGCAGCAGCCACGACGCGCCCGGAACGATCCCGTAGAAGAACGTCAGCGCCAGAAGCATGACAAACGCGAGTGCGAAATCCACAAACGCGGCCGCGCAGGGCGTCGCGGGCGCCATCAGGCGGGGAAAATAGATCTTCGTCAGCATCGGCGCGTTCTGCACCATGCTGTTGCTGGCCTGCGTGATCGACGACGCGAAATAATTCCACGGCAACAGGCCCGCGATGTAAAACAACGGCCCCGGCAAGCCGTCCGACGAAAAGTCCGCCACCCGTTGAAACAGAACCGTGAACACCACCATCTGGCACAACGGCACGAGCACCGCCCACGCCGCCCCCAGCAGCGTCTGCTTGTACTTGATCTTGACGTCCCGCCACACCAGAAACCCGAACAGTTCGCGGTACTGCCACAACTCGCGCCAGTGCACATGCATCCATCCCCGCGACGGCTCTATCACGTGCACTTCGCGCGGCATGTCGTCAACGGTTTGGTTCATGGATCTCCCGGCGCCTCACGATGCGACGCACTTCCCTCGCGTGATTGTATGCCGCGTCTCCAAAACGGTGCAACCGGAGAACGCCGGGGCGGCATGCTTCCTCCATCGTTGTACATCCTCCCGCACGCAGCGCCGTGATCGCCCGGGCGGCAACGCGTACGCAACGCGCCGCCCGTTCCCGCATGATATGATCTCCGAATCCGCATGTCACCTCCGAACGGACGCAGGTTTCTGCGCGATTCGTCCGGCCGCTGCTTCGGGCGTGCCAAGCCGGGTATAATCCCCTGCGCACCGATTGCGGGACCCTTGGCGGCGCCCGGGAGCATGCATTCCGTTTACGAAGGAGACGACGTGGAGACCATCCGGCGGTTCCGAAGCCTGGCCGTTCGCGGGGGGCTGCTGTTGTCGGCGGCGGCGGGGGCCGTTGGCTATGTCATCTCGCCCGAATTGGGCCAGGGCCTCCTGGGCGGCGGCATCACGGGGGTGCTGGCGTTCTGGTTTCTGGCGCGTCAAACCGAGCGCCTGGCCGGGGCGCCGCGCGAGAAAGCCCACGCCGCCGCCTACGCCTGGACCGCTCTGCGCCTGATGCTCTACGGCGCGCTGCTCGCCGGGGCATACCGGCTGGACCCCGAATCGCTGCACGGATTGCTGGGCGCGACGCTCGGTCTGTTCATCATCCAGGGCGTTGTACTCGCGCTCAGCCTGACCTGGCCCGGCCTCAAAACCCGCGGGAAAGAGCAGGATCCGCCCCGCTAAGCCGCCGTTCCCGCGCCGCCTGGCATCATGCCCAGTCGAGCAGGCGTTGCGAACCCGTCAACGCCCGGATCCCGGTCACGTCTTGCGACACCTCCAGACAGCCCCGGTATTCCCGCTCCACGGTGCGCATCGCGAAATACCGCACGTGAATGAAGCGGCCGCCCATCTCAAACCAGAACTCCGCGGCGTCCTTCGTTCCCGCGCGGAACTCTTCGAGAATGCGGTTTACCATGTGGAGGCTCTTTGACGGGTGGCAGTTCTGGACCTGCCGTCCGATCACCCCCGGGCTCCGCGGAAAGATTCGCGCCGGTCCTTCCGAGTAATAACGGACCACGTCGTGCTCGTCCACAAACGAGATGTCCACGGGAAGGTGCGTGAGCAACAGATTCACCTGTTCCAGCGTGAGCAGTCCCGTGTCCAGCGGCAACGCGTTCAGTGCGGAGGGGCGCGCCGGCGCCGGCGGGGTTGCGGCGGGCTGCCAGGCCGGCTCGGGTTCGATCAGCGTGTAGCCGATCTCCTGTTCCCCCCGGTGCACGTTCACCCAGTCGTCCTGGCTGAGCAGTTCGAGGCACATGGGAAAGAGGATGTTCTCCTCTTTGTAGATCATGTCCTCGATGGCCGTGAGGAGCGGCGCGGCCTGCGCATGCACCGCGGCCATGTCGTTTCTGGCCAGCGCGCCGCGCACCTGCTTCAGCTGGGCCCGGATGTCGTCGTGAATGGACCACATCACCTTCGGCGGCGCCGTGACCCCGTAGTGCTCCATCCGGGGAAAGAGCTGGTTCTCTTTGCGGACATAATGCTTCTCAATCTCGGCAAGACGCGTGAATTCGATCGAGAGCCGCCCGGGATCGCCTGTGCCCGGTTCGCTCAGGAACCCCCGGATCCGCGCGAGGACGTCTGCGATTGCGGCATTCTCCCGGCGAAACGTGTGCACCGGATGACCCGGAGGGGTCTCCGGCCGGCTCGAGCGGTCCAGCGACTCCCGGAACACCGCCACGTGCACGTCGCACAGGCGTTTGATCTCCTCCTCGGGCAGGCCTTCCTGGACGAGCTGTTGCTCCATCGCCGCGATCTCGCCCGGACCCACGTTCTGCACGAGCTCGGCGAACTCCCGCTTCACCGCCTCCACGCCCTTGCCCTCATGCAGGCCCTTGATGATCTCCTTGAGCTTGGCCACGCGGTCCGGGTCCAGCTCGCTGCCCGCACGCTGCGGCGCGGCCTCGGCCGCATCGATCTCCACGGTCTCGCCTGCCTGCTCGCGGATCGCGTTGGCGAGGGTCTCGAGCAGGTCGGCCAGCGCGATTTCGCCGATCTGCGCGGCCTTGGCCAGCGTGGCAAACTGGCCGACCGTCTTGCGCATCAGCGGATTGCGCAACATCGTGAACTTCTCGGATAACGCGGTCAGGGTGTCGAGCAGAAACGGATACTGATCGACCAGCTTCCCCACGCGGATATTGGCATCGAGTTTCATGTGCGGGCCCTCCCGGTGTTGCCTGGTTTCCGTGCGCCGGCTCCCACCCCGGATCAAAGCATACCACGAACCCCGACACGCCATGCCAGTCCACAAGCGATGAGTGAGCGGGCACACCGCATTGCCCGGGCCGGGCGGTTCCCTCCCGTGTCTGGTAATCGCGGCTTCCGGGGGCGCCTGTAACCTGGCCGGGGATTGTGCTACACTGGATGCGGAAAAAAAGGCGATAAAATCAGCCCGGACGGAGGGGTTCGGGCACGTGAGAATGGAGCGCGTGACAGGTTTGCAGGCTGCGCAACCCTCTCCGCCCCGGTGCCGGTCCATTCGAAGCACATGGCGGCGCTTTTCAGCTTGTTCTGTTGCGCCCTGAACACGAAACACGCGTCTTCCTGTCCACAGAGAAATCCACGACGGCGCGACCGCCCGCGCCCCCGCACCCCTGTGGCGGGCGGTGAGACCCGCGGAAGAGCGCGTAGGAAGGAGTGACGAACCCTCCATGCAAACACTGGTCAATGTATCGAACCGGCTTCCAGTCACCGTGGGGAAGACCATCCGGCAGGCGTCGGGCGGACTTACGGCAGCGCTCGAAGGGCTTTCGTCTGACGCATTTCGCCTGAAGTGGGTCGGGTGGCCCGGTGCGCCAGTCAGCGCGGCCGAACGGCGCGAGGAAATCGCGCATTTTTTGATGGAGGAATACAACTACGTTCCGGTGTATCTAACGCGGAGCGAGGTGAACGGCCATTACCACGGGTTCGCGAACTCGAGCCTGTGGCCCATTCTGCATTACATGCCGAATTACATGCACTATGAGGAACGGTGGTGGGAAACGTACCTCGAAGTCAACCGCCGGTTCGCGGAATGTATCCTGGAGAACACGGACGAAGAAGCCATCATCTGGGTGCATGACTATCAGCTTATGGTGCTGCCGAGACTGCTGCGCCGGGCCCGCCCGAGACAGCGCATCGGTTTCTTCCTGCACACGCCGTTTCCGTCGTATGAGATTTTCCGGTGCCATCCAAAGCGGGTGGAGTTGGTGGAAGGCCTGCTGGGCGCCGATCTCGTTGGGTTTCACACGTACGGATATCTGCGCCATTTCCGCAGCACGGTCTTGCGGCTGTTGGGGGTTGAATCGCACGCGGCAGCCGTTGCGCACGACATGGGCCACACGCATCTGGGCGTCTACCCCATCGGTATCAATGCGCCCAAATTCGAGGCCGAACTCGCGTCACCGCGAAGCGCCAGGGCGCGGCAGCAGATCCGCAAGAATTTCGCGGGCCGGCGTATCGTGTTGAGCGTCGAACGGCTCGACTACACCAAAGGGATCCCGAACCGGCTGGACGCAATCGATCGGTTTCTGTCGAGCTATCCGGACCTTGACCGGCTGGTATTCATTTTCGTGAGTGTGCCCTCACGGGAGTCGGTCCCCGAATACCAGCAATTGCGCGAACTGGTGCAGCGGCAAGTGGGCGAGATCAACGGTCGCTATGCCACCATGGCCAACAGTCCCATCCATTTCATCTACAATCCCATCAAGTTTGAAGAATTGGCCGCCCTGTACAGCCTGGCCGACGTGTGCCTCGTGACACCCCTGATCGACGGGATGAACCTCGTCGCGAAGGAATACGTGACGTGCCAGGACGAACAGCCCGGTGTGCTGGTCCTGAGCGAATTTGCGGGCGCGGCCGAAGAGCTCTTCAATGCGCTGACAGTGAATCCGTACGACATCGGCCAGGTCGCGGCCGCGTTACAGCGGGCGCTCGACATGCCGGAAGACGAGCGCCGGCAACGCATGCGCCAGATGCGTGCGCGCGTCATTTCCTTCGATGCGCAACATTGGGCCAAGTCCTTCTGCGACGACCTGGTACAACACGAGGAACGCGCGGACAGCCTCGACATGTCGGCCGAAACCGAGTCGGTCATCCTGGATCGGTTCCGGCGGGCACGCCGCATTGCCTTTTTCCTGGATTACGACGGTTCGCTGCGCGAATTTGAGTCCGAACCACATCAGGCCTCTCCCGACGGCGAAATCCTGGAGTTGGTGAACCGCATCCAGAGCGTTCCCGGCGTTGACCTGTATATCATCAGCGGCCGCGATGCATCGCAACTCGAGATGTGGTTCGGGTCATTTGCGGTCACGCTGGTGGCTGAACACGGCTACCTGTTTCACCGTCCCGGCGCCCAGGAGTGGGAAACGCTGAACGCGTCGGCGGATTTCTCGTGGAAGCCGAGGGTACTCGAGGTGTTGCGGGATTACGAGGGCGAAACGCCGGGCAGCTTTGTCGAAGAGAAAGGATCGGCGCTGGTCTGGCATTACCGGAAATCGGACCCCGAATTCGGCAGTTGGAAAGCCCACGCTCTGGCCGGGGAATTGTACGAAATGCTGTCCAATCTGCCGGTTGAGATCCATCATGGAAAAAAGATCGTTGAGGTCAGCTCGATCTACGTCAACAAGGGCGCGGCCATGGAGCGTTTCATGCGGGAGGGCCAGTACGACCTGGGTTTCTGCGCTGGAGACGACCAGACCGACGAGACCATGTTCCGGCTCCAGCGGGACGACGCGCTGAGCGTCAAGATCGGCGAGGGCGCGACCCAGGCCCGGTACCGGGCGCGCGATCCGCGGCGCTTCCGGGCGCTGTTGCGCCGGATCCTGGACCTGCTCGAGCGCCGGGCACAATAAGTCGCAAAGGACCGGTCGTGCTTCACCGGGATACCGCAATCCCCGCCGCCCGCGGCAGGTTCCGCGGAGCAGCGCCGCTTTCGCTTCGGCGCGGCATCTGCCATAATCGGGCGCATCACACGGGCCGGGAGGAGACACGGTATGACGCCGCGGGAACGTTTCATCGCCGCACTGGAGCGCCGTCCCATCGCGGGGCGGGTCCCCCATTTTGAACTGGTCTTTTTCCTGACGATGGAGGCCCTGGGCAAGATCCATCCGAGCCAGCGCCATTACGCGCAATGGGATCAGATGACCGAATCGGAACGCGCGCTGCACCGCAACGAAATGGCGGATATCTATCTTGAAACCGCACGCAAATACGAGCACAGCGCGATCTTCCTGCACCCGAATCCGAACACGGCGGACGAAACGCTGCGCCTGATTGATCTCGTGCGCGAGAAGTCGGGCGACGCGTATTTCCTGATGCTGCATGGCGACCCGACCTATTCAATCCCATCGGGCAGCGACATGATGGAACAGGCCGCGTGGTTCTACGAGCGGATGGACGACGCGAAGGCCGAGGCGGACCGGCGCGTCGATGAGCAGCTGGCCTGGTGCGAACGATTGAACGCCCACGGCGGGCTGGACGGGTTCGCCCTGTGCTCGGACTACTGTTTCAACGACAATCCGTTCCTGCGTCCGGACCTGTTCGCGATCCTGATCACGCCCTATCTCAAACGCGTGATCGCGGGGATGCGGGCCATGGGGTTTTACGTGATCAAACACACGGACGGCAACATCCTGCCGATTCTGGATCAGTTGGTCGATGCCAACCCGCACGCGCTGCACTCGCTCGACCCGCAGGGCGGAGTCGACATCGCCGAGGTCAAACGCCAGTACGGCGAGCGCGTGTGCCTGATCGGCAACGTCAACTGCGGGCTGCTCACCTCGGGCACCGACGAGGAAGTCGTCGCATCGGCGCGCTACTGCATCCAACACGGCATGCCCGGCGGCGGGTATGTGTTTTCGACGAGCAATTGCGCGTTTACGGGCCTGTCCCTCGAACGCTACGAACTAATGTGGACGGTGTGGCACGAGGAAGCCATCTATCCGGGGGGATAACCTGCCCGGGCGGGAATGCCGCCTATTTCAGGGTCCAGTGGGTGTAGCGCAGGGGCGGTTTCTGGCCCGTTTCGAGCACTTCGTAATAGACGGTGAGGATGGAACCGTCGTCGAGCTGGACCGATGCCGGGTAGCCCAGGTCGCCGCCGGGCGCTTGAGACAGCACGATCTCGTTCTGGACGTCCCACGTTTTGCCCCCGTCTTTGCTGATGCAGGCGCGTTCGCCGAACGGGTCTTTGCGGCGGCCGTAGGTGACGAGGAGCCATCCGTTGGTGAGCCGGATCAGGTGGGGCGGGTACCCCCAGATGGGGGTTGGCGCAAATCGCGTCCAGGTTGTGCCGCCGTCGTTGCTGAACGCCTGCCGGAGATGATTGGCGAACTCGCCTTCGCCGTGGTAGCGGGCCATGGCGACGAGGCCGCCGCCGGCGGTCTCGACCACGTGCGGTTCGTGGCATTGGCTGGGATCGTCGCCCTCGGCCTGGGCGATGCTGGCGATGCGGGTCCAGGTGCGGCCGTCGTCGCGCGATTCCAGCACGCCGGCGCGTTCCTCGGGGGTTTTAGCTGTGGTGCATCCGACGTAGAGCAGCCGCCCGTCGCTGAGCTCGATGGGCCCGTGCGGCGCGGTCGTCTCGACGCGGATGTACTCGCCCCAGGTCTTTCCGTTGTCTTCCGAACGGCGAATCCACGATCCGAACCATTGGTTTACGGTCTCGGTGGAGAGCTTCTCGCGGTGGCGGCGGTACAGGTCGTTCGTTTCAAACGCGAGGCTCGTGAACCAGCTCACTACGAGCGTGCCTGCGCGCGTCTGGAGGATGCCCGCGTCGCGGTCGTCCAGGGGCGTGTTGTTGATCGTCTCGGGCGCGGTCCATGTGGCGCCGTTATCGCGGCTCCGAACGAGCTGCGTTTTGCCCCAGGGACAGACGTGCGCGTCGCGGTCGCCCGAAAACACCGCCAGCAATTCTCCTTCGCGCGTTTTCGCGATGGTGGGCCAGCCGATGTAGATGTCCGCGGGGCCCCAGATGGTCGCCGACGAGAGGATGCTCGCCGCGGGCTGATCGCGAAACGCGTCGATCTCGCCCGGTGCGGCGAAGGCGGCGGCGGACAGGATTGCCCATACGAAACTGGATCGGAATGTCGCCATCATGCGAATCTCCCTGTTGCGGACGGGGGTGAACCACGTGAAGTAAGCATACCGTGATGCGATGGCCATTGCCACTGGCCATACGACCTATACGTCTTGTGAGTCCTACAGGTCCTGCAGGACTGAAACGGGTGCTCCCCGAGGCGCCCTGCCACCACCGGGGGCAAGGCGTGAGTCCCGCGCGTCATCGATTCACGCATGCGCCCGCAGGAGCGCGCGTCTGACCGGGGCTGCTAATGTATACTCCGTTCGTACGGAAGTTTCCCGGCGCGGCCGCGGAGGGGCGGGCGCCGGGAACATGACCGGGGAGGGGCATCCATGCCGCCGACGCAGTTCGGGCTGCTGGACTGGATCATCCTGGTGGTGTATTTCGCGGGCGTGGCGTCGGTCGGACCCCTGTTTGCCCGGCGCAATACCTCGACCGAGAGCTTCTTCGTGGGGAACCGCCAGTTTCCGGCGTGGCTGTTGGGGCTGGCCATGTTCGCGACCTCGATCAGCTCGATCACGGTCGTTTCCTTCCCGGGCGACGCTTACAAGGCGGCCTACCTTCGCTGGCTGCCGAACCTGATGCTTCCGCTCGGAGTTTACATCGGCTCGAAGATCTTCCTGCCGTTTTACCGCCGCAACCGGTGCACCTCCGCGTACGAGTACCTGGAAAGCCGCTTCGGACACGGCGTGCGAACCTATGTGGCCGTCTGTTTCATCATCGGCCAGGTGATGCGCATCGCCACCATCCTGTACCTCGTGTCGCTGGTGTTCCAGCAGATCACCGGCGCCACCCCGTACGCCTGCATTCTGATGGGCGGCTGCGTGCTGACCGTGTACACGGTGCTGGGCGGGGTCAGTGCGGTGGTCTGGACCCAGTTTCTGCAGACGTTTCTGCTGTGGTTTGGCACGCTGGTCTGTTTTGTAACGTTGATTCGCGGCATCGATGGCGGCATCGGCGCGGTGTTCGCCACCGGCTGGGCGGACGGCAAATTCATGCTCGGCGATCTGAACGTGGCGACCGGACAACTGGAGCCCGCGCGGGTCGTCTCCCTGTGGGAAAAGTCGGTTGTGATGCTTCTGATCAGCGGGCTGGCGGGCTGGGTGTTTGAATACAGCGGTAACCAGAATGTCGTGCAGAAGTATGTGTCGGCGAAGAACCCGCGCGAAGCGTTCAAAGCGATCTGGTTCTGCTGCGCGTGCAGCGTGCCGACCTGGACCTTCTTCATGTTCATGGGCACGTCGCTGTATGTGTTCTTCAAACAACATCCGGATCCGCAGGCCCTGGCGATCCTGACCGGCGAGGGCGGCGCGAAAGCCGAGTCCATCCTTCCGTATTTCTGCGTGAAGATGCTCCCGACCGGGCTTGCGGGCATCGTGATTGCCAGCATTCTCGCCGCGGCCATGTCCGCATCGTCCGCGAGCATCAGTGGCATTTCCGCCGTGTTCCTTACGGACATCTACCACCGCCATCTCGTGAAAGGAGCGCGCGAAAGGCACTATGTGGCCGTGGCCCGCGCGACCTCGTGCGCGGCGTGCGTCCTGATGATGGGCGGAGCAACGCTGTTCTACGCATGGAGCACCCTGACCCTTCAGGATCTGGGCGTCAAACTGGCGTCTATACTGGGCGGCGGGATCCTCGGCGTGTACATCCTGGGCTTTCTGACGACCCGCGGCACGGGCCGGTCCGTCGCGGTGGGCATCTCCGTCACGCTGGTCTTCTCGACGTACATGGCGGTGATCGAATTCGCCAACGTCACGCCCGAACAGTTCATGAACGCGCTCGGGTGTTCCCGGGAGACCGCGCTGCTCCTGATGAAACCGGTGCACATCTATTACGTGGGGCTGCTGGGCCAGTTCCTCACGTTCATCGTGGCCTACCTGGTCGCGAGTCTCTTTGAACCCAGACGCGACCTGACCGGGCTCACCTTCTGGACCCAGGCGCCTTCGGAAGAAGAACAGGCGGGCCGATCCAACTGAACCGGTTCGCCGCGCCTGTCATGCGTCCGGCGGGGGAAGATGCGTGTCGCCAACGCGGACCATCCAATCCCGCATATGGCCGCGCATCTGTTGGAGGATGGCCCGGTTGGCATCCGCGCCGGCCACATTGACCATCTCGAACGGATCCGCGTGCTCGTCGAAGAGCAGTTCCTCGTTTACGCCGGTCAGGATGTATTTCCAGCGCTCCGTCCGCACCATGCGGTGGCCCGTGCCGCGCGCGCCGCCGACGCCCACGCACTCGCTGGCCACGTAGTCGCGCAACGGGCGTACGGGCCCGCGGAGCGCCGGCGCCAGTGACAGGCCGCTCAACCCCTCCGGAACCGGCGCCCCCGCCAGGTCGAGCAGGGTCGGAAACAGATCGAGCGACGAAACCAGGGCCGGGATGCGGACGCCCCGCCGTTTCAGACGCGGCCAATGCAGCAGCATCGGCACGCGGACGGATTCCTCGTGCATGGTGATCTTGTTGCCCAGGCCGTGGTTGCCCAGGTGATACCCGTTGTCGGAGAGATAGAGCAACACGGTGTTCCGGTAGACCCCGGCGCGCTCGAGCTGTTCCACCAACGCGCCGATCTGATGGTCCAGTCTCGAAACCACCGCGTAATACGCCCGGGTAAACTCCCGGATTTGTTCCTTCGAACGCGGGGGGCCCGCGGGCAAACCGAGGTAATTGTCGCGCCCTTCCGAGTCGCGGTAATAGTGTTCACCGGGCAGCCCCTGGTTGTATACGCTCTCCCGCGGCGGCGACTCCCGGAAGTTCGGGTCGATGGGGATCTCGGCGTCCCGGTAAAGGTCAATCCATTCCGGGCCGGGGTTGAGCGGGATGTGCGGCTGGCGGGCCGCGACCCAGAGGAAGAACGGCGCCGGATTGCTCTTCCGCCGTTCGATGAATTGCGCTGCGGACGCGAAGGTCTGGTCGTCGGTGAGATCTTTCAGTTCTTCGCCTTCGGCGAATCCATACCCGCGGGGCGGGCCCAGGTGGGATTTTCCCCACAACGCCGTGTCGTAGCCTGCGCCGGCCAGAAGCTGCGCCAGCGTCGGGAGGCGTTTCTCCTCCACGACGCTCCGCTGAAATTCGCTCGCATCGAGCGCTACCGCGCCGTGCTGTTGCGGGAAAAGCCCCGTCATCAGGCTTGCCCGGCTTGCCGCGCAGATGGGCGTGGCGACATAGGCCCGCTCGAAAATCACCCCCTCGCCGCCCAGCCGGTCGAGGTTCGGGGTTTTCACCGCGGGATTGGTGTAGCCCACGGACCGGTAGCCGTGGTCGTCGCTGAGCACCACGACGATGTTGGGGCGCCGTCGTCTTCGAAGGCTCTCGCCCCCGGCGGCGCACGACACTGCCAGCGCCGCGCCGCCCAGACACGCTGTCCTCAGGAAATCGCCCCGCGTGACTCGCTTCCTGGCCATGGTTCTGCTCTCCCGTCCCCGCCGCGGACCATCCTAACCCTTTCGGGCGGCAAGATCACCCGGTTTCCGGGGAGCGCGGCATTCCCATGCGTGCCCCGCGCCGCCCGGAAACGGGCACCGGCGGCCAGGATTTGGTATGCTATAGAGGGAAGGGGGGAAGGGTATTGCCCACGCCTCTGATCACTTGGAACCGTGGTTCCATGAGAAAAGGGAGATCGCCATGACCCTCGAAGAACGTGTAGCTGCGCTGGAGGCCCAACTCGCCAGCCCCGCACCGAGAGAGATCGTCGCATCGAGACTCATTCTCACCGACGAGAACGGCAAGGCGCGCGCACACATGTACGTGTCCAAATCCAAAGAGGGGCCGGCGCTGTGTCTCATCGACGAAAACAGCAAGACCCGGTGCCAGCTTTTCGTGTCGCGCAGCGGGCCCTCGCTCTGCCTGGGCGACGAAAACAGCAAGCTGCGCGCCGTGCTTAACGTGACCCGGAGCGGACCCATGCTCTCCCTGAACGACGAGAACGGCAAAAGCCGCATCCAGATTGTCGTGGGCGACGAAGGCCCCCTGGTGCGAACCCTGGACGCCGCGGGCACCCTCCGCGGGCAATTTGTGCTTACCCCCGACGGCCCCGCGGTGCAACTCAACGACGAGACCGGCCTGACCCGTTCCGAACTGAGCGCCTACCGGGAAGGGCCCGCCCTGGGCCTGGGCGACGAGCACGGCGGTCTCCGCGCCCAGCTGGTCGTGACGGAGGACGGTCCCGCCGTGCGCCTGGGCGACGAACACGGCGATCTGATCTGGTCCGCCCCCTGACGGCATTCCATTCCCCGGGACCGTAGCGCGCCGCCCCGGCAATCTCCCGGCGCGCGTCTTTGACAGCGGCCTTCCTTCGACGCCTGCCGCATTCGCTGAGGAATAGACTGCGCCCGCGCCAGCGGAGCCGGGGCCTGCCTGCCGGTCAGGGGTGTTGGATTCGGAGGTCAACTGGCGGAACAGGGCGATCTCGGCGGGGTCGCACGGGGCGCCGGCGAATCCCCGCGTTTCAGGCATATCTTTGCAGGCCGCCGCGGGTCACGTTGACCCGGTTCTCACGATGCTGGGAATGGCCGGCGTGGTGCTGTACGTAGATGAAGCGCGCGAATACAGAGACATCGAGCAGATCGCCGAATTCCACCCGTGCGTGCCCTGGTTGCACCCCGTGTCTGGCGTGCTTCGTGTGTGGTTTGCGTTGTCGCTCATGGGACAGATCATCGGCCGCAAACCGATGGATTGGCGCGGCCGCCGCGGGTTCGGCGCGACCGGCGATGCCCCGGCCCGGCCTGACGCGTAATAACCTCCCGCGCCCTCTCGTCCCGGCGACAGGACGGCAGAGAGAAGACCGCGGCAGTCATCACGGCAACGCCTATCCGCGCCCGTCAAATAGGTGTTTGATGCCGCTCTTCGGCGCATCCAAGGCCCGTTCTTTCCTCGGACTACTCGGTCTCCATGAGGTCGAGGAAATCGCGGGTGTCGGCACGGACCTCCGCCAGCTGTTTCAGCAGGCCGTCGGCCTGGGGGGAGGTCATGCTGAGGAATTCCAGCAGGTGGCCGTCAATGACCGGGGTTTCCCAGTCCCCGGCGTCGCCGAACCCGGCCTGTCGCGCCAGGGTCTCGGCAAGCTGGACCACGGCGATCTCCACGGCGTGTCTTCTCTTGGGCGTGGGCGGACGGTGGGCGTTGCCGATGACCTCGACGATCAGGCTGGGAAACCGCCACTTCGCGGCGAGCCAGCGGCCCACTTCGGCGTGATTCACGCCCAGACGCTCTTTTTCGCATTCGCGCAGCGGGATCTTCCGGTCGGCGGACTGGCGCACCACGGTGCGGTACTCGTCGCGCAGCGCCAGCGCCAGCAGGTATTTTCCCATATCGTGCAGCAGGCCCGCCGTGAAACACCCTTCGGGCGAATGCACCTTGACCTGGCCATGGCACAGGAGCTGAGCCGCCTTGGCGGTACCGAAGGCGTGCATCCAGAAGTCCTGCGGATCCAGCGCGAACTGGCGCTGGCTCGAGAAGGTTTTGAACACCGAGGTGGCCAGGGCGAGCTGGCACACCGCGTCGAATCCCAGCACCACCACCGCCCGGCGAATGGAATCCACCCGGTGACGCAGCCCGTAATACGCCGAATTCGCGAGACGCAGCACCCGTGCCGAGATCACGTGGTCTGTTTCGAGCAGGGCCGTCACATCGTCCGCCGAAGAACGCTCGTCTTCGACGGCCTCGAGCAGTTTGCTTACGATCTGCGGCAGGGTCGGCAGGTCGTGAAGCTCGATGAGTTTCGCGAAGACGCGATGGCTGTGCATTCAGTGAGCCTCCGTCCCCGCGCTCGCATCCGGGTAGGCGCGATACATGTGCAGTAATGCGCCCATACAGCACCTATCCGAATCTATCTCACGAACCCATTCTAGCAAATTCCACCCCCGCATGGCCGGAAAAGTCTGGAAAACACCCCTATACTCATCAGGAATAGCATGAATTACTCTTGACGGTGGCTTTCCGCAGGTTCGGATGCGCCCCGGTTCGTCAATAATTATACCCAAAGGATGTCAGGAAAAGCGAATGAGCTACATTAAATACTTGTTATGTAAGAATTTAACGTGGTCTCCGGGCCGCTGTTTCAGCGGAATTTTCCCCTCTGGGTTTTTTGCCGCTTACTCCCCGCTGCCCGCGCGGAAATAGCCCTCGATCGCTCCGGCAAGGGCCTCGGCGAGGGTACGGCGGGTTTCGGGCTGCAGGAGGAGGTGTTCCGCGCGCGCATCTTCGATGGATTGCGGCTGCACCCAGACCGCCGGGCAGGCCGTCTGTTGGAGGGTGTAGGTGACCGACGTCGTGACAGGCAACCCGCCCAGGGCGTCTGCGACGGTCTGCGCCAGGCGCTCGCCGCCCGTGCTTCCGGGGTAATGCGCGGCGAACTGCACGTTCTTTCCGGTGAGCAGACCGCGCTGGTCGACCATCCTGGCCGTGGCCGAATCCGTTCCGAACGCCACCACCACGTGGACCCCGGCGCCCGCCGCATCCGACAGGCGGACGCGTTCGAGGGCAGGCGGGTCGTTGTCGTCCTCGCGGGCGAGGACAACGTGAGCGCCACGGTCGCGCAGGCGGTTGGCCACACGGCGCACAACGTCGAGCGCGGCGTCGCTGGCGCGCATCCCGGTGGGGCCGATCGCCCCGGCGTTGCTGCCGCCGCAGGCCGCGTCCAGCATGATGGTTTTTCCATGCAGCGTGCCTCCGGCGGTCGGGATGAGCCCCACCACGGCGTGCCCGCCGTTCAGCGCGACGGTGATGTCGTCAAAACCGTTCCTGCGTACCGAGAGATTACGGGTTTGGGCAGGGATGGGAAGCCATCCCTCGCTGTTGCTCGTGCCGAGGATCTGCCCTTCCGAGAAGGCCGTGACGCCGGCCACGGGCTGGCTGGTCTGGACGTCGTGCAAGCGCACCGTGCGGTACGTTTCGTTGCCGAACCGGGGCGTGACCCGCTCCGCGATCTCTCCCGCCCGGATGGTCAACTGCGCGGGCAGCGTGTCTTCGAGAAAGTAGCAGCGCGCCGTGCCGGAGACCGTGGGGACCGTGAGGAGGTTCCCGTTTACGGTGACGGGGGTGCCGTCGGCCACCGGCAGGCCGAACCGGTCGGTGACGTAGACTTCAAACAGGTATTCGATGCCGCTGGCGCGAACGGGGGCTTCAGGATACTGGTGGACCGTGATGAAGGCCGGCGCGCGCGAAACCGTAACCGTGGTCTCGCTGGAGAGCGAAGCGCCCTTCGCGTTCCGGGCGAAGAACGCGATGTTCCGCGCCCCGTTGTCGAGGATCCTGCCGAGATACCAGGTGACTGTGTTCCCGTTCTCGACGGGGATGCCGTCCACGAGGTGTCCGTCCACGCGCAGTTCAAAGGTATCGCGGTCGAGGGGCAGCCCGCCGCCCAGCGTATACACCAGGGCCTGGGTGCGGCCGCCGGCGTATTCAACGAGATTGTGCGAGAGCACGGCCGGAGGATCGAGGGCGAAATAGGCGGCCAGCCCCGAGGCCAGCCCCGCCGCCTCTTTTTCCACGCCATAGCGCGTGGCCATGAACGCCGCGTTGCGCGCCTGGGTCATGTACGAGGTCTCCATGAGCACGGCAGGCACGCGGGCCTCGCGCAAGACCTTGTAGTTGCCGGGAAGCAGCCGTTTCGGATCGGGATCCTGGCGTACGCGCAGTGCCATCTCGCGCATCATGCACTGGGCGAGATCGAGGCTGGGACCGGCGTCGCCGAGCTTGTAGTACACCTCCAGATCGTTCTTGTCGGACCCCTCGACAATGTGGGCGTTGTGGTGGATGCTGATGAAGGCCTCGGCGTTCATGCGGCTGGCCCGTTCGGGACGCGAGGAAAGGTCCTGCGACAGCCGGTTGGCGTCGAGCGCCGTGTCGGACTCGCGCGTCAACACCACCTCCGCCCCGGCGGCGCGGAGCAGCTCGCGCAAGGCCAGCGCCACATGCAGGTTGACGTCGCTTTCCCGCAGCCGGTTGGACGGCGCGACCGCGCCCGGCCAGCGCCCGCCGTGGCCCGGGTCGATGCAGATGCGGCGGCCCGCCAGCGACGACATGTCGGGCGGGGGCACGTCCTCCAGCCGGAACGGCGGCGCGGCATCCGTGATCGGAACCGCGGGCGGGGTGGGGATTTCGGGTTCCGGCGGGGTGGTCTGGCAGCCGATGACGATCGCAAACAGGACAGGGATAACGAGGCGTTTCATAGACCTTCCTTCTCGAGCGTCCCGCGCACGCCGGCGCAGGGCGTATCCGGACCGGTGGAAGAAGAACCACACGGTGTTGTGGCGCGCGACGGCTGCGCGCCGCCCCCCTGCGTGCACAGTCCGCCGCCAGAACGTCCGATTACGCTACCCGAACCCCGCGTCCCATGCAAGCGGCGCGCGACGAACGCGCCATCAGCGCCTATCAAGGCCGTCGTAGATGGCAAGCAGTTCCCGGTGGGCAAGAAAGGCGAGGGCGGGGCGCCCGGCGCGCGTGAAAAACCTGGTCTCGAGCACGTCGGACCGGGCCGCGGGTTCGCCTTCCCACTCGTCGATGACGTATCCCATGACCACCACGGCGCCGCTGAGCCGGCTGGGCTGGGTGCTGGCGCCGATGAGCCGGGGGCGGGCGCCGCGGATGCCGGTCTCTTCCTCGAGCTCGCGCAGGGCGGCCTCCTCCGTGGTCTCGCCAAGCTCGACAAAGCCCCCCGGCAGCGCCCATTCGCCGACGCACGGTTCAACGGCCCGACGCGCCAGGAGCAGCGCGTCGCCGCGCGCGACCAGGCAGCACGCGGCCGGCACCGGGTTGTTGTAGAAAAAGCGGCGGCAGGCGGCGCAGTGAGGCCGCGGCCGTTCGCCGTCGTCGGCCAAGGTCAGCGCGGCGCCGCAGGTGGGGCAGAAATTCCATTCGATGGGCCGGATGTCAGAGCTCATGGCGCCACTGTAGCAACCCCTCGCGGCTTTGTCTATGCGCGCGGCAGGGCCCAACGCAACCGGGGCGGCCGCGTGCGCGACCGCCCCGGGGACCCTGGCGGAAAAAGCCTCAGCCGTTAAGCTGGCGGATCTTCGCGAGGATGTCGTCGGGCGCCAGGCCCTGGAACGGCACCTGCTCGGCAATCCCGCCGCGCCCGGCGCGCACCGCGCCGAGATGGGCGTATTTCGGGGTGAGACCGCGTTCGAGCAGCCAGGTGCCGTAGCGCGCGCCGAGGCCGGTCTTGAAGTTCTGGCCTTCCACGACCAGCACAAACGGGGCCCGGCCCATTTTTTCGAGCATGGACTCGTCGACGACGTTCAGCGTGGCCTTGTTGATCAGGCCCACGTCGATGCCGTTCTCGCGCGCGCGTTCCACGGCATCGAGGGCGCGGTATAGCAATTCCCCGTAGGCCACCACGTAGCCCGCGCGGCCTTCGCGGATGACGTCATCCTTGCCGCGCTCGAAGGTGTAGCCGTCGCCGAAGAACGGCGAGCCGTCTTCTTTGAGGATGTAGGGCAGCTTCGAACGGTTGGAGAAGATGAAGCGGATGCCCGGGTCGTTGAAGATGGTCTCGAGCGCCTTGCGGAACTGGTGGCCGTCGGCGGGGAAGTACAGGCGGGTGGTGTCGCCCTCGGGCAGGGCGCTGTCGGCCAGGAAATTGTTGATGCCGAAGTGGCAGGTGTTGTCGGCGATCTCGTCCACGCCCGCGTGCGAGAAATGGCACAGGAGGTTGGCGTTGTTGAGCCGCGCCATGGTGACTTCCGAAATCACCATCTCGAGAAACGCCGAAAACGTCGCGAAGATCCCCTGTTTGCCCGCGTCAAAACCGAAACCGGCCGCGGCCGACACGTTGCCGCGCTCCATGACGCCGCCCGGCACGAACACTTCGGGGAAGTTCTTGTGAATGTGGTCCAGGCCGCACGAACCTTCGAGGTCGGAATCGACCACCAGGACCTTTTGCTGGCGTTCCTCGGGCGTCATGCGGGCCAGTATGTCGCAGACGATCTTGCCGAACTCGCTGCGGTTGCCCACCGATTCGGAGGAACTGCCCTTGAAACTCACCGAGACCTTGGGTTTCTGGATGTTGTTCAGGAACGCGACGGCTTCCGTGTGACCGCGTGCTTCGAGATACTGGATCGCGGCGTCGCCCTTGATCACGTCGTGGCCTTTCGGCGACCCTTCGATGGCGGGGATGCCGGGCGCCATCACGCGGCGGTTGACCAGCGCCACGGGCCCGTCGGTCAGCATGGCTTTCCGGAAGCGCTTGTACAGGGCCGCGAGGTCTTCGCCGTCGCCCACGTCGACGGTGAGGCCGTGGCCTTTGAGGGTTTTCGCGAGGTCGTAGCCGGGCAGGTACTGCTGCGGGTGGCCGGAGATGGTCACGTTATTGTCGTCGAGCAGCAGTTTGACGTTGAGCCCGCGCGCCACGGCAAACCGGGCGGCCTCGGCGTCGTTGCCTTCCTGCTGCGACCCGTCGCTGCCGTAGAGGAGCACGGCCTGGCCGGGATGGGCCTTGGCCACGCCGTTGACAAACGGCCACATGTGGCCGAGCCGGCCCGAAGCGAATTTCACGCCCAGTTCCGGGTCGCGTTCGGGATGCCCGTACAGGCCCTCGTTGTATTCCCGGTAGCAGAAGAGCTTCTCAAACGGCATCTCGCCGTTGAAGGCGCTCATGGCGTATTGAATCGCCACGCGGTGCCCGGCTTCGTCAAACAGCACCGGATACACCTGCTTCGAGCCCCGGATGAAGGCGTCGCCAATCAAGACCTCGGGCACGATGCTGTACGCGCCGCCGGTATGGCCCGCGTAACCTTTGATCCCCGCGATGGCCGTGAAAAACACGATGGTGTCACGCACGATCGCCACGTTGGTTTCGAGTTGCTCTTTGCGTTTCGCGGTCAGCCCCGCCTTCGCCGGATCGAGGCTCAGCGGCTTGTACTTGCTCACATCAATCGGAAAACTCATGGTGTTCACTCCCTGTGCCGTTCTCTTGTCGCACCGACAGACCTCGCCATGCTGGATGCAATCTTGAAATGCCCTTCGATCCGTCCCCCCGCGCGGCGCAAGCGCCTTCCCCCGTCCCCGGGGCGCGCAACGGACCAAAACGTCGCCGGAGTATAGCATTTTCGCGAAGGGGATTTCCCGCTGGCCCTTCCGGAACACAGACAGACACGGACTGACTTAGCGCAGTGTAGCCGCAATCAAAGCACAAACCTGAGAATCTACCCCCGCAATCCTGGGCGAGGGATGCGGGGCTTGTTCAACCCCTTTCGGGGCTGGTTCTTTTTGGGGTGCGCATGATCCCCGGGCCGTGCGCAGGGCAGATTGGACCCCGGTCCGGGGTCTCCGGACAGCCCCCGGGCGGGGTTCCTGTGAAGCCATTGGCCAATCTTACCGGGAATCTTACCGGGAACTGGACCCCGGGACACGAGATGTGGCAGAATTCGCGTTTGCCTGACGAGCAGAGCTGTACACGCGTCGCGAGGGCGGAAATGCCCTCGCGGCGCGTGGTGTTACCGAAAGGATGCTGTGCCGGGTGAAGGGGCACGGGCGATCATCGGAGCACGGGGAGTGGTATGACTGAGACTTTTTGCGGCGTGGACTTTGGCACGACCAATTCGAGCGTGGCGCTGGCAAACGCCCGGAGCGTTCGGGTGCTCGAGCTCGACCAGGCCAACGACAACGTGACCTCGCTTCCTTCGTTGCTGTACATCACGCGTGAGGGAGATCGGATTGTCGGCCGGAGCGCGGCCGATGCCTTCATCGAACGGAATGTCGATCGCGAGGTCGTACTCCGGCAGATCGATCTCGGGATCAGCATCGAGGGGTATGTGGCGTCCGAGCCGGACAAGTCGGAGGCCTACCGTCCCGGCCCCGAACCTGACCAGCGGCGCGAAGCCGTGCGCGCCCAGGCCACCGTCGAGGTCAATTCGCCCGGCCGGCTGTTTCAGTCGTTGAAAAGCTCGTTGCGTTTTGACGGGTTTCGCAGTACCGAGGTCTTCGGTGAACATTTTCAGATCGAAGAGTTGACGGCCATGATCCTCGCGCCCATCAAGGACGCCGCCGACCGGGCCGCCGGCGCCCCCGTCGAACGCGCCGTCTTTGGCCGTCCGGTCCGCTTTTCCCACAGGCCCCCCGAAGACCGGCTCGCCGAAGACCGCCTGCGGCGGGCCGCCCACATCGCCGGATTCAAGGACGTGGTGTTCTTTTACGAACCCGTCGCCGCGTGCGTGGAATACGCCGTGGCGACCGACCGCCGGCAGCGCCTGATGGTGGTCGACATCGGGGGCGGGACGTGCGACGTGTGCATCATGGAATTCGGCGGCGCGGGGAACGAGGCCCAGCGGCTCGCCAACAGCCGCATCCTCAGCGTGTCCGGCATCCCCACGGCGGGCGACGCGGTTGACCGCGACCTCATCCGCGCGAAACTCTATCCGTGTTTCGGGTGTACCGCGCGCTACGGCCCCTCGCAGTTGCCCATGCCCCAGTACCTGTTCAAGGGCATCGCCGACTGGCAAAACCTCTACAAACTCAATACCGAAGACATCATCAACTGGCTCATCGCCGCCGAGGCCAGTTCCGATCAGCCCCATACCCTGCGCGCGCTTCGCTACCTCATCCAGAACAACTACGGATACCCCGTACGACGGATCGTCGAGGCCGCCAAGAAACGCCTCAGCTTCGAGACCGAGGCGATCATCGATATTCATCACGGGCCGATCGCCATTTCCGAGCGGGTCACCCGCGATGAGTTCAACGCGATCATCGAGGAGACGCTCGAGGAGATGATGGCCTGTGTCGAAGAGGCCGAACGTGCGGCGCAGCTGCGCCCCGGCCAGATCGACCTCGTCCTGACCACCGGCGGCACCAGCCTCATTCCCGCCGTCCGGCGCATCCTCGAAGAGCGGTACGGCGCGGACCGCATCCGGCAGCGCGACACGTTTTCGAGCGTGGCGATGGGACTGGCCATCGTCGCGCGGTATTCCTGAGGCAGCGAAGCCCCGGCGGCCGGGGTGACGCGGGCGCAGATGGGAGACGAAGCCATGCGGATTGTGGTGCTCGATGGGCATACCTTGAATCCCGGCGATAATCCCTGGGACGACGTGGCCGCCCAAGGTGAACTCACCGTCTACGATCGCACGCCCGCCGGGCAGATCGTTGAGCGCGCCAGAGACGCCCAGATCGTGCTCACCAACAAGACCCCGCTTTCGGCCCGGACCCTCGAACAGCTTCCAAACCTCCAGTTCATTTCCGTCCTCGCCACGGGCTACAACGTCGTCGACGTGGCCGCCGCCCGCACGCGGAACATCCCGGTCTCCAACGTGCCCGTCTACGGCACGGCCGCCGTGGCGCAGTTCGTGTTTGCCCTGGTGCTCGAACTGTGCCACCACGTGGCCGGGCACAGCGCGGGCGTCAAGGCGGGGGATTGGACCCGCAGCCCCGATTTCTGTTACTGGACCGCGCCCCTCATCGAACTCGCCGGCAAGCGCATGGGCATCGTCGGGTTCGGGCGCATCGGCCGCCGCGTGGGAGAGCTCGCCCACGCGTTCGGCATGGAGGTGCTCGCCAGCGACGTGCAGCCCGGCAACGAGCCCCCGTATGCCCCCTTCGCCTGGGGCAGCGTGGAAGACATGTTTGCCCGGGCCGACTTCGTCTCCCTCCACTGCCCCCAGACTCCCGACAACACCGGATTCGTCAACGCGGCCCTCCTCCAGCGCATGCAACCGCACGCCTTCTTCATCAACACCGCCCGGGGCGGGCTGGTCAACGAGGCTGACCTGGCCGATGCGTTGAACCGCGGCGTTATCGCCGGGGCCGCCGTCGATGTGGTCTCTTCGGAACCCATCGCCGCGGACAATCCGTTGCTGGGCGCGCCGAACTGCCTCATCACCCCGCACATCGCCTGGGCGACTCTGGCGGCCCGCCAGCGGCTCATGCGTACCACCGCCGGCAACATCGCGGCCTTTCTTTCCGGCGCCCCCGTCAACGTTGTCAATTGACCGTTTCTCCCCGGGCGTGTTGGGATACGGTCATTGTGAGGCCATTCGCCCTGTTGACTGGACGGAGCAATCGCATTATGCTGAAGCACGCCGTTGCGGCGCGGATGCGTGCAGGCGGGCTGACAGTTCTTAACGGAGAAGGAAGAGGATAGCTATGAGACACATTCGAACCGTCTCGCGGGCACGTGTGCGCGAAGCCCAGACCGCGACAGAGATCCTGAGCCTGATTGGGGCGATCCTGTCCATTTTCACGACGTTGTCCGGGGTCATCACCCCCTTCATCGGCGTGAAGTAACTCCCTCCAGAGAAGCGCGTGGCACGGGCCGCCCGGAGGGGGCGGTTCGTGCCTTTTTTTTGTGCGCGCCCTGCGTCCCCGGTTTGTTCCATCAATTACCATCGTGTGCTAGACTGTTGCCGACCAGGTTGACGCATAGGACGGACACGGAGGCGCTGGAATGGGTTTCTTCAGACGGCATCGCATTCTGGGCGGGATTCTGGGCGGTTTTCTCGGTTTGGTCGTGGTTCTGGTTGTCTTTGTCGCATGGCGGGCCAAAGGTCCGTACCGGTTTTACCGGTTGAACGTCGTCAAAACGGCCGCCGCTACGGGTGTCCAGCCCGGCCCGCTCGAAATCGGCGCTGCAACGCGCGACATCACCCCCGACTTGTCCCAATACGACCCCTGGGTCGATGCCGACGGCGACAACCGGTACCGGCCCGACAAGGGCGACACCTACACCGATGCCAACGGCAACGGGCGTTTCGATGCCGTCTGGCTGGCCGGGTTCAACAACAATCGTCCGGCCCAGGGCGTGCATGACCCGCTATGGGTGCGGGCGCTGGCCTACCGCAATAACGGCGTTACCGGCGTGATGGTCGCGATCGACAGCATCGGCATCACGAACGAACGGTTCATCAAGGTCCGGAAATCGCTTCCGGACACCCTCGGCCTGGACCTGGTCACGCTGGCCTCGACCCATGTCCACGAGGCCCCGGACACCATGGGCATCTGGAGCTACAAGATCCTTCGGGGGTATTTTGACGAGGCGTACATGAACCTCGTGCTCGACGCATGCCGGGAGGCCATCGTGGAAGCCGTGAGCACGCTCGAACCGGCCGACATGACGCTCGCCTCGGCACGCATCGAGCCCGATGGCTTCATGGACGACAGCCGCCTGCCGCATGTCTACGATGACCAGATTTGCGCCGCGTGGTTTACCCGGCCCGGCACCCGGGAGACCATCGCCACCCTCGTATCGTGGGGCAACCACCCCGAGACCCTTGGGGGCAGCAATCCGCTGATTACCTCCGACTACCCGCATTTTCTGCGGGAAGGCATCGAAAACGGGGTCGGCGAACCCAACGGCGCGCCCGGACTGGGCGGCACCTGCGTCTTTTTTTCGGGCAATCTGGGCGGCTTGATGACGCAACTGCACACCACGGTGCCCCATCGTGACGGGCAGCAGACGTTCGAGAAAGCCTCGTTCGAAAAAGCGCAAGCTCTGGGCGAAAATGCCGCCCTGGCCGTGCTCCAGGCGTTGCGCGACCCCGGCGCGGTCCCGTCGGTCAACACCGAAGTCGCCGTGGCGGGCCGCTCGTTCCTGATCCCTCTTCACGGGCTGTTCAACTGGGCCATTCTCGCGGGGGTCATTCATCCCGGATGGTACTGGGGCAAGGGCCGCACCGAAGTCCATGCGATCCAGATAGGCGACCTGGCCATCCTCACCGTTCCCGGCGAATTGTACCCGGAGATCGCCGAGGGCGGCGTCGAATGCCCCGATGGCGCGGACTATCCCGGCGACATCCTCGAAACGCCGCCGCTCCGGCAGGCCATGCCGGGCAAGGTCAACATGATGTTTAACCTCGCCAACGACGAGATCGGCTACATGCTCCCCAAGACCCAGTGGGACACCGAGGCCCCGTATGCCTACGGACGCGAAAAGCCCCAGTATGGGGAAGAGAATTCCGGCGGACCTCTGGTGGGCGCAACCTACCACCGGGCCGCGCTCGAACTGCTGCGCGACCTCAACGGCCCCGCGACAGAGGCCGTCAACCGCTAGATCCGGGTCCGCCGGGTCAGGTTTCGAGCGACTGCCGGACCCGTGCGGCGAAATCGCGCATGCTGAAGGGTTTGGAGATAAACTGGACCCCGTTCTCGAGCACCCCGTGATGTGCAATGACGTTCGCGGTGTATCCCGACGTGAAGAGGACCTTGAGCCCGGGGTGCTCCGCCTGCAAGCGCCGGGCCAGATCGCGTCCGTTCATCTCGGGCATCACGACGTCCGTGACAAGCAGGTGGATGGGGCCGCGGTGGGCTCCGGCCATGTCGACGACCTTGCCGGGCGAACCCGATGACAGCACCGTGTACCCGAGCTGTTCCAGGACGCGCTTGCACAGGGCGAGCGTCATGGGCTCGTCTTCGACCAGGAGGATGGTTTCGTGTCCGTCGGTCGCGGGCCGGGCAGAAGGCCCCGGCTCGGACGCCGACTCCTCCCGGGCGCAACGCGGCAGATAGACGGCGAACGACGCGCCGCGGCCAGGCGCACTGTGCACCTCGATGAACCCGGCATTCTGCTGTACGATGCCGTAGACCGTGGCCAGTCCCAGCCCCGTACCTTTTCCCTGAGGCTTTGTCGTAAAGAACGGATCGAATATCCGGCTGAGCGTCTCCCGGTCCATGCCGGCGCCGTCATCGGCGATCAGCAGCCGCACAAACTCCCCCGGATAGAACCCGACGCGATCCGCGCAGTCGGTTTCGCCGAGAGCGATGTTCTCGGTTCGGATGGTGACGGTTCCCGCAGCGTCGATCGCGTCGCGTGCATTGACGCACAGATTGGTCAGGATCTGGTCAACCTGCGAGGGGTCCATGGAGATGGACCAGAGCCCGTCGGCGGGTTCCCATACGAGGGAGATGTCTTCGCCGATCAGCCGGCTCAGGATGTTCAGAAGCCCCCCGATGACCTCGTTAAGATCGAGCACCTTCGGGGCAATGGTCTGCTTGCGCGCGAAGGCCAGAAGCTGGCGGGTGAGGTCGGCGCTGCGTTTCGCCGCCATGCGGACCTCCTCGAGTTCGGCAAATGCGGGGTGTGCGGAGTCGATTTGGGTCTGGGCCAGCTCCGTGTGGCCGAGAATCACGCCGAGCATGTTGTTGAAATCGTGCGCCACGCCTCCGGCCAGACGGCCTATGGACTCCAGTTTCTGCGCCTGGGTCAACTGGCCGCGCAGCCTCTCCTGTTCTTCCTCAGCCTGCTTGCGCTCTGTGATGTCCTGCATCGCGGCCATCACGCCGATAATGCGTCCTTGCTCGTCCCGGATCATCGCGGTCGAAAGGCTGGCGTTGAAGAGCGTGCCGTCCTTCCTGCGCCGGATGACTTCGAGATTTGCGAACGTCTGCCCGTCCAGCACGCATTTTCGAATGCGGGCAAACTCGATCTGCTTGTCTTCGGGGACAATCGGCAAGGGTTTTCCCAAGACTTCGGCGACCGTCCACCCGAAGATTTTTTCGGCGGAGGGGTTCCAACTGGTGACGGCGCCTTCCGGGTCGATGCTGAACAACGCCACAGGCGAACACGCCACCATGGCCTGCTGGAACTCCTCGCTCTTTCGCCGGGCTTCCTCGGCCTGGATGCGTTCGGTGATGTCGTGAATGATCGAGTACTGCAACGGTTTTCCCGCAATCTGGATGCGTCCGCTGAACATCTCGACGTCGCGCACGGAACCGTCCGCGAGCCGATGGCGGACGCGGTCCCGGCTTCGCGGGGCCCCGAAGGCGTCCGCTCCCTTCTCCAGCTCCGTCACGGGCGCCGTGTTGATCGCGTTGATGTGCATCGAACGCAACTGGTTGCGGGGCCAGCCGTAGAAGGCTTCCGCGGCGGCATTGGCGTCGATAATCTGGCCGTTCCCCGGGTCGGTGATGAGCATGACCGCGTGATTCCGCTCGAAGAGGCTGCGATAGCGGTCTTCGCTTTCGCGCAGGGCCCGGTCGCTCTTGAGCTTGCGCTCGCTTTCGAGGAACACCTGGGCGGCCAGAAAGAAGCCCACGGGATACAGCAGCAGCACGATCAGCCCGATCTGGCGAAACGCCTCGCGGCCGGCGCCGCCGGGGATCAGGAGCTGGAGGGCGAGCATGACGACATGCACCACAATGCCGAACGCCAGGAGGTTGACCGAACTGACCCAGCGTTCGCTGCGCCGGCGCAGATAATGCAGGGCGGTACCGAGCGCGGCCGACTCGACAATTACGGAGATGCCCGCAATCGCGCCCGGACCTCCCAGCCACACCCGGTACGCCGCGCAGATGATCCCGGCCGACAACGCCGTCACGGGACCGCCGAACAGGCCGGCCAGCGCCAGGATGATGGACCGGCCGTCATAAATGATCCCCGGCGCGAAGCGGAACGGCGTCAGCATGCCCGCAATCCCGACCACGCCGAACAGGAGCCCCTGTGCGAGCCGGTAGCTGACGGAATGCCGGTCGAACTTTCGTGACAGTATCTGCAGGCCCACCGCCAGCGACACGAGGAGCGCCACGTTCTGAAGCAGATCGATGATCATGCGTGGAAGGGGCCCCCCGCCCGACGACAGTTTTCAACCCCGTAGATGTAGGTTGCCTTGTCCATAGGCGCTCCGCGCGGCCGGCCCGAACGCCCAACCCGTTCGCGTCCTGCCGTGAAAAGTGTGCCAAATGGCGGCTGAAACGTCAATCGTTTCTCATAAGTCCGCCGGAACAACGATTCATTCCAGAGCGCCACCCAGCGTGCTGAACCGGTGTTTCCGAGTCCCGGGGGTATTTCGACGGTCGCGCATGTCCATGCTATCCTGCACGGGACGTTTGTTGTGGGAAACCCGCATGCACGGCTCGCACGAGCGAGGCGGAACCATCCGCTCGAAAGTGAGTCGGAGGAAGGGGGCCTTCTGTTGCGTCCGATGTCGGGGCGACCGCTGCGCCGCACCTGGTGGATGCGGGAGCGTGGCGTCCGCACGGCCGGACACGTTTACGGAGAGCACGCATGGACGATTCGAACCTCAACCCGCTGGGCGATCCGTACGCCTACCTGCTGATAACCGCGACGATCGTCCTGACTGTCACGGGTCAGTTGCTGGCCAAGAGCGCCATGCTCGAGATCGGGTCCATTCCGTCTTCGTTGCGGGAGATTCCGGCGTTTGTGACCCGCGTCTGCGCCAGTTGGAAGATCATCACGGCGTTTCTCATCGCCTTGACTGCCGGATTCGCATGGATCGGGGCCGTGTCGCGCACGGACATCAGCTTTGCGTATCCGTTCATGGCGCTGGCCATTGTGCTGGTGCTCGCTTTGTCGCCGCTGGTCTTCGGCGAACAGGTGCCGGTGATCCGGTGGTTTGGCGTCCTGATTGTCTGCATTGGATTGTGGGTGGCGTCGCGCGGATGACGTCCCGCGCGCCGGTGGACAGCGCCTGAAGGAGCGGCATCATGTGGTGGAGAGTGTGCACGGTCGTTGTTGCCTGTATGGGTGTGGGCCTGGTCGCGGGAGGGCAGGCCGTGCCCTGGCACGAGCACCTGAGTTATCCCGGCGACGGGTACTGGACGGTCCGCGTGCCGGTCGAGGTCGAGAACCGGAGTGACCTGCCGCTCGCGGGAACGCCCGTCGCGTTGCGCATTCAGGCGGGCGACGGCGCCGACTCCCTGTCCGGCGAACCTGCCGAGAGCCTGCGGGTGGTAACCGCCGGCGGAACGGAACTCCTCTTCGATGTCTTGACGTCCGGCGGCGCCAGGAAAGGTGCGGGCGCCCTCGAACCGGGAGACGAGATCGTCGTGCCGGTCGAGGCGGAAGCCGGCGCGCGCGCCGTGCTGTACCTCTATGCCGGCAACCCGCGGGCGTGGCGGCCGATGGACGAGTTGCGTGCCGTCCTGGCGAATCCGGGATTCGAGAGCGCTGACGGGTGGGAGACCGTATCCGTTGATGCGGCACATCGCATGACGATTCAGGACGGCGGCGCGCATACCGGCGCACGCTGCGCGCGATCCGACGTCGACCCGGGCGCGGAATCCACCTGGGTGAAATTTGCCCAGAGCGGGTTGCCTGTGGCGCCGGGTCAGCGCTACCGGTTTACTGCCTGGGTCAAGGCCGAGAATGTCGCGGGCAAGGCGGGCTGGTTTGTCCACGTCAACGGCGACCGGCCGCAGATGGTGAACCAGTTGGCGGGATGGGACGGCGCCTTCGATTGGCGCGAAGTGGTGCTCGAATTCGAGGCGCCCGAAGGCAGCCGTTCGTTCACGTGCGGAACGGTGCTGTACGGAACAGGCACCGCGTGGTACGACGATGCGCGGCTCGAACGCGTGTCGGAAGACACCCGTCTGGCGGTGTCGGTGGGCGCCGCGGAGCGCATAGCCCTGGCCTCGGCGCCCCCCACGCCGCCGCAGTGGCCGTCGCCGGAATATGACCTGTGCGTGCCCGTGTCGCTGCGGAATTTCACGGACGAAGCGGCAGCCCGGCTCTTTGGCCTGGACACGCGGCGCATCGCCAATCAGCAGTTCAAACTCGCCGGGAACTCGTGGGCCGCCGAGGTCGTGCTTCTGGACAGCGACGGGCGTTCCCTGGCCGTCTGGGGCGATTTCAGAGAGGATCTGTATGTGGCCGCGAGCGTCCCTGCCCGCACGGAAAGGTGCGTGTGGCTGTTTTCGCGCGCGTTGCCGGAGGAAGGCCCCGGCGCCGGGCCGCGTGCCGGCGCGCCCAACGCGTTTGCTTCGCTCTCCTCGCGCCCCGAGAATCTGCTTGCCAACGGGAGCATCGAGCAGGGCGAAGGCGAAGTGCCGGACGTCTGGGAATCCAGCGAGGAAGGCCGCACCGACGGCGGCCGCTACCGGATGCGGCGCGTTCCCGGGGGCGTCGACGAGGCCCACAGCCTGGAACTGCGGATTCCTGAGAACACGGAGCACCCCGACTGGTTCGGGTGGCGGCAGCGGGTCGACGTGAAGCCCAACACGCAGTATCTTCTGTCGGGCAGCATCAAGGGGAACGGCCTCGATGCTTCGGCCGCCATTCACCTCCATACGCATCGCGGCGACGGTTCGCTCACCGAAAGCCCGTACGCGTCGACCGGGCCGCACATCGCGGGGACGCAGGATTGGACGGAAACCCGGCTCGTGTTCACCACCCCGCCCGATTGCGCCTATGTGACGCTCCATCTCACCATGAACTGCCATGGCACGCTATGGCATGACGCGCTCACGCTGATTGAATCGGGCCAGGGCGTTCCGGGCGAGATCCTGACCCGCGACGCGCCGGACCGTCTCCACGCCTGGCGCGTCAACCCGCTGATCAAGACCTTCCCGCACGATGTCCGGCCGCCGGACGCGCCCACCGGGGCGGTGGTATACGCCGCCCGCAATACCCGGCAAACGGTTCAGCTTGCGCTGCGGTCGCCGCGCGAGGATCTTGTCCGGGTGGCGGCGTCGCCGTTGACCGGTCCGGAGGGCGCGGTCCTGGCCGCGCCCGCGGTCGCCCTGGCCGAATACGTGCCGATTGATTTTCCGATCGGGTACCACAACAGCACCCGGCCGGACTACTGCCGGCTCCTGCCCGAGCACCGGGGCACGGACGGCTGGCCCGGAGCCTGGCCCGATGCGCTCGTGCCGGTGGACGGGCCCGTGCCCCTCGCGGCCAACCAGACCATCGCACTCTGGTTCGAGCTCGAGGCGCCCGCGGACGCCAGACCCGGCGATTACACGGGGACCGTGTCGTTGCGCGGGGGAGATACCGCGGTTGACGTGCCGATCACGGCCACGGTATGGAACTTCGCCGTACCGGACGCCAAACAGCTGCCCGCATTGTACGACCTGCGCCACGGGCCGGGATGGAACGTGTTTTCCGGGGAAGACCGCCAGGGAAGAATCCGGCAATGGTGCGATTTTCTGGCGCGGTACAACGTTTCGCCGGCCTTGACCATCGAATCGCCCCGATTCGCCCTGGAGAACGGCCGCGTCACCATGGATACCGCGGCGTTTGACGCGTACGCCTCCTATGTTTTCGATGCGCTGAACGTGAACGTCCTGTACACCCCGCACGACTTCTATGCGTGCGGGTGGGCCTACGAGCCGCGCGACTTCCTTGGGTTAAAGGCGTTTACGCCCGAGTACGTGGAGGCGTGGACCAGCGCCTACCGCCTGTTCATTGACCACGTCACCGCGAAAGGCTGGCGCGGCCGATTCGTGCAGTATCTGTCCGATGAGCCGTTTGAAAGCAGCGAGAAGACCATCACCGGGCTGGCCCGGGTGGCCGATATGGCGCGCTCGGTCGCGCCGGATGTGCCGGTCTATTCGAGCACATGGCATTATATCGAAGGGCTCGAAGGGCATCTGACGCTCTGGGGCGTGGGCATTCACGAGAGTTTTCCCCTCGAGAAGATGCGCGAACGCCAGGCCGCGGGCGACCGGTTCTGGTTCACCACCGACGGCCACATGTGCACCGACACGCCGTTTCTCGGAGTCGAGCGGCTCCTGCCGTGGCTGTGCCTCAAGTACGGCGTCGAGGGCTACGAGTTCTGGGGTGTGTCGTGGTGGACCTGCGACCCGCACACGTGCGGCTGGCACAAGTACATCCGCCAGAGCAATGAGGGCCAGGACTACTACTGGGTGCGGTATCCCAATGGCGACGGGTTCCTCGCCTACCCGCCCCGCGATGCCGAAGCCGGGGCGCCCCTGCCAACGATCCGCCTGGTCGCCGCCCGCGACGGCGTTGACGACTATGAGCTGTTCCTCGCACTCCGCAAGCATGCCAGCGCCGGGAATGCGGATGCGCAGGCCGCGCTCGACCGCGTGTTCGCTGCTGTGACCATGACCCAGCCCAACGGCCGCTACTCCACCCGGCTCATGCCCGACCCCGACGAAATCCTGGCCGCGCGCACGCAGGCCGGCAACCTGCTCTCCCGGCTCAATTCCGCGGCGGAAGAACCCGAACGATAGCCCGAGCGCGAGGCCGTCCGGTTCGCGGGCTACACAAAATCCCAGACCGCGCCGGGCGGCTCCTCCTCGTTTTCGGGCGGCACAGACGATGGGGGAGCGGAAGGCGTTCCCGAAATCGCCAGGGACACCGGTTCGCCCAGGAAGAACAGCTCTTCCACGGCCGTCTGGAGTGTCTCGGCAATCGCCAGGCCCAGCGAGATGGATGGATTGAGACGCCCCTTCTCGATGGCGATGATGGTCTGGCGCGTGACCCCGGCCGCGCTGGCCAGGGCCGCCTGGGTCATGCCCCGGCGTTTACGCCATTCCCGGACGCGCGTGTGCAGTAAGCGGCTCGACATGGTCTCAGGGTAGTGGATCTGCCGGGCGTCGTCAAGGCAAAAAGTTAACCATGCTTTACATTTCCCGCCGCACCGCCCGCCGCGTTTCCCCAGATGAGCCGAGCCCCGCGACCCGCCACATCGACGGTACTGGCCGCACCTGACGCCAATACAACTCCCGCGTGAGACACCATGCGAAGCTGTGGTCCTTCAACCAGTTCAAAATCAAACGCAAACACGTGGTTGTGCAAAATGCAACAGTCCGGTCGCGGCACGAGACGTTTCGCACTATGAGAACGGGCGTTTGCGGACGTGCTCGAAGGACTGCGAGGCGCACGCCCCATCCTGTTTAAAGGGCTTTCGCCAGGCCGTCCCCGGCACCCCGTGCTCAAGCAAAACACTGCAACGCAGCCTCAGAGGGGCCACAATACGTCGATGAAAACCCGGCAGGCGTGGCCGGAACGTGTGGGGGTGCGTGCGGGGGGGGCGGCAAAATGTAAAGCATACTTTACTTCAAGGCGGGCAACGCTACCCTGTTTCGCGTCTCCCGCCGTGGCTTACAGCAAGGGGGCCTGGGCGTTCGCGTACTGTTCTTCGACCTCGGTGTGGCGGGCCCGGATGGCCCGGGCGCGTTCGCGCAGGTCTTCGGACTCCTCGATACGATCCAGGCGGTGGAGGGCCTGCGCGAACTCCTCGAAAGAGGCGGCGGTCTGGGGATGGTGCATGCCGAGCTTTTCGGCGCGGATCGCGCACGCCTTGTCGTACAGGGGGATGGACTCGGCATCGCGTCCTTCAAACGCATAGAGCCGGGCGAGTTCGACGAGGGTGTCGGCCATGGCGGGGTGGTTGCGGCGGCGGGCGTCGACATGGATCTTCCGCGCCCGTTCAAGGAGCGATTCGGCCTGCAGGGCATCGCCCTGGAGGCGGTAATACCGGGCCAGGCCGTTGAGCGCGCGGGTCACGCCGATGTCGGTCTGGTCGCGGACGAGGATGAGCAGCGCATGGCGGTACAGGCGCTCGACCTCGTCGTACCGTCCCTGGGCGTACCGCAGATCGGCGATGTGGAGCACCGTTTCCGGAATCTCGCGGGTATGGGGTCCAAGGACCTTCTTCTTCATTGCCAGGGCGCGCTGAAACACCGCGTCGGCTTCGTCCAGGCGGCCCTGTGCCATGTACACGGTCCCCAGTCCGTCCAGGGTGGAGGCGAGCCGGAAGTTATCGGCGGGCAGGGTAATGGCGGATTCGCGCTCGGCTGCCTTATAGAGGTGTTCGGCGCGGTTGTACTCGCCCCGGGCACAGGCTTCGTCGGCGGCGTGCTGGTATTTGAGCCACAAGGTCAGTTCAGCGGATGCCCCGAACCCCCAAAACACCGCGACCGGCATGGCCACCACAACCAGAAGAAGCTTTCGCATGGCGGATTTCCCCCTCCTCCGCACGCGGCGCGCGCGTGAATCCTCACAGAACCCTTTCTCACCCAGCCGGAATTGTAGCACACGCTGCCCGTCGCGCACAGGCCCACAGGTGCGGCGCGCGCTCGCGCAGCCGCGGGAACGGCGCGCATCTTGAATGCCCGGCGTACGGCCATTAGACTGGCGCCGGTCCGCGCGTCCGGGGGCGCAGGCACGACAGCGAAAGGACACCGCCATGAACCACCGTCTTTCCAGAACCACCAGGATCCTCCACCGTTTGACCCGCCGGGCGTTTCTGCGCACCTCGCTGCTCGCGGGCGGGGCCGCCGCGCTGGGCGTGCCGGCCATCGCGCAACAGGGCAATGCCAACGAGCGCCTCAACATCGCCATTATCGGCGCGGGCGGACGCGGCGCCGGAAACCTAGAGGCCGTGAGCTCGGAGAACATCGTGGCGTTGTGCGATGTGTACGAGCCCGCCCTCGCCGCCGCCGCGGAGAAGTTCCCGCAGGCGCGCAAACTCATCGATTTCCGGGAACTCTACGATCATGCGAGCGAGTTCGATGCGGTCGTTGTCAGCACCTGCGAACACACCCATGCCTTTGCCACGCTGCCCGCCCTGCAGCTGGGCAAGCATGTCTATTGCGAAAAACCGCTCACCCACAACGTGTGGGAAGCGCGCATCATCCGGGAAGCCGCCAGCCGGGCCCGGGTAGCCACCCAGATGGGCACCCAGATCCACGCTACCGACAACTACCGCCGCGTGGTCGAGCTGGTCCAGTCGGGGGCCATCGGCGCGGTCGGCGAGGTCCATGTCTGGGTGGGACGCGCCTGGGGGTGGCAGGCCACGCAGGAAGAGGCCCAGGCCGCGAACGATATTGTGTTCGTGCAGGAACGGCCCGCGGTCGAGGACCCGGTTCCCGAAGGGCTGCATTGGGACCTCTGGCTCGGGCCGGCCCCCGCGCGCCCCTTCAGCCAGGTGTATTTCCCGGGACCCAAGTGGTACCGGTGGTGGGACTTCGCCAACGGCACCATGTCCGACCTCGGCTCGCACTGGATCGATCTGCCGTTCTGGGCGTTGAACCTCGACTATCCGCGCACCATCGAGGCGAGCGGGCCGCCCCCGCACCCCGAAATCGCGCCCGCGTCCATGCGGGCGGCCTACGAATACGGAGCGCGCGGCGACCTGCCGCCGGTACGGCTCACCTGGTACCAGGGCAACGAGAAACCGCGGCTTCTCACCGACGGGGCCATTCCCCAGTGGAACAGCGGCGTCCTGTTCGTCGGCGAGAAGGGCATGCTGCTCGCCGATTACAGCCGCCACATGCTCCTGCCCGAAGCCACGTACGCCGGTTTCGTGCCGCCCGAACCGTTCATCCCCGCGTCGCTCGGACACCATGCCGAGTGGGTGCACGCCTGCAAGACCGGCGCGCCAACCACCTGCAACTTCGAGTACGCGGGCTGGCTGACCGAGGCCAATCACCTCGGCAACGTGGCCTACCGCACCGGCAAAAAACTCGAGTGGGACCCCGTCGCCCTTCAGGCCGCCAATGCCCCCGAGGCCGCGCAGTTCATCCGCCGCCAATACCGCGAACCCTGGAAGCTCGTGTAGGCCGCGAAACAGCAGAGACGCGCCCGGCGCGTTTCGTTATGGTCGCGCAGGCGTCTCGCCTGCATTCTGGGTTCGAACGGGGACACGTAGTCGCGCCGGGGCGGCGCTTGGAACATGTCCCCGTTCTGCTCCGGGTTTTTAGATGCAGGCGAGACGCCCGCGCTACAGGACGATACACAGCCGGGATCGAGCGGGTTCTACTTGTCCGGTCGCGCGCACCACGCGCGCTGTTCGTTCAGGTCGCGGCCGAGGGTACAGGCCTCGCCGAAGGCTTGGACGGTGAGTTCGACGCGCCCGGCGCCGATCTCGAATCCTTCCGGCAATGCCGCCGTGACGGCCGGCGTCTCCGTGCCCTGCCAGGGAACGAGCAGGGTGAGGTACGCAGCCGGGGCCTGGGCATGATGACGGAACCGGACGGCCTTTCGCGGAGCCCGGTGTCCGTACGACCAGGCATACCACCCGTCTTCCTCAACCACGCTTACCGGGGCATCGGGCCCCTGCCACACCAGCACGTTGACGTCGTCGAAGCGCGTTCTGGCGCAGTGTTCCGCGCCGTGGACCTCGATGTCGCCGGGCGCGAACTGGAAATGGAGATCGAGCGCCCCGGGTGCGTTGCCGATGGCCTCATCGAGCACGACGAAGAACCGGCCCTGGACGAACCACACCGTACGGCGGTGGACAAGCCCGTCGTAGGACGCGTTCTCGACCGCCACGGCCGTGAGGTCGGGCGCCGCATGCCACAGCAGCGGCTTCCCGTCCACCGTGGCATTTTTGCCGTCGAGCGTCAGGGTTTGATGTACGCGCGTCTGGCGGTGCCAGTTCCGTCCTTCGGGATCGTGTCCGTAGGTGTAGTACCCCGAATCGGTCATGAGCCACCGGCCGAAGGCGTAGAGTTCAAACGTGCCGTTATCGGGCTGATCGTGTCCGCTGATGGCGGGCGGCGAACAGTGGAGGGCGAAATAGATCTGCTCCGGCCCCCACGCGTTGCGCAGCGCGTACATGCCGGCATCGCGGAACGCGCAACTCGCCTGTGGGGGCAGGTGTTCGAGGTTTAGCGTGGCGCGTGCGGCGTATTTGGGGTCGCCGAACACCTCGGCGCCCTGCATCAATGTTCCATATAGAGGCCATTGCGCGCGGTCCGGCGGCAGGTCGATGGTCCGCGCGGTGTCTCCGAACATCGGATATCCCAGATCCGGCGTGGCGATGCCGTAGATGTACTCGAACATCCCCCGCACGCGGTCCCGGTAGATCTCCGGCACCTCGATGCCGAACGTTTCCATGCGTTCCATGATCTCCAATGCATCCCGCAGCACGCCGCTGTGATACCCGCCGGACCATTCCCGCTGGACGCCGTCGGGCGTGACCTGCGCCACGAGATTGCCGCTCAGGCGGTCCATGGCCAATTCCATCCAGCGGCGGGACTCTTTGAACTCGGGGAAGGTGTAGGCGATGTTCACAAATCCCCGCTGTTCGAACACGGCCTTGTTGTGCACCGCGTTCATGGGGAGTTGTTCGGTTTTCACCTGGTGATCGTAGAGGCTGGCGAGAAAGACGCCGAGAAACTCCGGCGTAAAGGTCTCCCCGTGCACCATGACCGGGAACGACCGGCACAGGCGGGTCGCGCGGATGCCCGTCTGGATATCCAGCCAGGCAAACCCGCGCCACCGCTCGTAGACGTAGTGGGTTTTCTCGTGCTCCTCGAGCGGATGCCGGGCGATCCAGTCGCGGGTGAGGTCAACGTACGCTTTGACATACGCCTCGTCGCGCGTCTCGCGGTACGCCTGTTCGAGCGGTTCGGCCCAGTGGAACCGGTACATGGCGGCGACCCATTCGATGTCGCCCCGGGGATCCCAGTCCCAGCGCATGTCTTCGCCGTACTGCGCGGATTCATACGGCCCCCACTGGAAGATGCGATTGACGACATCGTCCGCAACCCGCCGGTTGGCCTCGTTGATCTTCCCTGACGGTTCGGCAAGCGGGAATCGGGCGCAGTAATGCGCCCGCAACGCGCCAAGCGCCTTGAGGGCATCGCCTTCCTCCGCCGCGGCCTTCACCCCGGCCAGTTCGGGCCGTTCCAGATCGAGTGTGGTGAGGATGTCGTCCGGATTCAGCGAGCGCAGCGCTACGGGAGCGCCTTCCGCGGCGCGCGCGGGGTTTCCGGCCAGCCCGCCCAGGCAGCAGGCGGTTACGCAGGCCGCCGCGAGCCTCCCTGCGACCCTGTGTCCGATTCGAAAACGCATCATCCGGCTCCTTTCTCCGCATATGCGGTCTCCTCATCCTGAACCGCATCATAGGGGGCGCCGTTCGAAGGCATCAAGGCAGCCGAGTAATCACACGCAGCGCCGGAGCAGCGCCCGGTCCACGGTCGTCGCTTATGCGCGCGGTCCAGCTTCTTCCCGCGGATGAAGTGTGGCGGCAAGGAGGGCCGCGCCGAGCGCGCCGGTCATTTGGGGTTCAGCCGGTACGATCACGGCGGCGCCCAGCGATTCTTCGAGAAAACCCTGCATGCCCGGGATCATCGCGACGCCGCCGGTGAACGCCACGGGGGCGTCGACGGTTCGGCCGGCCATGGCGCCGACGCGGTTCGAGATGGCGCGGAGAACGCCCGCCACGATATCGGGCGGGGCGGCCCCCGAAGCCAGCAGCCCTACGATCTCGGTCTCGGCGAACACGACGCACGTACTGCTGATGCGTGCCGGCGCCCGCGACTGGCCGGCCAGGGCGCCCATCTCATCCAGGGTCACGCCCAGGCGTTCGGCGACAACCTCGATAAACCGGCCCGTGCCCGCGGCACAGCGGTCGTTCATCACGAAATCGCGGACGTCCCCCGTCCCGTTGAGGCGCATGAGCTTGCTGTCCTGTCCACCGACCTCGACGATCGTTCGGACGTCGGGCAGGTGATGCCGGACGCCCCGGGCGTGGCAGGTGATCTCGGTGATGGTGGTATCGGCGAAGTCGATGCGGGCGCGGCCATAACCGGTGGCGACGATGGCGCGGACGGCGGCTGCGTCGAGGCCGGCGTCGCGGAGGAGGTCGTGATAGAGGGTATGCGCCAGCTCCCGCTGTGGTACGCCCTGGCCGGCGTAGCCCGCGCATACGACGCGCTCCGCGCGCGTGTCGAAGAGGAGGACCTTGATGCACCGGGAGCCCGCGTCAATGCCTGCGCAGAGCATGATTCCGCCTTTCTCTGGCGATCTCGACCACGGCCTCGATGCGCGTGCGCAACGTGGGGAAACACGCATCGGCCACGGGAGGGACTTCGATTTCGGTTACGGGCAGGTGGGGAAAGCGCCGCGCGATCTCGTCGCGGATCACCCCGCCTTCGGACGCGCAGTGGCTGGCGCCGGGAATGCGGGACACGACAAGGCCCTCGGCGCGGCACCGGGCGATCTCGCGGCCGATGCGCCGGGCGCGGTCCTGGGCCGTACCGGCCATTGGATCGCCAAGCGCTATCTGCGCCACGGCTTCCAGGGGCTCGATGTCCACAGGAACCTCCGCGCGCGCATGCGCGAACATGAAATCGGCGCCGACAATACGCGCACCGCATTCCTCGACCAGGTTCATGACGCGCAGATCCGCGACGGGATTGACCCAATACACGCCCACGGCATCCGGGGCGAGCACCCCGGCGCCGGCGGCGACGCGGCGGCGCACCTCGGCGACCAGTTCCTGCAGCGTGGCCTGCGTCTCCGCCGGGTCCGAGCAGAAATGCACCGGGAGCACGTCAACCAGGAGCATTTCAAGGGCGGGTAACGGACAAGGGGTCGCGCACGCCACCAGGCGCCACAGCTCTTCCGCAAGGGCGCGGACGCGATTGGCGGTCAGGATGCTCCGATGCAGGCCGCCGGTGGTGATGGGATGTCCGGCCAGTTCCCCGAAGGCCGCGCAGAGGCGTTCAAGCCCTGCTTTCACGAACGTGAGCTGGGCGCGCGGCGCCGTGAAGCCGGTGGGCAGGGTCACGGACTCCTCGCCGGGGCCGGGGGTGCGCCGGTGCGGGATCTCCCACCAGAGGATGGGGTGCCCGAGCCGTTCGAGCGTGCGGGCGATGGCGGTGAAGTCGTCGCATGCCGTTCCCGTACTGCAGGTGAGCAGATCCGGGATGGGGAAATGCCGCTGCGTCTCAAACGCGCCCAGCATCGCGCGGACGGGACAAAACGTGTCGTCGATGCCCAGGCGATCGGCTACGTTCAGCAGGCCGTCGGTGCATTCCATGATGCAGGGGGTCCACCACGCGCCGTCCGGATAGAAACACACCAGTTCCGGTGCGGCGAAGGCCAGAAGCGGGACGGCTCCGAGGTCTTTCATAGCGCCCACGAGGCGTTTTCCCTGGTCGCGGTGTTCCTGCAGCCGGTCTTCTTCGGTGAGCACCAGGTTCCAGAGGCGAAGCGAGGCGGGAGCATTGTCGAACCTGAGCGCGCGCAGGCGTTCGTCGCCGTCGGCCGCGTGGCGGCCCAACGGCCCGCCGTACCACGGTTCGGTCAATCCGGCGCGGCGCAATCCGGCGTGGCGCGCATCCCAGGTTTCGAGGTCGATCTTTTCGGGCAACGCCATCATGAGATTGATTCCAGAAAGGCTTCGATCCGGGTGAGCGTGCGCACCGAAAGACACGTTTCGCCGTCCAGTTCGAGAAAAAGCGCGGGAAGCTCAACGGCCGCGGCGAGATGGCGCTGTTCCACCCGCCACAGGTCGCACCACGTGTACGACACGCAGAGCAGGCCTCGAATTCCGCGTTCCGTGACACACTCGCTCAGCCAGTCGCAGAGGGCGTCGTTCGGGCGGTGAAACACGTCGGGAATCGCGTCGAACCGGGCGGCGATGACGGCGTCGAGCAGGTCGCGGAACGGCGCGTCCGTCGGGAAGCGCGGCCGGGTCCGTTCACCGCCCTCAATGCCGTCGGCGGCGACCGCGCCCCGGTAGCCGGGGCCGTCGAGGGGGACGGCCGTCACCCGGGTCCCGGCCGGCGCGGTCAGCGTCAGCGCGAGCCACTGCCAATTGGTGAACTGCAGCACCGGGAACATCGAAATCAGGATCACCGGCACCGACAGCACCACCGACCCGATCACCCGGTTGCGCAGGGCCTCCAGCTCACGGTCCGCGGCGGTCTCCGCCGGGCTGCTTGACGACGACCCGTCGCCCGCCTCCGCGCTGTCCACCTCGGTCTGCGGCGGGGGCGGCAGAGTGGCGGAGTAACCGGCGGCGTCGATGGTGTCGAGCAGCTGCTGCGGATCGAACCCGTCGGGCACGGTGACGTGCGCCTTCTCCGTGGCGTAATTGACGGTCGCGGTGACGCCGTCGAGCTTGTTGAGCTTGCGCTCGACGCGGTTGGCGCACGAGGCGCAGGTCATGCCGTCGATGGCCAGCTCGACCTGCCCGTCGGGCTCGGTGGTCCTCTCGTCGACCGTGCTCATCGGTTTCTCCTCTCCTCGTGTCGGTCAGCCGCCGTGGTCTTCGGCGTGGTCGTGACCCGTGGTCGTGGTGGGTCCGGTGGTGGTGGAACCGTCGCCCTCGGCGGGTGCGTGCTGGTCGCTGTCGTGGGTGGGGACGTGGTCGGCCCCGACCGGGTCGACGGCGGCGCCGACCGCGTACGACGCCGCGAACGTGAGGGCCAGTGCGGCAGCGAAGGCCGCGAGCCGGGCCGGGACGTTCACGACCCGGACCCGGCCAGCGAGTAGCCGGCCTCGTCGACCGCGGCCCGGACGAGGTCGGCGGCGATGGCCTCGTCGCTGGTGACGGTGAGGACACCGGAGTCGAGGTCGACGTCGACGGCGGTGACGCCGGCGACCGCCGACACTTCCTCGCTGACCGAGGCGACGCAGTGCTCGCAGGTCATGCCGACAACGGTGTAGGTGGCGGT
>ENA-UOUL01000225-UOUL01000225.1-bioreactor-metagenome-genome-assembly--contig:-NODE-225-length-99310-cov-11.299578_pt1 | contig 99310 bp, 67 predicted proteins | sample MGYA00249838_ERZ747220 | MGnify/ENA primary metagenome ERZ747220 (study PRJEB28778, sample SAMN05720191) | bioreactor metagenome | isolation source: Anaerobic biogas reactor | place: USA:Washington... | reverse complement strand
TGGGGCCTTTGGGGTTGCGTGGACCCCGGGTTGAAACCCGGGGCTATTTTCTTGCGTCCCTGACGGGACTTACTCTGCGCGCGCCGCTGGTCTCCACGCTAACCCCCGGGCTATTCTCGGTCGCCTTTCAGGGCTACAAGGACGCGGGCTCAATGTCGTCGTGTCGGGGCTGCGCATCCCCTCGCAGGTGTGGGACCGGCGCCCGCGCCGGTCATCCGAACGGGGACACGTAGTCGCGCCGCGGACGGCGCTTGGACCATGTCCCCGTTTGTGGCCGGGGGTGGATTTGAACCCCGCAATTTTGGGCAAGGGATGCAGATTTGTTCATCCCCATTCGGGGTTGGGCCGTTGGGGTTGTCCGGAATCCCGTGTTCACCGTCTACGGGGCTGCCCTCCGGTCCGAACGGGGACACGCAGTCGCGCCGGGGACGGCGCTTGGACCATGTCCCCGTTCTCTGCGGCGGTTGTCTGGTCAATGAAGATCGCCGGGCCCCGGGCGGCCGCCCCCGCTCCGGATCACCCATTTGATCGTGGATTTTCCCGCTGCATATCGAGTATCCTAGACAGAATTCGAGATTTTCGGCAGAGGAAGGAGATTGGAAAGCATGACACGGATCACAGATGTACGGGCGCGGGAAATACTTGACTCGCGCGGCAACCCCACCGTGGAAGTCGAGGTTTACCTGGCCAGCGGTTTCCGCGGGCGCGCGGCCGTTCCGAGCGGGGCGTCCACCGGCGAAAACGAAGCCCTGGAACTGCGCGACAAGGACCCCAAACGCTATCTCGGCAAGGGCGTGAAGAAGGCCGTTCAGAACGTCAACGAGATCATCGCCGAGGAACTGGTGGGCATGGAAGCCACCGACCAGCGCGGCATCGACAACGTGCTGATCAAGATGGACGGCACCAAGAACAAGGGCAAACTGGGCGCGAACGCCATGCTCGGCGTCTCACTGGCCGCCGCGCGCGCCGCCGCGGAAGCGCTCGAAGTCCCGCTCTACAAGTACATCGGCGGCGTGAACGCGCACGTGCTTCCGGTCCCGATGATGAACATCCTCAACGGCGGACAGCACGCCGACAACAACGTCGATGTCCAGGAATTCATGGTGATGCCCGTGGGCGCCAAGTGCTTCAGCGAAGCCCTGCGCATGGGCGCCGAGGTGTTTCATGCCCTCAAGAGCGTGCTGAAAAAGCAGGGCCTGAATACGTCGGTGGGCGATGAAGGCGGGTTCGCGCCCAGTCTCGGCTCGAATGTCGAGGCCATTGAAGTCATTTTGAAGGCCATCAAGGCGGCGGGCTACAAGGCGGGCAAGGACATCTGGCTGGCCCTCGACTGCGCCAGCAGCGAATACTATAAAGACAAGAAATACGTGCTCAGTGCGGAAGCCAAACCCGAACTGACCGCCGGGGAGAATGTGCAGTTCCTGGCGGACTGGGCCAGGCAGTATCCCATCATCTCGATTGAAGACGGCATGGCGGAAGGCGACTGGGCCGGCTGGAAACAGCTTACGGACGCCCTGGGCGGCACGGTTCAGCTCGTGGGCGACGACCTGTTCGTCACGAACACGCAGTACCTCAGCCGCGGCATCAAGGAAGGCATTGCCAACTCTATCCTGGTGAAGGTGAACCAGATAGGCACGTTGTCGGAGACCCTGGATGCCGTGCAGATGGCGCAGCGGGCGGGTTACACGGCGGTGATTTCCCATCGCAGCGGCGAAACCGAGGACTCGACGATCGCGGACCTCGTGGTGGCGACGAACGCGGGCCAGATCAAGACCGGGTCGGCGTCGCGGAGCGACCGGATTGCCAAATACAACCAGTTGTTGCGCATTGAGGAAGAATTGGGCGACCAGGCGGAATTCCCCGGGATGGACGCCTTTTACAATTTGGCCCCAAAAAACAAGAAATAAGGTACAATACGGTACGTACCCGAAAACCGGGTCGCTCCCCGGGGTTGGGGAGTGTGCATACAGCGTATAGACGCGGATGTCGCAACAAGCTCGAAATCGCTACATGATTCTCGTGGTCGCGGTGGCAGGCATGGTGATTGCCTATGCCTTCCATCGTGACCTTTTTGCGCTTTATCAGAGTTATCGCGAGCGCGGGGCCGAGGTGCAGGCTTCGCGGGACGAGTTGCGCGAGGCGCAGATCCTCGAAGAAGAGCTGTCGCGCAAGGTGGAGCATCTGGACGGTGACGCGGTGGAAATGGAAGCCGCGATCCGCCGAAACAAGAACCTGGTACGCGAAGGCGAGACGATTTACCGTGTCGAGCTGCCGCCGGAGATCGAACCGGGCGGCGCACCGCGTTCTCAGTAGTCGGACCGGTTTGAGGTAAGACTGCTCTGACACACGAGATACAGCTAAATAGCCAGGAAGAAGCCGTAAAGCTTCTGGGGCGAAACGGCGAACTGCGCAGGCGCATCCAGGACGAGGCGGCGGTGCGGATTGTCGACCGCGGAGTCAAGGTCGTCGTCGTGGGCGACGACGCCGAGACCGCGCTGGTCGGCCAGATGCTGGATGAGATGCTGGTCGCCGTCCGCAAAGGCCATACCCCGAGCGCGTCCGACGTGAGCTATGCGCTCAACGAGGCGCGCAACCGGCAGCTGGACAAGCTGGGCAGCGTGCTGGGCGAGATCCCCAGCGCGTTGCGGCGCGAGTTTCAGATCAAGCCCCGCACGCGGGGGCAGCGGCGCTACCTGGACACGATCACCGCGCACGATCTCACGCTGGCGATCGGGCCCGCGGGCACGGGCAAGACCTACCTGGCCATGGCGGCGGCGATCTCGGCGCTGCTCAACAATACGGTGAGCCGGGTGGTGCTGACGCGGCCGGCCGTGGAAGCCGGCGAAAACCTGGGCTTCCTGCCGGGCGACCTGCAGCAGAAGGTCAATCCGTATCTGCGCCCGCTGTACGATGCGCTCTACAGCATGCTCGATTACGACCGGGTGCGCCGCCTGATCGAGCGGGAGACCATCGAGGTGGCGCCCCTCGCCTTCATGCGGGGGCGGACCCTGTCGAACGCGTTCGTGATCCTCGATGAGGCTCAGAACACCAAGTCCGAACAGATGAAAATGTTTCTCACCCGTCTGGGCGAGAATTCGAAGGCCGTCATTACCGGCGATATCACCCAGATCGACCTGCCCCGGGGGGTCAAGTCGGGCCTCGTCGAGGCGCGCAGCATCCTCAAGGGCGTCGCCGGCATCGGCATCGTCCACCTGACCCGGGGCGACGTGGTCCGGCACGCGCTGGTGCAGGAGATCATCGCCGCGTACGAGCGCGTGGAAGGGCACGCCGGACCGGATGACGAACACGCCGCGCGCGGCGGCGAGGACGCCTCTCGCGCCCGAGGGCTTCGCTCATGATCCTTCGCCCGGCTGCAAAGAAGCGAGGCCGGCCCGGCGGTTCCTTCCGGCCGCAGGAGAAACGCGCCGGCCTGGCCAAATGGATCCCCCGGAAAAGCCGGTGGGCGCTGCTGGCATCGTTTCTGGTGCTCAGCGCGGCGCTGTCGCGCTATGTCGAGTCGATTCCGCTCGCGTTGCTCGAGGGGATGGACTACAAAGCCCTCGCACCGGACGCGATCCAGACCGATATCGCGTTTGACGCGCCGGATCCCGAGGCGACCCGCCTGGCCCGGGCGGAGGCCTCGGCGAAGGTTCCCGATACGTTTCGTGTCAACCGCGAACTGGTGCAGCAGCAGCTCGCCGCGTTCGACCGGTTTGCGGCAGGCATTCAGAGCCAGCGGAAAGGCATGGATGCGGCGTTGCGCGAAGCGCTGCTGGCGTCCGATTCTTCGCAGAGGACGGAGGATCTCGTATGGGCTACGGCAGTCGCGCGCGCCCAGGCGCTAACGTCAGGCCAGGACGCGCCCCCGGACGTCTTGCCCGAGGATGTGGCCGTTCTGTTGCTGCCCGACCGGCGATCCATTCCTGACCGGGAGTTCGAAGGCCAGACCGAAGGCGGCCCCGCGGCCCAGGGACAGCCCCCCCGGCCGGTCACGGCATTAAAAGACAAGACGCCCGCCGCGGGCAGCCTGTCGTTCACCGCGGCGGATGGCCTGCTGGAGATGACGCGCGAGGCGCTCGAATACGGCCTTCAATTCGGCATTCTGGCGCCCGATGCCCGGGGCACGGTGCTCGAGGGCGAGAAGCAGCCCGACATCAAGATCGTGCGCGACTCGCCCATGCCCGATCAGGCGCGGAGCGAGGTCTTCGCGCCCAGGGAGATTCCCAAACCCGATTCCTCGCGCAATCTGTTGAGCATCCGCCTGGCGCAGGCGTTGCAGGGCGATTCGAGTCCCGCGGCCGAGCTTCCCGTCGAACGCTCCAAAGCCCTGGCGGGGGCGGTGGCCGTCGCGGACGCGTTCACGACCGCAACGCTCGAATTCGACAGTGTCGGGACCGCCTCGGAGCGCGAGGAAGCCGCCGCGAAAATCGAGCCCAAGACGGTGCATGTTCCCCGCAGGCACATCATCATCAATGCGCGCGAGGAGTGGACCGAAGCCGCGATCGCCAAATACGAGGCCTATCTGGCGGCGAAACGCGCGCACCGCCCCATGCAGCGCTATCTCGTCGAGCTGGGGGCGCGCATGGTCCTGGTGGCGCTGGTGCTTGCCTGTCTGTTGCAGGCGTTGCGGGCCGTGCGCGACCGTCGCGCCGATCCGCCCCAGCAGACCAATGTCACGCTGCTGATTCTGTGCGTGACGGTCGTTGCGGGCACGATCATCTCCATTTCGGACCCGTCGGGCTTCGTCGTGCCGGCAGCCGCGGGCGCCATCCTGCTCGCTATCCTCATCAATACGCGCGTGGCCATGATCGGCAGCCTGCTGACCACGGTCCTGCTTTCCATCGTCTACGAATACAGTTGGGGCCTGTTCCTGGTCCAGAGCGCCATGTGCCTGGCGGGCGTGTTCAGCATTCGCGTGGTGCGCCGCCGGAGCGACATGACCCGCGCGTCGGTCAAGGCCACGGTGATCGGGCTCATCACCGTGTCCGCGGTGCTTCTGGCCACGGGCGACCTGCTCACCGAACAGGCGTTGCGCACGCTCTTGCTGATTGGCCTGAACGGCCTGCTCTGCCTGTTCCTGGTGCCGGGCCTGCTCTCGCCGCTCGAGCGCGTGTTCGGCATCACCACCGACATCCAGTTGCTCGAATACTCCGACCTCAACAACGAGATCCTGAGCCGCATGGCGATCGAGATCCCCGCGACCAATGCGCACAGCCAGCGCCTCGGACAACTGGCCGAGGCCGCCGCCGACGCCATCGGCGCAAACGGCCTGCTCGCGCAGGTCTGCGCGTACTATCACGACATCGGCAAACTGCGCCGCCCCGAGTATTTCGTGGAAAACCAGGCCGGGGTCAACATCCACGACGAACTCACGCCCCGGCTGAGCGCGCGCGCCATCGCCTCGCATGTCCTGGAAGGCGCGGAAATGGCCCGCGAAATGCATCTGCCGAAACCGATCGTTGACGGCATTCTGGAGCATCATGGCACGTGCCTGATCAGTTTCTTCTACCAGGAAGCCCTCGCGCAGCAGAAACACGGCGACGTGCGGGAAGAAGATTTCCGCTATCCCGGACCGAAGCCGCAAAGCCGCGAGACCGCCATCCTGATGATCTGCGACGCCACCGAGTCCGGCGTGCGCTCGATCAAGAACCCCAACGAAGAACGGATCCGCGAATTCGTCGACAAGATCGTCAAGGCCCGCGCCGATGACGGCCAGTTCGATGAATGCGATCTTACGCTGAAGGATCTCGACATCATCAAGGACATCGTGACCTCGCGCCTGGTGAGTTTTGCGCACCAGCGGATCATCTACCCGGACCAGAAAGAGACCCCCGAACCCAAGGCGCCCAACGTCGTGGCGCTGCGTGGAGGACACGAGTCGTGAAGCGGGGCAAGACGCCGCTCGCCGTCGAGCTGGCCGTGAGCAATCAGTCCGCCCGCAAGCGTTTGTACCGCGCGGACGCGCTGCGGCGGCTGGCGGAACGTGTGTGCGCGGGCGAAGGAATCAGCGGGGCCGTCGAAGTGAGCGTGCTCTTCTGCGATGACCCCTGCATCACGCACTTGAACCGGGAATACCGGAAGCGCGACCGCCCGACCGACGTGCTCTCCTTTGGCCAGGCCGGGCAACCGGGGAGCGGACTTCGGATTCTGGGCGACATCGTGATATCATTGGAAACCGTGGAGCGGCACTGCCGGGGCGAACGCGGCGCGATGCGGGACGAGGTGCGCCTCTTGTTCTGCCACGGATTGCTGCACCTGCTGAATTACACGCATGGCGATGCGCCGGCGCGGCGCGTCATGGCGGAAAAACAGGCGGAATACCTGGACATCCCCCTCGGCCACGCGTGGCCGGGCGCGCCGAAGAAGCGTGCGGAACACCTGAAGTGAGTGGCATGGGAGACGAGTCGCAATTGGACGATGACGCGGGGCCTTATCGAAGTACGCGCGCAAAGGTGCTGGGCGTGACGGTGGCCGTGGTGCTTCTGGCGGTCGTTTTCGGCGGGCAGCCTGCCGGCTCTGCCGCGGACGCGGCGGTCGGCGTGGATTCCGCGGACGCGGCGGGGTTTACGGACTTTCTGCCCGTGCCCGTACTGGCGTTCGTGGTGGTGCTGCTGGGCTTTTCGGCCTTTTTTTCGGGGTCCGAGACGGCCTTTTTTTCCATTCACCGGCTGCGTCTGCGGGTGATCTCGGAGGAACAGTCGCTTTCCGGGCGGTTCATCACCACGATGATGCAGTCTCCCGGACGCTTGTTGACCACGATCCTGGTGGGCAACACGACGGTGAACGTGCTGATCTCGGTATTGCTGGGCACGCGGGTCCAGCACTATTTTGAACACGCGTTCGGGTGGAGCACCCCGGTGGCGTATCCCGCGGCGGTTGCGGCGTGCACGGCGGTATTGGTGTTTTTTGGCGAGATCTCGCCCAAGATTGTGGCCGTGCGGGCTGCCGAACCCCTGGCCCGGGCCGCCGCCCTGCCGCTCAGCCTGGCCGACCGGGTGCTTGCGCCGTTGCGCAACGGTCTCCTGCGCCTGACCGACCTCATCTTCCGCGCCACCCGGTTCAACGAAATGCGCGCCGCACCGTTCATCACGGACGAAGAACTCAAGGCGGCCCTGTCGACGGGCGAATCCCACGGCGCGATCGAAAAGGGCGAGCGCCAGATGATTCAGGGCATTCTCGAATTCACCGACACCAAGCTGCGCGAAGTCTTGACGCCCCGGCCCGACGTCGTCGCGCTCCCGTTCTCGGCTACGGTCCAGGAAGCCCTCGACGCCTACCGCGAACACGAATACTCGCGCATGCCGGTGTTCGAGGATGACATGGACCACATCCGCGGCGTCATTGTGATGAAAGACCTCTTGCCCGCCTTCGCCAAAGGTGAAACGGACCGGCCGGTCAGCGCGTTTTTGCGGCCGCCGCTGTTCGTGCCCGAGACCATGACCGTTCCGCAGTTCGTGCGCCGCGCGCAGCAGGGCCGGACCCACCTCGGCATCGTCGTCGATGAGTACGGCGGCACCGCCGGCATCGTGACGCTCGAAGACGCCGTGGAAGAGGTCGTGGGCGACATCATGGACGAAGACGAACAGGAACTGCCGCCCTACGAGCGCATCGGCGAGAATGTGTTCCGCGTCGACGGCGGATTGCCGCTCGACGAGTTGAGCGAGATCCTCCGGATCAAGCTCGAAGACGAAGAGCACGAGACGGTGGCCGGATACCTCATGCAGATGAGCGACCGCATTCTCGAGGCGGGCGACGTGCTCGAGCAGCACGGCGTGCGGTTCGTGGTCGAGCGGTGCGAGGGGAAGCGCGTCGAATCGGTCCGCATCGAACTGGCGTCCGGTTCCGACGGCGCACCTGCCGCGGAAGAAGGAGGCGCCCAGCCATGATGACGGCCGCCCTGGCCCTGCTCGGCGTGTTTTTTATCGCCATCGTGTTCCAGGCCTTGTTTGCGGGATACGAGACGGGGTTTGTATCGACCAACACGATCCGCATCCGCTACCTGGCGGAAGAGGAAGGCAACCCGCGCGCGCGCGGACTGCTCCGGTACATCGAACGGCCCGAACAGATGCTCGCCATGCTCCTGATCGGCACCAACATCGCCACGATGGCCGGCACGATGGCGATCACGCAGGAATTCAACATGCTGCTGGGCGTCAGCGCGGCCGACCCCGCCCAGGCCGCCTCCGTGGCGCGCTGGAGTGAACTCCTGGCGATGGTGGTCGTGACCCCGCTCCTGCTTGTGTTTGGAGAAATCCTCCCGAAAAGCGTGTTTCGCGCCCACCCCAGCCGGCTCACCCTGGCGCTGTTCCCGGTCATCAACGCGTTCTACTGGATGCTGGCGCCGGTCGCCAGGCCGGTGTCCTGGCTCACGCAAACGCTGTTTCGCCGGCGCGACAAACGCAGCTACCTCAGCCCGCTCATGTCCACCCTGGAAGACGTGCGCGTTCTGGTGGACGAGAGCGCCCAGCACGGCACCATCGACGCCGAAGAGCAGCGCATGATCCACGCCATCATCGATCTCCAGAACTTGCAGGCGAAGGAGATCATGGTGCCCCGCATCGACATCAGCGCCCTGCCCGACACCACTACCCGTTCGGAGCTGCTTGCCACGTTCGAAGCAACGGGCAAGACGCGCATCCCCATCTACCACGAGTCCATCGATCAGATCATCGGGACCGTCACGGCCCACGACATTCTGCTTGACACCCATTCCGGCAACGGGGACATCCGGCCTTTCGTCCGTGAGATCATGCACGTGCCCGACACGATCACCCTCGGCGATGTGTTCGAGGAGATGAAGCGCAAGAAACAGCACATCGCCATCGTGATCGACGAATACGGCGGCACTGACGGCCTCATCACCCTGGAAGACATCCTCGAAGTGATTTTCGGACAGATCCAGGACGAACACGACCGCGAACCCAAACCCATCCAGCGCGTGGGCCCCGAGGCCTACGTCGTCGACGCCCGCATGAGCCTCGAAGAAGCCGCCGAGTTCATGGAACTCGTTATTGAAGACGACGAGGTCGAAACCATCGGCGGCTGGCTGATGCACGTGGCGGGCCGCATTCCCGCGCAGGGCGAAGTGATCATGCATAACGGTTTCCGAATCACCGTGCTCGAGGGCGGCCTCAATTACATCTCCCGGATCCGCGTCGAAATCCTCCCCGAGGCCAGAGAGGCCTACGGGGTGCAACCGCATGAACCCAACTCGAATGGACACCATGGCCAGTCCGTCTCCTGACAGAAGCCTCTGGGGCGGGATCCGGTTCCTCTACGGCAAATTCTGGCGCATCCTGGTCGCCGGGTTTCTGCTGTGGCTGCCCCTCATCATCACCCTGTGGGTATCGTGGTGGGTGCTCAGCAAACTCGTTTTCGGCATCGAGCGCCTCATCAAGGCGATCGTGCTCAACCTGCACGCCCTCGCCGAGCGGGTCCCCGCACTGGACTTCCTCGCCCTCGTGCGCTACCAGCCCGGTCTGGGCATCCTGCTGACCATCACCATCTTCCTCATCAGCGGCTACCTCGCGCGCTACCTGATCGGCCGCCGGCTCATTGCCTTCGGCGAACGCCTCTTCCGGTTCATCCCCTTCTTCAATCGCATCTACCAGGCCGTCGTCCAGATCCGCGACGTCTTCGTGAACCGCCAGGGCACCGTGTTCCAGCGCGCCTGCCTCGTCGACTACCCCCGCGAAGGCATGACCGCCGTTGCCTTCGTCACCTCCTCCGAACAGGGGACCGTCCAGCGCAGGAAAGGCAAGGAACTCATCGCGGTGTTCGTGCCCACCACCCCGAACCCGACCTCCGGCTACCTCATCTACCTCCCCCCGGAGGACATCACCGAAATCGACATGCCCGTCGAAGAAGCCATGAAACTTATCGTCTCCGGCGGCGCCTACCTCCCCTCCAGGCACGGCTGGCGCCCCGGCGACGAATTTCTCGATGAAACCGGCTCCCCCCAGCCCGACACCCTCCCCGATGCGGAAACGACGGAGCAATAGCCCCAGTAAGGCGTAAAGCGGGGTATGCCGCCCCGTCCGGCTGCGGGCGGCCCGGACTCGCCGGGCGCCTGTTCGGCATGCGTTTTCGCGCTATTCGTCGAGGGGACGCCAGTGGGTTCCGACGAGGCAGGGCTGTTCGCCGGGGTGTTCGGGCTGATAATAGACGGTCCAGACGGTGCCGTCGTCGAGCTGGACGGAGGCGGGGTATCCGATGTCGGGATCCCAGGCGGCGGCGAGGCGGATCTCCCGGGCGGTGTCCCAGGTGGCGCCCTGGTCGCGGCTGAGGCAGGCATACTGGCCGAAGGGTTCCCAGCGTTTGGCGTAGACGGTCAGCAGGCGGTTGTCGCGGAGCCGGATGACGTGCGGCGGGTAGCCGTGCAGGGCGGTCGTGCGGGGCGGGGTCCAGGTTGTGCCGCCATCGGCGCTTTCGGACTGGCGGATGCGGTGGGGTTCGAAGCAGTCGCGAAACAGGATGAGGAGCCCGCCGCCGGCGCATTCGGCGACATGGCATTCGTCGTACGAGAGCATGGGCGCGCCCTCGGGCACGGGGAAGGCGGCGAGAGTACGCCAGGAACGGCCGTCATCAAGGGATTCCTGGATGGCCACGTCGAATGTTTCGCCGTGCGATTCGTGGGGGCGCTGTCCGGCGAAGAGGATGCGGCCGTCCTGGAGCTGGATCGGCCCGTGCGGCGCGGTGACGCCGGTGCGAACCGGCGCGCCCCAGGTGTGGCCGTGGTCTTCGGAGCGGATGACCCAGTGGCCCTGCCATTCTCCGCCGCCGGGGCCGGTGAACCAGCTCACGAGCATCGTGCCTTTCGCCGTCCGGATGATGCCGGAATCGCGATCGTCGATCGGGGTGTCAAACACGGTCATCGGTTCGCTCCAGGTTGCGCCTCCGTCGGCGCTCCGGACCATCTGGACCTTGCCGTCGGGGGAGATGTGGGCGCTGCGGTCGCCGGAGAACACCGCGAGCAGGTCGCCGTTGGGCGCCTGGGCGATGGACGGCCACCCGATGAAGCGACCGGGCTGTTTGCACAGGGTTTTGATGGCCAGGATGCGGCCCCCGGCCTGTTCGAAGGGCACGCCGTCCGCGGGACCGGCTTCCTGCGCGCCGGCCGGGAACGCGGCGGCCGCGGCCAGCAGCACAGCGGCCAGACAACAGGCGGCGCGCATGGGTTTAGGCCGCGGCCATCGCCTGGGCGATGGCGCGCACGTGGTCGGGGGTCGAGCCGCAGCAGCCGCCGATGAACCGCGCGCCCGCCTCGAGGAGCAGGGGCACGGTCTGCGCGAAAATGTCGGGGCCGGCGCGAAAGACCATGTTGCCGAGACCGTCGGTCTCGGGCAGGCCGGCGTTGCCTTTGATCCAGATGGGGAGAGCGCCCCCGCAGGCCGCGAACTGTTTCGCGATGTTGGGGAAGGTATCGATGCCCGCGCCGCAGTTGGCGCCGACGAAGCTGGCCCCGATGGTCTTGGCCATGGCATACGCCTGGGCGATGCTCACGCCCATCATGGTCTTGTCGTTGTTTTCGCCCGAATCGAAGGTGAACGACACGCCCACGGGCAGGCTGCAGCCGCGAAGCGCGCCTTTGAGAGACGCCTCCGCTTCGGCGATGTCGCTCTGGGTCTCGATGATGATGGCGTCGGCGCCGCCGGATTCGAGGACGTGCGCCTGCCGCGCGGCGGCTTCCTCGACCACGGCGGGGTCGATGTCGCCCATCATGACCATCTTGCCGCAGGGGCCCATGGACGCGAACACGTAGGCTTTGCCGGCGGCGGCGCGTTTGGACAGTTCAGCGCCCACGCGGTTGAGTTCGGCGGCCTTGTTCTGAAGGCTGTGGCGGTGCAGGGCGATCGGATTGCTGTTGAAGGTGTTGGTGAGGATGACCTGGGCGCCGGCGTCCACGTAGGCCTTGGCGACCGCGAAGACGGTTTCGGGCCGTTCAAGGTTCCAGCAGTCGCAGATGTAGCCGGGGTCGCCGCCGCCCTGTTTGGCCATCTCGGTGCCCCAGGCGCCATCGGTGCACAAGGGCGGCAAGCTCTTGACGTTTTCGCGGGTGAGTTTCACGGTTGGATCGAATCCCATGGCAGACCTCGCTTCCTGTCGCTTCACTCGGTTTCCTGCGCACGTTCGTTCCGGAATCCCCCGGACCGGGTTCATTTTCGCAGACTCGCGGCCGAATTGCCAGATCCCCGGCGCGGGGGGCGCGTCACCCGGCCGTCTTCTTGGGAGAGAGCAGCCGAACGCACGCGTCGTAGACCATCGGGGGGGTGATAGGACTGAGGGCCTCTTCGGCGGTTTCCCCTTGTGGAAGCAGCTCGTGGGCGCGTTCGGGCGTGAGCACTTCGCACGGACTCTGGTACGGCGCGTGCTGGACCGCGTTGGTGCCCGTGAAGATAGCGACGACCGGCGTGCCCATGGCCGCCGCGATGTGCATCGGGCCGGTGTCGCCGCCAACGTAGAGGTTGGCGCGGCCCACCAGCCCGGCGTAGTGCTTCAGATCGGGGGTTTCGGGCGCGATGACCGGACCGCGCCGGCACCGTGCGAAGACCGTCTGCGCGATATGCTGTTGACCGGGCCCCCAGGTCAGCATCACCTCAAACCGCCCGTCGGCGATGAGCAGGTCGCAGACCTCGGCAAAATAGTCCAGCGGCCAGCGTTTTTCGCGGCGGTCGATCGGCGCGTGCACGGCCACAAGCCGTTTTCCGGCCTCGAAGGTGCGGTCGACGTAGTCGTCTACCGCTTCCTGCACTTCAGGCGGGACTTCGATGGTCGCGCTGGGACATCCGGCCCGGGCGGGCACGACCGCCTCGCACAGGATCATGTTCTCCTCGACCCGGTTGAGGGTGTGTGAAGGCAGGCTGCTGCGCCGGTTCGTGAACAGAAAGTTGCCTTCCTGGCTCCGGGGCCGGGCAAATCCGTAGCGTTTCGGGGCGCGGGACGCCCACGCGAGCAGACCGCTTTTCAGGATGCCGTGGAAGTCGATAACGATGTCGTACCGGCGGTTCCGGATGGCGTTGCACAGGGCCAGAAACGATTTCGCGGCGTTCCAGGCGCCTTCGGGCCGGTCAAACACGATGATGCCGTCGAGGGAAGGGTGGTCGCGGCAGACGTCGGCCGATTTTTTCTCGACGACCCAGTCGATATGGGCGTCGGGCAGGGCGTCGCGGAGGATCTGGAGCGCCGGCAGGACGCGCACCACATCGCCAATGGCGCTCAGGCGGATGATCAGGATACGAGGGCTGCCCCCCACCATGTCGGGTGCGCGTTCCTTACTTTACATCGGGCCGGGGAGGCGCTCCGGCGGTCGCCGGGCCTCCCGTACCCCTGTGGTTGCCCCGTCGGGATTGGGAATATGGCGGAGAGGGAGGGATTCGAACCCTCGGTACACCTTGCGAGCATACACACGCTTTCCAAGCGTGCGCCTTCAACCACTCGGCCACCTCTCCGCACGAAGCTGGAATTGTAGAAAGTATGCGGCCGTAAAGTCAACTATTGACGCACCTTTACGGGGCGCGCCGCGTGCGGGATACGGCGATGACGCAGCCAGACCGGGGACGATTTTTGCGCCGGATGCGCCCGGCGGCTATAATACACGCGCACTCGTCAAAGAACAGGCGTTCCCGGGAATACTTCAGGGCGCCGCGGCCTTTCTTTAAGGGTTGAACCAGCGCCGGCAAGGAGGGTGTTGAGCGTCCTTGCCTCATCAGCAGTACTATCTCAGGAGGTTTTACGCATGGGCAACGCGCGCGAACTTACCAAAGACGATTTCGACAGTGTGATTGGCAGCGGCGTAACACTGGTGGATTTCTGGGCCGAATGGTGTGGCCCCTGCCGCATGATGACCCCGGCCATCGAAGAACTGGCCGCGCAGTACGCGGGCAAGGCGACGATCGCCAAGGTCAACGTCGACAACGAAAATGATCTGGCCGCCAAGTTCAACGTGTCCAGCATTCCCACGCTGCTCGTGTTCAAAGACGGCAAAGTCGCCCATCAGTTCGTTGGGGTGACTCCGAAGGCGGAATTGGCAAAAGCCATCGACGGCGCTCTGGGCTGAGCGCCCCACCGCCAGCGGCCGGCCTCCGGGGCCGGGAACCTGGTGATTTGCGCGACAGGTTTCGCTACAATGCCGCGCCTTCGCGCGGGTATGCATACCGCCGCGAGGTAGAACACGCGGTTTGAGTGGGTCGTCACCCCGCTACAACGCGGAAATACAAGGAGTCGGGATCACATGTCTCAGAAGGTCGTTGCCGTAGCCGGCGCCACCGGCATGGTCGGCAGGCAGATGCTGCACGTGCTCGAAGAACGCAATTTCCCCGTCAAGTCGCTCAAACCGCTTGCGTCCGACCGGTCCAGGGGAAAATCCGTTACGTTCAAGGGGGAAGAAATCCCGGTTGAGGTGATGACCGAGACCTCGTTTAAAGGCGTCGACATCGCCCTGTTCAGCGCGGGCGGGGGCACGAGCAAACATTTCGCCCCGTTCGCGGCGAAAGACGGCTGCGTGGTGGTCGACAATTCGAGTGCGTGGCGCATGGATCCGAAAGTCCCGCTGGTCGTCCCGGAAGTGAACGGCGCGGATATCGCGTGGCACGAGGGCATCATTGCCAACCCGAACTGCTCGACGATCCAGATGGTGGTGGTGCTGAAGCCGCTCCACGACGCGGCCACCATCACGCGGGTCGTGGTTTCGACCTACCAGGCCGTGTCGGGCGCGGGCAAAGCCGCCGTCGACGAGATGTACGCCCAGACCCGGGCCGTGCTGGCCGGCGAAGAACCGGTGTGCCACATCTTCCCGCACCCCATCGCGTTCAACTGCATTCCCCAGATCCCCCAGAGCAACGCCTTCGGAGACAACGGCTACACCTCCGAAGAAATGAAAATGGTCAACGAGACCAAGAAAATCATGGGCGACGACAGCATCCGCGTCACCGCGACGACCGTGCGCGTGCCCGTGCATACCGGCCACAGCGAATCCGTTAACGTCGAAACCGTGAACAAGCTGACGGCCGCACAGGCGCGCGAAGTCCTCTCCCGGGCGCCGGGCGTGATCGTCGAGGACGATCCCGCCGCGCAGGTCTATCCCCTGGCCGTGCATGCGACGGGGCGGGGCGATACCTTTGTCGGCCGCATTCGCGAAGACATCTCCCATCCCAGCGCGCTGGACATGTGGATCGTATCCGACAATCTCCTGAAAGGCGCGGCCTACAACGCGGTCCAGATCGCCGAGCTGCTCTAGGTCTCTCGAGGCGCCTGCAACGCCGTCCGAAGAACGCGGCCGCAGAGATTGAACGCCCCGCGAGGGCGCCCGTACCACACCCGACAAGAACGGGGACATGTTCCAAGCGCCGCCCCGGCGCGACTACGTGTCCCCGTTCGGACCGGATGGGCAGCCACGGGGGGCTGCCCCTACATGGGTAAGTGGATGGGCAATCCCCAATGCGGCGACATTGTGCCCCCATTCTTGCAGCCCCGAAGGGGCGACCGAGAAGAGCCTGGGGTTTAGCCCGGAGATCAGCGGCGCGCCCAGAGTAAGTCCCGTCAGGGACGAAAGAGAATAGCCCCGGGTTTTAACCCGGGGTCCACGTAACCCCAAAGGCCCCAAGTCCCATAGGGACGGCAGAGTCGGAGATGCCGTCCGATAGATGAACGGTCAGCCTGCGTACAATGATCACAAAACGGTGAAAGAGAAATTGTGGACGTTTCTCAAATGGCACGGGATCGAATGTGATCCCAGATGCATGTGGAACCTGATGCGGATTCTGTCGTCCCTACGGGACTCGATCTGGGTGCAACGTTAATCCCCGGGTTGAAACCCGGGGCTATTTTCTTTCGTCCCTTCGGGACTCGATTCGCACGCGGCGCGACTACGTGTCCCCGGTCGGACCGGATGGGCAGCCACGGGGGGCTGCCCCTACTCGGGGGTTCCGATGGCCAGCCCCGACACGGCGATATTATGTCCCCGTTCCTGCAGCCCCGAAGGGGCGACCGAGAATAGCCCGGGGCAAGTCACGCGGAACGCGTGACGTCGCCCCGGGAAACGCGCCCCCCAGTCGAAGCGCCCTGAAAGGGCAGCCCGAGCAAAAAGGCTGACGAGCAATACCGAGCCGGTGCCCGGCCATCCCAGGCCATCCCGTGGGCAATGAGGAGCAATGACCGACGGGGGCGCCGGTCCCACACCGGAATAGAGCGGCGTCACGGCGGGGTTGGAATTTCCCGGGCGTATGCGCCACCATAAGACGCGGCTGGAGCAGCTACGGAACCATAACCAGGAGAGCCACACCGTGTCATTGCGCGTGAAGTTCGGGCTGCTCATCGTGCTCATCTTCGGACTGGTCACGGTGGCCATGTCGCTGCTACAGGTGCACTGGGTGCGCACCCTTGTCTTTGAACACACCGAGGCACGCATGGCCCAGAACATTCACGCGGCATGGAATGTCCTGGGCAGCCGGCAGCGGCTCCTCGAAGCGCACGTGTCGGCCCTGGCGGAGCTGGGCGAACTGGAGGAATACCGCGAGGTCGGCGCCGGACGGATGGAGGAAGTGCTCCGGCTGTACCGCGCTCGGTGGGGCCTGGACTTTGTGGCGCTTGCGGATGCGGAGGGCCGGGTCGTCATGGATGACGGGTCGCTGCGGGACGGCGCGGTTTTGCCCGTCTTTGGCGAAGTGGCCGGTCCCTCCGGAGAGGCGCAGGTCTGTTCAGGATACGCGGTGGCATCGCCCGCGGTTTTCAGCGCGCCCGGGGTGCGGGAACGGCTTGCGGCGGACGGCGGCCCGCGGGAGGCGATGCTGCTGCTGGCCCAGCACCGGCTGGACCCCGGTTGGGCCCATGAGGCGGACTGGCTGGTGGCGGGCGTGGTCCTCAACGGCGCCCATCAACTGGTTGACGCGATCCACAACACGATTTTTCCCAGCGAATTCTACAAGGGGAAACCCCTGGGCACGGCCACGATCTTTCTGGGCCCGGTACGCATCGCCACCACGGTATCGCTCGAAAACGGCAGCCGCGCCATCGGTACGGTGGTCAGCGACGAGGTCGCCGAAAAGGTGCTGAAACGGGGGGAACCGTGGACCGGTCCGGCCCTGGTGGTCGGCAACTGGTACGTGTCGCGCTACGATCCGATCCGCGCTCCGAACGGCAGCGTGGTCGGCATGCTCTACATCGGCGAACGGGAACAAATCTACAAGGACATCGAATCCCGCACGCTCCTGACCAGTCTTTCCGTTCTGTTCACCATCATGGTGGGAGCCCTGGCGCTCTCGTTCGTGCTGATTTCGAAGGTATTGCACCAGATTACCGCGCTGGACCGCGCGACGAGGGGTTTTGCGGGGGGAGACTACAGCGCACGCGCGAATATCGAGACCAATGACGAGATCGGCGGTCTGGCCCGCTCGTTCAACCGTATGGCGGCGACCATTCAAGACGACCGCGCCAAAATCATGCACCAGAAGGAAGAAATCGAGAGCGCCAACCGGGGATACATGGGGATGCTGAGCTTCGCCACGCACGAATTCCGCAATTCCATCGGCGCGGCCCTGCTGAACCTCCAGCTCATCAAAGAAGGGTCGTTCGGGAAGATCGAGGGCGAAGTGCTCGAAGGCGTCGACATTGTCGAGAAGAGCCTGTGTTACATGAGCGACATCAGCGACAATTTCCTCCAGCTTTCGCGCATCGAGCGCGGCGAACTCAGCGTGACCCCGGCCCGCGTCGATCTGAGCAAGTCCATCGTCGCTCCCGTGCTCCAGGACAAGAAGGGGATCATGGATTCCCGCGGGATGGCGCTGGACACGGACATCCCGGACGGTTTCTGTCTCCATGCGGACCCGAACCTGCTCCGGGTGGCGCTCGAAAACCTCGTCAGCAACGCCATCAAGTACGGCCCGGAAGGGGGGCGGATCGTGATCGCCGCGCGCACCACAGACCGCGGCGCCGAGGTCAGCGTTTGGAACGACGGTCCCCCGATCCCGCCCGATCAGGTGGGTTCCCTGTTCGAGAAATTCCGGCGTTTTGACTCGGATTCCCTGTCCAGCAAGCGCGGCGCGGGGCTCGGCCTGTTCCTGGTCAAGCACATCGTGGACCGGCACGGCGGCCAGGTGGCCGTCGAATCCAGCGAAGCGGCGGGCACGCGCTTCATCCTGCGTTTCCTGGCCACATGACACCGGCGCACGGCGCTCTTTTACGGGAAGAGAGTGGCCCTCAGAGTCTAAATACCCCGTTCGGATGACCGGCGAGAGCGCTGGTCCCACGCGGGAGACGGCAAAACAATCGCCGGCGCCTCCGTATCAGGGGGACGGCGGGGTGGATTCGGTCGTCGTTTCGCCGCCGGGCGCGTCCGCCGGCGCGGTCTTGCGGCCGAGTTCTTCAATCCGCAGACCGGCCCGCTGTTCGCCGCCCCCGAGCGACTTGTAGCGGATGTACTGCACCAGGGCTTCCTGCCGGTTGCCCTTGGCGTAATGGAAATCCGCCAGCATCAGCACAAGCTTCGGGTCATCCGGGAGAACGGGGAGGGTCTTGGACAACAGTTCGATGCCCTTATCGTATTCCTGCCAGCGCATGTACTGTTTGCCGACGGCCGGCACGATCTGCAGCAGGTAATGACGGGCGCAGGCATCGTTCGGGTCGAGTTTGAGCGCCTCGACGAAATGATCCTCCTGGTTGCCGCCGACCATGCCGCCGTAATACGCGCTGACCCCCTGGAGATCGATGCGGCGGGCTTCGTGACGGCGCTGGATCGCCTTGCGCAGCGCCTGCGCCCCTTCGTCGGGGATCCCCTCGAACGAGATGCGCGGCACCGGACTTTCGAAATGCGGGATGAGCTCATCGAGAATGGCCGTCACATGCCGTTCGTACATGAGCTTCGGCGCAACAAATTCGGCCCAGGGCCGGTCGTCGGTCATGACCGTGCCCCCCTGGGCGTAGGCGTCGATGGCCTCCTTGCCCATGAAATAGCTGGCCAACAGCTCGGGAATGTCGTGGTACCCCGCGGCGGCCAGGGCTTCGCACACGGCGGGATTCTCGAGGCGCGCGCGCAGGGCCGCCATGTCGAGCACCAGGGGCTGGTTGGAGCCCGTGAGGAACAGGTCGGCGTTGACAAACCAGGCGCAGTAGTCCGGAAACACCGTCGTGAAGGTGTAGACGAGCGACCGGACAATCTCGGGGCTGAGGCTGTGGAGCGGCACCCACTGCGACACCACCCCGCCCGGCGCCAGGTGGGCCAGGCAGGATTCGTAGTACTCGCGGGTGTAGAACGTCGACACCCCCGCCTGGGCCAGGGGCATGGGTTCAAACGTGATCAGGTCGTAGTGATTGCGCGTGGTCAGCAGAAAATTGCGGCCGTCGTCGATGATGAAATTGGTCTTCGGGTTCTCGATGACATTGAGGTTGTGTTCGCTGAAGTAGTGCGCCGCGTCGAGCACGTCTCTCGAGAGCTCGACCGCGTCGATGCGTTTGAACGTGTCGGACAGGCCGAGGGTTCCCGCCGTGATTCCCGAGCCGAAGCACATGAACAGCACGTTCTCGGGGTTGTGCGCGAACATCAGGGGCAACGCGCCCTGAAGCCGGTTCATGCGCACGCCCTTCTCGATGGACGCCGTGGCCTGCATGGCGTTGATCCACAGGTAACGGCCCGGTTCACCGTCCTCTTCGTCTTCCTCGGCGACCACGACGGTACCTTCGACGCCCTCGGCATAATGCAGAATCTCGCTCTTTTCGGGGAGGTAGGCCCGGTTGACGGCCAGGCCGGCGTTGGCGGGCATGTGGGTCAGCGCCCAGACCAGCAGCCCCGCCGCGGCGGCCGCCGCAATGCCTTTACGCACAATTGACCGGCCCGGGCTCGCCAGGGTCACGAGCAGCCCCCCCGCGAAAAGCGCCGACCCGAGCGTCACGATGCCCCGGTGCGTGCCCAGCAGCGGGATGATCAGAAAGCCGCCCGCGAGACTGCCCAACACCCCCCCAAACGTGTTGGCGCTGTACAGGACGCCGATGTCGCGCCCCAAGCGGTCCCGGCCGGCCGTCACCGCCCGCACCACGAACGGAAAGGTCATGCCAAAGAGGAAGGTGGGGAGAAACAGCACGGTAAACGACAGCACAAACCGGCCCCGCACGATCCCCGCCCAGCGGTATCCGGTTTCCTGCATCATCGGCCCGTACTGTCCGGCGACGCGGGCGAAATTGCCCAGCATGAGGATGCACGCGATGCCCACGCACATCTCGACCACCCCGAACGTGAACGCCGGGCTCTTGACCCGGTCCGCAAGCACCGCCGCGACGGCGCTTCCCAGGGCAATCCCGCACAGCATGGCCACCAGCATCGTCGTGAACGCGTACGTCGTTCCCGTGAACACCAGCACGAGGAGGCGGGTCCACACCACCTCGAGCGCCAGCGCGCAAAACCCCGACAGGGCAAACACGGCAAGCACCAGCCCGGCCTTCCCGGCCGTGAGGAACACGCCGGCGCTTGCGCCCGCGGTTTCCGGCGCCTCTTCGCGCGGGGAGGCCGTCAGGGCCAGCCGGGACAGGCCGATGGCCAGCACGCCCACCGCCGCGTTGGCCGCCGCGCCCGCCAGCGTTGTGCGCAAATACCCGTATTCCGCCAGAAGCCAGAATCCCGTGAACGCGCACCCCGCCACCGCTCCGAACGTGTTGATGCTGTACAACGCGCCGATTCGCAGTCCCCGGGTCCGCGCGCTGGCGGTCACATACTTGGCGAGCAGCGGCAGGGTGGCCCCCATGAGCACCACCGGCACCAGCAGGAAGACCAGTGAAAGCGCCGCACGCAATCCGACCGCGAAGGCCCGCTGGCCCGAAAACGCCCGCAGCGCCGGCACAACCAGTCCTTCGGCGGGGCTGATCATCACAATGAACAGAATGGCCCAGGCGCCGATGAGCAGTTCAAACACGCCATACAGCCGCAGCGGGTTCCTACTCCGGTCCGCCAGACGCCCGCCCCACAGGCTGCCTACCGCCAGGCCCAGGAAGTAGATCGACAATACCGTGCTCACGGCATAGGCAGCCGTCCCGAAAAGCAGCACCAGTTTCCGGGTCCAAACCACCTGGTACAGCAGCCCGCAGGCGCCCGACGTGAAGAAGATGGCCAGCACCGCCACAAACACGGCCAGCTCACGCAATCCCGGCCGGTGATTCCTGAAAAAACGCACCACAACACTGCGCGAAGTATCCATGACTGCTCTTCCTGCTATTGACCTGAATAACGTGCGCGGTGATGCTAGCCGACGGCCCCGCGACGAGTCAATGAACGCCCGCCTGGCGGGCGCACGCAAGGGTCCGTTTCCCCGCCGGGAACGAGAATCTGCGCGGGAAAAGCCCATTTTCAATGTAGGGTTAACGCCTACTCCATGCGTAAGTACTTTCCACTACAAAACTTGTAGGGATTTTGCGCGCGAGGCTTGACATTGCCGGGCGTCTTTGATAGCATTATTTTCGTTATTAAACCTTTTCTTAGTCATTTATGTTTATAGTTCTGGGGCGTTGGTGTTGACGGCCCGTTGACCTGTAGTTCTGCTTCATCTTTCGTTCATCCCGGTGACTTGTAGAGGAAGGCGCATCCATCTGTAAGAGAACCAGGAGAAGTCAACGTGGCCGTATTCAGATACTCAGCCGTGGTGAAGAATCGCGAAGAGATGATGGAATCAGGCACCATTGTCGCCCGCGACGAAGAGAGAGCGCGCGAAAAGCTGGAACGCCTGGATCTCACCGACGTCCGGCTGAAGCGCATCGGCGGCATTTCGGGTCTGTTCAAGTCATTGACGGCGGACATTCGCTAACGGCCCATAGCCAGTGCACGCGCTGCGGGGGGATTATCTTCGCGGTTCGCCGCGAAGCACAGCGAGAGCGGGGGCAAGCACGTCTACCGACGCGGCCCCTGCATTCAACAGGACGGCGGCATTCTCGCCTACCGTGCATCCCGTGGTGACCACGTCGTCGATCAGCAGCACATGCCCCCTGGGCGGGGGAGCGGCGGCGTCCACGGCGAACGCGCCCTCGATGTTTCTGCGCCGTTCCCGCGGATCGCGGAGCGTGCTCTGGGTGCGAGTGGGCCGGATTCTGCGCAGAACGGAGGCCACGGCGGCCCGGGGAAACACCGCGGCCACTTCGCCGGCCAGAAGCCGGGCCTGGTTGAAGCCGCGTTCGCGTTCACGCACGGGGTGAAGGGGAACAGGCACCACCATATCGTACCGGTCGCACTCCAGTTCCTGTTCCGCGAAGGCGGCCATGAGTTCCGCGAGGGGCCTCGCCAGGCGTCGTTTCCCATGGAACTTGAACAGCTTGATCGCTCTTTCCATGACCCCGTCATACCGCGCCACCCCGTACATGCGCCGCACGGGACGTTCCGGTCCCGCGGCGATGCAGCGGCCGCAGGGAAAATTCGAGCGCGTGCCCAATCCGACAGCCGCGCGGTGCGGACGGCCGCATACAGTGCAGAAGGGCCGCTCAATACGCGGCATGAGCTCCCAGCAGGTGGCGCAGAAGTAGCCGTTATCATCCGTCAGCAGCCGGCGCCGGCATGCCTGGCAGAAAATGGGAAACACCAGGTTCTTGGCCGCGAGGGCCCACTCGTGCCATCGTTCCCCCCGCACCAGCCTCATGGCGCCTCCCGAATGGCGGGCGCCCCCCACATGACCCAGTCGCAAACGCAGGAGCCCGCCGAACCGGTCGTCAGGGCGAGCACCGCGGGGCGGCCGGCCCACCGGCGTATATCCGCGCGGAGCGAGACCAGCCCCTCGCCGGGCAACACCCGGGCGCGGGCCACTTCCTGACCGTTGATCTCGACCACGCAGTCGGCCCCGGTGGACTCATCCGCCCCGTCGCGAAGGCCGACGGACGCCTCGAACGCCGACGCCGACGGCGGCAGAACCGCGGAATACACGGCCACGGTCGTGCCTTCGTCGGGGGGATGCACGAACAGACCGCGCACCTCATTCCCGCCAACGCGCCCGGTGTCGGGTCTGGCCAGGGCGTGGGGCGGCGCCACCAGACGCTGCCCCAGCGCATCCAGGAAAACGGTCGTAAACGGCGCGGCGGCGAGCTCCAGCGGCACGTCCGTGGGCGCGGGCAATTCGCTGAGAAAGTAGATGGAACCCGGCAACGGGAGATCCACGGCAAGGCCGGTGGCGCATGCCCGCATCGGGAACAGCTCGCCTCCGGCTGCCGCATGCGTATACGCCACGGCGCCTCCCAGCTCGACCGTGCCCGTGCCATGCAGGCGGCGCACGACGCGGGGCGCGTACCAGCGCGCCCAGTCACACGTGGGGTTGTTCGCCGGACCGGGGTCCACGGCCAGTTCGAACGTGACCGTGCGGCCTGCGAATCGCGTCAAGTCGAGCTGCACCGGCACCGGCGTGTCTCCGGCGGTGTGCACCGCCTCTTCCAGCGTTTCCCCGGACGATTCCACCCGCACGGAGAACGTCGCGCCGTCGGTGCGGCCCACGGCGCCTTTGTCCATGGCTGCGCTGGATTCGAAATGGAGCTCGCCGGAATCGGGCAGGGCCACGTCGAATCGGGCGTAGGTAACGCCGGTGCCGCCTTTCCAGGGCGGATGAACGTGGAGCACGGTCCCGTGCGGATCGAAGAACGCGCCGTCAGGGGACGGGCCCTCGCCTTCGAGAGCGTGCCCGCCGCCGGCGAGGCGCGACCCGCGTTCGGCCTGTTCAATCAGGGCGGGGATATCCGCGACGACGCCCCCCTGCTGCCCGGTTCGGACCATGCCCACAGGCGCATCAAGTATCACCCCTTCAGGGCGGTATCCGTCGGGCAGAGCCGCCAGGTGCGGCGCCGACACATCGCGCGGGTCGCCGAAATAGGGGTACCACGCTTCGGGGGTCAGGCCGAACAGGCGCGCACCGTCGTAGGCCTGCCAGCCCGGAATGGTGCCCGGGAGGGCCGCCGCGTCCACCCCGGAGATCGTGCGGGAGATCTCGTGTTCGCCCGCCAGAAGCCGGTGGTCCGTGGTGCGCACCACGCGTTCCCCGCTGGCCGATCGGTATGGAAAGGCAACGGTGTCGGGCCAGGGGTCGTCCAGGGCGAGTTCAGGGCGCGCCGTGAACCAGAAGGCCGCTTCCTCGCGAAACTGCCGCATGAAGCCGCCGGGATGATCAAGGTCGCCCGGGGACAGCTTGAGGGTCGGAATCACGCCCCAGTGTTCGTAGGCCTCGTTCCAGGCCGCATAGAGCTGGCCCGACGCGGGCGGCGCACAACCCAGGTAGCCGTTGATGATCGTGTACGGCCGGAACAGATACGAGCTAATCGGGTGCGCGGCCTCGAGCAGGGCCCGGTCCCAGGCGCCCTCGGCGTGGCGCAGGCCCCACGCGTGCCGTTGCGCGAACGCCTCATGCCGGTACGTGACCTCGTTCAGCCCCTCGCCGCTCAACGCGACCCCGGGCAGGGCTTCGCGGAGCTGCCGGTGCAGGGCAATGTTGCCCTCGGCCATGGTCATGCCGTCGATCCGGCCGTTGTGGTCGTTGTAGATGCACAGGGTCTGATCGAGATGCAGCGCGTCGACCGCGTACGTCTGGCACAGGCGCGCCATGCGGTCCGTGAACAGGTCGCGCCAGGCCCTGCATGCCGGATTGATATAGGCAAACTTGATCTCGGGCGTGGCGCGGGTCCACAGCCACCATTCCTTCTCGTGCGGTCCCCACGGACTGCGCACCTGATACGGTTCAAACTGCTCGTAAAGCGCATTCAGCGGGTCGACGCCGAAGTAATTGACGTGCAGCATCACCTTGAACCCGAGCGCGTGCGCCCGGTCAATGAACGGTTTCAGGTCGTCATGGACATCGTCGTAGTTGGGGTAATCGCGGTCGTATCCCGGAGAGCGCCAGCCCGGCACGTAGAGCATGGTCTGCGCGGGCTCGAGCGCCCCGCCGAGACGTTCGAGCGTCTCCAGGTTAAGCCCCAAAATGACGCAGCACCGCACGTCCTTCACCCACGACGGGTGCTGTTCTTCAACGGGCGTGGGCGCAAACGCCTGCACCATCCAGTCGCGGTAGCGGCGCGCCGGAACACGCCAGTCGCCTGCGTAGACCCCGAGCCGCCACTCGGGCGACGCGAGCGCGCTGTTCTCTTCGAACGGCGCATACGCCATCGCGATGAAGCGCAGACGCCAGCCGGTCCGGCTTCGCTCAACCACCAGGCGCTTGAATTGGGATTCCGGGTCCCGCGCCCAGACATAGAATCCCGCGCCGGCGCCCTCGACAATCACCAGCTGCGCTTCCCACGACATCGGATAGTCGTAGGTGAACCGGGCGCCCGGCGTGGCCGCGGTGAGCCGCACGCCCGAGTGCCCCGGCACAAGGATGTTCCGGTCCAGCGGGATCCCCGCGATACCCCATTCGACCCCCCACAGGCCCTCCTGGGGACAGACGGCCTCCTGCCGCACGGCGATCTCATCCGCCTCGGCCGTCACGGCCGTCCGCACGTGCGTGCCGGGCAGCTCCGGGAATCCGGCAGCGCGCCACGACCATCCCGCGGGTTCCGTGTCGACCGTACGCGTCTGGAACGACCCGGCGGTCACGATGTCGTCGAGCCGGTGCAGGCAGGCGAAAGCGTCCAGCGCCCCGTCGAACGCGGCAAAGACGCGCCCGTCCGCGCCGGACAGGCCGACGAGCGTCCCATCCTCAAACAGCGCGGAACAGGACGTTGTCGCGACAGTCTGACGGTTCGCGCCGGCGGCGCCGGCGCCGGGCGCGATGAGCAGGAGGGCCGCCAGGGCAAGGATCGGCAATGTTCGAATGTGGTCGCATGTTTTCATGGGCGCATTATGGCGGGTACCGGCGTAAAATGCACACGTCCGGGCCGCCGTCAGCCGGTTGCATCCCCGCCCCTCGTTCGGCAGAATACTTCTCATGCTGCGCAATGATCACACGGCGTTCCGGGTGCGCGATCTCGACCGCGCCCTGGACTTCTACACCGGGATCCTCGGGATGAGGTTCCTCTTCCGCGAGACGGACGAGGCGCACGGCGAAGCCTTCGCCTATCTCGAGCTTGAGGGCGGCAATCTGGAACTGCTCCAGTCGCTCGACGGCGCGATGCCGCCCGTGGCCGAACCGCGCCCCCCCTACACCCCCCATCTCGCCATCGCCACGGACGACCTGGTGGCCCTGGCCACGGTGCTCGGCGAGAAACACGTGCCGATCCTCAAAGGGCCCATGACCATCCCCGGCAAGGTCACGTGGCTCTATATCGCCGACCCGGACAACAACGTGCTCGAGTTTGTGCAGTGGCTGTAGCCTTCGACCGGTGACGGGGTCTGCGCTACACGAAAAAACGTGCCGGGCTGGCGCCCGGCGTTCTTCATTGACAAGAGATCAGCCACAGAGGGCTCAGTGAACTCAGAGTCTGACAACCCCGTTCGATTGCCTTTGCTGAAATCCACCCCCGGCCACGGGGAGCCGCGTGGCCACCTCGATCAGCGGGACACGACACGCACAACGGTTTGGATTCCGGCGGCGCTATTGTCTGCCGTCCCTACGGGACTCGTGGTTTGAGGGATGCGGGGTTCCCACCACTAAAGTGGTGGGCTATTCTCTTCCGTCCCTGATGGGACTCAATGCGCACACGGCGTTCATCCCGTCCTCTTCCGTCCCTGATGGGACTCAATCCGTATACGGCGTTTATGCCGTTATCTCTCGTCCTTGGGGAACTGAATCCGGGCGCGCTGGGGTTCTCCGGGCGAATCTCCCGGCTACTCACATTCGACACCTTGGGTGTCGGCCGAAGAATGCGGCCGATTTCGGCGAGAGAAGCCGCGTCCGCGGCGCTGACGACAGCAACGTGGCGTGGGGCCCGCCCACCACGCCCACCACGCCCACCACGCCCACCATGTCCACCATGTCCACCATGTCCACCATGTCCACCAAGAGACACGAATGCAGGCGGGACGCCTGCGCTACCCGGAACAACAATGCCGACCTTGCGCGCGCCGGGCGCGTCAGGGGGCCGGGGCGACCGTAAGGCGCACGGTTTCGCCGGGTTCGACGGCGATTGCCAGGCCGCAATGCAGCTGGCGGCCCGTGTAGACGGATTGCGCGCCCGTGTCCACCCGGTTGACGACGTAACGGCGTTCCGGCTCGACGGTGAACCATTCGGGGATGGTGTTCATGCGGGGCCAGTCGTTCTGGAAGCCCAGGTAGACGCGGTGGCGGGGCAGATCGAACTCGAGCACGCCGCGGTAGGTCTCCTGCGCGCGCACGACAATCGCAATGCCGCCGCCGTGGGGCGCGGCGCCGAGCTCGAGTCCCTGCTGCCAGGGCCGGGCAATCACGCCCCGGGTGTGCATAAGCGAGTGAATCAGCACCGTGCGCACCCCGTTGGATTGCAGTTTCATGGTGCCCCAGAGTTCGCCGTTTTCAAGACGGGACGGGTGGTCGACGAGATTGTTCTTTGTTTCGCGGTCCACCCACGCGAAACCCTCGGCCACGGGCACGCGGTTGAGGAGGTACAGGGCGCCCTCGATCGAATCCGCGTACCCGTCGATGGATTCGCCTTCCCACGCGTAATTCTCGTACAGCGGCTTCATGGTGTTGCGGAGGGTATGTTCGACCTGCGGGCGGTAGGTATTCGTGCCGGTGGCCAGGTCATAGCACAGGTAACCGACGTAGTTGTAGCCCCAGCCGTCGCTGAGCTGGCCCTCGCCCTGGTCGAGCCCATTGTACATCATGCCGTCTTCGGTGCAGCCGCGGGCGAGGATCTGGTCGTAGATCTGTTTCAGGCGCGGGGCGTGTTCCGCGGCTTTGGCGGGCCGGTGCGTGACCTCGACCGCGTGCAGCAGGCCCAGCCCGCCGATGACCTCGCAACCGTGGTCGCGCAGGCGCGCGGGTACGAAATCGTCCTGCGCAAAGTAATAATCGGCCAGCCGGTCGCCCCAGTCGAGGTATTTCTCCTCGCCCGTCATGGTGTAGAGGCGCGCGAGCGCCTGCAGCTGCTCCCCGTTGACTTCCACGTTCTCGGAAGGGATGTTTCCGAACGGCGTCTCGATCTTTGCCGCAGCCCAGAGGTCGTCTTCGATGCCGCGCATGCGATCGAACCACTCGTCGGGGCCCGTCACCTCCACCATGGCGATCAGCCCGTCTTTCACGTACTCCGACGCCTGAAACACCACCTCGTCCCACGCGGTGTCTTTTGCGGGGGCGGCTGTATCGAAATCCCACGGCACCGGAATGCGGCCGTAGGTGTTGCACAAGGCCTGTTCCCGGTCAAGCACGTTGCGCACCGGGCCGTTCATCGCCTCCTGGTCCACGACAAACGCCGCCCACAACAGGAACGGATAACAGTCGGCGGCCGTATCGCGGTAATTCCATTTGCCGTCGGCCTTGTAGAGTCCGGTGCCGGGATCGATCTGCGGCAACGCCACTTCGTGGAGCCACCGGTGCACCTTGCTCAAGGCGTGCCCCGCGAGCGTGGCCGAGTTGGACGCCTGCTCGAACGCGTCCTGCGCCTGCACCGTCATCGCGGCCAGCATCGCCGTGACCGCCACCGCCCCCACGAACCCTGTGTGTGTCTTCATGATCCCGGCACTCCCTGCTGCATCCGGTGCGTCCCGTTGCGTTCCCGAAACCTGAAAACCACAGTGTAAATCCTTCGCGGGGAGATTGCCACCGCCGCCCCGATGGGGTCCGCGAGATGCGGAGGAGGACGTCCCGCGCGGCGCAGGGAGTTGCGGGAGGGAATGGGTTCCTTTATGCTCACCCCACAGTCAGGAACAACGAAGCGCAACGCATGCAGGAGTGTGAATCATGAAAACGAGATGGGGAGTCTGGGGTTCCGGAGGCATCGCGCGGCGCCGCACCATTCCGGAGGGGATCGCGGCGGCGGACAATGCGGAGCTGATCGCCGTGTACGACGTGAACCCGGAAGCCAACAAAGAGGTGGCTGCCGAGTTCAACGCGGAAGCGTGCGAGACCGAAGAGGCGTTCCTGGCGTCCGACTGCGACATCATTTATGTGGCAACGCCGGCCAACACGCACTGCGAGCAGGTTCTCCGCGCGGCTGAGGCCGGAAAGCATGTGCTGTGCGAGAAACCCCTGGGCATGGTCGTCGAAGAGGCCGAACGCATGATCACCGCGTGCCGCAACAGCGGGGTGAAGCTGGGCACGGCCTTCATGATGCGGTTTCAGGCACAGCACCAGGAGGCGCTCCGGCTGGTGCACGACGGCAAACTCGGCACGCCGGTGCTGGGCCGGGCGCAATTGTCGTGCTGGTACCCGCCCATCCCCGGGGCCTGGCGCCAATACCCGGACCAGAGCGGCGGCGGCAGCCTCATGGATATGGGCGGCCACTGCATTGACCTGCTCGAGATGTTTTTTGGCCGCGCCTGCCGGGTGCAGTGCATGACCGGCAACCTGGTCCATGGGTATCCCAGCGAGGACACCGCCGTGGTGCTGCTCGAGTTTCAAAACGGCGCGAAGGGCGTGGTCGACAATCTGTTCAACGTGCCCGACGCCAGCTCGAAAAACCGCCTCGAGCTGTATGGGCCGAAGGGCAGCATCCTGGCCGACGGCACCATAGGCCAGGGCGAACTCGGCGAGATGATCGCGTATCTCGAGTCCGGCGACACCGGATACGAGGCGAAACAGACGCGCACCGCCAGCGGCGGCATTGCGATCACGCCCGATCCGCTCAACATGTACCGCGCGGAAGTGGAGGCCTTTTCGCGGGCGGTGCTCGACGGCACGGAACCTCCGGTATCCGCCGAGGACGGACTCTGGAGCCAGTACGTGCTCGCGGCATGCTATGAATCCGCGAAAACCGGCAGCGCCGTGGCGCTGTAACGGATGGCGGCCGGTTCCCGGCATGGCGCCGCGGATGAGGAGGCGCACAGGATGACAGGCGGCAGGAGGCGCGCACCGGCACGGGTCATGCCGCTTGCCCTGACGCTTCTGGGCCTGCTGGTGTCGGGCTATCTCCTGGGACGCACGCTGATGCTGCTGATGAGCCAGGACCCCGACGCGTTCGACGTGTGTTCGGCGGTGTTCGGGACCGGCTGCGACAAGACGCTGCTCAGCGCGACCTCGTGGGTGCTGGGCATTCCGCTGGCGGGGTGGGGCGTCGTGTATTACGGCGCGCTCCTCGCGCTGTTCTTCCTGGCCGCCGCGCTGGGCGACGAATTCGCGCCGCAGGCCCTGACGGCCGCCCTGCTGGTGTCGGTGGCGGGAGTGGCGGGCAGCATCGTGCTCGCGGCACTCCTGGTGGCGGGCTGGGCGCCGTTCTGTCCGTTGTGCATGGTCGTGCACGGCATCAACGTGCTTCTGGCGGTGGCCCTGAAGGTGCGGCTCGCCCGCACCTGGCGCGAGGAGGCCGGGACTCTGGCATCGGCGGCCGGCTCGCTGTTCAAGAAGCAGGCGGACCGCCCGCCCCTGTGGCGGTGGCGGGCGACCGCGTTGGCGACCGCGGCCCTGACCGCGCTGGCGGTGTATGAGGGTGTGTTCATCCTGTCCGAACGCTGGCTCTGCGAGTCGCGGGGCGTGTTCAGCCCGCACAAGCTGTTGGCGGCGTATGCCGACGCTCCGGAAACCGATCTGCCCGCCGGCCCGGATGACGCGCGGCGCGGACCAGCGCATGCCCCGGTGGAGATCGTTGTGTTCAGCAGCTTCCATTGTCCGGCCTGCCGCCAGTTCAGCCGCGAAATGAAGGTACTGATGGACCAGTACCCGGGCGCGGTTTCGCTGGTCTTCAGGCATTTCCCGCTCGACGGGGCGTGCAATCCCATCGCGCGCCGCGGGCTGGACGAGGGCGGCGCGTGCGAAACGGCGTACGCGGCGGTCGCGGCGCAGCGGCAAGGCAAGTTCTGGGAGTTTCACGACGCGCTGTTCAAGGCGCATTTCCCCCCCGGTCCAGAGGCGCTGCAGGCCATCGCCCGCGAAATCGGACTGGATATCGACCGGTTTAACGCGGAGCGGGCGTCGGAGGAGGTGCGCGCGGCCGTGCGTCAGGATACCGAACTGGGGACGCGGCTGCGGCTCGAGGAAACCCCCGCCATCTTCATCAACAAACGCCGCCTGCCCGGACTCGGGGCCCGGTCCATCGAGGTGATTATCAAGGACGCCATCAAAGGCGGCGCGGCACAACAAGGAACCGGATGACCCCGTGGTCGTGTGCCGCATCGGCGGGACCGGCTTGAGCGGCCTTCAGCGAAAACGCTAAGCTGATGCCCTGGGGAGAACGCCGGATATGCGGCGCGCCGGCGCAGGGCCCTCGGCCTGGCGGCGCCGCGGCAGCGGCACGTTTTCGGCGCGTTTCCCGCTGAGCCTGAGGTGCGAAGTACGGCCCCGCGGGACAGCAGGCGTCAGACAAAAGGAGCGCGATATGAACGTGCATTCCCTCGCGGAGCTGGCGGCGGGCCATCCCATCACCCACTGGCTGGTGCTGGGACCGTTCGTGGTCAAAACCAGTCCGCAGTTCGAACGGGAGTATCTGTACGAACGCGACCGCATCCTCGACCTGGATTATCTGGCGGCGGACGGCGGCGAAACGGCGGTGACGCCGGAGCCGGGGCGACTTCACAGCAATCCGGGCCTGGGCGCGTCCCAGCTGCGGTGGACCGCATGTACCGGCGCGGAACTGGACGGGGAACGCATTGCGGGGGACGTGATCTACGAGACCGTGCAGCGCAACTGCGTGCTCTATGCCGCGGCGTTTATCGAGGCCGAAACCGGCACGGCGGCCCTGCTCGACGCGTACCACTCGGGGATGAAGGTCTGGCTCAACGGCCAACAGGTGTGCAACGAGCCCTACGGCATCCCCAAAGGCGTGCGGCTGACCATGCCCAGCAAGGTCGTGTCGCTCCAGGCGGGCCGCAACCTTCTGCTGATCAAATTCCGGCCGGGGTACATCGCCGACGGGATCGATTTCCGCGTGCGCGATGTTCGCCTGTCGCCGCTGGTGAGCGCGCGGGGCCTTCCCATCGCATTGGGCCGGGTCCGCGCCCTGCCCCGGTTCACGGGCGCGCCCGAGCGGCCGCGGCAGATCATCGAGGTGGCCGCGGTTAACACGTCCAGCGTGGACGTGCGGGTGGCCGTCGCCTGCGCGTCCAGCGCCCTGGGCGCCGAGGACAAGGCGGACGTCGTGCTCCCGCCGAACCGCATCACGCCGTTGCGGCTGTCGCTGCCGGCCGCGGCAGCGGGAACGGTCGTCGACGCGCCGCTTACCGCGCGGCTCTACGGACGGGAGTTGACGGCGCCCTTTCAGTACGAAGCGGCAGCGCCTCCCAAGGGCGCCGGCGTCGAGATGGTGTTGACCTCGTTCCATTTTGACACGACCTACCACGAGGAACAGCGCGTGTACGCGATGGGCGCGTTCGACATCGTCCGCCAGTATTGCCGGTTGCACCGCGAAGATCCCCAGTTCCGGTCGACGTTATCGGAAGTGGACTACCTCAAACCCTATTTCGACGTGTTTCCGGAAGACCGCGAGACCCTGATGCGCGTGTTCCGCGAAAACCGGTCGAATTCCGACGCCATGTACAACCAGCCCAACGAGATGAATTGCGGCGGCGAGGCGCTGGTGCGCAATTTCCTGTACGGCCAGCTCTTCCACGGGCGGGTGATGGGCCGCATCTGCCATGTCTACGCCCCGGGCGACGTATTCGGCCACCCGAACCAGTTGTCGCAGATCGCGCGGAAGGCCGGATGCCTGGGCGTGAGCTGGGACAAATACATCTACAATTTCCCGCCGCTGTTCCTGCATCTGTCGCTCGACGGCTCGTCGCTGCCCCACAAGCGCGGGAACTGGGGATGGAGCGAGGCGGCGGACATGGGGCTGTCGGTCATCGTGGGCGACATCGATCAGACTCCGCCCACGGAGTGGCACGAGACGCTTCTGCCCAAGGTGCAGCAGGCGACGTACCGCGACCTGTTCGACATCGTCACCCGGCAATGCGAAGAGAGCGGCGCCCGGCTGCCGGTAACGTCGCGCGACATGTCGCTGTACCACGCGGCGACGGCCATGTCGCGCATCAACCTGAAGATCGCGAACCGCCTGGGCGAGAACGTGCTGCTGGTGGCGGAACGGTTCGCGACCATCGCGAACCTGCTGGGCGCCGTCTATCCCGACAAGGCGCTCGACAAGGCCTGGCGGCAGCTCCTGTGCGGCCATCACCACGACTCGATTACCGGCACGCACAACGAAATCTCCTACCTCGACTTGATGAATTCGTACCGGGAAACGCTGGAACTCGGCACGGACGTGCTGGACCGCAGCCTCGAGTATCTTGGCAAAGCCGTGGCATCGGAGGGGATTGACCGGCCCCTGGTGGTGTTCAATCCGGTCGCCTGGGAACGGACGGACATGGTGCGCGCGCGCATCAGCGTGGCCGGCCTGAAACGGTTTGCGATTCTCGATCACCGCGGCCAGGCGGTGCCGTTCGAGGTGCTTGACGCCGCGCGCAACCGGAGCGGCGACATCACGGAGGCGCAGATCGCGTTCGTGGCCAAAGACATGCCCTCGCTCGGATACCGGCGGTATCAGGTGGCCCCCGGGGAAAAAGCGGTCAAGGAACGTAAGACCGCGCCGGGCCGCACGTCCATCGAGAACAAGTATTACCGGATCACGGTCGATCCCGCGCGCGGAGGCGGTCTGGTCAGCCTCTACGACAAGAAGGCGAAACGCGAGGTGCTGCAGGAGGGCGCCCGTGTGGGCAATGAACTGGTGGCTCTGCAGGAGGTCGCGGATCGCGAGGAAACGCAGCACGAATTCTACACGACGGGGCTGAAGCTGTTTTCCGGTGAGATTGCGGCGGCGGTAACGGCCCTGCGGGGACCCGTCAGCGAGACGCTGCGCGTCAGCTACCGCCTGGGCGAACTGTGCGGAGTGACCCAGGAGATCACGCTGACCAAGGGCGTCGCCCGGGTCGATTTCAAGACCATTCTGGAAGATTACCAGGGCGAGGATCACCTCTTTTGTGTGACATTCCCCGTGAACATCCCGGGCGGCACGCCGGTGTTCGATGAGCGGTTCGGCGTGGTCAGCCGGGGCGGAAGCCGGGGGTATCTCGATTTCCGCACGCATCAGATGGCGATGTTCAGCGGCTGTGCGGTATACGCCGCCAACAAGTGGATGGAATACGGTCCTTCGGTGCAGCTCAAAGCCGGGCGCAACGCCTATCCGGTAAGCATGGTGGGTTTGATCACGCCGAAAACCCGCGACATCACCCGCGCCGCGGAGGAACTCCAGCGCGCCCTGATCCAGAGAGGCGTGACCTGCACGCCGTGGCACGACAAGGGCGGCCCGCACTGGGGCTCGTACCAGGACCACATGGACGACGACCTGCTGTACACGCGGTTCCGCATTTCGCTGGGCGCGCACCGCAACAACGCGTATTCCAACCGCATTCTCAACCGGCAGGAAGCCAAAACCGTCGCGGAATTCCAGAAACAGCTCAATGAAGAGGGATTTGCCTGCCTGTTCACGAGCGATGCCGAGATCGAGGATCTCTCGTGGGGGCCCATGCCCGTGCTGGTGGTCGAGGGGAAAACCTCGAAAGACCTCGCCCTCGCGTGCGACCGGCTTCTGAGCGATCTGCGCGACGCGGCCGTGCTGCGGATTCCGGGAAAGTGCGACGCCACGGGATGGAAGGGCGCGGTCGACGACTACGGCGTGGCCATGCTGAACGAGGGCACGTACGCCAACAGCCTGGAGAAGGACGGCGCCCTGTGCATGATGCTGTGTCACACGTGCCGGTGGTACGGGGCCGTCAACAACTTCCCCGAAGGGTATCTTGTGCCGGAAAACAAGAATCACGTGTTTCGCTATGCGCTGTATCCTCACAGCGGCGACTGGCGCAAGGCCAATACCCAGCGTGCCGCGCACGAGTTCAATTTCCCGTTGCTGGCCCGCGAGGTCAAACCGGGGGGAAAAGCGCCCCTTCCGCCCGAACAGGCCTTCCTCACGGTGTCACCCGCGAACGTCATCCTCGAGGCCATGAAACCGTTCGGCAATCCATTGGCGGCATTCCAGCGCACGCAGGCCTCGAACGCGGCGGAGGGTATTACGCTGCGCCTGTACGATACGGAAGGCCGTGACACCAATGCCCGGATCACGTTCGCGGGCGGGATGAGCCGGGCCTGGCTGTCGAACCTGCTGGAAGAAGAGTCGCGCGTCCTGCCCATTCGCGAGAACGGGCTGGACGTGCCCGTGCCGCCGTTCTCGATCGAGACGGTCGGGTTTGTGCCCAACGCGCCCGGGCCCAAAACGGGCCGGCGCGTCCTCGGACCCGAGGCCGAGACCGTGCAGCCGGTCTGGGTGCGGTCCTGGGAACACGACGCGGAATCCCTGCCGATGGGATACGGCGCGGTCACCTGCACGCTGGGGCGGGATGTCCGCGAAGAGGAGGACGGCCGCACGCTGCGGGTCAAGGTCAACGCGGTCAACGACTACACGGACGCGGGCATCGCCGTGACGGCAAGCGTTTCCGCGCCGCAAGGCTGGCAGGTGTCGCCGGGCGCGGTGGCGTTCGAGCTGGCGGCGCTGGGACACGACACGAAAGAGCTGCGAATCACGCGTCCGGCACCGGACGCGCCGGGACAGGTGAAACTCCGGTATGAGTTTGACGGACAGACCTTCCAGGACGTGCTCGAAATCGGCGAGGCGTTCGATCTCGAGATGGAGGCGGCGCACGAGGAGGGCGAGATTGTCGTGCGCCTGACGAATCCGTCGCGCGAAGACATCGATGGGGAGGTGGCCCTGGTGGCGCCTCTGGAAGCCTGGCCCGCCCGGGCCGCGGGCGAGTATTCCCTGGTGTCGATCACGCCGCGCAACCAGGGCGTGACCGTCGCCGCGCAATCCACGGCGGCGGTGCGGTTCAAGGTGACCGGCTCGGCGCTGGGTGGAAGCGCGCGGTTGCATTCGTATTGGGCGGTGGCCAAACTGATGTGCAACGGCCGTATTGCGCTGGCGCGCTGCGAGCAGCGCCCGGGCCGCCGCTTGATGTCCGCGCGCAAGTGGAATAGCATGCTGGAAGAGAAGGCGCGGACGCGCCGGGGAAAATGATCGACGAGATATCGCCCGTCTGGCGCCGTCTCCACGGAGAAACTCGCGAAGGGGTCGAGTGGGATTGCGAAAGGGGAACGACAATGAAGAACAAAAACGTTGGCAGCATGCTGATCCTGGCGTTGGCGGCGGTGTGGTGCAGCGGCGGCGCTTGGGCGGCGGGCTCGGGTCCGGAAGTTACGGTATCGATCAGCGGCTCGTTGAATGACATGCTTCCCGTTTTGCAGTTGCTTCGCAACATGGGATTCGGGTTCGAGTCTCCGGACGACGCCGGGCAGCCGCTGCGCCTGGAAGTGCACAGCGTGGTGAGCGACGGCGACCTGATCAAGGATGCCGTGGCCGGCGATATCCCCGGCGTGGACGAACGCGCCGCGCAGGACGCCGCGCCCGTGCCGGACAAGCTGGGGCTCTACAACCCCGCCGTGGACCCGGCATCGGCGAAGCCCGGCGACAGCATGACGGTGTCGGTCATGCTCGCGGACCCGGAGCGTCTCGTGGATACGATGAGTGCCCGGATCGTGGGCGCCGAAGGGGCGCTGGCCGACCTGTACAATGACGGCACCCACGGCGACGCCGCCGCGAACGACGCGGCTTGGACCGGCACCCTCGTTCTGCCGCCCACGGTTCTCGCGGGCGCGCACCACATCGAGCTGGTGGCCTACGACGATTACGGCGACCCGGTCGCCGGGGAAGACGGGGAACCGCTGCGAGTGCGCATTCCAATCGAAATCACGAAATAGGGTGTGCGCGTGCGCCATATCCCCACTGCCGTAGAGGAGAGTCCATGATCCCGCCGAAAGCGATAGACAAACTGAATCAGCGGATTGCCCGGCTCGGCGAGTGGCGGTATGCGGCGGTCGCGGAGGTCCCGCTCGAAGGTCTGGAGACGATGGACCACCTGCGCGTGCCGCCGGGATTGAAAAGCGACGCGGCGCTCCGGTACAAACCGGCCCCGGTGGGCAGCCGCTGGGGGCAGGAATGGGGCACGGTGTGGTTTCGCGGCGAGGCGCGCATCCCGGCGGAATGCGCGGGCCGCCGCGTCTACTATCGCATGGATTCCTTCGCGGAAAAGCTGCTGTTCGTGAACGGCAAACCGTTCGCGGGCATGAATCTCTGGCATCGCGAGGTACTGCTGGCGGCCCCGGCCACCGGCCGGGAACGGTTCACGCTGCACCTCGACCAGTACTCGGGCCACCGCATGCCCAACCTGCAACCCTTGAAGCCCTTCGTGTATTTCCACCAGTTCACGGGCGCCGATCCCGGCCAGCCGCCGCCGCTCGAGCTCAAGGCCAGCGAACTCGTCGTCGAACGCGAGGCCGTCGCGTCGCTGTATTACGGGGCGGACGTGCTGCTTCGCACGGCGCTCACGCTCGACGAGAACTCATTGCGCCGGGCGCGCATACTCGACGAGTTGAACCGCGCGCTCGACCTGATCCCGTTCCATTGGGAATCCGAAACGGAGCTGGAAGACGCCGCGAAAGCGGCGGGGCGCCTGCTCGCGCCCCTGCTGGCGACGCCGAATGGACCCACCACGCCCATGGTGGGGCTTGCGGGACATACCCACATCGACGTCGGCTGGCTGTGGCCCATCGCCGAGTCCGTCCGCAAAACGGCCAAGACCTTTTCGAGCATGCTGCACCTCATGGAACAGTACCCGGAGATGCGGTTTTTGCAGTCGCAGCCGGCGCTGCTCGACCTGATTCAAGACGAATACCCCGACCTTGTGAAACGCATTCAGGCGGAAGTGAAGACGGGCCGCTGGGAACCCAACGGCGGCATGTGGGTCGAAGCCGACTGCAACCTCACGGGCGGCGAATCGCTCGTGCGTCAGTTCCTCGAGGGCCGCAAAAAGACGCGCGAACTGTTTAATTACACCAGCGACACCTTGTGGCTGCCCGACGTGTTCGGCTATTCGGCGGCTCTGCCCCAGATCCTCAAAAAATGCGGGATCCTCAACTTCGTCACGAGCAAGATCAACTGGAACGACACCACGCGGTTCCCCTACGACACCTTCTGGTGGCGGGGCATTGACGGCAGCGAGATCTTCACGCATTACATCACGTGCCGGAACGGCGGGTACAACGCCGAGGTCGGCCCGGAAATCTCCAAAGACTGCTGGGACAACGTGCAGCAGAAAGAGTTGCAGGACGCTACGCTGGTGTCGATTGGTTACGGCGACGGCGGGGGCGGCGTCACCCGGGAGATGTGCGAGCGTGCCCGGCGCATGGGCGACCTCGAAGGCTGCATCAAGACCGCGTTCGTGAACGTGTCGGAATTCCTCGCGCGGCTGCGCGAACAGAAGATCAAGCGGCCGCGCTGGGTCGGCGAGCTCTACCTCGAAATGCACCGCGGAACGTATACGACCCAGGCCCGCACCAAACAGTACAACCGCCGGCTCGAACTCCTGCTGCGCGAGGTCGAACTTCTCTCGGTTCAGGCGATGCCATTCGGACTGAAGTACCCGGCCAGGAAGCTCGAACGCCTCTGGCGCACCCTGCTCACGCACCAGTTCCACGACATTCTTCCCGGCTCCTCGATCCGGCGGGTCTACGAAGACGCGGAAGCGGCCTACGCAACCATGGAAAAAGACCTGGGCCAGCTCAAGCGCAAGGCCCTCAAGACCCTGGCCGACCATATCGACACCACGGGCACAGGCACGCCCTATCTCGTTTCGAACGCCTTGTCCTGGGCGCGCGAGGGCATCGTTTTCATCAAGTGCGACAAGGGCCTCGTGGTTGTCGATGCCGAAGGGCAGCCCGTGCCCTGCCAGTGGGTCTACGACGGCAAGACGCGCGGCTTGGCCATCGCGGTGACCGCCGACGCCCTGAGCACGGTACCCATCTACCTGCGTCAGGGCGCCGACGCGCCCATGTCGCCGTTCGCCGTCCATGACCGCGCGCTGGAAACGCCGTACTACCGGGTCAAGTTCGATGCGGCGGGCAAGATCACCAGCCTCATTGACCGCTCCGTGGACCGCGAACTGGTCCGGGCCGGCCGCCGTCTGAACGAGTTGTATACCGCCGAGGACCTGCCGGTGAACTGGGACGCGTGGGACATCGACCTGCATTACCGCGACAAGCTCGTGCCGCAGGACCGGATGGTGTCGCGCGAAGTGGTTACGGAGGGGCCGCTGTTCATTACCCTCCGCTCGAAGTACGAGGTGGGGCGCCGGTCGGCGCTGGTGCAGGAGATGACCTTTTACGCGGCAAGCCCGCGGATCGATTTCGAGACCTGGGTGGACTGGCAGGAGACGCACACGCTGCTCAAGGCCGGGTTCCCGCTCGATTTGAACGCGCCGCGGTTCCGCTGCGAAATTCAATACGGTCACGTGACCCGCAATACGCACAGCAACACCCCGTTCGATCAGGCGCAGTTCGAGGTGTGCGCGCACAAGTGGGTCGACCTGTCCGAGGGCGATTACGGCGTAGCGCTGTTGAACGACGGCAAGTACGGCCACGACACCCTCGACAACATGCTGTCGATCACCCTGCTGAAATCGCCATCCGCGCCCGACCCGCAGGCGGACCGCGGCGAGCACACGTTTACGTACGCGCTGCTGCCCCATCTGGGTGCATTTACGGCCGAGGAAGTGGTGCGCGAGGCGTACAACCTCAATGTGCCGCTCACCTGCGTAAAGGCCGGCCACGGCGCTGCCGAGGCAAAGGCCTTGCGGTTCTGTTCGGTCTCCAATCCAAACGTGGTCGTCGAGGCGGTCAAGAAGGCCGAGGACGGCAACGCGGTGATTGTGCGCTTCTACGAAGCGGGCAATACCCGCGGACAGACGACCCTGACGTTCGACCGGCGTGTGAAACAGGCCTCGGAATGCAACCTCCTCGAGGAGGGCGACGCCCCGGTCAAGACACGCCGCAACAGCGTCACCGTGCCGGTGGCTCCCTTCGAAATCAAGACCCTCAAGATCGTGTTCGACTAGCGTCCACGACGCAGGCAGCCGCCGGGCGCGCTTACCCGAGGGCCCCGCCGGGGCCGGGCATCTCCTCAGGCGCGGGCGAAGGATGGGGCTGGGGCGTTTCGGCGCGGAAGGCCGCCAGCAGAATCAGGGCGATGACCACGGCGCCGGCGGCGGGAACGGCCCAGAATGAACCGAAGTCAATGGCGTTTGTGGCGGGGTCGAGAAACCATTCCCCGAGCCGCCCGGCGGTGACGTGCCCCAGGAAGTAGCCTGCGCCCATGATGAGGATGGTAAACAGTTGTTGCGCGCCGGCACGGGCCTCCCGCGAGCTGTGCTCGTCGATGTAGATGTACGAGGCGGTGAAGAAGAAGGCGTAGCAGAACCCATGCGCCGCAATCGCCGCGACGACGAGCGGGAACGGCGACCCGATGCTGAAGACCGTGAACCGCACGGCCTGGGCGGCCAGCGCGATGAGCAGCATGCGTTTCGTGCCCAGGCGGGTCAAGGCGCGGCCCAGCAGTCCCAGCATGAGGACCTCGGCCGCCTGGCCGATGCTCATCAGCGGCATGATGTGGTTTTCGGCGGCGCCGAGGCCCTTGAGAAACGGCGCCATGCCGAAGTAGTAGTGCTGGTGGATGGCGCTGGTGAGCAGCGTGGCCAGGCTGAGCACCATCACGCTGGGCCGGGCAAACACGCGGAAGGCCTCCCACGGGATCAGGGTAGCGGGCGCGCCGCCGGCCCGCTGCTCACGGGGAAGGGTCAGGCTGTAGACCGCCAGGGCGGCATGCAGCATCGCACACAGGCGCAGGGCGTCCGCCAGGCGCGGATCGGGCTCGCCCGGAGGCGCGCCCTTCAGCCAGAACAGGCCAAACGTCCACGCGATGAACACCCAGCCAGCCGTCCCCCACATGCGGATGCTCCCGAAATCGCGTTTCACGTCGCGGATCCGGTGCAACACGACCGTGTTCGACAGGCCGTGGGTCGGCAGAAAGAGCAGGCCGTAGACGAAATACAGCACGTAGACGGGCCAGAAAGAGCGCGAGAGCGAGAACGCCCCGATGGCCGCGCCCGCCAGGCCGTGGCATGCGGCGAGCAGAACCCGCGCGGAGATGAACCGGTCCACGACGTAGGCGGCCAGAAACGGCGCCACAATGGCCCCGATGGCCACCACGGCGATGATCTGCCCGGCCCGGCTGGGCGAGAAGCCGAGGTTGTTCATCAGGTACAGGCTCAGGATCGGATTGATGCACGCCGGAATGGCATACTGCAGGAACATCATCGCCGACAGCCTGAAATACAGTGAACGGGGCAATGCACCTCTCCGGGAACGGGGCCGGCGGAACCGCCGGGTGGGTCAGCCGCTGCGCATTCGAACGAAATCCTGTTCAACGCGCCGGAACCGGCCCGGCCACGTGTCCCCGTTCGAAAGCGCGAGCGCCATGCGGGCCTTCGCGGGCCGGGTTACGGGGTTTCCTTCTCGAGGGCGTCTTCGTAGGCCTTTGACACGAGGGCCTTGTCGCCCAGGACGTCCCGCAGCGGGTCGTCCTCCGGCGCGCAATACCCCAGGTGCAGATGCCGCCGCCAACCCTCGGCATACTCGAAAACGCCCGACATTTTCCCCACTTCGCGGGACATCTCCTCCATGGTGATGAGGTAACTGTCCATGCCCTGGCTGACGTCGAGCCATTCCTTCTGGCTGGTGTGGCAGGCGAGGGCTTCGCGCTTCTTGTCGATGACCGTCGAGATATCGACGTACAGGCCGGGCCACACGCGTCTGCGCAGCGGGTCGTGCAGGCCGTACGGCAGCGCGTGATAGAGCGTCACCGGGTCCGCGATGGGCGGCTGCGGCGGGTCCGTGACGAGGTTGCGCATGCCGCGGAAAAACGCGGCGGATACGGCCAGCCGGCACGCATTGGTGTGGTCTTCCATGTAATCCGTGGGGGGCTGCAGCAGCATGATCCGCGGTTTAATCTCCCGGATAACGGCGCACAGGCGCCCCGGCAATTCCCGGTCGTAATAGATGTCGAGGTCGTCCACCAGCGGCTCGTGAAACGTCGCGCCGAGGGTCTTGGCGGCGCGCCGGGCCTCGCCGGTGCGCATGGCGATGATCTCCTCACGGGAATAGATCGCCGTGCCCATGGAACCGTTGGCGATGTTCATGTAATGCAGGTCGTAACCGGCCTTCCCGAGAAGCAGCAGCGTGCCTCCCATCATGAATTCGATGTCATCCGGGTGTGCGGCTACGGCAAATGCGACAGGCTTGGACATAAACGCTTCCTCTCTTCATTGTGCGGGTTCACGGGACGCCAGTATGCCGTACCCCTCGTCCGAAAATCACTTCCCCAACGCGAGCATGTTGGCGAACAGGCGCAAGGCTCCGGGATGGGCCTCGCGGAGCTGCCGGTACCACACCAGCGCCGTGTACAGGTACGTTCCCTCCCCGTATTCGCAGATCAGGCAGCTTCCGGGCGGAATGTCTTCGCCCGGATCGCTGGTGCGCACGAGCGGCGCGTAGTGTTCGTCCCAGGCGTCGGGGATGTACAGCCCGCGCTCCTGGACCCAGCCCAGCCAGTCTTCCGGCGCGATCGCGTTGGGCGTGGTGAACAGGGGGTGGTCCGGCACAAGCATCTCGACCGGCGCGGCTTCGGCGCCCACCCGGTTGCGCGACACCTGGATGGGATACGGCGCGAATTCGGGCTTCCATTCGTACGTTTTCTGATAAAACACGAGCGCCGTGCCGCCCTGCCGGACATAGTCCAGCAGCGCCGGGTTGTTCGCGACGAGATCCTCGCGCGCGTGATAGGCGCGAATATCGGCAATCACCACGGAGAACGGCCGGAGACGCTCGGCCGTGATCTCGCCGGGCGCGAGGGCCTCGTGCGGCACGCGCAACCGGGCGAGGGTGTCCATGACGGCGGTGTCGTAGGTGGTGATCACGCCCACCGTGACGCCTTCCGGAACCGTGGCCCGCACGAGCTGGCCCCGGCCGTGGAACACGTAGTCGAAGCCCTCGAGCATCGCCGTGACAAACACCTCGCGCTCGCCGATGTCCGCGTGCAGTTCCAGCGGGAGCTCGATGTCCTTCACCTCGCCTTCCGCGGCGAATTCCACGGGGATGACCCGCTTCTCAAACTCCGTGGCGCTCTTGAACGCCGACGACGGCGAGATGACGACCGTGGCCTGGAACGGCCCGGGGACATGGTTCGTTACCCGCATCCTGAACGGCACCGCGGCGTCCTGTCCGGCAAAGGCCAGGAACGGTTCGCCGGGGAAATCGACGGTCACCGGCGGGGCGATATCGAACCGCACCGGCGCCCGCAGGGTCAGCGCCTGCCCGCCGCACATGACCCGGGCCACCGCTTCCAGTTGCGGCGCCAGAAACGTCTCGTCAAACAAGTGTTCCGCGTGCGGCACGGTCGCCGGCTGCCCCTCGGGCACGGCGAACGAGAGCGTCGCGGCGGCCTTTCCGTCCGCAAACGCGGCGGTGGCCGGCTGGTAGACCTGCGCGGCCATCCACGCGAGGGGAGTGAGGACGCATTCGGCGCTCTGGACGTCCGCCGCGCCGGCATCCTGCAGCGTCACCCCAACCTGGCCCTCCTGGCCGGGCACCAGTTCGGCGTCGCTCAGGGCGGCCTCGAGCGTGAGTTCCATGGCGAGCGCGGCGGCGTGTGCCGCCCGGCGCAAGCGCCGTTCCGCGAGCGGGGTATCCGCGGCGATGGCGGCGGCGGCCGCGAGCAGACGCGGTTTGAGTTCCTTGCGGTCGCCGGTGGCCAGCGCGAGCGCCCGGTCCTCCGGCGTCACGCGGTCTGGGATGCCCGCAAACAGCGCGGCGCCGTCGGGCGGCGGAACCGCGCCGGGCGGTTCCGCAACCGCCGGGGCCGTCTTAACCGGCACATACCACGCGGTCACCTCGCCCGAACGCAGCCGGCCGATGAAAAACTGCATGCCCTGCGAGGTGTGCTGTTCGAGCGCGCGGGCCGCGATCTCGGCATACGAAACCCCTTCGGCGGGATCCGTCTGGTTGATGTCTACTTCGACCGCGCCGGGGGTCTTGGGTTTTTCCCACGCCCGAACATAAAGGACCCTTGCCTGCCAGGGTTCGAGGCCGGCCCCGGCGAGTTCCGGAAACGCATTGGGGTCGGCCGCGGCGTCGAACGCGTCCAGCGCCGCCGCGCCAAGCGCCTGGTGATGCCCGTGGCCGGTTTCGGCGTCGTGATGCGTGATGATCACGTCCGGACGAATCGCACGGATGGCGCGCACGAGGCGCCGGACCGTTTCTTCGCGGCCCCAGTGTTCGAACGTCTCCTCACGGGTCTTGGAATAGCCGAACTCGGGGAGATTGAGAAACGAGACCTGCGCGCCGGTGACGCCGGCCGCGGCCAGTTGTTCAAAGGTGCGCAGCACCCCCAGTTCGTTGTACAATTCCGGCCCGGTCTCGTTCTGGCCGCCCTCGCCCCGCGTGCCGATCACCGCATACGTCGCGATGCCGAACTGTTTGCGGTAGAGGGCCAGCGTGGCGCCGTCCTCGTCGTCCGGATGCGCCGCCAGGCACATCAGCCGCAGGTCGGTGCCGAAGTCGCGCAGGGCCTGCCGGAACGCGCCGTCGCGGATGTCCTGGGCCGCACCGGCCCCCGCGAACAGGACCAGGGACAGAAACACGAACGCGCAGCTTGCTTTTTTCATGACATGTACCGTACCTTCCTTGCACTTGAGAGGAATACAGGATGATTTTCACCCAAATGCCCTGTGGATGTCCACACCTCCGCCATGCGTCCCGGAGCGCCGGACCGGCGCGCCTCGGCCGCTCCCACACGCCGGATTTCAGGGAGACGTCCCCCGCCGGCGCGAGGGCACGGAACCGTATGACGCCGCTGCGCTGGTTTCTTTCCCTGATGCTGCCCGCGGCATTCACCGGGTGCGCGCACCTCAACGGCAACCTGCAGACCGTCGAGCCCGGCGCGTATTACCGCTCCGGCCAGATGGATGCCACCACGCTCGACATCACGATTCGGCGGCACGGGATCAAGACCGTCGTGAATCTCCGGGGCGAGTCTCCCCATGAATCGTGGTACCGCGACGAACGGGCCCTCTGCACCAGCCTCGGCGTCGCCCACCACGATCTTGACTGGACCATGAGCCGCCCGCCCGACCCCGATTCGTTGCAGGCCTTCGCGAGCCTGGTGCGCGCCGCGGAAAAACCCCTGCTCGTGCACTGCCAGGGCGGGGTCCACCGTGCCGCCGTGGCCGCGGCCTGTTACCGGCTCCTTCAGGGCGAGGCCGTGCAGGAGGTCCGCGATGAACTGGGCCTTTTTTTCAATGACGCCCCCATCGGACAACTGCTCGACCTTTATCAGCACAGCGCCGATCCCTTCGACCGCTGGCTGGCCCATGACTATCCCTTCCAATACCACGCCCTGGGGTTCGAGCGCCCGGAACCGGACGCCGATTAGCCCTCCTTACAGCGCCGCAAGGGCCTGAAGGATGTGGCGGGCGGCGCTGAGCGGCTCGTCGCCTTCGGGGAAGTTGAAGGTGATGGCGGGCTGGTCCTGCCACGCAAAGACAAGCCGTCCGGCGAACTCGTGTTCAAGGGCGGCCCGGGCCTGGCGGCTGAGATGGCGGCCGGTATCGAACTCGATGGCCACCGCCTGCCGGGTGGCGCTGATCCGGCGCGCGCCCGCCTCGGCGCCGAGGGCGCGCAACCGCATGATCTCGAGAAGGCGCCGCACGGGGGCGGGCGGGCGGCCGAAGCGGTCCGTGATCTCGTCCCCGAGCTCGTCCACCTCCTCGACCGAACGGGCGCTGCCGATGCGTTTGTAGAGGGTGATCTTCTGGGTTTCGGACAGGACGTATTCCTCGGGGATGTAGGCGTCCACGGCCACGTCGAACGGGGGCAGGGCGCGGTGGGTGACGGGCTCGCCCTTCAACTCGTTGATGGTTTCCTCGAGCAGGTTGGTGTAGGCGTCGAACCCGACCGCGGCAATGTGGCCGTGCTGTTCCCCGCCGAGGATGTTGCCGCAGCCGCGGATCTCGAGGTCGCGCATGGCGATGCGGAATCCCGAACCGAGCGTCGAGAACTCTTCCAGCGCTTTGAGGCGCTGCTGCGCTTCCTCGCTCAGCGCGCGGTCGCCGGGCACGAGCAGGTAGGCGAACGCGCGGTGTTTGTAGCGGCCCACGCGGCCGCGCAACTGGTACAGCTCGGCCAACCCGAAATGCGTGGCGCTGGTGATGATGATCGTGTTCGCGTTGGGGATGTCGATGCCCGACCCGATGATGGTCGTGCAGACGAGCACGTCGATGTCGCGCCGGACAAAGGCCGACATGATGTCTTCGAGATCGTGTTCGCGCATCTGGCCGTGGGCGATCGCCACCCGCGCGTGCGGCACCAGTTTCCGCACCAGCGTGGCGTACGACAGAATGGTCTGCACGCGGTTGTGCAGGAAGAACACCTGGCCTTCGCGGGCCAGTTCGCGTTCGATCGCTTCGCGGATGAGCTGCTCGTCGAAATGCTCGATGCAGGTGTGCACCGGAAGGCGATCATTCGGCGCGGTGTTGATGACGCTCATGTCGCGGGCGCCGAGCAGGGCGAGGTTGAGCGTGCGGGGAATGGGGGTCGCGCTCATGGTCAGCACGTCGACCGTGTTCCGCAGGTGCTTGAGCTTCTCCTTCTGGGCGACGCCGAACCGCTGCTCTTCATCGATCACCACGAGACCCAGGTCCTTGAACTGGATGTCTTTCGAGGTAAGGCGGTGGGTGCCGATCACGATGTCGACTTCGCCCGATTGCAGGCGTTCGATGGCGGCCTTCTGCTGCGCCGGTGAACGGAACCGGCTCAACATCTCCACGGTGACGGGATAGTCGGCCATGCGTTGCGAAAACGTGAGGTAGTGCTGTTCCGCAAGGACCGTCGTCGGCACCAGCACGGCCACTTGTTTACCGTCCATCACCGCCTTGAAGGCCGCGCGGATGGCCACCTCGGTCTTCCCGAAGCCCACGTCGCCGCACAGAAGCCGCTCCATGGGTTTGGGGGCCTCCATGTCGCGCTTGACCTCGAGGATGGCGCGCGCCTGATCGGGCGTTTCCTCGTACTCAAACGCGTCCTCGAACTCCTCCTGCCAGTGGGTGTCCTTCGCGAAGGCGTGCCCGTCGCGGGCCTCGCGCGCGGCATAGAGTTTGAGGAGTTCCTCGGTCATGTCGCGCACGGCCTTCTTGACCCGGGCCTTCTTGCGCGCCCAGGTCGAACCGCCCAGCTTGTCGATGCGCGGGGCCGCGCCCTCGCCCGCGACATACTTCTGCACCTCGTCGATGTGCGTAACCGGCAGGTAGAGCCGATCGCCCCCGGAATACTGCAGCGCGAGAAAGTCGCCCGCCTTGCCCTCAAACCGGCGCAGGCCCAGATAGCGCCCAATCCCGTGGCGCGAATGCACGATGTAGTCCCCGGCCTTGAGATCGTCGAACGACGTGATGGTGGCGCCCGCCTCGAAGCGGCGGCGCTGGCGGCGGACGTAGTGCCGCCCGAACATCTCGCGCTCGCTCAGGACCGTGAGCTTGTCGGCGGGAGACACAAACCCGCCGCGCAGCCGGCCGAGCTCGAGTTTCAGGTCGAAGGCGTCCTGCCCGGGCCGGTACCCCTGCTCCTCGAGGAGTTCATGGAGCCGGCGCCGCTCGCCCGTGTTCGCGCAGAAGATGCGGACGCGGTAGCCGTCGGCGTCCCAGCGCGTAAGCTGGTCCCAGAAGGCCTGGCGATCCCGCTCCCAGCCCGTGATGGAACGCATCGGCGCGGCAATCCGGGGCGCGGTCCCCGCGCCGCCCAGCGCCACCTGCGCCAGGCTCACGCACGAAAAGGCATCGAGGGCCTTCTCAAGCGCTTCCCACGGGACGAAATAGGGGCTGTCCGCATGCGTGCCGGAGAGGGTTTCGGCTTCCTCTGCGAGCCGGGCAGGTTCATCGAGGGCGATCAGGGCCGAATCCGGCAGGTAATCGAAGAGCGTGCCCAGTCCCGGTCCCCCGGCCCCCTGTTGAAGCATGCGCTTTTCAGACCGGGGCAGGATCCGGACGCGGTCGGCGCGGCCAACGCTGCGCTGGGTCTCGGGTTCAAAACGGCGAATCGACTCGATTTCGTCGCCGAAGAACTCGATCCGCAGCGGAAGCTCGCTGGCGATGGGGAAGATGTCGAAAATGCCGCCCCGGAGACTCATCTGCCCCCGGCGCTCGACCATCAGTTCCCGCTCGTAGCCGAGCTCGATGAGTTTCAGCAACAGGGCGTCGATGGCCTGCTCGTCGCCCACGCGCAGCGTCAGGCTCTGTTCCTGGAGACGGGTGCGCCGCGCCACCCGCTGCAGCAGCGACTGCACCGGCGCCACGCACGCCACCGGCGCGCCCTGTTCCAGCGCTTCCGACAGCCGCATCAGCACGTTCATGCGCTCGGCCACGATGTCGTCGGCAGGTTCCATGGCGTCCGTCGGCAGGACTTCCCAGGCGGGAAACAGGAGGCACTGTTCTTCAGGCAGGAAACTGCAGAGGTCTTCGTGGATGGCGTCGGCGTCGGCGCGGCCCGGGGCCGCAATCAGCAGCGGGACCCCGCGCGCCCGCGCCAATTGCACCGCGAGGAGGGTCTTGCCCGAACTCCATGGCCCGACGATCTCCACGCGCCTGCCGGGCCGGTCGCCCAGAGCGCGCGCCGCGTGTTCAACCGCCTGTAATGTGGGGAATGACAGCGCCATGGTTCAAGCGATGCCGCGACCGGCCGGGCGGTTCGCGGGTAAGGCAAATACAACGGGCGAGCCGCAGGCGCGGCCCGCCCGGAAAACACACCACAACGACTCAGCGCGAGTAGAACCCGATGATCCCGGCGGTATCCGGCTTGAACGGGATGGTCTCGATGTTCGGCGCCGCAATCATCTTGCCCTCGAACGAATCGGTGGCCCGCTCGAGATACTCGGGAATCGCCGCGGGCGGATTCGCCGCCCCCTCCGCGAGCGCGGGCACCTTGCGGCTCTTTTCCCTCACGCTGACGGTCATGCCGGGCTTCACCTGGAACCCGGGCATGTTGCACTTCTGGCCGTCCACAAGAATGTGGCCGTGCGTGACAATCTGGCGGGCCTGCTGCACGGTCCGGGCGAATCCGAAGCGGTACACCACCGCGTCCAGACGCGATTCAAGAAGCACCATCAGGTTGCTGCCCGTGACGCCGCCCATGCGCTGGGCCTTTTCGAAGGCGCGCCGCATCTGTTTCTCGAGCAGCCCGTAATGGGTCTGGATCCGCTGCTTGTCCAACAATTGCTGTCCGTATACCGTGGCCTTGCGCCGCAAGGTCGGACCGTGTTGGCCCGGCGCATACGGGCGTTTGGTGGAGGGGCATTTCGGATCGCCCCACACGCAAGATCCCAACCGACGACACAGCTTGTGTTTTGGTCCCGTGTACCTGCCCATGATTGTCCTTTTCGGTTTTGCCCTTCGTTACCCGCGTTTCCGTAAAAACGCACCCGCCTCCATGCCGGGTAAAAGCATGGAACAGGCGGCACTCTCCCGTCGAGTAGAACTCTGTATTTCGAGCTATTGCGCAGAAAGCACAGTAGCTTAGCGTATTTTCGCGGCCCAAGTCAAGCAGACCGCGCAATGCCCGGCCCGGCGCGCGCGGCGGACCGCGTGGACACAGCGGACGGCCCCGTCCCCGCGATCAACACCGCAGGGATCCAGCTCACCTGCCCACGGGGGAAATCCGCGGCCTGGTTCGGCCCGGGCACGAGGCCCGCGCCTCACGAGGCTACAGCGACCACCCCTCGCGATACGCTGTGCGGACGTACGCGTTCGCGTCGGGAAGATTCGTCACCGTCATGGCGTCGCCATCCCACTCGATGGGCGTGTCTTCGAAGCGTTTGGCGATGTTGCCCAGCGCGCAGATCTCCGTGAGCGGTCCCGAATAGGAGAAGTCCGCGCACGCCTGGGTTCCATTGCGGATCGCGCGAACCCAGTCGCCCTCGATGCTCTCGCCTTCAACGCGCGGAATGGACGGTTCGGGCGCCTTGAACTTCTCCATACGCGCCGCCGGGAGCAGGCGGGGCCGTTCCCCGTAGGTGTCGCAGGTCATTATGCCTTCGCTGCCAATGTACAGCACGCCGCCGGTCGCATCGCCGATCTGTTCGCCCGCCGGCACCCCCGCCGGACGCGGAACGTGCAGGCCCGTATACCACGTGACGGTCGCGGGCGGCAGCTTCCCGCGTTTGGGGAACTCGAAGGTTACCACCGCGGCCACGGGATGCATCTCGTCCGTCGTGCCCGTGGAGGTGGCGCTGATCCGGCTGGGGTGGCCGAGATTCAGCGCCCACTTGACCGAATCGAGGCTGTGCGCGCCGCGGTCCGCCATCCAGCCCGAGCCAAACGCCTGGAACGCGCGCCACGCGCGGGGATGATAGCAGGGATGGTAGGGCCGCGCCGCCGCCGGGCCGAGCCAGAGATCCCAGTTCAGCGTATCGGGCACGGGCACGGTCTCCTCGGGCACCCGGCCTTCCTTCGGGCTCCAGCTTTCATGCCCCCAGGGATAGTACGAATCCGTACAGAACGCGTGCACTTCGCGCACCTCGCCGATAACGCCGGCCTGGATGCATTCCACGACCGTGCGTGTGCCGTTGCCCGCATGCCCCTGGATGCCCATCTGGGTGACCACCCCCGCCTCGGCGGCCGCCTGGGCCAGCATCCGGCATTCGTGCACGTCGTGCGCAAGCGGTTTCTGGCAGAACACGTGTTTGCCCGCCTTGATCGCCGCCATGGCGATCACCGCGTGCGTGTGGTCCGGCGTCGCGATGACCACGCCGTCCAGGTCGCTCTCGGCGGCCAGCATCTCACGGTAGTCCGCGTACCGGCGGGCATCCGGGAACGCCTCAAAAATGGGTTTCGCGTATTCGGTGTCGACATCGCACAGCGCAATAAACTGTTCGCCGGACAGGTTCCGGATGTTGCCCGCGCCCATGCCGCCGAAGCCGACGGCGCCGAGATTCAGCCGCTCGTTCGCCGGGGTCTTGGCGGCGGCGGCCCCCGTCACGACGTGCGGCACGGTCGCGCACGACGCGGCCGACAGCGCCGCCGTGCTGGCCAGAAACGTTCTCCGGGTCATTTCCCTGCGTGTATTGCCTTGCTTCATTCTGGTTCCTCCTTCGAGACGCGAGCGCGCACCGGCAGGCGCGGATCGTGCCGGGGTCATGCCCCGGGCCCTGGCATCATGATGGCGTACACAGCCGATGGAGCAGCATGGCGCACGCCCGAATGGATTTCAAGCGTCATCTCAACAGCCAGACCGCCGCTGCGGGATCAATCGTCGAGTTTCACGTGCACATAGGTTTGGCGCGGACCGGGGGTCAGGCCTTCCGCGAACGCAACCCACATGTCGTTGCCGCTGTTGTGGTAGATGATGCTGACCAGGGTGCCGTCCACGCAGGCGGCCTTGGCGATCTCGATGGCTTTCTCCGCGTCGATCTGGCCGTACCGTTCCAGGATGGCATCGTACAGCACATCGTTGTCGCGCCCGTTGTGGTTCTTCCAGTACACGACATCGTCCATCGACTCGTGGAACGGCTTCACATCGGCGCACGGATGCGGCTTGACGGACTGGTTGTCGGTGTACTCGTCAAACCGCGTGTTGCTGGTAAACAGCAGCCGCCCTTTCGGGTCCGGCGCGTCGGGGTCCGCAAGCGCGTAATGGTACTGATTGGTCCGCGTCGCCGATTTCATGCGCGCCAGGGCCGATTGCAGGTCGGTGTCAAAATACAGCACATCGCGCAGCAGGAACGGGAACGGAATGCCTTCCAGGGTCTCCTGGTCGCAGAAATGGCCCATGATTTCGCTGACCGCGAGACCCTCGACGTTCATGCCGCCCACCGACACCCCGATCACGCCCGCAAACCCGACGACAGCATGTTTCACGCCGTCTTCCGGACTGTACACCGCCACGACGGGATAGTTCTGGAACCCGGTGTCCATCGACCAGTCCAGGTTGCGCATCTGGTAGGTCTCGCCATTGAGCGTGGCGGCCCCCCACGCGACAAACAGGCTGCAGTTATACTCGGACAGGTCGGGAATGGCCGCGATCCGCTTGAGCACGCTGAACGTGAGTTCGGGATGGCCCGCATCGGCGCAGCCGTCCGCAATGCCCTGCACCTCGGTGCTCCAGGGGCCCATGTCGAAATTCTTCTCCTGCCACAGGGTCGCGGCAGCGGCATCCACCATCTGCATGGGAATGCCTTCCCGCTCGGCCATGGCCTGCACCAGCTTCCAGGTCTCGGCGATCTGGTCCGCGAGAAGCTTCCCGTACCAGTAGCCCAATTCGTACCGGTTCCCCTGGATCCGGAGCAGGGTCATCGTGTCTTCGCCCTCGCCGATGGTCTCGGCCGTGCCGGACCCCCCGATGGTCTCCGGGCGCTCGCAGCCGCGCGGCTCGGCCGGCGCCGCCTGGGGTTCCGCCGCCGCGCCGGCATCCCCGGCCGCGGCGAGTGCGGCCGGCTGCGCCGCGGACTTCTCTTCCTGCCGCATCGAGGCCAGCACCGGAAACCCGAGCGCCAGAACCACCAGCAGCCCGGCCGCGCAGGCCAGCAGGGTGTAAAACCGTCTCCTGGACGACCGCGCGGGCCGGTAGCCCGCCGCGGCAGGCTCCGGCATCGGCGGAAGGTCCAGCAGACCGGACAGGTTGGGCAGGCCGGTTCCCCCGCCCGCAGGAGGCGCGGAGGCCCCCAGCAGGGTCGCCAGGTCCGTGGGACCCTCGATCGTGTGGAAATTATCCCGCTGAATCCGGGCCTTCAGTTTCTTCGCGTTGGCATCGTCAAACCACTCGATGGCTTGATCGCACACGGCGATGGCCTCCGCGTGGCGCTGCAGTTCCGCCAGGCACTGGGCCCGTCCGTACAGAACCTGTTTCTGTTTCGGGAACGCGGCATTCAGTTCGTCAAGCAGGATCAGCGCTTCCACATAGCGTTTCTGCGAAAACAGCCGCACCGACTGTTGAAACTTCTGGGATGCTGTCGTCTTATCCATGCGAATGACCCTCAACCGGTGATTACCATCGACACGCCCCCGACAATCGGGGCACACAACCCATTACTTTAGTGATTTTACCCCGGGGAATTCAGGGGCGCCGGGCCATCCGCGCAGTTCGGGCGGGTCGCACGCCTAGATCGCCGAGGCCGCCTCCGCGTCCAGAAACCAGAGGGCATCGAGCTTTCCGGCCGGGTTGGCGCGGGCATCGGCCGCTGCGACCGCCTCGGCTTTCGCGGCCCCGGTTACCAGGAACCAGCGCCGATGGGCGGCTTCCAGGACGGGAAACGTGAGCGTGATGCGGGCGGGCTCGATGCCGGGCGTGTCGTTCCGCACGACCAGGCGTTGCCGCTCGTTGACGGCCGGCGTGCCGGGAAAGAGCGACGCGGTGTGACCGTCGGCCCCGAGGCCCAGCAACACCAGATCAAGCCGCGGAATCCCGTCCTCCCCGGCGGGAACATGGTTTCGGAGCACCTGTTCGTAGGCTTCCGCGGCCCCGTCGCGTTCGGCCTCCATCCGGTAGGCCCGGGCTTCCGGAATGGCCCACAACAGGGCCTCGTGGAGCAGTTTCCAATTGGAGGCGTCGCTGTCCGTCCGCACGCAACGTTCGTCGACCTGAAAAATGTGCGTCCGGTCCCAGGGAAGCACGGTGCGGTACTCCCGCGCCCACAGCCGGTAGAGCGGTCGCGGCGTACATCCCCCCGACAGCGCGATGCGGGGGTGCTCGATCCGCGCCATCTCTTCGGCGAAGGCCTCTGCGAAGGAGCGCACGGGGTCGGCGCAGACGCGGTATTCACTCATGGTCACACCTCCGTTGGGTTAGGGGTTGCGCCAGGCGCCCCGGCAGTGCCTGAAGATGCGCCCGGCGTCCGCCGGTCCCCACGTGCCCGGGGAATACGGCAGCGGCGGCCCGGCGCCGGCCCACGCTTCGCGAATCTTCGTGACAATGCTCCAGGCGCTCTCGATCTCGTCCGCACGGGTAAACAGCGTGCTGTCGCCCCGGATGGCATCGAGCAAGAGCCGCTCGTAGGCTTCCGGGATATCCTCGTCAAACGTGTGGCCGTAGGCAAACTGCATGGCCACGGGCCGCACGGCAAAATCCATGCCGGGCGGTTTGGCGTTGAACGTCAACGAAATGCCTTCGTCGGGCTGAATCCGGAACACGAGCACGTTCGTCTCGGGCAGCCCGGCCCCCAGTTCGCGGAACAGGTGCATGGGCGGATCTTTGAACTGCACCATGATCTCGGTGAGCCGTTTCTGCAGCCGTTTGCCGGTCCGGATAAAGAACGGCACCCCCGCCCACCGCCAGTTGTCGACAAAGAGCCGCAGCGCCACGTACGTTTCCGTCTCGGAGCGGCGGTCCACGCCGTCCTCGGCCAGGTAGGCCGGGCCGTCCGCCCCCTCGCCGTATTGCCCGCGCACGCACCATTCGGACAGCGGACCGTCCCGGGGCGTCTCGATGCTGTTGAGCACCTTGAGCTTCTCGTCACGGATGTACCGGGCATTGAACCGCGCGGGCGGCTCCATGGCAACAAGACACAGGAGCTGCAGCGCGTGGTTCTGGATCACGTCGCGCAGGGCGCCGACCTTGTCGTAGAACTCGCCCCGCCGTCCTTCCATGCCCACGGTCTCGGAAACGGTGATCTGGACGTGGTCGATGTATTTCTGGCTGAACAGCGGCTCGAACATGGCGTTTCCGAACCGCACGGCCAGAATGTTCTGAACCGTCTCTTTGCCCAGATAGTGATCGATGCGGAACACCTGGCTTTCGTCGAGGACGCCGCTGATCGCGCGGTTGATCTGGCGGGCGGACTCCAGGTCGAATCCGAACGGCTTTTCCGCGACGACCCGGGTCCAGGGCGAGCAGCCGGGGCCGTGCGTGCACCCCGACGGCCCGAGATGCTCCACGATGGTCGCAAAGAACTCGGGCGCGACGGCCATGTAGTACAGACGGTTGCCGGGAGCCCCCTGCGCCGCCTCGAGGGCATCGAGCCGTTCCTTGAGACGGACGTAGTCCCCCGGCTCGTCGAACCGCAGCTGCTGGTAATACAGGTTCGACACGAACGGATCGCAGCTCTCGCTGTCGCCATGGCCGGTGCGCGAGTGTTTCTTGAGCGCCTCGCACATGCGCTGCCGGAAGTCGGTTTCGTCGATGGCCCGCCGCGCGGCGCCCACCACGGCGAGCCGTCTGGGCAGGTACCCCGCCTGCCACAGATTGTAGATGGCCGGGATGAGCTTGCGCCCCGCCAGGTCGCCCGTCGCGCCGAAAATGACCACCGTGCCCATCATCTCGGGTTCAATGATGAACCGGGAGAGGTCGCGCTCGGGAAGATCCAGGAAATTCGTGGTGGCCCGGCCGGGCATGCCGTACTCCTTGTTCGTCAACGCGTCCACGAGAGGCAGAACAGCCGCGGCCGGGTCCGCATTTCCGGAACCCGCGGCCCTGTCGTCACCGTACTCCGCTCAACCCGGTCTCCGGCGCTACGAGTTTCGCCGTTCCTCGCGACGTTTGAGCAACTGTTCCCATTGCAGGATGCGCGCATCAAAGAAGCTCAGCAGCTTTTCGTGCAGTTCCGCATTCGCGGCGGCCACCATCGACTGATGGTTCCCGGTGGCGCTGTCGAGGAGCAGCACGTCGCGCAGACTCTTGCCGTAGGCGTCCGTAACCACGCAGCCGGCTTCCTCGGCGATGAGCAGCGAGGCGGCGATGTCGTAGGGAGCGATGCCGAGGATGGCGCCCCGCCCGGCGTTGATGAACTGATCCTGCACGGTCTTCGGAATGTCGCGGTAATAGCGGTTCGCGATGTCCACGCAGGCGTCAAGCTGGTTGGTGAGCAGGCGGGTCAGGCTGTACGAGGTGCTGTTGCAGGCGTAAAAACCGCCTTTCAGGCTCGTCAGATCGATGAGTTTGGCCGCCGTCGGGAAGATCAGCTCGGCGGGGCGGGCCGGCACCGTCATCGACCACACGACCGTCTCGAGGTCCGTGTTCTTGGACAGCTTGGGTTTGCGGTACTGGCCGTCAACATACACGCGCGCGCCCTTTCCGCGTTCGGCATAGAACGCGCGCGGCCCCATCAGTTCCATCACGAGCGCATTGTCGATGTCGCCCAGCCGGGGACGCTCAATCACGCGCGTGCTGCCGATGGCGATCACGCACCATTCGAACCCGGACTTCGCGGCCCGCGTGCCGTCAATCGGGTCCACCACGAGCAAATGTTCCGGCTGCCCGCTCGTAAAGGTCGTATACCCCGAATCCTCGGAATAGTACGCGACCGGGAGCTTCGCGTCCCGCAGGAAGGTCAGCAGCGCCTTTTCGGCCAGCCGGTCCAGCTGAAACGTGGCGTCGCCGCTCGGGGCATTGCCAATGACTTCCCGGCCCTTGGACGCATCGATGGCGGGTTGAACCACCTCGCGGATGGCCTGGGCCAGCTTGATCAGGAATTCCCGGTCCAGCGAGGCGTTTTTCCCGCGGGAAACCGCATTGGTCGCGGGCGCGGGAGCCTCCTGGCGCTCTTTGGGTTCCGGTGCTTTTTTCGGTGCGGCCTTTGCGGGGCCCTGGGTCGTTTTCTTCATGGTGGTCTTCAACTTGGTTTTAGGATTGGCCTTTGGCGCTGCCGCAGGCGGTTTCTTCGTGCTTTTCGCGGCTTTTTTGGAGGCATCCTTCGTGCCCGGGCGCGGTTTCACGGCGGCCTTTGCGGGTTTGGCCTGTTTCTTCGCCGTGCCCGGCGCCGCTTTCTTCGCCCGGCTGCTGGCTTTGGTCTTCGGCTTCGCCTTGGTCTTCGCCATGATCGCCTGCCTCCTGGTACCGTTGATGTCAGAGAACCGCGGCCGCCGCCGAAGCACTCCTCCTCCCCACGTCCGAAAGCCGTTAATCACTCCGGAGCACACGCCGTCCCCCGGGCCCCGCGCGCCGCGCCGGGCCGGCCGGTTCCCGACGGGAACCGTCTAGGCGACGGCGACACGAGGCGGGGCGACAAAGTCCATAAATCGATCCTTCACCTTGCCGCGCGCCGCGTCTCCCGGATGAATCAAGAGCCGGTACCGCCACGTGGTCCGGCTCCCTTTGCCAAACGTCATGTCTCCCTTCATGCCTGCTTCCGGATGGTAGTGTTTCCATGCGAAACAGTTGGCGGTCATCAGACCGTAATCGCGCACATGCCACCCGGTTGGGTATCGCGGGTTGGTCTCGTGATCCATGATGGCGATGCCCACGTGCACGCCGTCGGCCAGCCCGCTGTAATCACACCACGGGGCGTTCTTGCCCCAGGTTTCGGCTTCGTTGATCCCCCCGTAACCGTTTTCGATCCGCCCCGTGCGGGGGACATCCATCGAACTGGCGACCCGGACCGAGACCAGGCCCCCCTCTTTCGTGTCGTAAAAGGTGATCGGGCCTTCCGTCATCCGGAATGTCACGGCGATGTCGAACAGGCGCGCCCCCCCCGGCAGGGCGTAAAACCGCATGTCGCGGATTTCCTCGAACTGTTTCCGCTCCGCGTGCGTGCACCAGTCGTTTTTCGCCACGATCTGCCCGAAAACCGGTCCGGACTCCTTCTTGAGAAAGCGGACATGCCGCTGCCACCCGTGACCGGGCAACTCCGCCCAGTTGTCGACCTTCCCCGCCCCGCATTCGCCATAGGCCACCCAGATGGACTTGTGATGGGGGTGGTCGCGCTGTTCGTCCTCTGCATGTTCGGACATGGGCCAGTTCCGGGTGACCTGCGCCCCCCCGGGGCCAATGACGGGATACAGGAACGGGCGCACCCACTTCCTGCCGTAGTTGTAGGCGGTAAACGGCTTGCCAAAGACCGACACCGTGACCACCGCGTCGTCCGGGTTGTCCTCAATCCGCACGGCCGGGGCGGCCGGCGCACCCGAAACGGGTTTGGCGGTCAATTTCCGGGTCTCACCGGCTTTCAGACCGGTGGCAAGCCAGGTGAGGGTAGCGCCGTTGCGGTGTGGAGTGACTTGGCAGGGGATGGTTTTTCCGGATTTCGCGTCGGTCAGCAGGACGCCCGTATTCTTATCGTAATTCAGTGGCAAGTCGATACTTACGGGGCAATAAGCACGGTCGTGAGGCCCCGCATCGACAGTGAGTCTAAACACAGTCGTCACTGACCCTTTCCTTCCGCCTCACGCTGCACTGCGGCAAATCAGGTTGCGCGGGTAGTTTATCATGTTACGTCCTGTAAGTCTAGTGTTTATGCCGTGTTTGCCGGGACGGCGGGGTGGCGCGCCCGGGATTACCGGGCGCCGGCACGGCACAGGACCTGCTCGCCGGAGCATGGACGCCCCCAGGCCATGGGGATCAGACAGGCCGATATCGCTCGCGACAGCAGGCAGCACGCGCCCGGTCAAGAGATTTCGAAGCCCGTGAGCTTTCCGGACTAGATAATCTTCTCCACAACCGCGGTTTGCCCGTCGCGCAGGTGGGCATCCGTGAGGGCGTCCGGATGCATCCGCAACACCGCGCCGTCGCCGGGTTGCCCCGCGCGAACGTGAACCGAACGCAGCCCGCCGAACCACCAGCGCGGATCGGAAACGTAGAGAATGTCGCCGGGACGGGCGGCCATCACGCCGAGGGCGGCCTCCGGCACGACCACCGTTTCGGGGTTGGGCAGGGTGGCGTCGGCCTGAACGCGCACGCGGGCCTTCTTGCCGGGAGTCCGGTTGATTTCGCCGCCTTTGTACAGACGCATGGCCTCGAGCTGGGTCCCCGTCACCAGGCCCGTGAGTTCACTCAGGGGCCTGGGTTTCGTGACCAGGCTGACGACCACCCCGAGCACCCCGCACACCACAAATCCGTAAAGGGCGCGCATGAACCCGTAACTGCCGCTGCCCATGCCGAACGCGAACGGCCCGATAAGCCATTTGTCGAGCGGCGGGAAGAACGAGAGACCCACCAGAAACAATCCTCCGGCCAGCGTGGCCACCGCGGCGGCGGGGGTGTAGCGTTTCCACAGGATCCCGAACAGGATCGCGATGACCATGGGGACGGGGATCGACCCCGTCACCACGGCATGCGCGTAGTAGATGCTCTCGTACTGGTAATAGTAGATGGGAACCAGGGCGAGCCCGAGCGCGCCGGCCGCGAGACTCACGATGCGGGCCACTTTGAGGTAATGCGCGTCGGCGGCGTCCGGCCGGACGTGGCGCTGCCAGATGTCGTTGACGAATATGGCGCTCACGGCGTTGATCAGGGTGTCGGCGGTGCTCATCAGGGCCGCGGTCAGGGCGGCCAGCACAAACCCGAACACGCCCGGAGCGCACAGGAACCACGCCGTGTGCACAAACGCGTCGGTGGCGCCCATCTCGAGTTCCCCGTTCGCGACCAGGGCCCGGCCAAGCCAGCCGGCGCCGCTCGTCGCCACCGCGGCCAGGGGCGCGAGCACCAGCAGCCAGCACACCGACATCTTCCGCGCATCGTGCACGCTCCGGATGGCCAGGAACCGCATGACGATCCCCTGGTTCATCAGAATGAACGCGCCGCTGTTGGACAGGCCGTCCTGCACGAACACGCCGATAAAACTGAACTTGTCGGGCGCGTTGAACTCCGAAAACGCAAACCGGTGGCCCTGGGGCAGCAGCGCCCAGAAATCCCCAAACCCGCCCAGATGCACCACGCCGGCAAAAAACACGGCCAGGCCCGCCACAAGGAGGATCACCCCTTGCGCCAGATCGGTCATGATGACCGAGGTCTGCCCGCCAATCATCACGTACAGCGTCACCAGGACCGTGGTGACCGCCGCGCCCGTAAAGACCGGCCAGCCCAGCAGCGATTTGAGCACCACGCCGATCGTGTAAACGTTAATCCCGATATAGGCAATCAGGTAAAGCAGGATGATGGCCGTCGCGAACGCCCGCGATACCGGCCCAAACCGCCGCTCAAAATATTCGGGGATCGAACCGAGCCGCTGGTAGTAGATGATGGGCAGCCAGACCAGCAGCAGAATGCTCATCCAGTACCAGTCATTGAGGTAGGTCTGGCTGCTGCTGATGCCGTACGCGAACCCCTGCTCGCTGTATTTCTGAAAACTGTAGCTGCCCACCGTGGTCGCAATGCACGAAAACGCGATCAGCCACCACGCAAAACGCTGGCCGCCATAGAAGAAGTCCTTGGTCGTCCGCGTGTACCGCGCGAAGTACGACCCGAACCCGACAATCGCCGCAAAATAGGCGAACACCACAATGAGATCGAGGCGCGTTCCCATGAAAGCACTGGTTTCCATCAGGCGCCGGCCTCCTTTGGAATGTAGGGCAGCCAGAACGTGAACACGGACACCAGCGCCAGCAGGAAGAGAAACCCGCCCACGAGGATCCAGAGCAGGTTTCTGTCGCGCCGGGTCGTCAGGTCGAAGTAGCCGCTGGTAATCCCGCACCAGATGCCAAGCGCCAGCAGGATGCTGCCGATGCCGTATTGGCAGACAATGGGCCAGACACGCGCCATATCCATAATGTGGCTCCCCCTGTACAAGTGTGACCGGGCCATAATAGGCACAAGACGCCCCGGGTGCAAGAAAGAACCTGACCGCGTTCTCCCGGCTTGATGAACCCGGAGACGCCCGGTAGAATGAGGGCGGCAACTTCGCGGTCCATGACGGTGTCCGGGGCGTTGACGCATAGAAAAGGACGGTCTTGAACAATCTGTCGAAATCAGCGCAACTGCGCAACGTGTATGCGCATGGGCGGTTCGGGCTCTCGTACGAGTTCTTCCCTCCGAAGACCGCCGAAGGGGAAGCGGATCTCTTCGAGAACTTCAGTGAACTGGTCAAATACAATGCCTCGTTTGCGACCTGCACCTACGGGGCGGGGGGCAGCACGCGCGACAAGACCCTCGAGATCGCGGGCCGCCTCAAACGCGAATACGCCCTGCCCGTAGCCAGCCACCTCACCTGCGTCGGCGCCGCCCGCGACACCCTGGCCGCGTACCTTCAGCGGGCCGAAGCCGTGGGCATTGATTACATCGTGGCCTTGCGGGGCGATCCCCCCAACGGCGAGAAGAAGTTCAGCCCGGTGCCGGGCGGATTCAGCTACGCCAACGAGCTTGTGGCCTTTATCCGGGAGCAATTTCCCGGTTTTGGCGTGGCCGTCGCGGGCTATCCCGAAACCCATCCGGAGGCGCCCAACCGCACCACGGACCTCGAAAACCTCAAACGCAAGGTCGACGCCGGCGCCGATGTGGTCATCACCCAGCTTTTCTACGACAACGACGACTTTTACCGGTTCCGCGAACGCTGCGCCGCCATCGGCATCGGCGTGCCGATTGTCCCGGGCATCCTGCCGGTCACCGCGGCGCCGCAGGTCAAACGGCTTGTGGCCATGTGCGGCGCCAACGTGCCGAAATCGCTGATGGAACGGCTGGAAACCCATCCCGACCATTCGCAAGGCCAGTTCGACGTGGGGGTGTATCACGCCATACGGCAGGTCGAAGACCTGGTGAGCCGGGGCGGCTGCCCGGGCGTGCATTTCTACTGCCTCAACAAGTCGCGCGCGGTGGCCACCATCCTCCGCACGCTCACCCTCCCTAACGTGGAGGCGTTTCGAAACACCTAGCGGCTCGTTCCCGGAATCCCCCCGCGGAAACGCGGACAACACTGGAGTAGTTCCCATGGAAGAACCGAAAATCGCCGAAAAAGCCCCCGCGGTGCTCGAACTGGAGCCCGGAACCTACTGGTGGTGCCGGTGCGGGCACTCCGCGAAACAGCCGTGGTGCGACGGGTCGCACAAGGGCACCTCATTCAGCCCGCTCGAGGTCACGATCGACGTCAAAAAACGCTACGCCCTCTGCCAGTGCAAACACAGCGGCAACGGCGCCATGTGCGACGGGACGCACAAACAGCTCTGACCCCGCAGAATCAGGATATCCCCCGCCGAAGCCGGCCCCGGACGCCGGAGAGGCGCGTGACTACCGGATGTCGGCCTCGAACCACTTCAGGACGGCCATGATGCCGCGAGCCTTCTTGAGCATCGTGGCCTTCAGGCCAAGCTCGCGCAGCTTCTCTTTCGCCTCATGGCGCGACTTGGCGACCACAACGCCTCCCACGAAGGACTTTTCCTCGTCTCCCTCGGCCCGAATGGCGTGATAGTCGAACGTCGGCATGAACAACCTCCCTATTCAGCGATGCCACTCCCCGATTCTAGCACGTTTCGCCCCCAATGGAAATTCGGCCCCCCTGCCCCGGCAGGAGCATCAGCAAGGAACCGGCATTCGTTCGGGCGCCGGAGAACGTCCTGGCGCCGGGCTTACATCGGCCCGTCGAGAAGGGGCAGGATCTCTCCCAGGGCGGCGATGAGGGGCCCGTGCCAGGTTTCGGGATCCACGCGGTGGGGGTCGTAGCCGTCTTCGCTGGCGGCGCGGATGCAGACGGCGGTCATCCCGGCGGCTTCGGCGCCGGAGAGCTCGCGGCTCCCGCCGTCGCCCACGAACAGACAGGCGTCCGGCGGAACGCCCAGCCGGCCGCAAGCCATCCGGTAAATGCGCGGATCGGGTTTGCGCACCTTTGCGGTGCAGGAGAAGACCGGCGCGTCGATCAGCGGTTCCAGCCCCAGGGCGGGCCAGAGCGCGGGCAATTCAGGCGGGCAATCCGTGATGAGTCCGGTCTTCAGGCCGCGCGCCTTGATCGCTTCGAGCGTGGCGCGCGCATCGGGGCGCAGCACGAGCCCCTGCCGGATGAACTCGATCCGGATGCGTGCGGCCTCGGCCGCGCGCGCCCGGTCCGGCGTCACCCCGATGGCTTCGCACGTGTGGATCACGCAGTCCTCGACCGTTGGCCAGCGTCCCGAGCCCCGCGCGTCGTAATCGCTGAGCCACTGTTCGAGAAAGGCCTCTTCCGGCGCGCCCATCAGACCGCCCATGGCCCGGACGGCATCGTTGTGGGCCGAGGCGCTGAGACTGTCCACCAGCGTGCCGAAAAAATCGAACAGCACGGCCTGAAATCGCGCGCGGCTCATGAGCCGGTCCGCCCCGGCGCGGTGGCACGCCGCAGAATAGTGTGATGCATTGACGCTGATTCCTCCGTCGGTACTGCCCGGCCCCACTATAGAGCAGCCCGCGAAACGCTTCCACTGCCCGGCGCGCCACCGGCGCAGGCTCCGGCCCCGAGGTTGGCCGCAATACGCCCGCTGTGGCACAATCGGCTTCACGTAAGGGACGTCCGGGGGGATGTGGCATGGGCAGGACACGACACGGCGGGTGCCGGTACGCCGCAGCGGCGGCCCTCGTCGGGCTGTGTCTGGGCGCCGCGGCAGGCGAATACACGTCGCCGGTGTACGCCTTGGCGCAACGCGTGGAGGCCATGCCCCGCGATGCGAATTTCGACCCCACTTGCCACAACCAGGTGCTCATGCTCGAGGACGGTTACGACGCCCTGCTGTTGCGGGTGCACCTGATTCGCCATGCCCGGCGGACCATCGACATCCAGACCACGATCCTGGCGAATGACGAGTGCGGGCGCCTGATCATGAGTGAGTTGTTCGATGCCGCCCGCCGCGGCGTGGTCGTGCGCCTCATGGTGGATCACTTCATGTCGGCCCGCGACACGCGCTGGATTGCCGCGTTGACCGAGGCGCATCCCAACCTCGAATTGAAATACTACCGTCCTCCGGCGAAACACGCGGCGCCGCCCCGGGCCCTGGAACTGGCCAACGCGCTCGTGCGGTTCAAGGGAACCAACCAGCGTCTCCACAACAAACTCATGCTGTTTGACGGGCTGATCGGCGTTGTGGGCGGGCGCAACATCGACAACCATTACTACAACTACTCGACCAGCTACAACTTCCTCGATCGCGACGCGGTGGTGCTCGGACCCGCGACGGAAGCCATGAGTGAATCGTTCGAGGAATACTGGTTCTACCGGCGAGCGGTCGAGAGCCGCAAGCTGACCGATGTGGCCGCCGTGATCCGGGCCGGCGAGTACCAGCGCATCCGGCGGAGCGAGGATTTCGGCGTGGAGGACTTCCGCGCCCGCGTGGCGGCCGGCCTGACCGATGCGCTCGTCCACGACACCTTCGTCACGCCGTTCCAGGAAGCCCACCGCCTGGAATTCATCTCGGACGCGCCCGGCAAGAACCAGGGAAAATGGCTGTGGGGCGGAGGCCGGGCGGCGCGCCGGATTCGCGATACCATCCGGAAGACCGAGGAGGAACTGGTCATCCAGAGCCCCTACCTCATTTTGAATTTTTCGGGGCGGTGGGCGTTCCGCAAACTGCAGAAACAGGAGCCGCCGGCGACGGTCGTCATCTCGACCAACAGTTTCGCCTCGACCGACAACACGGTCGCGTACTCCGCGAACTACAAGATGCGGTCCATGTATTTCGAGCGGCTGGGATTCCGCATCTTCGAGCTGAAACCCCAGCCGGCCGATTTCCTGGAACTGCTGCCGAATTTTCCTGAACTCAAGGATCGCGCGGAACGGGTCGGCGAAACGCGCGAACCGTTTGTCTCCGTCCATGCGAAATCCATCGTGGTGGACGGCCATACCGTCTATGTCGGTTCCTACAACCTGGACCCCCGCTCCGACAACCTGAACACCGAGAACGGCGTGCTGATTGAGGACGCGCGGATCGCGCGGGCCGTGCGCGACGCCATCCTCGACGATACCCACCCCGGCCGGAGCTGGGTGATCGCCAAACGGCGGTTTCCGCTGTCCGACGTCAACTACCTTATCGAGGGGCTCTCCGGACTGTCGCCGGTGGATGTATGGCCCCTGCGCAACACCACAAGTTTCGAGTTGCGGCCCGGCATGGAACCCGTCGAGCCCGGGCACCCGGAGTTTTACGCGCGCTACGACGACGTGGGCAGTTTTCCCGGCGCCGAGGGCATTTCGACCAAGCAGATCGTGACGCGCATCTACAAAATGCTGGGTTCTCTGGCCGTGCCTATCTTATAATCAGCGGCGGTGCATGTGAGACTGCCGATTCTCCCTCGAAAGGAATCCATGAACGCCAATCACCATACCCATACTTATCGCTGCAAGCATGCCACGGGCGACGTCGACGACTATTGCCGCGCCGCGCGCCGGGCCGGTTTGACCGTGCTGGGGTTCTCGGACCACGCCGCACTCCCGGACAACCGGTGGCTGTCGGTCCGCATGGCATACAGCGAGCGGGACGCCTATTGCGCCGACCTCGAGCGGGCCCGGGAGACCTTCCCCGGCCTCACCCTCCTGAAAGGCATGGAATGCGAATACGCGCCCGCGTACCGCGCGTATTTCGAGGACGAGCTCCTCGGCCGGCTCGAACTCGACTACCTTGTCGGCGCCGCCCATTTCATTCCCCACGACGGGGACTGGCTTGGGGTCTACCGGGGCATTACGGACGCCGCGACGCTGCGTGCGTATGCCGCCGCCTACGTCGCGCTGATCGAGTGGAAGCTGTTCGCGTTCATCGCGCATCCCGATCTCTTCGCCAACAGCTACCTGGCCTGGGACCGCCACGCGGAGGCCTGTTCGCGCGAAATCCTCCGGGCGGCGGAAGCCTACGGCGTGCCGCTCGAGATCAACGGGTACGGGTTCCGCAAACCCCGGGTCGACACGTCCGAAGGCCGCCGCCCGATGTATCCCTGGATCCGTTTCTGGGAACTGGCCGCCGAATACGACATCGAGGTGGTGCTTAACTCCGATGCCCACCGGCCCGAAGACGTCGCGGCCAACCTGGACGACGCGGCCGCCATCGCGGCGCGATTCGGACTGCGGATAGCCGACCTGTCCTGCCTCGAACCCGAACGGCAGCAACGGTGACCGGCCACCGCCCCGCCGTCAATGCCCCCGGGGAGGCGCCAGGGCGCTGCGGATGCACGCATAGGCCTGGAGGCGTTCCGCGTCGGGGAAGTCGTGTTCGGCTTGGGGATAGACAGCCGTCAGACGGTCTTCCGCGCCGTAGAGCCGGAACACCGGCCGTGCGGCTTCGACACAGTCCCGCACACCCGAGACCTCGAAATTGTCATCGTTGACGGGCGCGTTGATAAACACCGTGCGCGGCGCAAGCGCGGCCAGGATGTCCGGGAAGTCAAACGGCATCTTCGCGGGGTCTTTGCCGTATTCCGTCGCGAGCGCCGGCATGTAGCCGTCGTGGGTCCAGCCCGTAAGGTCGCCGGCCATGTATTTTGCGAACAGCGTGAACCCGCAACTCGTGACCATCACCCGGATCCGTTCATCAAACAGGCCCACGAACAGCGTGTTGTGGCCGCCGAGGGAATGGCCGATGCAGCCGATGCGATTCGGATCCACTTCGGGCAGGCTCTGGAGCAGGTCGACGCAGCGCATGTGGTTCCAGATGCCTTTCATGGTCATGCTGGTGTACCCGCGGGCGTAGGCGCGCTGACGGGCGTCCTTGTAGTCGCCGAATCCGGGGTAGTCGGGCGCGAGGGTCACGAATCCCTGTCCCGCCAGTTCTTCCGCGTATTGGCGGTTTTCCTTGCCGCCCAGGCCCACGACGACATCCTTGCCGATGTCGGCGGTGGGGTGCAGGCACAGGACCGCGGGCATCTGGCCCGCCACGCCTTTCGGGATCAGCAGATACGCGGGCAGCCGGTCCCACGGCTCCACCGCAAACGTGATCTTCTTCCGGACGTACTTCGGGAAGTCTTCCTCGCTTTCGACCTGCAGGTCGAGCGGCCCCGGGTGTTCGCGGGACGGCAACGGTCCCGCGACCTGCTGGAATCCGGCGCGGACGTGCGCGCGCCGGATCGCCCAATCCGCGGCGGACGCGATGGGGCGCCGCTCGCCGGAAGGCTCGAGATAGCACGTCAGGTCGAGTTTGTCGGCGTAGAACGGAACCGCGTCCGGGCCCGCCGCGGACAACCCCGCCGCGATGATCAGGGTCAGTGAACACATGGCGCAGTCTCCTTGCCGCGGTTCAGTGCAACTGCGTGAGCATTTCGAGAATCTCGAGCCGCGCGCGATCCGCGACGCCGCGGTCGAGCGGTTCCTTCCAGCTGAGCGATTCCGCGCGGCTGGCGTCGAGCACCCGGCCGGGCAGTTCGGCGAGCAGGGCGCGGGCCGCATCGAGGGTCGCGGCCGGGGCGTTGGCCGTTTCGGCGCGGGCAAGCGCATCGCGCAGCATGACCAGGTATTCAAAATCCTGGATGCTCTCGCGGATCGATTCCATGTGCTTGCCCGTGGTCACGGCGGCCGGCTCCACGAAGAACGGGCAGTAATCGGTGCCGGGCGCGACGTATTCGTTCCACGATGAGCCGCCGCCCGTGTCGCCCAGGGCCCAGAAATACGTGGCTTCGGCCTCGTATTTCCAGCATTCCCACGCCTGCATGCGGTGGTAGGCATAGGGATCGAGCAAGCGGACCGGCCCGCTGCACGAATAGAACTCGAGCGTGATGCCCTCGTTCCGCCGGTCAACGAAGTATTGCCGGTACGATTCCGGGCCGTCGAGGAACATGGGCCGGTTGGGACAGAGCACATGGCACGCGGCGATCATCTCCTGATTGGCCTGGGTCATGTCGCCCCGGTAGATCGGGTCCTCCCAGATACGGATGCCGGTGTCCACGGCGCGGATGGCCTTCGCCCAAAACAGGATGGTTTCGTCCTGTTCGGCGCGGTGGGGTTCATCAATGATCAACAGCGCGAGCTGTTCGGGCTGCTTGCCCTTGTCCGTCATGTACTTCGCCCAGAACGCGGCCCATTCGCCCACAGCCCGGTGGAACTCGGGCGTGCCTTGCGTGAAGGCGGCCATCTTCGAGCCGACCGCCGAAAACACCATGTAGTTGGCGGCGTCGGGCCAGCGGGCCATCCATTCGTCGAAGGCCGCGGTGCTGGGGGCAGCGGTCATGGCCCCCGTGGCGTCGTATTCGCCGTAGGGCATCACCGCGCTGGTGGCCCACGGCGAATCCACATAATGTTCGCGGCAGTGGGCGATAAACTGCGCCATGTTGTCGAGGGTGACCCCCCGGCTGCCGGAGCCGTTGCTGTAATCCCAGCCGCCGAAATGCAGCGTTGGCCGCGCGGGAAACTCGAACGGGTACACGCGCATCTCGACCGGAAACCGCTGTTCGCCATGTTGTGCCGACGCCACCACGATCTCGCCGGTATGCGTGCCCGCGTCGACGGCCTGGGGATGGAACGTGAGCCAGACCTGCCGCGTCATCCCCGCCGGAACTTCGATTACATAGCCGCCGTCCTGTTTGGGCGCTTCGGGCAACGCCGCCGCAACGGGGATCCCCGTTTTCGTGCCGGTCCACTGGACTTCATGCACGGTAAGGTAGGCGGGATTCGCGCCGCCGGGGAGTCCCGCGATGTTGACCCGCACCGTATCAGGCTCCCGGGTAGCGTTGGAAATGCTGAAACACCCGGCGCGGTATTCGTTGCGCATAAGGTGCACCGCGACCTTCGGCGAAGCGTCTTTCACGGGGTCGTCGAGGAGATTGGCCTGATCCCACAAGGGCGACTGCCAGACGGTGAGCGGAGCGAAACCCTGCCCCTGCCACAACGCGCCCTGGAGCGCCAGGACATCGCGGTGCAGCTCGTTGAGCGGCAGGATGGCCTTGAACGTCTCGAGCGCGACATCGGGAAGTGCCGCGCACGCCTCCCGGGCGTCCGCCAGCCCGGCGGCGATGGCCTCTTTCGCGGCCGCGTCGACGGCGGCGTTCGCGAGCTTCTCCTCGATGCCCGTGATGTCCAGGAGGAGACGGCGGCGGATCGCTTGCTGCAGCGACGCGCGAACCATGGCGTCCTTGATATCCCTGATGGGCTTGCCCGCATGCGCGCGATGGGCCCACTCATCGTCGCCGCGAAACACTTCGATCTCGTCGACGAACCCAAACGGTTGCGCGCCGAAGACGAAGGCCATGTAGCGGCCGTGGGTTTTGATCTGGTCAGTCCAGTACCGGTGCACCGCGTATTTATCCGGCTTGGGAAGACCGTGCCCGGCGCTCATCGAAATCAGCTCGCCAACCTCGTAGAAGACCTCGTCCTCGCCGGCCACCAGCATGTAGATGGCCACAGGCCAGGCGACGCCGGCCGCGCCCGCGGCGGTGTGGAACGACGCCCCGCGGATCGGCAGATCCTCCCCCAGATCAATGGTCACGACGATGATGGGTTTGTGGCTCCAGCCGACCGTGGCCGGCTGGGTCCAGAAATAGCCTTCCGCGTGCACACCGTCGGTGAGCTGGGTCGCATCGCCCGGATCGGTGCAGTGCTGGTAATCGGGCCGGGGATCCATCGTGTAGGATTTGCCCAGCGCGATGTTTTCGGAAGGGCGCTCCGCCGGCGCCTGCGCAATACACGCCAGCGAAATCAACAGGCACAACGCGAAAACTGCACACGTTCTCATGGTCGTTCTCCTTGGACTTCTGCTCACGGACGCACCACCACCGTATACCGCGGACCGAACACGGCGCGGCCCTGGGCTTCAAACCGCAACTCGATGGGGGTTGGCTGCCGCACACCATCGGGCATTAGCGTAACCTCTTCCAACACGATCTGTCCAAATTTCTCGATGCGATTCGGTATGGGGAAGCGCGCGCCGCCCGCGGTCACGCAGACGCCGCCTTCAGGGGCCTCCGCCAGCGGCAGCCACGCGGCCTCGCCCAGGTTCGTGACGGTCAGCCGCGCCACCACGGGCTTCCCCGCGCCTGCCGCCACCTCGCCGCCGTCCGGCACGTCCTGCCATTCGCCGGCGGCGTTGCGGATCTCGACGTGGTTGAAGAAGCCATCGAGGTACTTGGGCGGATTGTTTCCGTTGTACGCCACGTTGCCTACCGCCGTGAGGGGGCAGTCCGCGGAGGTGGTGCCGGTACCTTCGGTGCGGAGACCGGGGGTCTTGCCCTGTTCGATGGCGGCCCAGAACGCGTCCTTCACCTCCTCGTAGATCCCCGCGATGCCGTCGGGATGGGGGTCGCGGTCGATGGTGATCCAGTGGTCCACGGGCTTCGCCGACGGCGCGTTGAGGAACGTTTCCGCATGCTCGCGAATGACCTTCGTGACGGGCCGGTCGGTGCCGTCGGGATTAATGATGCCGTAATCGCTGCGCTCGTTGGTGCGGTAACCACCCGGATACCACCACCAGTAAATGCCGTCGGCGCCGCTGCCGAGCATCATCCGGTACATGTCGGTGTAAAACGCCGCCTGGAAATCGAGCTGTTCCCGCGGCGCGGCCATGAGCGCCTGCGACCACGCGCTGACGCCCGCCTCGGCCCAAAGCAGCGGCAGGTCCGGGTTCGCCCAGCGGCCGTATTCGTATGTGAACCAGCCGGGCTTGACCCGTTCCCAGTCGCCGATGCGGCCATAGGCCTCGGGCTCGAGGAGGTCCACCGCTCCCGCGAGGCAGGCGTAGTCGTAGGGCACGGTCTTCGACCAGCGGACCGTCGGATCGCCCGCCAGGGTCATGCGGAAACTCACGAGATGGTTCGGGTCGACGGTGCGCACGAGCCGCCGCGCGCGGTCATAGTATTTGTAGAGGATGGTGTCGAGAAAACGCCGGTACGCCGCCACCATGCGCCAGTGCGGACCGTTCTCGACCACGTGCGGGTCCAGCGGATTGGTGATCTGGCCGCCGGGCTCGCGCGGCGCCTGGAACTCCCAGTCCGTTTCGGCGTTCTCGATGCTGCCGTACCGCTCGATGATCCACTCGCGCCATTCGGGGTCCCAGCGTTTACGGCCTTCGTGGTCGCCAAACATGGGCTCCCACGCAAGGTCGTAGGCGTAGACCGTGTCGTTGTCCCACAGGCGGTAGCGTTCGATGAGGGCGCGCATCTTGTCCCACTCGAATTCGAAGGGCGTACCCGGCCGCAGCGACAGGTTGGCTTTCATCCCCATCGCTTCCAGACGGCGCAGCAAATCGAGCAGATTCTGCGATTCAATCGAGGGGTAATGAATGAAAATGCTGACCGAATTCATCCCCATGTCTTTGATGTGATCGAGGTCGCGCTGGATGATCTCGGGATCGTACGACCGCGCACCGACCCAGTACTCGAAATACTCCCCGTCTTCGATGCCGATGCCCGACGACGGCATGTAGTTCACCCCGTGCGGCCGCCACCGCTCCCCATCCAGCATGAAATCGCCGTCCTCGACCGTGACAAAACTCTTCTTCTCCTTCGGCCGCCAGATGTGGATGTCATAGCTGACATGATCGGCAAACGCGCGGCCATTCCTGGGTTTCAGGAGTACGCTATTGCCTTCACCGGGCAACTGCGTGGCTGGAATGGTCATAGACACTCTTTTGATTTCACCAGGTGCCATGGAGCACGGCCATTCCATGGCAAACTTCGATTCTTCCGAAAACGCAAGAAGAACGGACGCATCCATTGCGGGTTCTTTGCCGACATATACAACACGCGCGCCGATTTCCGCGGTTTGGTCCTCAAAATAGGTGAAGTAGTTCGCGCCGGCATCCAGAAGGAACACTCCCATGCGCATGCGCCAGAAGGTCTCACCGATGATGTCTGCAATGGGGCCGCTGCGGTCTCCATACCACTCAGGATCAGGCACGCTGATAGACACCCAGACGCCACCTTTATAGGGACCATCCGCATTGACATACAGGGTCGCGGGATTGCCACGCCATCTACCCTCTTTGGACTCTGCTTTGACCAAAGCGCTCCATCGCCAGTCGCGCCCCTTGTCGAATCCTCCGGGTTCCGGGCGTGGATGCGAGGAAAACGCCCGTTTCGGTGTTGGTGGAATGCCTGTGATTGGGTTGGGACCTTCAAGCATAATGTGGTCGAAATCTGTACACTCAAAGAACTTGTATCCCGGCGACAGCGTCTCCAGCACGGGGGCCTTGAAGGCGGTCAACAGCTTTTCGTGCATGGGCGAGCGTTGGGCGGTGCCGAACGGCCCAAGCCAGTATTCGTGCTCGCCGCTGCCGAGCGGCGTGTGGGTCAGCGCCAGGCCGATGCTGGTATGCACCACGTTGGCGGGATTGAGCTCGGTGCCGGCGCGCGCGGGCAGGCTCTCCCAGAATGTGAAGTCCTTGGGTTCGAGGGTGTACTGCCGCCATTCGGGCGCCAGCTGGACCGTCGCGATCCAGCGCGACCCGTCCCTTTCGGCCCATTCGACGGCGAGGGCGGTCGTGCGGGCCGTTCCCTTTGCCCAGAATACCGTAAGCGCGTGGCCTTCGGGGAACGGCGCGGTCAGATCAGGGCTTACGAGGGTGTCCCAGGTGTTCAAGGCGCTGAGCTTCACGCACAGCGCGCGCTTGAACGGCGCGCCGGACGTGTCGACAAGTTCGTGGCTCGCCGGGGTGTCCGGCTTATTCGTGTTGCGGCGCCAGGCGGCAAGATCGCAGGTGTCGAAATCAAACAGGACGTTTTCGAGCAGGTCCTGCGCATGGCTGCGCTGGTATTCGGCGCGGGGGACCCATGTGCCGCCGTCGTCGATGAGCTGGTCGCGCCACATGGGCGTGTTGCACGCGAAGATGTCGCCTCCGGCCTTCAAGAACGCCTCCACCACCGTGGTCGACTGCGCGGGCAGGGCCGACGCATCGGGCAGCACGAGCAGATCGAAGGATTCGATGGTGAGTTTCGCCGGATCGCAGAGTTCGCCGAACCCGAACGGCACGACCTGGTATCCCGCGTGCTCCAGGTGTTCCGCGAGCATGTCGCGCACCGGCAGCCAGTCCTCGGAGGCGGGCGTTACCAGCGCGGCCGTGTAGGTCGCCTCCTGCGCCCCCGCGTATGCCGCGGCAACAGCCGCGATGAATGCGCACCAGAAACGTTGTGCGGTCATGGTTTCCCCTTTCTCAATTCGAAGGACAGACCCTATCCTTCTTTCTTTTTGCGAAAAAAGAAAGAAGCAAAGAAAAACGGCTTCCCATCTGAGAGAACACGCCATTCAATCCGTTCGAGCGAAGCAAGTCCGGAGGTCTTTTGGAAAGGGGTTCGGGGGAGACCTCTCTTTCAGAAGAGGTTTCCTCCGGCTCCCTCTTTCTTCCTCCTACTCCGGTGCGCCCTGTCCCACAAAATACAATGCCGCGTACACTTTCGGGTCAATGAGCACGCCCCGTGCGGTCTGGTTTTCGAGCCAGTGATGAATACCCGCGAGCGGAACCACGTGCACCGTGATGTCCTCGGAATGATCTCCGCCGCCGTCGCCAATCCTGCGCACGCCCTCGGCCCGGTAAAACCGGATCGTCTCCGAGCAGATGCCCGACGAAGTCGGCCCTTCGCTCAAGAAGCGCATGTGACTCGCCGTGTAGCCGGTTTCCTCTTCGAGTTCGCGTGTAGCGGCGGTTTCAAACGCCTCGTGTTCCGAGCCGGGAAGGTCGCCCACAAGCCCCGCCGGGATCTCCATAATGGCGCGCCGGAGCGCCGGGCGGTATTGCTCGACAAGGAGCAACTCGCTGCCGGGCGTGACCGCGACCATGCACACCACGCCGGACACTCGGATGCGTTCCACGTGTTCCCACGTATCGCGCTCCACTAGCCGGAGAAACCGGCCTTCGCCAAGAACACGGACCGTGCCATCGCCTTTGGATGCCATAATGATTCCTTTTCGTATCGGTTGCCTGCAAGACTCCAGAGTATACCGTCTTACGGGGCGCTGTGCTACCGGCCCCGGCAAGGCAATCGCACTAAAACCAGACGAAAACCGTCAGCTCGCCGGAAGGCCAGGTGTAATCTATCTGCCCCAAGTCAGCGGATCCGCCAAGAGAAAATGCAGAAGCCCGCAGGAAACAGCGTTTTCCAACGTCTTTCCTGCGAAAGCAGGAATCCAGCAGGCCTCTGGACCCCTGCTTGCGTAGGGGAGACGGGGGCTGGGGTCACAAACAACCCGTCTCGCGAAGACCTTTTGTGCGGGGCGCATTAAGTGCGATGCCCTGCCCGGCCCCGGCCAGAACTCACCGGGATGACCGGCATGCCGCCACGGTCCGGTGGGAGACCGCCGCCCCCGCGCCGTTGTTGGGCCATGGAATCGGTGGTACACTACAGACAGGCCGATTTTCTTGAAATGCCGGGCGCATTTCGCAACGAAAACCCACGAGGCTCGCGTTCGGAAGCGGCCCAACCGTTTCCGGCGCGTACCCAACAGGTGAATCCGCAATGAACGAAATCGCTCACCCCCTCCGGAAATCCTGGCTCCGCCGTCACAAGTGGCTGGCCGCTCTGGCGGTCCTGGCCGTGCTGCTGATCGTGGCCATCCAGGTGGCCGAGTATTTTGTGCACATCGACCGCTACCGCGACCAGGTGGTGCGGATGCTCGAGGACCGCACCGGCATGCCCGTGTCAATCCAACGCCTTGAGCTGGCGCTCTTTCCGCAGCCGTCCGTGGCAGCCTACAACATCTCCATCGGCGAGGGCGAACTTCAAGCCCAGTGCGCCGAAGCGCGGGCGGCCGCCACCTGGAACGGCCTGATGTCCCGGCAGATCCACGTCACCGAGGTCGATTTCCGCGGGCTGGTGGCGGCGCTCCCCCGCGAAATCGCGGTGCTCCGGGATCGCATTGCCTACATTCAGGAAAAAATGAAGGCCCGACCGGCGCCGCCCACATGGAAGATCGCGGTCGACCGGGTTCGGGCCCGTTCCGCGCGCATCTCGGTATCCGGGTTCGACCAGCCCGTGTTTGAAGGCAACCTCGATGTGCGCGACGTGCTCACGGGTGCGATTCCGCTCACGCTCGACGGCGCGCTCCCGTTCCTGGGCGAGCCGTCGCGCGGCGAGGCCGAGCTGCTCTTCACCGTGCAGAAAGACGCCGAGCCGCTGGTGGTCCCGTCGGGCTGGATCGCGGTCAGCGGCGTCGATCCGCGGCGGGCCCTGGACCGGGAAGCCATGCCGCCGCTCGTGTTCGAGGTCCGCGCGACGTTCGACGAGGTCACGGCCGAGCTCATCGGAATGCAGGTCACGGGCGAAGCCGTCGCGGCCGAGGGCGCGCCGGAGCTGCTGCAGGCCGCGGCCGGCCCGTTCAACGGAACGCTCTGGATCCGCGGTTCCGAAATCACGCTGAACGATTTGACCCTGACCGCGCCCAGCCTGACCGCGCTCGCCGACGCCACCCGCACCGCCGACGGCGCCATCGCCTGTGAGCTCCAGGACGTGCAGGTCCGGGGCGACGCCCTCGCGGCCGTGTACGCCATGGTCAATTCCGAACGGTTACAGCTTGTCCCCCAGAAGGACGCGGCCATCACCGCCACCAACATGCTGGTGGGCGTCGACGCCGAAGGCGCGCTGCGCCTGGTGAACGGCCAGGTCCAGTTCGCGGGCGTGCAGCCCACGCTTGCCGACGGCTCCAGACCGTTCGGCGACATTCAGGGCCGGGTGCACCTCGACGAGGGCGTGGTCCAAATCGACGAAATCACCGGTTCGGGGCTCGCCGTGCGCGGTTCGGTCAGGCCCGATCTGAAACGCGCGGGCGCATCCGTCGACCTCGAGGCCGATCTCACGCTGTCGCCGGGGGTCGTCGCCGCGTTCCTGAAAGACAACACGCGCGTCAAGGGCCTGTCCGGGCACATGGCCTTCAAACGGATCGCCGGCACGTTTGAACAGGGGAAACCGCTCCCCGACGACCTCAAAATCGACGGCGTTCTCGAGAAAGCGCAGGCCACCCTCGTGCTCGGCAAACTCGAGGAGACCCTGACCGGCATCTCGGGGCGCTTTGCCGCCGAACCCGGCGCGGTCAAGGTCACGGGATCGTGCACCTCGTCACTCCTCGGCCCGGTCTCCGCGGACGCGCGGATCACGCCGGAGGAGCAGCGCGTCACTGGGGTGCTCCAGGCCGATCTCGCCCGGCTCAACCTGCCCTTCCCGGAAGATGAAACCGGCCGCAATGCCGTCATGAACGTCGCCAGTGCCTACGGCGCGTCAGCGTTCGATGTCAAGGTTACCCTGCCCACAGCGAATGCCCCCGTGGGTGCGGTCCGGATCACGCGCCAGGGGGCTCCCGAACTCTCTGCCACCGTCGTGCTGGCGCGTGACAAGGACGCTATCTTCATCGCATCGGCCGACACGCGCGCCGTCGTGCCCCTGGCCGCAATCCGCGAGCTGGCCCCCGGCTCGGTGCGCCTGGATGGGACCGCGGCCGTCACGGCCGCAATCCCCATGAACCAGGATTCGTTCGAGGCCCATGTGGACCTCGCGCAGGCGGCGCTGCGCATCGGCCAGTACGTGAACAAGCAGCCCGGCGACCCCGCCACGGCCGATGTGCTCATCGCGCGTGTGAACGATGCGTGGAAACCCCGGACCGTTACGCTCCATTACGGCGGCGAAGACCTTGTCGCCCGGTTTGAAGGGGACCGCATCGTCAGCGATTTCGAGCTCGAGGTCGCGTCGCTGCGGCCCTTATTTGCGGGCACCGTCCAGGCCGATGGCCAGGCCCGGGGGTCTCTCAAGACCAATCCGGTGGAACTTGAGATGCAGCTCGAAAACTGCGTACTGGCCCTCTCGGACACGCTCCGCTTTGATTCGCTCAGCGGCCGCGTCGCCTATGCCGGCAACACGCCCCGCGTCGACAACCTCGCCGTGCGCGGACTCAACTCCGATTTCACCCTCGCCCTGCACGCTACGCCGGAAGGCGTCTGGCAGGGCACCGTGCGCGGCAACCAGCTCGACGTGGATTCGGTGACCGCCGCGCTGCGGGGGTTCAAGGGAGACGACACGGCGGCGGACGCGCCGAAACCGGCCACGAAGAAGTCGCCGCCCCCCGTGAACCTCGACGTGCAGGTGGCCAAAGTCCTGTACCGCACCGCGGAAGTCGGCGACGTGCGCGCCCGGGTGACCGGACGCGACGGCGTCTACGACATCCGGGATCTTGCCCTGGCCCCCGGCGGCGGCGCTGTCACGGGCACGGCGCAGGTGCGCATGGCGGCCGGGCCCGGTCCCTCCACGATTGCGCTGGACCTCGCCCTGAACAACGTCGACCTCGCCGCGGTGGACGGCCTCGCGTTTCCCGCGCCCCGGGGACTCAAGGGGGCGACTTCCGGAACGGTCAAGCTGACCGCGCCGTTCGGGGGCGGCCTCAACCCTACCCACGGCGCGACAGGAACCGTGCAGTTTGTTTCGCGAAACGGCACCCTGGGCCGGCTGGGCATCGCCACGAAGATCCTGACGATCATGCGGACCACCGAGATCATCCGCCTGCGCATGCCGCCCACCAAAGACGAGGGCATCACCTTCGACACCTGCGAAGCGAAGGCCGTGCTCGACTCGGGGTTCATGACCATCGAACAGTTCGACCTCAAAAGCCCCACCCTCGCCATGGCCGCCAAAGGAACCATGGACTTTCCGCGCAACGCCACCGATATGACCGTGGACATTCACCTCCTCCAGATGGCCACGCAGGTCCTCGACATCGTCAAGCTCGACGGCGTCGCCGACGAGATCCGCAAACAGTCCAGCTACCGCCTCGCCATTTCCGGGCCCCCCGACGATCCCAAGGTGTCTGTGCAGGGGTTGACGACCGGCGAGGGCCTGACCGGCCCCGTTACGGGCGCTGCGAGAGACGCCGCCAAGACCGGACAGCAGACCGTCGTCGACGTGATCCAGGGGTCCGCGGGCATTCTGCGCGACATCCTCGGCGGCGGCGGGGAAAAGCAGCAGCCCGCGCCGCAGGAGGAGCAAAAACCGGAAGCCCCCGCGCCACAGCCCGCGCCCTAGGCGGCCGGCGTGCCGAGGGCTCCCGTCACCGGATGGTCAGCGTGCGTTCGGCGGCCTGTCCGGCCGGAGGGATGACGTAGTACTGGTTCGGGGACCGTTCCGCGGCCGCCTCGGTGGTGTAGGGCGAGCCGTCCGGCGTCAGCGTGACGGTCTTGTTCGCCGCATCGAGACTCGCCGGGATGTAGAGGATCGTCGGCGCGGTGATGTTCGGATCTTCGAGCCAGGTGCAGGTGAACGACCCCGCGATGAGATCGTTGTCGTAGGCCACCAGCGTTCCGGCCAGGCGCACCGGAACCGCCCGCTGCAGCGCGGGCAGGTAGGCCGCGCCGGGCAGATATTTCCCGTATTCCCAGTAGGTGTCGCTGCATCCGAGCGTCTCGAACACGTCCACCACGCCCCAGGCCGCGGGCACGACGTCCGCACCGTGCCCGCCGAAGGCCCCCCACTCGCCCACCAGCATCGGCATATCGAGGCGTTCGGCCGTCTCGCGATGACGGGTGAAGATGAATTCCACCCGCGCATTGCTCGCCCGGGCGAGCTGCGGCGTGTCGACAACAATGTCGTACCCGTGCGGCGCGTAGGCCTGCTGGGCGTCGCGGCGGCCGTCGGGTCCCATGAGCGGCTGAATGTGCGAGTACAGGCCCATGTTCGAAGCGTAGTTGGCCTCCATGAAAATGATGTGGTTGGTGTCGACTTCGCGGATCGCGTCGGTGACCCGCTGGTACATGCCCATCAGATGCGTCTTCTCGAATTCCTCGTAGGCAGCGGCGGATGCGTCCACGATCTGCCGGTAGAAGTCCAGGTCGTCCATGTACCGCATGAGCTGGCCGCGCTCTTCAGCATTGAGCCACATGGCGATGATATCCCCGGCCGACGGCGCAGTGTCGCCCAGCCTGGCCCGGAGCAGTTCGGCGGCCTTGCCGATCATGAGCGACTGGCCGCGCAGGATCGCCGTCCCCGGAAACGGTTCGTTCATCAGGTCGTATCCAATGACGGCGGGATGGTCCGCGTACCGTTCGGCCACATGGCGCCACGCGGCCGCGTAGTGGTCCTGAATGCCGAGGCCGTCCGAAGCAGGCGCGTTCGCCCAGAAGTTCTCAAACGCGCGCTGAATGGCCGGGCTGGTAAGGTAGGCGTCGCTCCAGACGTCGCCCCGGTCGATGTGCGGCTGGTCGTCCGTCAGCGTGGCCCATTCGGGCGCGCCGTCGGAATACAGCACGCTGTAGAGATCCTGGTGCATGTCGAGAAAGACGTACAGGCCATGGTTCGCAGCCCACGCCACGCGCTGATCCATCGCCGCCAGGTACGCGTCGTCGTACACGCCCGGTTCGGGTTCCAGACCGTCCCAGATAATCCCCAGACGGATCACGTTCATGCCCCAGTCCCGCAACCGGGCGAAATCGGCCTCGCTGTGCCACGAGAGGTAATTGCGCTCGGGCGATTTGTCCACGACGTTCACCCCGTGCAGCAGAATCTCCCGCCCTTCCGTGTCGATGAACCGGCGTCCCGACGCGGTGATGAAACGGGTCGCATCCACAGGCGGCCATGCCGGAACGGCGCGGGTCTCCGGGACGGGTTCGGGCAGGGGGGGTGACGGCGCCTGCGAAACGGAGGGTTCCGCGGGGGCGCCGGGCGCGAGCGGTTCCGGCGGCGCTTGCGGTTCGCCGCCGCATCCCACCACCGTCAGAATCCCCGCAAGCATCCAGACAAAAACAGCTGCTCTCACGTCATGTTCTCCCATCGATTGACTGCGGGATGCGATCGACCGCAGCGGTTCCTCCCACCGGCGGGCGCCGGTCCTGAAGAACGCCCATCATCCCAGATTCCGCCCGTTCCGTCCAGTCAGCCGCCCGGTCCGGGAGCGCCGCCCCCGGCGGTCATCCGGATTTCGACGGGCGAGGGCGCCGGTCCCACACAAGAATGAAGAATGCAGGCGAGATGCCTGCGCCCCGGGCGCGCTCTCTCTATTCCGGCAACGACTCGGCCGTGCCGCAGACCGCGTCGTACACGGTCTCGATGCGCCGGACAAGCAGCGCGCGGCGGTGCTGGGTCCGGATCGTTTCGCGCGCGGCGGTGCCGAGGTATTCTCGCAGGCTGCGGTCGCGCCGCAACCGGAGAATGGCCTCCGCCAGGGCGCGGGAATCGTTGTCGGGCACGATCACGCCATCGATGCCGTCGGTGATCGGGCCCGCGGCAGACCGGCACGCGATCACCGGCCTTCCCGCCGCCATGGCGTTCAGGATCTTGATGGGATACCCCGACCACGAAACGCGGGGACACACCACGATGACGTCGCGCGCCAGCGCCTCCCGCGGCGCCGTCATGCCGGCCGAAGAAATCGTCTCGGCGGCGTACACGCGCGGGCCCGGGTTTGCGGCCGCGGTGGCCACGACCAGACGCGCGGCCGGGTCCGCATCGCGCACGCCGCGCATCGCCTCTTCCAGGAGCCCGAGGTTCTGGTAGGCGTCGAGGTTCCCCGTGTACAACACCTCCGCGGGCGCATCGTCGTAGGCCGGTTGCGCAAAACCGCCCGGGTCCGCCGACGGCGGGATGACGGACACCTGCCCCGGATCGCAACCGTTCGAAATCAGGTAGTCGGCCAACGCCCGGTGCGGCACGATCACGTGGTCGGCCCGCCGGGGGAAGGTCCGGTCGAGCCACGCGCCCAGCCGCCGCGCCCACGACTGCCCCGAGAAGTACCAGGGCAGCTCATCGGCCATGGCGTTGTGCGCGTGGTACACCATCGGACGCGCCCGCGACGCCAACGCGACCAGCAGGCCCTCGTAGTTGTGCGCGTGAATGACCTCGGGACGCGCCTCGCGCACGGTGCGCTGCAGCGTGCGCACCAGTAAGGCGTCGGCCACGGGTTTCATGAGGGAGGGCCCTGACGACGTCGCGCGGTACCCCGGCAGCCGCCACGAGCGGTGTACCGCGAATCCGTCCGCGGATTCCCCGGCGCCATGGCCGTACACCACCAGGCGCACTTCGTGTCCGGCCTCGTGAAGCGCCTGCGCCGTATCGCGAATCAGCGCCTGCGACCCCTGCGGCACGGGATAGGGGCATGCCGCGACCATGGCGACGCGGCGCGTCATTCGAAGTACCCCAGATCGCGGAGCCGCCGCTCGATGGCGGCACTTTCGTCCGGCGAATAGGTCCTGCCCCCCGGCGCGGCGCCGGGCGTCTCCGCGCTCGCGGCTGTGCCGGGTTCCAGCAGGCTCGCGCCGTCCATCGGCGGGGCCGGCACTCCCAGTTCCGCAAGCACGGTGGGGGCGATGTCTTCGAGCCGGGCGAAGCCGGCCGGCGTGGGTTTCGACAGAAACAGCACGCCCGTCGGACGGTGGTTGCCGTTCATGCCGCGCTCCTTGCCGCCCAGGTATTCCTCGGAGCCAATCCGCCGGAACGGCGGGCCGCCCCGCGCCCGGAGACACGAATGCGAATACCCGTTCTCGAGGGCGAATTCGAGGACGATGTCGGGCGCACGCGCGACGTACGGCCCGTCAAACAGCTCGTCGCGATGCCACGCCTGCGCGATGGGTTCCCAGGCGCGCAGCTCCGCGCACAGGCGTTCGCAGAACGCGCGGTACGCCGTCGCTTCCACCCTGCCGAGCGGTTCCCTGCCGCGCAGGTTGACCCGGATTGACGGGAAATAGTTCAGTTCCTCCGACCAGGCCGTCGTGCGCGCCCAGTCGATCCCGCCGAACCGCGATGCGCTCTCTGCCCGCGAAGCGAGCCCCCGCAAGCGCCGGAACAGCGTCCCGCGCCAGGATGCGGGCGCCAGGGTCAATCCGGCCCGCTTGAGAAACGAGCGCCCCCCGCCGGAAAACGCGAGGTAGCCCCGTGCCGCCAGCCAGTTGTTCAGGTGCACCACCCCCGTGCCCGCCCCGCCAAAACCGTGGTCGGACACCACCCCGACGGTCACATCGCCGCCCGCGGCGTCCGCCAGCCGTCCCACCGCCGCATCAAGACGTTCGTATACCTGCGCGATGGCGTCCTCAAACCCCGCCCGGCGCCTCGGTGATTCAGGGTCATGAAACAGCCAGAAATGGTGGGACACCGTGTCCGATTCGCCAAAGACCACCATGAAAAAGTCCCAGGGCTCCCGTGAATACAGCCGCAGGGCCGTCGATTCCTTGACTGCGATTCCCGCAAGCAGGCGGGCGAGGGCGTTCGCATGCCAGCCGGGTCCCGGAGCGGTTTCCTGAAAATCGGCGAAACGCCAGTCCCGCACCTCGTCGTACCACTCCGGGGGCGCCACAAACGACCGGTCGATCCGGGTGCATACAGGCGAGTCAAAGCCGGATACCATGAATCCGTTCACGAACTCGGGCGGATACGTCGCGGGAACGCCCAGCACGCCCACCCGTTTGCCCGCCGCCGAAAGCAGGTTCCACAGCGCCGGCGCGCCCCGCGCGGTGCTGTTGACGAATTCGAGGGCGTACGCCCCTTCGCGCATGGCCGTAAAATCGAAAATGCCGTGTTTCCCGGGATTCACCCCCGTCGCGCAGGTCGTCCAGGCGGGAAATGTCGCGGGCGGCGTCGTACTGGCACAGGGCAGATACGCCCCCGCCGCGCGCAGCCGCGCCAAGTTCGGCAAACGCCCCGCGTCCATCCAGCGTTCCACCAGTGACGGTTCGGCGCCGTCCAGACCTATCAACAGGAACCGTGCCATGTCCCCATTCTATAGCAAAATCCGCGCCGGAAGCAGGTGGCCCCCGGGTAGCCACTGCCGCGGGCGGGGCCGGATAGTTTTTATGGACAACTAGAGAACCTTAAGCTATAGTAGACCCATACACACGGCGTCAGGCCGGGTGTTACGGGCTGGGGCATGCACCACGCGCGCGCCAGAAGATGAGGGAAAGGCGCATTGCTGGCGGCACGGGCGGCGGTACGGATCCCGGAGGGGTGTTCCGAACCGCCGGTGAGCCGGGGTGGCAGCCGGTCACGGCTTCGGCGGAGAAGGTGCGAACCGTTCGGCGGAGCGAGGTGCGTTCCCGCACGTGGCCAGCGGTGGAATTCCGGGCGCCCGGCCCGGGTTGGATCCTGTGACACGAAACCGCGCTGCAAGGTGACACGTCATGGCAGGATTTCGTCCGGGAAAAGCGGTCGCGCTGATGCTCAAAGGGGTCATCCTGTTCGTCATCTGGGGGGTCATTGCGTTTGGCGTCTGGAAGTATCTCCGCGGAGAATGGCGGCTGGTCGGGGACGTGACCGCGTTTGACGGCGAGGCCGACGGGTACCTGGCCGAATTCCCGTGGCTCGATCCCCCGCTCGAGGAGGGCGTACACATTCGCGGGAGGGCGGTTGTGGCCGACGTCACCGAAGGCCTCGTGCTGCCGCTGACCTTTGAATTGCCTGACGACATCACCCCGAGCACGCCGGAAGAGGTCGGCACCGTCATCCAGATCGAGCGTTTTCTGGAGGAAACCGGCACGTACGACGACCGCACCCCGGCCTACCGCCAAAATGCGCTGGTCCGCATCGTCGACCTGGGGTTCGAGTGCGTGATTGGCGAAACGTTTATCCAGGGCGGGGAACCGCCCGGCGAGAAGCCGAAGAAGGGGCCGGGGCTCGGCGAGCCGCCCGACGGCCAGATTCCGGCCCTCGTTGCGGAGGTGCCGCGCATCGCGCTCGATGGCAACCGGGTTTCGGCCGGCGCCTCCGAGACCTCAGCCCGCGGCGGGCTGCCGGGCGGGCGCCATACCAGCGCGTTCGCAACCACCCCTCAGTTCCCGGAACGGCAATCCCGCGGCGGCGATGCGCACGCTGCGTCAGGCCGCGCGGGCGCAGCGCGAAAACCCAGGGCGACCGACCTCACCGCCCGGCTGGTCGAGGGCATGACGCCCCGGGAAGTCGGCGCCGTGCTGGGGGAACCCGTGAGCCACTCCACCATCGGTTCGGGCGAACGGGAAGTGAAACGCTACACATGGCGGCTGCCCGACGGCAGCACGCTTACCTGCAGTTTTCACGCGGACACCCTCAAGAAGTGGGAAGTGGAGTAGACACCGCCAATCGCCGCCGCGCACGCCCCGCCGCCAACCCGGACCAATGCCCGTCAACTTGAACCTCCCGCCCCAAAACCGCTATTACTTAGCCCCATCATCAATCGCGCCATCCGCGGGAAGGAATCTGTCATGAAGACCATCCGGGTTGCCATTGTCGGCCAGGGACGCAGCGGCCGCGGCATCCATGCCGAATACCTCCAACATGTCCCGGGCAAATTCACCATCGCCGCCGTGGCCGACCCCCTCAAGGACCGCCGCGACCGCGCCGTCCGGGAGTTCGGGTGCGACGCCTACGCCAGCCACAAGCCGCTCCTGAGACGCAACGACATCGACCTGGTCGTCAATGCCACCCCGAGCCACCTTCACGTGCCGTACACGCTCGAATTCTTGAATGCGGGGTTCAACGTGCTCTGTGAAAAGCCCCTGGCCGCGAAGGTGAAAGACGTGGACCGGCTGATCGCCGCGCAGAAAAAGAGCGGAACCGTCTTCGCGGTTTTTCAGCAGTCGCGCTACGCCCCCTATTTCCAGCAGGTGCGCAAAGTCATTGACTCGGGCGTTCTGGGCGACCTTGTGCAGGTCAACATCCAGTTCAACGGGTTCAACCGCCGTTACGACTGGCAGACCCTCACCGCGTTCGACGGCGGCAACCTGCTCAACACCGGACCGCATCCCCTGGACCAGGCCCTGCAGCTCTTCGGTACGGACACCATGCCCCGGGTCTTCTGCCTCATGCGCCGTACCGTGAACTACGGCGACGCCGAAGATCACGTGCTGCTGGTGCTCGAAGGGGAGGGGCGCCCCATCATCAACCTCGAAATCTCGTCGTGCTGCACCTATCCACCCTACACCTACAACGTCTACGGCACCCGCGGCGGCCTCTGCGGCTCCATGAGCCGGCTCGAATGGCGGTACTACCTGCCCGAAGAGGCGCCGAAGCTCCGCCTCCAGAAACGTCCCCTCGCCAACAGCGCCGGCCACCCCGCCTATTGCTCCGACGCGCTGACCTGGCACAAGAGAACCTGGACGGCGCCCAAATTACAGCAAGATCTGTTCAACGTCATCTCAGACGGGTTCTATTCGATGCTCTACAAAACCCTCGCCCGGGGCGTCCCGCTCGAAATCACCCCGATGCAGGTGCGCCAGCAGATCGCCGTCATCGAAGAATGCCAGCGCCAGAACCCGCACATCTACGGAAAGAAGGAATAGCCGATCCTGCGTTGCTTCCTGGCGGCTTGTTGCGCGGCTGTTGGGCGCGCCCCGCTTCTCATACGATGCGGCAACGAACAGTTCTCCACGCACGTTTTCTCATTCGTTCCGCTCACGTTCCTGAAGCAGATGCGCCTGCAGAAGTCTCTCACAGCGCATGACGTATAGGATGTACACGTCGTTGTTCTCGACCCGGTAGAATATCCGGCACGGCGGAACTAGCACCTCCCGGCAGTGTGTACGTGGCAGTTCGGATGGCCGCTTCCCTGATTTGGGATGGCGCTTAAGCCGCTCAACCCGCGCGAACACCTTCTCAACGAAACGAGACGCCGCCAGCGGATTGTCCAGCGCGATGTACCCGGCGATCGCATCCAGATCGGTCAGCGCGGGCTCGGTCCAGAACAGGCGAGCCATTTCCTCATCTTTTCTCTAGCTTCGGCCTGCGAAAAAACGCGGGTCTCAAGTATGGCGCGTTCCCCTCGCGCAATACCTTCCAGGACCGCCATCCTCTGTTGCATGAACTCGTAGGAGTCCACATCAACCAGGTAGGCGGCAGGCTTGCCGTGCTCTGTAATCAGAACGGGCTCTCCAGATTTACGGAGATCAGAGAGAAGGCGCGCCGCCTGCCTCTTCAGCGTTGTTACCAGTTCCGTCTTCATGCGAAGATGATACTAAAATGATACTTTCTCTTCAAGGCAGATCCCTTGTTCCTCGTTCAATACTGGGTCGAAAGACGGGGGAAAGGCGCGACCCACCGACAGGAAGACATCCGTTGGCGAGCTGGCGCTCGGCGATCCCAGGGCGGCGATCCCCGCCGCGGTCAGATGTCCCACGTCAGTGACGCGACACGCCCGCAGCCCCGCAAGGGGCGACCAGGAACGACCGGGGCTATTGCGCGCCTTGTAACTGCAGGGCGCGGAGCTTGCGCAGCGCGAGGTAGCCGCGCACCATGAGGAAGATCGCCAGCGCGTGGAACGCCAGGCCCATCCAGTCCATGAAGACCAGGAACAACAGCCCGTCCAGAACGTAGAGCACAATGCCGATGAGAAAGGCAGCGCCATACCCCTTCTTCGAAAGCCAGCCGAACAGCACGAAGAACCCCGCGATGGCAAGGTTGAACACGAATACGATGCCGCGCACAATCCAGATGCCGGCCCCTGCGCCCATTTCCCCGGCAATCGCGACGGCGATGCCGTCGAAAATCTGGGTGATCCCCAGGCCGAAAATGAACGACCAGTCCGCGCCGAACAGGACCAGCAGGGAGTTCACCACGGACAATCCCGCCACAAAGAAAAACCAGCTCACTCCGTTGTTGAACGTATCCACGAGATTCTTGAGTTCGGTATTGGCCGCCGGCTGTTCCACGACGGGCGGCTGGCCATTCATGGCATCATTCATCGCAGTGGTCCTCCCCTGAATGATTCGCCCTGGACAGGCCCCCGTTGGCGCCTCTCGAACCGCATACCTCGTTGCCCGGAGTCCCGCGCGCGTTCCGCGAGTCAACGAACCCCCGTCCCCCTGTAATCCACCGCGCGCCAGCATATCCGCGCGTATCCATACCCGTCAACGTAAAATGCGCGGCGCCGGAGATGGACTCCGGCGCCGCGCTCGCAGTGTAACCTCGTTCTTGCTGACGTTTCCCGGTGCTATTCCGTCAGCGTGGCCGCGTCGGCCTTGGCCTGCTGATTCAGGCTGGCGTTCTTGACGCCTTCATCAGAGGCCTTCGTGCCGCAACCCGAACCGCACGCCGAGGCGCATCCCGAGCCCGCACAGCAGCTGGACTCGCCTTTGCTGCACCCCTGTTTCTCGTCGGACGCAGGCGTCACCGCCTTCGCAGCGGCCAGCGGACACGCGCCTTTGTCGGCCGCGGCCTGAATACCACACGCAGCGCCCTCCGCTTTGGCCGTCACGCCACACGCCTTGCCCTCGGCCTGGGCTACGGCGCCGCAGGCGGCCCCTTCAGCTTTGGCAGCCTCACCACATGCGCCGCCTTCAGCCTTGGCAACAGACGCGCACGCGGCGCTCTTCGCTGCACCGCACGTGCCGCCTTCGGCCTTGTCCGTCACAGGCCCGGCGTCTTGGGTGGCCGCATATTCGGCCCACACCACCTGGCTGCGGCCCTCTTTGGTGCTCAGATCGGCGGTCTTGGCCGCGGCTGCAGACTTTTCTCTTCCACACGCCCGTCCGTGTTCACCGTGGGCGCTCGCGGCGGCCTCGCCTTTGCTACAGCCTGCCTCTGACGACGCCCCGCACGACTTCTTGCCTGCGTCGTCCACACCCGCGCTGAGCGCCTGCTGGCCGGCCAGCCCGAAGGCAACCGCGGCGACTCCCACGATGAAAACGACGGCAAACGGTTTCAGGAATCTCACGTTTTTCATAGAGTAAACTCTCCGGTTTGAGGTAATTCCACGTTGGAATCTTGTACGTAAGCAAACCATTCCCGCGATTGCTTCATTCCTTCCGGCGGTAATCCCTCCCGGGAATCGGCGAATCTCAAATAAGTCAATGCTAATAATGGGATTACCTCGAGTCTTTCAGACCAACGCCCCGGCGGAGTGGGGGGCCAGACCTTGCTCGAAGGGCCGCCTGCGCGATACGATTGGCCGCTGGTCTGAACCGGTCCTGGAACCCATACGCGAAGCCGGCACGAAAGGGGAACCCGATGCTGTCTGTGTTGATCTTTCTGCTTGGTGCGCCCGGCGAGCCTCCCTATGCGAGAAGTGAGGCGATCATCGGTATCGAATTCGATTTCGCGAGCCACCGCCGCCTGGCGTCCGGAAGCGATAACTGGCCGATGACCTGGGCGGATGACGGGCACCAGTACACCGCGTGGGGAGACGGGGGCGGTTTCGGCGGCTCCAACAGCGAAGGCCGCGTCAGCAACGGCTTTGCCCGAATCTCCGGGGACGGAGATGAGCACACGGGCGTCAATGTCGCCGGGGGGCTCGGGGCGCCGCGGCCCGCCCCGTTTGCCGGGAAGTGTTACGGCATCATTGCCGTGGACACGCTGCTGTATGCCTGGCGAACCGGGGACGCCTCCGGAGAGACCGCCTACCGGTTTCAGGAACTGTGGAAATCCACCGACCGGGCGGCCACCTGGACCCGTACCGGGGTGCGGTTTGAACCGGCCGATTTCGCCCCCCCTGGGGACCGGGGTTTCTTTGCGCCAGCCTTCCTCCAATGCGGCCAGAACAACCGCCTGGCCCGCGATGCGTACGTGTACACCTATGCCCCCGACATTATGCACGATGTCTGGAATGTCCACATTCCCGGCAGACTGACCCTCTTTCGCGCTCCTGCCATCGCGCTGGAAGACAAAACCGCATACGAGTTTTTCGCGGGCGTGGACGCGCAAGGCAAGCCACAATGGACCCGCGACCCGAAGGACAGGAAGCCGGTCTGGGAAGATCGGGCCAACGGCGTGATGACCACCAGTGCCGTTTACGTGCCGGGGCTCCAACGGTACCTGCTGTGGACCGAGCACACGGAACGGTGGCGCAGCAATCTGGCCGTGTACGAGGCGGAAACCCCCTGGGGACCTTGGCGCACGGTACATTTCGAGTACGGATGGGGGCGCGGCGCGCTGGAAGAAAGCGCGTTTTTCTGGAACCTGGCCCCGAAATGGCTCGAACCGGACGGCGCGGGGTTCACCCTGGTGTTTACCGGCACCGCCTCCAACGACGCGTGGAATACAGTACAGGGCCGGTTCCTGTTGCGTGATTGACCCGGTCCTTCAGCCCCAAAAAAAAGGGGCCTCATCCGCGATGAGGCCCCCGGCGGTCACAAGGCTATTTCGCGGCCGCCCACTCGGCTTTCGGCGGCGCGACGTAATCGGCGTACCGGTCCGCGACCCGGGCCTGTTCGGCGTCGCCGGAGTGGATGTACACCCGGTAGGCAAACGTAAGCGATTCGCCGTTTTTCAGGGTGAAGTCGCCGTTTTCCGCGCCGTCGGTGAAATGGCTCAGGCCAAAACAGTTGGCGCCCATGAGACCGTAATCGCGCACGTGCCAGCGCGAGGGGTGCCGCAGGTTGGCGGGGTTGTCGAACACGGCGACGCCGCGCACGCCCGCGCCTTCGAACGCACCCGAGTAATCGCACCACACGGAAGGCTTGCCCCAGCACGCCTGCATGCCCTTGAGGCCGTCGGCGTTGGTGATCACGCCCGCGCCGTTCTTCTCGAGGATCGCGTCATGCATCCGCAGCGAGACGATCCCGCCTTCCTTGGTGTCGCCGAACTTGGCCTCGCCGTACGCGGCCGTGAAGGTCACTTTCACATCCACCATTTTCATGCTTTCAGGGGTATTGTAGAAACGATATTCGCGCGCTTCGGCAATCACCGGATTGTGGTCCTTGTCCTGCCAGGTGTTTTTGGCGGTGATCCAGCCGTACGCGCCGCCCGAACCGCCTGCCACGGCATCCGAATGCTGGTAGCCCGACCGCTCACTCGTCTCGGCCCAGCAGTCCACACCGTTGATGTCGCCATAAGCCGTCCAGAACGACTTCTGGTGCACGTGGTCTTCCGTGGCGACCTTCTCGCCCATGGGCCAATCGCGCGTCACGCCCACCCCGCCCTCGGACAGCACCGGCCACAGGTAGGGTTTGCGGTTGTTGTTGCTGTAGGTATAGGTCGTAAAGGGCTCTCCGGCGATGACGACGTCCAGGGCGTCGGCGCCGTCCCGCTTGACGACCTCGACCGGCGGCGCCGCATCGGCGGCCTTCACTTTCACGACAAACTCGCGTTCCTCGCCGGGCGCGGCGTTTTCGACGACAAACACCAACTCGCCGTCGCGCACGGTGGCGGGATACTCCTTGCCGGATGCCGGGTCCACCACGACAACGCACTGGCCGTCGGCCGGTTTCGCGCCGTCATAGGGCAACGCCACGGGCGCCCACTGGCTCGTTTGACTGCCCGCAGTCACATGAATCTGCCGGCCGTCGAGGCCCTGGGCCCCGGCCAGACCCGCCGTCAGGGCCATCGCCAACGTGCAACACAAAATCACTCGCATGGGCCGTTTCCTTTCCGTCTGTCAATGTTCGAGCGCCGTCCCCGGCTGGCCGGGACACGCGATTCCCGTTGCAGCAGGATCACTGTACTTTAACAAACGGCAGGGCAAGGCGCAAAATCGGCGGCCGCCCGTCCGCGCGGCAAGCCGGCCGCGATCGGGGCCGCGGGCACGACCCGTGCGCCCGGAAACAGATTCCACGCTTCATACCCCTTACCCTATTCTCATTATTATGATTCGCGATTGACTTATTGACGCGGTGTGAAGTAAAGTAACACTCGATAGATGGGGAGATCGCTGTGCCGCACCATGCAACGGCCCGCGTGCCGGATTCGGACAGCGCGGCCGGGAGCGGCACGGAGCGTACACCAAGCGAAAAAGGGGACCAATCCGTGCTACCGACACATCGCGACCGCCCGGGCTTGCGGCGCCGCAGAAGGCGGGAAGGCTTCACGCTCGTCGAAGTACTCGTGGCCCTTGCCGTCCTCAGCGTCGCCACCTGGATCATCCTCTCCCTCTTCAGCAGCAGTCTCAAACTGGAAAGGAGCGCGCGTTCGACGCGCGTAGCGACCGACCTGGCCCGCGACCGGATGGCGGACATCCTCGCGCGGCCGGCCGCCTACGCGTGGCCCGCGGCCGACGCCGTTACGGCCGAGACCGGGGCGCCGCTCAAACTCCTCAACGAACCGCCGCAAGCGGGCGCGTTCGCTCTGCCCGCGGTGCTGCCGGCCAGCCCGCTCGCGCAGAGTTCGGAAAAGGTCTTTTACGAGCGGTTCAGCTGGGAGGCTTTCGTTAAACGCCCTGCCGAGGGCCGCGGATTCTACGAGGTGCTGGTCGTCGTGCGCTGGACGGAAGCGAACCGCCCCCAACAGGTCGTCCTGACCGGCAGCATTCCGGTAGCGATGACGAAGGAGGCCTCATGATGCACGCGCGCACCACGCAGGGGTTCACCCTCGTCGAACTGATCCTGGTCATCGCGATCCTCGGTATCCTGACGACCATGGGCGTCGTGATGTTCGGGCGCATTAACAACGCCTGGACCCTTACCCGGAACCGCACCGAACTGGATGCCAAAGCCGAGTATGCCTTGGACCAGATCCGGCAGGATCTGACCGACCTGGTATCGCCCGCGCTGACCGGCGCTCCGTTGCAGGGCGCGGATGCCGCCGTGCCCGATGCGGCGTTTCCTGGCGCGAACGCGGCGTCCGACACGCTGATCATCCCCATCCGGGGCGAGACCCCGGCGGGCGCCGAGATGCTGGCCGCGGCGAAATACGCCGTTCAGGCCGCGGGCGGCGCCCGCGTGCTGACACGCACCCAGACGGGACTGTACGGCGAAACCCAGGAAACGGCGCCTCCTGCGACGGTTGCCGAAGGTGTAGCGCAGTTTAACGTGCAGTTCCTGGGGCCGGACGGCCAATGGCTGGATGCCTGGGAGACCGCGGCGCCCCCGGCGGCGGTCCGGGTGTCCCTGGTAGTGGCAAATCCTGACAGGCCGGAACGGCAGGTGGCCCGCGAAACCGTGTTCGCCGTTCGGGCAAACTAAGGGGTTGTCTATGAACATGGCCAGACGAGAACACAAGCAACGGGGCGCCGCCCTGATCATTGCGCTGGGGATGCTGGCGGTATTCGCCGCCCTCGGCACGGCCTACCTGGGCTACATGGTCCTCGAACAACAGCGGTCGCAGGATTACCTCGCCGAGGTCCAGGCGCGCCAGTTGGCCGAACGCGCGGTCTGGGCCGCCGTCGGCGAGCTCCAGACGGCGCTCACGAACGGCGAAGCGCCGGCCCTGGGCGCGCACGACGAACAGCTCCTGCCGCTGTACCGCGCCGTCATCGAGGGGACGCCCGAGCCTTGGTCGCGCCGGGACGGCTGGGTCCGGCTCGCCATCGAGGACGAATCGGCCAAACTCAACATCAACCACGCGTCGCCCCGGGTGCTTCAGGCCATGCTGGGCGTCGACGGCGACAAGGCCCGGAGCATCCGCAGCCAGGTCCCGCGGCCCGGCGAGGCCCCCGGCCCGGAACAGCGCTGGTTCGCCAGCGTCGACGGGCTGGTCGAGCGCGGCTTCCTCACCGCGGAGGCCCTCGCCCAGCTGGAACCGCGGCGCGGCGCGCTGCTCACGGCCGACTCGGTCGCCGACAACCTCGCGCCCAAGGCCTATCTGAACGTCAACACCGCGCCGAAGGAGGTCCTTGCGGCCGTGTTCAACCCGGAAGCCGCCGAACGCATCGTGGCGTCTCGGGCCCAGGCCCCCATCACCGATTTCGCGGGGCTGGTGCAGGCGGCCCAGGCCGATCCGACGACCTTCAACCTGGACCTCCCGGCGGACGGAAGCGCGCCCTCCGAACTCGCGTTTCAGTCGCGCAGCTTCCGTATTGCATGCGAGGCGAAGGCACGAAAAGAAGGGGAGTCGCTGGCGGCGTGCCGCGTCGAAGCGGTCGTCGTGTTGTCAGATACGGGAGTCGCGAAAATCACGTATTGGAAGGAAATGCCGGCCGCGCTCGCTGACGAAGAGGCGCCGGAGCCAGGTTCCGATACACAACAGGCAGTGGCGGAATCGTAAGCGCACGCGATGGAATGGAGGAACTACTACAATGCCATCCAAAGCCGACAATGCTCAAGAACCGGGCCGGAAAGTAAAGCGGGTGCGGAGGGGTTCGGCACGACAGCCGGCCAAAGCCGTCCCGAGTGACGCGGCCGAAGAAGCCCTCGAGTTGGAAGAAGGCGCGCCGGCATCGAAGGCCTCCGCCCGGAGAGTGACGGCGATCCGCGATACCTCCGCGCCGCGCGGGAGCGGATTCTGGAGCCTGGCGTCCGTCCGGCGGCGGGACATCACGGTGTTCCTCCGCCAGCTGGTGATGCTGCTGGAAGCCGGCACGCCGCTGCTCAAATCGCTCAAGACCCTGGCGAACCGGCTCGAGGGCCGGGGCATCCGCAATATGGTGCAAGACCTCGCCGAACAGGTCGAGAACGGCAATCCGCTGTGGCAGGCCTTTGAACGGCACCCGCACGAGTATTTCGATACGGTGTTCGTCGCCCTGGTCAAAGCCAGTGAAGCGAGCGGTACGCTGGTCGACACCCTGCGCCGCCAGACCGAGTACTACGAGCGCCGGGAGATGCTGCGGCGCCGCGTCAAGACCGCGCTGGTGTATCCGGCGATCCTGGTGGTGTTGTGCGGCGCGGTGCTGTTCGTCATGGCCAAGTTCGTCGTGCCCGCGTTCGAGGAAATCTTTGAAGGCGCCCTGAACGTGAGCATGCCGCCGTTCACCAAGGGGCTCATCAGCGTCATCCACTTCCTGACGTCGTGGCCGATTCTGGTGTTGTTCGCGGCCATCGTGGCGCTGATCATCCTCTACTGGGTGTGGCAGCGCAACCCCGTGAACCGCCTCCTGGCGGACCGCATCAAGCTGCGGGTGCCGCTCCTGGGCCGGATCAGCCAGAAATACGCCGTGGCCCAGATGACCAGCTCGCTCGCCATGATGTTGCGCAGCGGCCTCTCCATGATGGTCACGCTCGACCTGGCCCGCAGCGCCATCCACAACCAGGCCGTGGCCCAGGTGCTGCAGAAGGTGCGCAGCTCGGTGGAGCAGGGCAGCGGCATTGAAGAGCCCCTGCGCGCCGAACCAAACGTCATCCCGCCCGTGGTCACGGATATGCTGGTCACCGGCGAGGAAGCGGGCCAGCTGGACCGCGTCGCGGCCCATATCGCCGACACCTACGAGGAAGAGGTTCAGATTGACATCAGCACGCTGACCGACCTGCTGCCGGTCATCCTGGTGGTCGTTCTCGGGATCGCGGTGCTGATGATCGTGCTGGCCTTCTTCCTGCCGCTCATTTCCAGCATCGACCAGTTAACCTCCGCCGCTTCCTGAGGCGGTTGCCGCACGCCTGTACCGAGGCGGGGCCTGACAACTTGTCACGGCCCCGCCTCTGCGTTTATGCTTGTGGCGTTTTTTGGGAAGACGGTCCCCTGACACCGCCCCGGAAGCGGCAACGCCGGGCGTAAGAAGAGAGGTTTCTGCCAGTGAGCATTGCGGCATTAGTGGAGGAACGGGCGCGGCAACACGGCTCGCGCACGTTTCTCATTTGCGAAGATACAGAATACTCGTTCGAGACGATGCACGAGCGCAGCACGCGCGTGGCAGTGAATCTGGCCGCGCACGGCGTGCAGCAGGGCGACAAGGTCGTGCTGCTGATGGGCAATTGCCTCGAGTATCTCTATGTATTTCTCGGGGCGGGACGCATCGGCGCGGTGATTGTGCCGGTCAACCCCACGCTGAAAGCCGACGAAATCGCGCATATCACGAATAACTCGGAGGCCGAAACGCTGATAACGGTGCCGGAACTGGCGCCCCTGCTTCCCCAGCTCCGGGCCGTCCTGCCCAGCGTGAAACGCTATTTCGTCGCGGGCGAGGCCACCGAAGACGCCGAGTCGTTCTCCACCCTGATGGCCCCGATCGCCGAGGTGCCGCCCATCGCGGCCAAACCGGACGACACGGCGGCGCTCATCTACACGTCCGGCACCACCGGCCTGCCCAAAGGCGTGATGCTGACCCACCGAAACTACCTCGCCAATGCCCTCATGCTGGTCAAATCGCAGACTGTGGTCGAGCAGGACCGGTTTTTCTGCGTTTTGCCGCTGTTCCATGTCAACGCGCAGGTGGTGACCATCCTGACCCCGCTGATGGGCGGGGCGTCGGTCGTGCTGATGAAGAAGTTCAATCCCTTCGCGATCCTCCCCATGATCCAGAAGCACCGGCCGACCATCATGAGCGCCGTCCCCACGATCTACAACGTGATGTGCCGTCTCGCCAAGGCCCAGGACCAGGAATACGACCTTTCCTCCATCCGGTCGTTCGCGACGGGCGCCGCTCCCATGCCCGAAGAAACCTATAACGAGGCGTTTCGCACCTTGAAACGGCCCATCATCGGCGGATACGGGTTGACCGAGGCCACCTGCGCCAGCGCCGCCGCCGATGCCCGCGATCCCATCAAATGGAATTCCGTGGGAAGCCCCCTCCCGTACACCATCATCCGCATCGTCGGCGAAGACGGCAAAGACGTGCCCTTCGGCGACGTCGGCGAGATCCTCATTGCCGGTCCCACGGTAATGCAGGGCTACTACAAGAACCCCGCCGCCACCGCCGAAGTGCTGCGCGACGGATGGCTCTACACCGGCGACCTCGGACAGTTCGACCAGGACGGTTACCTTTATATCGTGGGCCGCGTGAAAGACATGATCATCCGGGGCGGCCAGAACATCTACCCCCAGCAGATCGAAGATGTCATTTCGCGCCTGCCGGGCGTCGAAGAGTGCTGCGTGGTCGGCGTGGAAGAAGCGCGCTGGGGCCAGGAAGTGCTCGCCGTCGTCAAACGCACCGAAAACATCAACCTGGCGGAAAGCGACGTCATCCAGCATTGCCGGCGCTACCTGGCCAGCTACAAGTGCCCCGCCTTCGTGCGCTTCGTCGACGAACTGCCGAAAACTCCGACCGGTAAAATCAAAAAAGTGGAAGTGGCCGCAAGCTTCGCGAACATTGCCAAAAGCGTGTAGGCACACGGACTGAGAGAGGATTTCGCCATGATGTGCAAACGGGTATTCTGCGGACTGTTGACCGGGGTTCTGGTTCTGGGCGTCTGCGGCTGCGCCACGACGCAAAGAGGCGCGTCCGACGACGAGTTGATCCGCCAGACCCTCGCCACGTGGAAATCCGGGCTCGAAAGCCACAACATCGACGTCCTGATGTCCACGGTCTCCGAGGATTTCGTCAGCGAAGAAGGAGGCAGCAAAGCCGACTTCCGCGAATACGTCGCCGGGCTCATCGACGACGGCACCCTGTCCGGCGCGAAAATGGACATTGACAACGCCCGCGTCACCATCGAAGAAGAAATGGCCACGGTCGAGAACGCCGGTCTGAGCGGCGATCGCGGCAGTGTTGTCATTGATATGGACCTCAAGAAAGAGGACGACGGCGCCTGGCGCATCGTGGGCCTGCAGGCCTACTGAACCCGTTCCCCTGACCCGTCCGGGATACGGCTGCCCCGGGACCGCGGACCCGGGGTCCCGCTCGACACGCTGCCGGGCTACTCTTCCGTCATGACTTCGAGCAATGTGCCGCCTGGGGTGAAGGCGCGGGCGCGGGTAACGATGAATTCGGGGACCGTCGCCGGCGCATGGGCGGCGGGACGGGAGTGCACCCGCACGAGGCCGCCCAGCGGGTAGCCGGTCCGCGCGGGCGAAACGTCGATCCAGAGGCCGCCTTCGGGATCGGGCCGGGAAGCGACCTGGCGCCCGGACCGGAGCGCGTCCGCGTCGGGCATGACATCGAGCCATTCGAGCGCGCGGGGCGGTTCCGTGCTCAGACGAAACGTCAGCCGGTCGACTTGCGCCAACCGGTCGGAGGAGGCCGTCACGGCGAGCTGGAACGCGCCGCCGCCGGCGTCCACGCGTTCCAGTTCGAGGACTACGGTACTGCGGGGCAGATACCGGAAACCGCCGGGCATCGTGCTGCTTTGCCCCGGCTCGGCGCCGTCAACGATCACATCGACCACGCCGCCGTCCGTCTGCGGCGCCGCGGGCAGCAGCGCCTCCAGGCCCTGGGACCCGAGCACGCGCACCTGCTCCGCGGGGAGCCCGCCGAAATGCACGCGCGTGCCCGGCGCGAAATTGCGGCCGCTGAGCTGCACCCAGATGCCCCCTTCGGCGGGCCATTCGGCGGGCCGCACCGCCTCGGCCACGGGCGCGCCGGCGGGCGGGAGGGGAGCGAGGTCGGCCCCGTCCGGGATGCCGTCGCCATCGGAATCGGGATTGATGGCGCTGGTTTCTCCTTCATCCGCGCGACCGTTCCGGTTGCGGTCTTCGATCCCGTCCGGAATGCCGTCCCCGTCCGTGTCCGGATTGAACCGATCCGTCTCTCCGGGGTCCAGTGCGGCATTCTGATTGGCGTCTTCCATGGCGTCGGGCAGTCCATCGCCATCCACGTCGGATACTTCCCGCCCCGCATCGTCGAGCCAGCGAAAGAGATCGCCCACGAACCGGCGGTGCGCCGTGTCGGACAGGGCGGCGCTCCCGAGCGGAGTGGCCGACGCGAGAAACGCGAGCCGGCCCAGACCATACGGCACGATGGCGAACACCGCGCCGCCGCGCGCGGGGTCGCGCACGAGCGTCGTGCCCGGCGGGTTCACCTCGATCCGGCAGCCGTCCTGAACGGCCACCCGGCCCCAGTTGCGGCACAACACCGGAGCGCCGGACACCTCAAACGTCCCCGAGACGTCTTTCGCGGTATCCAGCCGCACCCCAATGGGCGCGAGCCAGTCGGTGAGCGCCCGGCCTTCGGATTCCTCCAGATGCGCGCCCAGGAAGAGCACCCCGCCCCCGGCGGCCACACACGACAGCAGCGCCTGGCGCGTCACAATGCCTTCCGAGGCGGCCTGCGCCGTCAACACCACGAGCGTATGGTTCGTCAACCGTTCGCTGAAAGACGACGCGGCCCACTGGTGGCTGAACCAGTGCGGCGGACCGGCCAGGAGCGCCGCCGCGGCCTGCAAGGAATGGCCGCCGCCGGGTTCCAGCAGCCCCTCGGCGCTCTCCCCATGTCCCAGGAGCCAGAGAATGCGGCGCGGACCCGACGGGCGCGGCGAAACCTCGACCACCATCGAATGCCGGCGGGCGCCCGGTCCGGTCAGCGATGCGTCACCGTCCGGCAGCACATGAACGAATCCCTTCAGGATCGTGCCGGGCGGCTGGGTCGAGATCACCGACGCGTCGACGCCCATCACGCTGAACCCCGCCTCGCCCGGACCGCCGGAACGCGGGTGGACATGCAGCCACGGCATGGCGGCCGCGTCGTACTCGAGCCGCCAGGGAACTTCGGGCTGGTCTTCCGCGTACATGCGCACCACGCGCCGCTCGTGGCCCACCGCCTCCCCGCGAAACGCCACCACCGCGGGCCGGACGTCCGCCGCCCCGGCTTCCGGCAGTAGCGCTTCCGGCAGGACCGCCGCCTCCTCGAGCGCGAGCGCCTCGGCCACGAGACCGCTCCGAAACGAAACCGTCGCGATGACCTCGCCCGTCTCGGGGTTCACCCGATGCAGCCGGCAGCCTTCCCCCGCGAATACGCCGGAGTCGAACCACGCGACGAACGTCAGCTCGTCCTCGAACTGCACAGGCGTGCCGGCCGGCTCCCCACCGGGCCAGATCTCGAGCCGGTTGCGCACCCCGATCGCCAGGCCGTCCCCATTCGGCGCGGGCGCCGCCAGAAGCGCTTCCGAAACATTCGTGAACGGCTGTTCGACCGCGCGCGGGGCGGAGACCGTCAGCGGCAGCCGGTACAAAAACGCAAACCCCTCGCCCGGGCGGCGCGTCGCCAGCCAGCACGCTCCGTTGCCCAGCGGCCACAGGCTCCGGGCGGGCGATTGCGGAATGCCGGGGAATTCCCGCGGTTCTTCCACGAGTTCGAGCGTGGCACTATCCAACTGGTGCAGCCACGAACGCCGTTCGCCTTCCGGGGATTCCAGCGAGAACCCGGACGTGAGCACCAGCAGGCGGGAACCGTCGGCGGAAAGCGCCATTTCCAGAGGCGACCCGGCGCCGTGCATCGGTTCCCCCGGCGGCGCCACGGTGGTTTCCGTGACGATGGCGCGCGTTCGCAGCTCGATGATCGCCACCACCACGCCCAGTGGTCCCCGGCAGAGCACGCAGGCGCGTTGGCCCGATGCCAGCGGCAGCGCCTGCACCGGCACGCCCGGCATCCGCCACGATGCCCGCGGCGACTTGTCGAAGCCCGTAGACCGGTCAAACTCCCGAAGCGTGACCAGCCCCACATCCGGGGTGGCGTCCGGGGTCTCAAACACCAGAACGGGGATCGGCAACGCACCCGGCCGGGGCGCTGCGCAGCCGAAGGCCTGGTCCGGTGCCAGCAGCAGCCCCGCCCCGTCGGCGGAGATCATCCCCAGCGGATTCAACGACACCGCGCTGATGGCGGCGAGCCGCGTCGACCAGCCTTCGGGTTGCGGCCACAGCCGGCGCGTCGTGAGGAACGCGCAGGCGCCGTCTGGACAGGCCGCCAGACGCGTGACGCACTCCATGCCCGGCAACGCGGCCTGCCACGGCAGGACCTCGCCCCGCGTCATGTCCGCCAGATGCAGGGTCTGGCGCGTTTCCTCGCGCGATGCGGCCCGGGCCGATGTCCGCACAAGCAGGGGCTGTGCCGACGCCTCGGCCATCAGGACCGCTATCCCGAAAACGACTGCGATGTGGTTCCAGGTCTTCACCGGATTCCCCGCGTTCGTGCCACCCGGCACCTCCGCGCCATTGTAGCAGGTATCGGCCCGGCCATTGCGGAAAAGGGGGTAGCCCGCCGGGCAATCGCACTTAAACCATGTGGAAACCGTCAGTTCGCCGAAAGAACTGGTGCTCTCCACCGACCCCAAGTCAGCGCATTCGCCAAAAGAAAATGCAGCTGTCCGCAGGAAACGGCGTTTTCTAACGTCTTTCCGCACAAGCAGGAATCCAGTAGGACTCTGGACCCCTGCTCTTGCAGGGGAGACGAGGGCAGGGGTCACACAGGAATCCTGCAGGCCTGTCGGCGCACGAGGGAACGGCATTTTTTAACGTCTTTCCTGCGTAAGCAG